>Ga0247725_1000005_pt1 | contig 466269 bp, 421 predicted proteins | sample OKSTACKMCFT3sol_FD_183021 | JGI IMG/M metagenome (GOLD analysis project Ga0247725, IMG submission 183021) | Subsurface sediment microbial communities from gas well in Oklahoma, United States - OK STACK MC-FT3-sol | ecosystem: Environmental > Terrestrial > Deep subsurface > Rock core/Sediment...
CCTACATAATCCCAAACTAATTTATCGTTGGAAACGCGAGTTATCCGTGAAGATGATAGAGCTTCTACGCGAGATCCTTTCCAACTGAGTCTGTTCGATGCTCTGTTATACCAATATCTTTGGAAACGCCCTTCGATGGTAGCTTGTTGCTTCTATCAACATTCATACACTTTTGTGAAAAAAATTTCCTGTGTATTTATCGGTATAGCATAAAGTCCATAATCAAATTAAAACGCTACCTAGTACAAAATTGCCTATTATTTAACCTTGACACTACCAATATGCACTGATCTGATATATATTGATTTAATGTATATTTTGCAGGCGATTTTTATGAAAAGTGCACTACTGCGGATCATCACCAACCAGAGCGCGTTTCCTTCATTGACGGAAATATCCTTGACGGGTCATAGCAACATCTCAGGGACAAACGGAGCAGGAAAAACCTCATCTCTTGTTCTGGTTCCTGTTTTTTATGGGATTGACCCTCAGTATATGGTCAGAGAAAAGCCTAAAACCTTTCTGGATTTCTATCTTTCTAAAGCACGTAGTTTTGTCATTTTTGAATATCAACGACAAGATCAGATCTCCTGTGTCGTGCTTTACAGACATAACAACACGTTGCATTACAGGTTTGTCAAAGGGGACGCCGATTCCACTTTATTTACAGAACAGAGCAAAATGAAGCTGAATAATGCGGAAAATATTGATTGCTGGCTCTCGGAAGACATCGCTCAGATAACAGAAGTGTCCCGGCAGATCAAAACCATCAAGGATTACTGCGCAATTATCCAGCACAACTTGTCGCACCTATCCCCGATTAAAGCTCGACAGTCAGGACTCAAGGATATTGCTGATAAATTCTCTCTGTGCCGTCCAGGGAAATCAATGAGGCACATTGAACGCTTAACGTCCGTCATGCACAAAAAAACAAAATTGATGGAAGGGTTAAAAGACATGGTTGCAGATTGCTTTATTGACAGTCAGCTAGATGTCGGGAAAGCGCCATATAACGACAATGATACGTTGACGATTGATGCTCTCAGTGCGCTTGAGCGAATGATGTCGCATCAGAGTGAGTTCGAGTCTGCTATTCAGGCCTATGGCGACATCAAATCTGTATGGTCATTACTATTGAGTCATACCAAGCAGTTGGATGAGCACAAATTAGTGCTCAGTAGTGAACAAGAAAGGGCAAGGAGTTTATTAACCGAGTTGCGTGACCAGATCAGAATCACGCAGAAAACGTTCGATGCCAAAATTAGTGAAACGCAAGGTAAAGTGAATGATCTGAATGACTCCTTCAAGCATTTGGAAAGGGTTATTGAACACCTTTATGCAAAACGAGACGAGTATGACGAACTCGATTTGGTTCAAAAGATAGCGGCATATAACGAGCTGCACAACCTTGAGGTGATAGCTCAAGACGCCGTCAAGCATCATGTGATGTTGTTGGACTCCGTCAAGGAGGAATCCAACGCCTATCAAGCACAATCCGCAAAAGTTTCGGCGCAAGCATCCCAACGTCGAGAGACGTTGTCTGTCAAAATAGATGCAGTCAAATCTGAAAAAGCGGCCCATCAAAAACAAGTCAATGATGGTGTCATGAGGATTGAACGGGAAACCACTGACGCTATTAAGCAATATGAGTCAAAGCGAAGCGAAAAACGCGATGTCCATGTATCTGCCATCAATCAAGCCGTCAGAGCGGAAGAGAAGGCACGGTATATCACGCAAGAAGAAAATCTTGCCTTATTGAAACTGCAAGAACACCGTAACGCGATCGACGAAGAGATTAACGAGCTTAAGATCAAGCATAAGCAAACTCAGAACGCGTTTGATGACATCCTCACTAAACGGCAAAGTTATGAATTACACAGATTGGGGCTTGGTAAAAAACTCGACTCTTGTGAGACCCAAATAGAAGATGTACGCAATTTACTTAGCCCGAACAAAAACAGTTTGCGTGCTTACCTGGCTGACAATATTCCAGACTGGCGCAAGACTTTCGGTAAATTGCTTAGTGCAGAAGCATTAAACAATTCGAAGCTCAATCCTGTTGTCGTTGACACAGACGCAACACGGACAGTCTTCGGGATTACTCTTGAGATAGAGAATTTAGATCTGCCAGAGTACGCACAGCCGAACGAACTGCTTGATCAAAGACTCATGTTGCTTCTTCGCGATAAAGACGTGTTGCTTGAAGAGATTAAATCATGCGAAAGCGAGATTTCTTTGGCAACTTCACAAAGTCACAAGTTCAAGTCAGAGCTTGGGACTTGTGAAAGTCGGCAGGATGCTTTATGGGAAATGAGCCGACAGCTTAAATTAGAACGCGATAAACTTGAGTCTGAGTTTAAAACAGAGCAAGAGAACCGCCTTGATGCTGCATCCAAAGCTTTAAAAGAGGCTGAACGTGCCTTGAGTGCTTTTGATTCAGAAACGGCGTCAACAGCGTCTGACATGCGTTTAATGGGTAATGAGCAGCGACTCCAATATTCCTCAAGAGAGGCAATAACTTCCGCAGAGTTTGAAGTAACCATCCAGCATTTGTTGACTCAAATTGATGAAAACAAGCGTCAGGAAAGCATACAGCTTGCGGAGTTGAAGAGCATGTATGATTCGATGCTTCGTAGCAAAAACATTGATGATAAGGCTGTCACCGAGGCTAAGCGTCGCGCAGAAGAAGCGCGTATCTTGGTTGAAGAGGTCCGAGAGTATCGTAAAATCATCAGCGAATTCCAGGCGTGGAAAGATACACAGTGGGTGACTCTTGAAGGGAAAGAGAAGGAATGTCACCGGGTTGAAGTGTTATTACGCGAAGAACAGGTCGCTTTAAAGTTGCTTAAAGAGGAACGTGGTGCTCAGTTAGCCAGCCTCAATCGTGAATGCGACACCACGGAAGAAATAATGGCCAAGAATAAGGCAAAACTCGCAGATATCGACGCTCGGCAAGGAGATGTTAGTGAGCACCTAAAACACATCCCTTACGGTCATTCGCCGGATCCTTTGATTGTGGATATTTCTCTCGATCTGTTGCTCACTCAATGCTCGGACTCATGTAATAACAGCCGGAAACTAACCGCAAGGATCAAGAAGGCGGTAGCGACTGCTAATGAGATTTTGTCCGAGGGTGATTCCCGCAACGCCATAACAGATGCATGGGTTCAATATAAGCTCGAATATGACAAATTACGGGTGTCTGGTTCTGAAAGAGATATCGTCTTTGATCGCGCCGATGCACTCGAACGCCTTGTTCGCGAAAGTATTCCCAATATCACCAGACTTCAGCTTGAAAACATGAAGATGCTGGGGCAGCGGTACGTGCGTTTTTACGAGTCTTTAAATGCACTCAACCACAAAGTGAAAAGTGTCTCCACTATGCTGGGAGAGCAAATCAACGTTAGAAACAAGTTCCCTGGAATAGCTGATATCCGCATCATTCTTAAGTCGAAGTTTGAAGAGTATGAGATTTGGCCTGTCTTGAAACAAATGACGCTTGCTTGGAATGAATGGATTGAATCTGGACAACATGAGCTGCCAGATGATTCGCTTTTACAAGCAACGCTAAGTGCCGTAGACGCAATGAAAAACGGTGGGATGCGCCGATTTCAAAGTGACAATGTGAGTCAATATATTGAGCTGCATTTGAGCTTTTCTGAGAATGGTAACAAGCCGATGACCATTAAAAATGATGACCAGTTCATAAATAGCTCATCAACCGGTCTCACCGAGCTGGCGTTGCTGGCCATGTTTGGCGGTATGACACGCTTTTTATGTACCGACGATGACGTACTTGTGCACTGGCCTATGGATGAAATGGGGCGTCTGCATGACGAAAACATTACTCGCATTTTTGATTTCATGGACAGTGAGGGAATTACACTCTTTTGTGCAGAACCAAAACTCAATCAAGTTCACCGTCAGCGTTTTACCAACAAATATCGTGCAGTTCCGGGCAAAGGCATTGAACGCTTTCAATATGCCGATGGTAGAACCAACAACCGCATATTAGATGAGGAAAGGACTCATGCCTGAACATTTTATTGACTTTGAAAATACGGTGACTGCCCTACTTAGTGGGCGCGTTATTTGTGCAATCAGCCACGAAGAGGAGCACTCATATCTTCGCGATGAAAGACGGTTTGAGGACGTCGATTTTTATCTGCATCGGATGGGTCGCAGGGTTCGGAGGACGTCCGATGGGCAAGGTTTCTATCTTGTCTACAATGCGCTGGATAATGGGCATCAAAAAGAAGTGCAGCAGCATTTCAATACCTTTGCCGGAAAGCTTGATGGATTGATTGCCTGGCTCCGCCTGTCCCGAGGGGTTATGGGAGAAGCTAAACCGATGGAATATGGCGAAGTCATTCGTGAGTCTGAATTGCTTGGAGCCATTGAAGAATCTGCTCCGTTAGAAGCGCAACTCTCGGTGGTAGCGCAAAAGTTGAATCCAAACAGCTCAAAGCAAAACGCCAAAGGGAAACTGAGTTCCGTGTTGAACTATTTACGTGATGAGCAATTCTTGGTTCTGACCGGCGGGCGGGCTGGCACCGTGTACCGTGCTACAGCAAAGTGGTCCCTTCTTTACGAGCAACTGAATTTCATTCGTCAGCATGACGGTTTGTTGATTTCTGAGGTTCCAGTTGAGGTGGGAGATGAAAAGCAAATGGGGTTTGAACTATGAATGCCGGATTTGAAGAGACTCGTAAGGCAATATCTGCCCTCAAGAATCATTCAGACCCTGTCAGCGAAGCGTGTATTAACCATCACGGGCAGATGGAAGATAAAGACGAAAATAACGCGGCAGTGCAGGCACTGTTGAAACATAGGCTCGCATACCCATCTGATACCGCCGCAGGGATCCAGATACACGGTAAAGTGCGAGGTCTGTTTAACCATGTTTCTTCGCGTGTTCTATTTAGAGCACATCACTCAACCTTTGCAGGCCTTGTAGATGAGCTTGATAACAGTATCTACATGTACCTGCACACAAGAAAACGTGGCGGCGATATTCAAGCCTCAGAGATCGACATTCAAGAAAAAGTTATCGAAATCTCTGAATTGCTCACTGAAGCAGTTTCAATGTTCCATTACATCGTCACCGATGAGTTTAGTTTAGCGCCGACCATCTCTGAACGTGTTCGCCAGACCACGCGGTGTATCAAGCAATTGGAGCACTTTAACACGTTATTCAGGGATTTAGAGGTCGAGAACCTTCGCACTAAGGTGGGTCATGACATTTTCCTTGAACGACAGTTAATGAAGCGCCTGAAGCGTATTGTTGATGCTAATGTCACGAGTATGGCTGAAATCGGACGACGCTTGAACCATATGCTTAACAAGTTCATTCGAGATGAGCGGATCCAAAAACTGAATGGGCTGATTGATACATTTTATGCCCATTACGCTCGTGAGCCAGGATATTCACCGAATATCGCGGGTATCGACGATCTCCCGGAAGTGTTCCACCTAACAGAGTCTCTTCAAACCACCGGTTATGCGGACATCGAATCTGTGAGCGATGAGCCTGTATTGGAGAATATGGCTATTAAGGCACTTGAAAAGTGTCAGTCGCTGGTGAAGGTTGAATCGGAAAGTAACAAACTTCCTATTGTTGACGCTAGAGATGAAGAAGGCGCTCCTGAAATCCTGGACCACCTGTTCTCTTGTGCCGAAGAGTTTATCGAAGCTCTTATGCTCAGCAAAAACATACAACGTCTTTCGGCCATGGATCAGCACAGCAAATTGGGGATACCAGCATCACCTGCGGATTGGATGTTGGTTCTAATGAATTATTATGACGCGCAAAAAGGCGCTATCAGCCGTATGTGGGATGTGAAAGTGTTAGATCTCACTCACCCAGTATACCCAGGTACAAGCGATGTCATTGATGTTGTTTTTATTCGCAGAACAGGTCGATTTGCATGAAGGTAACTCGAAAAGGGGTGAAGACTATACAGGATTTACTCACTAAGCGTGAGCCGAGCCTACCTGATACTCCTGCGTCCCGTGAGTTTTTGAATAATGTCTCTGACGCAGGAAATCTCGGTGTCGTCCGTGGAAAGCGAATAATACTATCCAGTGAGGACGTCCGGGTGCTCGCGCAAGCGTACACTCAAGCTCTCGGTCAACCGGTATATTCATTCAAACTCGATGCTTCAGATTATCTTGAAGCTGCAAAGCAAACGCCACAAGAAAAAATAGCGTCAGCGTCAGGTCCGTTTGCAGGGCTTATGCATATGGCCGGGACGTATCCTGAAGGCATCCCTTTTGTTAAAGGGGTTAACCCCATAACTCCACCAGGCACCTTTCTTTTTGCGGAACCTGCTCAACTGGATATGACCCGTATCGGGCACGTTTTAATCGTTGAAAATGGCACATTATTTAGGCATTGGGAGAGAATGATCCACATCATGCCTGATCCGGAACGAACGCTTATCTTGTATCGGGGGCACGATCAAGCTGCAAAACTCGTATTGGAACTACTTAAAAAAGAGAACGGTCGCTGTATGTTTACAGTGTTTTTTGACTTAGACGGTGCTGGATTGGAAAAGGCGGAGCAGTTTGCGTGCGCTGGTGCACAACAAGTGATTTTGCCGTCACTGGATGCCGTGTTGCATAATGGTATGAGCAAAGCTGAAGAATTTGCCAAACAACGCCACCAGCTCTTTGGTGTCATCGAACGAAATCGATATCGTTGCCTGACTCGGTCAGGAAACCAGCTCAAGGATGGAGAGTTTGCGATCACCCAAGAAACGCTGATTGCTCAAAATGTGCCGTTGAGTGCATACCAACTATGAGGCTGTAATGAAAGGCGATAAATCTTTGAACAAAGCGACTATAGCCCGCTTTTGCATTATTGAACGACTTCTGTTCTGGGAGGGGGAAGTTAACGCGACACGTCTTGCCGCGTTGTTTGGGATCACGTTTGGAAACGCAACGCTCATCGTAGCAAATTATCGCGAGTTGCACCCAGATTCGCTGACTTACAACCAAGTCGCAAAAGTATTTGAGCCAGGTCAATCCTTTGAGTTGCATTACGCGACTCCACATTGGGCTGACTACGAGTCGTTTCTTTTCGTTAATCAGAAAACGTATATGGATAACATGTGGTCCATCGATTCGGTGACATTGAGTAATTTTGACCTAAATGCGCCGGATAAAGAGATTGTGAGATTGCTGACAAAATCAATCCGGAATTCCTTGAGCATGACAGTTAAGTACCATTCGATGAATCACCCTGATGGCATAGAGCGAACGATCCATCCCCGTGCTATTGCCTATAGTGGTTTACGTTGGCACTGTAGAGCTTACGATGAATTAAACAATAGGTTTGGCGACTTCAACCTTGGGAGGATTACTGAAGGTAAAATCGTCGGTAAATCGTCAATTGATATTGAAGATGAGTTTTGGGTAAATTTTATAAAATTAGAAGTTGGCCCGCACCCAGCATTAAATAAGGCGCAACAACGACTGGTGATGATGGATAAACCACACTCTGAACAATTTGAGATTACGACTCGCGCTGCAATGGCGAATTACGTTTTGGATTTTTACCAAATTGCACATCATCATGAACAGCACCCGCCGCATGTTCGTCCTCTTATATTGCTTAATTTTAACAGCGTAAAAGAATATTTATTCTAAAAATCCAGAGGATAAAAGCGGATCGTTTTTGAACATATTTAGCTGTAACCATATAAAAGCGACGACGGTGGGTATTCACTTGTCCTTTATGCAAAAGCATAACAAGCTAGGCAGTCAACAGCTTGATCGTTGAGGCTTTATTTTCACTAGAATGTTGCGAGTCTGAGCGGCATTCTACATATTTGGAGGTATTGTGGTGTATCAGGTAATTAGACGTGATTTGACTGAAACTAGCAGGAAGTGTGACTTTTGTCCGCAGTATTTAACTTCTCTCAAGGCTTACGTTTTAAGAAATGTGGAGACAGGAGAATTATCGTACGCAGGACCTACATGCGCAAAAAATAAAGCTGGAGAACATGCAATATCCGGTATTCCAGATTTAACCAAATTTACTTTAACAACAAAAATAAATGAGCGAGAAGGTGGTGGTGGCGGAAATGGTGGAACATCCGCAGACAACCCAGAAAAAAGAGCGATTGAGTACTTAATTTTAAGAGAGCATAAACTTGCAGAAGAACTCAAATGCTCATATTCAGTGTTGAAAGATTACTATGAAAAGCATAGTTCTCAGAGACTTTCAGAGTCAGATATTAGTCACATAAATAGTATTGCGGCCAAGGCCCCCGATAATCTAAGCCCAGTTACGCTGCAAAGAATATACAACTATTTGTTTTGGATTGATGTAGCTATCAAGAAGCTCTCGCCCGACAAAACGGAATTTTTAACTAACGTAAGAAAGACCATTGTTTCTAAAGGGAAGATATCCGATAAACAAACATCCGCCATTAACCGTTGGCTTGAGAATATCGACGGCGTACCCCAGTTAAAATAACGAACGACAATTAGTGGTTATTAGGCTTATCTGAGCTGGTGCTCCGATACACTACAAAACAACGTTTTGTGTCTTTCTGGACTGCTTGTCACTTATGTATGAAGCTTCTTTGACTAATGCTCAGGAGGTAAAATGGAACTTCAGATAGCAGGATACTCAACTCCAATGTCGCCCGTTGTTCAACCGAGTAGGTTTATCGGGACTTAGAGAAAAGCATGGCTGCAAAACCTCTGGGCGGGAGGATTAAGCCTTAGATCTGAAGTTTCAGTTCCTCTTCGCCCTTCATTTTTGCTATCTTTTCAATAACTGAAACAGCGGTACGGTTCATAAATTCGAGAGGGGCCATGTCCACACCAACATTGACGACAATAAAGCGTCTTTTTGCAATGTCAGGGAACAAATGTGCATTTCCAAGCTGTGAAGCCCCTTTGATTGAGTCATCAGGAACCGTCACTGGAGAAATTTGCCACATCTGTGCCGCCAACCCTGATGGCCCACGTTTTGATAAAAACCAGACAACGGAAGAACGTCATTCTTTTGCAAACTTGATTTTACTGTGTTCAAGACACCATAAAATCATTGATACCGAAACCGAAAAATACTCTGTTTCAATGCTGAAAGAGGCCAAACGGCAAAATGACACTGGCATTATCGCATCCATATCTCCCGAAATTTCAAGGGTTGCACAGCAACTTCTAGAGCATTTAGTAACAATTTCCGTCCAGAACAATACAGGACAAGTGGCGATAAACAGTCCCGGAACGACCCAGATACAAGAACAAACGATCAACAACTACAATATACGCAAGCCAAAAGCCCCCAAGACCACACCGCCAATCGGGAGTATTGGCAGCGACAGAGCGCAAAATGCTTATATTGATTATCTGATTGGCAGATACCAGCAGTATCAAAAAGCGGATACCAGCAAACAGGGATCATTCAAATATATTTTGATCCACAATGCCCTAACGAGGACGTTCAAAGGACAATGGAAATATCTATCCACCAGCGATTTTGAAGATGTCGCTGGCTTCTTGAAAAAGCGGATCGATAACACAAAACAAGGCCGTTATAACCGTTCGCGGAATTGGCCAAATTACGAGTCTTTTGAAGACCATTCAAAATAATCATCAAATAACTCTTTTAAAAACAACCTTCTTTTCCGTTTCGTTCGTCATTTTATAAGGGGCCCACTCCATGTCCTGTACGAGGTTTTGCTTGTCAGTCACCAAATGTCTGACGCTGTTGAATTTTGCAAAATGAGCAAGAAAGTGTTGGTTGAATCCTTTCGCTGTATTGATATCAATCTCTTGGTTGCAAAACGTTCCGTCAAAATCACCAAGGATAATGCTCACCATCGTGTTTTTGTTGAGCGTTAAAGCTAATTTATATGGAAGCATTCCTGGTAAAGAAAGGGCAAGATTCGGGTGATGTGGGATAGGGATTGCAATCGCTGGGGTTGTTGATGTCCGAAGCGGAATTGGCGAGCGTAAGACCATAATAATTGCGCCTTCAAAAGCTCTTGCTGTCCATGCCATTGATGTCGCCATACCGTTTAATCTTTCTTTCGCGGAATCAGGATCATTTTTTAACTCCCGATACATTTCCCGCTCCTCATCACTAAAAATCATCGTGCTGGCTGGATCATTTGCGTGTGCGATGAGTTCGTTTAATGTCGCCTGATAATGGGGAGTTCGGGCTTCAAAGTGGCGTGTCATAGCATACAAAATTGCTCTGTCTGACTGATCAAGTTCTTCGGTTTTTCCAGAGGATATTTTCTGCCATGTGTCACTCTGTGATATGGGGATTTCAATATTCCGGTTGATATCTGTTTCAACAGATTTGGGGATACCTCCCTTCATATGAACATAAAAATCCCGTTCATACCCCAAAGTCTGGATAGACCTCTCAGACCAGATCGCCATATCCCCGTGCTTCGCAACTGTTGTTATAATTTTCTTTTCCTCATCAATAGCGAAATTCCTGAGAAAGAATTGTGGCGCATAATGATGATTTCTTGGTTCGTTCATATTGATGTCCCTGAACAACATATCCATTTTGTTGATGGTCAAAAAATATCACAATTTTCTTGTGTTAACCCTGTTTCATCGCCCGCTACAGCTTAGATTTTCTGACCTTCAGCCTGTCCGCAATAGAGGCTCACCTTATTTTGAACATGTGTCTTTTGCTACTAAGAGCTGAGCTATTCTAATCAAAGTCCTTATTCGTCAGAATTTAAGAAGTCATTAACAGTAACAATTAGATCAGAAAAACAAAGTCGCTAGGGCGAAGCGATGGTTCTAAAGGGAAGATATCCGCTAAACAAACATCCGCCATAAACCGCTGGCTTGAGTTTATTGACGGCGTTCCCCAGTCAAGATTAGAAACAAAAATTAGCTGTTATTATGCTTGCCTAAGCTGGTAATCTGACTACATACCAAAGTTTTGCGTCTCTCTGGACTGCATCTTATGAGTGAAGCTTCATTGACCAATGCTCAGGAGGTAAAATGGAACTTCAGATAGCAGGATACTCATTAACACCATTAGCAATGTTTCCAATGCCAGTCTATGAGGTGGACGATTGCTACTGGATGTATGAATATAAATTGAAAGAGAATTCTGAATTACAATGGTTCAGAAAAGCCATTAAAGTTGAGAACAGATTTTTCAGGACGGAAATTCACTATGAATTTGAATCGGCCGTCAGCATAGCGCTTGCTGAAAACGTATCACTAATAAAAAACATCCAGAAATTAGATATTAGTGACGACGAAAAGTTATCGTTAAAACTTAAAGTTGAAAAGGCGGTAACCTCCTTAAGCCGAAGACTACATGAAGAACAACTCATGTTAAATGAGGCAATAAAACGGAATCATAATTTCCCGAAACCTGATTTAAAATCCTTAGTCGTCCCTGATAATCTGAATAGCATACAAGAAGCTTTATATACTGAGCTTACAAAAACTCCCTACATCGAAATTGTCCGGTTGCAAAAATATCGGCTTACTTTGCGACTTGAATCGCCTAATCGATGGGTCAGGGCAAAACATACGGCAGCAACTGCAAAATATGCTTATAGAGAAAAAATAGCTCGCGGGTTTGGCTATTCAGGCCTGTCACACTGGGGAGAGACTAAAGCAGCCATTAGAGCAAAGTTACTGCCAAGAGCAAATCAACTTTTACAGTTGAGTAGCGTGAAAAGGATGCTTGATGAAGCATTGGCAAATGGGCATAGAGTCTTGGTATCAGGGAATTTTGTATTCTGGTTTGAAGACAAAGACCAGGTTGGGTGGATTGTTAAAGAGGTTCATGGATCAAACACTGAGAACGACGGCGAAACTTTATGGACAGAAGGAACAATTTTGTCAAAGAATCATGGTCGCTTAGTTATTCTGCCGTACATAAAGGAGAATGGCGATTTTATTCAGGGGCATACGAAAAACGCACCACATGACGGGAAAGCACTTCCAAGACATAAAAATGAATATATTGAATTACCTTTTAAAGTATTAAGGGATGATTTAATGATTGGTTTATTTGGTGAGTTAAACTACGAATAAGCGGTCTAATCCAACGAGAAGCATCTACTTGGTATCGTGATATAGGTCGGACAACCATGCTACATCATTCACTGAGCGATTTAGCGTCTTGGGGATGTCTGACCAAAACAGAGGCGGAAAACTCTAATTCAGGTTGCCTCTAAGAATTGGAGGTTTACATTTCTAAACGGCTGCGAGATTCAAGTATGGCAAAAGAAGTCAGTAATCTTTGCGTTTACCGATGCTGCTGCGTGTACTTGCAGCAATTCTATCTATAAAAACATCAAATAATCACAACGCCTTAAAAGTTAGCGGCGTAAACGAAAATGAAGGGAGTCTACTATGAATGTTTGGGCTTTTAACGCAGCCGAAGATCATAAAACACGCAGCCTACTGATGGATTCTCTTAAACGAGGAAGATCCCGCTTCGGTTGGTCGCAGGAAGATAAGCATGATTTACGAAATCAGGACAATTGGACTGATTGGCATTCAAGACAAAGGTTTCTTCTTGAGATCGAGCCAGGAGATTGGATCGTACATATTAACACTCCGGTATGGGGGCAGTGCGTCGCAAGCCAAGTGATAGGGAAGTATGATTTCGACGAAGGCTTGGTATGTGATTGGGGTGTTGATTTTAGACATTGTATCCAGATTGATTCATCCTCGCTTATTGAGTTCGATCGTTGCAATCCCAACATCATACCATCAGTTAACCTCCGTCCTCGTCAACGATACCATCGAATCTACGCGGTCGATGACTTCGTAAAGTCGCTTGAGAATCTCAAGAGCAATAAAGTTTCTTTGCCCAACGGTCAGTCTTCAGGGGAATTCCACCTCATTGAGAAAACTGAGAGATTTTTGTCTGAGATTTCTAAACTTATTCATGAGATGAATAAGAGTAAGAATCTTGAACGATTTTTAGCGAAAGTATTTAGCCGACTACCGAATGTAATTGACGTCCGTGAGAATGGTTTTGGCTGGGGCACGGACTTTGGGGCAGATCTAATATTAACGACTAGAACATCAATTGAAATGTTGGACTTCGAGAATACGGTTGTGGTTCAAGTTAAGTCATATTCAGATAGCATGTATGACCTCCATGCAGTAGATCAGGTCAAAACCGCAATAGAAAAATACAAGGCTGCGGCTGGAATGATCGTCACAACTGCCGAGAAAACTGAAGAGCTAGAAAAGCGGATTGCTGAGGTCTCAAGTTCCTTGGGGGTCCCGATTGATTTGTTAGCAGGCGATGAGCTGTCTCGCTTTGTCTTGAGAAATGCACCGGACATGTTGTTCAGGCTAGAAAGAAATCGATACTAAATTAGTAAACTAATGATCTAGGACACCTAGAATTAAATGGTCAAATCATTATTATGCTAAATTCCAATGTTATAGCAATTCTGATTCTTAGTTAAGGCCAGCTTTATTCCTTTCTCAATGTGCTTGGAGAATAATTTTAAATGGAACAAGATTGGATTTTGCAAAAAAAAGAGACGCGTCGTGCTTTTTCCAAGTCTACTTGGGTGCCTTTAAGGTCCGCAATTGAAAACGAGGAAGGTAGCTATAAGAATGTCGGTTACATTAATGAATTCTTTGGATGTGGATCTGTTGCGTTTCCTCCAATAAACCGTGAATTCGCTGAGGAATTGAGTTGGAATGACATCGGGCTTGGCAAGACCATAGGCCCTTATGCATACGAAGATGGCTTCTACTCCACTATTGAAGAATACCAATATGATGATAAAAAACCTCTAGGGGTTCACTTGGTTTTGGAGTTACCTCTCCCTGTTGTTGGAGGGAGGCAATGGATACTTAATCCTGATCTTGTTGCTGCATTGCGTCTCATAAAAGAAGGACAAAATTGGGTTCGGCCTGAAGAGAATTTTGTAGTTGTTGCTCGCGAAACTCTCGACGATAAAGGAGAACAATGCCAAATAGAAATCAAGAGAGAATTCCTGCTCGATTACTTAGCTGCAAGAAATCTAGCCTTACGCCTCTCATACTACCGTCAAAGAGTGGAAAATGTGCTTACTCTTGCAACGAGTCAATATGCAGGCTTACATAGTTATCAGGAGCAGCGGGATGGTGGACAATATGAACTACGAATTAATGAGATAAATGACGTTTTTGGTGGAAGTTGGGCAATATTTCGTACTTGGCGCACTGATGTAGATGAGAATGAAGACGCTCCTGTTATGGGGCCTGAAACGAACGAGAACACTGGTTATGAAAGTTCCGAAGGAGACAAAAGAGGTTATCTTGGTTTCAGAGTTGAGGGAGAGTTCTGGCGCGATGAATGGATAGACCATCAAGGTATTAGTACGCGAGTAAGAGGTGACGCAACTACAAATCTTCCTGAATTTATAGTTGAAACAGATGGTGCCAGAGTGGCATCTGTCGATTTAGATAGCGAAGAGATTGGTAGGTGGTTGTGGTTTAGGCCTAGTATTGTTAATGAACTTCTGGCTCTCAGGGGGTTTTCGTTCGCCTGGTGTACAAGAGAAACGGGAAAAATTAAATCTACTTCAGGGTATTCAATCCACTTTGGGATAAATTCTTCGGATTTAATCACCGTATACGCCTATGATATTGCTAGGCTTCCTGCTTGGGAACAACGTATTTGGGCTGCACAAAATGTAGTTCCAGAAGGGAAAGTCTCAAAAGAGTTATTGGACTCACAAGTACAAGCTCAACCAGCAAGAACCAAAGCTGTTGAGGATCTTCTTTTTATGGTGCTTGCTAAACTTGAGAATGATTTTCGCAGTAATTTTAACATTCCGCTTTTTACACATGACCTCAACCACTCAGAGGCAATTAAACACATATCTCGCTTCGCATGCAAAGATACTGCATCCTTACTTAGATTAGCAAAAGAGCTTGTGCGTATATTCTCTGATCGCTTAAATGTGAGCGAACTTCGTAAACTTTCGACACACCCGAATAAGGATAAGTTGGGTTCAAATAAATTACTTGAGGATGTGGTTGCTCAGAAAGTTGGTGCAGAGAATGCGCGTAAAGTATTTGGTCCTATTGCTGGAGTTTACGATATGAGGATAGGTGATGCTCACCCAACTAGTTCCAAGATAGGAGAAGCAATAAAACTCGCGGGGATTGACGAATCCAACTCATTTTTGCGGCAAGGTGAACAATTAATCTCCAACTATGGCCAATCAATTTGGTTGATTGGAAAATTACTTTTTGAAAAAGAGTGAGTGATACGTGTTTGGAAGGATTGCATACTCAAGTACTCTTGGTTTCCACAAGAATATATCCCCTCGAAGCATTCTAACGAATCGAAACTAAGTTCCAGAAGCGGATTAATGCCTCTTATCTTACGACCTCTTTCTGAAGACTAAACAAGCAAATCTTCATTGGTTAAATAACCAGTACTCAACCTTGAGTTGTTTTCAGAACAACTTGCGTATAGGCCGATTCACACCGAAATGAGTGGTTGGACGACCCCGAAATTCGCTGGCTGTATAGATTTCGTTTACTATAGTTTTGGTGATTTCAGAAAAATTTATCGAAATAGAGGTACATCAGCATTAGCTTGATGTTAGTGAAATCATGAAAGAAAGCCGACAATGTCTGACTTGCAGGCCGAAACCTTTATTATGAATCTATAGAGCAGGTGCAATGGGAAGTCCATAATGTTTGATTTAGGTAGTTGCTCTGCAATTAGAATTGTTCTACTCATAATTGTCATAAAGGAGAAATATGTCAACATTCGAAAAAACAATTAATAAGGGGTATAAACTTACAAGTCAGTACGAGCTATTTGGATGTACGTCATATGAAATTATGTCGGACAAAAGCAGCTTTCCGATATTCAAATTTAATGACTCTTTATTAGAAAGTTGCTTTTATTATGTACCAGACGGAAAACTCGGTCACTTTCTTGATTGTAAAAGTTCTGGCTATGCGCTTTTGGCCTATTTAACCGAAATTGCATTAGGGATAAAACGTTTGCCTTGGGCAAAAGATAGAATACTGGATGCCTATTTTGGAGACTACAGAAAAGATTTAGAGTGGCTTAGTAAAGAGCTTTCAGCGCAACGAATTAACGACCTCTTAGATGATGTAAAAAGACTTTACTTGCACACTCAAAATCAGCTAAGAATGAAAGGCTTGACTCATGTAAAATTGGTTAGGCATATATGTGATAGAAACAATAATTTATCCTCGAGTTTTGAAGGATATACTTCAACTATCGCAGGACTAAAAACCTGTTCAGAAGCGATTGGAAATGATTCAGTTGAGTTCGAGATGGATCTTATTAATTCATTTACTTGCTCGTTAGGTAGTTACCCACAGTTGCAATATGTGACTATTTACCAAGAAATTCCTATTGAAGATGTTTTGTGCTGCTCAGCGTTTCTCAACAAAAACGAGGGAGGAGAGTGGCATATCATAAATAGAAACCCTAGCGGTGTTGTTAAGGTCAAATTAGACGATATAACCTTCAGTGATAACGTTAGCGTGAAAAGATACTCTAAAGAGAAGTCTCAAAAGATTTTAGACAGATCGACTCCGTACGCCATCCGAGGAATCCATTATCAGGATTATCCACTTCTTAATCTAGGATATAGAGAAGGCTTAATCAAAAAAATCGCTAGATGGGTATTCAATCATGCTAGATAACTATTGAGCAGTTATCTGTTGGCCCTATTTGAAACCAAGCTCAACGGCCCGTAGTCACAGGTCATGATACGAACTAAACTGACCTTAATGCTAATATAGTCAATAGGCTTCAGCTTCTAGAGTAAATGATTGAAAGTAGTCAAAGCACAGATACGTTGTGAGGGCTGAAAAAAATTGGGTAACTGGAAGCCTTGTGGAATATGGCTTCCAATGGAGTTTCCAACTAGTTTTGATTTTTCTGAGGAAATTAGGCTATTGAAAATCAGCGAAGTTTCCAACTAGGTTTGCATAAGGTGTGTTTGTAAGTCATTGAAAAATATAGCTCTCCAGTTACCAACTAGAATTGTCGTGATCATTTGAGCTAAGGCTTTGAAATTGATTGGAAAACCCGCCTCTTGGCGGGTTTTTTATTACCTGTCGATATTCAACAAGAACGGGTCTTGCACTTGCCTGCATTTCTATGACCAGCTCAGCTCCGGATAATTTCAACCGCAGCGGTTTTGTTCTTAACCCAGTTTATCAACTACTATCGGGTTTAGCTGATTGCAGTAGTAGATGGTTAGCGATTTGTTTACTTTGAAATCCGCCCTTTTAGGCGGTTTTTTTATTGTTTCAGTACTAACTAAAATATAGAAATAATTTAACATTTATTTAGATACCGACTTTTATTGCTTACCCTACGGTTTTTGTATTGCACTAATTCATGTCAATTTCGAATGCTCTACGTGATATACCTGATTGCTTTAAATCAAGGAATGTTCCTATTGTGCCGTCATATTCGAGACGTAATGTTGAAAAAAAGTGATAGTGCTCCACAAAATTTTTTAGTTTTCCAGTTGTTCTTTCTCCAGAACAATAAATTACTAATCCTAACATTACATTTGTAGGTAATGATGATTGGATTAATGCTATATAAAACTCTGATGATACAGGTATATAGTCATAGTCGGTGCTGCTAGGCATTTCGTGTTCCTTATGAACACTATATGCGATCAGCCTCAACATCGCTTCTAGTATGTCTATATATTTTATAAACTCAGGAGTAGATGCCAACAGTTCATTTTTCGCATCATTCCACCGATTATTCTCTTGGAATTCAATTTTTTCAGTATTTTCACCAAAAGATAAGTTTCGGATTGGAATAAGTATATTTTGAAGTGAATCTGAATTTTTGAAGCAAAAGTGAACTTTTGAATTCATTAGATCAAAAAGCTTAAAAAATGTACTCTCAAAATTCTGTCGTTGAGCATTTTTTAATTGCCGCTCTAATGATTTGCTCGAGTCTTCTTGAGCTTTACGAGATGCTTCTAATTCACGTCTCGTTGCTTGTAGCTCCTCAGATGAAATATTCAGTTGTTTAGACTGAATATTAATCGTATACAGTAAGAGAACGAATGATGCGAAAGACAATACTGGATTGAGCAGACCACCAAAAAAATCGCCCATTTGTCCATATGCTGCGGGATAATCAGTGAAGCCATGAATCCAAATGTCATAGTAGTATCTAAAAGTTATCGTTCCACTATATATAACTATCAAGAATATTAGAATGCTAATCCAAATCCATTTTTTCATTTAAATTTCCTTTTAAAAGAGGTTGATTATTATTAGATGATCGCTGCTAATAAAGCGTCCAGGTGCGGCCTGTCATGCTCGGAAATCGCCTCAATCATATCTTTGACAGCATGTTCCATGTCAAAGATCAGCTCGTTATTCCCGATTAAACGATCAAGTGTATTTCCATGGCTGAAGTAATGAAATATTTTGAGAATTCGTTTTGCTCGCTCAACTCCAAAAAGAAGTTCTGCACGATCGTCGACAGATTCTGAATCTTTGGGCCCTGGAAGCCTTGAGTAGGTATAAAGTTCGATAAAACGTCGCATCGCATTTGGTAATAACATCAAGATATCATGATCTGTTTTGTCAGGTGCTTGATGGAAACGATGAATAACCTCAAACAGGAATTGATACTCTGATTGATATCGAACCAAAGAGCTGGGCATATTTTCGAAGGTCGATATATTTTCGGCAATTTTCTTTATCATGAAGAGCTTCGCTCCTTGCCTATGCGAAACAGGTTTGATCTCTCTAAGCAAGTTGAAAAACTCAAAGTTGTGTGTGGACACAAAAAGCTGCTTACAAGCTGTTTCCCAAGGGGAGTTTTTGTCCTTCTGATGAAAAAAAATAGCTCGAATAGCCGCTGTTATCTGAAAAATATGATTGGCGTCAAGACTTGAGATTGGATCATCTATGTACACAATCGTGTCTTCAAATTCCTTGGGCGCTAGTTCTTGGAGTTTGGTTAAGAAATATGAAAATGCTATAGCAGTTCGTTCGCCGTCGCTAAGGTTTTTTGCAAGAACTCCATTCTTCCGAACTAGTTGAAATCTCTCTTGACTAAGAGCATCTTTGATCACCTTTATCTGAACTGCCTCGCTACCTAGCATAATAACTAAGCGTTTGTTGATTTTTTCCCTACCTTGTTGTGCTCGACTAATTTCAGCTTGTAGCTTGTCAACTTCTGCTTGAAACTGAACATCTAACGACTTCAAACGCTCAACTCTTGTACTCTGTCTATTTTTTACTATTTCCAAATCGCCATTTTCTTGTTCGTCGACAAATTGTTTAACGTAGTGATATCTGGCTTCTAGCAGCGCTTCCGATTTCGCCTTATCAAAATGTGCAGCCAGCTGATTATTTTGACAAATAATCAAATTTGCGGCTGCCACTGCATCTAATACACACTGTTCAATCTCTTGCTTGATGGGGGTAGGGATTACAGGTTTATGTGGGTCTTCAACTTTTAACTGAATTTCGTCTATAAGTGTTCTAGCAGACTGGTTGAATTCTGAAATCGCGGTTGTTAGAGTTTTGATTGCCTCAGTATAATAGGTTCTATATTGGCTATTTAGTTCTCTAGCTTTGGGACTAACCAAAGTTAATTCGCTAGTTTTGGCTTTGGTTAGTAGAGCTTCGATATTATCTTTATGATCCGTTAGATCCTTAGAAAAATGAGCTCTAAGAGAATCGAGATGTATTTGGCCGAGCTGATTACCACAAAATTCACATTTACCGGCGATAGGGTGAATATGTAAACCGCTTTGGACCCATTTTTCTATTTGAGGGTTATCCTCAAGATGTTTAATTGTGTTTGAAAAATTAGGAATTGAAGAAAGTGTGGCTTTGGCGTCGTCATGAATAGACTGGAGTTTAGGGGTGAGTTGTATGGTATCGACGGAGCTTGGCCTATTTGAGTCAGGTGTTAAGGCTAATTCAATCTTTTCTGAAAGTTTGTCCTCTGATAAAAGCTGAAAGTCGAGCAAACTTACAGCTACTATGTCCTTTTCTAAATGTGTTGCGGTGTAAGGATCAATCTTAAGCCGTTGTCGAATGAACTTAGCTGCCTCTGTTTTAGATTCAGCAATACGTTTCTTTAAATTTTCCGCTTTTTTGAGCAGCTTTTTCTGCGTAGTATTTGAGCGAGCAATTTTTCCTGTTAGTAAATCAATTCTCTTTTGTGCTTCGTCAGAGTCTTTACCAAGTAATAAGATAGGATTGAAATTTCCGCCCTCAAAATGCAGATTATTCTTTACAAAGTCAGAGTTGAACACTCGAACAGATGCATTTGAGGTAGTGAAGTTTTTCTCTGTTATTGTTTCTTTATCTGTGACAAAAGTGAACTCGCAACCAAATAAGTCAGGGTTGTAGGTTTTTGATTCAAGTTGGGCAAATAGTCTAGAAAGAGTCGTTTTTCCTGAATAATTCCAGCCATAAATTAAGTTTTTAATACCAAAATCTTGGATATCACTGGGTTTTATATAATTGTGGTAAACGCCTAATCCTTTAATTTTTATAATGTGCTTAAGCATTATTGTTTTCCTTTTCGTGCGGAGGCGATTGTATTTTCGAACCTTAATTTGTGTAAACTGTAGGTAGTTAGAGTCCTTGATATGCCTTCAGTTAAATCTAAACCTTTGCTTAATAATTGTTAATTATTGGTTTAAACCCTCAGAGTGAACTTAAAAACTGTTGAATCTGTGGCGCTCTTTTTGATGCATAGCCGTAATCATCCAGAAGCTGTTCTAATTTCTGTTTTGAGTCTATTGGCATAAAGTAGGACTGTAAGCACACGCCTTGGTTGAATTTACCAACGCGAATACTCATTCCCATTTTTCCTTGTTTTGAGAACTCTCCACCACTCGGGATGGTCGATTTTAAATCAATGTACTCGGCAAAATTTTCTCTAAACGCAGTAATATATTTTTCGATGGAGTTCCCTGGAATGGAAATGAATGTTCCGTTATACCTCATGTCTGGCCCAGAAAAATAGTAAGAAATCTCCCAAGATGTCTTCGTTACTTTGAGCTTGCCACCACAAGGTAATGCTTCTTCATAAGTTCCTGTACTCATTTTTATACTCCATATTACAACTCGGTTGAGCTAAAGTCAGTTTCTCGAGCGGTTGGGCATGATCTTGAGAAACTCATCCTTATTTTTAAAATAATCCACTTTTTTCTTAAACATCGCATGTTTATACAAAACCTAAAGCTTTGAGGCTCTTAATTTTTAGCTGCAATCTTCAACCGCTCATTCTCACAAACCAACACACCTTTATCACACTGAACCTGCGCCAACTTACTCATCCTTTCAGCAGCCTGAGCCGTTGCACGTTGGAAACCTAACAAGCCCAAAGCAGCCGACGCTGCATCCGTTACGCTGATAGCGTGTGCGTCTTGTACTGTCAGTAATAGGGCATTGGTGAGTTCAGCATCGCAGACGTTTTCGAGCTTGCGGGTTGCTGTGTCGGCGCTGTTCCAGTTTCTTAACTTGACTGTGCTGCGGCCTTGCGGCCATAACACTTCGTCTTTATCTAGCTGGATCAGTCCTTTGGATACGGCGCTTTCTATGGCTTGGTCAACAGTGCGTTTAATTTTGGCGCCAACTCGTGTCAGGCCTGCAGCGTTGGCTAAGCGGGTGGCCACTAAGCTGGTGAATATGGGGTATTCGGTTTCAACAATACGCTCCACCGCATGAACCAACATACTTAGAGGTATGGCACTGAAATCATCGACATGAGGGATATTGAGCTTAGACACATCGGCTTTTTTATAGGGTGTAGTGCAGGCTTCAAACTCTGGTTGTTCTTCCTCTACCCGCAGAATAGGCGCTACAACAAGTTCTGGCGCAGCAACCTGTTGTCTCACTTGTCTGGTGCTAGTGGCTTGTGCCGCCATCGATACCATCAGTTCGTTATGCTGTGTTATGGCTTTATCTATCAGTACTTTTAAGCGATGTAACTCAGCTTCTGGATCGCGGAACCAGTCGGTGGACCAAATACGTTCAAAGCTCCAGCCAAGGCCTTCCAGCACACTTTGCCGCAACCGCTCACGGTCGCGGGCTGAAGCTGCCTGGTAATAACCTGCACCGTCATATTCCAGTGCCAATACAAATTTACTGGGGTCTTCCGGATGCTTGATGGCTAAGTCGATGTAATAACCCTGACTGCCAACCCGGGTGGCTACCTGATAACCTAAACGTTGGATCGCCTGATGCAGCAGGGCACCAAAAGCAAAGTTTTGTTCCTGCTCTTTTTCATGGGCTTTGTTCAACTGGCCTGACTCGGCAAATTGTAAAAAGATTTGCAGCGAACGCACACCAAAAGGGCTGTCTGCTTCCACTTTCAGTTCGTCGCCTTTGAAGTTGGCAAAGACTTCCATCGCCAGCCGTGCGCGTGAGATCAACACGTTTAAGCGTCGTTCACCACCGGGTTTATTCAGCAGGCCAAAATTCTGGCTCAGTTGGCCTGTGCTGGTTTTGCCATAACAAATGCTGATATAGATAACGTCGCGCTCATCGCCCTGCACGTTCTCTAAGTTCTTTACAAAAAACTCATCGCTACCTGCATGTCGTGCAAAGAATTCGTCGGTTTCAGGGTGTAAGCGGCGCTCTTTTTCCAGCTCAAGCAAAATGGCATCACGCTGTGAAAGGCTAAAAGCCACCACACCCAAGGACAGGTGAGGTTTGCTTAACGCATGGTTTAATACGGCCGCTACTACAGCTTTTACTTCACCTGGATTGGTGCGCGAACCGCCTTTGTCGTAATGGGTTTCCGGTAAATGATGAAACTTCAGCCCTGTTGCATCGGGATGAAAGCCCGGGCTTGGAAAGGCCACTAACTTATTTTTATAAAACTGGTCGTTGGACACTGCAATCAATGAATCGTGGCGGGAGCGGTAGTGCCAGCGCAGCATTTTGCTGGCCGCACCACGGGCTTCCATCAGTGCCAGAATACTTTCCATTTCTGCAGTGGCGCTGCTTTCCAGCTCTTCTTCTTCCAGTTCAACGGCTTTACCAAACAAATTACTTGGCGGCATTTGCTTGCTGTCACCCACCACAATAACCTGCCGCCCACGCAGCATTGCGCCCAAGGCATCAGGGGCTGGAATTTGGCTGGCTTCGTCAAAGATCACCAGATCAAAATCCAAAGCACCTTGTTTCAGGTAGGTGGCGATGGACATAGGGCTCATCATAAAAATAGGTTTTACTTGCTGGATCACGTTACCGGCTTCTGCCAGCAGTTTTCGGATAGGAATATGGCGCTTTTTCTTGCCCATTTCGCGCAGCACTAATTCCATTTCACCTTTCGCTGTTTTCTTCGGTAAGCGCTCGTACAAGGTGTTCACCAACAGCTCCTGGGCGAAAAACAAACTGTTGCCATCAATACGTTTAAAGTCGCGCAGGCTTTGTTCATGTTTATTGCGGTCAAAGCGCCGTATGGCTTCCGAGCTGTCGTAGGCATGATCAACCAAACCACGGTAATAACTAAGCTCGAATAGCGTCATTAGCGAGTCTGGGGCTGTATGCCATGAGTACGCCAGTTCAGTAAAAGGTTTGATGTTATAAGGCTCAAAGGCCTGAATGATCTGGTTATAGCGTGCAAAATCATAGAGTAGGGCAGAGTTTTTCCAGCCTTCCAACAAAGCATTGAGCTGGGTAAATTGCATGGCTGCTAAATCATGGTTTGGATTGCTGTTAGGGATTTGTATCAGCTCTTTCAGCGTTTGTGTCTGCACTGCAATAGCGTTACAGAGTGTCGTTAGTGAATTCGCCTGATCGCGCAGCAGCTTTTTATCAACACCCGTATCAATCAGTTCAGCCAGTGACTGCGACAATTCAAGACGATTTACCTTTGCATAAAAGGTGCTGATCCAGCTATGGATTTGAGTTAATTCAGCATGCTCTGAAAATTCGCCTTGCCACTGAGAGCCAAAGATTTCAGACAAAATAGCGTTGTAGCTGGTCAGCTCTTTTTTAGCGCTTTGGTAAGCCAAGGCAGTATCTAATCCAGTGAGCCAGTTAGCAGACGAAGCGGGCAGAGTGCCACGCCAAAGCCCTGCTAAGTTAGCTTTTGCTTGTCGATAACTGGACGACAGGAAACGCCACCATTTATCTGTTTTGCCAATCAAGCCCTGGCGGATACTCAGCAAATCGGCATCCAGCGCCTGCGCGATAAAAAGTTGTTCGCAGCTGGCTTTTAAGGTTAAGAAATTGGCTAAACAAGCTAGGCCGTTATCGATCCGTTTTTGTTCAACAGCCCATAAAGGGTTATTTACTTTAACCTGTTTAAGATCCGGCACTTCAGATAGCCAGCTTGTTGTTGCGATTAGTGGTTTAACTTGTTGCAAGCTTTGTGGTTTTTCAAGCTTCAGAAATGCACTGACGGTTTGAGTTTGTGTATCAAGTTGGCTAAGCAATTGGCTTATTTCTGCTAAAGCTAAGGTTAACGCCTGTTGCAATGCAGGAGAAAAATCAGTGCGGCCAGACATAGCAAAAGGGTGAGTTGCAGGCACTCCAACACGTTCCAGTTGCTGCACTAATTCAGCCACCAGTTTTCTGGCATTGCTGTATTGCTCGGCTGTCCATTGTTCAAAACAGCTAAAAGGCAAAGCTGGCAAAGAGCTTTCGGGATCCTTTGTTTTCAGCTGTAACAAGGAGCCTAAAACTTCAATGTAATTGAGCCCACTGCGCAAAACAGGAGCGCGAATGGCATGCACATAAGCATCCAGTGAGGCTTTTGATTCTGCTAAATCCGACAGCTCTTGCTGACGGTTTCCTGTTTGGGGCCGCCCTTGTTCCAGCGACTCAGCAATAGATTCCAGCACAGCTTTTTTGGTGCTTTTGTGGCTGTGCAGTTCCAGTACAGCAAAGCCCATATGAGTTTCATCAAGGCGTTTTTTCACCACCTCAAGTGCTGCCATTTTTTGCGCAACAAACAGCACTTTTTTACCCAAAGCCACAGCTTCGGCAATGATGTTGGTGATGGTTTGGGATTTGCCCGTGCCTGGCGGGCCTTGAATAATCAGGTCTGCACCAGACTTCATCGCTAAGATAGCTTCAATCTGGCTGGAGTCGGCGTCTTTTACTAAGTGGAGCTTTTCCGGATGATTCAGATCCGCTGGATTGATCTCGGCATTGTGGTCAAAACCATCACGGAATAAGCGGCCAATCAAAGGCAACTGAGATGGTCTTTTTCCTTCAGGCCAGCCGGATGGATCGAGGTCCATATACATCTGAAACTTGCCAAAAGAGAACAGTCCTAAACCTATTTTGTCCTGATGCACCCGCCATGAAGGTTGAGCCGCGATTGCATCTGTTACCGCCTGATAATAATCCGAGACCGTCATTTCATCAGAATAGGTTGGCAGCAGTAACTTAAATTCTGTTCTGAGCTTTGCCGCCAAGGTCAGGTTTGAGCCCAGCTCTTCGCCTGTGTAACGCAACTTAAAGCTGTCGCGGGCAGAAGAGCGGGTAAGTTCGACAGGGATTAGAATTAACGGTGCATACCTTGAAACCGATGAGTTGGTGGGCTCATTCCACTGTAAAAACCCAAGAGCCAGATACAGAACCTCGACACCTTGCTCCTGCAGCATGGTATGCGCTTCAGTTTCGAGTTTCAGCAGCGCTTTATCCAGCTTTGCGGGTATCAGCCCTGTTTGCAGGTATTTATCACTAAAGCGGGCAGCGCCTTTCTTTTGTTCAAGGTACAAATCAAGGGGCGGTAATTCGGAGTCGTCGTCCGACTGAAAGAAGATTCCTTCATCTTCGCTGTCGGCAATTTTTTGCTGATAAGCTTCTGGCAGCGGTAAAAAGCTAAGCGTGTTTTCCTGCTCAACCAGCATCTGAAAAATCTTGGCAGATTGTTCATCAATAATATCGAGGGATTTGCTGCCACTGCGGTAATTCAGTTGAGGGTTGGATCGAAGACCCATATCAAGTAATTCAAGACGCGCACGTTCCAACTGCTGCTCAACAACCATAAAATCCATCTCCGGTCTGCTTGAATACCAATCGCCTTTGTTGTCTGCTGGTTATTTTTTTCTAATTGCGGCGATGGTTAAAAAACTACCATAACAACGCTTGTTTCCAAAAGCAAACATGGGTTTGCTTGTTGCCAGAGTATTGATGCTGATAGCGGGAACATCAGCTATAACTTAGTTTCTGCAGTAATAACCCACAACCTAAGCGGCGAAAGGAAAGAGCAAGCAGGGAGCAAGGCATGAACTTTTTTGTAGTGAAGTTGACTAAATGCCTGGACTTACCATAATGGTAAGTTGTATTATCCTCAGCCGCTATCAGGACGGTCTTAATCCAAATGCGACAACAAGACAAAAAATTGTCGGCGGGCCTTTATATCCTGTTGCCGATGTTTTGCCTTTGTTAAAACCAGAAACTGTTCGAGCCTGGACTAAAGGTTGCATTGATGATCTGCAAAAGTGGTCATTAGATAGCGATGCTTTGGTTGATTTACTTAAACTTGCGTTGAGCAAAGGCCGATATAAAGGTTCTGAATGGTGTCGAAATGAGCCTAACGGTGCCTGGGCAGCATGTGATGCTTACACTGTGATGGAAAGGCGTTTTAATGAAAACACCTGTCAATATCAGGATACTGAGTTCTATTTAAAATTTGCGCTCAATAAAACAGGGCAGGTGATTTTAGTGGTATCAAGTCACCCATCAGGTAGCTAAAAAGGAGAGTGGTATGCAAGGTAAAGATCTTTGCCCTTTGTGTGGCGAAGGACATTTAGCACATCAGCTTGGCTCTTTGCTTGTTGACTATAAGGGGCAAACTGCAGCTATCGTCAACCATTTCTCTGTGTGTGATCACTGTGGTTCAGAGCAGGCCGATGCTGCTCAGTTGCGTGACAATAAGCGCGCTATGGTTGCGTTTAAAAAGCAAGTAGACGGTTTTTTAACTGGCGCTGAGGTAAAAGCAATTCGCGAGCAACTTGGTATTACACAAGCACAGGCAGCCAAAGTCTTTGGTGGTGGCCCGGTCGCTTTTGCGAAGTATGAAGCCGATGATGTAACCCAATCTGAGGCCATGGATAAATTGATTCGGCTTTCAGCCAGTTCAGTGGATACTTTTCATATTCTGGCTGAACAGGTTGGGTTGATCCCAAAATCAGACGCTACCGCATGGCATTCAAACAAAGTGGAACAGCATAAAGTTAAAGCTTCTGTTGGTGCACAAGTGAAGCCTCTGGAGCCTAAGCTTGCTTTAGTTGCTAATGAAAGTTGGCGGTGAAGCTATGAACCTCTTGCTGCAAGAAGCTATTGATAACTTAAGTATCAACGATGTTTACCTTACACATGTACAAAGCAGCATTGCGGCTGATTCTCCTGCTAAGTACGAAAACTATGATCAGTTTCATACTCAAACACGCTCTGCTTTGCCTGTGGTGTCTGAGATTGAATTGCAAAATGGCGAGCATTTGGTGCGGGTTGAGTGTGGTTATGGTTTCAGATGGGTAGAGGAAGCAGAAGGGCAGGAACCAGTGCAAAAAGCTTGTATAGAAGCCACTTTTGCCGCTGAGTATTCCATGAAAAAATTGATTTCTAACGACGCTATTGCTGAGTTTGCCAGAAAGAATGTACATCATCATGTCTGGCCTTTCTGGCGTGAGTTTTTAATGTCTCAGACAGAACGTATGAGGTTGCCAAGAGTAACAGTGCATATGTGGCAGTTTGGATTTGAAAACTTAGAAAAGAAGGCTGAACCAGTTTAGGAATAGTCCTGAGGTTTTAGCCATCAGAAGTGCCTGTTGTGTGAAAAGAGCGATCAAGCTTTGCTGCGTATGAAAAAGCATGCAGACAAAACCCGTTCATCATTTGCCAGAATGCTGAAGCTAAAAGCGCCGTCTGTTATTGATCGTTTGGCTGGTCCTGCAAGCCTGCTAAATAAGTGCTTTTATCGCTGTTACCTAAATCCCAAAAGCTTAAGAGCACTTACTAATCCCAATCTCCTAATGAGGCAGGGTAACTTTGCTATTCGCTTGCTGGAGTCTGCTGATGTGGATCTGGCAACCATCTGACTGGCCTGCTTTTCGTTACAAGTGAAGTTTAGTGTTAGGTCTTATCCTTTGCCCCGATCTTCAAGTGATTGAACTGTTCTCAGTTTGACCGTGCCGGAGATTAAGGTTTAGTGCGGATTGCTTAGAATAATGTTCTTAGCCTAACTATGGACAGCTGTTAGTTGTTTATAAACCCACGATATCAATGCCGCCCCAACAAGCCTAATCGGGGCGGCAGAAACCACTTTTATCTTACTGTTATTACTGCTGTCCTTTATGTATTAAGCGGGTCAGTCCTTCGGCAAGAACAACCAGGCTTACGCCCAACATAGCGATGTCTTTAATCAAAAATGCGCCCAAATCGCCGAGCCACGGAAAGCCGCCTGCTTCATCTGCCCATATAGGTAAAGCCAACATAATTGAAACTGTGGTGATAAAGATTACCGAGGCTATTGCACCTCCAGCTACTGCTGCCCGTGCCGACCAGGGCGATGCCAGTAGCAGAATGGCTGCAATAATTTCTACTACGCCTAACAGATAGGAGGCGCCTGCTTCGCCAAACACAGGGTAAAGCCAGCTTAGCCAAGGGGTTCCGTTGATCAGCGGTTTAAGTTCTTCAATTTCTATCGCCGTAAATTTCAAAATACCTATTAAAAACAGCGGCAGTATGACGCCAGCCAGGGCGACTATAGGGCCTGCTTTTGCCAGCAGGGATGCCAGCCGTTGAGCTTGAGAGTTATGAGTTGAATGAGTGGTGTTGACCAATGTGGGATGCATGCTGCTCTCCTTTGAATATGTGTGCGCCAAGCATACATTAATGACATTGATTTGTATGCTTGGTGCATATAACATTAAGGCATAACTAATTGCATTTATGTGCTTGGCGCATACAGATGGGTGCTATGAAGGTTCAGGAAATTGAAAATATGGTGGGCGCTTTGGCGTTGGCTTTGTCAGATTCTTTTATGCTGGCCACGCAGGAACAAGCGCCGGAACTTGGGCCTGCCGCAGCTGCTTTGGCATTATTGGGCCATGAACCAGGTATGCCGATTGAGCGGCTCAGGCGGGCATTAGGTTTGTCTCACTCCGGAACTGTGCGGCTTATCGACCGCCTTGTTGCCGGAGGTTTGATTGAACGGCATTCATCAGAACAGGACCGCCGCGCTGTTGCGCTGCATTTGACGGCAAGTGGCGAAGAAAAGTGTGCCGCCATACTGGCAGTGCGCCAGCAGCGGATTTCGACAGCGCTGAAAGTTCTGGACCCGGATGAGCTGGAAAGCCTTGGCAAAATAGCAGAGAAGTTACTTAAAAATCAGGTGCATAACCTGGACGAGGCCTACTGTGTTTGCAGGCTTTGTGACCCAACAGTCTGCGTCAATTGTCCTGTAACAGTCGCGCTTGAACAATGCGAGGCGGCGCAGAAGTTTTAAGTGTAGTGTTTTGAGTTCATGGCATTTCGTGTTAACAGGACCTGTCTTCGCTGAGCATTTTACAGTGTCGATCTAAGCTATGGCGATTCGACTGGAACAGTTGGAGTTAGTGCCGGAGTATTGAGCGATAGCTGTGGGTCTGGGTTTATCCAAGCTCAGAGGCTTGTTAATCGCACTATCTATTTCAGCAAAATCCCTGAGCCAAAAATTCAGATATCAGCCGTGCGCCTTGCTGGAATGGGGTTTAATCAGTAAGGTTAGTTTTGAATCACTTTACATCAGGAGTATCGTTGTGGCACAAGCCGGAACCAAAGTGTTAACCGCACATATCCCGTTGCCGTTAGCTGAAAAAGTTGATCAAATGGCTGAACGCTTAGGGCGCTCCCGCGGTTGGATTATGAAACAAGCTTTATCTGCCTGGCTGGAACAGGAAGTAGAGCGCGAATGCTTAACTCTTGAAGCTTTGGCATACAAGAGAAGATCGTTGAATAGAGCGGAAGCGTCTCACGCTACCTGATTGCTAATCCACCTAATGAGGCAAATAACTTTGCTATTCGCCTCACTTTTTGAGGCGATTAGGCCAGTTGGTTGCGTCAATCCACAACCAGCTTGTATTTTATTGTGTGCCTGCGAAAGCTTACGAGGCGTTAATGGATTATATGGACGATCTGGAACTGGCGGCTTTGGCTGCCGCAAGGGCAGATCAGCCTGAGATTGAAGTCGACAGTAATACTCTCTGAGCTTAATGCTCAAGACTCTTATAAATCCTGCAAACCAGATATGTAGTCTGCACCCAGTGTCACACCCATACAAAGTCAGCAATCCGCTCATTGCGTTTAAATCCCAGTTGATATTTATTCCTATTTGTGAGTTATTCTTGTTAATATGTGGTTAATTCGCTACGCAAGTGGAACTGCTGTGGCGGGTATCATTAAAACGCAATCTCAGCGCTAACTGCCTGAATTGCTTTATCACAGCACAGATCTGACAAGGAGGGGCGTGGCCCCAAAGTCTATAGCATGAAGAAATTAACCCTCACTTTGCTTGTTATTGTGGCAGCGGCCTTTGCTGCTTACTTTTTCTACAATCCAGTTTCTAAAGTACCAGAGCGCCCTGAAGACCAAAGCCTGCAGCTTGTTAACCCCGCTTCTGCTGATGTGCCTGTCGCCAGCGAGATTGCAGCCACTGCGCCTGTAAGCGGCGCTGAGTGCAGTGTGGAGCAAACGGAAAACAACGAGGCTTCACTTCGCAAGTTAAAGCAGGAAGAGCTGGTTGTGCGGGCCGATATGTTTCGCTTTATCAAAGATTTGCCTGTAAAGCCTTACCAGAAAGAACAAGTGCTGCAGAGCCTGGGGCAGGGGTTTTCGATTGAGGACTACCGTAAGCAAATGTCCTGGCATAAAGATTTCTATTTTTCAGATTTACCGCCAGTTGAAGGCAAGCTGGATATTATTCCTGTCAGTGACAGCCTGCGTTTTTCACTGTTGCTTAAAGATCAGCAGTGGCCAGAGATCCTGCAGTTTGTGAAAGACAAAAATATGACATCGCAGACTGTGGTTGATGGTTTATCTGTGCTGTCCACTATTCTGGCAGTGCAGCCACAGCTGGATATCGGCTGGTTAAAATCATTTATTGAATTAGGTTTGCAGCCAACGACGGCAGATGTAAGGGCAGCTATTGATTCTGGCTATTCTGCCGCGGTGCTGGTGTTTTTAACGGAGAAGTTAGCCACAACTAAGGATAAAGTCTGGTATCAGCAGTATGCAAAGTTTAATTTGTTAACTTATGCGGCAAGCAAAAGGCACTACGAGTTTGCACTGCATCTTCACACCAGCTACGGCATTGCTTTGTTTGTGGAGCATGACTATACGGTGTTGGACTTTATCGATTACAGCACAGCTTCAGACGATCCTTATGTTACTCAGTTGATAGAAATTGCTTTGAAGCAACAAGTGCAACCTTTACGCCTGGAGAGTGGTCCGGCAATTCATAGCTATCTAAGCCAGCAGGGGCTGGATCAACTTGCGGAGCAAGCCAGTTATCTGTTGCAGAATGAGTGGAAAATGTCCTTAAACGACATGGAGGAGGCAAAGTTAAGCGCAGAGCAAAAGCTGAGGTTTCAGCAACTGACAGAGCGCCTGGCTCTGCTGCAGCGCAAGATCACAGATCTGACCGATGCAGTTAAACACTGTGCGTTGAAACCTGCTGAGGCGGATGACGCCAAAACCGCGGCCAGTCCAGCTAGCCCCACTACAGATGTTCGAACCAGTCAAAACCGCCATGCTGTCAGCGACCTGATAAGGCAAGTGACACCAGAGCAAGCGCAATTGATGATAGAGATGGCTGAAGCTACGGATGAAGCAAATCGTGGCCATTATGAACAGGCACTGGCAATGATTGATGGCCTGGTGAATAAAACTGGCGACAAGGAGCTGTATTCAGGTTTTATTTCAATAGCTGTTAATGCCAACTATCCAATTACTGTGATCGACAAAGCCTTAAACCAAGGTGGAAAGCTGAGTAAGAATGCTATTTTTTCTTTTATTACCAACGGTAATTTGGAAGGCATCGAGCTTTATAAACGCCACCACAGTATTAGTGCCGCCAGAAGTGTTAGAGGACAAACGCCGCTGGCTTTTGCCTTGCAACTAAAAGCAAAGGAAGAGGTTTTAGCCAAACTTAAGGAATAATGAATTGTGCAGTACCAGAAGCCCAGAACGTTTAGCCTCTAGTTACCCCATGAAAAGGCAAGCTGTGCTGCGCATTTTGCTATAGCTCAACTCCAATCAAACCCAGTACTGTTGTTTCCGCATCGAACAGTGCATCTAGATTTTGCTGTGCGCGACAGATCAGAATAGCGCCTTCGGTGATGGCGATAATGGAAGTGGCGAGGCTTTGCGCTTTGGTGTCGGCTATACCAGCTGTGCTTAAGCTGGCTGCGATTTGTGTTTGCAGTCGTTGAAAAGTTTGCCCTGTTAAAGCAAGTGCGGCTGGCGCGTCTATTTGTGTTTGTGCATCAAGCGATATAGCAGCTAAAGGGCAACCGGCGGCAAAAGCTGATTCTGTCAGCACGCTGCGCCACTGCGCAAAATAAAGTTTGAATCCCTCTACTGCACCTAAGGCCAAACATTCAGTAATTTGCGCTTCTACGCGCTGTGCCGTAAATGCAATGGCTTCCTGTAAAAGCTCCGCTTTGCCATTGGGAAAATAGTGATACACCGAGCCTAGTGGCGCATTGGCATGACGGGCTAGTTCACGCACGCTGGTGGCTTGCACGCCACGACGGCGCATTAAATCTGCGGCAGCGGCAACCAGTTTGGGTTTACTTTGTTTCGTATTCACAGGAATTATATCGACTGTTATAAAATTTTTATTGTTGGTATTATAGCAGTCGTTATAACAAAGCAAGAGCGCTATTTTCATAGCGGCTTGGTGTCACCTGTTGGAGTAGGTTATGAATTTGTGGTTTAGGTTAAGTAAGTTATTGCTAAGTCGGCCATGGCGCCGTCAAGTCAGCCCCGATAGCACTATTGTGACCACAATGCGCGTTTGGCCCTTTGATTTGGATATCAATCGCCATGTCACCAATGGGCGTTATTTCTCCATGGCGGATATAGCCAGGATGGATTTTTTGTTTCGAAGTGGTGGTTATAAAGTGGCGCTTGAGCACAAAGCGTTGCCCATAGTGGGTGACAACTGGGGCAAGTTTCGCAAAGAGCTGAAGCTGTTTCAAAAATTTGAGATCCACACTCGAATGCTTGGTTGGGATGAGAAGTGGATTTTTGTGCAACACGATTTTAAACGCCAGGGCCGCATATTAGGCAGCGTTATTATGCGCGGAGTGTTTCGTGCCGGTCGCGATATTCTAAAACCAAGCGCATTTGTCGAAGGAATGGGGCTACCAGAGCAATCGCCTGAATTACCACATTGGGTGGCGCAGTGGTCGAACAGCTGTGATGCGCTTAGTGAAGATATTCGCAGTGCGGAGCAAGGCGCTTAAGCACTTTGGCCGCCAGAGTGGGCTAACGCCGTGCAGGGTGAGCCTAAAAACTCACCCTGTAAAAGCTTTGTGAAACAAGTGATTACCTCGCCGCCAATTCCCGGCGCACTATCTCTGCCCCTGCTGCTAAGGCATTGAGTTTGCCTCGCGCTATATGGCGCGGTAACGGCGCCATGCCGCAGTTGGTGCATGGGTAGAGGTGGTGGGCGTCGACAAACTTTAGCGCCTGGCGCAGCGTGGCTGCGACTTCTTCCGGCGTTTCGATGTTGTGGTTAGCGACATCTATAGCGCCGACCATTACTTTTTTGCCGCGAATAAGTTCCAGCAGCTCCATTGGCACCCGTGAGTTGTGGCATTCCAGCGAGATGATATCGATGCTGGATTGTTGCAGCTTAGGAAATACTGCTTCGTATTGACGCCACTCAGAGCCTAGCGTTTGTTTCCAGTCGGTATTGGCTTTAATGCCATAGCCATAGCAAATATGCACCGCGGTTTCGCATTGCAGTTGCTTCAGGCCATCTGCTGCTTGTTCTAAAGCGGCAATACCCCAATCGTTTACTTCATCAAAAAACACATTAAAAGCGGGTTCATCAAACTGAATAATGTCGACACCAGCTTCAACCAGTTCCTTGGCTTCCTGATTCAGAATTTTGGCAAACTCAAAGGCCAGCTTTTCGCGGCTTTTGTAATGCGCGTCGTACAGCGTGTCTATCATGGTCATAGGGCCAGGTAGCGCCCATTTAATAGGTTGGTTGGTTTGCTGACGTAAAAACTTAGCATCTTCAACAAACACTGGTTTTTGCCTGCTGACAGGGCCAACTACGGTAGGCACGCTGGCGTCGTAGCGGTTACGAATACGCACAGTTTCGCGTTTTTGAAAATCTACGCCGTCCAAATGCTCGATAAAGGTGGTGACAAAGTGTTGGCGCGATTGTTCGCCGTCGCTGACGATATCAATGCCAGCCAGCTCTTGTTCATGCAGCGACAAACGCAAAGCGTCCTGTTTGCCGTCTGTTAATTCCTCGCCCTGCAATTTCCACGGCGACCATAAAGTTTCAGGTTGGGCCAGCCATGAAGGTTTAGGTAAGCTGCCTGCCGTGGACGTTGGGAGTAATTTTTTCATCAATAGGTCGCTCTTTGGTTTAATTGAATTCATTGCTGGGTTTACTATTGCTGTGCTGGTTTGCCAGCAGAGCTTTGTGCCAGCACACGGCTTAACAGCGCGTGGTGCGGCTTTATAAAATGCTCCTGTGCGAACTTGCCTTGTTCTACCGCCAAGCGGCTGCGCTCTTCTCTGTCATAGACAATGTCGGTCAGGGCGTGATCAGGGTTTTTTAAGTTCGGCTGATAACGCTCTCCTGCTGCTGTATGGGCGTTGTAAATTTCAGGCCGGTAAATGCGCTGGAAGGTTTCCATGGTGCTGATGGTACTGGCCAGCTCCAGGTTGCTGTAGTCGTTCAGCAAATCGCCAAAGAAGTAAAAAGCCAAAGGCGCTGCGCTGCCTGCAGGCATAAAGTAACGCACCTCTAAGCCCATTTTTTTGAAGTACTGCTCTGTCAATGACGTTTCATTGGGCAGGTATTCCACACCCAACAACGGATGCTGGTTGTCTGTGCGCTGATAGGTTTTGTTGTCGGATACGCTCAGGCAAATCACAGGTTTTTTATGAAAGTGCTGCTGATAAGCTTCTGAATTAACAAAGTATTGGAACAAAGTGCCGTGCAAATCACCAAACTGATCCGGAATACTGAAACCAGTCTGGTTTTTGTTATGTTCCAGCAGCACCACACTAAAATCATAATCCCGCACGTAAGAGGAGAAGTTATTGCCAACAATACCTTCGATGCGTTGCTTGGTTTTGTTGTCGATAATGGTGGTTTTTAATACTTCAATGGCTGGGAACTGCTGATCATGGTTTGCACTGGCACCCTCTATCTGTATAGCCACAGAAATAATATCCAACTGCACTGAATAACGATCTGAGTTTGGGTTATCCCAAAACACCAGGCTATTAAAACGCTGATTGATCATGGCCAGAGTGTTACGCAAATTCTGCTGACGGCGCTCACCGCGGGCCAAATTGGCAAAGTTAGTGGTAATACGGGTGTTATTGGCTGGCTGATAGTTTTCATCAAAACCAATGCTGTGAATGCTGAATTTGAAGTTGCTCATCGTCTTTGCTCTCTCATGCGCTGTTATGCGGCTTAAATGTCCGTTAAGAAGTCTGGACGTCTAAAATCAATAAGTATGTTATACGCGGATGACAGGATGAAGAACAATGGTTTTATTTCATCTGCTGTATGAAGGATCTTCATGTTGGCTTTTTAAATGGGATGAGCTGGTGCTGGAACTACAGCAAAACGATGTTGGTTCGGTAGCGCTGCATATTCCTTTGTCTGGTTATGGTTCAGGTTTTTTTAGTTATTTTTACCGCCTCATTGGTCTCACTGTCACAGGATCAGCGTAGACAATGGCTTGTTAGTTTATGCCTGGCAGTTTTTGTTCTACTCTTAGAAACATCGCAGGGCGTGCTAAGGCGCTGGTGAGTAGAGCAGTAAAAGCGAAAGTGCAGACTGCAGTAGCCAGTGCGATATGGATAACCCAATAAAACCAAATGTTTACCTTTTGCTTTTGCGCGGGAAAGCAGGATTTCGAAGTGTAAAGCAAAAGCCGGGGTAAGCATTTTTGAACAGGATACAGCTTAGCTATGTTGAATAAGATGGCCCAAAGGCACACTAGTGTTGTCGATGAAAGCAGCCCAGCCCGCATTTCAGCATGCAACAACGCGTTTTATCAGACTGAGCCGGAGCAACCTTATGTGCTGCTTTTTACCCTTAATCCGGTGGAACAAGTTCCGATTTGGCTTGCAGCTCTTGCCGACTGGTTTCAAAAATACGGTATCAGTCTGGTGTATCGCCATCCTTTACAGCCTTTGCCAGTGGAGTTTTTTCAGCAGAGTCTGGGCACTCTGTTGTGGAGTGGTTCTGTGCCGCAGTTTGAACCTTTGAAGCATTTTATGCGCAGTCATGGCCTTAAGTTCAGCTTTGTGGAATGTGGTTTTTTTCCGCAGACCCGACATCTGTACTTTGACAGGCAAGGTATTAATGTCGATTCCAGCCTTGCTGCCAATGATCTTCGCTGGTTACCTAAGGATGTTTCTGCACTGTTGCAGCAGAAAAAGGAAGAGTTTTTCCACGAGGTTCAGCCTTACGCAGCGCACCAGGACTATATTTTTGTGCCTCTGCAGTTGGCTCTGGATTCAAACATTCAGTTAAATTCGCGATTTGTAAATGGCATGCAGGAATTCATCGACTATATCGAATCTATCTATCCGAATGAGACCCTGGTGTTTAAACGACATCCACGAGATAACTGCAACTATCAACTCCGATCAAGCCGCAGTTTTTGGTCGAAGGACTGCTCCCGCGCTTTGATCAAAGCAGCGAAAAAGGTGCATGGGATCAATTCCACCGTATTATTTGAGGCAGAGTTGTATGGCGTTGAAACAGTGATCGAAGGGGATTGTTTATTAACCCGGCATGCCGATAGAAAAAGCGAATTACTCAGTGCGCTGATGCTGTGGCAATTTGATGTAGAGCAGCAGAACTTTTGTGTGGAAAAGATAGTGCAGCGCAGTTATCTGGCATTGGAGCACTACATCTAGCGACTCCAGGAATTCAAAGCGGTTTGGCAGAAAAACAGGGGAAGCTGCGGCCAGAGTGGCTCTGGCCGCAGCTTGAACCATGATTAGTCTTCTATTTTTGACAATAAATCCGGGTTAGTCACCAGATTACGTACACCGTGAGCTTCAGATTCTTTAAAGGGGTTCGCTTTGCACCATTGACCTACAGTGGCAATATTTACTTTGGCCACTTTAGGACGGACACCCCAGGTTACCTGAAAAGGTGAAGCCACTTCATTGTAATCCGGGCCTGTGGTTGAACCAGCGTATTCCACAGGTTCGCCTGTATTGTCTGGAATATTCGGCGCCTGATTATATCCATCTTCTACATCAACAGCCGCCAGCTTGGTAAAGTCCAGCGCTTTACTGTCGTTCACCAGCACAAAAACCTGGGCTTCTACCCGCAGTTCCGGGTTTTTAATGGCTTCACTCATGCAAGAGTTTAAGGTAGCACCAGGTGCGGCCATGGCGCTGGTGTGAACATAATGCACTTCAATGGTATCACCAGAATGCAGACTGCCATGCTCGCCAGCACAGATGGTCTCTTTGACTGGTGTTAATTCAGCTTTGGTCAGTGTGCCGTTGTACTTATAACCAGAACCCATGCCTTTGCCATCGCCATTACCTGCATAAGTGGTGAACTCTCCACCTTTATGCTCGGCGCTGACGTGCATATGAATGTTGCACAAATTCATCTGTTCGTACGAAGGGGCCAATGCAAAGACACGTAAGTCACTGCCGGTTTTGACATTGATATCACGGGGAGACTGAGGGCCGTAGCCTTTGTCTTTGGTTGCAGCGGCCAGTTTGGCATTCTGCTGAGCTATCACATCGTCGCTGACTGCATGATGTGACGCTTCAGCGGCCTGAAGATCACTACAGACAACAGCGGAAAATAACAGACAAGAAAAAAAAGATAGTTTCATAACATGTCCTTGGTAAGTGGCTCTGCCGGCTGAATGCGGCACCATTTATCACTATGATAAGGGTGTTCTGCCAAGCCGATACAGCGTAGACCAAGCCTAGGGTTTTGCTACTTTTTTTGGCTGAATTTGTCGCTGATTGGGCGCATCTTTGTTTGGAGGAAAAGTTGGAGGAAAAGTTGAAGTAAAAGTCAGGCTCAGGCATTGCGTCTGACTTTAGGTGACAATCCGAACCAACCAAACCCATCGATTAAGCATTGACATGCCAGCGTTCATTATATAGAACGTTCTTTATAAGGAACGATTTGGAACTGTTATGGATAAACCTACTCTTGATACGCTGGGGCGCCATATTCAAAGTCTGCGGATAGACCGCGGTTTGTCGTTGTCTCAGCTGGCTGCTGATGCCGGTATTGCGAAATCTAACCTGTCCAGGCTGGAGCAGGGCAATGGCAATCCAACGCTGGATACCATTTGGCGTTTGTCGTTGCAGCTTCAGGTGCCTTTTGGCAATTTGATAGCGCCTGTCAGTGCGCTGGTCGGTGACAGTGGCGTACAGGTACGCCTGATAGACCAGGGCAAAGACAATCCACCGGTCGATGCCTACTGGATGTCTTGTGCGCCTTTTACCGAGCGTAAGGCGGAAGCTCATGCTGCAGGCACTGTGGAATCAATAACTTTGATCAGCGGTCAGCTTGAAGTGGGCATTGAAGGTGATTGTAAAACTCTAACCGCAGGACAAAGCCATAGCTTTTCTGCTGACGAGCCGCATCTGTATCGCACTGGCGAAAGCTGGGCGACTGCGCTTTTGACCATTGTGTATCGGCAAAGTGGGGAGGGGGTATGAGTTCAGTTGAAGCAGCAAAAAGGTCAGCCTGGCAGCAAGGCGCACGTGATGCTTTGCCGCTACTGGGCGGTTATATTCCGGTGGCTATTTCTTTTGGTTTGATTGCTGTGCAATCGGGTTTTAGTGCGCTGGAAACCGTGCTTATATCAGCCTTGATTTACGCAGGTGCCTCGCAGTTTTTGTTTATTGCTATGGTCGCTTCTGGTGCGCCGCTGTTGTTAGTGCTGGTGATGACTTTGCTGATCAATGCCCGGCATCTGGTGTATGGGCCTAATATTGCGCCTTATTTATCAAACAGCCGCTGGTGGCCAGTACTAATGCATGGCTTGACCGATCAGATTTTTGCTTTGGCCCATACAAGATTACCGCAGTTGGCAGAAAAAGATCGAATGGGTTGGTACATCAGTGCGGCTTTGATTGCCTGGGGAAGCTGGATTATTGGTACTGCAGTAGGTGCTGTCGCCGGAGCGGAAATTACCAGTCGCTGGCCTTTATTGGGCGAAGTAATGCCTTTTGCCTTGCCGGCGCTGTTTTTAGTTTTGTTAGCACCGCGTTTTACCTCTGTGCAGTGGAGCTTAACCATGCTCGTCACCATAGTAGCAGCCCTGATGCTGAAACTGATGGGCATGACTAATTCAGCTATTCCGCTGGCGGCATTATCTGGTGTGGCGCTGTTTTATCTGGTGCAGGCCAAACTAAAAGCAGAGGGGAAAATCCATGGATAAATCGCTGTGGTTATTAATGCTGGCCTGCGCTCTGGGTACCTTTTTACTGCGGGCTTTGCCATTGATTTGGATGCGGCGGCATTTAGTTCGCCGCAGTATTAGTAACAGCAACGAGGCTATGCCGGTCTGGCTGACTGTGCTGGCGCCAACTATGATTGCCGCTATGTTTGGTGTGTCGCTGGTACCTGCTCATCCTGGAATCAGTTCCTGGCTGGCAACTGTGCTGGGAGGGCTTTGCACTATTCTGGTCTGGCGGCGCACCCGATCTTTAGGCTGGCCTGTTTGCATCGGTGTGGCGGTCTACGGCGTGATTGTTGTAGTACTTAGCTAATCCTGGGGTCAGGCCTTGCGTGTTGCAGCAAGGCCTGAATTTGAACACTCTCAGAGCAGAGATAGTTGCTGCAGCGCCTGCTGATAACGACGCTCTACTTCGGGCCAGTTAAACACCTGGTAGACCGCGTTGATGTAGTCTGCTCTTTTATTCTGATACTGCAGATAGTACGCATGTTCCCACACGTCCAGCCCCAGAATAGGCAGGTTGCCCTGCATCAGTGGGCTGTCCTGATTGGCGCTGCTTTCTACTATGAGCTGGCCATCGGCCTGAACGCTCAGCCAGGCCCAGCCGCTGCCAAAACGCGACAACGCAGCTTTGGTAAAGAGCTGCCTGAACTGCTCAAAGCTGCCAAAAGATTCTGTCATTGCCTTTGCCAGAGGCCCGCTAGGTTCCCCGCCTCCTTGTGGTGATAACACTGTCCAGAACAGGCTGTGATTGGCGTGACCACCGCCTTGATCCCGCACTGTTGCCTGTAAAGAGTGCGGTAGTTTACTGATGTTTTGCAGCAAAGTTTCCACTGGCCACTCAGCATATTCCGTGCCTTGCAGCGCATTATTCAGGTTATTGATGTAGGTCTGGTGATGGCGGCCATGGTGAATTTGCATGGTCAGTGCATCCAGATAGGGTTCCAGCGCGTCATGGGCATAAGGCAGATCAGGCAAGCTGTAAGGCATATCAGACTCCGGGTTGGTAAAAGTTTAGTGACCAGGGCCTAAGCCTGGCCAGGGAAGTTGCATCAGCGCGGTACTTTGCGGGTTGGCGCCAAAGGTCTGGCAGAAAAATGCCAGCTCCTGGCGGCACACCTGCAAATGAGGCAATAACACAGCCGACGGTTGCTGTTGAGCCTGCTGCCATAACTCGGTAAAAGCGCGGTGCAACCATTGTCTGGCTTGGCTGAGTTTGCCGGCTTGCAGCGCTAAATCTGCCAGGTTATGCACGCTGATCACAAAAGCCGCTAAGTGAGGATCCTGAGTTTGATCTGCAGCTTTGAGTTGTTCTGCATAGGCGAGCGCTTTTAAATAGCCTTGTTCAGCCAGGACCAACTGGTGATCCCGCAGAGCCTGGTTAGCAAACCGGGTGCAGTGTTTCCACTGCAGCAGGCCACGCTGGGTTGGGTCCATGTCAGAGTGCTGAGCCGAATGAGTAGCTTGACCTGAGGTTTCCGGTAAGGGCTGAGATAAACCCTTGCTCTCGGTGTAGAGCTGTTTGTTCACTCTTTAACTCCTGTAAGCGCAGTTTGTTTTAGGTAATTTAATGCAAATAATTATCATTTGCAAGCTGTTCGTATCTCATGCCATGATCAGACCAATCGCATTACGACTGAGGGATCTCTATGACAATGTCACCGCATTTGAATGCAGTGCCTGAACAGACAAAGTCGGCTGGGCAATACGCTGCAACCAGAAACAACAGGCTCAGCGCTCCTTTGTATCTGCCACATTTATTATGGAGTGTGGCTGTGCTGGTGCTGCTGGCAATAGTCTGGACCTGGCGGGCAGCACCGCTTCTGCAGCAGCAGGTTGGAGCAGCGGTTGGAGGTGCTGGAGTTGGTTTTGTTGCCACTATGCTCGGTGCTCTGGTGTTGTTTTTGCCTGGTAAACTGCGCCAGCAACGACTGGATCAAGCGCTGAGTTTATCTGGCGGTATGATGTTGGCTGCGGCGATTTTTTCGTTATTGATCCCTTCAGAGCAGGCGATGCGCGCGCTTATACCTGATGCTACGGGGCAACTTTGGGTTGTGCTGGCTGTGTTGGCCGGTGCTGTAGCTATGAGTCTGCTGGAGAAAATGGTTCCTCATGGCCATCCGGTTGCCGGAGACTGTGGCCCTGGCTATCAGAATCTGAACCGGCTGTGGCTGTTTGTCAGTGCTATTGCACTGCATAACCTGCCGGAAGGACTGGCGGTGGGTGTCAGTTTTAGCGGAAATGACGCACAACAGGGCCTGAGCGTTACTGTGGCCATAGCAATGCAGGATGTGCCGGAAGGATTCGCCATGGCGATGGTGTTGCTGAAGCTTAGGGTGAGGCCCTGGCAGGCGATGGGCTGGTCTTTGCTGGCGGCCTTACTGGAACCTTTGGGGGCGCTACTGGCTGTGATGCTAAGTCAATGGCTTGGAGCTCTGTTGGCTCTGACCTATCCATTGGCGCTGGCTTTAGCGGCGGGTGCCATGTTGTTTGTGGTGGTGCATGAAGTTATTCCGGAAACACACAGTGCCGGTTCTGGCAGATCGCCTCGCAGTAGTAGCTTTTTGATGTTGGCCGGTTTCTTATTTTTATGGTTTTTGGATTCCGAAGCTTTTGTTCATTTATGGTAAGGGTAGGCAACGAAAATTGTTGTTGATATTAGTTCTCATTTGTATATATAATTAATGTTATAATATAACACTTGAGAGGTGAGCTATGAAAAACGCTATTCATCCTGAGTACAGGCCAGTGCTGTTTCACGATATGTCGGTTGACGCCTGGTTTTTGGTTGGGTCTACCATTCTAACCAACCGCACTCATACCTGGACTGATGGTGTCGAGTACCCTTATGTCACGCTTGATGTATCCAGTGCATCTCATCCCTATTACACGGGTAAACAGAAAGTGACGCAAACAGAAGGCCGGGTGGCCGCCTTTGGTAAGAAATTTGGTAATCTTGGCAAATTAAGTCGTTAAGGAGGCTGTAATGAAAGTACTTTCCTCACTGAAATCAGCTAAAGAACGCCATCCGGATTGTCAGGTTGTTAAACGACGCGGTAAAGTTTTTGTGATCTGTAAAAGCAATCCGAGATTTAAAGCTCGCCAAGGATGACCTTCTGCTTTGGGTTCAGACTTTGCATGTTGCAATGCAGACATGCAAGGTCTGTATTCAGCTCTTAATACTTAATTACTTTAGCCACACCACGTGACCTTGGATCGGCTGCGGCTTTCACTTCTTTGGCTGTCACCTGGATCGCCTGAACGTCTCCCAAACTCCAGCCCTGAGTAGAGAGTTTATAACCCTTTTTTGTCAGTTCTTGTTGTACTTCGGCAGTCAAAGGGGAGTAAGGCTCCATGGTAATTTGATCTTTAGGCAATAACTGATGGTGAAAACGTGGCGCTGCGACGGCTTGTTGCAGCTGCATCTCAAAGTCGAATAGGTTGGTGATCACCTGAAAAATAGAGGTGATAATGGTAGAGCCGCCCGGCGTTCCTACGACCAACTGCACTTTGTTGTCTTTAACCAGAATACTTGGCGTCATGGACGATAGCATACGTTTACCCGGTGCTATGGCATTGGCGTTGTTACCTACCACTCCAAAGGCGTTAGGCACACCAGGTTTGGACGAGAAGTCATCCATTTCGTTGTTCAGTAAGAAACCTGCGCCTGTCACCACAACTCCACTGCCAAAATCCAGATTCAGCGTATAAGTGTTGGATACGGCATTGCCCTGCTTATCCAGAATGGAAAAATGAGTGGTGTGATAGCCTTCAAGCCCGGGTTTTATAGCTTTGGTGGCAGAAATTGCCAGAGGGTTGATTTCTTTTGCGCGTTGATCCAGATAGGCTGGGGCGAGTAATTGCTGCTGCGGCACAGTGACAAAACCTGGGTCGCCTAAATACTCAGCTCTGTCGGCATAGACTCTCTTTTCCAGTTCGGCGATTAGGTGGACGTACTGGCTGCTGTTGTGTGCGACATCGGTAAAATCGCTACTACGACGTTGTTTTAAACCCAGTAACTGAGCAAGCGCTATGCCGCCAGAACTTGGTGGTGGTGCGCTGATAAGCTGGCCATCGCGCCAGGGTGTGACTAAAGCATCACGCCAGCCAGCGCTGTAGGCTGCTAAATCGTCCATAGTGATCAAGCCTTTACCGCGCTGCATTTCTGCGACCAATAGCTCTGCTGTTTTGCCTTTGTAAAAGTCGTCAGGTCCCTGGGCAGCTATGCGCTTTAAGGTTTCGGCAAGCTCTGGTTGTTTAAAGTTTTCACCTGCTTTCATGGCGCCAAAATACTGGCCGAAGTTGGTTTTTCCCTCCAGTTGCTGCAATAAATCAGCCCGGTACTGATACTGGTTTTCAGCGACGGTAAAACCTTTGGTAGCGTAATGGATAGCTGGTGCTACTAAGTCTTGCCATGGCAAGGTGCCAAATTTTTTATGCGCCAGCCATAATCCCATCACAGTGCCGGGAACACCGCTGGCCTGATGGCCTATTAAGCTTAAGTTTTTAATCACCTGCTTATCGGCGTCTAAATACATGTCTTTATGTGCCGCTGCTGGTGCTGTTTCGCGGTAATCCAAAAAGTAAGGTTTGCCTTCAAACCAGACCAGCATAAAACCACCACCGCCGATGTTGCCGGCTTCAGGGTAGGTCACTGCCAGAGTAAAAGCTGTGGCTATGGCCGCATCTACTGCATTGCCGCCTTTTCGTAGAATTTGTTCGGCGACCAAAGCGCCGTACTGATCAGGCGAGGCGACAGCGCCGCTGATGCTGCTTTGCGCCCTGATCTGAGATGAGCTGTCAGATGCAGAGGCCTGTAGAGGGCCAGTCAGTGCGGCTAAGCACAAAAACAACAAGGAAAAAACGCGGTATGCCATAACAAACTCCTTAAACTTTGTTTACTGTTCTATCCTTTAACGCAGCGGATGACAAGAATTACTGCTATTGGCGAGAGTGAAACTAAAGTCTGCCTGCTTGACGCTGGTAGAGCTATATTCACTTGTGGTAATGTTCATTTGTTTCATATTTATCAAATGGTTGGATTGCTATGGTGTCAATATCTGCTGGTTCTGATGTGGTGACAGCTGTTGCCTCGTCGGATGAGGATCACAGCTATCAGGCTATCAAAACCATTCTGAATAGCCTGGACGCGCTGGTGTATGTGTCGGATTTGCAGACCTACGATTTGCTCTATCTTAATGATTACGGCAAAGCTGAGTGGGGGCTTACAGCTGGCCGTAAGTGTTATCAGGTGTTGCAAACAGGACAAGAGGAGCCTTGTAGTTTTTGTACTAATTGCAGACTGCTCAACGCTGAAGGAAAACCTGCAGGTGTGTATGTCTGGGAATTTCAAAACACTTTAAATGGACGCTGGTACCAGTGCCGTGATCAGGCCATTTACTGGACAGATGGCAGGCTGGTGCGAATTGAAATAGCCACAGATATTACAGAACGCAAAGAAATGGAGCAGCAGCTGTCGGCCGCCAAAGCGCTGGCTGAGCGACAAGCCAATACAGACGAGCTGACTCAGCTGTATAACCGCAGGGCTTTTTTTACGATCAGCCGCCAGGTTTTTCATCAAGTGCACAGAGCAGGGCAAAAACTGGCTGTGATCATGTTTGATTTAGACCATTTTAAAAGAGTGAATGACCAGTGGAACCATGCAGCGGGGGACGCTGTGCTGGTCAATATTTCGACGCTGGCGCAAAGCATAGTGCGGGGCTCAGACGTACTGGCACGTATAGGGGGAGAAGAATTTGCCATACTGCTGCCTGATACAGATAAAGAGCAGGCCAGACAATTAGCAGAGCGGCTGCGCTTTGGTTTTGAGCAGCATAAAATAGTGATTGAAGCTGCCCTGATCCACTGTACCGCCAGTTTTGGTATAGCCTGTATCAACTTAGCTGAACTTGCCGGTGAGTTAGAACCGCAAACTATGCTCGGAGTGCTGCTTCACCAGGCCGACAAGGCCATGATTCAAGCTAAACAATTGGGCCGGAACAGGGTTTGTCTGTATGAGCCATGAGTCTGTGTTGCTGTCTTGCAGTGAAGCCAAAGTCTGGCAAAAAGCCCGCTCTAAAGCGGGCTGACAAAATGCGACGACTTAATCTGAGTGCGATACCATCAGGCTGATGGCATAGTCTTTTTGCTCAGGGTAAAAGTTGAAGCCAACAGATTTTTTCACTTCTGTATAGTGATCCGTTGATGCATAAGTTTTTTGCAAACCTACGCCAGCAAAGGGTTTTACGCTGTCAGACAACTCGTTGTATTCAAACAACACTCTGGTGTACACACTTTGGCTTCGCTCGTCGCCAACACCAGAATACTCTGGTTTTGCCGTAGCTATACCTAATTCATAATTCACATTCCAGGCCGCAGACAGTGGCTCTTTGTAACCTAAGCCGACAGATGTTTCCCAAAAAGGATCTGCATTGTCGAAGTGCTCAGCATTAGCTTCTGAAAATGCTGAGTTTAGGTTCAGATAAAGTCCATCGTCAGCTAGCGCTGAATAGGAACACAAAACAAGTAAGGCTATAGCGCTACTTTTTATAGGTCTCATGTATCACTCCCTGTTACTACTTGTATGAAGAAAACTATCGTTGCATAGCTCAATCTTTAGCTGAGAGTATGAATCCGGCTAAAAACTAAGCTATATACCGGTCCTCTTTGAAGCAAGGGTTTTGTTGACTGCGCCACCTCGCCCTCACTTCAATTGACTTGGGTACAGACCTAAGATAGGGATATCGATAAATAGTTCCATCCAGCAGTGTGTCCTTGATGACCTTGCAATTTAAGTTGTGAGATTGTTATGAGCTGGCTTGGATGCGTCGCGATAGGTTTAACGAAGTTTAGAATAATTCTAATTGTATGAAAGGCTTACTATCGGATAGTCTGGGAGTGATCACAAGCTCTGACATGGATGCGACTATGAAATATTGGATTTTAGCGCTTTTATTATTTTTTGGTTCCGCTGCGGTTTCAGCGCAACAACCAGAAGTTTCACAGGCAGAATTTGAGCTGTTTCTGGATGAGTTGATACCGCCTGCTTTAGATAAATCGGTGTTATCTACTGTCAGTGTTGCGCTGGTTTTTGACGGTCAGCTGGTCGTCAGCAGAGGTTTTGGTTTTGCAGATCAAGCGACTGAGCAAAAGCTTGACCCAAACTTGCATTTAATTCGGCCTGGTTCTGTATCCAAGCTGCTGACCTGGACAGCAGTAATGCAACTGACAGAGCAGGGACTGATTGATTTGGATGCAGACATCAATAATTACCTGGATTTCAGTATTCCGGAACATCCCAGTGGTCCCGTCACTATGCGGCATTTGATGACGCACCGAGCGGGCTTTGAAGACGTATTGCGCGATTTAATGCTGACTAGCCCTGAGCAACTGATCAAAAACGAAGTATGGCTAAAGCGCTGGGTTCCAGAGCGGGTTTTTGCCGTGGGCGCTGTGCCTGCTTATTCGAATTATGCTGCGGCTTTAGCAGGCTACATCGTAGAACGAGTCAGCAACATGCCTTTTGAGCAGTATGTTGAGCAGCATATTTTCCAGACAGCTGGTATGAAAAACTCCAGTTTCCGTCAACCCTTACCTGCTCCTTTAGCCAGCCAGGTTGCAAAAATTTACAATAAGTCAGGCACAGAACTGGTGCCATACGATTACATCAGCCCACTGCCTGCAGGTTCTTTATCAGCTACAGCACAGGACATGGGGTTATTTATGGTGGCTTTTTTAGCTACTGATGGAACGGGACAAAAGGGCGTTTCTGCGCCGTTGTTAACAACCAAAACCCGTGAACAAATGTTGAGTTATTCTGCAGACCATGTTGAAGACATGGACACTATGGCCTTGGGCTTTTTTCGTAGCGATGAGCAAGGCTTACAAATTTGGCAGCATAGTGGCAATACCCGCAGTTATCATAGTCACCTGATGCTGATCCCTGCATATGGTGCTGGTCTTTTTGTCAGTATTGGATCTGCAGCTGGCCGCTCCCAGGCTTACGAATTACGCCAGACGTTAAACTCAGCCTTTATCAAAAGATTCTTACCAACCACAACGAGTGAAGCTGAACCGCATTCAGACTCTGCAGGCGCAAAACAGCGAGCTGGCGAGGTTACTGGCTATTACCAAAACAGCAGGACAAGTTTCAGCAGCTTGTTGGCTGTACTGCAACCTCTTTACAGGTTACAAGTCACAGCAACAGAAGCTGGTGATTTGATGCTGGCGGGGTACAACAAGGCTGACAATACCCCTTGGTTATGGCGTGAAGTTCAGCCTTATTTGTGGCAACAGGTCGGGGGACAAGACAGGCTCAGTGCGCTGGTTAAACCTGACCAAGCTGTGATGTTAAATATCGGCGCTTTAGCACCAGTTCAGTCCTGGAATAAAGTTCATCCTTTGGCTAACGCTACTGTATTGGTTCCAGCCTGGTGCTTTGCACTGCTGGTTTTGTTGCTGAGCGTGCTGAAATTGCCCTACTTATGGATTAGGCACAAAAAGCACTGGCTACTCCAAACTGGAGCTGTCGCGACTCTAGTTTTAGCGTGCTGTGCGCTGGCCGTGTTTTTAGGTTTGGTGTTATTAAATCAGGCGCTTGATGGGATCTACAGTTTTACTCCGTCTGATCTGCTGATACGTTCCGCGCAATTGTTGTGTTTTTTTTCAGTACTGGCAGTAGTACCGGCCTTACTGTGGCTCAAGAGAAGTTTGCTGGTATCAGGTGACTTGTTGCAGCGTATGCAGGCTACTTTGACTTTAGCCGCTTTTCTGTTTATTGCGGTTTACCTGGCTGTGTATCAGTTGTGGTCGCTGCCGATTTATTATTAAAGAAATGTGATAAGTGCTATAGGCTGTAGCTTTCCCTCTGAGCTTTGAGACGGAACCAGAACTTGTTGTTTATTGTGTTTATGCAGATCAAGACGCAGTGCGGCCTTGCCTGAGTTTTGCGTCACAAGTCTGTTGCAGCTTTTTACAGTTTAGAACAGTTGCACGCACAGATTATTTCTAAGCTGGGTGCTGAGCTATCACCAAATAAAAGGAGATTAGTTATGCGTTTTTTATCCCGCCTGCCACTATGGGCTGCTTTCATGGCTGGTGCTTTGCTGCTGGCTGGTTGTAATTCAGATTCAGGGTCGGCCCCTGCAACTACGGATCGCATCAGTTTTAATCATCAGCCATTAAACGGCGTTATTGTGCGGCAGTTCTTATCTGCGGATCAGCAACTACTGATAGCTACCAGTGCAGGTATTTATCGTAAAGATGGCCTGCAGTGGCAACTATTGAGTTCTGCACGTTGGGACGTACAGGATTTAGAACGTCTGGGAGTCAGTCATTATTTGGCTGTGGTAGAGCTGGAGGGCTTAAGTTATCTGGCTGAATCAGTCGACGCAGGACAGAACTGGCTGTTGATCCAAAGTGACTTTGGTTATACAGAACAGAGCATTTCTGCGGGCTCTGGAGAAAAAATTCAGGCGCTGGGAGAAAAGATTTTTGCTTTGGCATACGACAGCAAAAATGCGGTGCTTTATGCAACAGGCTATGGCGCTTTAGCTCAGTCTTCTGATCTGGGACGCCACTGGCTGGTGGTGTCGGGTTTTTATGGTGCTATGGCAAGGGATCAGGATGCGCTGACTGTGGCGCCATCCGGCAATAAAGTGTGGTTTGGCGGGCAGGGCGCTATTGAAAATTCTTTGCTGCAGTCTTTTGATACCAATAGCAAAGAAAGCAAAACTTATCCTTCAATGACGGATATGTTAAGAGAACCTGGGACTGTGAAAAATATCAGATTTGTGCCCGGCTCAGAGCAGCAAATTATCGCCACTGGTGAGCCTGGCATGTTGATCTCAAAAGACGGCGGCAATAGCTGGGATGGTCTTTATCTGAATCCGGAATCACGTTTTTATTTTGATCTTGGTATCCATCCGCAGCGGCCAAATCAGCTCTACACAGCCCGCTGGATTAAGCGTTATGACGAGCCCCAGCCTTTTATCCTCGAGCTAAGTAAAGATGGCGGCAAAACCTGGACTCATTACCCTTACCCCGATCCATCGATTTTTGGTGGAGCCTGGAGTATGCATGCCGACTATGCTGCAGAGCAGGTGACATTGTATTTTGGCTTATTTAAAGGCGGTGTGATGCAAGTGACTATTTCGTCCTAAAGCTGCAGATCATCAATGGGCGGAATAGGCCCCCTAATTAGCTAATATTTAATCTGCACGTTTCTATATTTGCAACTATAGTATTCGAAACAGGTAAAATGGCGCTGCCCAGGCAGCCTTCCCTGTTCAGAAAATGTTGTAGTTACAAAACCCCAACGGAAGGAATAGTGCAGATGAATACGCTAAAACTACTCGCGGCCAGTTGTCTGGTCGTTCTTTTTTCTGGTTTGCCGTCAGAGGCTGTGGCAAATCAGGATTACCAGGCGGCTGCCGCAGCTTGTCCTGTGGACCCAAGCTGGCTGACATCACCCTCTATGCCCACTGAAGTGAAAAAAAGTGGCTCGGATGGCAGTTCAAATTTTTGTGATTTCTATCAGTTTTCCACTCAGACCTTTTTGTATCTGATGTCTCAAAACTCGAAGGGGCAACGCAATTTTATGGATCAGACGATGTACTCTGTACTGGAGTTTGATGCCAATGGTCGTCCAGCCAACTCTTGTGATAGTGTTATTACAGGGCCAACCTTAAGAACCAGCCTGGAGAAAGCCGATAGTGTTTCAATATCGACTGAGCAAGCTGGAGATGGCGCTACTATTTATGCGCAGGATGGCAATGTGGTGTATTACGATGTACGTTTTGACAAGGGCCTCTGCAAGTTATCTGGCAGTGCTGTGGTGTTACAGCAACAGAATCTGATTAACTTCCCTTCTGGCACCACTGAAATGAAATCGGCCTGGAAGCTGTTATCTGCAGCTGAAGTGGCGTCAAACAGCTTTGTTACTCAAGCTCAGGTGATAGGTGGAAAACCTGCCATTTTAGGTCTGGTGGGTATGCATATTGCGGTCGCTACTACAGATCATCCTGAATTTGTCTGGGCAACTTATGAGCATAAAGTTAACTCTCCGGATTGTACTCCTGTCGGCACTCAGAGCGCATCGCCATGGACTTTTGCCAGTGCCAGTTGCACTGCGGGCTTACCAGGAACTTCAGCTCCGGATAACGCCTGTAAATTTAACCAGCCGCCGGAGAAGCAAACAGCTCCTACAGGGACTGCAACTAATATTTGCCGGGTTTATCCCTATGGCACCGCAGCAGATGATAAAAACGCAGAGGAAAACGTGGCTGATATCAAGCAGCAAAACAATGGCGTAGATTCGTTGCTCTCAGGAAGCAGTGTTCCTGAAGCTATGAAGGTGCTGAATAATTATTTTAATGTCGGGGCTTTGTGGGTCAGTAACACCAGTCTGAGTTCTGGTGGTGTGGGCGTACCAAATGAGCGCGGCTCTTTACGCTTAGCCAACACTGTTGCAGAAACAACTTATCAGCACGTGGACTTACAAAAAAGTTTTGCCAGCAATTGTTTTGGTTGTCATAACTACAAAGGTACAGGCCAAAGTGTCAGCAACAACATTACGTCGCAAGCTCTGAGTCATATTTTTGTCGATGTAAAAATTGGTCAGGGTGAAAATGTCGATGTAACTTCGACTAAAACTATAGCCAGCAATAGCGAAGCTTCTGCTATCTGTGCAGGAAATAAAGACAACCCTGGCGTTTGTCCAAAAGCGAGTAAGAACCTGAAATGGAATGGTAACTGGACTAATGTGAACTCTTCTGCGGGTTCAGTGTGCGGTTGTACTGACCAATAAGGTAGAAAACGGGTTCAGATCACAGCACCGATGATGTGATCTGAACCCACTAGCTTAATACCGCCAGGTGATAGAGGCTTGCCACTGACGTGGTGCACCATAATAAGCCTGAGTCCAATACAAGCTTTCGTAGTATTTTTTGTCTGTGACATTCATGCCGTTCAGAGCCAGTGACAGGTTGTCGTTGAGCTGATAACGCACGAACAGATCCATCAAAACATAACTGTCCTGAGTGATCCTGACTGTGGCCTCAGGGCTGGTGTAGACACTATCCTGCCATTGCACACTGGCACCAAAAGACAAATCAGGCACCAGATCCGGGTAGTAGACACCTGAAGCTTTCACTATGTCACGTGGCACATAAGTGCGAACCTGTTGACCTTCATTGCCCTCGACACTATGGAGCCAGGTGTAACCTAAGCTCAGATTTAACTGATCGGTGACACTGCCTACCAGCTCAAGTTCAGCGCCCTCTGAGCTATAGTCCAGACCACTGTAGGTATTAACGCCATCCACTACTGCGACAAATTCACCAACATTATTTAAGTCAGAACGAAACAGTGCAACACTGGCGGTCGCCCTGGAGTTGTTCAGTGAAAACTTAGAGCCGATCTCACTGTGTTCGCCCTGAGCTACACCTAAGGCATTAAACTTAGTGTCGACAAAAGACTGAGGTGTAAAGACTTCGCTGTAGCTGCCGTAAAGAGCCACAGTATCGTTTAACTGATACATAGCACCAACATAAGGCACTGTTTCATCGGCGTCAGATGATGCATCAACACCATAGTTGTAGCCACTTTGTTTCACCGACATAGTTCTGGCGCCTGCCAGCACAGAGAGCTCGTCGGTCAGATGCAGGCGGGTGGCAAAATAAGCCGACTGATGAATTTGTTTGTCTTTATGAGCTGTGCTGTAGGGGTCGGTATCGTCAAATACGCCCTTGACCGAATTGCCCAAAGCCCAGTCGCTGCCCAATACCGGATAACCAGTTTCGTAGTCATAAAATGACTGGCCAAACAAATCAATATGGGCGTAGTTCAAGCCCAGCATCAGTTCATGGTCACGGCCTCCCAGGCTGAATTGGCCTGTCAGGTAGACGTCGGCCATTTTCTGGGTTTCGTCCAGATCATAGCCATAGGCATAACCCAAAAGACCAATTTCAGTGCCACGTATTGGAGTGCCATAGACATAAAATAACTCAGAGGCCATGGTGGCATCGTTTTGGCTCAGATTCAGATTCAGGCTCCATTGCTCTGATAACTGATGACGCAGCTCAGCAAAGCTTTGTTTGCTTTCAACATCACGAAAAGCCCAGTCAGTCGCTGTGTTAGTGGACACCGCATAATCTGTGGGTGAGCCATCTGTGTAATAGAGTGGCAAAGCACCAGACATGCTGCCATCCACTTTGTTGTTATTGCTGCTATGGCCGAACGTGAGAAGGGTCTTGTCGCTAAGATCATATTCTCCGACCAGATAAATCAGGCTGTTGTCATCGGATTTACGATCCAGATAAGAGTCGGCCGATTCTTTTGACGCCACAGCTCGGCCACGGAAGTCTTCACTCAGACTGCCAGATACATCAGCTTCAGCTCTGCGCATGTTCTCTGAGGCGACAGACAAAGTGCCATAAGCCGCCAGATCTTTAGTAGGACGTTTGCGGATATAGTTGACTGTGGCAGATGGATTAGCCAAGCCTGTCACTAAGCCGGCAGCACCTTTAATCACCTCAATTTGCTCAAAAGCTGCAGTGTCGTATTGGCCATTGGTTAAGCCGGAAGAGAAGGGGACGCCTATACCGTCGTATTGAAAATTGACCACATCAAAACCACGTGCTGTGTAATAAGTGCGGTCAGTTTCAACACTTTCTACAGTAACGCCAGGCGTATAACTTAACAGCTCATTGACTGAATGCAGCGAAAAGTCCTCAATTTGTGGCCTTGAGACCACTGTGACAGTTTGAGGGGTTTCATACACTGTTAAATCCAGTTTAGTGGCGGTGCGGCTATTACCTTGCTCGCCATAGACAGATATCACTTCTACTTCGGCTTCTTCAGTTTGGTTCTGCTCTGCCAGAGCTGAAGTGCTCAGGCTAACCAGCGAAAATACCAGAGAAAGTCGGACAGCTTTGGTTAACACTGAATAATCAAAAGATGGCTGCATTGTTGAACTCGCTATAAAAACAGAGGCTTGGCAATTAAAAGATGGCGATTTTAAGAAGAATTAGATGCAAATGCAAATAATTCGCAAAAGCATAGCTTAACTTTACAGACTAAAAATGCGCTACCAGGCAATCTAAGGGTGCTATGCTGCTGTAAGGCAAAAGCTGCCTCCTATAGGAACAGAAGCCTATGAAAATGATTTATACCCACGAAAACAGACTGATAGTCAGCAATATAAAAAACATCCTGCAAAGGCGTGGTTTTGAGGTTTTTGTTAAAAATGAACATGCGGTTAGCCTGATAGGTGAGGTGTCTGCTTTTGATAGCTGGCTGGAGTTGTGGCTGGTGGATGAAAATGACTATGCGTTAGCCAAAATGATTTTAAACAATCTGAAACTGGATAGTGAAGCTGCAGATTGGCATTGCAGTAAATGCGCTGAAGACAACGCTGCTTCTTTTGAGTTGTGCTGGAATTGTGGCACTGAACCTGGTTGATCCACGCAATCGAAATAGCTCGCATTAGGCTAAGCACACTGTATAGTCAGTTCAGCCTTCCTTTTTGTAACCAAAACCATGAATTTAGATAAAGCGAAAAAACGACTGTCAAAACAGCTCACCAAAGGTTTTGCTGGCTATCCTGTGTTGTCGCTGAGTTACTCTGGTGAAACTGCGGATAAGGCCACGCAAGTCTTGCTGACTTTTATACTGCAAGAGGGCGCTGTGGCTATGGAACAACGATTTTCCAGTGCTGAAGATGTGCGACAGGATGAGGTTATCCAGTCTGCGCTGGTAAAAATTATTGAGCGCTCTGGTGCCAATACTGTGACTGAAGTGGCGACAGTCGCAATTCAATCAACAGACTGACGAGAAGCATCTTGCAGTGAGCTAGTGCCTGAGAAGTATGCCGGAGCCTGCCCTGCTGCCGCGTTATTAAGTGGGAACAGTTCTTGCGTTCGGCATAAGCTGTGTTAAGTTTAAGTTGTACCTATCACCACTATTTTGCTCAGACACTAAAAAAGGATTTTTTATGTCTTCTTATAACGAAAAACTGCTCGCTATCCGTGACTTGTCCCTGTTGATTGAACAGTACCCCAATGCATTTAGTTCGGACCATCGGCTTGGTTTGATAAAAGAAATTGCATTAAGCTGGGCGGATGAACTGGCAGCTCAAAACGATAAGCGCGAGGATTGCCTGATTTTGGCGCAATTGAAAGAAATTCTGGCCAGCACCTGCGATGTTCCGGCTCCAGAAAAAGACAGTAAAATATGATGTTGCCGTCTGACTATCTGCATTACCTGTCGTAGTCCTGACGTTGCTGACTATTCAGCTTCACGGCCTTGCTGACTGTTCGTCAGACAGTGTCAGCAAACCTCAGTTTAGGGGAAGCTGTTCAAGTTGCCGTATTTTATTTTCTCAAGCTTGCAGATAGCCCTATTCACAACTCAGATAAAACGAACTTGTTTTTAAGCTGAATTCCGGATTAGCTATCTGGTAAGCGCCTGAAGGCGCTCAATCAGATGAAATGCGTCAATCAGATAAAGGACAGTGAAACACTCTTATGATCCCTGCAACTCACCCACTATTCTGGCGCGATCAGAGCCTGCCTTATGTTGAATTAAGATGGGTTCAGGATGGGCGCAAGGTCAGTTACGCATTGCATTCACACAAAGAATGGTCTGTTGGCGCTATTCTGGCCGGGCAAAGTGAGTTTCTTTGCGAGGACCGACTGCATTATGTAGAGCAGGGCGCTTTGGTGATGATGAATCCGGACCAGGCGCATGCCTGTAATCCGCGTCAGGGTTCAGCCTGGTCTTACTATATGCTGCATCTGGATAAAAACTGGTTGGCCGATTTTTTGGTCCAGTCCGGGGTTCGTACTGTTACAAAATGGCGTGATACCAGCACGGATACCTGGTCTGAACCTGAGTTTTTTGGCGATTTTGTGCTGATGGCCGAATTCCTGATGTCATCACTGCATAGCCCGGGAGACAAAGAGCAAAAGCTGAAGGCTTATCTGGCCAGACTATTTTTACAGCTGGATCAGAAGCCGCAGAATACCGCGACTTTTTTAGCTCCCAATCCTTTGTATCAGGTGGCTCATTATCTGAGCGAGCATTGTGAAGAGGATAGGGCGATAGAAAGCATCAGCGCCGACTTTGGTTTCAGTGCGGGTTATTTAGTTCGGGCCTTTAAACGACATTTTAATTTGACTCCTCACGCTTATCGATTAAACCGCAGAGTGCAGCTGGGACAGCAGGCGTTAAAGCAAGGCGAAGCTATAGCTGCAGTTGCTCAGAACACAGGCTTTAGTGATCAGGCTCATTTCCAGCGGGTATTTAAACAACGGGTTGCGGCTACACCGGATCAGTATCGCCGCTCCGTATCAAAACCATCTTAAAAGACCAGCAGCGAACAGCTGGCAGCTAGCAGCAGGGCCAGACTTTTATTCAACAGCCGCATTCTGGCTGGCTTTTGCAGATAATGACGCAAGGCAATTCCAGCCCACAGCCATGCAGACAAAGACAGCCAACAAATCGGCAGGTAAATACCAGCAAAAATCAGTAATTGGCTGGTTGTTGCTTCTGGAATATTGGCGGCTATACCAGACAAAGACGCCAGCCAGGCTTTTGGGTTAAGCCACTGCATGAAAACTCCGGTGCTAAAATCCGGAGCTTTGCTGCTGACCCGTTCAGATAGCTCGCCGTTGTCATTAAACAGTTGGTAGCTCAGGTAGAGCAAAAAGGCGACGCCGAGCCATTGCAGAACCTGAGTGAGCAAAGGCAACACAGACAGCACATGGTGCAGACTCAAACCTATCAGTACAAACAGCAGAATAAATCCACATGTTGCGCCTGTCACAAAGCTTAGCCCTGAACTAAGGCCATATCTGGCCCCAGAGCTTACAGACACCAGATTGACGGGGCCTGGTGAAAATGAGGCGGCAAAGGCAAATAAAGCCATAGACAGTAGAAGGGATAAGGTCATAAGTACTCCAGCTATGATGTTTGAAGCTGGCGACTATGAACTTACTGCTGATGACTGTATTGAACAAAACTGACCTTTTGGAACTGTCTTTTTGCACGCTGTGCTGGCCCTCACAGTAGCTCAGGCAACAAAGCTATGGTTTGTGCTCTTAGTGCTGATGTAGGATAAAAGTTATTTTGCTTTTTAAGGACAAAGTTATGCTGTTACTAACAAATTTTCTGGTACTGCTGGTGGCATTGCTGCACCTGTATTTTTTGGTATTGGAAATGTTTTTGTGGGACAAACCCAAGGGAATGAAGGTGTTTAATCTGACGCCGCAAAAGGCAGCAGAGACTAAAGTGCTTGCGGCCAATCAGGGGCTATACAATGGCTTTTTAGCTGCAGGATTGGGCTGGGGGTTGTATCTAGGAGAGGCAGGCACTGACTTTAAAGTGTTTTTCCTGCTCTGTGTCATAGTCGCTGGTGTATATGGCGCTATGACTGTAGGTAAAAAAATTCTTTATGTGCAAGCCATGCCAGCTGCATTAGCGCTGGCATTGGTGTTTTTCACCATGAGCTAAATTTGCGGCTTTATACAGACAAAAAGTGCATTGCCGGCTTGCTTATCCCAGCTAGCAATTTTTTCGTAGTTATGTTCAAGAATATGTACTTCAAAGCTGGGGCTGAGCAGAAGTTCCAGCTCTGCAAAGCTGACGGCCACCATAGGATGTTGGTCTTGCCAGATTTGTGTTAAGTCGGCTGTGGTTTTTTCTATGCTCAGATGCAGTGATTGCTGTTCACCTTGACCGCTATAGTTCCAGCCCGATTCGAATACAAAATGACTGTTATCAAACTCGGCTTTATGCCGCACATAAGAGTTGTTGTCGATTTTGTCCTTATCCACCGCATTAAAACAAAACACGCCGCCTGGTTTTAAGGCGTTAAATACGCTTTGTATACAAGCTTTCAGGTTTTGAATACTGGCACTGTAATGGATGGAATATAAAAAGCAGGTAATCAAATCAACAGGTTCTGCCAAACTAAAATCACACATGTTCTGCAACATAAAGCTGGCTTCAGGGCAACGCAACAGGGCTTTATCCAGCATGGGTTGGTTCAGATCCAAACCACTGCTTTGATAACCCGCATCAAGAAAATGCCGGATATGTGGGCCTGTGCCACAGGCTAAATCCAGATGAGAGCGGCCATCCCCGCCAAAAAACTGATGCAACCTAAGGGCGCTTTGACTTTGCGTCCTGTAATCTATATCAGCACACATCAGGTCATAATAGCCGGACAGGTCTGTGTAAAGCGCGTTGGATGAGTGCATAATGCCTTCTTAGGTGAAGCTGTGGACCACCTGACAGTTCGAAAAGAACAGAGCGACAAAGAGGGTAGTGAACTGTCTCACTGGTTAGTTCTTTTAGTCTGTACTTGTTCTTTGGTCGCCTTGCTGCTCCTCCATTAGATGTTGGGGAGATGAAGTACTGATGTGGCCAAATTTTCGGCCGCGCATCATATCCTAAGCTGGTTTTTTTGCGAAGAGAAAAAAGGGGGCGCAATTGTGTGCTGCTATACAAAAGCTGCCCCAAGAGGTGATATGCATGACATCTTGCAACAGCACAGCACTCAGGCTGCGTTGGTACAGGATCACTATTGATATTATCATTATTATCAGATTTGTGAAGTGGATCTTTGATTTTTATTTTCATATTTATCATTTATTCGTTGTTTTACTATTTTTACAATGACTAGGGTGGAGCTGGATCTTCTGTCGGGGCCAATACTCAGTGTCAAACAATAAGATCAATCTGAGTTGTTGCGCCTAAGCTAAGACGTTGATTTTCTTGTTATCCAAGCTTTTTTTGCTAAAAAGCTTGCTTATCAGGGCCTGATAACGAGATCCTATAGCGGTACAGTACTGTGTTAACAAAGCATCGGGCCTATTCTGTGGTAGATGCGCCAAGGAGATCTCATGTCTACATCTAGAAGCCGTCGTTTGCAGAAAAAGCTTTATATGGGCGAATTTACTGAATACGGTTTTATGCTGTCCTGTGAATTAGGCCTGGAGTCTGATCAGGATTTCAGCAAACTGCTGGACCAATTTATCAGTCTGATTGAAAGTCGTGATCTGGTGATGGCTGGTGGTGGTGACAAAACTCAGTTTGAAGCTTTTATCTGGTCTGCCCATCGCTATGGTTCAGCGACAGAAGAGGATATCAAAGTGATCTCTGATTGGTTTAAGGCTTTGCCTTCTGTAGCTCAATTGCAGGTCAGTGAGTTAGTAGACGCAAACTACGGCGTCAGTTTCTAAGATTCTGAGTCCAGATTGTCATAAAAAAATCCGGCTTTCATGCCGGATTTTTTTATGACAAAGCCATTAAATTTTTAAGATGACGTTAAGCTGTCATTTTCCGGACCTTAGACTGTTGTTTCTGATTTCGCTTTTTTATTCCGCAGCGAAGTTGGTATCAAACAACAAGGATCAAATGGAGGTCTACCAAGTGTTCAGCAAATTAAGTTTAACTAAATTAAAGATAATAAAAGGTTTTTTAGCTTTTCTGGCTGTTGTAAATGCCGGAGCTGTCACTGCTGATGAATTCCCGACCTGGGATGCCGGCATTAGCGCCTATAACGAAGCTCAGATCAGAAAATTTCACCCTACTTTTGATTTTGACTCAGACGGTTGTTACCCTGGTACGCCTTTTCACCGCAACGAATCTTTACGTCAAAACCCTGGTTTAGGAGCTACTTCAAGTTATTACGGTGGTTGCCGTGATGCAGGCTGGGGCAATATTTCTAATACGATTCACAGACAACTCTGCCAGGCGGGTTCTGATGGCTTAGAACGTTGTGCACACTTTTACGAATTGTATTTTGAGAAAGATCAGGCGGTGAATTTAACCTTTTTAGGTGGACACCGCCATGACGTCGAAACTGTGATTGTCTGGACAGTCAAAGGCAATGGTCAGGATTATATCAGCCATGTCTCTACCAGTGCTCATGGCAATTTTGATACGCGCACTATGAATTCACTACAACAACAGAACGGTCATCCATTGGTGGTCTATCATAAAGATGGTATTCGTACTCATGCATTCCGTTTTGCCAGTGCGGCAGATAAAGCTAAAGTAGAATTTCAGGGTAACTGGGACGAATTTTATGCGCCAAATATCATCAGCCATTACCGTGCTGCGGCCCAGTGGGATTCGAACGAGCAAATACGGCATGATCGTAATACCCAATATCGTATTGCATTGGAGCAATCGAACTTTGGCTCTGCCAGCTTTAAAACCCGTAATGATCAACTGATTATGGATCAGGCCAATGCCAATGTGCCTCGCTCTGATGCTGTATGGGCTAACATCTGGTTTAGCTGGGATGACATAGCTGCCACTAAAGCTAAAGAGCTACAGGCGAACTATCCTGGTATTTATCAGAGTATTAAAGACCGCTATTAATTTTCCTTTTCTCCACACTGTGCTGCGGTTTTTACTGCAGCACAGTATTTTTCATCTCTGCATTGCGTTTGTACTCCTGTTTCACACCAGCTTTGGTTTTATGTTATAACGCGGTTAACAAAACATGCTCTATGCGTTGATGTTTTTGATTGCGCTGGTTCGCTGTACTGGTTAAACACGGAAGGAGGATTGATGGACACTATCTGGTTGGCGGTGGGGATTATGCTAGTGGCTGGCGCTTTGCCCTGTATGGTGTTTGGCTATTTAATAGCGGTGAAACAGCAAAGAAAATGGATCTCAGGCTGGAATGAGAGCAACATCAGCAATCCTGCCGCTTATGGCAGATTAGTGGGATTTAGCCTGCTGTTGCTGGGTCTTGCTATAGCTGTATTGGCTTTGGCATGGGTTCTTCAATTGCTGACAGAGGAAGAGATGGCTGTTAGCTTATTGCTTGCTTCATTATTGCCTGTTGTCGCCGCCATAGTGGCTTCTATCCGTTACGCAAAAACTTAAGCTGAACATAAGCGGCAAAGTGAGCACCCTGCTCTGGTCTGTACTGCCTTAAGCAAACAAGGCTGCTGCTTCAATTTGGAGGATAGCTAAAATCTCCAGACCACAAGCTTAGCTTTGTCGCGGCACTGTGCCGCTGTGCTCTTTAATTGAACTGCTAAAGAGCTGATCACAGAAGCTGGCAGAAATCAGGCGCTAGGGCGCCGGATCCTGCTGCAGTTTAGTGATCTCGCCTGTTTGCAAATTCAGCATAAAATCTGCGTTAGGTTGGCCATTTAAAAATCCGTTTATGATCTGAAATAACGCGCCGAATTTGTACTGACTGTACTCTGGCAAAGTCCACTGCTTCCATTGCTGATTTTTTCCCTCAGGTTCAGCATGGTGCAGCGTTGCCGTAAAAAAGCCGTACTCTTTTAGCCGCTGCGCCTGTATATCAGGCAAGGCCAGTTCGCCAGCATTTTGTAAGCGGTAAAAATCCAGCACTAAATCAAAGCCAGTCCATTGTGCTAAGTTCTCCATCTGAATGCCTGCAGCTTGAGCCATAGCCCGGGCTTTTTGCCTGGCTTGGTGCCATTCCGGACTTTGGCTGAGTTGCTGCAATACAGCTGGCGAAAACTGGCTCAAAGTGACTTTGCTTTGAAGTTGAGACAGGATCAGCATTTGTTCGCCATTTAACGCCAACAGTAGCTGGCGTAGTTCGTCCGGCCAGTCTTTAGGCAAAAAGCGTAACCTTGTTAGTTCACGTAAATGACCGTTGGCAAAATCGCGGTAAGTTTTAGCCTGCAGAATATCGACATCCCACAATGGCTTATTGTCCTGCTTTAACTGCTTCCACTCTTGTTGATAATGACCAAACAACTGATTAAAACCAGGCACATCATGCAGCACTATAGTTTGTACTTTGACTTGTGTTGGGCTCTCTAGTGTTAACAGTTTGTAGGCTGGCACATAAGCGGCTAAAGAGGGGGCCTGAATATTCACCAGACTATGACCTGAGTCAGAACGCACCACCGCCGTATTATTTAAATGCATATGACCGCCTATATGCAGCGAAACGCCAAGGTCGGCTAAGCGCTGACTGATTTGCGGCTGCGGACTACGGGATAGTTGCCCCCGTTCTTCGCCTAATAAACTGGCAATATGCTGAGTCTGGCCCTGATAAAACTCAATCATTGGGTAATGGCTGAAGGTGATCAAGGTTTTGCCCTGAGCTTTAGCTCTGGCCGTGACTTTTTTTACCCAGGCTAATACCGCAGGTTTGTAATCAAACATAGCGTTGTAGCCAGCATTGCCACTGCCTTCAAAGGCTTCAGCTGTATGAGCAGGGCCCTGGTAATCTGCTTTAGGTTTATACACATTGGCATCTATAGCTAATAACCATAGATCCTTCACAGGCTCCACCAGATAGCTGGCGTCCGGAATATGATGGCAATGACTGTCGCCTGGTTTTTTATAGCTACCACCAGCCCCTTGCTGGCAGATCTCAAACTGGCGCTGGCTCAAATCAGCCTGTGCCACTGCCTGGCGATAACTATATTTATTATTGAGATAGTGGCTGTACGGCGTTTCCCAGTACAGATAGTTGGCTTGAGGCGAAAAACCAAATTCGGCAAGCTCTGTCATCAATTCGCTGTAACCCAGCTCTTTCACTTCGTCAGTGCAAATCACAGCTTTATTGCCAGCTTTGCAGGGTTCTGAACCTGGACTGAAAATCGCCAGAGGCCTGGAATCTGGCCCTAAGTAGTCTGGTTTACCTGCAGGGTGGGAGTAAGGTTTGACCGGGTCATGGTTACCCAGTGTCATTAAAAAGGTCAGTCCATAGCTTTGGCTATAGTGCTGCAAAATGCGCTTTAAACCACGAATATGCACACTCTGGCCGTCGTCGCTAAAATCGCCCGGCAAGACCACTAGTTTGACCTTTCGACTCACCAAATCATCCAAAGCGGCGCGCAGTGCAAAGTAGTTTTCGTTAAAAAGCCGGGTCGATTGCAACTGAGCATCCATAGTACGGATAGTGGCTGCTCTTCCCTGGTGGCTGCCTGGGTCTGCTAAGCCTTTAAAGCTGTCATCATTAAAGCTGGCGTAGACGTCGTGAAAATGTACATCGGGTAAAAAAGCGATTTGTGTCTGAGCCTCTGTCTGAACTGCTTGTGCTGCTTGGGCAGGGAGCATAAACAAAGCCAATACAGAGCAAAACAAAACTGTTTTCATCAGCTTCTCCTTATAGTCGAATAGAAAAGGCCACAGGAAATGCTGTGGCCTTGGTCGCTTTTATCAGCTCAATAAGTTAAGAAAGCGGCTTAGAAGTCTGCGCGGATCCCTAAGCTTACACGTCTGCCTGAGAATTCATACATCACAGGGAAGGCTGGATCCATAGTGTATCCGCTCGTCTCTTCGTCTGTAATATTGATGCCTTTTAAGCTCAGTTTAACGTTGTCTGTCAACTGGTAGCCTAAAGCGATATCGGTCTGGCCATAGGCATCACGATACACAGGGTACATACTCAGGTGGATGTACTCAACATACTTGTCTTTGTAGTTATACGATACACGGGCATCAAAGATGTCGTTTTCGTAGTAGGCCGTAAAGTTGTACGTCTTGTCTGCTAAACCTTCTGGCGGAGTTGGAATATCTAAGTCCGAAGCGCCAGTTAAAGTATTGTCTAACATAGTGTAGTTGGCGTTGATACCAAAGCCGTCCAGTGACTCGCTGATCATGGTCAGAGGCAACTGAGCTATTAACTCCAGGCCTGTAACTTTATAGGAACCCTCAGCGTTGACTGGCTGGTACAGGTCGAAGTCATAGTAACCATCTAAAGTGCCGTTGGCGTTCAGTTTTTCAACGTTTTTGACCACACCTGTCAGCTCTTCACGCACTACACCTTCAATGTCTTTCCAGAAGTAAGATGCAGCCAGGATACCACCGTTTTCCATGTACCATTCAACACCGGTTTCCCATTGTTTGGCTTTGGTTGGTTTCAGGCCAGGGTTACCATCTTTAAAGCGGAAGCCACTCCAGCTGACTGTACGTTTGTAAGCGATGTCTGTCAGATCCGGGCGCATCAGCGTCTCAGAAGCAGCAGTACGCCACACCACGTCTTCTGCGACTTCGACTGTCAGGTTGAAGCTTGGTAATACATCGCTGTAGCTACCATCTGCAGAAACCGGCTTGTCTGTGTAGCCATTTGAGCCATCAGGTTTCTGAATTGGGTGATAACCAAAAGATAACACGTCTGTATCTACAGCACGCACACCAGCGTTTAACTTGCTTGCTAAACCAGCGATATCAAAATCGAAATTAGTCATGGCATATAAAGCTGTGACTTCTTCGTCAACACGGTAGTACTGATCCACCTGGAATGGGGTAAAGAAGCCTTCGTAACGGAAAGTGCTGCGGGCATAATCATTGGATACTTGCATCCAGCTCAGATCTTTAGCCTGGTAAGAACCACCAGAGGCGATATCAGTGACATAACCTAATTCGCTGTCTTTTAAAGTACGTTTGTTGACGTACGAGCTGTCACCAGCTTTTGGTCCCTGAATTTTAATGGCACCAAAATCACGTTCTTTTGACTTGTCGGTGTAACGCACACCAAACTCTACGCTGCTCAGTGCTGGTAAAACTGACAATTCCAGCGCTTTTTTGAAATCAAGTTGAGCGGCATATTTATCGTCCTGCACTTCTTCAAGTTCAGTTTCATAAGCTTCGAACAGGTATTTGTCGGCCGCATTGTACATATCTATGCTGTTTGGATTGGCGCTCTTGATGGTTTCACCACCATTGGCCGTCCAGCGGGTACGTGAAGGTGCATAAGCCACATGCTTCAGGTTAGCGTAGTCTGCTGTTTTTTCAGCACCTGAGAAACCAGCCAGAGCATTGATTTCCCAACCGTTTACATCCCAATCCATCGTCAGGCTGTACTGAGTGAAGTCTGTCTCGTTAATACGTTCTTTGCTCAGGAATTCGTGTTGAGTCGCAGTGTAAGAAACGTCGGTAAGCACCACCATACCGTACTGAGCCAATGTCTTATCATCATAGGCATGAATAGTTTCTAAAGTACTACGGCTTGACGCTGAGTAAGCTGCAGCATCGTATTCATCTTCAGTGTTGTCGTAACCACCTAACATCGCATCCAGAGTCAGGCTGAAGCTTGAGCTTGGCTTGTATTGAATAGCGGCTGTGCTGCCCCATTTTTCCTGCTCGCTCTGGAATAAACGGTCACCTACTTTATCCTGGAAAATGATACGGCTGGTTTCGTTTTTATCTTTGAAGTTTTTTACCACTACACCCGCATCACGAGCCAGTACCGCAGCGGCTTGAGTAGAACGTGGTGCTGAAGCTTCAAGAAAACGGCCCATAGGACGGAAGTTGATGCCAGAGTTAGAGTCTGTTCTGTTGCTGCGATCGGCTTTAGAAAAAGACACTAAAGCACCCCAGTCACCCATAGTATCGCTGGCCAAAAATGAAAATTTAGGGTCAGTTTTCTCGGAAATTGAGTTGTGTGCGCCTTCTGCTGACACTACAAATTGCGCGTCGCTGTAATCAAAAGGTTTGGCTGTGCCAATCTGCACTGAACCTGCAATACCACCTTCTTCATCTGCAGCTGTAGGAGATTTTTGTACTGTTACGCTCTGGATAATTTCAGAAGCAAAAATATCAAATTCAACGTCACGACCGCCACTGCCCGAAGCTGTAGCCAGGTTATTAATAGAAACATGAGTAAAATCCGAAGGCAGGCTTCGCACGTTCACTTTGCTACCCAGACCTTTATTACGTTCAATAGTGACGCCAGGCATACGCTGCAATGCTTCTGCCAGGTTTTGCTCAGGGAAATCGGCGATGTCAGTGGCCACTATAGAATCAGAGAAACCTATGTTCTCTTTTTTCATGTCAACGGCTTGTTCCAGACTTTTACTGTAAGTACCTTTGACGGCAATCACTTCCACTTTTTGTTCAGTCTGTTTGTCCTGTGCATAAGCAGGCAAGCTGATGGCTGTGCCTATCAGCAATTGGCTGATGGCGAGGCTTAACGCTGTGCGTTTAGAGACGACGTGATGACGGTATTGATTCTGATCTTTCATTGCCAAACCCTTAGCTGATGTCATTATTTTTTTGCGACCACACTGTGTTCTTGCTGTTGAGGCCACTGCATTCAACGACGGGCGAGATTACAGAGCAACTGTGATACTTTTATTTCAGTTTGAGACAGCTGTCAAAAGCCCGTTGTAAATAAACTGAGTTAAAAATGTTGCTGTTTTTTCACCCAGCTCCATCTCAAATGTAACCGTTTTCATCGCCTGTTTTGCACTTTTTAACTATTAATTCATTTTAAATCATTAGGTTATGGTGTTTTTGTTGCTTGTTTTATCTGATGTTGAGTCTTCTTGAACTGCTTGTGTGCAGTGCTTAAAAGGCTCTGACTCTGGATTTTACTGACTTTTCTTAAAGGCGATAGAAGCCCATTTTTTTGCGATTAATACTGAAACTTTAATGGCTTAGCTATTTTGGGCTCTTTGGTATGCTCTATGAATAATTAACAGTTGTGTCTGTTGCTGCATCAGGTGCAGTATAGGTGTTTCGTACAAAAAACAGTCTGAACAACAACCCAATTCATCAAATGCAGCCAAAAGGGCAAGCTTATGTCTGAGCGTAAAACTGCGAAAGATTTTGATCCTGAAACCCTGAAGTTATTTGACCGCTATGTGCATGGCGATATCAGCAGGCGCGACTTTTTAGCTGGCGCAGCTAAGTGTGCTGTCGCTGGTATGACTGCTATGGCTCTGCTGCAGGCGCTAACGCCCAACTACGCTATGGGCCAACAGATCCAACCTGATGATCCCGGCTTGAACGCAGAGTATCTGAAGTTCCCAAGCCCCAAAGGTTATGCTGAACTGCGGGGCTATCTGGCTCAGCCTAAAGAGCAAAAAGGCAAACTACCGCTGGTGCTGGTGGTGCACGAGAATCGCGGCTTAAATCCGCATATTGAAGATGTAACACGCCGACTGGCTTTGGCTGGTTTTATTGCCTTTGCGCCAGATGCCTTGTATCCACTCGGTGGTTATCCAGGTGATGAAGACAAAGCCCGCGAACTCTTTTCCACTTTGGATCAGGATAAAACCCGGCAAGACTTTATTGAAGCTGTGCGTATCCTGCAAAAGCTACCACAGGGCAATGGCAAAGTAGGGGTAGTAGGATTTTGTTATGGCGGGGGTATGGCTAATTTCCTCGCTAGCGAATTGCCTGATTTAGCTGCCGCTGTGCCATTTTATGGCCGGCAGGCAGATTTAACCAAAGTCGCTGCAATTCAGGCTCCTTTGCTTATTCATTACGCCAGTGAAGATGAACGGGTCAATGCGGGCGCCAAAGCCTATGACGACGCTTTGAAGGCCGCTGGAAAAACTGCACAGAGTTTTGTTTACCCAGACACCCAACACGGTTTTCACAACGACACTACACCACGCTACGACAAAGCAGCTGCAGAGCTGGCATGGCAGCGAACCCTTGAATTTTTTAACAAACATTTGAGTTGAACTGGTTTTGAGGTTATGGATTCGATGAATTACAGTGCCATTAATTTTAAACAAAAATTTTCTAAATTCGATAATCACTGGTCGCCACGCGTTATCGCCGAAATGAATGACTACCAGTTTAAGCTGGTCAAAGTAGAGGGCGAGTTTGTCTGGCATGATCATCCGGATACCGATGAAGTCTTTATTGTCTTAGAAGGGGCACTGGATATTGAATTTGAAGATGGCAAAGTGAGCTTACTGGCAGGCGAGATGTTTGTGGTGCCTAAAGGGGTCAGGCATAAACCTTCAGCGACACAAGAATGTAAACTACTGCTGGTAGAACCTAAAGGCGTGGTAAATACGGGCGACGCATATAGCGAGCTTAGAGCTGATAACGACGTCTGGATATGACAGACAAACCCAAAGGAGCGGGATTTTTCCGATGAGCACTAAAATAAGAAACCTTCAAAAAACTCTGTTATCAGATAACTGGTATACGCTGAACAAGTTTTCTTTTGAATATCAGAATCATAGCGGTGAATGGCAACAGCAGCATCGCGAAGCTTATGACAGAGGTAACGGTGCTACTATTTTGTTGTATAACAAAGCCAAAGCTACAGTGATCCTGACACGGCAGTTCAGGTTGCCTACTTACATCAACGGCAATGCGGATGGTTTATTGATTGAAACCTGTGCTGGATTATTGGAGCAGGATAATGCTGAAGACTGCATTAAACGTGAAGCTGAAGAAGAAACGGGCTACAAAGTAGATCATGTGCAGAAACTGTTTGAAGCCTATATGTCACCTGGCTCTGTCACTGAAATCCTCCATTTTTTTGCCGCTGAATACACGGAGCAGATGCAGGTTTCTGCTGGCGGTGGCTTGGATCATGAACAGGAAAATATTGAAGTGCTGGAACTGGATTTTGCACAGGCGTATTCGATGATTGCTAGTGGCGAGATTAAAGACGGCAAAACCATTATGTTGCTGCAATACGCAAAAATTAATGGCTTGATTAGCAAAGATTAACCAGGCATTTAATTGGCCTCATCGAGGTGGCGTTATGACAAGAACCGCACTAGATATTACCCAGACTTTTGTTGTGCTAAATCAGCAAAAAAACGCCAGTATTGAGCCATTGGATGCCGGGCTGTACCAGCGTCTGGATGACAATTATGCTGGTTTTCAGGGCTGTGAGCTGATTTCCTGTTTTGAGTTTGAGCAAGACTGGTCTTCATGGGAAATGCATCCGGCAGGGGACGAGACTGTGATCTTGCTCTCAGGCCAGGCTTTTGTTGTGTTGCAGCATGAAGGGACTGAGCAATTGCTGCCACTAGAACAACCAGGGGATTTTGTCATAGTGCCCAAAAACACCTGGCACAGCGCCAGAACCAGCGTAAAAACCAAACTGCTGTTTATTACGCCAGGCGAAGGCACTCAACACAAAGCCGTTTGATAAGGTTATTCTGCCCGTTTAATTCGTGGTGAATGCCGGATTGATATGGTAAAGCCGCCTCTTTGAGCTATTAGCAAAGTAAAACTTTCATCTTTTGCCGATATCACACAAAGTCAGCAGCGCCTGCCATGTACAGGCCTATGGCATTGAGCTGATAGGTCATCGAGCCCGGCGCTCCGCTTAATTGCGGCAGTATTGAATCAGCGTGTCAACGCCTGTTCAATAACTTGACCATTTTGCTTGTAAATAACTCCGTTTTTCATGACTAAATCAACATTTTGTAGGAGGTTCATGTACTTTAGTACGTCACCTTTGACTGCAATAATGTCAGCCACTTTGCCTGGCGTGACTGAGCCGTACTTATCCTGCACGCCCATCATGACCGCGGGCCAGTAAGTTGCTGCTCTGATCGTTTCTATTGGATCAAAGCCAAAATCGTCGACCCAAACTGCCATCTCATGCCAGGTGGTTTGGCAATGAAATTTCATCGGAATGCCAACATCAGTGCCGATCAACATCACCACACCAGTCTCTTTGAGCTGGTCAATTTTATGTTTTAAAGTGGGTTTACGTAAAGGCACCAATTGGGTATACCCCAAGTGGCCAGGCTTTTTAAGAGACTGCTGAATATCTGCTATGGTGTCCGCCTTTAAACCTCGGTGCCAGCAGGTGTTATCTAAATGCTCTGGATTTTTTACTGTATCCTGATAACTCCACAAGCCTTCCACTGTGGGTGTCCAGAATAAAAGGCCTTTAAACATACCAGTGCCTGTACGCTCTTTAATTGCTGTCAGTACATCTTCCGGATAACCTGGGGCTGTTGTCAGGCCTGTATGCTCAAAATTATCAACACCTATTTCAACACCACGACGGATTTCGTTAGGTTTATGGGAATGGGCAACGACTTTCATGCCGCGTTTATGGGCTTGATTCACTATAGTTTTGGCGACTTCCAATGGCATATCGTCCTGATCTATCAGCTTTACTATATCCATTCCAGCATCTGCCAGTTGATTCACTTTTTTGACCGCATCACTTTTATCTTTGACTGCCCAGCGATAGCTTTTTTGCCAATCATCCACTTGCCATTGTAAAAAAGGGCCGGATGCGTACAACGTAGGTCCTGGTATTTCGTTGTTGGCCAGTTTACGTTTGATGATTTGCGTATCTTCCAACGGAGCGCCTAGATCCCGCACACTAGTGACACCCGCCAATAATAACTGCACTAAACTTGCAGGCATAATTTCATCTGCAAAGCGGCTTTTGTATTTAGCTTGCCAATGCACATAGTCGGCATGACCTGTCAGTTGGATATGGGCATGACTTTCCCATAAACCTGGCAGTACATCCTTTCCTTCGGTTGAAACCACTTTATAGCCTGCAGGAACCTGCAATGTGTCCGTTGAGCCGACCTGTTGGATCACTCCTTGGTCGACCAGAATTACGCTGTTGCGGATCAGGTTTTCGGCTGTTCCATCAATCAGTCTTCCTCCAACCAGAGCTATTTTTTCTGCAAAAATACTGGTGCTTGTGCTACTAAGCACAAGACTAACCGTCAGTGAAATAATATGTTTTTTCATAACGCCCCTGAATTGTTTTATTTTTAGCCAATTTAAAATAACTGGCGAACAGATGGATATCAATGCGGTTCAACTTGTATTGGGGCGCAATCGACTACAGTTGCATGGCTGCAAAAAGCTGTAGGTATTCGAATATGTTTCGTTACAGTTTCATATACCTTGTCATAGTGAATTCAGTCACACTGAACTATACCCGTCGCACTTGAAGCTGCGGCTTTGTTGACTTCGCCTTCTCGCATCTTGAAGCCACTTGGGTATAGTCATTAACAGGGAGTTGGAAAATAACGATGAACGATCAACCTTTTAAACTGCACCCTCTGTTGCTGGTCGCGATGACCAGCTTGTATATCTGGGGATTGTTGGCCTTTGAGCATTTTAACGGTGGAGTAATCAGCCATCATTTACTGCAAAGACAAGACTTACCTGCCATTTCGAACTGGTGGGGCGCTTTGGTATTTCCTCTGTTAAGTTGGTTTTTGACCTGGCGCATCTACAAGCGGGTAGTCATAGCTTATCCCTTGGCTGTGGTGGCGGGTTTTATCGGTGCTCTGCTGTTTGGAGTCACTCTTTCGGTGTTATTTCAACATCAGCAACAACAACTGTTATCGGGCATGATGCTAAGTCTGCCGGTGCTGGCACTTCTGTTCCCACTGTACCGTGCCGAATTCTTGTTAGGTTTTATACTTGGCATGTGTTTTACCTTTGGAGCATTAATTCCAACAGGAGTTGGCACTTTGGTTGTGTTGATGTCTTACATTTTGCATAAAACTTTGCGGCCTTTGTTGGGTTATGTTTATCGCTCAGCGTCGGGGGCCATTGGTTCGAAGTAACCTTTTGTCGCACATTTTGTGTTGTCTGCTGTATTTAGCAGCTGATTTGCCGGAAGTTCGTTGTAAGTTGTTATTTATGAATTAGTTTTAATTCCACGAAATAATCACAACAACAGGGTTCGAAAGATGAAAACTATGATACCCATTCTATTTGGGGCACTGATGGCCTTGACTACGTCAGCCTTTGCCGCTGAATTCTCTCAGGGCAGACAACTCAAATCAGCCGATGATTTTGCAGTGCTGGCACCAAGAGACAGGATTGCGACTGAAAACCGCATTCTGACCGAGCGATTGGAGCAGTTATTGCCGCAGTTGATGGCCGAAACCAAACTGGATATGTGGCTGGTGATCAACCGCGAATACGCTGAAGACCCAGTGTATTTCACCTTGGTCCCTCAGCCCACTTTTGCCGCCCGTCGTACTACTATGCTGGTGTTTTATCGCAAAGCTGATGGTTCAGTCGAGCGCTTATCCGTCAATCGATATCCCTTTGGCGCACCTTATACTTCAGCCTGGTCTGGCGGTGATCTGAAGCAACAATGGCAGGCATTGGCGCAGGTGATCACTGAGCGAAATCCACAACGTATTGGTATTAATGTCTCAACAGACTGGCCTGTAGCTGATGGTTTAACCAAAGCCATGCATCAGTCTTTGCTGGAGGTGTTGCCCAAAGACTATGGCTCCAGACTGGTCAGTTCCGAGCAATTGGTGGTGCGCTGGATGGAACAACGTACTGCGTCCGAACTTGAAATTTACCCTGCCATTGTTAGTCTGGCCCGCGCTGTAATTGCTGAAGCCTTCAGCGCTAAAGTCATTACACCGGGCGTGACCACCACTGACGACGTGGCCTGGTATATCAGGCAGCGTTATGAAGCTTTGGGTTTGCCTGTCTGGTTTATGCCTGATGTGAATTTGCAGCGCCAGGGTCAGCAGTGTGAAGCTCAGGCGCCGTCCTGCAGCAGTCAGGGGGTGATCCAAAGGGGGGATGTATTGCACACAGATGTTGGCATTTGTTATCTGAAGCTGTGCACCGACACTCAAGAAATGGCCTATGTGTTAAAGGTCAATGAAACAGACGCGCCTTTGGGCCTGATCAATGCTCTGGGGACAGGCAATCAGTGGCAGGATATTTTAACGAGTCAGTTTAAAACCGGCCGTACTGGCAATGAAGTTCTGGCTGCTACCATCAAAGAGAGCAAAAAGCAGGGCATTCTTAGCAGTACATACACCCATCCTTTAGGCTTTGTCGGTCATGCGCCAGGCCCAACTATTGGTATGTGGGACAATCAGGGGCCTTCTGCAGTAGCTGGACAGTGGCCTTTGCATGCGAATACGGCCTATGCCATTGAAGGCAACATCAAACAAAAAGTGCCGGAGTGGGGTGGGCGCTATGTGCAAATCAAGCTAGAGCAAAGTGCTTATTTTGACGGTGAAACAGTGATTTATCTGGCAGGCCGTCAAACCAAATGGCACCTGGTGCGCTAGTCGTCAGCTTCGACTATCTGCTCATGCCTGAACCAGGCTTGCTGTGCTAAGGTATTGATATTCATCTGAAGGTGAAGCTCTGGCTACACCTTTTTTGTTATCTTATGCCGAAAAGGAACTCCCTCTTATGCTTATCTTTTTTGTCAGTATTGCCATACTCATCCTTGGCTATAAATTCTATAGTCCTTTTGTTGAGAAACAGGCCGGAATAGATCCAAACGCCATCACGCCACAGCAGCGATTTAACGAAGGTGTGGATTATGTCGCTATTAGCCCTTTTAAAGCCTTTCTCATTCAGTTTTTAAATGTTGCAGGGGTAGGGCCTATTTTTGGACCCATTCTTGGTGCAGTCTATGGTCCTGTCGCTTTAGTCTGGATAGTGATAGGCAATATTATTGGCGGTGCTGTCCATGATTATTTCTCTGGTGTGATGAGCATCAAGGAAGATGGCAAAAGTTTACCTGAAATAGCTGGCCACTATTACAATATTGTTTTTAAAGGCTTTATGTTAGTTTTTACCGCCATGCTGCTGTTTTTTGTCGGTGTGGTTTTTATTATGAGTCCTGCTGGGCTTTTAAGTAATTTGTCTTATTTTGAAGGTACTTTCTTAGCGGGTAATACCTTTTGGGTGCTGGTGATTTTAGCCTATTACTTCCTCGCTACTTTGTTACCTATAGATAAAATTATCACTAAGTTGTATCCGGCTTTTGGTTTGCTGATGATAGTGATGACCACGCTGATCGCTGCGGCGTTGTTGCTTGAAGCTCCGCATTTGCCCCAGGTTGCCGATATTTTTGCTTATTTTGATGGTCATCATGAACACGATTTTTTAACGCCAAATCCTGATGGGGCGCCAATCTGGCCTTTGCTGTTTTTAACTATAACCTGTGGTGCTATCAGTGGTTTTCATTCGACTCAGGCCCCTATTATTGCCCGCTGTTTAACCAATGAAAAATATGTCCGCCCTGTGTATTACGGCGCTATGGTGTGTGAAGGTATAGTGGCTTGTGTGTGGGCCTTAGCCGGTATTGCCGCTTTTCCTGGTGGTTATGTCGAGTTAAAAGCCATGTTGGCTCAAGGTGGTCCTGGCCTGGTGGTGAATCATATCGCAACCAGCTATTTAGGTGTGTTTGGGGGAGTAATGGCGATACTTGCTGTTGCAGTATTCCCTATTACCTCGGGAGATACTGCTTTTCGTTCACTGCGTTTAACCATAGTGGACGCCTTTCATATCCCACAAAGCTTGCGGAACAGACTGTTATTGTCAGTGCCAATTCTGGTTATTGCCTACCTGATGACATTGCTGGACTTTTCGCTGATTTGGCGTTATTTCGCTTTCTCTAACATGCTGTTGTCGACCAGTGTGTTATGGCTTGCTACTAAGTATTTATTTGACCGAGGCACCTTTCACTGGATTGTTAGTGTTCCGGCTGTGATAGGTACCAGTATGACAGTGGCTTATATAGCCACTGCAGCTATTGGCTTGAATTTGCCTGCAGACTACAGCAAACCTATAGGTGTGCTGGTGGCTGTACTGGGCTTGATTGGTCTGGTGTTGGCTCATAATAAACGCACTGCGCCAGCGCTTTAAGCTACTATCGTCCAGTTAAAAAAACAGCGGGCTTAAGCCCGCTGTTTTGTTTGGATCATTGATCTTCAGTCAAAGCCTCTACCGCAGTTTGGGCCAGGTCTTGCCAGATTGGGCTTTTCCATTCCAGCAAGTAACGGCTAAATTGTCTTTTAGTAGACAAGATCGGAAATCTATCAGCTAAAGGCTCATCCAGCATGGCCTTGCAGTACTGCTTAATACTTGCCCTAAGACTATTGATGTCTGCTTTATCTGGGTGATAAACCGCATTCAGTAAGGTCAGCTCAGCCAAAGTAGCCAGTACATAAACTTTGTCTTTGCCTGAGCTTTGACTGAGTTTCCAACTGGTCATTTCAAGGGCTGCACACCAGGTGGTACCATATTTTTCCGACAGCTTTTGTAATCCGGCGGTATCGTCTTTTCTGTTGCGAATAGCGATCACGGACAGGTACTGAGTCAACAACCAGTGATTGGCCTGATCGATGGTCCAGGCGGTCTGATAAAATTCAAAACAGCATTTATAAGCCTGATCGGCTTCTTTTTCGGCGCCTATTAAATCCAGCGCTATGCCAATACGTTTTTCGCTGGCGGCACTTAAACCCAGCCGCATCGACCATTCTTCTTTGGTTAAATGCTCACGGGGCTCGTCGCGCCACTCTTTTAATTCCTGCCGTATGGTGTCGGATAAAAGGCGTAATTCACTGCGCTTCTGGGGTTGTTCGTCTGAATTTAGCTTGGCTTGATTGATGCTTTTCACCAGTTCATCAATACGGTCAAATTTCACTTCAATTTTGCGTTGAGTCTGGCTGGCATGGAACTGTTGCACCTGCAGAGCAAAATCAGGCGGAATAGTAGCGTAGGCCACTATGCTGGCCCAATCATGGGTTTCAGGTGCGTCAGTGCGTAAACGCTGGCGTAATTCGTGTAAGACCCAACGCGGGTCGTCACCCTTAAGTAAACCGCTGTACAGTACTTTAGCTGCTATGGCTGAGGCTTTCATCCAGAGTGGGAACTGTGAAGCTATCACCCACGGAATACCAGAACCATTGAGTTCATGCGCTATGCTACCGCCAGGCGTTAACACCGAATTGATATTGCCCGAATCACAAGTGGCTAGAGTGACTACTGTAGGCCGACAGTGGCTGGTGCCCAATGCATCATTGGCGGTCAGAGCTATAGCCAGCCGTTCACCGTCCACCACATCCACCTGATCAGGACCAGCCTCACTGCAAAGTGCCAGGCCATAATGTTCGTCGCCGGACTGCTGATAAGGCGCGCCATGGGCCAGAATATGCACATGAGTAAACTCTTCAGTGGCACATAAGCTGCGTAATTGTTCCAGCGTCGCTTGTGGTAAAACCGTCAGCAGCTTTTTCACTTCGCTGACCCGATCCGCTGGGTTATCTTTTCGTTTCACCCAGGGTTCTATTGCTTCACGCAGTGCTTGCAAATGCGATTGTGACGGCACGTAGCTGCCCGCAGGTGCCGCAAAAGCAAACAGAATTTTTGGGGTTCTGGCCCAGTTTATCGGCAAAGGCCGGCCACGTCTTACTTCGCGGGTGATTGAGATTGGAGTGCGCATTTGTAAAAACAAGGGCGCACCAGTGCCTGGGAAACCATCTGCGGCTATAGCGGCTTCAAAAGGCAATAAACCCAATTCAAAAGCCGACATCGACAAACTTAAATGCACCAGGCTGCCTTTTCCTGTGGCTGCTGAACCCAGTTCAGAAATCAGCGCTGGTACCTGTGCAAAAATACGCCCCAGACTTTCGCCAATATCCCTAAGTTCTGCCTGACGCTGATCATCAGTCGCCGGGTCTTTATCCAGCGGATACTTTAGCCGTTTTAATCGCATCAATAACTGACGGTGTTCAAAAGGTATAGTCAGGGTGACAGGGCCGTCTGAGCCACAAAGCGCGATATAGTTAGTCAAAGGCGACAACAACTGGTTATGAGTAGGGCCAGCTCTTAACAGCTCAAGCTTCACGCTGCGAATTTCGGTGCTTTGCGCTTTCATGTTAAGACCTCTCAAATTGCTTGATCATTTCCGGCTCGCCTGTGCCGTCACCCAGCACATGAGTCAGGCTGCCTATAGCGCCGGTAGCGGTTTTTTTAATAGAAACTGCACTGGTTTGATTCATGACAAAAGGCTTGCCGTTGAAACTGGCGTTGTCGATGCTTTCCATTTTGCCGTCGATCAGGATTTTATAAACACCCTGAAAAGAGGCCTGATCTTTGAGCATATCAGCTGTAAAACTTAGCAAGCGGATCCAGGTGCCACAGTTAAAGTAATAACGGCCTGAGCCCATGTCGATAGCGCGCTCCAGATGAGTGTGGCCTGTGATAATAAAGTCGATGCCACTGCCAACTGCTGCTGTGACCTCTTTGTAGGTATCATCTTTATCATTGATATCAAAGGTTTTATCGCCGGATAACCAGTCTTTCATCGCGCGGCGCAGGGCTTCATCTTTGGGAATATTGCGGATCCAGCCGGTTAAACGGTCAAAAATCAGCTGGCCTGTGCCCAGTTGTCCATCCTGCTCGTAGAGCTGTGCATTTGGAGTGCCGAGATTTTCTTCTGCTTGCAGCAACATAGTATCCACCGCCTCAATGTCGGCATTGGCATAGCTTTTCATGCCTTGCGTCAGGTGAGTGCCTAATACCTGAGTCAAAGCAGGTGGAGTCAGATTTTGTTCTTCATGGGTCTGAAAACCATCCATCGACAAGCGTTGATTCACTTCTCTGCCGTCTACTGTTTTGCGTCCTACGATTGACAATAAATCGCCAATTTTTTTCGCTTGAGACGGGTCTAACACTACTAAAGTGCCAACAGCGGCCTGAGTTTCGGGTTTAAGCAGGTCAATCCACTTGTACTTTTCTTTGACCTGATTCATCACCTCTTTCACCATGCGGGTACCGGCATTAGGAGTCCATTCCTGCTGGGTTAAAGTACGGCCCGCATTGAGGCGTCGGCCCACTTTGGCTAAGTCTTCGTATCTGTTGAAATTCCATGGATCAACTTCGTTGCCATGAGTGCAATACACTATTGCGCCACCTACAGTACAGCTAAAACCTGCCCCTATAGTGCAGAATTCAATACTGGCGCGCTTTTGCGGATTATCACCTGCCAGACGCTGCTGGATCAGGCGCTGCACTACAGGAAAGGAAATCTCTACATCATGATTGCCGATAATAAAGACTAGTGTGCGGCGCTCCAGCGCAACAAAATCGGCTAGTGCGGCCCAAATGCCTGAAAAAGACGGATTGGCCATAATACTGCTGACAACTTCAACAGCTCTGTCGACCATAATGTAATCAGAGGATTTTTCAGCGAGCGTATCAAACACATCACCGTTGAGCACCAAAGCCACCTGACCAGCAGGGTTTTGTTTGCCGACCCACTGAATATAACCAGCCAGTCTTTTAGTTTCACGCAGCACCTGAAAACTGGGCTCAGCGCCGCCCATATGGATATCGGAAATGACATGTACTTCATCATAAGCAGGAAAATTGCTCATTGGGGTTAACCTCGTCGAAACTTGAGGAGCAGCAACGCTGCTCCGTACTTTAAAAAGGTGGCGAAACAGAGAACTAAGCCATTCGATCATCAAAGCGGCCTTGTTACAAATCCGCTGTTGGTGTTATGCCAGTAATACCCTCGGCCACTCGCTCAGACACTGCGCTGATGGTGGCTATAGGGTTAGCGCCAACTGCTGTGGGCAATAAAGAACCATCTGCCACATACAAGCCGCTGTAACCAAAGACCTGGCCAAAAGTCGCCAATTCAGCACTGGTCACCCCTTGCTCCGGGCTGTCGGCTAAACGACAGCCACCCAAGGAATGCACTGTGACATTGCGCCGCATAGGCCAGAGCCAATTTGGCATAGGAATAAAAGCTTTACCGCCGCACCATGTTTTGAATCGCTCTCCTGTGGCCAGAATGGCGTTGTACAAGGACATGCTGTTTTTGTAAGGCCATTTCAGATGCAGGTAGCCGTCTTTATTCAGCGACATCACACCGTCGCCTTTATCCAGCCCCATACAGAGCAGGACACTGGTGTTGTAGGACAAGTCGTTTTTCAGCAGAGCACTTAAGGCATAGCCCAGATGACCTGTACTGATACCATGGACAAAACGGGCAAAGGCTAATCTGATGGTGCGAACTAAAGCCTGTAGCTTGGAGGCTCCGGGTTTGACGCCCTCGGTGTACCAGGCGGCAAAGTTGGGATAGCTGGCATCTTCCAGAATAAAAGCTTTATCACGGTCGAAGTTTTTAAACAGGTTGTAGTCTGTACCCTGAGTGATCACCGGGCCATAGTTGGGATCTGCTGGCTTGTCGCCTGCGATAACAAAAGATAAAAAGTCGCCGTTACCGGAAAAGTGCCGGCCTAATTGCTGACTGATGCGAGGTAAAGTTTTATGCAGGTCGCGACAGCGCATCAACAGCTCGTTGGTGCCCAAAGTACCGGCTGAAACCACAACGCGGCGGGTCAGGGCACTGCATTCTTTGTGTGCATCCATTAAATCCTGCCAGTAGACACGATAGCCAAATTCGCCATTCATAGAGGGGTTATCCTGACCTGATGCGTCTACAGGTACTATTTTTTGTGCCAGTACCTGAGTCTGTATAGCCGCCTGGTATTTATGCTCTGCTACATATAAGTAATTAAGATCCAGCGTATTTTTGGAATGGGTATTGCAGCCGACGTCGCATTCAGCACAGTACACACAAGAAGTTTGCACAGCGCCATAACGGTTTTTTTCCTGCACACCTATAGGGGTTGGCTTGTCAAAATCGTTACCGAAAAATACGTTGATATCCAACAGCTGTGATTCATGGCCATCGGCTTTGGCGAAGTTTTGAAATAAGCCGGTGCGGATAATTTTACGCCTTGGCTCGTCATTTTGTGGCACAGGCCTTGCGCCTAATACTTGTTTGGCAACAGCATAATAGGGCTGCAGCACGTCTTTTTTCGCGTTCGCTGGCCAGTTGTGGTCAAAAACTTCATCAGGCGGCTGTAAAAATACATTGGCATAAATTAACGAGCCTCCACCTAAGCCTGCGCTGATCACCGCATCTATATGATCAAAATTACGGATATCAAATAAACCGTGGCTCTCTTCGCCTTGTAGTTTTTCTGGCATATCGCGTTTTTCTTGTGGCAGGTTCCAGAAGTTACGCGCCATGTCATGAGGTGAACGGGCAAAAGAGCCCATAGGGTATCTTTTACCTCGCTCCAGCAGTAACACTTGCCCTGGCCATTTTTTTGATAAACGACAGGTGTTAATAGATCCACCAAAACCACTGCCAATCACTATGGCTTCATAATCATATTGAATATCCATCTTGTTGCGTCCTTTGAGCCAGCTCTGCTTCTGGCTTTTGTCTTTTACTTTTTGTTGCTGTTAGTTTTTTACTGTATGGCTGACATAAGTTGCCCATAACTGACGGGCAAAAAAGCCGGTAAAGGCATTGATGGTTTTCACTTTGGAGGTAAAACCATCGGCTTTGGTGACTGTGACTGTGGACAGCAGTTTCAGTAAATCCACAGCGCCAAGGCTTAAGGTGCCGGCTCCTATCACAGGGCCTGACTTATCAGAGCCCTGATGAAGCTGGGTATAAAGTGTGGTGGTTTCAGGCCAGAGTTTAAAAATGGAACCTTGCCGAACTTCTTTGCGGCCAGCCAGGTAATAAGACTGGCCCTGATGCTGAAAAGCCAGCTCGTACACCATCAGTGTGAGTTTTGGATCTTCTGTTGGTTTAAACAGATTAAAGACACCGCTGTGAGCTTCTATTCCCATACCTAAAGGCGGAAAATCTATAGTGCCAACCAGTGTGCCTGTATGCTCTGGGTCGACAATAAAGCCCGCCATCTCATGGATGCTAACAGTGGCATGCATCGCAAGTTCAGTGCCTGCCTGCAGGCCTTTATGCAGGCCATCAGTAGGGTCTGTGGCATCCAGTGAAAAGCCACCTTTCATAGTCTCTTTAAATTGAAGACCGGTTTTTTCTGCTGTCATTTTTAGGATCTCTGGCTCTAAGGGGACTCCCGCAGGGGTCATATGGTGAAAGTAGCGAATGGCATCTTTGCGGCCCAGCTCAATTAATTCGGCATGGCTGATGGCGCCTGTATACAAGGCTGAATCCAGCGGCAGAGGCTGCTCAGGTTTAATCAGATGTAAGGTGATTGGCTTTTGATGGCCATAAGGTTGCTCACCATTTTCAATACGCTGATTCAATTCCTCAATCAGGCGAAGTTCTTTAATCAAAGCGCCGTTGGCACTCATTTCCAGCATTTGCACATAAGCATTCAGCGGCCCACTGCGGTACGTCGGGATATTCCCCATAACCCAAACCAGCCAGAGCTCATTGGCACCGGCTTTGACTGTGTCGAGCAGATTGGCATCCTGAATAAAACCAGAATCCAGATACAAAGTGCCGTTGATATCAACAGGCGGCATAGTGGCAGGCAGCGACATACCTGCAATCAAATGATCTTCTGTCAGTTGTGTATGCTGAATGACCTGATTAGTTTTACTGGCAAAATTACACATATTAAAGCTGGCTTTCAGGCCAGTGGCGGCGCGGATTTTGTCAAAGTTAATACCCAGATGCGGGTAGACTTTAAGTCGAAAAGCTTTGCTGGAACTGGCCGCGACAAAACAAGGTGGCCAGAGGTAATTCAAAAGCGGCATAAAGGAAAAAGTACGGCGCATCTTTAAACTGCACCAGCGCTCACAGATTTCTGCGCTGGTTAAGCCAGACAGCAGCATCGCCAGGTTGAGTGAACCGCCTGAGGTACCGTCCATATGAGAGAAGGTCAGGCCGCGTTTAAACAGCTCATCCATTACACCAGCAGCATAAGACAAACGTAAACCACCACCGGGTAAAATCAGTGCTCTTTGAATACCGTTTTGCTCCGGGTTATCCGCTGCTGCGCCTTGTGGCATGTGAGGCTGACTAAAGTTTTCCATTTACTGCTGGTCCCCGGTATCCGGCGGTATAGGTGCTGTGGGTGGGGGGAGCCATGCTTCACTTAAGGTCAGGTTGATCACTGACTCAAAACCTTCAGGTGCGACCTTAGGCAACTGCTCAAAATCGAGGAACCAGCTTTCGATATGGTCGTCCAGCACACCGCCAATCGAAGGTAAAAATACTGTGGCTATCGCCTTGCCAATATTTAACTCTTTTAACGCCTGTAAACGCGGGTGATCGCCAATCACAAAACGGGCTTTGGCTTTACTGAATAAATTCAAACCTGCTTTGGCGTTGAGGAAAATATCGGATTTCATCAACATGCCGCGAAAGGAGCAGTAGTTTGAGGCTTTGGTTTGCACGGGGAGCCAGGCACTGGCAGGCTTTTCTATTTCGACATAAGTCACTAGTTTGCCGTCGAGGTCATACTGGCTGCTGACTTTGTCATCTGTGATTAAAAAGTTCAGGCTGCCCTGATGTTTCGGCATGCCCCAAATCCCTTTGCCGCCTTTGACAGACACTTCGGACGACACAGGTAAATCCACCACATACTGGCCGGTTTTAAACCAGTTCATAAAAATGGCGGGCAAGAGTCGTGGTGCAGGTTTTTCGCCATGGGTACAGCCTATAGCTATGCTGTACTCCACATATTTGCCTATCGGAGTTTCGCGATAATCAATGACAGTGACTATCAGTAAAGCCGAGTTCCATAGCCGCAGTGGATGAATACCTGCTGGCAAAAAGTCTTTGGCCTTTTCTGCATCTATAGGAAAAATCGCCATCAGGGCCGGTGAATTCACCGCTGCTACAGGCAGCTTAAATGGAATACCATCCACTAACGAAAACTTATTGGTGTAATTTTTTATTCGTTTTGGTAAACCAAACATAAAACACTCCCTCATTTTTATTTGTTTTGGCTTGGCGCAACAAAGGCCAGTTTTAGCTTTTATTCAGCTCTGCAATAATGAGCGGGAAGGTATCCACAGCTGCATTTTTCCCCATAAAAACATCAAGATGACCGTACTCAGGCAGCAAATACAGACTGTGGTAATCGGGCCTTAACGCATTAAAATAATTGAAACTCTGGATTTGGCTTTGCGGTAAAAAACACAGATTTTTCTCGCCGCTAAAAAATGCAAAACGAGCCTCTGTTCTGGGCTTTTGTGCTGTGTAGTCTTTGGGTAATTCCGGGAAGTCTTCAAAGGACACTAAATGTCCGCGCTGCACACAGCGGGTGATTTGCTGGAAAAACCGCAAAGGTACAGCGCCAAATTCTTCTTTGAGCCATTCGTGGGTCTCTTCATTGAGATTTTCGTGCCGCCACAGGGCTGGAAAACCACTGCCATAGGTGAAACTGACTTGTTTACAGACGGCGTTATTGCATTCGTGGTGGGTTAGCTCTACCAATAGACTAATCAGTTTGGCGACCAGTCCCGGCGCTTCTACCCCCCAATGTGGATTCAGGTAGCGTGTCATTTGCCGCACCAGAGGCACCATATATTGCAGCTTAAACCTGGACCAATCCGGTACTACAGGATGCAATGACACTGCATTGGTAACAATAGTACTTACTTCAGGCACTAATCCGGCTATGGCGGACATCATAAAGCTGGTCGAACCCTGACAATGAATAATAGCTTTTAAACTGCTCTCACCAGTTTCTGCCAGAATAGTCTGCACCGCTTTAGGATGATCATATAAAGCGGCTTGATCCAGAGTCCATAAGTTTGGCGCAAAGGCGATACTACCGCGCCAGTTCTCCAGCCAGACGTCATAGCCTTCGCTAATCAGCGCATCTACTATGCTAGTCTCCACCGGAGCGCGGTAAATATTGGCTCGGACCCCAGCACCGTGAACTAGTATGACAGGGCCTTTGTCTGGCGTTTTTTCGCCTCTGATATGAATTAAGTTCAGCTCCATACCATCGTCTGTGACAAAAGAGACTGTGCGTTCTTTGTAAGCTGCTAAGGTCGACGACGACATAACTAGTTCCTTTATATGCTTGGAATGTCCCTTTTTTGACGGCGATAAAAAGCTTAGCACAGGTTTCTGATTTAGGTATGTTTTGTGTTTTTTCTTTTAGTTATCAGGCAGATCTACCCGGCCTTTCCATTTATTAAAAAAACACTTCAGCTGAGGTTCAGGTTGCAGGGCTAGTACTGTAACCAGATAAGGTGCTAGCACAGTGCCTCGCTACCGATCTTTGGATCAAATACAGAGGAATGACAGATGACCACTAATACAAATAGCTTGTTCAAACTTGTTGGGTTAGTGCTGCTTATAGTGGGGCTCGGCCTTGCTTATTGGGGATTTCAATTGTCTGGTTCCATTCAGTCAGAACTGACCGAAGTTATCACTGGTGCAGAAACTGACAAGGTGATGCAGTTTTATATAGGCAGTGCTGTCTGTTGTATCGCTGGTCTTTATTTAATCTTCAAGCGATAAAACTCAAAGGAATAAAGTATGAGTGTAACTGGATTATTAGTATTTTTAGCTATAGGTGCTATAGCAGGCTGGCTAGCCGGCTTGATCATGAGCGGCAGCGGTTTTGGTTTGTTAGGTAATACTGTGGTTGGCATAGTAGGTGCGGTAGCAGGCGGAGTTTTATTTGAGTTTTTGGGCATTAGCACCAGTGGTTTGACTGGGGCAATCATCACTGCAACCTGCGGCTCAGTGTTGCTACTTTTTATCGCACATCTGATTAGACGAGCCTGAATTCAGCCTGTTTTTTGCTGCTGATAAATATTCTGATTCTGGAGGCTATTCCGAGCGTACGCTGACGCACAGACCAAAGCGCTGGATTATGCGAAAACCTGTACAGCTGAAAAGTGTTTTACACCTCAGCGTCAACTACAGGAAGGATGATTCACATGTACAGCTATCCAACAAAAATTACTTCGAAGAACTTCGTAAAACGCCAGATTTTTGCCAGCTTTAGCCTGCTGGCATGGCCCTTCTTCTCTATGTCTGCAGCTCTGGCGGCAGATGGCTACAGTTATACTGAAAATGGTTGGTCGCTCGGCGTGAATCTTAGCCGCGCTGTGGCTGATCTTAATATTGAAGCACTGAGCAGTGAATTGCAGCGCGCTAATTTTGATGTGTTAGCTGTAGAGAAAGACAGACATAGCGGGGGCTATAAAGCTTATATTGGCTATCAGTTCACTCCTTATTTGGGTATCGAAGGTGGTTATTTTGATTTGGGGGACTTTAAGTTTCTCGCAACCACAAATCCCGAAACTATGTTTAGAGTGAAAACCGACCAAAAGGGTTGGAACCTTGACCTGGTAGGTATTTTGCCTATGACCGATGCATTGTCTGCTTTAGCCCGCGTTGGGGTAACGCGAAATAGAAATGAAGCGAGCTTCAGCAGTAATGCGTTGCTCGATACTATGAACTATCAAAGCCGGGACATATTTACCAGGTACAAAGTGGGTTTTGGTTTGCAGCATGATCTGTCTGACGCTCTGACGATCCGGCTTGAAGCTGAGCGTTACCTCATGGATGACACCCTTGCGACTGAAGGAGAGACTGACGTTTACTCCCTTGGGCTTGTCTACAGATTTGGTGCCAACATAGCTCAGTATTCGGCGCCTGCACCACTGCCAGCCCCAGTGGTTGCAAATCAGGTTGTAACCTCAGCTGTGGCGAACACTGAGGTGTTGGTATTAGAAGATGTGCATTTTAACTTTGATACTGCAGCATTAACTGACACTACTAAAGTCATTTTGCGCCAGCATGTACAGACGCTAAAAGCCAATCCTGATGCTCATGTGCGTATTGCAGGTTATACCTCAGCCAGTGGTTCTGCGGCCTATAACCAGGCGTTAAGTGAGCGCAGAGCTCTGGCTATTAGGGCATTTTTAATACTGGAAGGGATAGATGCCAGCCGGTTTAAAACTATAGGTTTTGGTCAAACTAATCCGGCAGAGTATGAGGCTGATCCTTCTGTCCTGCGCTCGGATGCGGCTAAAGCCAATATGCGTGGTTTGTTTGAAATTATTGTCGAATAACCCCCTGAGCCCCTGATAACACAGCCTGAAATTGGCTTTTTATCAGGGACTTAAACTTGTCTTAATGGCCCGTACAGTTTTGAATGCTGATCCATTGCTTAGGTTCAATACCTAAAGCTGCCGCCGTATCGAAATAGCGCTGACACAATTCTGCCGTAGGGGTGGGGCTGCGTGACAGCAGCCAGGCGTACTCCAGTGAGGGGCCAATCACCAGCGCCATGCTGTAGTCAGGTTCTAACTTGGCGACATTGTATCCGCCATAAAAAGGGCCAAAAAAAGACACCTTTAACCGGCCTGTGTTACTGTCTGCGACAAAATAAGCTTTGCCTTGAGCTTCTTCCCACAGATCCTCTTTGGCGTTATAGCCCCGGTTGATCACCTGGACACCACCATCCTCACGCATACTGTATTGTGCTGTAACTTCTGTCAGCCCGCGCTCAAAGCTATGATCCAGACGGGCAATTTCATGCCATTGCCCCAGATAACTCTTTATTTCAAAAGGACTGACAGGGGTTACTCCTGTTGGGACCTGAGTGCATGCCGCACTGAGCACTGCTGCAATAGCAAGAAAGATAAAACGCATAAAAACTCCTTATGGATAATCACCTTTTGTACGTATCAGAACATAGTTTGTATCAGCAACAGCAGTTATTTCTGTGCTTTAACGCACCCCAAACGCACCAAACTTGAGTAAAGCCTCAAGTTGCGGCACTGCTTCCACCAGGTGGGGCTCAGTTTTTTACTTCAGACTTTTATTAAAAAGAGATCACTAATGTGAACTATTGCTATTTACTATCGTATACAATCGCCGAATAAAAACTAAAACTGCACTTTTGTGATTCGGAGATGGATAGCATGATAGTTCGACCAACCTTGCTTGCTGTGGCAGTGGCTCAGTCTTTTTTAATGACTTCTGTTTTGGCTGAAACAGCTGACGATTTAGCCGCAGTAGAAAAAATTACCATAGTGGGACATAAAGAAGACCCGACCAAATCCACAGGTTCTGCTTATGTGGTCAGCGAAAAAGAGCTGCAAAAATTCGAATTTACTAATGTGCACAGTATTTTACGTTCAGTGCCTGGTGTGTATGTGCGTGAGGAAGATGGGCAGGGCACTTTCCCTCGGGTTGGCATTCGAGCATCGTCCTCTGGGCGCAGCGATCGGATTTCTATTATGGAAGACGGTATCCCGGCAGCCATGGCACCCTATGCCAATACCTCGGCCTATTATTTTCCAAATGTGGGCCGTATGAGTGCGGTTGAAGTATTAAAGGGCCCTGAAGTGTTGCTTTATGGTCCTCAAACTGCCAGTGGCGCTGTGAATTTGGTGTCTACTGCTATACCAGCTGAAGCTAAAGGTTTTCTGAACACAGAGCTTGCCAGCTTTGATGGTAAAAAAATACATGCACATTATGGTGATACTCAAGGCCAGTGGGGCTACTTGCTTGAGACATATCAAAGAGAAAATGATGGTTTTCATCAGCTTGACCGCTCAAGCCGTGATACAGGCATGGATCAGGCTGAATATCTGGCGAAGCTTGGCTGGCAAAGTGCTGCAGATGCGCGCTTTAAACAAAGCGTCAATCTGAAGTTTTTAAATGCAGATGAGATCAACAATGTCTCGTATCTGGGTGTCACAGATGCTGATTTTGCTGCCAATCCGGATCGTCGTTATGGCTTAAGCGAGTTAGAGCAAATGCGCCGTGGCCGCGAAAGTTTCAGTGTGCAACATCAGATTGAGCTGGCTGCTGAAACCTCAGTCACCACCACTTTGTATCGCAACCAAACCTACCGCAATTACAAAAGATTAAATCAAATCAATGGGGTAGCTATAGCAACAACAGGCGGCTTAAACTGGATTGTGAATAATCAGTTGGCTGGCACTACTGCACATAATGGTGCAGAACTGATTCAGCGGATTTTACAAGGCACTGCCGATACGACTCATGCCAATGGCGTGCGTTATGGTCTGAACGACCAGAACTTTGATTCCAAAGGTGCTCAGATTGAGCTGGACCAGGGATTTGTTTTTGGACAGTGGGGTCACAACCTTCGTGCTGGCGTGCGCCGTCATGAAGATGAAACCTATTCGCTTGGTGCAGCAAATGCCATTTATCAGCAGCGAAGCGGTCAACTGGTGTTTGTTTCCGAAACTGCAGGCGCAGTCACACCAGGTGATGCTAAGGCAACGGCCTGGTGGTTAGCCGATGAAATCAGTGTTCAGAATTGGATTTTCTTACCTGTAGTTCGCACTGAAAAAATTGACAGCAGAGCTAATCTGAATGTGGAACAAACGGCGTTAAATAGCAATGAGTTAAGCAAAACTACAGCAGGTTTGGGCATAAACTATAGCCTGACAGATGAGTGGACTTTGCTGGCAGGCATGCATCAGGGTTTTGCGCCACCAGGCAACAGCGCTAGTCAAGGCACTAAAGGTGAAGAAAGTGATAACTATGAAGCTGGTGTGCGCTTTCGCCGTGATCACACTGGTGTAGATATAGTGTCGTTTTATAGTGATTACAGCAATGCGCTGCGAAACTGTCTGGTCGCCAACCCTTGCCCTGGTGGCGTGGTGGATGGTACGGAACAAACAGGCTCAAAAGAAGTGTACGGTGTTGAAATTGGCGCTTTTAGTGAATTGTACCGTCAGGGTGCTTATGTGATGCCCATTCGTGCCACTTACACTTATACCGATGGTGAATACACCAAAGCTTCGGATACAGCCTCAGGCGTACAAAAAGGTGACGTATTGGATTACACGCCAAAACATATAGGCTCAGTGCAAGTGGGTGTGGAATACGACAAGCTGTGGCAATCCTATCTGGCGTTCAGTTATGTCGACGGCAGCTGTTCAACTACCACTTGTGAACGCGCCGCTGTGGACGCTAAGTTTTTAGCGACACAATCCTTATTTAGCGTGGATTGGAGTTTGACCTACAGTTTGAACGAGTTCACACAGCTTTATGGCAAAGTTGAAAACCTGTTTGATCAGCAACGTATTACCCACAGAGGTGCTGATGGTGCCCGCGGTAATAGTGGTCGCTCAGGTGCTTTAGGCCTCAGAGTGAGTTTCTAAGTAGTCTGAGTCTAAGTAGTCTGAATCTAAAAGCCGGCTTGCCGGCTTTTTGGTTATTTGAGCAGTTGATGGATTTGTTGCCTTAACCAGCGTCTTAGCGGATCGTCTTGTGTTCTGGAGTGCCAGACCTGACTTATTTGCACTTGAGGTAATGCTACAGGGCAAGGGACGATCTGCAAATCAGGATTGGCTTTTTGCGCTATATCCGCCACTGATTTCAAGCAGGTCAGCAACACATCATTTTTAGCGACTAAATGAGCTGGTGATAAAAAACCAGAAAGCCCGGCACAAACCTGACGTGCTAAGCCAGAGCCCGCCAATTCCTGATCAACCAAACCATCCAGATCGCCTGTCAGTGTGGTGACTATATGACGGGCCTGACAGTAGTTGTCCAGATCCAGCTGCTTTGCAAAAGGATGCTGGCGACGCATCAACACCACAAAATCTTCTGTCTGTAGCTTTTGCTGATAAAAGCTTTCCGGCAAATCACGATAAAAGCCCGCAATAGCCAGATCACAATCGCCGCGTTCCAGTTGCTGTTTAGGCAAAACGCCTTGTGTGTGTCGCATCACCAGTTGCACCGCTGGGGCTTGTTCTGCCAGCACTGACAACAAGTCGGGTAACAATATACTTTCTATATAGTCCGTGCTGTATATCACCAGCCGATCGGCTTGCGTTAAAAAGTCCGTACCGCTTTGATGCTGATAAAAGCCTTCAAGTGAGGATACCAGCTGTAATATATCAGCAGAGATACTTATAGCTTTAGGTGTGGGCGTTAAACCGCGGGCCGCGCGGACAAACAATGGATCGGCAAATTCGTGGCGTAATTTATTCAGTTTATGACTCAGCGCTGGTTGGCTCAGATTCAGTCGGTTCGCTGCCGAACTGACATTCAGTTCTTCATACAGCACCTTAAACAGCAGTAATAAATTCAGATCTTTGCTTTTAATATTCATAATTTGAATAGCTATTATTAAATCAATTCACTTCTTTGTAGTTTAGCTGTGCTGCACACTAAGCTCCATTAAATCCACAGTAAAAAGGTGAAACCAATGACATTAGCAACACGCGTGATTCAACTTGGACTGGCGGCAGCTCTGACGTTAAGCAGCAGCCTCGCTATAGCCGCAGAGAAAGTATTGATAGTCGTCACCAGTCACAGTCAAATGGGCACGAGCAACGAAAAAACCGGCTACTGGTTAGGTGAAGTGACCCATCCTTACAAAGAACTGGTAGAGGCAGGTATTGAAGTGGAAATTGCCAGCATAGCTGGTGGTAAAGCGCCAGTGGACGAGCGTAGTCTGGCTGAAGCTGACACAATCAATCAGTGGTTTTTAGCCAACAGCAAACACAACACTAAACTACAGCAGACGCTGAAACTGGCTGATTTAAAAGCGTCAGACTATAAAGCTGTCCTCTTTGCCGGCGGGCACGGCACTATGTGGGACTTTCCGCAAGACAGCGCATTGCAGCGGTTTGCTGCAGATTTATACCAGAACAATGGCATAGTGGCGGCAGTTTGTCATGGTCCTGCGGCTTTACTAAATATTAAGCTGGCCGATGGCAGCTACCTGATTGCAGGTAAAAAAGTCACTGGTTTTAGTAATACTGAAGAGGAACAGGTCAAACTGACTAAAGTGGTGCCGTTTTCCTTACAGGACCAACTGACCCAACGTGGAGCAAGTTACAGCGCTGCTGCCAACTGGCAAAGCAAAGTGGTGGTGGACCAGCGTCTGGTGACAGGTCAAAATCCACAATCCGCTGCAGCTGTTGGTGTGGCTTTAGTAAATTTGCTGACGACTAAATAAAGGTCAGCCAAAAGATAAATTAAATAGCCGCTGTGTGAACCCAACGGTGGCTATTTTGTTTGATGTGCGCCTTAAATATGATGGTGTTCTGATAAAAATTAGCATGTTGCTATACAGGGACTGGCTCTGTGACCAAAACTTATCTAGTCTCAAACCAGAGTTCTTCTGGATATGTGGTTATGTGGGTTCGATTTTGTATTTTGTTGTTAAGTTTAACTGTGATAAGCAGCAGTTATGCAGCGCCTAAGCAGCAGGTATTGTTGCTGACCTACCATTTAAAAGCCCCTTTTGTGATTGACTGGGCAGAGCAGCGCGGATTGTATTTTGATCTGGCCTTGTATCTGAACAGCAAAACAGACAGATACCAATTTAGTGCTGAATTGATGCCCAGAAAACGTCTGGATGTTTTATTGGCTGCAGATTTTACTGACGTAGTGGTTGGTGTTCAACCTGCCTGGTTTCGGCCTTTTGCAGATAAAATGCTGTTTACAGAGCCTTTTTTACACGACAAGGATATGTTTGTCTCCGATGCCAGACATCCTGTGACCGATCAGGACCTGCTCAATCTAGCGGGCAAGACCTTTATTGGTTCTCAAGGCTATAAATACCTGGCACTTGATAAAGCTGTCGCTGATGGAACTCTGCAAAGAGTGGATACGCTACAGGAAGATTATGTACTGGATATGCTGAGGCTAGGCCGTGGTGACTTTACTGTTATCAGCTCTTCTACCTTGTCCTACAAATTCAGTCATGGTGAACAAGCCAGACATTTTTATGTGGCGACCACTCCGCATGAGGTGATATTGCGACGTTTTATGCTCAGTAACACAGACTCACAGTTGTATCAGTTTTTACAGCAGGTGGTCGCAAAAATGCCAAAAGATCCTGAATGGCTATCGCTTCTGAGCAAATATCAAATTCAACAGGCTTTAGTAAAGCCTTGACGGGAAACTGATTTTCAGATTGTTTTTCATTAAAGCTTCGCCATCCTGTCATAGTTTTGAAAACTCGAGGCTGCACGATAAAAAGGCTTAAACTTGTTGCATGCATCACTGTTCTTGGTGACTTCAGGGCCCTTACCGGGCCCTTTTTTATGCTCAAAGCTCAGTTGATGCTAACCACTGCTTGAGAAACTCAACAAAAAGCCGAACCCGAGCAGGCCTGAACTGGCCTGGTGGATAGACAGCATAAATACCACCTTTAGCTAATTGCCATTCTGGTAATACAGGCGCGAGCTCAGAGCGCGCGATCAAGGCTCTGGCGGTGTAATCAGGCAGAACGCCAAGGCCAGCTCCAGCTTTTACCAGAGCTGTGACTGAAGCGGTCGATCCGGTTTTTATCTGGCTGCGCATCTGCACCTGTAGTTGTTCCGCTCCTTGGCTAAAACTCCAGTGCAAGGCTGAAGGTAACAAGGTAAAACAAATAAAGTGGTGCTGCGACAATTCAGTTGGATGCTGTGGTAAACCATGATGTTGCAGGTAAGAGGGGGAGGCCACTAACCATTGCTCAAAGCTGCCCAAAGAGATAGCTTTTTGGCTAGAGTCCCTTAACCAGCCCGCTCTGATGGATAAATCTATCCCTTCTTTGACTAAATCTTTGATCTGATCGCTGCTTTTTAATTCGAACGCCAAAGCCGGGTGCTGCTGACGGAAAGCCAGCAATGCCGGTACCAGCACCTGCTGAGCATAATCCTCCGGTGCACTGATGACTAAAGTGCCAGTTAAGTTTTGTTCTGAGCTTTGAGCTTCGATCAAATGCTGACTTAGCTGTTGCATCAGCGGCAGACAGTGCTGGTACAGCTGTTCGCCAGCTTGAGTCAGGCTGACCAGTCGGGTGGTACGGCGGAACAGCGCAACAGCCAGACTGGATTCCAGAGCTTTGATTTGCAGACTGACTTTGGTTTTTGTGCAGCCGAGCCGCTCAGCCGCTGCAGTAAAGCTGCGCTCCTGAGCTAAAACCAGAAAAACCGGTATCGCATTTAAATCAATATTTTGCAGTTGCATGATGATTATTGTTGTTTAATTGATAACAGTGAATTATGTATTGATGTATTTTTCTAATCAATAAGTCTGAGGATAATAAAGCCTATTCACTCAGACGGAGATTAGGTTATGCATATCGCAATTATTGGGGCCTCTGGTTTTATTGGTTCGGCTTTGACCACGGAAGCATTAGAACGTGGACATCAGGTCAGGGCTTTAGTTAGCAGACCTGAACGTCTGACACAGGCAGAAGGGTTAACGGGCGTTAAAGTGGATGTGATGGATACCGCAGCCCTGGCTTTGGCGCTAGAGGGTGTGGATCTGGTGATCAGCGCTTTTAGTGGTCACAAAGAGGCAGATGTGGCGGCCTATTATATTCAGGGCTTCAAATCCATTTTAGCGGCCAGCATTGAAGCTAAAGTACCTCGTCTGCTGGTGGTAGGCGGCGCAGCCTCGCTGGAATACGCACCAGGCCAGATGTTGCTCACTAGCCCGGATTTCCCGGCCGCTTATCTGGGATCGGCTCAAGGTGCTTATCAGGCGTTGTTACTGCTTAAAGCACAACAGCAGCAAGACTGGAGTTATTTGTCTCCGGCCGCCGAAATTTTTCCAGCAGAAAAAACCTGTACCTTCAGGCTGGGCAAGGATCAATTACTGACTGATGCACAGGGCAAAAGTCGTATTTCAACCGCTGATTATGCCCTTGCTATGCTGGATGAAGCAGAACAACAGCGCCACCCGAATCAACGTTTCTCTGTGGCTTATTAAGTCACTTATCGCAAGGGGCTGGTGTTTGTCCCTTCTTCATTAAGTTTTCATAAAAACGCCACTAAAGTGTCATAACTCAACTTTAGGGTGAAGCCTGATTTTTTATATAAAACAGGACTTTACCAAAAATGAAACTCACTGCGTTACGTCTGACTTTAGTGGCATCAGCCTTGGCTCTTGGCTTATCTGGTTGTACTCTGGATGGCGATGATGGTGCAGCTGGACCAGCTGGCCCAACAGGCCCTGGTGGTGCAGTAGGGCAGCCTGGTACTCCGGGTCAAAATGCACAAACTGGTATCAGTACCAAGGCTGTGGCTCGTTACGTCACAGGCACTTACGGCGCTGGCGCAGCAGAGATCACTCAGTATCACAAAGCATCTAAACGCATTTTTGTCGTTAATGGCGCTGCAAACAAAGTTGAAATTCTGGACGCTTCAGGCATCAAAAGCACAGCGCTGACCGATGCTATTACGGCGAATACCTTAACCAGCACTCCTTTGGCTATGCCTGCTACTGTGACGGTAAAAAATGCAGCTGGTGCAGATGAGATTTTAAATCTGGGGTTTGCCAACTCTATCGCTATTTCCGGCAATATGTTGGCCATAGCAGCAGAAAATGACGTGAAATCTTCTGCTGGTGCTGTGCTGTTTTTTGATATCAGCGCTACCACCCCGGCTTTTGTTAAAGCAGTGAAAGTGGGAGCTTTGCCTGATATGGTCACTTTCACTCCGGACGGCAGCATGTTGCTGGTTGCCAATGAAGGTGAACCTGAATCAGACTACTCTGTGGATCCAGAAGGCACAGTTGGCCTCATAGCTATCACAGCAGGTGTGGCAGCGGATCAGGCTACCTTATTAAACTTCAGCGCCTTTAACGCAGATCAGGCCAAACTGGCGGCGCAGGGCGTAAAGTTTGCCGCTCCTGTGGGTACTAGCGTGGCGCAGGACTTAGAGCCTGAATACATTACGGTCAGCAGCGACAGCAAAAAAGCTTTTGTGTCTTTGCAGGAAAACAACGCACTGGCGCTGGTAGATTTAGCTAAAAAAGAAATCACCAAAGTGGTGGCTTTGGGCTTTAAGGATTACAGCCAGGCGAAAAATGCAGTAGATGTCAGCAACAGAGATGGCGTTAAACTCAGCACTTATGCTGGTGTTTACGGCATGTATCAGCCTGACACTTTAGCCAGTTACAACTGGAAAGGTGCTACTTTTATCCTCAGTGCAAACGAGGGGGATGCGCGGGATTGGGACGGATACAGTGAAGAGGGCCGCGTCAGCAGCTTAAAACGTTCTGCGAACTTAACCGCATTACAAGCCGGATTTTATGATGCGAACGGTTTAGGTCGTCTGAATGTATCTAAAGCCATGGGACTGAATGCTCAGGGTGAATACGACGCTCTTTATGCTTACGGTGCCCGCTCTTTTAGTATCTGGGATCAAAATGGCAATCAGGTATTTGATAGCGGCTCTGACTTTGAACGTATCAGTTCAGGTGTGCATGCCACGCTGTTTAATACCAACCATACTGTAGTGGAAGGCGACAGCCGCTCTGACGACAAAGGCCCTGAACCTGAAGCAGTGACTGTGGGTCAGGTAGGAGATAAAACTTATGCCTTTATTGCCACTGAGCGTTTAAGCGGTATTTTTGTGTACGACATTACCAATCCATACGATACAAAGTTTGTTGATTACTTCCACAACCGTAATTTTGATGCTGTCTATGAAATTGATGATGATGTTGTACCTGCAAAAGTCAGCGGTAGTTATCAGCAAGCTGGTGATTTAGGCCCTGAAAGTCTGGTGTTTGTGCCGGCGTCAGACAGTGCTACAGGTCGTGCTTTGTTGTTAATGGCCAACGAAGTCAGTGGCAGTTTAACTGTGTTTGAAGTTAGCCCACGTTATTAACTCTTGTACCACAGAGAGGGATAATTTCCCTCTCTGTGTTTTCATTCCCCTGAAAACACAGCTTTTTTTTCTTAGCTACAATACAATTCTTAGCACTGCTACTATACTGAGCCCGGACGATCTAAGCTTGATGCTGGTTTATTAGTACCGTGTTGTGCCTGCATCAAATACGCTTTCCTGAGGAATATTAACGACGTGAAAACCAAGCTAGTTATTGCTGGCTCTGTGCTTTGGGCATCTAGTGCTTTAGCGACAGAAGTAGTAACTCATCCTGCTGTCCCCATGGATCAGCTGACAGTGAATCAGCTGCGTGGGATCTATTCGATGCGGCAGCAAAAATGGCCTGACGGTACTGCGGTCAGGGTTTTTGTGTTGCCGGCGAAAAATCAGGTGCATCAGACTTTTGCCAAAGAAAAACTACAAATGTTTCCTTATCAGCTGGACAGGATCTGGCAAAAAATTACTTATTCAGGCTTAGGCTCAGCACCTGTAGTGCTGAGCTCTGAACAACAAATGCGTGAAATGGTCTCCAATACCGAAGGTGCCATAGGTTATATTGAGAATCCAGATGAACTATCCACCCTTAAAGTCATTCGTGTTACGCAGTAAGCTGTGCCTTTTACTGCTACTGAGCTGTTCATTGCAGCTGCAGGCAGACGAAGTGCAATGGCATGGTTTTATTTCACAGGGCCTTATTCAGGCGCCTGAAACAAATTTTGTCAATCTGGATGACAGCGTTTCCGCTGAGCTGACTGATTTGGGCGTCAACATGTCCTGGGTGCTGTCCGACAATCTGCGTCTGGCAGGGCAGGTTGTGTATCTGGATGGTGGCCGTCGTTACACCAAAGGAACCCGATTAGACTACTTGTTCCTCGACTGGACCTTACACAGCGATTTCAACTGGCGGCTGGATATGTTCTTAGGCCGTTTTAAAAATCAGCACTGGCTCTACTCTGCAACCCGGGATGTACCCTTTACCCGCAATGCGATAGTGCTGCCGCAGTCCGTGTATTTTGATTCTTTCCGTGATATTGCTGTCGGCAGTGACGGTTTGGCCTTTAAAGTGACCCGCAATACCAACCTTGGCGAAGTGGAACTGAACTGGAGCTGGGGCGCAACCAACTTAAGCAAAGAACAGAGTCAAATCCTACTGAGTACTTTGGCACAAGGGGATGCTGAACAAGACTATGTGCATCAGGCTAGTCTGTTCTGGCGCCCTAATCAGTCCGCCTGGCAATTAGGTATCTCTTTACTTGATTCAGATTTTAGTTATGACAAAGCTGAGCTGGATTATTACAGCGACGGCGCTATGACAGTGCAACGGATGATGTTTAATGGCCGTTATGCTGCTGAGTACTGGGAACTGAGTAGCGAATGGGTGCAGGAACGTCTTGATATCACTGATTTTTATGCGCCGGGATTTAAACGCGATAGTTTTAGTCAGGGCTGGTATCTGCAGGGGCGTTATAATCTGTTGCCACGCACCTGGGCTTTGCTCAGTGTCGATTTATTCGATTTGGATAAAGATGATCGCAACGGCCGTAAGTTTTCCCAAAGTACGGGCGGTTTAGTGCCTGCTTATTTTGGCTATCAGGATGAGTTAACTTTAGGTTTAACTTATGATTTTAGAGATAATTTACGTTTAACTATGGAACACCACTGGGTCAAAGGTACGGCTCGACTGGCTTATCCTGTGATGCCGGATCTGCAATACAACAAATCCGAATACTGGCAAATGTGGGCTATGCAACTGATGTATTGGTTTTAACGCTGATGCGGTCTTTTGTCTTTAGTTTACCCTGGAAAATTTTGCTGGCGACTGTCAGCGCTTTGCTTTGTATGACGGTATTACAAACCAGCCTTGGTTTGATGCGAATGAGCGAGGAGTTTGACCGCCAGCAGCAGTTAAAACGTGAGTCGGCATTGCAACAATACCTGCAACAAAACACTATCGTTGAGCAGCAGCTAAGAGTCTGGCTGGAAAGCTTTTCGGATCTGGTGCAATTAAGTCAGCAGGCCGATTTCTCGACTTTGGTGCAGCGTTTGGCGGAACAAAGCGCCAATATGCAGCTGCATCTGAATATAGAGCAGATCTGGTTACATGACAGCCAGATGCAACTTTTGTACAGCAGTGGCCAACAGACCTCGTACTTCTCTTCTGATCTGGTAAAAAAAGTATTAAAGCAACAAAGTCCGCTGACGTTGAATTTATGTGTCCAGTACTGTGTGAAACAACTGAGTTTGCCGGTATTAAACAGTTCTGGTGAAATAGCAGTGATGACAGTGACTACCACCTTGGTTGATATCCTGTCGGCTTTACACCAAAGCTTAAACTCAGATGTGGCTTTGATCAGGGCGAGTCGATCGGATAACGGAAAAACCTCGCGTGAGCTGATTTCCAGCTCCAACCCGGAATTGTTAAAAGCGCTGTTGCTGCAGGTATCTGATGTGCAGGCTGACTTGGCTTTGACTAAAGGGCTAGAGTTAGACGATAGCGGACAGCGTTACCTGATCTCGGCCTTTGAAATGCAAAGTCAGGGGGTCTACCTGACTGTGGTGGATAATATCAGTGACTTTGTCGCCACCAATGATGGTTATCGCCGTCAGCTGCTAGTGACCTCAGGCATATTGTTTGGCTGCATGGTGTTACTGGTGTATCTGATTATGCGACGCATCAGTCTGAAATTAAAAAAGCTCAGTACAGCCTTGCCACTCCTCTCACAAAAGCAATATGCGGGTTTTCGCCAGCAAAGCCATTTTCAGACCAGTTTCTGGCCGGATGAAGTGGATTTATTACGCCAGGCTGCTGAAGAACTCAGTGTTGAGCTGGAACTACTGAACCATAAGGTTGAGCAGCACACCAATGAGTTGGAAAAGGTGGCTATGTACGACTTGCTGACTACCTTGCCAAACCGCAACATGCTGCAGTATCAGTTAGAACGTATGCTGAGCAGTCTCGCTGTGGAGAAGAAGTTTCTGGCTGTGCTTTTTGTCGACCTGGACAATTTTAAACGTATTAACGATAGTCTGGGCCATGCCCAAGGTGACAAGTTATTAAAACTGGTTGCTTTACGTTTAAAAGACTGTTGCAGAGCAAATGACTTGCTGTGCCGTTTTGGTGGCGATGAGTTTGTTTTTGTTGTACCTCAACTGACGGACATGGATACGCCATTCCGCTTAGCCAGTCAAATTTTACAACGTATACAGCAGCCGCTGAGCATCGATCAGCAAAGCTTCGTTATGACCGCCAGCATAGGCTTAACAGTAAGTGCTGCGAATCCGGTTTTATCCGATGATCTGATCCGTCAGGCTGATTTGGCTATGCATGAAGTTAAAGTCAATGGAGGGAACGGTGCTCAGGCCTATAACCTGGATATGTTCCAGCGAGTACAGCAAAGGGTGTTACTGGAGCAGGACTTAAAAGAGGCGCTGGCACTTAACCAGTTCAGTATCAGTTTCCAGCCACAGATCACTATAGCGACAGGCGCCTTATATGGCTTTGAAGCTTTGATCCGCTGGCGTCATCCAGTGCGCGGTATGGTTCCGCCAGATGAATTTATTCCGGTATTGGAGCAATCCAGACAAATAGTGCCTCTGGGCTACTGGATTATTGAACAATGTATGCAGCAATGCCTGAGTTTGTTGCACAGTGGCTTGCATCACTTCCGCATCGCTATTAACTTGTCGGCTGAACAATTTGTTGACCCTGAACTGATTCCAACGCTAAAACTTCTGCTGGACAAGTATGAACTGCAGGGCTGTTACTTTGAGTTAGAGCTAACAGAACGTACATTAGTGCAGAGTATTGAAACCATGCTGAATATCATGTCGCAAATCAAAGCTATGGGTATTCATTTTGCCATTGATGACTTTGGCACGGGTTATTCGTCTTTGAGTTATCTGAAAAAGATGCCGATGGATTGCATTAAAATCGATAAGAGCTTTTTATCCGGCATGCTGGAAAATGCTGCTGATTTTCAGATTATCGCCTCCACTATAGCTATGGTGCAGAAGCTGCAATTACAGGTTGTAGCCGAAGGGGTAGAGACACGTGAACAACTGGAGTTATTGCGTCAGCAAGGCTGTGATATAGCGCAAGGTTATCTGATCGCCAGGCCAATTCCGCAAGCCGAATTGGCAGGCTTTTTAGAAGAACAATTCCCTAAAGGCATTTGGCGCGGTCATTAAAAGCAGGTCAAATGCATTCGGGTTAGTAAATTCGGGTCAGAGTAAAATTAAACCTTGGGTTTAATTTTACTCTGACCCGAATTAGATTTAGCGGCAGAGTTGGCCTTGCTGAATGTAAGGATTCAGTATCGGAGCCATCCCCTTCAGCACCTGCAGAGGTAAAGCTGAGGTAAAGCTGAAATCTTCTGCACCCTTACCTGGCACAAAAGCCGTCAGAGTACCAAAGTGGTTATCGCCCAGATAAAACACAAAAGTGGCAGTACGGTTGACTGTAGTGGCCTGAACTGTGCGGCCACGTATGACTTGTGTGGCCATTTTGTTGTCACCAGTACCAGTTTTTCCACCTATGACTAAGGCTGAACCATCTGCCTGAGTAAAGGATCCCTTCAACCGACGGGCTGTACCGTCGTTAGCCACTTCTGACAGGGCAAAACGTAATGCTCTGGCTACTTCAGGTTTCATCACCCTTTTTGCCTCGTAAGGCTGGTACTTTAACTTGACTTCATAAGGCGTATTGGCGGCGAAGTGCAGCTGATCCACCCGAACTGTAGGCAGTAACATACCGTCATTTTGGATAATGCCAATCAGCTCAGCCAATGCAGCAGGTCTGTCGCCTGAGCTACCAAGCGCAGTGCCCAACGAAGGCACCAGATGGTCAAAAGCGTAGCCCAGTTTTTTCCAGCGCTGGTGAATATCAAGGAAGGCTTCTACCTCCAGCATTATGCGAATACGAGTGTCGCGGGCGCTGCGGTTAGAGGTTTTAAATAACCAGCGATACACCTGCTGGCGCTGCTCAGCCGAAGCTTCAACGGCTTCTTTGAAGGTCGCTTGCGGATTTTTATGCATAAAGCTTAATAACCAGAGTTCCAGCGGGTGAACTTTGGCAATATAGCCCTGATCCATCAGACTGAATTTGCCTGGACCATATTTGTTATACAACTCGTCTATGTCTTTGACCGTCAGATTTTCGTCCGGCAGACGTTGCTGTAAAAAGGCACTGAAGCTGGCAAAGTCAGAGTCTGGCAATAAGTACCTGTGAACAGCGGCCAGTCGATCCGGAGTCTGCTTTAAACCTTCAAAAAAGGTGGTTAAGCGGTCTTCTTCGGTCTTTTTCTGGTACTTACGCCAGAAACGTTGCAGGAAAGAACTCCCTTCTTTATCAGCAAAGCGACGTAAATAATCTTCGCGACGTGGGTCTTTATCATTTTTCAGCAGTAAGGACGTGCTACCCGCAGTTTGGTAGCTGCTGCTGTAGGCCACAATATCCCGCATAATTCGTACGAAAGGCAGGTTAATAGATTCTTTTAATGACTCCAGTACAGTCGGAACTTTGATGTCTTCTTTTTTCTGGAAGTTGTTAAAGACCTGTAAGCCACCACCGGTAAAAAACCGTTCAGCGGGTGAGGCTGAATAGGTGCGCTGCAGGGCGGCATCAAGCATTTTCGTTAAATCACGATCGGCGGTATGTGCCATATAAGTCGCAGCCCAACGCGTTAAGTTGTCGTTCGGCGCTATCTCAAGATTCAGCAGATTTTCCGGCAGTTCGTCGATAAAAGAATCATGCAGCTCAGCGATGATCTCCAGATAAGTGGTCAGAACCCTTAATTTGGCGGTAGAACCTAATTCCAGTTTGCTGCCTTCGTTTAAATCAAAGGGTTGATCTGTGTTATCGGTTTGTACCCGGACTCTGTTGCCCCCCGGCGTTTTCTCAAACAAGGTAAAGCTGTAAGTGACTCTGTCGGTTTTATCCGCCGTCAGCAATTTTTCACCTAATAAACCTACTTGCTCCGCCACCACAGGGGAGGCCAGACTATTGAGGTAGTGGCTAACTTTTTGCTGTAACTCATGGTGTAAAGACACTTTGGCTGTTAAATCCAGCCGGTCTAAATCATAGAGTTGCTGGTTGAGCAAAGTGCCTAAGCGGCCTCTGGCCACATTGATACCTTTCAGCGCTTGGGCATCCTGCTTAATACCTGGTGCTTTGCCACCTTTGAATAACAAACGTTGAGACATGGCAGAATCTGCCAGATCTCTGTCTATCACTTTGGCATTCGCCAACACTCGTAAATGGCTGTTGGTCAGTTCCTCTAAATCATCGTGACCCTGCAACAAATAATAAGAAGGGCGACGCTGAGCTATCATCAGCGCTAACACCTGGCGTAAGGCTAAGCCCCTTAAACTTTGATTTTGTGCAGTTGGTTCTGCTTTGAGCACCTGATTAAACCTGTTGAAATCTGTACCAAACCAGGCCCATAAGGCATCACCTACACCATGAACTTCACCAAAACCCGGGGCTGAAGACAAAGGCACAGAGTTTAGGTAGTCCAGCACAATTTCATGCCGGGTTAATGAGGTATCTGCGCCATACCGATAAGCCCTTACTGAGCCTGAGACCATTTGCAGAAACTTGTCGGTAAAATTCTGAGTTAAGCCCTGCGGCGAGTGGCGATACTTCTCAATCTGAGTCGCGAGCGTACTACCACCTGCAGACTGCCCCTCTAAATTTAATACCTTGGTCACCTGAGATACAGCAGCCATCATAAAGCGAGGCCAATCTACCGCAGGGTTTGCACGGGCTGGTGCTGTCAACAGTTTACGGTTTTCAATAAATAACAGACTGTCACGAACAACAGCAGGCACGTCAGCAGGGTGGTTGTACACCCGCTGCGGATGAGAAAATGAAAACAGCTCTTCGTTACGGCAATCCCCAATCAGCAAGCCACCCTGAGCCTTTTCCCGATAAGGCGGGAAAAAGCCTAATTGGGTATAAAATAGCAGATCAGGTGAAAAGGCGGCCTGTTGTTCAACAACAAAATTACTCTGAGTCAAACGGGGAATAAATTTGGGTAATTTAGAGTAGCCCAAACGCTGATCAAAAGGCCCGGCTATAGGGTAAGATACTTGATCTGTGGCCCCTGTTTGTAGCTGATAGGTCAGCTTTTTGGCATAGGTACTGATTTCTGTCGCCTGGTAATGCGCCGTGTGCAGCTCATAGGCCACCAAAGCTGAGCCAGAAAGCAGCAACAAAACAAGTAACGAAGGGACAAGGCTGCGGCGACGATAGGGTTCGCCGGACGCGACTTGTTCCGACTGTCTTTCGTCACGATAGTTATCAAATTGCATCTGATTCAAATCTGGTGGGGATGACAAGTTCTTATCCATGAGTTCAGGCAGCTGCCATTTCAATCGATTTTAACTGGTATAGATTCGCTTTGCAGCTGAATTTTGTTGAAGTTTTTGGATCAAACATACTGATTTGTCTCCATTTCCTGCTTTTATTGTGCTGTTCGGTATCAGGAAGCTGCTGTTGGATACTGCTTAACAGCTGGTTACAAAGGCCTTGTTGAGAAAAAGGGCCCCCGACTACATGAAAGGGTGGAGCTGTATTGATGGCCCGGTTTAGCGTCGTTTGGGCTGTGCTTGCTGTGACAGACTGGGTCAGCAACGCAAACAATAGAACCAGTACTCTCTGTCGCACAAAAAAATGTTGCACAAAATGCTGTGGCACAGACTGGCCTTAGGTTTTCCTTAACATATTGTTAATCTAACCAAAGCAGTGAAGGAGGACAAGGGGGAATTCAGTTCAGCAGGGAATTGCTGAACTGAATTTGTCAGAACTTTGGGCTTAGTGGTGGTGATGACCACCTACACCATGAGCATGACCATGTTCGATTTCTTCTGCAGAAGCTGCACGGACATCAATGATATCAATATCAAAACTTAAAGTTTTGCCAGCTAATGGGTGGTTGGTATCGACATCGGCTTTAAACATACCAACTTTGACTACTGTAACCTGACGTTGGCCTTGTTCAGTATTGACGACAGCCACCATACCAGGCTTCCACTTTTTAGCGCCCATCAGGTGCTTAACCTGTACGCTTTGAATAGCGTTTTCAGTGCGCTCACCATAGGCGTCAGCCGGAGCTAAAGTGATGCTAAATTTATCGCCAGCCTGATGACCTTCCATTGATTTTTCTAAGCCTTCAATCAGGTTACCGTGGCCTTGCAGGTATAAAACCGGGTCTTGGCTTCTGGAGTTTTCTAATACACCTGTCTCGTCTGATAAGGTGTAGTGGAATTGAACCACTGTATCTTTAGTGATTTGCATTCTATTTGTATCCGCTACTTGCTAAAAAATGGCCGCTATTATTACCCAATGCTGTCTTAGGGTCGACTTTTTTCTCTATCCGCTTCTCACTGCAGCATCCATTGATTTAGCCATGTTAACGCTGATTGACCGGATGGGTTTGAGCCCAGCTTAATGGATCCAGCGCATAAAAACTTCGTAGTTGTTGGTACAAGGCACTGTGCTGGGTGGCGAATAACTCAGGTTGTTCGAAAAACACTTCAGAGATCACCGCAAAAAATTCAGCAGGATTAGTGGCGGCATAGGAGTCGAACAAGGTAGGCAAACCTAAGGCCAATTGCTTTTGCAGTTGTTCAAATTCCCTGGATAACACCAAAGACCACTGCTGATATGCTTCTGTGCTGCTAAGCAGAGGTGCACCTGTAGCCTGACCTTTTAACTGATCCAATTGATGCGCGAATTCATGGATCACCAGATTGTGGCCATCGTTGCAAATAGCTGCTGATTTTAAAGTGTCGATCCAGGATAAAACAATCTGGCCTGTTTGCCAGGATTCTCCCAACCTCACTTGTGCCATTTCACTGACGACTCCTGCGGCGTCAGATTGTGCAGTCGGCACGACAAAAGCCTCTGGATAAATCAGAATTTGTTTAAGTTTAGGATAATAGTGAGCAGGTTTATTCAGCAGCAATAAACAAGCCTGGGCCGCTATGGTGACTCTCATCTCGTCTGTGACCACCAGATCTGCGCAACCGACAAATTGTTTTTCAGCGACAAAAACCTGGATTAGCTTTTTAAGTTGCAGCTGCAAATCGGCCGGCAGGGCGCGAAAATAAGGCATACGATGTTTGAGTATTTGCCGCCATGAGGCAGGAAACGGCTGTTGCTGAATTTTTTTCCGGCGATATTTTTTCCAGACAGGTGGTAAAAACACTGCAGCCAGTACCAGCAAGGTCAGCAAAGTTAACACTACTAAAGGCACGGCTTGTGCTCCATTCGATCTCTGATGCAGCTGTTATGGCGCCGCCGCGGATAAATTCAAGGTCAGAGTTACAGAACAGGTTGCGTGCTGGCGGAAAAAAACTATACCCTTTGCATACCTGTAACAGAGTGAGCCTGCTGATGAAGCTGTTTCAACTGAATTTATACCCTGGGTTGGTGCATTCTATCTTATTGCAACTACGTGACCCTCAAATCCAAAAAGACCGCTTACGTTTTAAATTTAATTTAGAACGTTTGGGTTTTTTGCTAGCTGCAGAATTAGCTAAAACTTTGGCAGTGAAACAAGTCGAAGTGCAAACAGTGCTTGGGACTACAAAGATTGAGGTTTTGCAGCAGCCACCTGTCTTAGTCACGGTATTAAGAGCAGGACTGGCGTTTTATCAGGGCTTTGCTAATGCTTTTGATCAGGCGGACAGCGGTTTTATTGGTGCTTATCGGGTAGAGGGCGATTCAGCTACGGAGCTTGAGATCCGGATGAATTACGCGGCTTTGCCTGATTTAACAGGCCGTGATTTGATTTTAATAGATCCTATGTTGGCCACTGGCGGCTCTTTACTCAAAGTCTGGCACCTGATTGCCAGTCAGGCCAAACCCCGTACTGTGCATGTCGCTGCTGCTATTGCCGCGCCTGAAGGCGTGGATGCCTTAAGGCAGCAGCTGCCCGAAGACAGCTATTTATGGTTAGGAGCTTTGGATCAGCAGTTGAATGAACAAGCCTATATAGTGCCTGGTTTAGGCGATGCAGGGGATTTGTGTTTTGGGCCTAAGCTCTGAGTTCAGAGCTTAGGGAGTTTTAGTTGCCAGGGGTTGGCGGATCATCCATTGTTGTTTTGGCGCTATGATCTGCTGCAGTGGCAAGAGTTCAATCGTCTGTTGATCCAAAATCCGGATCTGCGGACTGACATGTCTGGCATAAGGTTGCTGCTCCAGTATCCGCAGCGCTAAATCAATACTGATGCGGGCCTGAATTACGGGCGAATCAGTTGCCGCTGCGAATAACTGCCCATTTTGGATCAATCTGACAACTTCGGGGTTGGCATAATAAGCCATCACCTTGATTGGGCCCAGCTCTTCTGCCGCAATAAAATGCTGAGTGACGCCTGCTGCGACCGCATTTGCCAACACAAAGTCAGGTTGATGCCCACCGAACAGCTGGCGCACCAGCGTAGCCTGAGAAAAGTTGTCCGTTGCGCCATAGCCGCCATGCAGCAGCCGGACAGGATGGCCTTCCAAATGCTGCTTTAGGCCTTGCTCAGCATCCTGGACCCAGGCTGCTTGTGCTGGACCTGGAAACCAGGCCAGACTGGAGGATGGTTGTGCATCCTGCAATAGATATTCGAGGCTTTTAGCCGCCATATCGCTAAAAGACACCGACGATCGAGCACTGATAGCAGGACTTTTGATGCCGTTAATCAAATCGATCACCGGAATATTGCTGGCCTTTAACTGCAGAATTAAGTCATTTAACCCCTCGCTGGAAATAGCGCCGATAATCATGGCATCGGCTTTATTGCTGATACATTGCTGCAACTGCTGGCGTTGACGTGGTAAGTTTTCATAACCCCCAGCCTCATAAATGCCCAGTTCCACACCTTGTCGTTTAGCTTCTTCCGCCAGTCCCCAGGATACGCCCCACCAGTAGTGATCCTTACCGTGAGGCAGCAAAGCGCAAAGTCGCCAGGCTTTGCTGACTTTGGTCAGCGGCCTGTAGTGCAGTGTTTTACCCTCGGCCTGGACTTCCACAGGAAACCAGTCCTGCTCAGCCCAAAGTTGGGTACTTAGCACAAGACTTGTGATTAAAAAAGCTCTGACCATGTAATCTCCCTAGTTTATGGGTTTAAAACTAGAGGAGATTTCAGTACTTAGCGAATCAAGTTTGATTTTTTCTAATGCTGCGCCAGTTTTTTTCTCAGATGCCAGAAGTACCAAAGCACCATAGCTATCACTAGCGGAACGCTGACCGACTCTATGGTTTTAGCAGGCCACTGCGGCAGCCAATGCACTATGGACTGCTGAGTTTTAGTCAGCAGCTGCAAGGAGTAATAACTAATGGCTACAACAGATAAACGCTCCACCGCACTTTGTAACTTCAACTGTAAATGCGCTCTTTTATCCATGGAAGACAATAAAGTTTGGTTTTGCCATGCCAGTTTTAAGTTAATCTGTGTGCGCAGTAATTCGGTTGAACGGCCCAAACGTTCGGCCAATTGCTGCTGCCGTCTTAAAATGGATTGCGCAGTACGCCAGGCTGGAGTCAGGCGTCGCTCGGTAAAATGTTGCAGCGACATCAGACCTTCCACTGGCTGTTCTTCCAGACTTTTTAGCCTGTCCAGTGTCAGTTGATAATAGGCATGACTGGCTTGCAATCTACTGCTGTTCTCTGAAATTTGATGCTCTGTCTGCGCAGCCAGTTGGATCAGTTCATCCAGTAGCTGTTCGTCATTGCCTTGTTTTTGTTCAATACGCGATGTAATAACAGCCAGTTGCTGTTCCTGCTGCGGCAATTGATGCAGCGCCAGTTTACAGTAGGGCCAGGCTAAAAGGGCCAGCTTGCGGTAATTGCCTAAATCAAATAGCTGTTGTACCAAAGCGCCTAAAGCACTGCGGCTCAAGCCATTATCCAACACCAGCATGCGGCCTGCACCTTCATTGTGTTTGCGAAAATCAGTCCAAATCCTGGCTTTGCCCTGAAAAACCATGCTGCTGATCAAATGCTCACTGACAAACAGCTCGGCCGGGTCCTGACTGCGCAACTGGGCGGGCTGAACTATGCTCAGCTGCACCACCCTGAATAATTGACCTGGCAGGCTGGCAAACCAGGCGTGATCCGGGACCAGCTCCTGTGGATCACAAAATATACTGGCGGCGGTGCCGGTACGGATAAAAGTGTAGGTAGAGAACTCATTGTGTCGCTCCCAGCGTAACCAGCTTTCACCAAGCTGTAAGTTGCAATCCTGTTCATGAGATTCCAGATTTTTGCCATGTTGCAGGGCCAGCTGTTGCATGGCTTGATACTCGGCAGTGCGGGAGGCGCTGGATAAGGTCAGGACAAACTGACAAAGCTGGCAAGGTGAATCCAGTGCAGGAAAAAACCTTTGCTGTAATTCTTGTTCCAGCAGATCACGTTGCGGATGTTGACGTAAATAAAGCTGAACCATAACAGACTCCAAAAGAACAAAGGATCAAAAGAACTGAAGCAGTATCTGTACCTATGCGTGACAGCCTGATGTCAATTGTCTGATTTTATTGATAAATTCTATTTGGCTCAGTGATTTTATCTTTATGGAACAATAGCTTGATGTGCTTTTTCAGCACAACGAAGCACTAAAAAAGTGCATTTATGTTAACATTTTATTTTCATAATAGGCGGTCTACACTTAGAAGCGAAACACAACAAGGAGGGCAAACAAATGCAAATTTTGTATCTGTCAATCTGTTGTACAGCGCTGCTGGCTGCTGCACCAGCTTTTGCTATGAAGACATTACCGCAGTTACAACTGGCCCAGTCTTATCAACAGCAGGAGGGGATTGCTGACTTTTGGGTCAGTGAAAAGCTTGATGGTGTGCGGATTTTTTGGGATGGCCAGCAATTACGCAGCCGTGGCGGGGACTGGATTAAACTGCCAGAGCATTTAGTAAAACAATTGCCAGCCTTTGCCCTTGATGGCGAATTATGGGCCGGCAGAGCGAAGTTCCAGCAGGTAATGCAGGCTTTGCAACAGGGCTCACATGCTGAGTTTTGGCAAGAGATCCGGCTTATGGTGTTTGATGCACCACAGCAGCCTGGTACTTTTAGCCAGAGGCTAGAGTTTTTAAAACAGCAACTACCAGAAACTGCCTTTGTTCAGCTCGTGCCGCAGCAACAACTGCAAAATAAAGCAGAATTGGATCAGCTGTTACTGCAGGTTGTCGCTGAAGGAGGCGAGGGATTGATGTTGCACCATGGGCAGGCGCTTTATCAAAGCGGTCGGGTCAGTCATTTGCAAAAACTGAAGCTGTTTGAAGATGCTGAAGCCAGAGTTGTGGCACATGTGCCAGGTAAGGGCCAGTTTAGTGGTGTACTGGGCGCTTTATTGGTGGAATTACCTGACGGTCGTCGTTTTAAATTAGGCTCAGGTTTTACGCTACCAGAGCGACAAAATCCGCCGCCTATAGGCGCTTTGGTCACTTTTAAATATCAGGGGCTGACGCACAAAGGCACGCCACGTTTTGCCGTTTTTGTACGACAGCGACCAGAGCCTTAAAAAGCCAGTCTGTTGCTCTTGTCGATGTTTGCACAACAAGACAGAATAACGACCTTCAGCTGATGAGGTAGCTATGGTTAATCTGGCCTTGATGGGCGCTTTTATTCCGACTTTTTTATTTGTTTCTGTCACACCTGGCATGTGCATGACCTTAGCTATGACTCTTGGTATGACACAGGGCGTACGCCGCACCTTATGGATGATGTGGGGCGAAATGTTAGGTGTGGCTTTAGTGGCTATTTTGGCTGTGTGCGGTGTGGCTGCGATGATGTTGCAATTTCCGTTGGTATTTCAGTGGTTTAAAATTGCAGGCGCTTTATTTTTGGCCTATATCGGTTGGCAAATGTGGTGGGCTAAAGGCAAATTAGCTATTCCAGAGGCTGGGGCCAAAGCTGAACTGATGCCAAGGCGTACCTTGTTCAGTCAAGGTTTTGTCACTGCGGTTTCTAATCCTAAGGGCTGGGCTTTCCATATGGCCTTGTTACCCCCTTTTATCGACAGCCAGCTGGCATTTTGGCCTCAGTTACTGGTGCTTGTGTGTATCATTATTTTGCTGGAATTTTTATCTATGCTGCTGTACGCCAGTGGCGGCAAAGCTTTGGGCGCTTTTTTCCAACAACAGAACAAAGTGCAGTGGCTGAACCGTATTGCTGCGAGTTTGATGTTTGCTGTGGCTGTCTGGATGCTGGTGGGTTAAAGCTTACCAACGATAGCCAAAAATCAGGCTGGTCGAGCACTGTTTAGCCTCTGCCAGCCAGCCCTGCCATTGAGTTCTGTTGGGTTGTTCGCTGGTTAAATCCGTATGCTCTATCGCGATATTGAGCTGCTCAGTCAGCTGATAAGTCCAGTTTAAGGTCCAGCTGTGACCTTTGCCGTTATTGTCATCTGTAGGTGTCTGATCTTTATCTATCACTTCAAAGTGATCATACCTTGCACTGACACTATGCTGTTCCAACTGGTAGTTCAGCAGCAGGTAACTGCTGCGATAATCTGCAGCCACTATGTTCAGTCCCATCAAGGTATCACCATTCAGATACTGGGCCAGTAGCCGCCATTCTTCACTGAACTGATGCTGCAAAGCCAGACTGACAAAACGGCTATCCCAGCCGTATTGACCATGTTTAAAGGTGGTAGGCTCTGCTCTGTTGTCGTACCAATAGAGCCGCACTTCAGTGTGGTCCTGATAGAGCCAATGCGCTCCGAGGTAATAACCGGTTTTGTGGTCCAGCTCACGATTAGGTTCAACCCAGGCTGGTTGTGGTTCAATCAGGCCACCAGCTGCAATACTGGGGTAATTGGCAAAATCTACCCTCTCCCCTAAGGCTGTTTGCAGGTTATGTAAGGCGAAACCACGCCAGGTTAAAATGGATCCCGCAGGGTCGTTGCCCTGAAATAAGGCTGCCACCCACTGCAAACTGTGGTCTGAGTTAAAAAAGCGGCCAGGACGACTGACAGATAATTCGACAGCTCTGGTTTTCACTTCTTCCGCTAACCAACTATTAATGGCTGAAAAAGAGCTGGTGTAGGGGGAAGTCCAGGCCAGGTCGGTATTTTCCAGCGACATCGCAGGATAAAACACACCAGCTCTGCCTCGTATTCTGTAACCAGCCCGTGGCAAAGGACTCCAGTTCAGCCAGGCTTCTGTCACACCCATACCAGCTTCGGGCGCTCTATGCCACTGCGCATGCACTATGGCTGAAAAATCAGAATCAGTTTCAAGCTGAGCAACCAGATACTGCGGCCCTGCGCCTGCATCCCTGTGATAGCCAAACTGACCTGTACCTTTTTGCCACCATGGCGCCAAATAATAGGCTGTATCATTCTGTTTATTCAGGTAAAATTCTCCACGTCCATGCAGAATCAGCTGCTCAGAAGCAAGTGATGTCAGACTAAAAAACGCTGTAGGGATCAGGCTGGTGCGAAAAAGAGCGGGTGTGATCCTGGGCATGGGGTATTCCTGAGTTTTTATTCTGCCCTGATGGTAGCAGTTCATAGGGATAGGTAAATACTGATAGCAACAAAGTTTCAGTCACTTTGTCTGACATAGGATGACAACAAGGGTAAACTGCTTTAGTTTATTCAGACTTTACCTCTCTGGCTCAGGAGATAGTATTTAATGACGTGGTTGAAGCTGGTTTTATTTGCTTGTTTAGTGCTAGGCCAGAGCTTTGCACTTTCAGCTGCTGTGGAAGTTAAGGTGACGGACCAACAAGGCCAGCCGCTTGAAGATGCTGTAGTGGAATTACTGAACCCGGCAAATCTACAGTTTTCACAAAAAAAAGCGGAAGTGAAACAACAAGATCTGACTTTTATTCCTTTTGTGTCTGCCTATCAAACCGGTACTGCGGTAGATTTTCCGAATATGGATAAAACCAGACATCATGTTTACTCCTTTTCACCAGCCAAGGTATTTGAATTAAAACTTTACGCTAATAAGCCTGAAGCTCCTGTGGTGTTTGACCAGGCAGGCATTGTCGCTTTAGGCTGTAATATTCATGATTATATGCAGGCCTATATTTACGTCGGCGACAGTCAGTTTTTGCAGGTCACTGACGGCAAAGGTCAGGTGACTTTCACTGATCTTCCAGCTGGCACATACCAGTTAAAGCTCTGGCATCCATGGCAAAACGCCGATTGGGTGACTCAGCAAATCCAAATCAAAGACGGCCAGACTCTAAGTTACCAGCTGGCTATTACAGCGCAGGAAAAACCAAAGAAACCGAAAAAAGGCTTTGGTGCTTCTTATACCCCTTAATCTAATTTATTTGTTGATTTATTAACCTAAAGGAGCCGGCTCATGGCCACAGTAACATTAAAAGGTAATCCAATTCAGACCATAGGCGATCTGCCAGCAGTAGGTAGCAAAGCGCCAGATTTCACTTTAACTGGCGCAGGCTTAGCTGATGTAAAACTGGCAGACTTTGCTGGTCAGCGTCTGGTACTGAATATTTTCCCAAGCGTAGATACACCAACTTGCGCTACCTCAGTCCGTACCTTTAACAAAGCTTTATCAGCTTTAAGCAATACCACTGTGCTTTGTGTTTCAGCTGATCTGCCTTTTGCTCAAGCACGTTTTTGTGGTGCTGAAGGTTTAGAGAGCGTGAAAAATGGTTCAAGTTTCCGCAGCTCCTTTGGAAAAGACTATGGCGTCGCTTTTTCAACTGGCCCTCTGACCGGTTTATTATCCCGCGCTGTGGTTGTGATTGGCACTGACGGTTCAGTGTTATATACAGAACAAGTAGCTGAAACCGCAGATGAACCTTCTTACGAAGGCGCTTTAGCTGTATTAGCTTAATGCTCTAATGAATTCGGGTCAGAGTAAAATTAAAACTGTGATTTAATTTTACTCTGACCCGAATTATCCCCAGCTTGAACTAGCACAAGTAGAATTTTTTTATGCAGATCAAAGTTCTAGACCCATTTTCCGCTCCGGCCGCTCATCTACTGGCTTTATCCGATGCTTATATGGCGTCATTGTACCCAGCTGAAAGCAATCATATGGAAAGCCCGGCAGCTTTGGCTTTGCCTACTGTATTGTTTCTGGGTATCTATCTGGATGGCGAATTGGCAGGCTGCGGCGCAGTGAAACTAATGCAGGATGATGGCAGTTACGGTGAAATTAAACGACTTTATGTGCTGGACTCTTTCAGAGGTCGTGGTTTATCAAAACAGCTGATGCAGGCGTTGGAAGCTCATCTCAAAGAGCTAAAAGTCCCGCTGGCCCGACTCGAAACTGGTATTTCTCAGCCCGAAGCTTTGGCTTTGTATGAAAAACTGGGTTATCAGTACAGAGCACCTTTTGGCTCCTATCAACTGGATCCTTTAAGTGTTTTTATGGAAAAGCTACTTTAGTCCTGTCTTTATTACTCTGTTTTTTGATTGTCCAGCCAAAAGCTGGTGGTCCGCTTATTTTTTCAGCTAAGCTCTTTGTGCCTGATCCATGGACTATATTGTCTGGGTTTAGGAGACGCCGGATGCAAAAACAAACAAGGATCCTGCTGTATGCGTTTTTATTCCACTCAAGTCTGGTTATTGCTTGCAGTCGCACTGCTCAGTGGCTGTAGCAGCCTACCTGACGCAATGTCCTCTTTACCAAAATCAACTGCGACTACCGCAGCTGTAACAGACTGTGTTGGCACTATTGAGGCCCCGGCTGCAGGTTTGGCACCCAGTTCAGATCCTGAACTACTGCAATTGGCTTTGGGGCAGCCAGATAAAGGCCAGCTTTGTATGGGACAGGTGTTTGTCGCTACAGCGCCAGTCAAAGTATATCGAGTTTGGGATCAGGCCAAAGGTTATACGCTTTTTGGCCGCTGGTGGTCATTTATGTTACCCACAGGCCCGGCAGAACGCTACAGAGCAGCCAACGCTATATGTCCAAGCTGGAGTGTATTAAACCAAATGAGCAGCTGTACCTTGAAAGTCGGCAGCAAAATTGTGGTGGGGCCAGGCCAAAGTGCAGATTGTGGCGATGGGTTAGTCTATCCCAAGTCGGCGGTTAATCAGGTTTTTATCAATAACGATTCCCGTAACAATGTGCTCTGGGTCGAACATTGTGATGTGGGCAGCAACTGGCCATAGATTTTGTGTGGCAATGCCACAACGTGACGATTTTGCTCAAAGCCCAGATGTAAAGATCTGGCCTTCGAATTTACCATGCTGTTGTTTCATCTCTCTTTAGGCTGTTTAAAACCAAACAGTCTGCTGTTTGTTTTGCCTTCATATAGTATTTTATTTTTATAGCTAACATATGTTCACTCACACTCTCTTTTCCATTAAAAATAAATTTAATTTAAATTGTTTAAATTCAATTGCTTGGTGTGGTTTTTGTGATTTGTAATTTTGTTGAAGTGGAGTTTTATTTATTTTTAGTGTACAACTGTGCGCTGAAATTAAGTGGAAGGACCAGTGTGAACAAAACCATCTCTTCGTGGCGCCAACGCCTTTATCGCCAATTTAGTTTAATGTTGGCGAACCAGCCTAAACTAGGTTACTACCTGCAGCCTCTGCTGCACTGGAACAAACCCCAATGGCATCCTGACTATCACAGTGCTTCTGTGGTTGATTTTTGTTGGGAGACAGAGCAGATCTTAAGTGTCTGGTTAAAACCTGCGGCCTCATGGTCTGGTTTTACTCCTGGTCAGCATATTTTGGTTACTTTATTGCATCAGGGCCGTTACATCAGCCGTAGCTTTAGTATCAGCTCCTCTGCGGCTTGTTTTACGCAGCAAAAACAGATCCGTATTAGTTGTCGTATTCAGCCTCAAGGCGAGTTTACTAAAGCCTTAGCAAGCGGTATCAGTGGGCTTACACAGCTTAGCATCAGTGACGCTATGGGAGATTTTGTGCTTGCTCCTAACGCCGATAGCACTGGGCTAACAAGTACAGTGATGGTCGCTGCCGGATCTGGTATTACGCCGCTTTGGTCCATGCTGAGCAGCATACGCTGCTGGACTTCTCCTGTTGTCTTGTTTTACAGCGTGAAAAACGCAGCTCAGGCGGCATTTTTAGCTGAGCTGAAACTGCTTGCTGCAAAACAACCTTTGTTTGAGCTCAGATTGATCGAAACCGAAATCACAGGCCGCCTGAATTTAATCCAGGACTTGGCAACCAAAGCCGATTTTTCTATGACCCAAGCCCAGTACTATCTGTGTGGGCCTGCTGCTATGAGCCAGCACTGTAAAGAGCAGTTAATACAGCAGGGTGTGCCTGCGGATGCAATTCATTCTGAACAGTTTGGATTTGCTCTGACAGCAGTTGAGGGCGAGATGAAACAAGCTTTGATCCTGCAAAAAGGCACAGAAATACGGATAGAGGCCGCAGCTGGAGTGCCACTGTTACAAGCCGCAGAGCAACAAGGGCTGAATCCTCGTTTTGGCTGCCGTATCGGCGTGTGTTTTCAGTGTGTCTGTCAGAAGAAATCCGGACAGGTGTTGAATTTACGTACAGGGCAAGTGTCAGGTGATGGCCCTGAGCAAATTCAGCTATGTATCAGTGCAGCACACAGCAACCTGCAGATTGAGTTATAGGATAAGTGATGAAATTAAATGAACAACAGCTGGCAGCCCTGGCCACTGAACTGGATGCAGTCAAAGCCGGTGTGATGACTCAGCTGGGAGAGAAAGAAGCAAACTACATTCGGCGTATGCTGCTGACCCAACGCCTATGTGCTATTTCCGGGCGCATTCTGATGGTACTTGGCTTTATAACGCCTTGGTTATGGGCCTTAGGCGTGGCGCTTTTGGCGCTGGCAAAAATACTCGACAATATGGAAATAGGCCACAACGTCTTGCATGGTCAGTACGACTGGATGAATGACCCTGTGCTGCATTCACAGCGTTTTGAATGGGATATCGCCTGTGATGCTGGTTCATGGAAAAGAACCCATAATTTTGAACATCACACTTATACCAATATTATCGGTAAAGACCGTGATTTTGGGTATGGTTTGTTGCGTCTGAGTAATGACTTCCGCTGGCGGCTGCGTAACTTGTGGCAGTTTGTCACTTATCTGCTTTTAAGCACCTTATTTCAATGGGGCGTTTCTTACCATGAGCTGGCCGGAGAGCGGGTTTTTTTTGGGAAAAAGAAGCCAGACCGTGTCAACAGTGTCAGCCATAAAGAGTTGAAAAAAGCCTTTTTTGGCAAAGGTGCGCGTCAGTTGTTTAAAGATTATGTCTTTTTCCCTTTAATTGCCGGTCCGATGTGGTTGTGGGTTTTGGCTGGAAATTTACTGGCAAATCTGATCCGTAATTTATGGACCTCTACTGTGATTTTTTGTGGTCATTTCACCAAGGATGTGCACACTTTTACTCAAGAGCAATGTGAAGGCGAAAGCCGTGGTCATTGGTACTATCGCCAAATTCTGGGCTCTTCTAATTTTACCGGACCTCGGTGGTTTCATATTTTAACCGGGCACTTGAGCTGCCAGATTGAGCATCACCTCTATCCGGATATGCCGGCTTTGCATTACCTGACTGTAGCACCACAGGTGCAGACTATTGCAAAAAAATATGGCATTGCCTATAACAGCGGCAGTTTTTTCAAACAGTACGCTACTGTAGTAGCTCGTATTATCAGATATTCGTTCCCTGGCGGTAAAGCCACGCCAGCTTGAGGCGTGGCCACAGAGCTTGCGCATAATAGAAGGATAGAGACATGGTATTTGCCGATGTAATGCAGCAGTTTAAATCAGCTCAGCCTGACGTGCAGCAGATTGAGGTGCCTGAACAATGGGGGCAGGGCCGCGCTGTCTTTGGTGGTATGGCGTCCGCTTTGGCTTTGGCCCATTTACTCACCCTGGTACCAGCAGAGATCCCACTGCGTTCTGTTTCTGTGTCTTTTGTCGCGCCGTTAAATGCAGGGCCAGCGACAGTCTCACGACGTATTTTGCGGCAGGGCAAGTCTGTGCTCCAGGCCATAGTGGAAATCACTCAACAGGATCAGGTGGCTCTGGTGTTACTGGCAAGTTTTGGTGCTGAGCGTGTCTCAGGTTATACAGTGGCCAGTGCGCCAGCTCCGGCTTTTGCTGATCATGCATTGGTGATGCCCAAACAAGGTCCTGTGCCTGAATTCACCCGTCATTTTGGCTATCAAATTAAAAAAGGGGGGATGCCTTTTTCCGGTGGCACAAGCACTGAGTTGGGGGGGCTTATCCGTTTTTCTGAAGGTGAGAGCACAGCTGTGGGTGTGCTGGAGCTATTGGCTCTGGTCGATGCCTGGCCTCCGGTCAGTTTAACTTTACTGAACCAGCCTGCTCCTGCCAGTTCGTTAACCTGGACCATAGAGTTTATTCAGCCGCATCAGCGCAGCGAAACGAAAGCCCTGACTTCGGACTGGTGGAGTTATCTGGCGAATATTGAGCATGCAGCTGACGGTTATCATCATATTGAAGCCAAGTTATGGCAAGCTGACGGCCAGTTAGCAGCCATTAGTCGTCAGACGGTCACAGTCTTTGCATAGGGTCAGAGCCTTGGCTCTGGCCCACATATCGGATATGGAATACTGACCGGTATCAGACAGATTGCAGACTTTTGATCAAAGGCTAGATCTGGTTAAAATTTATACTCGCCCCCTAAGGGCGCTTCTGTTATAGTGCGCGCCCTTTTTGCTGTGCCAACTTCTGTATAAATAGAGAGTACCCATTTTTGAGCAACGCCACTTTTACCAGTCTGCCATTTGCAGAGCATTTATTACAAAGCCTTGATAGCCTCGGCTACAGTCAGATGACGCCTATTCAACAACAGGCTTTACCTGCCTTGTTGGAGGGAAAAGATATTCTGGCCAAAGCCCGCACCGGCAGTGGCAAGACAGTGGCTTTTGCCCTGACTTTATTGCATAAACTGGCAGTTAAACGCTTCCGTATTCAGTCCTTAGTGCTTTGCCCTACCCGTGAACTAGCGGAGCAGGTTGCACAGGAAATCCGTCGTTTAGCCCGCAGTCAGCACAATATTAAAGTGTTGACGCTCTGTGGTGGTGTATCTATTGGCCCACAAATTGGCTCACTTGAACACGGCGCTCATATTATTGTTGGTACTCCGGGCCGTATTCTGGAGATGATAGACCGTAACCTGCTGAACCTGTCCGATGTTGAAACTTTAGTGCTGGATGAAGCGGATCGTATGCTGGATATGGGCTTTGCTGATGATCTGGCCGTGATTCTGAACGCCTTACCAGCCGATCGCCAGACTTTATTATTTTCAGCGACTTACCCAGACAAAGTGAATGAATTAAAACGTCATTTAAAAGCGGATGCTGTGCAGGTTTTTGTCGATGATGCTGAGCAAACCGAGATAGAGCAGAAATTTATTGAAGTTGAAGCTGGTGACAAAATTACAGCCTTAAAGCAACTCTTATCCTGGCATGGCGCAAAACCTACGCTGATATTCTCCAATATGCGCAAAGACACTCAGGATATTTGTGATGAGCTGTCCGATGCAGGTTACAGCGTGATGTCCTTGCATGGCGACTTAGAGCAACGCGACCGCGAGCGGGTGCTGATGCAGTTTACCAACCAAAGTTGTCTGATTATGGTCGCGACAGATGTTGCAGCCCGTGGTTTGGATATCAGTGCTCTGCCTCTGGTGATTAACTACGATTTAGCCAACGATCCTGAAGTACATGTGCATAGAGTAGGCCGTACTGGCCGTGCTGGCGCTGAGGGTTTGGCGCTAACTTTAGTGACTCCTTCACAAATGGGCCGTTTGGCTGCGTTGGAAGATCAACTCGGTTTAACAGCACAGTGGACAGACTTAACTTCGTATCCTGCGACAGACGCAAGACCAGCGCGCGCTCCTATGCGTACAGTGATGATAGACGGTGGCAAAAAAGACAAAGTAAGGCCTGGCGACATAGTGGGTGCTCTGACTGGTGAACTGGGTTTATCTTTTGAGCAACTAGGTAAAATTAATGTGCTGCCTATGGTGAGCTTTGTTGCTGTTCGTAACGATGTAGCAAATGCGGCTTTAAAGCGTTTAAGTGAAGGAAAGATCAAAGGCCGCCAGTTCCGCTGCCGTTTTGTCTGAACAGGGGCGGAGTCTTGACTCTGCCCCTTTAATTCATCGTTTTCTTGTGTTACCGAATTATAGTTTTTAACTCTGATCCCTATGATTTATGCCAGTCAAAGCGTCAAGGTTAAACTTAAGCTCGGGTTAACAGTAATGTGGGGTCAGAGTCTAAGACTCTGACCCCAAGACAAAAAGTCTCTGATGTAAGAGGAAAAATTGCCCGAATGCACTAAGATCAAGGCGGATAGACACTAAAAAATAATGAGGCCGCTTATGAACGTTCATTACTTTCTATGCAGCGCTGTCGTATCTCTGCTGTTGTTCGGCTGTAAACCTGCTGATACCCAATCTTCCTCTGTTCAAGTCAAAGATACCCCCACCAAAGTCGCAGAAACTCCTGCAGTACCCAAAGCCAAACCTTGCCAGTTCAGGTTGGGGTTTGAATCCTGGGAACCATACCAATATGTTGGGCTGGAACAACAAGCCAGTGGGCTGGATATCGAGATAGTGCAAGCCGTCGCCGGACGAATGAATTGCACTTTAGTGATGCAGCACGGCACCTGGCAGGACTTGCTTGGGCTGTTCAGGCAAGGGCAACTGGAGTTACTGCTTGGTGCGTCCAAAACCCCAGCCAGAGAAGAATTTGCTCTGTTCTCAGAGCCTTATAGAGCTGAACAGTTCCAGTTGTTTGCTCGTAAAGAGGACGCAGCTCAATACAACTTTGATTCTGTCGCGCAAATGGTCGCGGCTAAGCACAAAGTTGGTTTGATCAGTGGCTACTATTATGGAGAGCAGATCAGTACTTTATACAGTGATGAACAGATGCGTCCGTATTTTGTTGAATCTACGATGAGTGAACAAAATATTGCTGTGTTGTTGGACGAACAGGTGGATGCAGTGCTGGAAGATAGTTTTGTCGGCGCAGCAATTATCCGGCGCAAAGGACTGGAACAGCAGGTACAAGCACTGGACATTAAGCTGGAAGAAACTCCAATATACCTGATGTTCAGTAAAGCGACTGTGCAGCCTGAGCAGGTGATTGCCTTTAATCAGGCGCTGCAGCAGCTAAAAGACAGCGGTGATTATCAGCAGTTGATTAATAAGTATCAAAACTAGTCACCAAACTGACGGGCCAGCAGTGACGCAGTAAAGCTGGCCTTGAGGTAAAAACCTCTGGGTAAGGTCTGGATAGGTTGGCCATCAGCACCAATAGCTGACGTCAGAGCTTTGCTGTTGGCCGCTTTGGGCCGCAGTTGCAGCACTTTACCGTGCGCCCCTTTGATCTGATCTATGCCACCCAGCACTATCAGCTCCATCAGTTCTTCCCAATCCTGCTGTAACAGGGCCTGTTGCTCTGCATCAGGGCTCCACAAAAAAGCTGTGCCAATCTGACGCTCTGCCAAAGGAATACTGCGCTCAGCCAGTATAGGCACAAAAAGCACCTTGCTGAGTTTGCGGCAGACCCAGGAGTCCTGCCAGTGTAAACCTGCGACATCGGTTAAGGGCGCAACGCACACATAAGTGCTCTCCAGAGGTTTGCCAAAACGATCCACAGGCAGAGTTTTGAGTTCGACACCAAGTTGTGGAAAATCAGGTTGTGCTTTGCTACCACTGCTGGCTCCCAGCACCAATTCAAGTAATTGGCCTACAGTGCCTTTATCCTTTTGCAGATTGGTTGGCAGCTGCAACTGACAGTGCTCTGCCAACTGACCTAATGTCAGGCCAGCGATCAGGGCGCAACGTTCAAGTAATTCTTCGACAGAGTCAGGTGCTTTGCTCATAAATACAGCGGTGATTCAGGTGTCTAAAAACACTAACATTTTTTGCATTATTTTGCTGCTCAAAAAGCAAGCAAAGCAAGTTATGCACAGTTGTAACAGCGTTTAAATACTAATCTTCGCTACCTAACTTAATGTTTTTTATCAGTATTTTTCCATGTTCAGTTGGGTGTTATTCCAGCGTTTAGGAGTTGTTCAAGAATAAAAACACCCTTATGCACAGCTTTATGTACAGATCCTGTGTAGAAGTTCACAGTGAGCGCTAATTAATCATCTAAATTGTGGATAACTCTGTAGAAAATACAATTTGCCGAAGTCGTGACTTTATGAAAGAATCGATGAAACAACAGCTGTTACCAAGCTAGAGGTTTTTGTGATCGACGCTGAAGGCTTTAGAGCCAACGTCGGCATTGTGATATACAACCACCAAGGACAGGTGTTTTGGGCAAGGAGATACGGTCAACATTCCTGGCAGTACCCTCAGGGCGGCATTGACGACGGGGAAACCCCGGAACAGGCCATGTACCGTGAGTTAAACGAAGAAGTGGGTTTGCAGCCAGAAGATGTAGAAATTGTGGCTGTAACCAAACATTGGTTAAGGTACAAGTTACCTAAACGTTTAATTCGTCGGGACAGCAATCCTGTGTGTATAGGGCAAAAGCAAAAATGGTTTTTGTTGCGCCTGACCTGCAAGGATGAAGACGTAAATCTGTTAAAAACTTCACATCCGGAATTTGATGACTGGCGTTGGGTCAGTTATTGGTATCCGGTGCGTCAAGTCGTCGCCTTTAAGCGGGAAGTGTACCGCAAGGTGATGAAAGAGTTTGCCCCTATTGCTTTGCCGTATCTTCGTAGAGATGGAAAAAATGAGAAGTTAATCAGAAGGGGTTAAGAATGCTGAGCCAGTTAAGGCGCATAGTGCAGGATGTGGCGCAAGAGCCGGTACTGAATAACGCATTGGCTGGCTTAGTCTCGAACGTAAAAAATGCACTAAAAACAGAGTGTTGCTCTGTTTATCTTGCTGATTATCAGCAACAGCATTTTATGCTGATGGCCACAGACGGCTTAAATCCTGAAGCTGTGGGTCAAATATCTATCGGTTTTTCTGAAGGTTTAATTGGCTGGGTTGGGCAGCGCGAAGAGCCTATTAACCTGGCTGAAGCTCATTTACATCCCCGTTTTAAAGTCACACCTGAAGTCAGTGAAGACAGATTTTCTGCCTTTTTGGGCTGTCCTATTATTCATCATCGCAAAGTACTGGGTGTACTCACCATACAGCAAGGTGAGTCCAGGGTGTTCAGTGAGGACGAAGAGTCTTTTCTGGTGACTTTGGGGGTACAGTTGGCCTCAGTGCTGGTTAACGCTGAAATGCGTCAGGCCGCCAGTCAGAATTCTAAACAGCAAAAAAGTACAGGCCAGTTACTTGGCTTACCCGGAGCCCCTGGTATAGCTATAGGCGAAGGTTTTGTACTTGAGCCTTCCAGTGACTTTGATGCGATATCGCTGAAAAAGGTCGATGATCCGGAAAAGGAACTATCGCGCTTTTACCGGGCTGTCAAAATCACCAAAGCCGAGTTTAATCGTTTGGCCGAACGTATGGCCGGCCATTTGCCGGCGGACGCTTTAGCTATTTTTGACGTCTACCATCAGTTACTGGACGCTGCCAGTCTGGGCAACGAAATAGAAAAGCAAATTCAGGAAGGCTGGTGTGCTAAAAGTGCATTAAAGCGTGTGGTTGAAAAGTTCGCCCGCCAATTTGATGATATGGATGACCCTTATCTGCGAGAGCGCGGTACTGATATCCGGGATTTAGGCCAAAGGGTACTGAACCATTTGCTCGATACAGAGCAGCGCCATCATAAATTGCCGGAAAAAGTAGTGTTGGTTGCCGATAATGTCACGGCCACTATGCTGGCTGAAATCCCACGTGCACAGCTTGTTGCTATTGTTTCACTCAAAGGTTCAGTCAACTCACACGCTGCTATTATGGCCCGTGCTTTGGGCATTCCTGCTGTGATGGGGTTGGACGAACTGCCATTGTTTCACTGGCAAAGCCAGCGCTTAATTGTTGACGGCTACCGCGGCCAAATTTTGGTGGCGCCAGCTGAAGCTATAGTGGCTGAATATCAGGCTCTGATCAGTGAAGATGCACAGCTCAGTGCTCGTTATCAGTCTGAGATGCATTTAAACGCTCAGAGCGCTTGTGGTACGCCTTTTAGCCTTATGGTCAATGCTGGTCTAGCTATAGAGCTGGAAAGCGCCCAGCCGTCTTATACAGACGGTATTGGCTTATACCGTACTGAATTCCCTTTTATTATGCGTAACCGTTTCCCGACCGAGGCGGAGCAAATAGAGCTGTATAAAAAAGTGCTGGCGTCGCACCCGACTAAAGCCGTAGTGATGCGTACTCTGGATGTAGGTGGCGATAAAGCGCTGCCGTATTTTAGCATCATCGAAGAAAACCCCTTTTTAGGCTGGCGTGGTATTCGATTAACTTTGGATCATCCGGAAATTTTTCTGGTGCAAATCCGTGCCATGCTCAAAGCCAATATAGGCCAGGGCAATTTACATATACTGCTGCCGATGATTTCTGATCTGGCTGAAGTGGATGAATCGCTGCGCTTAATTAAACAAGCGACCTTTGAGTTGACCGACGAATTAGCCGGGACTGAAGTGCAGTTGCCCAAAGCTAAAGTGGGCGTGATGATTGAAGTGCCGTCCATTATGTATCAGTTGCCAGAACTGGCGCGCAAAGTGGATTTTTGCTCAGTAGGTACTAACGACTTAACTCAGTATTTATTGGCGGTGGACAGAAACAATCCTCGGGTTGCAGCTTTGTATGATGCGATGCACCCAGCGGTGCTGCGGGCTTTGCACCAGATGTCACTGCAGGCTCAGGGCTTACAGCTGCCTATGAGTATTTGTGGTGAGCTGGCGGGGGAACCTGCAGGTGTGCTGATTTTAGCTGCTATGGGCTATAACAAATTCAGTATGAACAGCAGCAATCTGGCCAAAATCAAATGGTTATTGCGTCGAGTTCATCTGTCAGAACTGCAATTGCTGCTGCCGGAAATTCTGGCTTGCCAGTCACCTAAACAAGTTCGTTTACAGGTGCAACGTTTCCTGGACCAAAAGCAGCTATTGAACCAATTGCGTGCTTAACAGGACCAAGGGCTGTTACAATATTTGACCTTATCAAGATGTGTGCACCCATAAGGATGCACCACTGATTTATTGATTAGCACAGGATTTTTCATAGTGGATTCTTATTTTTTATTCCCGCAAATTGACCCGGTGATCTTCAGCATAGGCCCTGTAGCCGTGCGTTGGTATGGTTTGATGTACGTTATCGCCTTTTTACTGGCGAACTGGCTGGCGAACAGACAGGCTGATAAACCAGGTTCTGGCTGGACCCGTGATCAAGTCAGTGACTTACTGTTTTTTGGCTTCCTCGGCGTCATTGTTGGTGGCCGTGTTGGTTATGTATTGTTTTACAGTTTCAGTAATTTTATTGCTGATCCTTTGTATTTGTTCCGCACCTGGGAAGGTGGAATGTCCTTCCATGGTGGCGTACTGGGTGTAATGACGGCTATGGCTTGGTTTGCCTGGCGCAATAAAAAACGTTATCTGGAACTAGGCGATTTTGTTGTGCCGCTGCTGCCTTTGGGTTTGGCTTTTGGTCGTTTAGGTAACTTTATCAACGGTGAATTGTGGGGCCGCACCACAGATGTGCCATGGGCCGTATTGTTCCCTAACTCCGGCATGCTGCCGCGCCATCCGTCTCAGCTCTATGAGCTATTGGGTGAAGGCATTATCCTGTTTATCCTGCTGCAATGGTACAAGCGCAAAAATCCTCCTGCTGGTAACGTCGCAGGTTTATTCCTGCTGGGCTACGGTACAGCACGTTTTATTATTGAATTCTTCCGGGAACCAGACGCTCATTTAGGTTTATTGTCGCTTGGCATGTCGATGGGGCAGTGGCTCTGTATTCCAATGATTGTGGCCGGTTCAGGGCTGATTATTTGGGGTTACTCTCGTGAAAAAAAAGCAGGGCGTACTAACACAACGAAGACAGAGAGCAAGGCATGAAGCAGTATTTAGACTTAATGCGCCATGTGCTGGAACATGGTCATAAAAAATCTGACCGCACAGGCACAGGCACTATCAGTGTGTTTGGTTATCAGATGCGGTTTGACTTAAGTGCTGGCTTTCCACTGGTCACCACCAAAAAGTGCCATCTGCGCTCTATTATCCATGAGCTGTTGTGGTTCCTCAAAGGCGACACCAATATCCAGTATCTGAAAGACAATAAAGTGACGATTTGGGATGAATGGGCCACAGAGCAGGGCGATTTAGGTCCTGTTTACGGCGCACAGTGGCGCAGCTGGCAAGCACCGGATGGCCGGGTGATAGACCAAATCAGCCAGCTTATTCATGACATTAAAACCAATCCGGATTCACGCCGCTTAATTGTCAGTGGCTGGAACCCGGCAGTATTGCCTGATACCAAATTCAGCCCCAAAGACAATGCGGCTATGGGCAAACAGGCCTTGCCTCCTTGCCATACGCTGTTTCAGTTTTATGTGCACGACGGCAAGTTGTCCTGTCAGTTGTATCAGCGCAGCGCCGATGTTTTCCTCGGTGTGCCTTTTAACATCGCAAGTTATGCCCTGCTGACCATGATGGTGGCGCAGGTCTGCGATTTAACACCTGGTGATTTTGTCCACACTTTTGGTGATGCGCATTTGTACAGTAATCATATGGAGCAGGTAAACGAGCAGCTCAGCCGCACACCGCATCCATTGCCGCAAATGAAGCTGAATCCGGCTATCAAAGATATTTTTGGCTTTCATATCGATGATTTTGAACTAGTCAATTATTTGGCACATCCAGCCATCAAAGCCCCTATCGCTATCTAAACTCAGAAAACAGGGCCTATCAGAGTGTTAGTTGTGAACACTCTGATAGGCCCTGCTGTGGTCAGCACAAAAAAACGTCAAAACTTTCTGGCATCAAATTTGCTGTATATCCGACATAGATAAACAAGCGATATTCGCGTCGGGGGCTAGAGTGCGATTTTTAAGCCTATACCTATCAGTTCTGCTGTTATGCAGCTGCAGCTTTTTGCCGCAAGGGCAAGATGTTGCCGAACCGTCTTTGTCGTCAAAGAGCGCGAATCAGCCCCCTTTGCTGTTTTATACCGAACGATTGGCCGATCAGCTGTTTTATAAGCTACAGCCTTTAGAATCAGGCGCTATAGCAGTCACTACTTTTGCAGACGTTCAACTGATGGCACCAGATGCAAGCCGTAGCTCCAGCTACAACGCTTCGTTGCAACTGCAGGAGAGCATGCAGACTGTCGCGACTCAGTTAGGCTATCAGGTCAGCGAAATTCGCTTAAATGATGCTGTGCAGGTGCACTCGGGTTATGAAAACGCCCTGGGACGAAACGTAACTGAGTTGGCTCAGCGCCAGCAAGCCCGGTATGTGGTCACAGGTACTTTGACCGAAGGCGAGTTGCATATTACGGTTAACGCAAAATTAATCGACCTGAAAAGTCAGCAGGTACTTGCTGCTGCATCCAGTGTTATTCCTGTAGCTGTGTTATGGCCTGATGAGCAATTACAATTGCGCCATAACAAGTTGTATCGCAATTCGGAGTTGTAACGGATGAACAGACTTAATCATTTTCTTTTGCCACTCAGTCTTTTGACGCTGGGCCTGTTGTCTGGTTGCGCTTCAATGCTGCAGTTTGGTGCTGATGGCCAGGTGACAGAGCCGCCAAACGAAGTTGAGTTAACTCAGGGAGACACCAAGAGCACTGCGGATCAGTCATTGGCTCATTTGTATATGAGTAACTACGACAGTGCTGCAATGCAAAATGCCCGTATGGCAGGGATGAAAATGCCAGGTTACAAGGCAGAGCCCGCTGTCACAGTCAATCATTATGTCCAAAGCCTGATGCATGATTTGGCGGCTAACCTCGAAGTTCTAAGTACAACTTTTAGTGTTGGCGTCACCAGTTTTGTTTATCTGGACGGCGATTATCAGCAAGGCGATTTATTAGGTAACCAGATTTCCGAAGCTTTTATGCATGAAGCGACTCAATTTGGTATGGCAGTTACAGACTTTAAAACCACTGATTATATTCGGGTGACGCCAACTGGAGATTTTACCTTCAGCCGTGACTTCCTGGAATTGACCCAGCAATACCCAATTAGTGTGGTGCTGGGAGGCACCCTGGTGCGTCACCAGGGCGGAGTTTTGGTAAATGCCCGTATGGTGAATGTGAATGATAAAAAAGTACTGGCCTCAGCTCAAATCCTGATCCCGCAAAACGTGGTTCAGGCGCTGAAGGGCAGTCACACTGCACCTTTGTTGCAGTTAAAAGCGGCTGAAACACCTTAACGGGCTGAAACTGGATCTCTTTATGAACTCACTGAATTCAACAATGATGTCAGCATCAGTCAAAGTATTAGTCATAGCCGCTGCGCTTTGGTTATATGGTTGTGCTAGTTCTACAACCGAAAATGTTGAAACGCAAGTCCAGGCGGGTCAAGCCAGACTTAGCGTTGAGGAGCAGCTAGCGCAACTGCAGGCGCAAATGCAGACGATGCAATCTGATTGGGAAAAGCAAAAACCTGCATTGGATCGTCTAGTCACTAATGAAGAAGATCTGCAGTTTTTAATCAAGACTCTAAGCGATATGTCGCAAATTGATGACGCTCCTTCACGAGCCGCTTATTTAGGCAAAACTGAGATGACAGCCGATCAACGGGAAGCTCTTTATTCCATCACTCACCTGATCAACAACCAGCAGCAGTTGATGGATATGCTGCAAAGCTTGACCGACATCTTAAAAAATCACGCTGGAACACTGAGTAGTGCACGTAGTTCATCTATGACAAGTGCACAAACTGTAGCGTTGCCTGAAGCACCGCAAGATTCAGCTCTTGAAGTAAATCGGGCTAATTATGAAATCTCTGCAAGCTCAGAATTTAGTAGCAGTTCTTCAGCTGTCACTTCGACTTCAACTACTTATTGTGAGTGTGATCCTGCAACGCGTCAGGATAGCTCTGTTGGGGAAAGTACCAGCAACAGAAGCATCGAGTGGTTTGGCTTAACTCAGCCTTACAAGGAAGCTGCTCCAGCCATGGGAATAGTGCAAAACTCTCAGCTAGATAGCAGTGAAGTAAACAACGGTCAGCCGATTCCTGGTCTCGATGTAAAACAACCTAGCCGCAACACTTTGCCTTCAGAGCTGGCTGCTGCCGGTACAGATTTACAGGTGTATAACGCAGCTCCATTCTTTCAACAAAGCCGTAAGTCTTTGAGTGACTATGTTGCACAACTGGCATTTAAGTTGGCTGGTAACCAACAATTAGACGGGGCAAAAGTCGGAGTCGCGAGTTTTGTTTTTTTTGATTCGCAGCTCGAGCAAACCAGTGCTGTAGGCAATCAGTTGGCGGAAGAGTTAAGTACTGTACTGCCCAGTTATGGTGTTTCAGTTATTGAATATAAACTGACAAAAAATATTACTGTAGGGCCAACAGGTGATTTGTCTTTATCCCGCAGTACCAGCAAACTAAGTAATCCCCAGGGCATAGATTATGTTTTAATCGGTACTATGGTTCCCACGCGCCGTGGTCTGCAGATTAATAGCAGGGTAGTATCTACACGAAATAATTCGGTGATAAGTTCTGCAACTACACTAATTCCTTCGTTGGTATTACATCAGCTTTAAACCGTTTGACGTAATTCTGCGATATCCGATAAGGAGTTATAAATTATCTTTTATAATTCCTTATCATGGGTTCCAATTATTTCACACTATCTTCCTGTTGTTTCCTTATGCAAAAATTCTAACCCTTCTCTAACTCTTACATTCTGCATATTGAAAATGTGCTTTTTCTTCCTTTTAAGTGCTTTTCTTTTGTGTAGTAGATTTTTCTAAATTTGAGAATGTATTAAAGTTTTAAACTTGGTGGATTACCCCTCAAACTAACCTGAACTTGGGATAATGAGTGTCGAATACTATATATTTAACCAAATAAATCAGTTAGATAATTCAATCTATTGTAGTAACTTTAATCTCTGCTAACTGAATGCGCAGATTTTTGCGTATATCAAGACGCCTTATTGTACGCCATAGCGAGCTATGGTTAGACAAAGCAACGCGGAGAGGGACGAAAAAATGCACGTTCAGTGGCGCTGCTTATCCCGTGCTCAGGTTAACTAATAGTCCGCCCACAACCCTGTTGTGATTAGAGCACTGAGTAAGAATAAGATTAAAAGAATATGGCCGCCCCAACAGGAATCGAACCTGTAACTGCCCCTTAGGAGGGGGCCGTTATATCCATTTAACTATGGAGCGAATGGAGGGCGACTAAATTACCACACCAATCGTATACTGTGAACTCCAATTAATTCAACAGGTTCTTTATTGAACAATACTGATGGTGGCTATCTGCGCATGCTGATAAGGAGTAAAGCAAAACCTGTGTATCGTCCTACGTTACTGCTTTGTGTTGATAAAGCCAGCTGCATCACCCACTTGTACATTGGCCAGCAAATCCAAATTGACGCTTTCAGCCCAGGCATTTTTATGGGTCAGTTCAGTGATTTTTACTTTTAACTCACTGACAGTCAGTTGATCCTGCAATTGGCCGTAACTGTCTTTGTGCTGGCGGCGGAACAAAATAGTCAACTCGTCGCCAAGTTTTAAGCCTTGTTGGCTGCCGAGGTTCAGCAGTACTTTGTGCTGTTGCACCAGAGTGATATCCGCCATTATAGTCTCGCAGCGCAGGGCTTCTTCCACATCCTGGGCCGCTGCATTTAATACTCGCTCTATAGATTTTCCATAGTCGGTTTGCCAGAATCTCTGGGTTTTGGGGCTGATGACCGTTGTGTCGCGAAACTCCCAAACGGCAGATGTCTGGTAGGTTTGGCTCAGTAAAACTTTTTGCTCCTGAATATCTGAAAGTTCAAGCTGGAGCTGATAAAAACGCTCTCTGTCCTGATCTGACCAAAAAGTCCAGTTTGTGCCAACCCGTTCTCCTAAGGATATATCTCCTAGGCTGGCTTTGAGTAAATAGCGGCCGCCATAGTTACGCTGCAAAGCGCCACGGTCAGAATAATTCAGTTCTTTTTGCCGGATAGATTGGGGCAGAAGTTTAATCAGGCTAGAGGCAGAGGACTCTTCCAATTTTTGCATAAAGACAGAGGTACTGGCCTGATCCAGTTCGTACAGCTGACCTGAGATGGCCTGCTCTCTGTTTTCGATGAAAAAGGGACTTACCAGTAGTCCTTTTTTCAGCTGCAGATTAGCGCATTGATTCTGATCCGGGTAGATATCAGCTCTGATTGTGACATTGATATAGCCGTTCTCTTCGGTCTCTGAGACGATTTGCACATTTTGTACTTCACCCTGGGTTTGCAGCAGCATGGACTCCTGAGTCAATAAACCGTCGGTCACCTGTTGCACAGTGCGAATAGAGGCTCCTGAGTACAATAAGGCTTTACGGACAGCATCTTCAGTGGCAGCAGCCCTAGCTGCAGTCATATCGCCAGAACGCAACACAGCCTGACCTGTGGCCTCATACCAATCGGCTTTAGCTGCGCCTGAAACTAATGATACTGCCAGCATTGACCAGCTCAGTGCGGATAGACGCATAACAACCTCTCCAAAAAGTAACTGGGAAGGGTAAAGCAAAAGTTATGCCTTAATTTAATTTTTTACTTCATTTGTTTACTTAGACAGCCGTGATTTATAAAAAAGGCATAGATTGTGCATCGCTAGTCTTAATTAAATTGGTTAAAGGTACGGCATGATGAAAAAACTGACCCTCAGTGCGTTATTACTGACTTTACTACCGGGCTGCAGTCTGGTGTCTGACCGTCATGTTGAATGGGAAACTGTAGAGCCACAACGCTTTCCGATATTAAAAGCTGTAGGTTATGCGCCTTTAAGTCAGCAACCTGGTGCCAGTGAGCAGGAGCGTATGCTGATGGCAATGAAAGCTTCGAAGCTGGAAGCCTACCGTGAGCTGGCAGAGCAGGTCTATGGCCAAAGAATTGACGCTAAAGCTAATATGCAGCAAATGATGGTCGGAAATGATCAGTTGAATTCATCTGTCAGTGGCATTATCCGCGGTGCTCGAGTGGTAAAAACTTACCCTGTAGGCGATGTGTATGCTACTGAACTGGAGCTGGACTTTAAGCAAGTGTACGACTTGTACTTAAATAGCCAGCCGACCCGTCGCATTAAGAATGTGAAGTACTACTGAAATTCGGATCAGGCTTTTATGCCTGGTCCTTTATCAACCTGAGCGGCTTTGCCTTTTTGGGTGTAGGTTAAACCAGCACGGCCGCGGCTTTGCAGCAGCTCTGTTTTGAAACGTTCAATCACCAGCTGACTCTGCTCAACGCTTTGGCTATTCACCTGATTCTGAAACTTACATTCTGCGAGTTTTTCTTCAAGGCGCAGTAACACTACTTTAAACCAATCTTGTTGTTTGGCGAGCTCAAGGTCAGGCGACGCGGTTAACTGCTCGTCTGTGGCCTGGACTAAATCGAGGATCTGGATTTTCTCTTCGGTATTGGCTTTAAGTGCTTCAACGTCGCGGCTCCGGATGGCGTCCAGTTCCTTATGAAGCGACAAGAGCAGCCTATCCAGATGCTGCTCTTGCTCGTTTAACAGGGTGAGGATAGAAGAGTGGGCGGTACTCATTTTTTACCGAAAAACTCACCTTCAAACTGGACTATACGACGAGCCAGTTGTTCTACGTTCACTTTGTATTTGCCTTCAGAAATCTCTTGTCTGATCTTGTCCACTTTTTCTTGATCAATACCAGAGCTGGCTTTTGCCTTTTCCTGAGCTTTACTGAATTGCTGTGCCTGAGACGTCAGCGATACTGAGTCTTGTTTTTGCGCAACAGTACCAGTTGTGCTTTGCTGTTGAACGGCCTGTTGCTGTGCAACCTGCTGTTTCTGAACGTTTTGCTGTTCAGCTTTGTCTGCGATCACTTGTTGAGTGATAGGCTGACCTGTATTTACATTAATCGCCATTTTTCTGCCCTCTCTATCCGGTTTCGGATCCCTTGCTTTGTATAACGGCCGCGTCCGATAAAACTTTAGTCAGTATTTAAAATTTTATTGCAACTTTTTTTACTGCAACCACTTCGGCTACAACGGTTCTGTTGGACTGCCTGTTGGTTACCTGGATCTGGTCGCCCAAAATACCATCCATCTGGGCTATACCTGCGGTTCTGACTTCAAGACCGTTATTCAAGGCACTAATTGTAACTATATCGCCTTTACATACAAGACAAAGATCCTGCAATGTAACAACTTGCCCTGTCGATAGGCTTCTTTTTACTCTGGCTCCAACCACAACAGCAGGGTCCTGGATTAACGAGCCTCGAGCCAATCTTAAATCGGCTTGACCCAGAGCCAGCATATCGGCCGTGATCTGCGAACCTGAAGCTATATTACGTAAACTATGCACCGCCTGAGTTTGTTGGCTAAAACGTACTGAAACAAAAAGCTGCCAGCTTTGTGGGCTTGAACAACGAATTTGCACTGTTGCCTGATTATTGACAGGACCGGCAAAACTGAAGGCTAAAGGCTGATCACATTGCTTAGGCGCAAGGCGCCGGTCCAGGCTTGATATCTGGCTTTGAACACCTTGTGGCACTTCTTTTTGTTGCTTTACCCATTCTGCTGTTGCCGCTGTCAGTTGTTGTGGGCTAAAGCTTGCCGCTTCTACTGAAAATGCTGAACTTAAACTGCTGGCTGTAAAAATACAGAGCATGGGGTATTTCAAAAATTTATCGTACATTTTCATAAGGTTTCAGCTATGCTTTAACGGCAAAGGGTTATAACATACTTAAGTATGTCAATTTTCAGTCATTTTTCATCCTGATGTGATTAAAGCAAGAATCGTTCCTGATTTTTAAAGATCACTAAATCTTTCAGGCTAGGGAGTTTCTATGGCGGGTATTCTGGATTCAGTCAATCAGCGCACTCAATTGGTTGGGCAGAACAGACTGGAGCTGTTGTTATTCCGCTTACAGGGGCGTCAGCGTTTTGGTATAAACGTATTTAAAGTACGTGAAGTGCTGCAGTGCCCACCTTTAACCGCCATCCCTAAACGTAATAAGTATGTCAGAGGCATAGCCCATATCCGTGGCCAGACTATCTCTGTGATTGATTTAAGTCTGGCAACAGGTGGTGCCGCCATCGAAAATATCAAAGACAGTTTTATTATCATTGCTGAATACAATCGCTCTGTGCAGGGTTTTTTAGTGCAATCCGTTGAGCGTATTATCAATATCAACTGGGGCTCTATCATGCCGCCACCAAAAGGCACCGGTGGTAAACAGAGTTATCTGACGGCAATTACAGAAATTGATAAAGAGCTGGTTGAAATTATTGACGTTGAAAAAATTCTCGAAGAAATTTCACCTTCTCCTACTACTATTAGCAGCAATGTCGTTACTTCGACCATTAGTGCTGATTTAGGCGACAGATTAATTTTGATTGCTGATGATTCAGTTGTGGCCAGAAATCAGGTGAAAAGGGCTTTAGAAGGGCTTGGTGTTAAAATGCACCTGGTCAATAATGGTCGGGAAGCTCTAACTTATTTGCAGGAAACCGCGACAGCTTGCCAGAACTCAGTCACTGATAAAGTAGGTTTGCTGATTTCTGACATTGAAATGCCGGAAATGGACGGATACACCCTCACTGCTGAAATCCGCCTTGACCCAAGGTTGAAACCCTTACATGTCATTTTACATACTTCCTTGAGTGGTGTGTTTAATCAACAGATGGTGCAGAAAGTAGGGGCTGATGATTTTATTGCAAAATTTAACCCGGATGAGTTAGCTGAATCCGTGCGGAAATGGTTGCATACTGATTAGAGGTTTTATGTTAGTGGCAAACAAAGAGCTGCAGGAAAGTGAATATCGTATGTTTCGGGATTTCCTGGAGCAACAGTGCGGTATTGTGCTGGGAGATAACAAGCAATATTTAGTGAAAAGCCGCCTTGCACCTTTGATGCAACGCTTTGGCCTTTCGTCCTTGTCCGAATTATTGAACAAAACCTTAAGCCCTTTTGAGCGGCAATTGCGTTCCGCAGTGATTGACGCTATGACCACCAACGAAACCTTGTGGTTTCGTGACAATTATCCCTATGAGCTGTTAAAGAAACAAATCCTGCCTGAATTTGAAAAAGATCATAAGACCGTCAAAATTTGGTCAGCTGCCAGTTCTTCGGGTCAGGAACCTTATTCTATCGCTATGACAGGGCTGGAGTACCAGCAAAGCCGGCCTTCTGCTTTCCCTTTGGGTTTGCATATTCTGGGCACAGATATCTCCAATGCTATGCTTGAACACTGTCAGCGTGCTGAGTACGACGGTTTAGCTTTATCCAGAGGTCTGTCACCTGAGCGGCGCAGTAAGTTTTTTGACGATTCCGGGAACGGCATGATGCGGCTAAAAGATGCCGTCCGTAAAAACGTTTCATTCCGACATTTGAACTTGCTGGATAGCTACACTCTTTTAGGTAAATTCGACATTATTTTTTGTCGTAATGTGCTGATTTACTTTTCTCCTGAAGTAAAAACTAAAATTATTAAACAGTTCTCGCAGGCCCTTAACCCGCGTGGTTACTTGTTTCTTGGTGCTTCAGAATCCCTCTCCAGCCTGAACAACGACTTTGATATGGTGCGTTGTAATCCAGGCATAGTGTACCGAAAAAAAACCTAGCCTAAAAATCTGGCCTGAGTTTTGCTAGATATTTGCCATCTCTGAAAGACAGGATGGCAATAATGGCAATCAGCTTCGACAAAGCATTTGGGCTTCACCCAGATGCACTACTGATCCGCGACAAACGTTCTCAAGTCTTGGCCGAAAATATCGCAAATGCCGATACACCAGGTTACAAGGCTAAAGACATGGATTTTCAAACTGCATTAGCTGGTGCTCAATCACGCCAGTCAGGTTCGCTGGGGCGGACTGATCCTAAGCATTTTGAAATTTCTACTGCCCGTCATTCTGAATCTCAATACCGTATACCGAATCAGCCTGATACAGGGGATGGCAACAGCGTTGACATCCACGAAGAGCGAAATGCTTTTACCCGTAATAGCATGGAGTATCAAACCACGCTGAATTTCCTGAACAGTCGTATTAGCGGCCTGAAAAAAGCCATCACCGGAGGATCTCAATAATGAGCCTTTATAACGTTTTTGATATTGCCGGGAGCGGAATGTCCGCACAGCAAGTTCGTTTAAATACCACTGCCAGTAATATGGCCAATGCGAACAGCATTAGCAGCAATATCGACCAAACCTACCGAGCTCGTCACCCTGTGTTTGCCACAGCGCTGGAGCAAGCTCAGCAAGGGCAGGAAGGTGCAAAAGTTCAGGTGCTCGGTATAGTCGAATCTGATGCGCCATTGAATGTTGAATATGCGCCTCATCACCCTTTGTCCGATGAAAAAGGTTACATCTACAAACCTAATGTAAACATCATGGAAGAAATGGCCAATATGATTTCTGCTTCCCGCTCTTACGAGACGAATGTGCAGGTGGCAGACGCGGCCAAGCAAATGGTTAGCCGCACATTGATGCTAGGTCAAAGGTAAGGGGTAGTGCATGAGTAAAGTTGATTCGACCACCAATCCTCTGGATGGTATGTATTGGGGTGATAAACCCACGACCACAGAGAACAATAATGGTGCTTTAACTCAATCTGACTTCTTTGCGTTGTTAACTCAACAGCTGGCTTATCAGGACCCGACTAAGCCGGTAGAAAACGATCAGATGATAGCCCAGATGACGCAGTTCACCATGGCGGATGGTATCTCCTCCCTTAATACCAACTTTAAAGATTTTGCCACCACCATGAATTCCAGTCAGGCCCTGCAGGCGTCTTCTTTGGTCGGACAGTATGTGTTGGTCAAGTCAGACGAAATGGTGTTTGACGGAAAAAATGAAGTCGTTGCCAGTGCGAATTTCCCTGAAAATGCAACTAACGTCAAAGTGAAGATTAAGAATGCAGATGGTGTTGTTGTTCGTTCAGTGACTCTCGAGGATACAGATACAAAAGCAGGCCGCCTGCAACTGCCTTGGGATGGTACTACCGATACCCCAGTTTTGAATGCAGACGGCACTCCCAAAGTTGATGAGAAAGGAAACCCAGTGATGGAGCTTGCTCCAAAAGGTGTTTACACCATTGAAGTCGAAGGCAGTATAGCGGGTAAAAATGAGGCCATAGTAACCTCTGTCTATGCTCCTGTGACCAGTATTACTTTAGGCAATGGCACCACTCAGGGCTTGTTGTTAAATGTGTATGGCCAAGGCCAGAAAAAATTATCTGATATTGAAGAAATTGCTACCTAATCAAAGAATTGAGGTGAACTATGAGTTTTAATATAGCGTTAAGTGGCTTGGCTGCGGCTCAAAAGGATATTGATACTACGGCGAACAACATTGCCAACGTCAATACCACAGGTTTTAAAGAATCCCGTGCCGAATTTGCTGATGTGTATGCAGCTTCAGTATTTAGTTCCAACAAAACCAAAGTAGGGGACGGTGTCACGACTTCTAAAGTGGCACAGCAGTTCTCACAGGGCTCGTTGAAATTCACTAACAACTCACTGGATTTGGCTATCACAGGCGATGGCTTTTTTGCTATAGCCCCTGAAATTGGTAACCGCGATTATTCCTACACCAGGGCTGGTGCTTTTAAACTGGACAAAAACAACTTTATTTCGGATAACAATGGTGGCTTTTTACAGGGCTTCCCGGTTAACCCCGCTAATGGTGAAACCACTTCTGTCAGTTTAAGTACTACTCAGCCTATCCAGATCCCAAACACAGCGGGTGCACCACGGGCGACTCAAAATGTGTTTTTGACTATGAACCTGGATTCGCGTCAACAGCCTAAAGCAAACCCGTTACCGGCTTTTGACGCCACTAACTCGGCAACCTATAACAATCAGACTTCTACCACTGTATATGACAGTTTGGGTGAATCGCATATTTTATCTATGTATTTCCGTCGCACTAACCCAGTGACAGATAATGATTGGGAAGTCTATGCAGTGCTTGATGATAAAACAGGTACACCTTTTACCTTACCTGCAGCCACTCCAGTACTGGATTTCGATTTAAACGGTAACCCAACCACTATTCCTATGCCTTCCCTGGTGATGCCAAAAGCAACATTAGACGGTTTATTAACAAACGGTGCTCAGTTTACTACCGATGTTTCTATTAATTTTACAGATCAGGGTAATACGAAAAACCCAACACAATACTCCTCAAAGTTTGAATTGGGCAGCTTAGATGGTGATGGTACTACAGTGGGGCGTTTAACCAGTGTAGATATCGATGCAGCAGGTAAAGTGATGGCGTCCTACTCTAATGGTGATCAAACTTATTTAGCCCAGGTAGCCATGGTGAAGTTTGCTAACCCGCAAGGTTTAACTCAGGCAGGGAACACGTCATGGCGTCAAAGTTTACTATCAGGCGAAGCTTTAGCTGGTGAAGCCAACTCTGGTACTTTTGGAGCTATTAATTCGTCTGCTTTGGAAAGCTCCAACGTAAACCTGACCAACGAGCTGGTGGATTTGATTGCTGCTCAGCGTAACTTCCAGGCCAACTCAAGGGCGCTTGAAGTGAACAGTACCTTACAAAACACTGTGTTGCAGATCCGATAATAGAGTCTGCAATAAAGCCCAAAGCCAGTGCTTTGGGCTTTTTTATTGGCTACAACTAGGTTTTACTTGTCTGGTCTTTGCTGCTGTTTATCAACGCTGGAGGTTGCTGTGGGTTTAAAGACTCTATTTGTAGCTATGCTACTGACTGCGCTGCCTTGCGCTGCTGAAGAGGATGTGTTGATCACTATGGATTTTGTGCTCAAGGCCGGCGCTTCCCAGACCCGGACATTTAAGGTGCACAAACCGGAGCGTACCGGGCAACTCGTGATGATCGGATTTAACCCAACCAAAGCATTGTCCATTGATTGTACACTCTGGTTATTTAGCTCTTCAGGCAAAGCTTTGGGGACTTACAGTTGTAACCAGCTTCAAATCCATCAACTTACCCAAGCCTTGCCAAAAGACTCTGTGTACAGCGCAAAAATAGAAGTGACCAATTTAAACTTTAGCGCGGCAACCAGTTCTTTTTCTGTCATCAATAGATTTAAATTTATCTAGCGATTCGACTAATTTAGTTGCGCCACATTTGTTAAAATAATTTAAAAACAAATGCTTATAGTTTTTTCTCGTTAGTCCTTTTTTAACCACTCCTTTTTTGGCATCAGTCTTGCTTTACTTCACTTATCTCAGGTGGAGGCCAGACTATGGACCATTTACTTTATATCGCGATGAGCGGTGCCAAAGAGAATATGAATGGCATCAGTATCAAAGCGAATAACCTTGCAAACAGCACTACGACGGGCTTTAAAGCTGACCTGGAGCAAGCTCGTGCTATGCAGGCTTTTGGTGAAGGTTTACCTAGCAGGGTGTTTTCACTGACTGAACGACCTGGTCAAAATTTTGACGATGGCTCTTTTATTATCACAGAGCGGGATTTGGACGTTGCTGTGCAGGGCAAAGGCTGGCTGTCCGTGCAAGATGCAGATGGCAATGAGGCTTACACCAGAGCAGGTAATTTGCAATTAAGTCCTACAGGTGTGCTGCAAACTGCGTCGGGTTTAACTGTGGTGGGTGAAGAAGGGCCTATTCAGTTGCCTTTGCCGTTGGAAAAAATGGAAATTGGTACTGACGGCACTATTAGCATCAGGCCGCAGGGGGCTCCTGCTAACGTCATGCAGGAAATTGCCCGCCTGAAGCTGGTAAAACCAGAGTTTCAGGATATAGAAAAAGGCACAGATGGTTTGTTCAGACGCAAAGACGGTGAAGTGGCAGAAATTGATGCCACAGTGAAAGTCATGAGTGGTGCAGTTGAAGGCAGTAACGTCAATGCTGTTGGAGAAATGACCCAGATGATTAGCTTACAGCGTCAGTTTGAAGTTCAGGTCAAAATGATGAAAACCGCCGAAGAAATTGATCGGCAACACAACCAAATTATGAGAATAGTCTAAGGCTTAAGCCTGGGAGGTTAGCATGCATCCAGCTTTATGGATCAGTAAAACCGGTTTGGACGCGAAGCAGCGTGATATTTCGGTGATTTCAAATAACCTGGCCAACGCCAGCACTATAGGTTTTAAGAAAAGCCGCGCTGTGTTTGAGGATTTGTTGTATCAAAACATTAACCAGCCTGGTGGTCGCTCTTCACAAAACTCAGAGTTGCCCAATGGTTTGATGTTGGGCGCTGGTACCAAAGTGGTCGCGACTCAAAAAAGTTTTACCCAAGGCAATATGATTACCACAGAAGGTAGTCTGGATGTGATGATTCAGGGCCATGGCTTTTTCGAAGTGCTGATGCCGGATGGCTCGACTTCTTATAGTCGCAACGGTCAATTTACGACGGACAGTGAAGGTAACCTGGTGACCTCGGGCGCTGGTTATCAGATCCAGCCCAATATAGTGATCCCTGAAGATGCGCAAAGCATCACTATTTCTCAGGATGGTGAGGTATCTGTCAAGTTACCAGGCCAGATTGACCAGGCTGTGGTAGGACAGCTGACCCTGACTAACTTTGTTAATCCGGCGGGCTTAGAACCCATAGGGCAGAACTTGTTTACCGCCACTGCAGCCAGCGGTGATCCGGTTCAAGGTATACCAGGTTTGGAAGGTCGGGGTATTTTAGTACAAGGCTCTTTGGAAACATCAAACGTGAATGTCACCGAAGAGTTAGTCAGCCTGATTGAAAGTCAGCGGGTTTATGAGATGAACTCCAAAGTGATCTCAACAGTCGATCAGATGCTGGGTACCGCAATTCAGCAGCTGTAGGAGTAAGTGGATGAACAAGTTCATTGTACTGATTTTAACTGTTCTCTTGACTGCCGGTTGTGCCAGCAGTTTGAAAGAAGCTGTACCTGATGATCCAAACTTTGCACCTTTGCCACCAGAGCCGGAGTCTGTGCCTTTGTCTAACAACGGATCATTGTTTGCTCAGGGTTTATCCAATGGCTTGTACTCTGATAACAAAGCCCGCAGACCAGGCGACATCATTACTGTGGTGTTAAAGGAAAATACTCAGGCGTCGAAAAAAGCCAAGACAGAGTTTGGTAAGGACAGCTCGGCTACTGTGGATCCTATGGTGGGGTTAGGCGGACGCGATGTCAGCGTGCTTGGTAATACGTTGCAGTTTGGTGCTAAATCGACCTCCGACTTTAAAGGCGATTCTAAAGCGGACCAAAGCAACAGTTTAGTCGGTGATATTTCTGTCAATGTGTTGAGAGTGATGTCCAATGGCAATCTGGTGATCCGTGGTGAGAAATGGCTGACTCTGAATACAGGACGTGAGTTTATTCGCTTAACTGGTGTGATTCGGGCTGAGGACATAGATTCAAGTAATACTGTGGAATCGACTAAAATTGCCAATGCCCGTATTGAATACAGTGGCACTGGGGCAACTCATAGTGGTCAGGGCCCGGGCTGGTTAACTCAATTCTTTAATGGCGTGTTGTGGCCATTTTAATACAGGTGAGATGATGAAACTGATCCAAAGCTTTTTTCTGGTTGTGCTGTCCGGTGCTTTGTGTTTCCCGGCTTCAGCTGCCCGCATTAAAGATTTAACCAGTGTACAAGGGGTGCGCAGTAACCAACTGGTTGGCTATGGTCTGGTCGTTGGCTTGCCAGGTACAGGTGAACAGAGTCCTTTCACCGAGCAAAGTTTCAGAACCATGTTAAGTAACTTTGGGATCAACATGCCAGCCGGTATGAAGTCGCAGATAAAAAACGTCGCCGCTGTGGCAGTGCATGCTGAATTGCCGGCTTTTAGCAAACCTGGCCAGACTATAGATATTACAGTCTCTTCGATGGGCAGTGCTAAAGGCTTGCGTGGCGGCACTTTATTGCAAACTTTTCTGAAAGGTTTGGATGGTAACGTGTATGCAGTAGCTCAGGGCTCGCTGATTGTCAGCGGCTTAGGTGCTGAAGGGGCTGATGGCTCAAAGATCCTGGTGAATACCCCTACTGTAGGCCGTATTCCCAATGGTGCTACTGTTGAACGTGAAGTGCCATCTCCTTTTGCTGATGGTGACTTTATTACCTTTAATTTGCATGACAGTGATTTCACCACAGCAAAAACTCTGGCTGAGACTATTAATAACTTTATGGGACCTGCTACAGCCATGGCTTTGGACGCCTCTTCAGTTCAGGTCAGAGCGCCGCGAGATATGGATCAGCGAGTATCCTATTTATCAACGCTGGAAAACTTAACTTTAGAGCCAGCCAGCCAATCGGCCAAAATAATCATTAACTCAAGAACTGGCACTATTGTCATAGGCAAAGATGTCCGGCTCTTTCCTGCTGCTGTGACCCATGGTGGTTTGACGGTGACTATTGCGGAGAACCCCACTGTAGTGCAGCCTAATGCCTTGGCTGGCGGCGATACAGCAGTAGAACAAAATACTATTATTGATGTGCGGCCCGACAAATCCCGCATGTTTAAGTTCGACCCCGGCACTACGCTGGATGATTTAGTCAGCACCATCAATGCTGTTGGCGCAGCGCCAGGCGACTTGATGGCCATTTTAGAAGCGCTAAAAGAAGCAGGCGCCATCCATGGCGAGCTTGTGGTGATCTAAATGAGTGAGCTTGAGAATAAGGTCAACTACCATGATTTAACCAGCCTGGCGCAGCTTAAGCACAGCAAGGGTGGTAATGATGATGCAGCGTTGAAACAAGCGGCTAAACAATTCGAATCTATTTTTATGGGGATGTTGCTCAGCAGCATGCGCAAAGCCAACGAAGTATTCGAAGATGACGGTGTTCTCAACAGTAACGCGACCAAGTTCTATCAGGACATGTATGACAAACAGCTGTCGACCGAGCTGTCTGAAAAAGGCAGCTTGGGTTTAGCTGATTTGTTGGTACAGCAACTGCGGCCTACCAAAGGCAAAACCACTCCTGCATCTATGTTAAAACTGCCCACTGAAGCTGCGCCTGTACCTGAACGCGCTATCAGGGCTGAAGCAAGCCAGAGTGCTGAAGTCGAAAGTGCAAAAATAGCAGCAAGAAATCAACAGGAGCTCAAAGTTCCACAGCAGCCAACACCAGCTCCTGCGGTAGTGACTGAAACTCTTGCCACTGCCACTGCCACTGAAACTGACGACTGGACTTTTGACAGTCCGGGCGAGTTTATTGAAAAACTGATGCCAGCAGCCAAACAAGCGGCACAAAAATTAGGTTTGGAGCCTTTGGCTTTATTAGCTCAGGCCGCTTTGGAAACAGGGTGGGGACAGCGTACCTTCAAGACAGCAGAAGGCAATAACAGCTTTAACTTTTTTGGCATCAAAGCTCACAATAGCTGGCAGGGTGATGTAGCTGTAGTCGACACACTAGAATATAGGCAAGGCGTAGCTCAAAAAGAGAAAGCCAAGTTTCGTGCTTACGAATCTCCTGAACAAAGTCTGGGCGATTATGTCGACTTTATTAAATCCAATCCGCGTTATCAGCAGGCAATAGCCGTAGCAGACAATCCTAAAGCCTATTTCCAGCAACTTCAGGCTGCAGGCTATGCCACAGATCCAAATTACGCTCAGAAAATTTTATCGGTATTTAACAGTGATACCTTCAAACAGGCACGAAACCTGCTAACGAATAAAGAGTAATAAAGCTTTAGTTGGCGTTGCCGATTAACACAGTGACGGTGCTTGAGCATCAGCGGAGAATCAGATGTCGGATAATTTACTTAGGATTGGAACCTCAGCCATACTGGCCAGTACTGCTTTGCTTTCGACCACAAGTAACAACATTGCCAACCTGAATACTCCTGGCTATAGCAGGCAGCGTACAGAGTTCGAATCCAATACCTTGGGGCTAGGAGTTGGTCGTGGTACTACAGAACGTCTGGTCAATGAGTTTGCACAGAAACAACTTTGGCGTGACGTGTCTTCATCCAGCTATTCCAACCAATTTTTATCCGAGGCCAGTCGGGTTGATGCGTTAATGTCAGATCAATCCAACAGTGTTTCGACTGGTATGTCGTCTTTTTTCAGCCAGTTGCAAACGGCCATTAATGACCCGACCAATGCATCTTCACGCCAGCTGGTTATGGGGAGTGCGCAGACTTTACTGAATAAATTCAACACTTTGTCAAATCAAATGACAGCGCAAAATAAGTATCTGAGCCAACAACTCGAAACAGATGCTGCCGACGCCAACGAGCAAATAGGCGCTATAGCCCGATTAAATCAGGAAATCATGGCCTATGGCAATAATCCGGCTAAACCACCGCCATTGGATTTACTAGATAAAAGGGACCAGGCCATTAAAGAATTGTCAGTCCTAGTGGATATTAATGTGCTTGACGCTGACAATGGTGATAAGCAAGTGTTTCTGGCCAGTGGTCAGTCGCTGGTGCTGGAAAATGGTAAATTTAATTTGTTTAGTGTCGCAGGTGAGCCAGATCCAAATCGCAAAGTGTTGCAGCTCAAAGCTGGTACAAACCAAAACGTGATCATCAACGTGTCTGAAACTGATTTGGGCGGAAAAATAGGCGCTTCACTGGAGTTTCGCACTAAGGTGCTGGACCCTGCTCAGCGTGAGTTAGGCCAACTGGCCTTATCTTTCGCCGACGCTTTAAATACCCAAAATCGTTTGGGCATGAATGCCGATGGTAATTTAGGTGGCGACCTATTTGTGTTACCCAGTTTTACTGCTTTACCTTTTAGCAGCAATACCGGCAATGGTGCAATTACTGCCTCTATAGCTGCAGGGCAAGGCAAAAATATTCCGGCTAATGACTTTCGTATTAGTTTTACAGCACCTGATGCCTTTACGGTGGAGGCCTTGGATGCCTCAGGTAATGTAATCCCAGGCACTGCTATCAGTCGTGCTGGTGTGACTTTCCCTGTGACTGTCACCTCAGATAACGCCAACGACTTTTTTGGTCTGAATATTACCCTGACCAATGGTGCTCCGCCTTTTGCTGCTGGTGATAAGTTCGATTTAAAGCCTTTAAGTATTGCGGCACAAAATATCAGCCTAGCCTCCACTCGTCCTGAAACCTTAGCCTTAGCATCACCCTTGAAAGGTGAGAAAAAACTGACGAATCTGGGGAACGCTGAAATAGATCAGCTCACCATAGCCAGCGTTGGGCAGGCCGGTAACAGATTATCGCAACCTGCAAACTTTGCTGATGGTCCTATATCTATTACTTATCTGGGCAATAATCAGTTCCGAATTGACGACTCGGGGGCTCCTGTGGTGACCGAAACAATCACTTTTGCTGGCACAGACTATAAGAACTTATTAAGTGGTTCAGCGAACTTTGCCAACGCAGGTTTTGATTTTTCTGTTAAAGGTGTGCCTCAATTAGGCGATACATTTAGTATCAGCTATAACACTGGTGGTTTTGAGGACAACAGAAACGGTCTGAAGCTTGGTGATTTACAAACTGCGGATTTAGTTCGTATTAATGCAGCCACCACTGTGAACGCCGATAAATACCAGACTTTTAATCAGGCTTATTCAGAATTGGTGGGGACTGTAGGTACTCAAACCAGTCAGGCTCGGGTTGCTGCTGCATCGTCGAAATCTTTACTAGAGCAGACCTCTGCATGGCATGAATCTTTATCAGGAGTTAGTTTAGATGAAGAGGCTGCCGACTTAGTGCGCTTTCAGCAAACTTATGCGGCAGCGGCTAAAATTTTATCCACGTCACAAACAATTTTTGACACGCTGTTGCAGGCGGCGAGGTAGTAATGCGTACCACTTTTAATATGAAATATGCTCAAAGCTTGGATTCGATCATCAGCACCCAGGACAAATTACAGACTGCAAGTTTAATGATAAACAAACAGACTAAGATCCTCACCGCAGCTGATGATCCAGCTGGTGCAGCCCGGGCTGTAGGTTTGGAAGCGAATATTCAGCAAACGACTCAATATCAGAATAACAATGCAGCCGCTCGTAATAGTCTGGAGTTGCAGGAGACGGTCCATAGCAGCATCCGCGGAGCTATGGATAGAGCTCGCGTACTTACTCTTTCCTTGGGCAATGGTACCTACGATGAAGAAGACCGTAAAGCTATAGGGGAGCAGCTGAGTAATATACGCGATGAGTTATTTGATCTGATGAATCGCCGTGACGAACTTGGCGGTTTTTTATTCTCTGGTTTTCAGGATCAAACTCAGCCTTACAGCCTAAACGCAACCACAGGTAAATATGAATTTAATGGTGACGAGGGCCAAAAGTCTATTCAGCTATCTTTATCAATTTCGATAGCGGCGAATGACAGTGGGCGCAGTATTTTCGATAGTGTAGACAAAAGGTTTCAAACAACGACCCCGGTCGTTGGTGCTCCTGTGAGCGCAGCGACGGTGACAGTGGCTAATCAAAGCGTATTCGACAACTTTTATAAGCAAAACTATGACGGTTTAACAGCAGCTAATAATGACTACTCTGTTGTGTTTTCTGCTCCGTCTAATTATGAGATTCAGCGTAACGGCGCCGCTATGGTACCTGCTGTTACTGGTGTTTACACAGCGGGAAATCCAATAAACTTCAACGGGCTAACTATTGATGCCACAGGTGCAGCTCCTGGCGGTACTGTTGATTTTAGTCTTCGTCCTCCGGAAAAAACTAATATTCTGAATTCTTTGACTGATTTAATTAATGGTATTGAGGCGGGCGATAGTGGCAACGTATTGAACGAGCGCATTCTTGATGCAACGGTTGAAATTGACAATGCTTCGGCAAAAGTAGATTCAGCAATGTCTTCAATAGGTGGCCGCTTGAATGTAGTAGAGAGTATTTTTGGAAGTAATGAGGACCTGCTTATTGCGACCAAGTCACATAAAGCTGATGTGGTAGAACTAGATTACAGTACGGGGATCACCGAACTGGTGAAACAGGAGACAGCTTTGCAAGCGGTACAGGCTACGTTTAGCAGAGTCACGGGCATCAGTTTGTTTGATTACATTAATTAGAGGCGAGATAATTAAGGATGATAAAGAATATTCAGTTGCTGCTTGAACTTGAAACCTTTGATCGCGCTTACTTAGATTTAGACTCCGAAACTTGGCCTGTTGCTGATTTTCATCATTGGGATGCACGGCAGTTTGAGCCCCTCTTAGCTGAGCGGAAAACTGAATTACTACTGGCATTCACGCCTCAATCCAATGCTGTAAAACTATGGTACTGGATGCAATGGAATTTAATTAAGCCTGAAAAGGTAGATAAAGCTGAATTTCACGTGCTGTTCTCAGTATTACCTTTAAGCCAGAAATATATGGTTTATACCCAGTTGATCAGAGCTGGTTTTGTTGGCCGCTCACAAGGCATCGACACCTATCCGTTGTTTGTAGTGATTTGTAAAGAATTTGCCACCGTCAGTCATAAATTAGGGCAGGTTTCTCCTTTAGAGGCTGATGCTAATGAAGATATTGTGCTTATTCTGACCAATCAGTTTGTTGGTTCTGCCCACGGCCCAACTTTAACTACGTTAAATTACGCCAGTGCTCTTAGACGCATGGGAAAATACCCCATAGTTATCTGTACTACCAGTGTGCCCAAAGTGGCTCTATACCTAAACCCTCTTCCTGCTCCGATTTTTTTCGGATCAGTCAAAGAGGAATATTTCAAAAATAATACTTTATTTGATCTGGACAACAGAACAGAAACGGAACTGCCAGGCAAGGTTATGGTTGAATGCTGGGGCGAGCAGTTCGATTTTGTGCAGCTGGCTCCTATGGATGATCCTGCACATTTATTGGATTTAATCCAATTGGTAAACAATCTTAATCCTCGTTATATTCTTGGTGTTGGCGCTATGAATCCTGTGCTGGAATTGATTGGCGCGGCGAGGCCCGTGCTGAATATCCCATGTGTTACTTCACTGGTAACCACGCCATATTCTGTTGCCGTGTTGCATAGGGAGCTGACGGAAACTGATCAAAAACGCCTTGAACAAATTGACTATTTACGGCCAGTATTAACCAGTCGATTGCCGTTCAGGTTACGTAATAATAAAGGTCGTCGAATCAGTTCAATACAGGAACGTACGTTAAAGTTCGTTGTTGTGGGACACAGATTGGATCAAGAAATTAAAGCTGATTTTACTCAGACACTGATGACGTTAAAGCTGCATTTTACGCAGGCTGCATTTGTGTTTATTGGCCCTGACAGCCTGCCGGCATTGCCAGCAGAGATCCAGCAATCAAGCTATTTTACCGGTAAAGTCAGTAATGCCATTGAGTTGATAGGAACTTGTCATTTTATGCTGAATCCCAGACGGCAAGGAGGAGGTACGTCAGCAATAGAGGCCTTGAGTTTAGGCATTCCAGTCTTAACCGAACCTTTTGGAGACGTTTATCAGTATGTTGGTGATGCCTTTGTCTGTTGCAATGATGACGAGCGACTGGAGTTTATCAATACCTATTTAAATGATCCAGAATGCCGGAGTTTTTACGATCAACATTGTCATGCTGTCTACGCTGCAGCTACTGACACTGCTAACCTGCTGCAGAATTTGCTACTTGATTTCGATCACTATATTTATCAAAACTTAGTTGCTTAATACTTCCAAATATCTGGGCATTTCGGCTTGATTTCGAAAATGCTCAGATATCTAAAAAAAATTAAACTTTCATTCATACCCGCCGATATACAGAAGTTACGGTATAGAACATCATCATCTTTGTCATGATTTAAGTAATAAATTTCAAATTTATTCTAAAGAAAAAACTCTTCGAGTCGATACATTAATCAAGCGGGGATTAAAAACGATAAATACTCTGCATATATAATAATGCTCAGGAGAAATGAAAATGGCTTTATTCGTAAATAGTAATATTTCAGCATTAAATGCCCAAAGGCAATTAATCAATTCAGGTAAATCTTTAGATACCGCGTTTCAGCGTTTATCTTCAGGCTTTCGTATCAACAGTGCTGCAGATGATGCCGCGGGTTTACAGATTAGTAATCGCTTGACATCGCAAATTAATGGTTTGAATCAAGGTATTAGTAATGCGAATGACGGCATCTCGCTAGCTCAAACCGCTGAAGGTGCGATGGAGGAGATTACAAATTCACTTCAACGTATTCGGACTTTAGCTATTCAGTCACAAAATGGTATCAATAGTTCAGGTGATAGAACTGCTCTGCAAAAAGAAGTGTCAGCGCTACAAACTGAAATCGACCGAATTAAAGACACAACTCAGTTTGGTGGTGTTGACTTATTAAAGGGAACATTTTCTGCGAACTTTTTAGTAGGTGCAAATGCTGGTCAGAATATTTTAGTGAAAATGTCTAGAACTGATGGTTTTGGTACAAAAGGCCTTGGTATCGATACATTAAGCATTAAAACTGTTGCGGGTGCATCTCGAGCGATCACTCTTTTAGACAGCGCTATCAAAGCAATAGACAGCACGCGAGCAGATTTAGGTGCGATACAAAATCGGTTTCAGTCAACGATCCGAAATTTATCAAACATTGTGGAAAATATCTCCTCAGCACGCAGCCGTATCAGAGATACAGACTTTGCGAAAGAAACAGCAGAGCTAACCCGCGCTCAGATTTTACAGCAGGCCGGTACCACTATTTTATCGCAGGCGAATCAGCGGCCACAGGCTGCACTTTCATTACTAGGTAATTAATTTATAAATAAAATCATCTAATCAAATTTTAGACGACTCCTGAGCTTTATGCTCTTTGGCTACACAATATTGTGTAGCCTTTTTTTATTTTATTCTTAAGGTGTTTTTTGTTTTAATTTTCTTGTTTTTTCTTAAAGAAAAAACTCTTCGAGTCGATACATTAATCAAGCGGGGATTAAAAACGATAAATACTCTGCATATATAATAATGCTCAGGAGAAATGAAAATGGCTTTATTCGTAAATAGTAATATTTCAGCATTAAATGCCCAAAGGCAATTAATCAATTCAGGTAAATCTTTAGATACCGCGTTTCAGCGTTTATCTTCAGGCTTTCGTATCAACAGTGCTGCAGATGATGCCGCGGGTTTACAGATTAGTAATCGCTTGACATCGCAAATTAATGGTTTGAATCAAGGTATTAGTAATGCGAATGACGGCATCTCGCTAGCTCAAACCGCTGAAGGTGCGATGGAGGAGATTACAAATTCACTTCAACGTATTCGGACTTTAGCTATTCAGTCACAAAATGGTATCAATAGTTCAGGTGATAGAACTGCTCTGCAAAAAGAAGTGTCAGCGCTACAAACTGAAATCGACCGAATTAAAGACACAACTCAGTTTGGTGGTGTTGACTTATTAAAGGGAACATTTTCTGCGAACTTTTTAGTAGGTGCAAATGCTGGTCAGAATATTTTAGTGAAAATGTCTAGAACTGATGGTTTTGGTACAAAAGGCCTTGGTATCGATACATTAAGCATTAAAACTGTTGCGGGTGCATCTCGAGCGATCACTCTTTTAGACAGCGCTATCAAAGCAATAGACAGCACGCGAGCAGATTTAGGTGCGATACAAAATCGGTTTCAGTCAACGATCCGAAATTTATCAAACATTGTGGAAAATATCTCCTCAGCACGCAGCCGTATCAGAGATACAGACTTTGCGAAAGAAACAGCAGAGCTAACCCGCGCTCAGATTTTACAGCAGGCCGGTACCACTATTTTATCGCAGGCGAATCAGCGGCCACAGGCTGCACTTTCATTGCTAGGTAGTTAATCACTAGTAACTGCTTTTTATTGAAACGAATTTCATCTGGTTGACAAATAAGGTCAGCTTGTGAACACAAACTTTATGGCGCTTGCTGGTTCGGCAATAACTACCGGCCGCCAAGGGAAAAAAGGAAAGGCTTAATGGCTATATACACACTAACTGGAGGATGACCCTATGTCATTATTTGTAAACACCAACGTATCAGCGATCAATGCACAACGCCAATTAATTAATTCTGGCGGTTCACTTGATACAGCTTTTAAACGTTTATCATCAGGTTTTCGTATCAACAGCGCTGCTGATGATGCTGCTGGTCTACAAATCAGCAACCGTTTATCTTCACAGATTAACGGTTTGAACCAGGCGATTAGTAATGCCAATGATGGTATTTCTCTAGCACAAACTGCTGAAGGTGCAATGGAAGAGATCACGAATTCATTACAACGGATTCGAACCCTAGCTATTCAGTCACAGAATGGTATCAATAGTTCAGGGGACAGGACTGCACTTCAAAAGGAAGTTTCAGCGCTTCAAACCGAAATCAACCGTATAAAAGACACCACTCAATTTGGTGGCATTGATCTATTAAAAGGCTCGTTTTCAGCGAATTTTTTAGTTGGAGCTAACGCTGGTCAAAACATTTTAGTCAAAATGTCACGAACAGATGGTTTTGGTACAAAAGGCCTAGGTATCGATACATTAAGTATTAAAACCGTTGCTGACGCATCTCGTGCGATAACACAGATAGATAGTGCCATTAAATCCATCGATTCAACCCGAGCTGATTTAGGTGCTTTGCAAAACCGTTTTCAATCTACTATTCGTAACTTGAGTAACATTGTTGAAAACGTATCATCCGCGCGCAGCCGGATCAGAGATACTGACTTTGCGAAAGAAACCGCAGAATTAACTCGTTCACAGATTCTGCAGCAGGCTAGTACTACAATTCTATCGCAGGCCAATCAGCGTCCACAGGCAGCTTTGTCACTGTTAGGTTAATTTTAAAAATTAACCGCAATGACATGGTTATAAAAAGAGGTCAGATCACATTTCTGAAATGGAAATGTGATCTGACCTCTTTTTTTTACCTTTTTAAAAATATTTTCACTATGTAAGTTTTTGAAAAATAAAGAAAAGTGAACTTTTTTGCCATCAAGAGGAAAATAATTGCCTTTTTTTATTAAAGTCCTGAAGTTGGTTGCCGATAGCTAGTTAAGCCAAATTGCAGTTTGGCGAAATTTGCGGGGTTCCGCTTAACAATAAAGTTGTTTCAGAGTTTGCAGACTCGTGACAACTTAAGGAGTGACTTATGGCTTTAGCAGTAAACACCAACGTATCCGCGTTAAATGCGCAACGTCAGTTATTATCATCAGGTAGTTCTTTAGATACTTCGTTCAAACGTTTATCTTCAGGTTTCCGTATCAATAGCGCAGCAGACGACTCTGCTGGTTTGCAAATCAGTAACCGTTTATCTTCTCAAATAAATGGTCTGAATCAAGCTATCAGTAATGCCAACGATGGTATTTCTTTAGCTCAAACCGCTGAAGGTGCAATGGAGGAAATTACTAACTCTTTGCAACGTATCCGTACTTTAGCTGTTCAATCACAGAACGGTATCAACAGTTCTGGTGACCGTACTGCACTACAGAAAGAAGTGTCAGCACTGCAAACTGAGATAGACCGTATCAAAGATACCACTCAATTTGGTGGTGTAGATTTATTAAAGGGTTCTTTTTCAGCGAATTTTTTAGTTGGCGCGAACGCAGGCCAAAACATTTTAGTTAAAATGTCCCGAGCTAACGGTTTTGGTACAAAAGGCTTAGGTATCGATACTTTAAGTATCAAAACTGTTGCTCAAGCGTCAACTGCGCTAACTCAAATTGATAGCGCTATTAAATCTATTGACTCAGCTCGAGCAGATTTAGGTGCTATACAAAACCGATTCCAGTCTACTATCCGTAACTTGAGTAACGTTGTTGAAAACGTATCGGCTGCACGTAGCCGTATCCGCGATACTGATTTTGCAAAAGAAACTGCTGAGTTAACACGGGCACAGATATTGCAGCAAGCAAGTACCACCATCTTGTCTCAGGCTAACACCAGACCTCAAACTGCACTATCCTTATTGGGCTAACAGTGAAAGGGGCGAAGGCTAACTAAAGCCTTCGCCGGTTTTGCCGATAAAGAGGTATGTATGAGTTCAGTTATAACGAGTAATATGGGCTATCAGCAATCGGCTCCGACAGCTACGGCAAACGTTGCGGTTGATCTGAGTAAAGTTAAAGCGAGTTCTGAAGCTGTTCGAACAAAAGATATGGCAAAAGCTGAATCAAACGTAACGACAGAGGCTATGAGTACTGATGAGTTGGGCAAAGCCGTTGAAGATGTCAATCAGTTTGTAAATTCTCAGGGCCGTACTTTAAATTTTTCTGTCGACGAAGAATCTGGTAAGCCAGTCGTTAAAGTGATTGATTTCGAAACCAAAGAAGTCATTCGTCAGATACCATCTGAGGAAGTATTGACTATGGCAAAAGCAATCAAAAGACTACAAGAAGATCTTGGTTCTGCAACAGGTTTAATGTTTGATAAAACGATATAAGAGAGGATGAATCATGGCGATCCGTTCGTTAGGTGCTGCATCAGGGCTTGATCTTGAAAGTCTGGTAACACAGTTAGTTAAAGTGGAGCGGGATAGTAAAGTAAGCCGTCTGGACACGACGAAAAAGGAACTTGATTCAACTCTTTCTGGTTTCGGTAAATTAAAATCAGCTTTGACTAAGGTCAAAGATGCTTCAGTTGCACTGGGCGAAGATAAGCTAAGATCCAGAACCACGACAATAAAACAGCCAACCGATACTAAAACCTACCTGGAAGCCAAATCTAGCGGCACAGCTGCTGCAGGCAATTTTGATATTAAAGTCAAATCTGTGGCCACAGGCAGCAGAATTGAAAGTGCTGACAATGCGTATAGCGGCGCCAATGCAGTGATAAGCACTACTGCAGGTAAATTAACCTTCGAGGCGGGTGGTAAAAGCTTTGATGTCGATGTTAAAGCTAACATGACACTCGATGAATTCCGGAAGGAGGTGAACAAGGCCTCAGGAAACTTTGGCGTAACTGCAAATATTATTAATGCTGGCGATGGCACTGGCACTAAACTAGTTTTGAACTCTTCCGTTACCGGCGAAGATAATGATTTAAAGATCAGCAATAATAACGTCGAACTGGACGCGTTATCTACAGTTGCCAACGGTAGTACGTTGGATGGTTCAGGTGGGCTTGAAGTTGCCATAGAGGCAGGTGATGCGGAGGTTGAGATTGATGGTATTAGTGTAAAAAGTAAAACCAATACTTTTTCCAATGCTATTCAGGATACAGAACTCAAAGTATTGGCCGTTACACCCGCTGACAATAATGCAACTTTGACTATAGCGACTGACAAAAAAGCTGCCGAAGAAAAAATCCAGGCTTTTATTACTGCTTACAATGCTTTAATCACAGAAGTCGATACATTAACCAAAAATCGCACTATTGGCGATGACGGAAAAACTGTCCTTGCAGAAGGCGGTGCGCTTAGTGGTGATCCTATGGTTCGTAGTATCATGAATCAGGTGACTAAAAGCTTAGGCGGTGTCTTTTCATCCGGCGGTGCAGAGTTAAATAACCTTTATGCGCTTGGTATAACCTTCAATAAAGAAGGTAAGATGGAAATTTCCACATCCACCTTGTATGGCGGTGATTCCGGTCGTGTGCGTTTTGATAAAGCGCTTGAGAATAACTACGATAAGATTGCAGATTTATTTGGTGGTGATGACGGTATCAGCGAATCCTTAGATGATCTTATTTCTCAGTTTACAGCTCGTGACGGCCTGTTGGTGAACAAAGAAGACTCACTTAAAGCGCAATTAAAGAAAAATACTAAAGATCGTGATGCCTTTGACCGATATATAGAAAGCTACGAAGAAACGTTACGACAACGCTATGGTGCTCTTGATTCAACTCTGGGTCAGTTGCAAAGCACTTCGAGCATGTTAGTGTCACAACTTGCGTCGTTACCTAAATATAATTAACAGGAGCTTTTTATGAGTTATGGTATTAAAGCCTATAAATCTGTTGGCATTAAAGACGATTTAGCGGTCGCAGATCCACACCGTATTATTCAGTTATTAATGCAGGGCTCTTTGGAGAATATGGCGAAAGCAAAAGGCGCAATGGAGCGTAAAGACTTCGCAGAAAAGTCCAAAACAGTTTCTAAGGCCATGAGTATTATCTCTGCATTACAGCATTCACTAGATATGGATGCAGGTGGAGAAGTCTCAGAAAATCTCTGGTCTTTATATGACTTTATGGTTAATCATTTGATTGTAGCCAGCAGAGAGAGTAGTCCTGCTAAAGTGGATGATGTCATAGAAATTATGCTGAAAATTAAGTCTGGCTGGGACGCTATTCCAGTGGAAGAAAGGCAGAAAGGTTTCCAGCTGTTGGCTGAACGGCAAGAGCAAGAATCGCGAGCATCTGCGTAATGCCGAATCTTATAGCTGATATGGCTACTAAACGTGAGCAAATATCCGCGATTCTTTTAACCGAAAACTACTCTGTGGAAGACTTTTCAACCTATTGGCAGGAGTTTCATTCCCTTCTTGTTGAACTGTGTGCCCAACCATCACAAACATCAGATTTAGAAATTATATTGGCAGATAACTTGCAGTGGGTTAGCCTTGTTACTGAAAAAGTAAACTTCGAACGAAATAGAGTTGCCACAGCAATGTTGCAATTACGAAAAGGAAAAGTTGCTCATCAGCGCTATGGCGACAATAATTAAGCAGGTTCAAAGCTTTTATGTTGAAATATATCAATTACCAGATCTTCGATAATGCCGAGGCGCAAGACGAGCTGGAACAAAAAATGTCCGTTACTATTGGTCGCAATATTCGTCAAAATGTTGACGCATTTCGATCATATATACCCAGCATGGTTGCAGTTATAAATCAGCATAAAATACAGCAATACTCATTATTTTGTACCAAAGATTCTGAACTGAATATAGTCGACTTTGCTACAGGCCGTGTGTTTTATGGAAGTAATGTGAAGCAAGAAGTTTTGCAGGAAGTTGAACAATTCTATACCCATGCTCCTTATTTCAACATTAAAACTGGCTCTGATTTCAAGGCATGGAACAGCCAGTGTTTGCCTCACAATATAGACGCGTTGGTTGTATTTGGTTTAGGTTTGGGTTATCACATCAATGAACTTTTACTTAATTGCAAAATTAAATATCTTATTGTTTATGAGCCTAGTGTTGATATTTTATTGTGCTCTGTCCAATCGAATGATTGGCTGCAATTACTTGAGAGAGCCCAAAACTCTGGGACTCGTGTTTTCTTGCAAATAGGATCAGATGCAAGCTCATTGCCAGCTGAATTGGAAGAATTATTAGCTTTTGACTCTGATATAGACCAGATTTTTGTCTATAGGCATCAGTTTCATCCTGTTATGGATGATGTCATCCGTTATTTGTTTGCCTCTTCAGGCAGTAAATCAAAGCTTCTACAAAAATCGTATCTATTTGATGCCTATACTAATCATAATGATTATGTATCTGAGCGTTCAAACAATACAATTGGAGCATACAGTCCTATTGTTTATAAAAATAGTTCAGCACAAGAGCTGTATGAAAAAAACATTGCCGCACTTGAACGTTTTTATCCAGAAGTTTATCGAACGATGCTTAACTATAAAGCATCATCTTGGTCATTGGTACAAGATGGTAAGGGCGAGCCTAACCTGTATCATGAAAAACGCAACGCTTTATTTCATTATGATTCAATTCAAGAGTATTCTCATCTCGTTGAATATTTTACGAATCATCCTTTCAAGGATGATATTATAGTAAATCAGTCTCCTGGCGGTAAGCTTTATAAGTATTTGCATTATAAAACTATAGCTAAGCTACAACCGCTTATTGGTGAGGCTTTAAATAAACAAGGGAAACTGCCCAAAGATGTTGATAACCTCATAATTTTTGGTGTTGCGTTAGGTTTGCATGTCCAAGAATTAACTGACTTGTATCAGATCAAAAATTTATTCATATGTGAGCCTAACTTAGATTTTTTTGCTGCAAGTTTATATGTGACAGATTGGGAAAGTATATTTCGTAAAGCAGATGAGAATGAATACAGAATTTATCTAAATCTTGGTGGTGATGGAAGTCATTATTTTTACGATCTTATGTCGCAATTTTATCAAGTAGGAGCTTACTCGATAGCAAACACATACATGCTAAGCACCTACTACAACGTAGGGATGCAGAAGGCTATTGGCAATCTGCGCTCTGAGCTTAAAGTTGTTCTTGCTCTCGGTGAATACTATGATCATGCTCGATATGGTATTGCGCACACGTATCAAGGGCTGAAGTCTAATAATCGATATTTAAAAGATAATAGTGAAGACTACAGAAAAAGTCTTGCGTTGTCTTTACCCGTTTTTATAGTTGGGAATGGGCCTAGTCTAGATGTTAACTTCGAATATATTAAAGAATACAGAGAACGTATCGTTCTCATAAGTTGTGGAACAGCACTACGGTCTTTATACAAAAATGGTATTAGACCTGACTTTCATGCAGAGATTGAACAAAATAGAGCAACTTTTGACTGGATTAATTTGATTGATGATAAGGACTATCTCCGACAGATTCGTTTGCTTAGCGTCAATGGTATACACCCTGATACATCCGCACTATTTAAGGAAACATTGCTTTGTTTTAAAGATGGTGAAGGTTCGACTTATGTATTTAATAACGGATTGAAAAAGATGGGTTTACAAAGTGCCTCTTTGTCTTATGCATACCCTACCGTGACTAATCTAGTTTTAAATTACTGCTTGAAATGGGGCTTTGAGTTATTTTACTTGTTTGGTGTTGATCTTGGCTATACAGATATTAAGCAGCATCATTCTAAACACTCCGCTTATTACAAAACTAATGGTGAAGAAATATATGACTATCAAGAACACCATGGTGGTGGTATTCCCTCACCAGGTAATTTTGAGCCATTTGTATACACTAAACCTGAATTCGATGTTTCTAGAAAGCTGCTTGAGCAGGCTATTGATAAAGCTGGCAGAAAAGTTTATGTATTTAATTGCAGTAATGGCGTTAAGATAAAAAATACTTCACCGCTTAAGGCTGAAAATATACTGCTAACTCATCAAATGTCAGGGGTTACTTTATTGATTGATGACTTAGTCTCATCATCGTTTTATGCGATGCCTGACTTTGCTGCTGATCAAATCATAAACGGTTTTAGTGTTGATGCTTTTAAAAAAACTATATTAGAGTGGTTAGCTTTATTAGAGAAGGATATTAATAACCAGCAGGAAGCTAAGATGTTATTATCTGAACAATGGAAGCTACTTCGAAAGAAAGGTGCTGCTAGTGATGATGTAACTTTTTTCTTGTTCCATGGTAGTGCCAATTATATTTCCGGTGTGTTAACGAAGATAGCTGCCAACATAAATGACGATGTGGAATCTAGCCAGAAATTTGTTGAGACTTTTAATAAGGTGCTTGCAGTCTGGAGAGATTATTTGAATGAAGGTGCAGAGGACTACGTTGCTAGACCACTTATTTGCGATAATACTGAAGTTGCCTCAATGTTTGCAGGCGTGTCATAGATTTTCTAATCAGCCATTTTTTAGTATACAATCCAAAGAGTCTGCTCAATGAAGCTTAGTGTTATAGTACCAGCATACAAATTAGCACCTTACATCCATGAATGTTTATTGAGTCTTGTTGCTCAGCAGACAAATTTTGATTTTGAAGTCGTGGTTTGTGACGATGCTTCGCCAGATAATACCTACGATATAATCGAATACCTGCAATGTTCTTTCCCGAATCTTGTTATTTTGCGTAATCAGGTAAATCTAGGGCTAATGGGGACTATGCACAGGTTGCTTGAAACGGCAAAAGGGCAATATATTGCTTATGTGGATGGTGATGACATAGCTTTACCCGGAAAGTTACAGCAGCAGTTTGATTATCTGGAACAGAACCCCGGTTGTTGCATGGTTTATCATGAGTCAGATATGTTCGATAGCGCAACAGGTCAACATTTGAAATGGTATTCCAGAGACTACTACAACTACCACTATATTCCTCAGCAAGCGGATATCACTCATTTGATCCGTTATACAGTTTTCCTACAGGCCAGCAGCGTCATGTTCCGCCGCCATGCTTCTTTGAGACAAGCGTTACAGCATGACTGCAAGATTATTTGTGACTTCCCATGGCATGTTATGAATGTAGGTTTATTGGGCGGAACTATAGATAGGCTAGATACAGTGTTGGGACGTTATCGTATTCATAGCAACAGTTTTGGTGCTCAGACCCAACAGAATCATCAGCGTCGATTAAAGGTCACGGAAGAGCTGGTTTCGGCCTGTCGTTTAGGTCAACAATTTGGTGTAGCTGCTGATATTATCGAATATGGTGTGAACCATGTTTATTTTTCAGCAGCTCTGTATTTTCTGCGATTAAACGAAACAGAATTGTTCAGAAAAATGATAGAGCAATCTGCGACCAGTGAGCTTTATTTTGACCATCGTCATCAATTGGTGTTTGAACACAGTGATCAGCCTGATTTAGTCAAACAACAATTAGGTTGGGTTGTATGAGTTATCAGGCAATTGTTATTGGTGCTGGTATCTCAGGAGCGGTAATGGCCGAACAAATGGCCAGTAAGCTCGGTTGGAAAGTATTGGTGTTAGAGCAACGTGAGCATCTCGGCGGAAATTGTTATGATCATTTGGATGAAGATGGTGTATTGATCCACAAATATGGGCCTCATTTGTTTCATACGGATAAACAGCGGGTTTGGGATTACTTGTCGCAGTTTACCGAATGGCGGTCTTATGAACACAGAGTGCTTAGTCAGATTGATGGCCAACTACTTCCTATTCCTTTTAATCTGACCAGCATCCGCAAAAGTTTTGCTCCCCCTGTGGCTGAAGGCATGATTCAAGCGCTCAAACAACGTTTTGGCGAAGGTGCCAGAGTACCTATTTTACAGCTCAGACAAGAGCAAGAACCCTTGTTGTTACAGTTGGCTGAGTTTATTTATCAGCGTGCTTTTGTCAATTACACCAGCAAACAATGGGGTGTCGGGCCTGAAGCTATTTCCCCTGATGTAACGGCCAGAGTGCCTGTTGTGGTTAGTGAAGACGATCGTTATTTTACTGACCCCTGGCAGGCAGTGCCTTTACATGGTTATAGCGCCATGATTAGCAAAATGCTCTCGCACCCAGGTATAGATTTACAACTGTCATCTCCTATGCATACAAGAGTTCAATTGAACTGGAGCTCCCGACAAATATTACTTGATGAGCAGCCATTTGAAGGTCCACTGATATATTGTGGGATGATTGATCAGCTGTTGCCTGATTGCTCAGTTTTATTACCTTACCGCTCGTTACGTTTCCAACACAAACATCTGAAGCAGGAATGCTTCCAGCCAGTAACCACAGTCAATTATCCGAACGAACATGCTTATACCCGCATTACAGAATTTAAGCACCTAACGGGGCAGCATCACACAGGAACCAGCATCACCTATGAGTATCCTTGTGACTATAAACCAGATCAGGGGCTAGAACCTTATTATCCGATTTTTACCGAGTTTGCTCAGCAGCAATATCAACAATGTGTGGAGCAGTTACATCAGTTCCCACAAATTCTCGCGCTCGGCAGGTTAGCTGAATATCGTTATTTTGATATGGATGACGCGGTGGATAATGCACTTGAACGATTCTTCTGTTTACAAGAATCAACGTTGAGGAAGTATTTTCAGTCATGAATTTACCTCATCTGCCTTGGCCTGAGGGGCTCAAAGGCGATATTAAGTTGGTGAGCTTTGATGTCTTTGATACTTTAGTTTTTCGCAAGTCTGGAACCCCTGACGATTTTTTCATGCATCTTGCTGATGAAGCTACTCATAGGGGGCTTTGGCAACAAGATGATAATCAGAGCTTTGTAAAGCTTCGTCGAAAAGCTGAGGATAGCGCTCGCCGTGCCCGCTTTGCGAAAAGTGGTCATAGAGAAGTGACGTTATCAGAGATCTACAGTAATTGGCCTTCTGTAGCTGGAGCAAAACTCTGTGTGCTGGAAGCTGAATTAGAGTTGGCTGGCTGGACCATAAATCCTGTTGCGATTTGCTGGCTTGAAGAGGCTTTTACTGAAGGTAAAAAAGTTGCTCTTGTATCTGATATGTATCTTGATTCGGATCTTATCGTATCGTTTATCAAAACACAGCTTCCATCGCTTGTGCTGGATTTAGTTTTGGTCTCTGGTGAGTCTGGCTGCAGCAAACAAGATGGAGGGTTGTTTGCTACATTAATAAATAGGTGTGGTGTCAGAGCTACAGACATACTTCACATTGGAGATAATGCAATAACAGATGGCCAGATGGCGCAAGCTGCAGGCATTCATCATCTGGTTGTGACACCTTCAGAATACTTTCTCTTGTTGACAAACTATGAGCATCGTTTAGGTAGCATTCCTTATGGAGTCGATGCACTTAGACGACGCTGGCTCTGGCATTATCCCGATGAAAGTTTTGCAGCCAATGTGAGTGCTTTAGTTTACGGGCCATTCTTGTTTCATCTTGTTCATTGGTTGCAAATCCGTTGTAAGGCGTTGGGTATTGATACTCTATTTTGTCTTCTTCGGGAGGGGGAAGTTATCTCTTCGCTTTTGGCATCAATGAATTGCCCTGGGCTTGACGTTAAAACTGTTTATATTTCGCGTCGCTCAAGCTTGTTACCTGCGCTCCTTGAGGTCACTCCTGAGGTATTGCATCAACTAAGTCAACGAAGAGGTTACACTCTTTTTGAATGCATTGAAGATTTTGGGCTTGAATTACCAGATAACTGGCAATCGATGGCGGCGACTTGCCTTTCAGATCTGGTCGGGACTCAGTTATGGGATGAGCTCTTGACTACAGTGGCAGATAAAAAAGATGTAATTAGAGAGTATTTGCAATCGCAGCGTCAGCTATTAATCAGCTATCTTATTGATTTAGGTTTAGAAAATAGATCTGGAGTCGCATTGTGGGATTGGGGTTGTGGTGCCAGTATGTTTACTAATTTGGCTCGATTAATGCCACTCGAACAGCCTCGATTCTTCATGACTTACGCCAGTGCTAAATCAGAGGCTTTCTCTTTGCAGCGTCATTTAGAAGTCTTTATGCCTATAGATGAACGCGCAATCGCTTTGAGCAAAGCTCCCGAACTCTCAGAAATTTTGCTGAATGGTTCTCTGTGCTCAACCCGTGCTTACCATGCAGATGGAGGCGTAATCTATCCTGAGTTAGTACCAAATCATACAATGACAACGTCTCACGCCTCTTTGCTCAATGATTTTCGGCGTGGTGTACATTCGTTTGTAACATTGGCCATGAAGAGCGGCATTGTTCCACTCATTGACTTTTCATCTCGAAAAGCTGTCGCCTCTATACTCTATCGGCTCGTCCGTTATCCACTAACTTCAGAGGCTATTTGCTTGGGGCAACTTCAACTACCCTTATCTTCAGGTATTACAACGAAACTGATTTGCGAAGATGTTGTGAAGGCATTTAAGCAACAGTACTCAAGGGCTGACGAAGCCTTTGCAGATGTCAACTTAGGGCGATTGGCTTCTTCTCTTCGTGGTTTTTGGAATGAAGGAGCGATAGCTCAGGCATTCCCCGGGAGCACAGGACTCTTGGGCGAGCTTGGCATGAGTGCAGGTGACGACATTGTTGCTCCATTATTATTGGCAAATCTACAGCATAGTAATATCACATACACAGCAGTTTATGGCGCAGGGGAGTTAGGGGCACAAGTCTTGCGGCTATTAAGAGAACAGGGAATCACTGTGAGTTTAGTTATTGACCGGCGGGCTGCTGCAGGTAGCTTTGAACTTGACGGCTTGCCCGTTGTTACACTTGCCGAAGCTTTCAGCCGTGGAGAGAGAGTGTTTGCGGTCGCATCTAAAGTCTTTGCAAATGAGATTATGGCTGAAATTAAGTCTAAATATGGAGGCTACGAGCCTGTTGTTGTTTCCTATTTTGGTATGTAAGACAAAAAAAGATAGCAGATATTAATTAGATAAAATGTTAGACAATATAGTTACAGTGTTTTACATGCCGCATCACATAAATTTTCAATCTACTATATGATGAAATTGACCAGAAACTCTAATTTTATGGTGACCGATGAAAGTAAGCATTATTACAGCTACATATAACAGTGAAAAAACACTGGAGAAATGCTTGGAAAGCGTCGCTAAGCAAATAGCGGTCAGTGACATTGAACACATTGTAATAGATGGGCTGTCATCAGATAGTTCATTGCGAATAGCGTCAAGTTTTCCACATGTAAAAAAAATTATCTCTGCGGCAGATAGAGGTATATTTCATGCCTTTAATCGAGGCGTTGAAATGTCTAGTGGCGACATTATTTACTTTCTTGGAAGTGATGATTTCTTGCATGATGAGCATGTAATTGGCGATGTTATTTCGTATTTTAATGCTCCAGAAGTAGATTATGTGCTGGCTCGAGTTTTGTGCTTTTTTGATGATTCGGATCAAAAGTGGCTAACAGACTCTATATTGGATAGGGAGGGCGCTCATCCTTGCCATCAAGGTTTTTTTTGCAGAAAATTTTTATTTGAAAAAATTGGCCTTTTTAGTGAATGCTTTAAGATCGTAGCTGATAGTTTTTTCATGAAATTTGCAATTGCAAATTTTAATGGATTACATGTTGATAGAACTGTAGCTTGCTTTCGTCAGGGCGGGGTTAGTTCAAAAATGGATAATCAAAAGACTATACAAAGAGAGCTTCAAGCGATGCGGCTATTGCTTAATGAAGAGCGAATTAGTAGAGAATCAGAATTAAACAATACTATTTCAACCTTAAAACTATTAATGCACAAAGTGTTGCTTAACGAAGATTATTTTTCTTCTTATAAAGATTTTCGCATTTCTGTGTTTGGAACGAGAGATCTTTCTATACTTGTTAGCAAGTTAATGATTAAAGCTGGTGCTATAGTTACCTGCTTTTTAACATCGACTAAGCAGGAGTTACCAGAGATAGACGGTATAAAAATAAGATCGTTATCTGAAAATAAAAATGAAGCTGAATTTGACATAGTCTTTAATTGTATTGAAGGGCCGCATGAAGCTGAAGTAACTGCCAATATTCAGCAGATATATCCTACTGTCAAAGTAGTTAGTTGGCGAGATCTGTGAGGTTTATAAAACTATGAAAAAAGCGCTTATTACGGGTATTACAGGACAAGATGGTTCTTATCTTGCAGAGCTGCTGTTGGAAAAGGGTTATGAAGTTCATGGTATCAAAAGACGTTCTTCTTTGTTTAACACACAAAGGGTGGATCATATTTATCAGTCTCCTCATGTTGAACATCGTAACTTTATACTGCACTACGGCGACCTTTCCGATTCGTCGAACCTGACCCGCATTATTCAGCAGGTTCAGCCTGACGAAGTCTATAACTTAGGCGCGCAAAGTCATGTTGCTGTGAGTTTTGAGTCTCCTGAATACACTGCTGATGTGGATGCGATGGGGACTTTAAGGCTATTGGAAGCCATACGTTTGCTTGGCCTCGAGAAGAAAACCCGTTTTTATCAGGCATCAACCTCTGAATTATATGGGTTAGTGCAAGAGACTCCGCAGCGGGAAACCACGCCTTTTTATCCCCGTTCACCTTATGCTGTTGCTAAATTATATGCCTATTGGATCACCATTAATTATCGGGAATCCTATGGCATGTATACCTGCAACGGTATTCTGTTTAACCATGAATCTCCGCGCCGTGGTGAGACTTTTGTAACCCGCAAGATCACCAGAGGGTTAGCCAATATAGCGCAGGGGCTAGATACCTGCCTTTATATGGGGAACATTGATGCGCTGCGGGATTGGGGCCATGCCAAAGATTACGTCTACATGCAATGGTTGATGTTGCAGCAGGAACAGCCCGAAGACTTTGTTATAGCCACTGGTTTGCAATATTCGGTCCGGCAATTTATTCAGTGGACGGCAGAAGAGCTTGGCATTGGGCTGCGGTTTGAAGGTGAAGGTGTTGATGAAGTGGCTATTGTCGACTCAGTGTCAGGAGATGATGCTCCCGCCGTGAAGCCCGGCGATGTGTTGGTACGTATTGATCCTAAATATTTCCGCCCTGCGGAAGTAGAAACTCTATTAGGCGATGCCAGCAAAGCCCATGCGAAATTAGGTTGGAAGCCGAAAATAGATACCAGAACTTTGTGTAAAGAGATGGCGCTTCATGATCTGAAAGAAGCGAAGCGCCAGGCCTTTTTAAAGCAAAATGGTTTTGACTGCGCTATGAGTACCGAGGGGTGAACATGGCCAAACGTCGCGTTTTTGTCGCTGGGCATTTGGGTATGGTCGGCCGTGCTTTGTGTCGGTTGTTGCAGGCTTTGCCGCAAATTGATTTGGTAACAGCAACCAGAGACGAGCTGGATTTAACTGATCAGTCAGCAGTGCAGCAATTTTTCCGACGTCAACAGATTGACGAGCTTTATCTGGCCGCTGCTAAAGTAGGGGGGATATGGGCCAACAATCAGTTTCCCGCCGATTTCATTTATCAAAATTTAATGATCGAATGCAATCTTATTCAGGCAGCTCATCAGGCTGATATACAAAAATTGTTATTTTTAGGCTCCAGTTGTATTTACCCGAAATTATCACCGCAGCCTATTGCTGAATCAGCACTTCTAACCGGGCCTTTAGAACCAACCAACGAGCCTTATGCCATCGCAAAAATTGCCGGTATTAAGTTGTGCGAAAGCTACAACAGACAATACGGCAGAGATTATCGTTCGGTAATGCCGACCAATTTGTATGGTCCACACGATAATTTTCATCCTTTACACAGCCATGTTATCCCAGCGTTAATCGGCAAATTTACCAAGGCCATCAAAGAGCAAGCCCCTTCTATCAATATTTGGGGCACAGGTAAGGTCAGAAGGGAGTTTATGCATGTGGATGATTTAGCCAGCGCTTGCCTTCATCTGATGGGCATTGAACAAGCACAGTATTGGCTTGGGCTGGACCCAATGAATTCACATATCAATGTTGGTACCAGCAAGGATTGTTCTATTAGTGAGCTGGCAGAGTTATTGCAAGAGCTAAGTGGTTATGCAGGCCAATTGCATTATGACGTTTCACAGCCTGAGGGCACACCTGTTAAAAGACTGGATGTAACTCGTTTAAAGGACAAAGGCTTTGTTTCGAGCATTGAGCTCAAGGCAGGATTAAATCATACATGGCAGTGGTATCAGAACAACCACCATGTTTAATAGCAACAGAAGTAAAACATAAAAGGCGGATAACATGTTAAGAGTTTTACCCTGGATCACAGATGGCGCTACAGACTTTATTGATACCTTCATTAATGAGCGAACTAAACAAGGCTTGGAAACACGGGTTTTTGAGTTTGGTAGTGGTAATTCCACACTGTATTTTCTTGAAAAAGGTTGTTCAGTTGTTTCAGTCGAACATGACCATGAATGGGCTGAGAGAGTTTCAAAAACAGCTGAAATTTTTGGACACACAGAAAAATTAACCCTTCACAAAGCTGAAAGGCCCTACTGCAAACTCTATCAAGACTCAGGTTTCGATATCACAGTGATTGATGGCCGGGATCGCATACAATGTTTTCAACATGTGTTGGATTCTATAGTAAACAAGGATCAGATTATTGTATTTGACAATACGGAACGGTTTGATTACACCTACAAAGAAGCAGTTGATTTAATTAAGAAATATGATCTAAGAGCCATTCATTTTGAGCAACATCAGTTGGAACATAATGGGAAGCGATATACCACTCGAACTTACGGCAGAGATCGGGCCTATAATCGTCTTATCACTTCAATATTCCATTTGCAGGGTATGTACACAACTGACGGTAAATTTTTATTAAGAGATTCTAAGTGGGATTGATGTTTTAATTTTTCCTGATGCGTTTTTGGAGCAAAGGCTAAATTGAACACAAAATTCACTTTTACTGGCACTGACTAATACATGTTCATAATGGTAATTATTTGGCGCGCTCTGTATAAGGGTCAATATATTAAATTAAGAAGCAGACTGATTATATATGCTAAATTTATCAGGGGTGCCTGAATAAATACTTTATTAAATCATTTATTTGTTTGTGGTAGTGCCAGATTAGTTTTATGGTAAAGAGACGATGGTGAAAGTCTGGATAAGTCTACAGTATGTTAAAGGTTTTATCCTGGACTGCATTTCGTGTATCAGAAGTTGCTCAGGACATCATCGTTCAACGACATGCTGTAGAGGGAGTCATCACGTTCTTTGCTTTTGAATGAAGTTAACCGGATTTTTAGTCGCTATGTATTCTAGCAGGCGAGATGCAACTAAATTTTTGTTAATCAGCTGGTTTGAATAGATGATCATTAGTAGTCTTTTTTCTAAATTTTTAATAGTACTCAGTGAATACTATTTTTATCAAAAATGTTACATCATGAATAATGTTCAAATTTAGATTGAATGTTGATAGTTATTCCAAACAATTGAGGCAAGGTGTATGGCGAATTTATTAGTAACTGTGGTCATTCCGATGCATAACAGGGCTGAGACTATAGTCGGTTGCCTAGACTCAGTTTGCAATCAGACACATAGGAATATTGATGTTGTAGTTGTTGATGATTGTTCAACTGATAACTCGGTAGATTTAGTAAAAAGTTATAATGATCAACGAGTAAGATTGATTCAGCTTGAACAGAAAAGTGGAGCTCAAGTAGCCAGAAACCGTGGCATTTTTGAATCGAAAGCAGATTGGATTGCATTTAATGATTCGGATGATCTGTGGGTGGAAGATAAACTTGAAATTCAAATGAGTGAGTTAGAAAAAGTTAATTTTGATACGAATACTGTTGTTCATTCAAATTGTATTTGTTTAGATCAAATTAATAATAACCGCACCTGGGTGTGGGAATTACCCAAAACAAATGGCATGTGCTACGATCTTTTATTGGAGAGGCCTGCTCCGGTTTTTCCATCTCTCTTGACATCAAAATCGGCATTGCTCGACATAGGTTTTTTAGATGAAAAAGTCCCTTCTTACCAAGAGTGGGATACATGTATCAGGCTTGCAAAAATATGTAATTTCATACATGTAGATAAACCACTATTTACTTATGTATTCCACAAAGGTGAAACCATATCAAAAGATCACAAAAGAGATGTTGAAGGTTATTTATACATTATAAATAAATTTGAAGATGACCTGAAAGTAAAAAATATGTATGAAAGCCATGTTCGTCGACTCTCTAAGAGAGCAACTTCCTTTTCGTTATTTGATGAGGCGGAAAAAATATTGAGTCTGCTTGAGTCTTAGTCAAACGGTTTTTATCATTTTGAATGATGTAGCCGAATTTCGATTGCTAGTGAACAAATCGTGCTGTGGATGACTTTATGTCCGGCTGAGCAGCTAAGTTGATGTAATACATAGTAAGGCCTGTAATTTTTCGGAGACAGTGATGAAGGACGAACAGAGCAAGGTGTTTGAAAGTGATATTCAAAATAGATTAAAACACCTGAACCGCAAATTTGAGATTGACGGCGCCATCAGCAAGGTCTTGCTTGGAAAGTTGCTGGCAAAACTTAATCAGGGCACAGTGTCCTCATTGCATGAGGCTGAATTCAGAGTATTTTCGCAATTTGGTGATGACGGCATTATCCAGCATCTGGTTCATAGTCTGGATATTAAAGATAAGCGTTTTATTGAATTTGGGGTTGAGAACTATAACGAATCGAACACCAGATTTCTCTTAGAAAGCAATAACTGGCAGGGCCTGGTAATGGATGGCTCTGATAAAAATATCGACTATATCCATGCCACCTCCAATCATTGGCGGCATCATCTAACAGCGATTTCAAGTTTTATCACAGCAGAAAATATTAATCAGATCATTAAAGATGCGGGTTTTGATCACAATGTTGGTTTATTGCATATCGACATTGACGGTAACGACTATTGGGTATGGAAAGCCATTACTTGCATTCAGCCTGATCTGGTTATTGTTGAATACAACAGCTTGTTTGGTGCAGAACGTGCGCTGACTATTCCGTATGCTGCTGATTTTACCCGCTTTAATGCTCATTACAGTGGTGTCTACTTTGGTTGTTCACTGGCGGCTTTGTGTGACTTAGCTACTGAAAAAGGCTATGTCTTCGTGGGTTGCAATAGTGCTGGCAACAATGCCTATTTTGTGCGCCGTGACAAACTCAGAGGACTAAAAGAACTTAGCTGCAGGGAAGGTTATGTTTTGGCCAGTTTCAGGGAGCATAGAGACGAGCAGGGCAATCTGACTTTTATGTCGGCACTGGACGCCAGTCACTCGTTAAAAGGGCTTGAGGTATTTAACACCCGAACTTCGGCTCCAGAGCCCTTTTAAACATGGATTGGACTAGTGGCAGCAGGCCAAGCTGTTTTGGCCTGCTGCAGTTGAGATTAACTATTCTGGCGAGGCGTGAGTAAGATGATTGATAAGTTTTGTGATGGGAATGAACTGCTCGCTATCGTCATTCGCCGCGATTTTACTGCCCAGGGCATAGAGTTTTTTACACCTGATGATTTCAGTCAGCAACTGGCTTATATGAAGCGGCCAAAAGCTTATGATATCCCGCCTCACGTACATAACTTCGTCAAACGTGAAGTGGTTCTGACTCAGGAAGTGTTGTACATCAAATCCGGCAAAGTACGGGTTGATTTTTATGATCAGGACAGGGTGTACAAAGAGAGTACAGTGCTTCTTGCCGGTGATGTTATCTTGCTCGCCAGTGGTGGACATGGTTTCCATATGCTGGAGGAAAGCGAAATTATTGAGGTTAAACAAGGACCTTATGCCGGCGAGCAGGACAAGGTCCGTTTTTCTCCAGTGTCTGAGGACAAGGTAGTAGTCAAATGATCCCAGTGAATGAACCGCTGTTAGATGGCAACGAAAAAAAATACCTGCTCGAGTGCGTAGACACAGGCTGGATCAGCTCCGACGGTCCTTTTGTAAAACGTTTTGAAAAGGATATGGCTAGTTTTGTCGGCCGCAGTTACGGCGTAGCTTGTGCTAATGGCAGCGCAGCTTTAGACATAGCAGTAAAAGCTCTGGGTTTTGCACCTGGTGATGAAGTGATCATGCCGTCTTTTACTATTATTTCCTGCGCTCAGTCCTTAGTCACTCAGGGCATAGTTCCGGTTTTTGTCGACAGTGACTTCAGCACTTTTAACATGCAGGTTGCGGACATTGAAGCCAAAATCACCCCTAAAACCAAAGGCATCATGATGATCCATATTTATGGATTAACAGTGGATGTGGCACCTGTGCTGGCTTTGGCGCAAAAATATAATCTCAAAGTGATTGAAGACGCCGCTCAAATGCATGGTCAGGAATACAAGGGTAAAAAATGCGGTAGCTTTGGTGATGTCAGTGTTTTTAGCTTTTATCCGAATAAACCTGTGACTACAGGCGAAGGGGGTATGGTGCTGACCGATGATCCAGAGATATTCCAACGTTGTCAGATGCTACGCAATCTGGGTTTTGCTGCCGAGCCTGAAAAAAGATTTATCCATGAAGAGCTTGGATGGAACTACCGCATGACCAATATGCAAGCCGCATTAGGTGTGGCTCAATTGGAAAAAATGCCGTCCATAGTGCAGAAAAAACGCTGGATAGGCCAGCAGTACAACAGCTTGTTGTCCGATATCGAAGTTGTTAATTTACCAGTTCCAGAAACTGAGTATTGTCAGAATATCTACTGGGCTTACACTATTACGCTCAAAGATGATTACAAAAAAGACGCCAAAGCTGTGATGGCTGAGTTGTCACGCCGGGGCATAGGCAACAGGCCATTTTTTTATCCTATGCATCAACAGCCTGTGTTTGCCAAAATGGGACTTGTGACCAAAGACGCTTTGCCTAATGCTGAGAAACTGTACCAGCGTGGTTTTTATATTCCTTGTGGACTTGCCTTGACTGAACAGCAAATCACAGCAGTATCTGACGTGTTACATGAGGTGCTTAATTGAGTCAGTTTGGTGAACTCTATGCAGATTATTACGATCTGTTATACAAAGACAAAAATTACCAGCAGGAAGCTGATTATGTCGACAGACTGGTGCGAAAGTTTCATCCAGGTGCAACGACTTTGCTGGATCTCGGTTGTGGCACCGGCAGACATGCAGAGTTGTTTTGCACTAAAGGTTACACAGTTCACGGCATAGATATCAGTGAGGGCATGCTCAAAGTCGCGGCTCAGCGCGCTTTACAGTATGAAAGAGGCCTAAGCTTTAGTCACTCTGATGTCAAAACTCTTCAACTTGGTCAGCGTTTTGACGTCATTACAGCTCTGTTTCATGTCACCTCTTACCAAACACTGCCTGCAGATCTGCACGCGATGTTTCAATCTGTGCATCGTCATCTGAATGAAGGCGGCTTATTTATTTTTGATTTTTGGTACGGCTCCGCAGTATTAACCGACCTGCCTGTAGTTCGGGTAAAACGTCTGGAAAGTGATGCAGTAAAAGTAACCAGGCTGGCGGAACCTGAATTTTTTCCTACCCGAAACGTGGTAACTGTTCACTACGACATTTTTATTGAAGATAAAACCCAACAACATATTGTGACCATGAAAGAAAGTCATCCTATGCGTTATTTCTTTGATCCTGAGTTGGATTTGATCTGTGATGCTCATGGCTTCGAGACGCTGGACAGTTATTCGTGGCTGACTGAATCTGCGCCTGATTTTTCCAGTTGGAATGCGCTAAGAGTGGTGCGTAAATGAATGTAGCTATTATTGTCAGCTCCGGAATTTCAGCCGGAGGTGGATTTCAGTACGAAATTAAAGTCGCTTCTCTGGTGGCGCAACATTTTGGTGCTGATCAACCTTATACAGCGAAAATTTTCTCTCCTGTTATGTCCGTGGTCGAACAATACAAAAAAGCAGGTGTTGCCGTTACTTTTATCGAAACTGGCGATCTTGAGCGGGTGTTGATAGAGCAACATCAGACGGATGTAGTCTACTTTTTAAATCCATCAAATCTATGCACCAAGCTGGTAAGTCTGCCTTACATAGTGACAGTGTGGGACTTATGCCATCGTGATTTTCCTGAGTTTCCTGAGGTTCGTTCAAACTTCGAATTTGATCGAAGAGAGAACTTTTTCCATGGCGGTGCTTTAACCAAGGCTATAGCTGTAGTAGTGGATTCAGAGCTTGGTAAGCAGAATATGATCGAAAGGTACGGGGTTGACCCGTCCAGGGTAAAAGTCCTTAAATTTCTGCCAAGACTCAGCTCTTTTGACGACACAGTGCTGGACGTGAAAGCCAAGTACGGTATCCAAAACAACTATATTTTTTATCCGGCTCAGTTTTGGGCGCATAAAAACCATATATATATTATCAAGGCCTTACAGCTGCTGAAGAGCAACTACAACCTTGTGATTGACGTGGTTTTTTCCGGCAAGGATTATGGCAATTTAAACTATATTCTTGAACAAGCTAAGCTGCTTGGAGTGGCCGAACAGGTGCATTATATCGGCTTTGTTGACGATTCTGAGATCCCAAGCTTGTATAAAAATAGTATGGCGTTGGTCATGCCAACCTATTTTGGTCCAACCAATATTCCGCCATTGGAAGCATTCTCTTATGGGGTTCCAGTCTGTTATTCAGATTTGCCAGGTCTTAGGGACCAGGTTTCAGGTGCGGCATTTCTGATGGACCTGACAGAGCCAGACTGCCTGGCAAAGATTTTATCTGAGCTTCACGCCACTCCTGAAGTAGCGGACAAGCTGTTGGTTGCAGCTAAGCAGCTGTTAGCATCCTGGACCGATCAGGATTTTGTAAAAGCCGTCTCGGACATATTTGCCGAATTTAGTATCAGACGCAGTTGCTGGGGACGCCAGTGTTATATCAGGCCAACTAACACGTCGTTTGAAGAGAAATTCTTTATGGTGTCTAAATTTTTACGTGACAATACTCACCTATCAAAGATAGTAATTTATGGTTCCGGCACTGTCGGCGATATTATTTATGCGCTGCTGCCTGAAAAAGTGGTGGCTTTTGTCGATAAAAAAGCCGACTACGCCAGTGAAAGCTTTCAGTCCTCCGGTACCTATGCCCCAGAGAGCTTACGCCACATGGACTATGACAGTGTTTTGATTAGTGTATTGGGAAGAGAAGAAGAGATTAAAGATTATCTTGTTGGTCAGTTAGGTGTAGCGGAAGAGAAAATACTTGGTTTTTATTAAGAACAACGTTGCTGCATATAGTTGGTTTTAATAAAGATACAGCATCTTTTTGTAAGGCTGGTTTATGTACTAAATGGTTTAGCTAACCTGAGATCGGTTTAACGAGCTATGCCCCAATTCATCGCTGCCGTGGATCTTTTTATTGGGGAGGACCGTACCGTGCAAACAGAGTATGGTGGTTTAGCTAAAGCTGGAATGTGGGGCTCGTGTTACGCTTAAACACTTGTTATGCCGTACTACCAGCATCCACAGTAATCACAGTACCTGTGATAGCAGCAGCCTGCTCGCTAAGCAAATACAATACCGCAGAGGCTGCATCATCCGGTGTCGCCAGTCGTCCCAGTGGGCTGCGGCGTTTGACGCTTTCTAGCTTATCGCCTTGCAGGCTGTTGGTCATGTCAGTTTGCATATAGCCCGGCGCAACGCAATTAACGGTAATACCAGCTTTGCCAACTTCTCGCGCCAGCGATTTGCTGAAACCTTCCAGTGCGGCTTTACTGGCGGCGTACACACTTAATCCATTAAAACCGGTACGGGCGATAATAGATGAAATATTAATGATACGTCCGCTCTGATTTAGCAGCATTGGCCTTGAGAGGTATTTGCTGAGCAGAATTGGGGCCTGCACGTTAATATTCAGCAGACTGGAGATTTCACTATTGTGCATGGTTGCCAGCACACCATCATAACCGACTGCGGCATTGTTAATCAGCGCATAAGGACGACCGTATTGTTTTACCAGCGCGCCGCAAAGGGTTGGCAGCTGTTCCAGGTCGGCCAGATCTACAGCAGTAAAATGCAGTCTTTTGTCGTTATGCAGCTGCAGTTGTTGCAATTCGTGCGACAAGGTACGGGCAAGTGCAATCACTTCATAACCTGCAGCAAGCAGCTGGCGGCAAATGGCTAACCCCAGACCTCGGCTGGCGCCGGTCACAATCACTAACTTAGCCATGAGGGTCCTTTCTGTTTAGTTTGCCAGTGGCATTCGTACTTAAGTGGTCAACAAAGTTAAATCGGGTTGGGATCTGGTAGCGTGCAAGATGCTGCTGACAGTGCACAACTAGCTGAGGTTGTAGCTTTGCACGGTCAGTATCGCTTGTGACAACAATATCTGCCACCACCAACTGTCCAAGCACACTGCTGGCTTTGGCATAGACTTTGGCCTGTAATACATTCGCTATTTGTAGTATGACCTGCTCAACCTGTTCAGGGTGTACTTTATTGCCACCAACGTTGATGATGCCACTGTCTCGGCCTAGAAATTGTACGCGATTACCCTGAATATGAACCAGATCCCCGGTATCCATATAGCCTTCACTATCAAGACGTCTGGCGAGGTTGCTATCTGGTGTATGACGAGGTTTTAACCAAAGATGCTGTTGTTCGTCGATTTTGAATGCCAGGCCACTATGGCGGGTGTCTAACCAGCTTAGTGGAAAGCCAGCCTGTTGGTCAGAGACAGCAAACCCCACACCTACTTCTGTTGACGCATAAATATGCAATACACGGGCTGACGGAAACAACCTTGCCAGCTTGTTCAACAAGGCTTGATCGGCAATTTCGCCACCTAGTGTCAATTGGATAAGTGGGAGTTGATTCAGACGGCCAGTCATCAGCAATTGACGCCATAACGAAGGTGTTGCTGATAATGCTGTAATACCTGAGCTTAGCATCATCTCTATACGCTGTTCGGCATCACCACTGCTGCAATCGCTGATACAGGCTCCAGAAAGCACGCTTTGCAGCAGTACCTGTAAACCTGCAAAGCGGGTGGGTTGATAGCATAGTCCCCAGTGCAGTGTGCTTTGATCAGCAGCTATCTTGACCGCTCGGCTTAAGCTGGCAAAAGTATGTGCAATCCATTTAGGTGTTCCTGTAGTTCCCGAAGTTGCCAGATACCAGAGTGTTTCTTGGCTACTGCGAGTGGTGTGCTGTATCACTGAGGGTTCACAGGGCCAGTGTCGAACCTGCTCCGGTATATCCAGATCAGTTTCAGGTAACAGATATAAGGCACTACACCAGCCATCAAATGCCAGCAGTGCCATAAGAAACTGTGGCAGAGTGCTGTAGCGTAAAGCTACGCCTTGTTGCTGTAACTGCGGATACTGCTGACGTATTGCTAAGGCACCTGCAATGAGTTGCTGGTAGCTTACCGATCCGTCACTGCTCAGTGCTGCACTGCTGTAATTTGCATGCTGTAATTGTTGCAGCAAGTCCATTATCTAATCGTTCCCGTCCTGCTGTGCCTGACGATAAATAGTCACGAATTCGGCAAAGGTGCGCGGATACACAGCAATCTGCATTTGGCTGAACGGGTCAATGCCCAGATCTTCTTCCAATTGGGCGACCAGCATGGCAAAGCCAAGAGAATCGAGACCACTTTGAAGCAGTATTGTGTCATCGGTGATATCAGCGATCAGCTTGCAGTTGGCGATAGTGGCTACATGAGCCAGAGTAGTACGGATAGTTTGTTCCAGTTTCACGGTATCAATCAGCCCATTAAATAAATTGAATAAGATCGGCGGCAGCACAGATTTGTTTGGGCAATCTCGCCAATACCCGGGTGCGATTTTTCCGCCATTCATCAAGTTCATATCTGAATACGTTAACCACATAAGATTCATCGTTACGCATTTGCCCCGGTCGGTCTGGCAGCGGCTGATAGCCAAAAAATTCATGCATCCTTACGACACTTTGGTTAAAGGATAACACTTCGGCATAAAGACCGCTTAGCCCGATTTGAGTGGCGGCATAATCCAGCGCTGCAATTTCCAGCAATAAACCTGAGCCTGGCCAAACATCGGTTTCACCGAGGTAACAGCCCCATTCGAGCACCCCCTTGCTGTGCTGGCTAAAGTTTAATACACCTATAGGTCGGTCGTTCTGTTTAAAAACAAAAACTTGACGGCTTTCATCAGCTTGCAGCTTCTCAAACCAGCTTAGATGTTCTTGCCAACTGATAGGGGCATCATTGTGCATATTGCGCCGAATTTCACTTTGGTTGCGCCAGTGCCATACTCGTTCTAAATCTGCAGCGGTTAAAGAGCTAAAATGGCTTATCGGATAAGTTTTGATGGCAGTCATAAACTTACAAATACTCCCAACTCATTGCTGTGCCTTTTTTCGCTGATTTTTTAATATGTTTGCCCAGTAGCATTGGCAGATATTTTGGCTCTAGTCCAAGTCCTGGCCGGATTGAACGTAGGTTTTGCGGAGTGAACATATCACCAGCCTGCATATCTTCGGCGATGTACAGCGAACGGCGGAACTTGCGCGAAGCTTGTTCTTTTTCTGTACCACCATAAGTCACTTTTCCCAGAGCAACAGCAGCGCGCTTGCATTCTTTAACCAAAGCACTAAATTCTTCCGGCTCAAGCGAGAACTCTGCATCGACTCCACCTTCGGCTCGATCCAAAACAAAGTGTTTTTCAATCACAGTCGCACCCAAAACAACACTTGCCACAGCAACACCAATGCCGGCGGTATGGTCTGACAAACCAACCTGGCAATCAAATAAAGTGGCGAGATGGGGGATGGTCGCCAGATTAGCATCAACCGGATCTGCCGGATAATGGCTGGTGCATTTTAATAAAATTAACTGTTGGCAGCCATTGGCACGCAGAACTGCGACTGATTCTGACAATTCGGTTTGTGTAGCCATACCTGTTGACATAATGATTGGTTTGCCAGTTTTGGCAACAGCGGCCAGTAGCGCATGGTCACTGTTTTCAAAAGAGGCAATCTTATAACAAGGCACATCCAGCGACTCTAAAAACTCTACCGAAGTTGAATCAAAAGGCGTACTGAAGGCTAACATGCCATGGCTTTTGGCCCGCTCAAATAGAGCTTCATGCCACTCCCAGGGGGTGTGGGCAATCTGGTACAACTTGTACAAGCTGGTCCCTTGCCAGAGGCTATTTGCATCTTCGATGTAAAACTCGCCTGTGTCTATATCCAGCGTCATGGTGTCGGCTGTATAGGTTTGTAATTTAACGGCCTGAGCTCCAGTTGCTGCTGCTGCGTCAATCATCGCCAACGCTTTATCCAGAGACTGGTCATGATTGCCTGACAGTTCAGCAATAATCAAAGGTGGATGAGAGGGGCCAACCCAATACTGGCCTAACTGAATATCCTGAAAAGGTACTTTGCTCATCTGTATTTTCCTGTACTGCTGTTAGCCTTGATACCGGCCCTGAAATTCTGTGTTAAATAAATCTACAATAGCAACACAACCGCCGCCTTCTGGCACCAGTTGTTTGGCTTGTTTTGACATTCGTTCCAATTGCTCTGGATTATCCAACAGCTGTTGCACTGCTTGTGTTAAACGCGACGCTGTTAAATCCAGACCGTGCCCTATATAACTACAAGCCCCGGCATCGGCCAGGCACAAGGTACTGGCGACCTGATTTTCTGCTAAAGTCACGACCAACCCAGGTAATGCCAAAGCACAACGCTCCCAATGCGTGGAACCTCCTGCCCCTATCATCAGAGTGGCTTTACTCATCAATTCCGCCATATGGGGGGTCTGAATATGCAACTTAAAACGGTCATCTTCAGCACAGAGTTGTTCCAGCTCTGCTTTATGGCGATTGGCAAGACCTATTACTATATCGGCATGAAAGTCAGTTTTCTGAAGTTGCTGTAATGCGTTAATGGTCAGACTGCTTAAATTCAGCTCGTCTGTACCACCATAAAACACTAAAAAGCATAGTCTGTTTACATCTGCTGTTCGTCGAAGTTTTGCAAACTCTGGGCGCAGTAGCACATAAGAAGGACCTAATAACAGCTGCGCTTCTTTATTAACCAGAGTTTCGTATCTGCTCTGTAGCTTTGGGTAGAGATTTTGATCCAGTAAATAATCACAGTGGTGAAAGCGGTTAGCTAAATCGTCAATCACTAGTAGTTTGTGGAAAAAGCCGGTCATCGCCAGTTCAAACTCTTTGGACAATCCATAGTGGTCAATGACCAATAAATCGACCGGCTGTTGCAGTTGTAGAAGGAGCTCTGCGGCATCCTGCTGCTCTGTCACGCCAAGCCAGGCTGCATAATCTGTTGCTGTTGTTTCTTTCGGCTGAGTGAGTTCTATCACGTCAAAACTTTGTTTACGCAGCCACTGAATTAAATTGCCCGGATGAGCGCGACAGGCGAAAACAATAGACCATCCGGACTGTTGCAAGGCTTTAGCTAACGTCAGGCAACGCATCAGGTGACCTGAACCTATCGCAGAAGAAGCGTCTACCCGAAACAATGCTTTTTTTTCTACAATCATTGGCGTTTTAACAGTAATTGATGCAATAGTTCTGCCCGCTGCCAGTCGTCTTCTGTGTCTATGTCCTGCACCAGGTGCTGTGGTAGCTCGTATAAATAGGACATCTTTGAAAACACAGGTTTTGTTTCCAACCAACTTTGAACACGACCACAATAAAACTGACCTGCGTCATGGAAAGTTTCAGGTAAATCCTGCGAACGTTTTGGAATTGAATCAGGGTCAACAGCACTGACTCTGCCTGACTCTGAACGATACAAAGCTCGCTGGATCGGAAAACTAAAGCGACAGCCGGAGAATACATAATCTAAAGCAGGATCCTGCTGAAGCTGCAGCATTGCATTTTTCAGGATCTGTGGCTGCAGCAAGGGGGCCGTGGCATAAATACAGCCAACTAATTCAAGGGCAAGTTGTTGTTGAAGTGCCCAACTGATTGCATGATGCACTACCGCTGAGGTGCCTGTGTAATCATCAGATAATTCAGCAGGGCGGATAAAAGGCACTTTAGCGCCAAATTTTTGTGCCACAGCTGCAATTTCAGTGTCGTCGGTCGATACCCACACTTCATCAAAAGCGCCGGATAACAAAACAGCTTCGATAGACCAGGCAATCATGGGTTTACCGTTAAAGTCTTTAATATTTTTACGCGGAATTCGTTTACTACCTCCGCGAGCCGGAATAATGGCCAGTCGCATCCGTTACTCCTTAAAGGCGTCCTGCAACGCCACAGCTACGTGCTGCTGCTGCTCTGCTGTTAAATCGGCGTAGAGAGGTAAGCTGATAATCCTACTGTAAAAGGCTTCAGCTTGCGGAAAATCGCCCCACTGAAAACCCAGCTTTTGATAATAAGGCTGAGTATGTATAGGAATATAATGCACATTGACGCCAATCCCAGCGTTGCGTAATGCTTCAAAAACAGCTAAACGGCGATTTTCGTCATGTAATTTAATAATATAAAGATGCCAGGCGGATTGTCCTGCTGGGCATTCTTCTGGCAAATCCAGTGGTAAGTTTTGCAATAAGCTACTATAACGGGCAACGGCTTCAAGGCGCTTTGCGACAAAAGCATCCAGTTTTTTCAGCTGACTTAAACCCAAGGCGGCTTGAAGGTCGGTCATGCGGTAATTCAGACCAAGTTCGACCTGCTGATAATACCAGGGGCCGTGGCTGACTTCGGTCATATCGTCCGGATTGCGGGTAATACCATGGCTACGCAACAGTTGCATGCGGGCAGCCAAAGTTAAATCTTTAGTCAGCGCCACACCGCCTTCAGCCGTAGTGATAATTTTAACCGGATGAAAGCTAAAGACTGTGATATCGCTGAATTGGCAACTGCCTATTTTTTGCTGTAAATAAGAGCCACCAACAGAGTGGGAAGCGTCTTCAATAATTCGAATACCATAGGGCTGACATAAAGTAGCTATTTGTTGCATAGCGCAACTATGTCCCGACAGATGCACGGGTATGATCACTTTGGGTAGGCTATTGTTGGTTGCCGCTTGTTGTAATTTTGCCGCTAAGGCCTTGACTGACATCAGGCCTGTGTCAGGTTCTACGTCAACAAAATCGACAGTGGCGCCACAATACAAAGCACAGTTGGCGGACGCGACAAAACTTATAGGACTGGTCCAGACTCTGTCGCCCGCTTTGACATTTAATGCAAGGCAAGCGATATGCAAAGCAGAGGTCGCGCTATTGACCGCGACTGCATGAGGTACATAGCAATAGCTGGCAAGAGCTTGCTCAAAAGCTGGCACAGCAGGGCCCTGCGTCAGAAAGTCTGATTTCAGTGTATCCACTACGGCCTGAATATCTTCTTCACCTATCGACTGCCTGCCATATGGGATCATAACATCGCGTCTCTATTGAAACTTTCCAGTTCTTCGAGAGTTAAAAAGTATGGATTTTTATCCGACACATACTCAAAACCAGGCGCTACCAGTTTGCCCTTTTCTTTTAAGGCATTGACCGTGAAGTTATTGCTTCTGTTTGAAAACTGGATAGAGGGCGCAATCACATAATGGTCATCGTATTCATAAGTGTTGTACGACATATCACCAGGGCACATCATCTCATGTAGCTTTTCACCAGGACGGATGCCGACTTCTTTGATAGGTAAATCCGGAGCTATAGATTTGGCTAAATCAACAATACGGATAGACGGAATTTTTGGCACAAAAATTTCACCACCCAACATACGTTCGAAATTCTTTAATACAAAGTCAACCCCTTGCTGCAGACTGATCCAAAAGCGGGTCATCTGCAGATGAGTCACTGGCATGTGGTCACTGCCTTTTTGTTTTAACTGCTCAAAAAACGGCACTACGGATCCCCGTGAACCTACCACGTTGCCATAACGCACTACAGAAAAGCGTGGTTTGCTGCCACCCGAAATGTTGTTAGCTGCAACAAACAGCTTGTCTGATGCCAGTTTGGTGGCGCCATATAGGTTGATAGGGTTAGCTGCTTTATCGGTCGATAGTGCTATGACTTTTTCAACACCGTTTTCAATGGCTGCATTAATCACATGCTCGGCACCATTGATATTGGTTTTGATGCATTCCATGGGATTATATTCGGCGGCTGGGACTTGCTTCAGAGCAGCGGCATGAATGACATAATCAACACCACGCATAGCACGAATTAAGCGCTCTTGATCCCGCACATCGCCTATCAAATAACGCATGCAGGGAGCATTAAATTTCTGCTGCATTTCGTATTGTTTTAGCTCATCTCTGGAGTAGATAATAATTTTATTGGGTTTGTAACGCTCAAGCAGAGTTTGGGTGTATTTATGGCCAAAAGAGCCTGTACCCCCTGTTATAAAGATATTTTTGCCGTCAAACATAAGCGCCCCTGATGTGTCATAAAAATGACAGTCATATTGGATCTTTACCCACTGTAACAAACCTTAGCATAATTTATTCCATTATTAAAAAATCCTTTTTAAATAGATGCTTAGCCAAGAGTTTTCAGTTTTCGTTTTTTTGTCTAAAAAAAGCACAGTTTAATGCTTGGGCACTGTACTGATTTTGAGGTAGACTCTATTTATAGCCAATCCGTATCGGAATAGCCTGAGGTGGTAGTATGAAAATCGGTAACTCTTTAGCCAATGAAAACCAGCTGAAATTTAATTCGAATGAATCTGAAAATCTGCTGAAAAAGTTAGCCACGGCTCGTAGGATCAATAGCGCTGCTGATGATGCTGCAGGATTACAGATCGCCAACCGCTTAACTCAAAGTGCTAATGCCTCAGCTCAGGGCACACAGAATGTCTATGACGGTATTTCTCTTGCTACTGTGGCTGATCAAGGTTTACAGGGCGTAACAGACAACCTGAATGAAATGGGTCGTTTGGCTGTGCAGGCCGGTAATGGCTTGTTAACCTCATCTGACCGTCAGGCGCTGCAGAAGCAAGCTGATGCTTACGCTGCCAGTATTCAGGACCAGATTAAAAACACCGAATTTGCCGGTATCAAGTTGTTTGACCAAGAAGGTTCTATTCCTGTGGGCACAGGCAATGGCAGTATAGGAATTAAAACTCAGGATTTATCCAGCCGTTTAACAGATTCAGGTGCTTTTAGCATTGACTTGTCTTCTGCAGAAAGCGCAGAAGCTTCATTAAAATCTATTCAGAGTTCTTCACAAATAGTGGATAACAACAGAACAGATCTGGGTGCAACGATCAACGCGTTACAGTCTACAGCACGCAATTTGCAAACTCAGAATGTAAACGAGCAGGAAGCCATCAGCCGTATTCAGGATCTGGATTATGCCAAGGCTGTGACAGAACAAGTGGCGGCAGGGGTTCGCGAGCAGGCTTCTGTTTCGGTGATTAGCCAAGGCCGAATATCAGAACAACAAGCTTTAAAACTTTTAGCTTAAATTTGAACTTTACCCTCAGTTAAAACGCTATTTTTTTGACACAGCGTCAAAAAAATAGCGTTTTACCTTGCAACATCAGACAAGCTTTGTAGAATGGTAAAAAAGCAATAAAAGTCTGAGTCTTATGACCAACAAGCTCTATATTCTGGATCAGCAGGAACAACGAACCTTTCGTTTGGGCGCTGTGCTGAGTTTTATCTCTGAAGCCCACGAAGTATTAAACTATCACGAATTGGATCAGCATTTAGCGACCGACTCTCAGGCAGTGATTTTATTGGGGGCTTTGTCCAGTCAGGATCATGAACAGCTGATCCGTCGATATCCTGCTTGTGCTTTTTTATTGCTCGGCGAAACACTAAAGCATCACTTAGGTTTGGCCAATGTGGTGGGTTTGCTGACTGAACCCTTCTCTTACGCTTCCTTTACTCAATTATTGCGTGACTGTCAGGAATACCAACGTTTATTGCCAGGCCAAAAAGGCCAGTGTGAACAGTCCCGTTTTATTGGCATGGTTGGCCAGACTCAAGGCATGCAGCAAGTCCGCTTTCTTATCCAGCAAGTCGCCAAAACGGATGCCAATGTATTAATTCTCGGTGATTCAGGCACAGGCAAAGAAGTAGTTGCACGCAACATCCATGTCTTGTCAAATCGTCAGCAGGGGCCTTTTGTACCGCTGAACTGTGGCGCTATTCCGGCTGAATTATTAGAGAGCGAACTTTTTGGTCATGAGAAAGGCGCATTTACCGGCGCTATTTCAACCCGTAAAGGACGGTTCGAACTCGCTCAGGGCGGTACACTGTTTCTGGATGAAATAGGGGATATGCCGCTGCCTATGCAGGTCAAATTGTTAAGAGTACTGCAAGAGCGGGTTTATGAGCGGGTCGGAGGTAGCCAGCCTATCCGTGCCGATGTGCGTATTATTGCTGCGACCCATAGGGCCTTGGAGCAAATGATTGAAGATGGGCGTTTTCGCGAAGATTTATTTTACCGCCTGAACGTGTTTCCTATTGAAACCCCAGCACTGCGTGACAGAGCTGAAGATTTACCTCTGTTGGTCCAAGAGCTGATTGTTCGTGCTGAGCAGCAGGGACATGCCAAAGTAAAATTTACTGAGCGTGCGCTGGAAAGTTTAAAGTTACATCCCTGGCCTGGCAATGTGCGTGAGTTAGCCAATCTGGTGGAACGCATGGCTATTATGTTTCCTAATCAGGTTGTAGATGTGGCCGAATTGCCGCAGAAATACCGCCATCTGGAGGTGGATACCTACGTGCCTGTCTATCCTGATGCGTTGCTGGAACGAGATGCTATTAATGAATTGTTCCAAAGCCATGACGATGACGAAGATAGCCCGGAGGAGCCACTTTATCCGCAAGCAGGCAGTATTGAAATCTTGCCTGAACAGGGGATGGACTTAAAAGAGTTTCTGGCAGAGCTGGAGATTTCTTTAATTACTCAGGCTCTGGAACGGCATGACTATGTAGTAGCCAGAGCGGCGGATATCTTGTGTTTACGCCGGACCACGCTGGTCGAAAAGATGCGTAAATATAATTTGATGCGGGATGAAAGCCAGGCTTGAGGACTGTAGCGTCAAAAAAATGTCCTGTTAACCTATTGATTTTATAAGTCTTAAATCATTATCTAATTGTGGCACGTCTTGTGCATTTGAGTGGCTAGTGTCAATTCATTTGCAGAGACGTTATGAGTACAGCCAAAGCTTATGCTTATGTAGCCGCAGAAATGCAGCCAGAACAGCAGCCACAATCTGCTTCAGCTGCAACTGCCATTCATACGGCCCGTCAGGCCCGTCGTTTGCAACATTTGGTCAATAACCTGCCAACAGCAGTAATAGTGCTGGATGAACGGGGTTATGTGGCTGAAGCTAATCCAGTCGCTATTTCCATGCTGGGAGAACCTTTGGTAGGACAACGCTGGCTGGACGTGATAGCCCGTTCGTTCCGGCCCCGTAGCGATGATGGTATGGAAGTTTCTTTACAGGATGGTCGCAGGGTCAAACTTGCTATCAGTTCTTTAGAGCCTGAAGCAGGCCAGCTTATTGTCCTGACCGATCTGACAGAAACCCGCCAGCTACAAAGCCGGTTAGCTCATCTGCAGCGTTTATCTACCCTTGGCAAAATGATGGCGTCTTTGGCACATCAAATCCGTACCCCCTTATCTTCAGCTTTGTTGTATGCCCAGAATCTGACCAGTCCTAAACTGAATCCACAGTCGCGCGAACAATTTCAGCACAAGCTGGTGGCTCGTTTGGTCGACCTGGAGCAGCAGGTGAATGACATGTTGTTATTCGCCAGAGCAGGTCGTGAACAGCAGGTCGAACCTTTGTCCTTACAGCGCTTATTAAGTGATGTATTTGCAGGGGTGGAAGCTTTGGTTGAACAGCAACAAAGTCAAATCCACATTCAATTGCCTGAACCTGATGTACAAATTCTCGGTAACCCGCGCAGCTTAGCTGGCGCTATTCAGAATTTAATCCAGAACAGTATGCAAATCATAGGTCAGGGTGCTGTGCTTAAACTCGAGGCCCGTCTGGATACAGCTAATCCACAGCAGGTGATGATAGCAGTGGAAGACAATGGCCCAGGCGTGCCTGAACATTTGCAACAACAAATTTTTGAACCCTTTTTTACTACCCGCAGTCAAGGCACTGGCCTTGGACTTGCTGTAGTGCAGGCTGTAGCGCATTCACACAATGGCTCTATTCGCTATCGCACTTCGGCTCTGGGTGGAGCCCGTTTTGAATTATTGTTTCCCGTCTATGTGCCTGTCAGTACAGGTCAGGAGTTAAGTTATGCAAACAACTAGTATTTTGGTCGTAGAAGATGATGCTGGCTTACGCGAAGCATTGTGTGACACGCTCAGTCTGGCTAATTATCAAGTGGTGCCAGCCCAAAGTGCTGAGCAAGGTCTGCAGCTGTTAAAAGAGCATAAAATCTCTCTGCTGATAAGCGACGTGCAAATGGGCACTATGTCAGGTTTGGATCTGCTTAAAACAGTGAAACTCAATTACCCGGCTCTACCCGTGCTGATGATGACAGCCTACGCCAATGTGAATGATGCAGTGGTGGCTATTCGCAATGGTGCTGTGGATTATCTGGCAAAACCATTTTCGCCTGAAGTGCTGATCAATATGGTCAGTCGTTACGCCTTAGGGGCTGAAGTGGCGACTATCGAACCTGTGGTGCATTCTGAGCAGGGCAAACAGCTAGTGAAACTGGCGGCGAAAGTGGCCCGTTCTGACGCTAACGTGCTGGTGCTGGGTCCAAGTGGTTCAGGTAAGGAAGTACTGGCTCGCTATATTCATCAACAAAGCGGCCGTCCTGATGGTCCTTTTGTGGCTATTAACTGCGCAGCCATTCCGGAAAATATGCTGGAAGCGACCTTATTTGGTTATGAAAAAGGCGCTTTTACCGGCGCTATTCAGGCCTGTCCTGGTAAGTTTGAGCAAGCCCAGCAAGGTACCATCCTGTTGGATGAAATCAGTGAGATGGATTTAAACCTGCAGGCGAAATTACTGCGGGTGCTGCAGGAACGTGAAGTTGAGCGCTTAGGCGCACGCAAAACCATTAAGCTGGATGTTCGGGTTATTGCGACCAGCAACAGAGATTTAAAACAGGCTGTGGCCGAAGGCAAGTTCCGCGAAGATTTATATTACCGTTTGAACGTCTTTCCATTAACCTGGACAGCCTTGGCTGAACGACCAACTGATATAGTGCCGCTGGCGATGCATTTGCTGGAACGTCATTGTCGTAGTACAGGCATGCCACAACCAAGTCTGAGTTATGCTGCGCAGCACAAACTGATGCAGCATTACTGGCCGGGTAATGTGCGTGAACTGGATAACATAGTACAACGTGCTTTGATCATTTGTGATGGTGATCAAATTAATGCTGCAGATATACTGCTGGAATCAGCGCCTAATATGATGGACAGCATGCCTGATTCGTCTTTGGGTTTGGCTGGCGAGCAGGATGTCAGTGTTTTTAAATCGGAAATTTACGAGCAAGAGCATCGTATTATTCTGGAAACTATGCGGGCCTGCGCCAACAGCAGAAAAGAAGTGGCGGAACGTCTTGGTATCAGTGCCAGAACCTTGAGATACAAATTAGCCAGAATGCGTGAGTCTGGCATTCAATTACCTGCTTAAATCCCAAGGTCAGAGCTTAGGCTCTGACCTTTTTTTACTGCTTTCAGATCGAAATTCCAGCCCTTGTATGACCTTCCTTGCTTGATTTTAAATCGCTGTTTTATATGTAAATTATGAATTGAAAACCTGGATTAGACAATAATAGGGTCAGAGCCAAGGCTCCGACCCTCAATACTGGCACGATCCCTGCTTTACCTAACTTAATCGCAGTAACAGCAAAATTTTGACAGGTCACAGCAGATGAATATTCAAGGTCAAGGTCACAGTCTTTATCAGGAACTTCAATCCCTCGCTTCGCAAGTTCGCAGTGTGCCATCTGAACTGGCCATTCCGGCTATCCCTGAGCAAAATTCCAGTCAGTCTGATTTTTCCGCCATGCTCAAAGGAGCCCTGGACAAGGTTAATGCTTTGCAGGGCGAAAGCCGTGAATTGAGCACTGCCGTCGAAATGGGCGATCCTAAAGTATCGCTGGCTCAGGCTATGTTGGCCGGACAAAAAGCTTCATTAGCTTTTGAAGCCACTGTGCAGGTGCGAACCAAGTTAGTTGAAGCTTATAAAGAAATTATGTCGATGCCGGTCTAAGGCGGGGGAATAACAAGTGGCAGAAAGTACCTCAACTGAACTGACGATATCGTCAGATGATTTTGGCAGCAACACCCCGATACAGCAGGAGCAAAAATCTGGCTTCCTCGGGTCTATGGGCGGTGGCACAGACCTAGTAAGGCAGATCAGCCTGATCGTCGCTTTAACCATTTGTATCGCTTTGGCTGTGTTGATTGTTTTATGGGCGCGCGAGCCAGACATGCGTCCACTCGGCACTTTTGAAACCAAAGAGCTGATAGAAACTCTGGATTATCTGGATAGCCAAAAAATTGATTACAACCTGGATGGTCAGGTCATCATGGTGTCTGGTAAAGAATATCAGGACATCAAATTGAAGCTAGCCCGCGCTGGTCTGCAGCAAGAGCAAAGCACAGGCGATGAAATTCTGATGCAGGACAGTGGTTTTGGCGTCAGTCAGCGTCTTGAAATGGAAAGATTAAAACACAGTCGCGAACAACAACTTTCCCGCACTATAGAACAATTTCAGAGCATCGCCTCGGCCCGTGTGTTATTGGCTATTCCAAAAGAGAACATTTTTGCCCGCCGCGAAAAACAACCTTCAGCTACTGTGATGGTGACGGTAAAAGGTGGCAAAAGTTTAAAAGATGGCGAAGTTGATTCGATCGTCGATTTAGTGGCTTCTGCCGTACAAGGTCTTGAACCCAGCCGGGTGACTGTAACGGACCAAAATGGCCGTTTGCTTAATAGCGGTTCACAGGATGCATCCTCAGCCCGCAGCCGCAAAGAATATGAAATGGAGCGCGCCCGCGAAGAAGAGTATCGTCAGAAAATTGACTCCATTTTAATCCCAGTGCTGGGTGTAGATAACTACACAGCTCAGGTTGATTTATTGATGGATTTTACTGCGGTCGAACAAACGCAAAAACGCTTTAACCCTGATTTACCTGCTGTTCGCAGCGAAATGAGTATTGAAGAAAACAGCGTAGGGGGCGGTTTAGGCGGTATTCCTGGAGCTTTAACTAACCAGCCACCACTGAACAGTGCTATTCCAGAGCAGGCAGTTGGCGCAGATGCCAGTAAAGCTGTTGTGCCTGGCCGTAACTCCAAAGAACTGACCCGAAACTATGAACTGGATACGACCATTAGCCATTCAACCCAGCAGTCTGGTTTAATTCGCCGTATTAGTGTCTCAGTCGCTGTTGATTATCTGCCTGGAAGTACTGCTGCAGATGGCACTGTGACTGAACCTCAAATCCGTTCACAGGCAGAACTTGCGAATATCAGACGTTTATTGCAGGGCGGCATTGGTTTTGACGTGCAACGGGGCGATACTATAGAAGTAGTGTCAGTACCTTTTGCCCGTAGCATCCTGGCAGAAGCTGCAGAGCCACCTTTATATGAGCAGGAATGGTTTGCCCGTATGCTGAAGCTGGTGATGGGTACGCTGATTATCATAGTGCTGATCGTAGCTGTGGTTCGTCCAATGCTGAAGAAACTGATTTACCCAGAAGATACGCAGGAAGCTTACGATGAGTCTTCATTAAGCAGTGGTCTGGATCTGGGTGATGAAACTATGGATATGTTGACCCGCGAGTTTGACTCGAAGTCGGTAGGTTTCGCTGCAGATGGTACCTTGATGCTGCCAGATTTGCATGGTGATGAAGATCTGTTAAAAGCGGTTCGTGCCCTGGTGGCGAACGAACCTGAATTGTCCTCACTGGTCGTTAAAAATTGGTTAGCCGAAGATGAGTAATGTTGAAACCACCAAGCCGGCCTTTGACGTAGGCAAATTAGATGGCGTGGAGAAAGCCGCCATCCTGTTGCTGAGTTTGTCAGAAGAGGATGCTGCACAGATTTTAAAACACCTGGAGCCAAAGCAAGTGCAAAAGGTGGGTATGGCGATGGCACAGATTGATGATCTGAACCAGGCGAAGATCTCTGCGGTGCATAGGCTGTTTATTGAGCAAATTCAGAACTTCAGTACCATAGGTTTCCAAAGCGAAGATTTTATTCGCCGCGCTTTAACCGCCGCTTTAGGCGAAGAAAAAGCCTCGAACCTGATCGACCAGATTATTTTGGGCGGTGGTGCCAAAGGTTTGGATTCACTAAAATGGATGGACTCGAAGCAGGTGGCGAATATCATCCGCAACGAGCACCCGCAGATCCAGACTATTGTATTGTCCTACTTGGAGCCGGAGCAGTCGGCGGAAATTTTGTCGCAATTCCCGGAAAAAGTGCGCTTAGACTTAACCATGCGTATTGCCAATCTGGAAGAAGTACAACCTGCGGCACTGCAAGAATTAAACGAAATTATGGAGAAACAGTTCGCAGGTCAAGCTGGTGCTCAGGCCGCGAAAATGGGCGGCTTAAAAGCTGCGGCCGACATCATGAACTACCTGGATACCAACGTCGAAGGTCAGCTGATGGATTCAATTCGTGAGCATGACGAAGAAATGGCGCAACAAATCCAGGATCTGATGTTTGTATTTGAAAACTTGATCGATGTAGATGACAGGGCTATTCAGACCATACTGCGTGAAGTTCAGCAGGATTCGTTGATGAAAGCCTTAAAAGGCGCAGATGCCGAACTGAAAGAGAAGATCCTGAAAAACATGTCCAAACGTGCTGCTGAATTGCTGAATGACGATCTCGAAGCTATGGGACCAGTCCGTGTCAGTGAAGTGGAAGCTGCACAAAAGGATATCTTGTCGGTGGCCCGTCGTCTGGCCGATGCTGGTGAAATTATGTTGGGCGGTGGTGGTGGTGAAGACTTCCTGTAACAGGATACCGGAGTAAAGCTGTATGACTATGGATCCTTTTCGAACCAAACGACCTTTTGCACCAACGGATGAGCTATTGGAATTACTCAAACGTTGGCCCAGTCCTGCGCTTGAATCTGACAGAAAGCCGCCGGCTGGCCAAACTAATGCCCTGAATAAGGTATTGCCGTCGCAAAAAGTCACGCCTAGGGTTGTGGAAGATCAAACTGAAGTAGAAATTAAACCTCTGACCGCTGAGGATATTGAACAAATACGTCAGGCGGCTTTTGATGAAGGTTTTGCTCAGGGCAAAGAAGAAGGTTTTTCCAAAGGTTACGAAGAAGGCCGTGAGCAGGGGACTGCTGACGGTTTAGCTCATGGTCAGGCAGAGGGTAAAAAACAAGGCTTAGAGCAAGCCAGCGAAGAGATAGAGCAGAAAAAACAGCAATTGGCCGCTTTGCTGGACCAGCTGCAACAACCTCTGCTACAAGTTGATCAACAGGTCGAACAGCAGTTGCTGCAGCTTTGTCTGGCGATGGCTGAAGCTGTCATTGCTGTTGAGTGCAAAACCAATCCACAGGTTATTTTAAAGACCTTATCCGATGCCACTTCTGTATTACCGCTGCAAACTGAACATATTTTGATCAAGCTTCATCCTGAGGATATGGCTGTGGTTGAGCAGCATTTCAGTCCTGAGCAATTGGCTGAGCGCCACTGGCAATTACGCTCTGATCCCACAGTTGAACAAGGTGGTTGCCTATTAGAGACTCCTTTGTCTTCGATGGACAGAAGCATCAAACACAGAGTGCAGAGCAGTTTGGAGCATTTCTTGCATTCTCCTGAATAATTCAAATCGGGAGCAGACAACCACAGCATGTCGTCATCGCAATTAGCAGCCAATTTAAAACAGCAACTGCAGCATATTCAAAAGAGCAGGCCTAATTTAGCCGGACGTTTGGTCCGGGTTGTTGGGTTGACGCTGGAAGCAACAGGCTGCACTGCGGCTATAGGCCAGACTTGCCATGTCGAAACCTCATCAGGACAGCTTTTTGCTGAAGTAGTAGGTTTTGCTAACGATCGTATATTTCTGATGCCCAAAGACGATGTTTCAGGTGTAGTGCCTGGCGCCAAAGTGACTCCCTTAAGTGACTTTAAAGGCGTACCTTTGACTATGGCATTGCTTGGCCGGGTTATTGACGGTGCAGGCAAACCGCTGGATGGGAAAGGTCCTATTTTAAGTCAGGAATTTGGCGGTGCGAAAAAGCCTCCTATTAATCCGTTACAACGCCAACCTATCCACCATCCGCTTGATGTAGGGGTTCGTGCTATCAACAGCATTATCACAGTGGGCAAAGGTCAGCGTATGGGCCTGTTTGCAGGTTCTGGTGTTGGTAAATCTGTGCTACTTGGCATGATGACCCGGGGTACAGCAGCTGATGTGATAGTGGTAGGTCTGGTTGGTGAGCGGGGCCGGGAGGTTAAAGAGTTTATCGATGAAATTCTGGGAGAAGAAGGCCGCAAACGTTCAGTGGTGGTCGCTGCTCCTGCGGATGTATCGCCGCTGATGCGTTTAAAAGGCTGCGAGACTGCGGTGCAGGTTGCAGAATACTTCCGTGAGCAGGGGCTGGATGTATTACTGCTGCTCGATTCCATTACCCGTTATGCGCAGGCTCAAAGGGAGATCGCTTTGGCTGTAGGCGAACCTCCAGCTACTAAAGGCTATCCGCCTTCAGTCTTCGCCAAATTACCGGCGCTGGTCGAACGGGCTGGTAACGGTGCTGTGGGACAGGGTTCCATCACGGCCTTTTATACAGTGTTGTCTGAAGGGGACGATTTACAAGACCCTATAGCTGATGCTTCGCGTGCCATTTTAGATGGTCACATAGTTCTGTCACGCCAGCTTGCCGACAGCGGCCATTTTCCGGCTATAGATATCGAAAAATCCATTAGCCGTGTTATGCCAGCTGTCACCAGTATGGAGCATCAAAAGCTAGCCAGGGCTGTGAAGCAACTGTATGCCTCCTATCAGCAAAGCAAAGATTTAATTTCTATCGGCGCTTATGTCAAAGGCTCAGATCCGCAGCTTGATGCAGCTGTCACCCTGATGCCAAAAATCCGTGGTTTTTTGCAGCAGGAAATGAAAGAAGTGGTGCCTTATGACGAGAGTCTGGCGCAGCTGGATAAACTTTTACCTGCTCATTTGGGACGATAAGTTATGGCGTTGGCACAACTTCAGTTGCTGGTGAAAGTCCAGCAGGAAAAAGAAGACAAAATGCAGGCACAGTACATAGCTGCGCAGCAAAATTATCAATCGATGCAACAAAAGTATCAGGGATTGGCGGACTACCGTATTGAGTATGTGCAGCAAACTCAAAGTCGCGGTCAGCAAGGTATGCAAAGCCGTCAGTTTAACCAGTATCTGAATTTTATTGGCAAGCTGGATGCGGCTCTGACAGCGCAGCAACAATATGTACAGCAGGCCAAGGCGAGTGCGGATCAACGCTTGTTGCAGTTGCTGGCGATGCAGAAAAAACGCAAGGCACTGGAAATACTGATTGAACGGGAGCTGGCGGAAGCACAGCGTAAAGCTGATAAGCAAGAGCAAAAAATGCTGGACGAAATAGCGACTCAGCAGTTTTTCCGCAGAGTCAGTTAAGTTTGGCTCGTATTTTGTATGTCATTTCTATTATGTCGTCTGCTCAGCGCTTTTTTGTTTGCGCTAACTGAGCCAAAACCCAGAGCAGCAAGTCAATTTCTTGCATCAGGACCGGAGTGAGCTATGAGTGAATTTTTATCCGTGACATTGCTAAGTGCTGAGCCTGTATCTGTAGCCAAGCCACAAGCTTCACAGCCTGCTGAGGCTGCAACAGAGCCAGACCAAAGTTTTGCAGCTACTCTGGCTGCAGAGGTCAATGGTAAAGCTGTAGACAAATCCGGAAAACACTCAGCGAAAACGCGGCAGAATACTGCCTCAGACCAGACCCATCTGAAAAAAGACAGTGCTGAAACACAAGACAGCACAACCTCTGATGTTAAAGCTGATAAGCCTCAGGCTGGCAAGGATAAAACCCAGGCGCTGACAGATGATCCCATCAGTGAGCAAGTGGAACCCGAACTGACACAGTTGCAGAATGAAAAAAGTGAAGCTGAGCACTCGCATTGGCTGAACCTATTAGAAAAAGCTAAAAATCTGCAGGAGCGTTTAGGTAAAGCAGAAGAGAGTAAAACTGCAGGGCGACCAGAGACTGAGCAAAAAGCTGAATCAGCAAAGAGCGATGAACTGGCACAGCTGATAGCAACAGCAAAGCTGAAAAACGATAAAACAACTGAAACTGCTTTGGCTGACACAGCTGCCTCAGCCAAGGCAAAACTAGCGTCCCAACCTGATGCGGCTATAGCTCTTGATGAGAAACAGCTGGGCGAGTCAAGTGCTGAACAGCTGTTGACCAAAGAAGAGCTTGCGGCGCTAAAACTTGTTGGTCAGGCTGATAAAACTGCGACAGACAAAGCCATAACAGATAAAGCCGCGGCAGATAAAACTCTGGCTGACAAAGCAGCTGCAGTTAAACATCAGGCGGCTGAGGCAGGGTTAAAATCAACTCCTGCTGAGAGTGCTCAGACGGAACAGGGGTTAATTGAGTCTGCTGAAAAACAATGGGTATCACCGGATCTGGGGGTGAAAAAGCACACTGGCCCTGACCCAACAAAAAATCAGCAAGTGATCGAAAAACCTATTAAAACTCTGCTTGAGTCTGAGACAGCTCCACAAGTTGAGTCTGGAACTGAAATAGTGATTACTGCGACAACCAGCAGCAAAAACCAGATCTCAGCGGAAGCTGCCGCTAGCTCACTCAAAGCCATGCCTTCTGTGGCTACTGCGGATGAAAGCGCCGTAGCTGAGGAGACACCTGCTGACTCTGATAGTCAGCTATCCTTATTTACTGAGCCCAAAGTCTCAGTGCAGGCACAAAGTGCGGCTGCGCTAGTGACAGCGCCAGCTGCACAAACAAAAGCAGCGACCACTGAACCTAAAGTCACGACTGAAGAAGCCTTAAAGCAAATTCAGACTGCAGCTACTGCTATGCAGGGCGAGCAAGGATCTTCATCCTCATCAGGTGAGTCACCTCAACAAGGATCGCCTGAGGCTTTGCTGACTGGGATAGAACAGCAAAAAAGCGCAGTGCCGCTAGCGACCGAGACAAACTCGTTCAGTAACCAGCTCAAAGCTAGTCTGGAAAAATCTGCTTCAGCCATCACAGTCTCTAGTCGTGAGCTGGTGTCGGAACAGAGTCAGAAGCAAGTCGATCAGTTGGGGCAGAAACTGAATCTGATCCAGCCAGAAGCTTCAAATCAGTTAAAAGAAAAAATGCTGATGATGGTGAAGGACAAAGTCCACACAGCCGAAATTCGGTTGGACCCATCAGAGCTAGGTTCGATGCAGATCAAAATAAGTTTGCAGCAGGATCAGATGTCGGTGCAGTTTATGGTCCAGCAAGGTAATGCCAAAGATCTGATGGAACAGCAAATGCCTAAGCTAAAAGAGCTATTGCAACAACAAGGTATTGAATTGAGTCAGGGCTCGGTACAGCAGCAAAATCAGTCCTCTTCAGGGCAAGAGGGAGGACGTCGTACTGCGGGCGGTTCAGGTTCGGGCTCCTCACTGGACGCTGCTGAAGAGCCTATTGCTCCAGCTAGTTTAGTGACTAAAAATCCCGACCGGGTGGTGGATTATTACGCCTAAACGCCGAGGAATAGGTTAATTGTTGGCGCTTTAGCTCAGATTGACTTTGACTAAGGTCAATGCGACAGAGCATAAAAGCGGCAGATGCACAGTTAGTGATTGCCTTTGATGAAAGCCAAGGTCAATAATACGGGCTCATCACAGTAGAAAAGGAATAAAAATGGCTGCGGATAAAGACTTAGAAATTGGTGAAGGCCAGGGTAAAAAGAAAAAACTGATCATCATCATAGGTGGTGTTGTGCTGCTAGCAGTTGTCGCTGTGGTAGGTGTGCTGATGATGTCTGGTGACTCGTCAGAACCTGTGCCAGAAGAAGCAGCAGCTGCAGAGGCACCTGCTGCTGTAGATCCAAATGCTGCTGCGGATAAAGGTTCAGCTTTGTATGTCAGTATGCCACGACCTTTTATCTTTAATGTGCCAGGTGCATCCAAAGATCGTCTGGTGCAAATTAAAGTGCAATTATTGGTCCGTGGTACAAATAACGAAGAAACAGCCAAAGTGCATATTCCTTTGATTGAAAGTACCTTGTTACGCACCTTCAGTACCAGCAACGCAGAAGAGTTGATTACGGTCGAAGGTAAAGAAAATTTAAAGAAAAAAGCACTAAAAGAAGTCAAGTCAGCCCTCACTGATGTGGCTGGCAGCGATGTAGTCGAAGAAGTGCTTTTCACTGGTTTTGTGATGCAATAAGAGAGCAATAGCTTGACTGATTTATTGTCCCAGGACGAAATTGATGCGCTACTCCATGGTGTCGATGACGTCGAAGAAGAAGAGGTCGAGGAAAGTGGCGAAGGTCGCGGTCGATCTGCGACTGAATATGACTTCTCCTCCCAGGATCGTATCGTACGTGGTCGTATGCCCACGCTCGAAATGGTCAACGAACGTTTTGCCCGTCATATGCGGATCAGCTTATTTAACATGATGCGCCGCACTGCTGAAGTGTCTATTAACGGCGTGCAGATGATTAAGTTTGGCGAATATGTTCACACCCTCTTTGTTCCAACCAGTTTAAATATGGTGCGCTTCCGGCCGTTAAAAGGCACTGGCCTTATTACCATGGAAGCCCGTCTGGTATTTATTTTGGTGGATAACTTCTTTGGTGGCGATGGTCGTTATCATGCCAAAATCGAAGGCCGCGAATTTACACCGACAGAACGTCGTATTATCCAGATGCTACTTAAACTTATCTTTGAAGATTACAAAGAAGCCTGGGCACCTGTGATGGACGTGTCTTTTGAATACCTGGATTCTGAAGTAAACCCTGCCATGGCCAATATAGTCAGCCCGACTGAGGTGGTGGTCATCAGTTCTTTCCATATCGAACTGGACGGCGGTGGTGGCGATTTCCACGTTGCTTTGCCTTATTCGATGCTGGAGCCAATCCGTGAATTGTTAGATGCCGGTGTACAAAGCGACAAGGAAGATACGGATTTACGTTGGAGTAAAGCTCTGCGTGATGAGATTATGGATGTGAAAGTAGACTTAACCACCAAGATGCTCGACGTTGATATCACGCTGGAGCAACTGATGAACCTGCAGGCCGGGGACATTATTCCGGTCGAAATGCCGGATCACATCACAGTCTTGATTGAAGATTTACCAACCTACAGAGCCAAACTGGGCCGATCCAGGGATAACATTGCTCTGAAAATTATCGAAAAAATTAAACGACCTGAATCCGTTAAATCAGAGATGCATGTGTTCACTAAAGGTGGCCGACGCCTGGACAGCGATGCAGATATCAGTGAACTGGAAGCGGATTTAAACTTATCTGAACGTGGGGGGAGATAATCATGGCCAATGAACAAGATACCATGGACGAGTGGGCTGCAGCTTTAGCTGAGGCTGAGGGCGATAGCGGTGCGACAGCAGTAGAACTTGATGAATTAAAAGAAGAACCTGCTCAGCTTACCGTGGATGAAAAACGTAAACTCGACACTATTTTAGATATACCTGTGACCATTTCTATGGAAGTGGGCCGTGCCAAAATCAGTATTCGTAATTTATTGCAACTAAACCAGGGCTCGGTGGTTGAGTTGGAACGTTTGGCGGGTGAGCCGCTGGACGTGCTGGTCAATGGCACCTTAATTGCCCATGGCGAAGTGGTTGTGGTGAACGATAAGTTTGGTATCCGTCTGACTGATGTTATTAGTCAGATTGAACGCATCAAGAAGTTACGTTAATGCGATTGTTGTATCTTCTGATGACTTTCGGGCTGTCCTGTCCCTGGTTGGCCACTGCAGCTGAAACTGTAGCGGCGGCAAGCACAGTGGCAACTACAGCGCAAGGTAATGGTATGAACGCCATGACCCTGATGAATGTGTTTGGCTCTTTGCTTATTGTGCTGGGCCTGCTATTCGGATTGGCCTGGCTTTATAAAAAACTGGCGATCAAATTACCAGGCTCCAGCCATATCAAAATCGTCAGCTCTGTGATGCTCGGACCCCGTGAACGCCTATTGGTTATTGAAGTACAGGGTAAACAACGGGTTTTAGGTGTTACGTCTAACCAAATCAACATGTTATTTGAGTTAGACCAACCTCTGGTCGATGATTCAACGTCGCCTGACTGGCGCAGCCAGTTTCAGGCTCTTTTACAAAAACAAAAGTCGAATTCTTAATATGTGGCCATTGATTGCACTAGTACTGCTGTTGTTATCCCCTGATCTGCTGGCCCAGCAGGGGGGGGCTTTGTCTGCGTTAACTGTCACTACGAACCCTGATGGTTCACAGGACTATAGCGTTACGCTGCAAGTACTGGCTGTGATGACAGCGCTGAGTTTCCTGCCCGCCATGGTCATTATGATGACCTGCTTTACCCGTATTATTGTGGTACTGGCGATTTTACGTCAGGCCATAGGTTTACAGTCCTCACCTTCAAACCAGGTGTTGATTGGTATCACAGTTTTTATGACTTTTTTTATCATGGCGCCTGTGTTTGACGAGGTTAATCAAAAAGCGTTGCAGCCTTATCTGGCAGAAAAAATCACATCGATTCAAGCTTTTGATGAAGCGTTAAAGCCGATGAAAGCTTTTATGTTGCATCAAACCCGGATGAAAGATTTAGAAACCTTTGCAGAAATAGCCGGAACGCCAAAAGTTGACAACGTGGCCGATTTACCTATTACAGTCGTTATACCAGCTTTTGTTACCAGCGAGCTGAAAACCGCTTTTCAGATAGGTTTTATGATATTTATTCCTTTTCTAATCATCGACTTAGTGGTCGCCAGTATACTGATGGCTATGGGTATGATGATGCTATCTCCGATGATTATTGCCTTGCCCTTTAAATTAATGATGTTTGTGTTAGTGGATGGCTGGTTATTGGTGATGGGGACTTTAGCCACCAGCTACGGAGTTGGCACATGAGTCCAGAGGTCTTTGTTGATATATTAAATGACGCACTCTGGTTAGTGATTTTAATAGTCTCTATCGCTATTATTCCGTCTCTTATTGTCGGTTTGATCGTATCAATCTTTCAGGCTGCGACTTCTATCAACGAACAAACCTTAAGCTTTTTACCCCGTTTAATTGTCACTTTGCTGGCACTGATGTACGGCGGCCATTGGTTAACTCAAACCCTGATGGACTATACAGAGAAGCTCTATCAGAGTATCCCTACGGTTGTCAGCTGATGGACTACCCATTACAGCAATTGCTTCAGGTTATTGCTGACTTTATGCTGCCTTTTGCCCGGGTATCCGCCATGATGTTTATTATGGTGGCTTTTGGCGCTAAAAATATTCCGACCCGGGTTAAAGCTGCTTTATGTGCCAGTTTTATCGTGATGATTATGCCTGTAGTTCCACCTGTCAAAGACGTCAATCTGATGTCGCTGAATCTGGTGGTGCAAATGATCCAGCAGATTATTATCGGTCTTGCCATTGGCTTCATCTCGCAAATCTTTGTGCAGGCTTTTGTCACTGCAGGGCAAATTCTGGCGACTCAAACAGGTTTAGGTTTTGCGTCTTTGGCTGACCCTACCAGCGGTGTCACTGTGCCTGCCATAGGTCAGTTTTATCTGATTTTAGCCACCTTATTGTTTTTGGTGTACGACGGTCACCTGATCATGTTTCAGATGGTGGTGTTCAGTTTTGAATCTTTGCCTATTAATGGTCAGTGGATGGATGTGAATAAATACTGGCAAGTGGCTGAATTTGGCAGTTGGATTATCGCCACTGCGCTGGCCATCACCATGGCGCCTGTGACCGCCATGCTGGTGGTCAATATAGCTTTTGGCGTGTTAACCCGCACTGCGCCTCAGTTGAATATTTTCTCCATAGGTATGCCTATTAGCATGTTGGCTGGTTTATTGATTATGTGGCTGACCATGGATACCTTCCTCTTTCATTTTAATCTGAACTGGCAGCACGGTATTGAATACACCTGCAAGTTAATAGGTTGCTAGGAGGCTGCTATGGCAAGTTCAGGTCAGGAAAAAACCGAAGAACCCACCAGTAAAAAACTGGAAGAGACCCGAAAGAAGGGCCAGGTCGCGCGATCCCGCGACTTGGCCACTTTTGCTGTGCTGGTCGGCAGTAGTGCCGGTATTTTGATTTTCGGCAAGGAGATAGCAGGTTCAGTACTGGAGGTCTGCCGTCGTTTATTGTCGCTTGATGAGAAAGATATTTTTAATCCTTATTCGATGTTCTCCGTTTGGGAAGACGCATTAATAGAGTTATTTCCGGGCTTATTGAAGTTTTTCTTGCTGATCCTGTTAGCCGCTTATGTTGGCAGTGTGTTGATAGGGGGCTACAACTTTACCTGGCAGGCCGTCGGTTTTAAGTGGAGTAAACTTAACCCGCTGGCCGGTATTAAGCGTATGTTTGGCTTGCAGGCTATGGTTGAGCTGATAAAAAGTATCGCCAAAGTCTTAGTCATAGGTGGTTTAACTTTTGCGCTGCTGTCGACTTATTTTGACGACATTATGGCGTTGTCTTTGATGACGAATCCGGAGGATATTTTTGCCTCTGCAGAAATTCTGGCCTGGACCTTCTTTGGTATTTGCTTCAGCGTGATTGTGATAGCCGCTATAGATGCGCCTTATCAGATGTGGAAACACCATAAAGAACTGAAAATGACGCTGCAGGAAGTCAAAGACGAATACAAAAACTCTGAGGGTGACCCCAGGGTGAAAGGCCGTATTCGTAGCTTACAGTACCAGGCGGCCAGACGTCGCATGATAGCTGCTGTGCCTACAGCAGATGTCGTTGTGACTAACCCGACTCACTTTGCCGTTGCGCTGAAGTACGATCAGGCCAAATTCAGAGCGCCGGTCGTTGTAGCCAAAGGCGCGGATGAAGTGGCGCTTTATATCCGTCGTTTAGCCGAAGAAAACAAAGTGCCTGTGCTTGAATCACCCGCCTTAGCCCGTTCTATTTTTTATACCACTGAGCTTGATCATCCTATTCCAGAGCAGTTATTCGCTGCTGTGGCTCAGGTTCTTGCTTATGTTTATCAGTTGAATATGTATAAAAAAGGCAAAGGGAAGCGGCCGAAAAATCTGGCGAGAGATCTGCCCATTCCAGAAGGATTCAAGCACTAAGAACAATCTTGGAACAGTTTTTGTATAACAGCCTGTAGCGTCAGTAATTTGTCAGGCTTTTTATGTCGATGACCCAAGTATTTTCCCGTATTAATCCCGAAGTAATGTCTTATGCCAAAGGTGTTGGTACTCCCTTACTGATACTGGCGGCTTTGGCTATGGTGGTGCTGCCGCTCCCGCCTTTGATGCTGGATATTTTATTTACCTTTAACATCACACTGGGCTTAGTGGTGCTGCTTATTACCATCTACACCAGAAAACCACTGGATTTTGCCATTTTCCCCAGTGTGATTCTGGTCGCTACTATTTTGCGTTTGACGCTGAACATCGCCAGTACCAGGGTGATTTTACTTGAAGGCCACAACGGCCCTGACGCTGCGGGTAAGGTCGTTGAAGCCTTCGGTGAAGTAGTGATAGGCGGCAACTATGCCGTAGGTTTTGTGGTCTTTATCATCCTGGTTATTATCAACATGATGGTTGTCACCTCTGGTGCTGCCCGTATTTCTGAAGTGACAGCCCGTTTTACGTTGGACGCTATGCCAGGTAAACAAATGGCGATAGACGCTGACTTAAACGCCGGTTTTATTGACGCCGACCAGGCCCGTAAACGCCGTGAAGAAATTGGTGAAGAAGCGGATTTTTACGGTTCTATGGACGGTGCCAATAAATTCGTTAAGGGCGATGCCATGGCGGGTATCGTCATTATGGTGATCAATATCATAGGTGGTCTGGTCATAGGTGTACTACAACACGACTTGGCTTTTATGGATGCAGTGCAGATTTATACCCTGCTGACCATAGGTGATGGTCTGGTTGCACAAATACCAGGTTTATTACTGTCTGTTGGTACCGCCATTATTGTTACCCGTCAAAACAAAGAAGGTGACTTTGGCACCCAGATGGCTGGTCAGTTCAGCAACTTTAAAGTGCTGGTGATTGCGACTGGTATTTTAGTCATTATGGGCATAGTGCCTGGTATGCCGCACATCGCCTTTTTAAGCCTGGCCGCCATAGTTGGAGGCGCAGCCTATTACCTCTACAGAATAGAAAACCCAACTGCTGAAAAGGCTGCCTCCATCAAAAAAGCTGAGTTGACAACACCAGTAGAAATGGCACCTGTCAAAGAAATTGGCTGGGATGACGTACAGCCCGTCGACACTATAGGGCTGGAAGTAGGGTATCGCCTGATCCCTCTGGTCGACAAAGCTCAGGGCGGCGAGTTATTAACCCGCATCAAAGGCGTGCGGAAAAAACTATCTCAGGAATTGGGTTTTCTTATTCCTGCGGTGCATATCCGCGACAATCTGGATTTAGAGCCTAACACTTATCGTGTCACCATGATGGGCGTCACCACAGGGGAGTCTGAGCTGCGCCACGATAACGAGTTGGCGATTAACCCTGGTCAGGTCTTTGGGACAGTCAAAGGCATAGCCACTAAAGATCCGGCCTTTGGCTTAGAAGCTGTCTGGATAGCCAAAAATCAGCGTGAACATGCTCAGACTTTAGGCTACACAGTGGTAGACGCCGCCACAGTAGTAGCTACTCATTTAAGTCAGATTTTAACCAATAATGCCGCTCAATTACTGGGGCATGAAGAAGTACAAAACTTGCTGGATATGCTGGCAAAAACCTCTCCTAAGCTGGTCGACGCCTTAGTGCCGGACACCTTGCCGCTGACAGTGGTAGTGAAAGTGTTGCAAAACCTGCTGCATGAAGGCGTGCCTATTCGTGATATGCGTACCATAGTGCAGACTTTGGTTGACTATGGTGCTAAGAGTCAGGACGTTGATGTTTTAACCGCATCGTGCCGCGTAGCGTTAAAACGACTGATCATTCAGGAAGTAGTAGGCAGTGCTCCTGAAGTGCCTGTTATTACTTTTGCGCCAGATTTAGAACAAATGTTACATCAGTCTATGCAATCTGCAGGTAACGACGGCGCAGGCATAGAGCCAGGCCTTGCAGAGCGTATCCAGCAGTCTTTAGCCACCGCCTGTCAGAATCAGGAATTAGCAGGTGAACCTGCAGTTTTACTGACATCCGGCATCCTGCGATCAGTTATGGCACGATTCGTGAAATACAGTATTCCAGGATTACGGGTTTTGTCCTACCAAGAGATCCCTGACAACAAACAAATCCGTATTGTCAGTGTGGTAGGCCAGTCGAATTAGGAGTTAAGCTATGAAAATCAAACGCTTTGTTGCCAAAGATATGCGCACCGCTCTGACTGAAGTCAAAGAGTTTTTAGGCCCAGACGCCATTATTCTGTCGAATAAAAAAGTGGCTGGCGGCGTTGAAATCGTGGCTGCTATAGACCCGGAAGCCGTGCCACAGAAGGCTCAAGCCGAAATAGCTCCTGCAGCTCCAGCCGCTGTAGGTAGTAGGTTAAATATCAAAATTGACGATGAACAGGAGCAAGCGCCTGCTGATTCTCTGCAAGCTTTACTCGCCCGTCAAATCAGTAAACAACCCGCAGCTGCTCAGGCCATCTCTGCCAATAAAATGGCGGCTGCAAAAACCGCAGCTGCGACCAGCGCATTATTTTCGGTTGCAAATTCAGCACCTTCGGATAACGAACGTCAATCTTCCGGCGCTCCTATGGTCAATCTGACCGAACTGACCCGTTATCAGGAGCAGCAGGCCAAACTGATGCAAAAGCAGTTTGATGCAATGCGCAATGAAATGAGCTCGATGAAGCAACTGTTACAGCATCAGGTGTCAGGTTTAATGTGGCAGGAACTGGCTCGCCGTGAACCTGTGCGGGCCATGGTGATTGAAAAGTTTCTGGCCTTGGGGTTATCTGAACCTGTTGCTGATCAAATAGGATGTTTTATGCCTGAAGACATCAGTGATGCCGAAGCCTGGGACAGTGCACTTGAATTGCTGGCTGGACAATTGATCACAACTAACGATGATATTATGCGTCGCGGCGGTATAGTGGCTTTAGTAGGTCCAACAGGTGTGGGTAAAACCACTACAGTGGCTAAGCTGGCTGCTCAGTTTGCCAAACGTCATGGTGCTGACCAGGTGGCTTTGATTACCACAGATTCGTTCCGAATTGGTGCTTATGAACAATTAGCCACTTTTGGCCGTATTATTGGTTGCCCGGTGAAACAGGTCAAAGATAGTGAAGAGTTAGCGTTGCTGTTAAATCAGTTACAACAACGTAAACTAATTCTGATTGATACTGCAGGTATGAGTCAGCGTGATGTACGTTTAGCTGAAAAACTTGCGTCTTTAGTGCATAATTCGCGTGTCAAAATAAAAAGTTATCTGGTATTGTCTGCAACATCTCAAGCTCGTGTGATGCAGGAAACCGTTGAACATTTCAAACGTATCCCACTAGCGGGTTGTATTTTCACCAAACTTGATGAATGCTTAAGTCTGGGGGAAATTATTAACGTAGCAATACAAAATGCGTTACCGGTCAGTTATTTGACCCATGGTCAACGAGTCCCTGAAGACATCGAAATGGCCGATGCAAAAACGATGGTTGCCAAGGCAGAGCAGTTACGGACCTCTAATAGTAGTACGGGTTATCAGTGGTATTCAGATACAACAGCCCGGATGGAAGGAACCTATGCATAATCTTCCGATGAATGATGATCAAGCCAGTGGCCTGAGACGAATGAAGCAACAACAGCAACAACAAATGGTAAAAGTCATAGCGGTGACAGGCGGTAAAGGTGGCGTAGGTAAGACTAACGTCACACTCAACCTTGCGATGTCTATGGCTCAGCTCGGGAAAAAAGTATTAGTGCTGGACGCTGACCTTGGTTTGGCGAACTGTGACGTCATGCTTGGTCTTCGAGTGCAGAAAAATTTATTTCATGTGTTATCCGGTGAAGCTGAACTGGATGACATTCTTATCGAAGGCCCTTTTGGTATTAAAATAGTTCCTGCTACTTCTGGTACTCAGTCGATGACGGAGCTGAAACCTGCAGAACATGCAGGACTTATTCGAGCTTTTAGTGAAATGCGTACGCGTTTTGACGTGTTGCTTGTTGATACTGCCGCAGGCATTTCCGATATGGTATTGAGTTTTTCCAGGGCGTCTCAAGATGTATTAGTGGTGGTGTGCGATGAACCTTCGTCTATTACTGACGCCTATGCATTGATGAAAATATTAAGTCGTGAACATGGCGTACAGCGCTTTAAAATAGTGGCTAATATGGTACGCAGTTTAAAAGAAGGGCAGGAGTTGTTTGCTAAACTAAGCCGGGTCACAGATCGATTTCTGGACGTGACTTTAGAGCTGGTTGCGACTATACCCTTTGATGAGAATGTTAGAAAAGCGGCGCGAAAGCAAAAAGCTTTTGTTGACGCTTTTCCAAAAACTCCGGCTTCATTGGCTATTCGCACTTTGGCGACTCGCGCTATACAGTGGCCTGTGCCACCAGTAGCTTCAGGTCATCTGGAGTTTTTCCTGGAGCAGCTGGTACAACAACCTGAAGCGAGAGGTCTGGTTTGAATAGCAAACTAGCGGCCTACGGAGCCGGGGATCATCTGACACAAATGGTTGAGCGGCATGCGCCTTTAGTGAAACGTATTGCCTACCATTTATTAGCTCGTTTACCTGCCAGCGTTTTGGTGGACGATTTAATTCAATCTGGCATGATAGGTCTGATTGAAGCAGCGAAAAATTTTGATGGCAGCAAAGGTGCCAGCTTTGAAACCTTTGCTGGTATTCGTATCCGCGGTTCTATGTTGGACGAAATTCGCCGTGGCGACTGGACTCCAAGGTCAGTGCACCGCAATTCCCGCATGATAGCTGAAGCTATAGCGGAACTTGAATCTGAACTAGGTCGTGATGTAAAAGATAGTGAAGTTGCTGAAAAACTTGATATATCTTTAGATGAGTATCATCATATGCTTAGCGATGCTAGCAGTGGTCGCATTATTGGGATCGAAGATCTGGGCATCTCGGACGATGTGTTAGTGACTGCAAATGATAAAGATGACGATCATTTGTATGAACAACAGGCAACTGATGCATTTCAACAGGCGTTGATAAAAAATATCAGTAGCTTACCGGAACGAGAAGCTATAGTGTTGTCGCTGTATTATAATGACGAACTAAATTTGAAAGAGATTGGTGCTGTGTTGGATGTCAGCGAATCCAGGGTCAGTCAAATTCATAGTCAGGCGTTGGTGCGCTTGCGCTCCAGAATGCAGGATTGGTTGTAATAGTTTGAGTTAGTCCAGCTTGGGCTCTCACCGGAGGGGATTTTGGATAAGAATATGAAAATTCTTGTGGTTGATGATTTCTCAACCATGAGACGCATTATAAAGAACCTGTTAAGAGACCTTGGTTTTACCAATGTGTCTGAGGCGGATGATGGCAGCACAGCATTGCCTATGCTGCAAAATGGTGATTTTGATTTTGTAGTCACAGACTGGAACATGCCTGGAATGCAAGGTATCGACTTGTTACGCGCAATTCGTGCAGACGCCAAGCTGAAGCATATTCCTGTGTTGATGGTGACCGCAGAAGCGAAAAAGGAACAAATTATCGCTGCTGCTCAGGCAGGCGTGAACGGATATATAGTTAAACCTTTTACAGCTGCAACCTTACAGGAAAAACTGGCTAAAGTATTTGAACGCCTGGGTTAAACCGTAACTGACAAAGGAGTACACCATGTCTGTAGCTACGGCACCCTTGATTTCATTAGAGCAGGCCCGTGAACTGGTTCAGTTGCTGGAGTTCGGTGAAACCGATGCCGCCAACGAACTGGTGCAACAGCTGGCTGTACCGGGCTCCTCTGAGTTGTTTGCCGAGGTTGGAAAACTGACCCGGCAATTGCATGACTCGTTGAAAAGCTTCCAAATTGATCCATCCTTAAGTTCTTTGTTGGCGGATGACATTCCGGACGCGAAAAAGCGGCTTAATCACGTCATAGACATGACAGAACAAGCTGCAAACAAAACTATGGATGCGGTCGAGAATTGCCTTCCTATCGCTGATGAACTCAATACCCACTTACAGTCTATTTTGCCAAAATGGCAAAAATTGATGAGCCGCGACTTAAAAGTCGGAGAGTTCAAGGCCTTATGCCATAATCTTAATGGCTTTTTGCATCAAGCGACCGGAAACTCTGCTACCTTACATGCACGGCTGACCGAAGTATTGATGGCGCAGGATTATCAGGATTTAACTGGTCAAATCTTACGGCGGGTCATTGAGTTGGTCCGGGAAGTGGAAGACAGCTTAATTGGTTTATTAACAGCCTTTGGCCAAACCAATTTAAGTATGGAAGATCGACCCGCAGCCGTATCGAAAAAACCAAAAGCAGGTCACGAAGCTGAAGGTCCTATTATCGACGCAGCAGAGCGTGATGACGTGGTGTCCGGTCAGGATGATGTGGACGATTTATTATCAAGTTTAGGTTTCTAAAAGGGGAGCTGTAGCATGGGCTTTGATTTAGATGAGGATATTTTACAGGATTTCCTAGTCGAAGCCGGCGAGATCCTTGAACTACTGCAAGAGCAGTTGGTTGAGTTGGAAAATAATCCGGATGACGCAAATTTATTAAATGCCATTTTCCGTGGTTTCCACACTGTCAAAGGTGGCGCTGGATTTTTATCGCTGACTGAATTAGTTGACGCCTGCCATGGCGCCGAGAACGTGTTTGATATTCTGCGTACCGGCAAACGTCGTGTTACACCAGAATTGATGGATGTCATTTTACAGGCTTTGGATGCGGTCAATGCCATGTTTGCCGATGTGCAAAGCCGTGAACCTTTGACTCCTGCCGATCCTGCAATCATTGAAGCTTTGCATCGCCTGAGTATGCCTGAATCCGAAGACGAACAGGCCCATCATGCTGTCGCTGCAGCCCCAGAACCTGAACCAGAGCCTGAAATCAGCATGGAAGAGTTCGATGCAGTGGTTGAATTTGCCGCAGCGCCTGCTGTGGAAAGTTCCTCTTCTATCGATGAAATCAGCGACGATGAGTTCGAATCGTTACTGGACGAATTGCATGGCAGTGGCGCTCCAGGTCGTGATACGTCTGCGAATCTTCCACCTCCAGCCACTAAAGAGACCGCCAGTGAAGATATCACTGACGATGAGTTTGAAGCCATTCTGGATCAGTTACATGGCCAGGGTTCCTTTATCCCAGGGGAGGCTGCCGCAGCTGCACCTAAAGCTGTAGAAAAAGCTCCTGCCAAAACTGAAGAAAAAGCAAAAGCGGCCAACGGCGATGACATATCAGACGATGAGTTTGAGTCTCTGCTGGACGAATTGCATGGCAAAGGTAAAGCGCCTATTGGGCCTGCTGAAGCCGCCGCAGCTGCAGCAAAAGCTGAGTCTGCCGCAAAAGCTGCACCTGTAGCTAAAGCGCCTGTTGCAAAAGCAGCTGAACCGGCCAAAGCTCCAGCTCCAGCTCCTGCTCCCGCACCAAAAGCTGCACCTGTTGCTGCTGCGCCAAAAGATCCTGATGCGGATCCAAAAGCTGCGGCCAACCAGCCGGAAACTACAGTACGTGTTGATACCAAGCGTCTTGACCAAATCATGAACATGGTTGGGGAATTGGTGTTGGTCCGTAACCGCTTGGTTAGCTTGTCAGGCTCAGCTCAAAATGAAGAAATGAGCAAAGCTATCGCAAACCTTGATGTAGTGACAGCTGACCTGCAAGGCGCGGTAATGAAAACCCGGATGCAGCCAATCAAGAAAGTATTTGGCCGTTTCCCACGCGTTGTTCGCGACTTAGCCCGTTCACTGCAAAAGGATATTAACCTTGAGCTGGAAGGCGAAGAAACAGATTTAGATAAAAACCTGGTAGAAGCCTTGGCTGATCCATTGGTCCACTTAGTACGAAACTCGGTCGACCACGGTATTGAAATGCCAGACGTGCGTGTCAAAGCTGGCAAGCCTCGGACAGGTCTGGTCAGATTAGCGGCCTCGCAGGCTGGTGATCATATCTTATTGACCATTCAGGACGACGGTGCTGGTATGGATCCGGAGAAACTGAAATCCATCGCGATCAAACGTGGTGTATTGGATCCGGATGCTGCGGCTCGTATGTCGGACACTGAAGCCTTTAACCTTATTTTTGCACCTGGTTTCTCTACCAAAGAGCAGATTTCGGATATTTCTGGCCGTGGTGTGGGTATGGACGTGGTGAAAACCAAAATTACCCAACTCAATGGTACAGTGCATATTAACTCTAAACTGGGTCAGGGTACTTTATTAGAAATTAAAGTTCCGTTGACCTTGGCGATATTGCCAACTCTGATGGTGATAGTAGGTGAACAAACCTTCGCTTTACCGTTGGCTACAGTAAACGAAATTTTCCACCTTGATTTAGCTAAAACCAACAATGTTGACGGTCAGTTGACGATAGTGGTCAGAAACAAAGCTATTCCGCTGTTTTATCTCGAGCATTGGCTGGTCAAAGGTTCAAGCAAAAAGATCAAGCGCGAACAAGGCCATGTGGTGATAGTACAGATAGGTACACAACAAATTGGTTTTGTGGTGGATTCTCTGATTGGTCAGGAAGAAGTGGTGATCAAGCCTCTGGATGCTTTATTGCAAGGTACTCCAGGCATGGCTGGCGCAACCATCACATCGGATGGCGGTATAGCCTTGATCCTCGATGTGCCTAACTTGCTGAAGCATTATGCCAAACGCTCTAAAATTAAATTTGATCGCTTTGACAAATTCTCAGCTTAAGAGAGTGCACTATGACCATCAGGGTATTAGTTGTTGATGACTCCAGTTTTTTCCGTCGCCGTTTGACGGAAATACTGAGTCAGGATGCCGAGTTAGAGGTCATTGCCACCGCCAATAACGGTAAAGAGGCGGTGGAAAAAGCTTTAGCCTTAAGACCAGACGTCATTACGATGGATATCGAAATGCCCGTTATGGACGGCATTCAGGCGGTGCGCGAAATCCTGAAGGTGCAGCGCACACCTATTTTGATGTTTTCTTCATTAACGCACGAAGGGGCAAAAGCGACTTTAGATGCGTTGGAAGCTGGCGCTATCGACTATTTACCGAAGAAATTCGAAGATATAGCCCGCGATAAAGCTGAAGCTGCTGATGTGTTACGTCAACGTGTGAAAACCGTTGCCAGACGCAGGGTCATTAGCAGACCCTCAAGTTTAGCGGGCACAACAAGCTCAGCTTTACCAAGCCGCACACCATCCTCGCCGACTGCAGGTGCCTCAGCTATACCGGCAAGAGCTCCTCTTGCTCAAAGCCTGGCAGCCAGAGCTTTAGCTGAGCGCGCTGAGTTACAAAATCGTGCCGAACGGACTGAAACCCATAGAAGTGGCAGTTTTGATGCCAGTGGCAAAAGCTACAAACTGGTCGCTATTGGCACTTCAACCGGCGGCCCTGTGGCATTGCAACAAATTATCACGGCTTTACCTGCCAACTTCCCACTTCCGATAGTGCTCGTGCAGCATATGCCTGCCGCTTTTACCGGCGCTTTTGCCAGCAGGTTAAATGGCCTGGCAAAAATTGAAGTCAAAGAAGCAGCTGATAATGATGTATTGCGACCTGGAGTGGCTTATTTAGCTCCTGGCGGTAAACAAATGCTGCTGGACGGCAACGAAAATCAGGCCAGATTACGGGTTCGTGAAGATGATTCACCCCGCATCACATTCAAGCCTAGTGTAGATATCACTTTTGGCACTGCGGCAAAAGTTTTTAATGACAAAGTGCTGGCAATAGTTCTGACAGGTATGGGCTCTGACGGACGTGAGGGCTGTCGCTTGTTGAAACAGTCAGGAGCTCGTATCTGGGCGCAGGATGAAGCAAGCTGTGTCGTTTATGGCATGCCTCAAGCTGTGACTGCCGCTGGTTTAACCGATCTTGAAGTAGCGTTATCTGACGTTGCAGCCCGCATAGTGGCGGAAGTAGGTCATGGATAAGCTTACTCTGGCAGGCGTTTTTATCGCGTTAGCAGCTATAGTAGGCGGCTTTAGTCAGGAAGGTGGCGATGTTTTAACCTTGTTGCACTGGCCTGCCTTTTTTATCGTGTTTGGTGGTACTTTGGGGGCCGTGTTGATCCAAAGTCCGTCCTCACAGTTTAGATTGAGTATGAATTTGTTACCCTGGGTTATTGCGCCGCCTAAGCTGGACTTTGACTTTACCAGAGAGCGAATAACTCAATGGGGGCACTCAGCGCGCTTGCATGGCTTTTTATCCTTAGAGCAGGACGCTCTCGATGAGCAGGAGCCCTTGCTAAGGCGTGGCCTGAATTTATTGGTGGATGGCACAGAAGCTAAGATGTTGCAGGAAATTCTGGATACGGAGTTGTATCTGGAAAAAGAAAGATTACTAAGAGCGGCCAGAGTCTTTGAGGCTATGGGAGGCTATAGTCCTACTATAGGTATTGTAGGCGCTGTACTGGGGCTTATATTGGCCCTGTCGAATATCTCGAATCCTGATGAATTGGGTCAGGGTATAGCTACAGCTTTTGTTGCTACTATTTATGGTGTGGGTTTAGCTAATTTTGTATTTATCCCGGTATTTCATAAAATAAAAATTTTAGTGGAAGAAAGGGCATTGTTTCATTCGATGGTGATCGAAGGCTTGTGTTCTATTGCTTTGGGGGAGAATCCCCGTAGTGTTGAATCCAAGTTGCTTGCTTACAGAGCACATTAAATGTACAGGCCTCGCCGCTCAGCCTCTGCTGAAGCAGAAAAGTCAGATTCAGAGCGTTGGTTGGTGTCTTACGCTGATTATATGACCTTGTTGTTCGCGCTTTTTGTGGTGCTCTATTCAATGGCCACTATGGAAAAAGAGCAATTTAACAAGCTGCAGGACACAATTTCAAAAGTCTTTGTTGAAGAGACGGATAAAACAGAAAAGGGCATTCAGGGCCAATCGGTTCAACCTGATATTTATCCACAGAGCGATTTTGAGTTGTATGGTTCAGGTCTGGAAGAAGCAACCGGACCTACCTTACTGGCTGATAATTCAAAACTGGAGCATATTGATAGTACTAAACTGGGGAGTCCTCTTGCAGCGACGCAAAAGGATATCAACAGAGCGTTGCGCAGTTTAGTCGAGTCTGGGTTGGCAAAGGTCACACTGGACGAAGATTGGTTGACGGTAGAGCTTAACAGTGGTTTGTTGTTTAGTAGTGGTAGCGCCAGTTCAAATAGTTCGGCTTCTGCTGTAATGGCTGAATTGGCCGCTATTTTAAAGCAGACAAATAACTTTATCAGAGTGCGGGGTTATACTGATTCTGTGCCTATCCACACTGAACAGTTTGCTTCGAACTGGGAATTATCTGTAGCCCGTGCAGCCTCTATTGTACGTCTGTTGGAAGAGCTGGGTGTAGAACCACAGCGTATGGCTATTGAGGGCTATGGTCAGTATGCACCCTTTGCAGATAACAACAGTGAACAAGGGCGCAGTCAAAATCGTAAAGTAGTGATAGCGTTATCCAAGTATGCTTATGAGCCTGTTGTGGCCAGTGCTCCAGCACAACCAGCCAAACAAGAGACAGTAGCAGAACAGGCTGCGGAAGAAGCAGCTGTTAAAGAACCGCAAAAAATACAGGTGCTCCGCTTACCTCATGGTGGCATACGGATCACGACTAGACCGCCTGAACAGGGCGAAAAAGAGCCACCTATTCAGCAGGAACAGTAAATTGGTTGTTTGGACTATTGCAAATCAAAAGGGTGGAGTTGGAAAAACTACCACTACAGTCACCTTAGGCGCTCTGCTTGCTCAGCGTGGACATCGTGTTTTACTTATAGATACTGACCCTCATGGCTCACTGACCTATTACTTTGGTATTGATGCTGAAGAATTGGAAGTCAGTGTGTACGACATTTTTTTGCGTGGTAAGGACATTACCGGCGAAGAGATACTGCAGTCTATGTGTCCTAGCGGTATGGCTAATCTAGATATTTTGCCAACCTCTATGGCTCTGGCAACCTTAGACCGTTCTCATGGTCAGCAAGGTGGTATGGGCCTTATTCTGAAAAAGGCACTGCAAAAAATAGAAAATGATTACGACTACGTGTTGATCGACTGTCCGCCTGTTATTGGCGTGCTGATGGTTAATGCTATGGCTGCTTGTGACCGTATTTTAATACCGGTGCAAACCGAGTTTCTGGCACTGAAGGGCCTGGATCGAATGATTGCGACTATGCAACTTATGCATAGTTCCTCTCCTCAAGATTATGCTTTTACCATAGTGCCTACTATGTACGATAAAAGAACCAAGGCCTCTCTCGATGCTTACAAAGCATTAAAAGCACAGTATGAGGATAGAGTCTGGTCTGCAGTGATCCCGATAGATACCAAATTCCGTGATGCCAGTCTGGCTCAGACTCCTCCTCCGGTATTCGCTCCGAAGTCCCGTGGCGTGTTTGCGTATAATACGTTGCTAACCTATTTATTACAGTTAGCGCCGGAGAACTAAGATGAGTGATTTGCAAGCCAGCCAAAAGGTAATGAAGCATTATTTAAGTGCTTTATTGACGGATGACGTGGTTGAAACACCTCTGCAGGAAGCTAAAAAACAGCAACTGAATCAATTATTGGCGCCGGTATCCGCTGCAGTGTCAGCTCCTGTAAAAGCGCCAGAGATAACTAAACCTGCGGTCATAGCGCCAGTTGTGGCTCCTGTTGCGAAAGCTCCGGTCGTGGCTCCGGCAGCACCAGTGGTTGAACAGGTTAAAGTTGCAGCTGTAGCCCCTGTTGTTAAGGCGGCTGAAGCTGTAGTGAAAGACTACAGAAAGGGTAGGTTTCAAGCGCTGTTTTTTACAGTGGCAGGACTCAAAGTGGCGTTGCCTTTGAAAGCTCTGGGCGGTATTCATAAGATAATGCCGATTAAGTCCCTACCAGGCCAACCACAATGGTTAAAAGGTGTCATGTTATACCGGGAACAAAAGATCAATGTGGTGGATACAGCCCGTTGGGTGATGCCAGAAAAATATGATCAGGAACTCGCAGAAAGGCTAGACTATCAATATGTTATTATGCTGGGTAATAGCCATTGGGGCCTGGCTTGTGATACTTTGGTAAATACTATAGCGTTAGAGCAAGACGACGTTAAGTGGCGGGAAACTGAAGGCAAAAGGCCCTGGCTCGCTGGCTTAATTAAACAACATATGTGTGCTTTGCTGGATGTCGATGCCCTGATTGCCTTATTGGCAAAGGGAATGAATAGTCAGCAATGAGTGAGTAGTAAAGCATTTAACTTCTGGGTAGGAGCTAGGCATGAGTAATTTAACAGCGCAATCCGCTAAAACAAAAGAAGTCACAGATTTAGTGCTGCAATGGGTAACCTTTAAACTGCAGGAAGAAACCTACGGTATTAACGTTATGCAGGTGCAGGAAGTTTTGCGCTACACAGACATTGCTCCAGTGCCTGGTGCGCCTGACTACGTGATGGGTATTATCAACTTACGTGGTAATGTGGTGACAGTCATTGATACCCGTGCCCGTTTTGGTTTACCACCTTCAGAAGTGACTGACAATAGCCGTATCGTAATTATCGAGTCTGAACGTCAGGTCATCGGCATTATGGTCGATAGCGTGGCTGAAGTGGTGTATCTGAAACAATCTGAAATTGATACTGCTCCAAATGTTGGCACAGATGAAAGCGCTAAGTTTATCCAGGGCGTGTCGAATCGCGATGGCGAATTACTGATCCTGGTGGATCTGAATAAACTGCTGTCCGACGAGGAATGGGAAGAGATCCGTAGCATTTAATGGCTAATTTTGTGACTGAATTTTCGTGGTTATGGCTACTTGGGATAGTAGCCATTTTGTTGCTTTCAGCAGGTATGGCTGCCATAGCGTCACGCCAGAGCAAAAAGCTGCTGGCCATAATTAACGAAAATGCAGCGGCCAGCTGGCAACAGCAACAAAATTTAGAGCAGTTACGCCAACAAATCTCACAGCAGTCAGAACAGTTAAAGCGCGCTTATCAGGATGTCGAGGAGCTGCGTTCCACAGTCATTGGTGTGGGGCAGCGTGTATTGAGTCTGGAGAGCCATTTGGGGCAGGGTATGCAGCAAGTGGCGGAACTGGCAGAGCAACAAAAATCACTGCATTTATTCGATCCTGAATCCAAAATTTACAGCAGAGCCATGAAAATGGTGCATTTGGGCGCTAGTCTCGAAGAGATTATGCTTGAATGCGAGCTACCACAGGCGGAAGCCGAACTTCTGTTTAACCTGCACAAACAAAGCCAATAATCTAAATAACCTGAGCTCGGGATAAGCCGTGCCACTGAATAGACATTTTTTCGCGCCTCTCTTCGTTGCTCCGTCTAGCCATAGCTTGCTATGGCGTACGACAAATCGCCTTGAGATCCACAAAAATCTGGCTATTCAGTCAGCAAAGACTTTGTTTGCTTGACGTAACAATCTTACTTCGTTGAGTTAATTCTTTTTTTTAAAAAGTCGACACATATTATTCCGAGCTCAGGCTAAATATCGAGTCAGAACAGATAAGTTATGCGTCGCTTATGTGTTCTTCGGTCATTTTGCTATATTTTCATCTAAATAGAGTCCACTTCAGGGGCTACTATGCACAAACCATTTCTGATCCATCATGGCGCTGTGGACGGTGTGACAGGCTCTTGTCACCAGTATTTTGTCGATACTGAGCATAGTGTGTTGATCGACTGTGGTTTATTTCAGGGTATTGAGCAGGGCAGAGGCAAAGCCGGCTCTGACTCGGCTCAGATTGACTTTCCACTGGACGGTATTCTTGCCTTATTGTTGACCCATGTCCACATAGACCATGCGGGTCGCATCCCCTACTTACTGGCTGCAGGTTTTAACGGCCCGATTTATTGCAGTAAAGCTTCGGCTCTGTTATTGCCATTGGTGCTTGAAGATGCGCTGAAAATGGGCATCACGAGGGACGAACAACTAATCAGAGCTTTTATTCAAGCTGTATCCCGTCAATTGCGTCCCTGTGACTATGGAACCTGGTATCAGTTGGAGGGGATTGGGCAGAGTGTCCAAATTTGTTTTCAGAATGCAGGCCATATACTGGGTTCAGCCTACATTGAAATTCGCCATAAAGCTTTTTCTGAATCACTATCTGATGGCTGGTACAAGGCGGTGTTTTCTGGCGATTTAGGGGCACGTGATACTCCTTTACTGCCAGATCCCACACCTTTGGCTAGTGCAGATCTACTGGTGTTGGAAAGTACCTACGGCGATCGAAACCATCAGGACCGCAAACAACGCCAGCAGCGTTTGCAGTCGGTACTAGCAAAAGCCTTGTCTGACAAAGGAACTGTGTTAATCCCTGCATTTAGTATAGGCCGCACTCAGGAGCTACTGTATGAGCTGGAAGATATTATCCATCGGATGAAAGGCCAAGCCCTGTACCAGGAACTGGAGTGGCAGCAGCTTGATATTATTGTTGATTCGCCTTTAGCAGCCAGCTTTAATGCCGTGTATCACCAATTGAAAGACTTTTGGGACCAAGACGCAAAGCAGCGACTTGCCTCCGGTCGGCACCCGTTGCAATTTGAACAGCTGCTGACGGTAAAAAGTCACGAGGATCATCAAAAAGTCGTCAGGCACCTTGCAGAAACTGCTCGCCCCGCCATCGTTATCGCTGCAAGTGGTATGTGTACTGGCGGACGTATTGTCAATTACCTGAAAGCGTTGTTGCAGTCAGAGGTTCATCAGGTGTTGTTTATTGGTTATCAGGCCAGGGGTACACCAGGTGCGGCCTTACTAGAATTGGGTAGCAAAGCTGGATATTTAAAGCTGGATGGTCAGGACTACCTTGTCAGAGCTGAAGTGTTGCAACTCAGTGGTTATTCGGCCCATGCCGATCAACAGGACCTGCTGCATTTTGTCAGCCAGATGCAAAAGCGCCCGGGACAAATCAGACTAGTTCATGGCGATCATAAGGCCAAACAGGAACTTAAACTAAAACTTGAAGCCAAAGGACACAAAGTAGTGATTGGGAAGAGCGAAGAGCAGAGTATTGACTCCTCGTCTTATGATCAGACATCTAGTTAGTGTTTTTAAGTTCCTGTTCAGCTATAGCACTTTACTCTGCCTCCAAGCGATAAATTCTGATACCATTTCAACAGGTTCAGTTTAATGGAAATACCGATGATCAAAGTATTGAGCGTGTTTGGTACCAGACCAGAAGCCATCAAAATGGCACCTTTAGTGAATTTATTAAAAGATACAGCTGATATTGAAAGTAAAGTCTGTGTGACCGGCCAACACAGGGAAATGCTGGATCAGGTATTAAAATTGTTTGACATAGTACCGGATTACGATCTGGCTATTATGAAAGCTGGCCAGGATTTATATGACGTTACCACCAGTATTCTTTTAAATATCAAAGCTGTGCTGCGTGACTTCAAACCAGACATAGTACTGGTGCACGGCGATACCAGCACAACTTTTGCTGCTGCTTTAGCCTGCTATTATGAAAAAATAGCAGTAGGCCATGTAGAAGCTGGTCTTCGTACTGGCAACATTTATAGCCCATGGCCAGAAGAGGCCAATCGCAAATTAACAGGTGCTTTAACCCGTTTGCATTTTGCGCCTACAGACACCTCTAAGCAAAACCTGCTGAGTGAAAACACAGATCCTGCCACTATTGTTGTCACTGGTAATACGGTGATAGATGCTTTGCATCAAGTAGTCGCTAAGATCGATGCAGATGCGCAACTGACCACCAAATTTGAGCAGCAGTTTCCTTATGGCTTAAATGGCCGCCGCATGGTGTTGGTCACAGGCCACAGAAGAGAAAGCTTTGGCTCTGGTTTTGAACAAATTTGTGCTGGTTTAAAACAAATTGCTCAGCAATTCCCTGACACAGACGTGGTCTACCCTGTGCACTTAAACCCTAATGTACGCGAACCTGTATTCCGCTTATTAAGTGATACCTCGAATGTGCACCTGATTGAACCTCAGGATTATTTGCCTTTTGTTTACCTGATGAGTCGCAGTACGCTGGTATTAACAGACTCAGGTGGTATTCAGGAAGAAGCTCCGTCATTAGGTAAACCAGTGCTGGTGATGCGGGATACTACCGAGCGTCCAGAGGCCGTTGCAGCAGGTACTGTCAAGCTGGTCGGAACCGATGCAGCAGTCATAGTCAGAGAAGTCAGCCGTTTGTTAACAGACAAAGCCTATTATGAGCAAATGAGCTTTGCTCATAATCCTTATGGTGATGGTAAAGCCTGTGGCAGAATTATTGCCGCTATCCGTACCTTGAATGCTAACTAATTTTTACGACCTGACAATAAGAACATTGCATGATTGCTTTTGAACGCGCTAAACAACAACTAATCGCTGCTCCAAAAACCTGGCTGGTCACAGGATGTGCCGGTTTTATTGGCTCAAACTTAGTAGAGACTCTATTAAAATTGGGACAAAAAGTAGTAGGGTTAGACAATTTTGCCACAGGAAAACAGCACAACCTGACTCAGGTGCAACAGATCGTTGGTGCTGAATTATGGCAGCAGTTCCGTTTTATCGAAGCGGATATTCGTGATCCAGCTGCATGTCTGAATGCCTGCATCGGTGTGGATTATGTGTTACACCAAGCGGCTTTGGGCTCAGTACCCCGCTCAATCAACGATCCTATAGCAACCAATGAAACCAACATTTCAGGTTTTTTGAATATGCTGGTTGCGGCCAAAGAGCATAAGGTAAGTCGTTTTGTTTACGCAGCGTCCAGCTCTACCTATGGTGATCACCCAGCTTTGCCGAAGCTGGAGGCCAATATAGGCAATCCTTTATCTCCTTATGCTGTGACTAAGTATGTCAATGAACTCTATTCAGATGTGTTTTCACGTTGTTATGGTTTTCATTCGGTAGGCTTACGTTACTTTAATGTATTCGGACCTCGTCAGGACCCTCATGGCGCTTATGCCGCAGTGATCCCTAAGTGGACTGCAGCTATGATTGCCGGTGAGGATGTGGCTATTAACGGCGACGGCGAAACCAGCAGAGATTTCTGTTTTGTTGCCAATGCTGTACAGGCCAACATTCTGGCCGCACTAAGTAGTCCAGAACAAAGCGAAGTCTATAACGTTGCTGTAGGTGACAGAACAAGTTTAAACACTTTGTTTCACGCTATTGCGACCAGCTTACAAGCCGAAGGTGTCGACTATTCAAAACAGCCTCTGTACCGCGATTTCAGGGCAGGGGATGTAAGACACTCTCAGGCTGATATCAGCAAAGCCAGGCAGCAGCTTGGTTACGAACCTAGCCATAACATTGGCCAAGGTATTGCTGTGGCTATGCCCTGGTATGTAAAAAACAATGCTTTGCTAAGCAGTTAATGCACTTTACTCTGGTGTGTGGATCTTGTTCTTCACCGGATGGTCTTACAGATTTTTACTCGCTAAGATAATCCGGTTATGTGTAAAATGCGGGCCCTTTGGTATGGCTGTCTGTAGTGATATACAAACAGTGACACAGAATAGTGGAATGTCTGTGGAGCCTGAAGTCTTCAATCTGGAGTTTGATTGTGATCAGAACTATTTATAAAATTTTCGGCCTTTTTCTATTATGTGCATTCATCAATGTTAGCTATGCAGCGACTTCTGTCTCTCCTTCGATGATGGCACAGCTGAAAAAGTTACCGAAAGCTGAACAGCAACGGCTGATGAAGCAATACGGTTTAAGTGCTTCTAGTCTGAATCGCAGAGATTCAAGCTCATCGTTAAAGGATTCATCTGATTCAGACAGTTTCGAATTTGATGAAACAGAAGATGAGTGGGAAAACGAAACTAAAGCTACAGATGAAAAAACCAAAGGCCCACAACGTTTTGGCTTAACTTTGTTTAGTGGTAAAAGCAGAAAAGCTGATAATTCGGCTATTCCGGTGCCAGACTTTTACGTCTTGGGTGCCGGAGATGAACTGCTGGTGCAAATCTTTGGTAAAGATAGCTCCAGTGAGGCGCTGTTGGTTGAGCGAGATGGCACTATAGTTTTGCCTGATCTTGGCCCTGTAGTTGTTGCCGGATTAACCTTCGCCGAAGCTAAAGCTCTGATTATTGCCCGTGTTAAAAAGCAAATTTTAGGGGTAGATGTCGCCGTCAGTATGGGTGAATTAAAGACCATTACTATTTTTGTGGCGGGCGAAGCAAAAAGGCCAGGTAGCTACAATGTGCCAGCCATGTCTACTATCACTCAGGCGTTAACCAGAGCTGGTGGTATCAGCGATATTGGTAGTTTACGTGAGGTTAGTGTTAAACGTAACGGTGCCTCAGTAGTTACTTTTGATATTTATGATTTACTGCTCAAAGGCGATGCGCGCAATGATTTGCAGCTCCAATCCGGCGATGTCGTTTTTGTCGCTCCAGTGAAGGCTTTAGCGCAAGTCGTTGGTGAAGTGCACAGGCCTGCGATTTATGAAGTGATGCCAGGTGAGTCAGTCTCTCAACTTTTAACTATGGCAGGCGGCCTGAAAGCTACAGCTTACCCTCAAGGCTCAGTGCTTGAGCGGGTGAATTCAAAGAATGTCCGTGATTTGCTGAATCTGGATTTAACAGATGCTGCTGGCCTTAATCAGCACGTCAGACAAGGCGATGTGCTGCGTGTTGGCGGTACCTCCAGCCGTGTCGAAAATGCAGTGACTATTGCTGGTGCTGTGGTTCGTCCTGGTCATTACGCCTGGCGTGATGGCTTACGCGTCAATGATCTGCTGTCCTCTTTATGGTCTGATATCCATTTGTCTGCTGACTTAGATTACGGCTTGATTATCCGCGAAGAGAGTGTGGCTGGAGACCTGAAAGTCATACAGTTTAATTTAGGACAAGCCATCACAGAACCTATGTCTTCAGATAACTTACGTTTATCTGCACGCGACATCATTTTAGTGTTCCATCAGGAAAATCAGCGTTTTGAGCGAGCTAAGCTCGATATGTATTTCCGCGAAAAGCTCACTGAGTCAGAAAAGTTAAAATCTGAATTAGCCACTATCAACGGCGCAGTAGGCACTGAAGCTCAGCCTGCAGCACCAAAACCCGATCCAAAACTTAACTATGAAGCCTTAACCGATCAGGCTTTTGCCTTGTTAGACGAGAAACGCAGACGGGAGAGTTTGGCTGTTGTCGGAACAGAAGAGCCTATGACTCCAGAGCAGAACTGGTTGGTGATGGAACTGACGACCATGCTTAATTCGCTGTTTTCTGATCCAGAATTTCTGGAGAAAACCCCACATCTGAACCGCAGCGAGTTGTTGCGTCCTGTGTTAACTAAATTAAAGTCCCGCAGTTCAGTAGTTGCTGGTCCAAAGTTATTCTCTGTGACCGGCGAAGTAAAAGTGCCAGGAGACTATCCTTTACCTGAACAGGCTTCAGTGAAGAAATTAATTGAAGCTGCAGGTGGCTTAAAAGATGGTGCTTACCTGCAACGCGCTGAGTTAACCCGCGCCACGCAAGAGTCAGCAGACGCCGATATGCAGGTTGCTCACTTTAATATTGATTTAACTCAGGCAGTCAAAGACGAGCAGCAATTTGCGCTGATGAGCCGTGATGCACTGAATGTGTTTTCTATCCCGAACTGGAATATTAAACGTCAGTTTAAGATCCATGGTCATGTGCGCTTCCCTGGCATTTACACTATTCAGCAGGGTGAAACGCTTGCCAGCATCTTGACCAGGGCTGGTGGATTAAAAAGTACAGGTTCTGCCGAAGGTGCCGTGTTTACCCGTGTCCAGACGAAAGAACGTGAAGAAGAGCAAATCCGTAAGTTAGCTCAACAACTCAGAGCTGATATTGCCTCCAGATCTTTAACGGCCGAAGGAAATACTATTTCACCTCAAGACTCAATGACACTGATCGCAGAGATAGAAAAAACCAAACCTGTAGGGCGTTTGGTGGTTAATCTCGAAGGTATTATGAATGGTGAGTCCGAATTTGATTTGATGGCTGAGGATGGTGATGAGCTTTATGTTCCGCCTACCAACACTTCTATTGCGGTAGTTGGTGAAGTTCAACACACTGCAAGTCACAGATTTAAAAAGGGTTTGTCGTTACAAGACTATCTTGAGCTATCAGGCGGTTTCCGTAAGAGAGCGGATGAAGAACGTGTTTACGTAATTCGGGCAGATGGTTCAGTGTATTTGCCTAGTCAGAAATCATGGTTTGCTGTGCACGAAGACAGGTTAATGCCAGGGGATACCATAGTGGTGCCTTTGGATACAGAGTTTAAAGATAGTCTGTCTGTATGGACTGCAATCACACAGATTTTCTACCAAAGTGCTGTGGCCTTGGCCGCGATCAACAGTTTTTAAGCTGATTTAAGTACAGCAGAACTCACTTTGGATTGATTGTTCAGGATAGAAATGAAATGACAGATAAGAATAACGACAGTATCCACGCTGTGTCTGACGAAATGGATTTCGGCACACTGCTTCGCATTATTTGGCGAGGCAAGTGGTTGATTATTATAGTAACCACATTATTTGCCGCCTTGTCAGTGGTGTATTCGCTCAGTCTGGCGAATGTGTACAAGAGCGAGGCTGTGCTGACACCTGCTACTGAGAAATCAGGAATAAATCTGCCGGGCCAATTAGGTGGCCTGGCTGCTATGGCTGGGCTCAACATAGGTGGCAGTACAGGTACTGACAATACAGCACTGGGCATGGAGCTGATTAAATCCAGAGAATTCATCGGTGATTTTGTTACCAGGCATCAACTCTTGGTGCCTCTGATGGCCGCGTCAGGTTGGGATCGCACTTCAAATACATTGCTGTACGATGCCGAACTGTACGACGTAAAAACTCAGACCTGGGTTAGAAAAGTTGTTTTACCTTTTAAAGCAGAACCTTCCTTGCTTGAAGCCCATGATGCCTTTATGGATAACTTTTCAATCAGCCAGGATAAGCTGACTAAAATGATCAAAATTAGCCTGGAGCATTATTCGCCCGAGCTGGCGGCACAGTGGCTTAATTTGCTGATTAGAGATATCAATGAACAAATACGGCAGCGGGATCTGCGTGAAGCGGAACGCAGTATTGTCTATCTGAACAAGCAAATTGAAGAAACGAACATAGCGGATGTCAGAGCTTCACTCTTTACGTTAGTGGAAGAGCAGATGAAAACGAAGATGCTCGCTAATGTTCGTCGTGAGTACGTCTTTAAAACTATAGATCCGCCGGTGGTTCCAGAAATGAAATCGGGTCCTTTGAGGGCGCTGATTGTCGTAGGTTCAATGCTGTTTGGCTTTATGTTGTCTTGTTTGATAGTTATATTCAGACATGTTTACAGGTCAGGACGATCTTAGTTGTGGTGCTTGAAATGAATAAAATAAAGGATGTAACAATAGCAGTGGTAGGCCTGGGTTATGTCGGCCTGCCGCTTGCGGTTGAGTTTGGTAAAAAATTCGACACTATAGGTTTTGACATCAATACCCATAGAATAGAGGAATTGAACTCAGGCGTAGATCATACACTTGAAGTGTCTTCTGAGGAACTGAAGTCTTCAGCCTTGTTAAGATTCAGTGCTGATATTGAGACATTACGCAAAGCAACAGTATTTATAGTGACAGTACCAACTCCTATTGATGAGCACCGCCAGCCAGATTTAACGCCTTTGATAAAAGCCTCTGAGACTATAGGCAAAGTGATTAAAAAAGGTGATGTGGTGGTGTATGAGTCAACCGTATATCCTGGCGCTACAGAAGAAGACTGTATTCCTGTGGTTGAACGTGTCTCTGGCTTAATCTTTAATACCGACTTTTTTGCAGGTTACAGCCCAGAGCGTATCAATCCGGGTGATAAAGAGCACAGAGTCACTACCATCAAAAAAGTAACCTCAGGCTCAACCCCCGAAATTGCTGAATTTGTTGACCAGTTGTACCGCTCCATTATTGTCGCAGGCACTCATAAAGCCAGTTCAATTAAGGTAGCTGAAGCGGCAAAAGTGATTGAGAACACCCAAAGGGATCTTAATATTGCGCTGATTAACGAACTGGCTGTTATTTTTAATAAGCTGAACATAGATACCGAAGAGGTGTTGCAGGCCGCTGGAACTAAGTGGAATTTCCTGCCATTTCGGCCTGGTTTAGTCGGTGGCCACTGTATTGGTGTTGATCCTTACTACCTGACGCACAAAGCCCAATCCATAGGTTATCACCCCGAAGTGATTTTAGCCGGACGCAGGATCAATGACAGCATGGGGCGCTACGTAGTTAGTCAACTGGTCAAAGCCATGATAGCGCGGCGCGTGCATGTGAACGGCGCTAAGGTGTTGGTTTTGGGGCTGACTTTTAAGGAAAACTGCCCTGACGTCAGAAACACCAAGGTGGTTGATATTGTCAGCGAGCTTAAAGAATACGGTATGGACGCTGATATCTACGATCCGTGGGTTGACCCGAAAGAAGCGCAGGACGAATACGGTATTAATCCAGTGCAGACTCCAAAAGCAGGCGAATACGACGCGGTGATTATTGCCGTAGCGCATAACGAATTCCGTGCTCTGGGCGCAGAAGGGATCAGAGCTTATGCAAAACCTGTTTCCGTTTTGTATGACCTGAAGTATGTGTTGAGCTCCGAAGAAGCTGATATCAGGTTGTAATATCAGGCAGCTTGAATAACTCGCTGTTTGCCGTGGTTTTATGCCAGGACTATGTAGCACCTTGAGCATAGTCTGGCACCTTCTCATTTTAGTAGGTTAAAGGTTATGAAAATTTTGGTGACTGGTGGTGCCGGCTTTATAGGCTCGGCGCTGGTTCGTTATTTGATTCAGGACACAGAGCATACTGTGGTCAATCTGGACAAACTGACCTATGCCGGTAATCTTCAGTCTTTGCGCAGTGTGGATTCAAGCCACAGGTACCATTTTGTGCAGGCTGACATTTGTGATGCGGCAAAAGTAGCAGAAATTTTTGCAATACATCAGCCAGATTCTGTGATGCACCTTGCTGCAGAAAGCCATGTAGACCGCTCTATAGACGGCCCCGCTGCTTTTATTCAAACGAACATAGTGGGTACTTACGTCTTACTGGAAGCCGCTCGAAAGTACTGGGCTGGACTAAATCCGCAGAAGCGCGAGGCCTTTCGTTTCCACCATATTTCTACTGACGAAGTCTATGGCGATTTGCACGGTACAGATGATTTATTCACCGAAACAACGCCTTATGCTCCAAGCAGTCCTTATTCTGCCAGTAAAGCCAGTAGTGATCATTTAGTCAGAGCCTGGCACCGTACTTATGGTTTGCCTGTTGTATTGACTAATTGTTCCAATAATTATGGGCCTTTTCATTTCCCGGAAAAACTCATTCCACTGGTGATCCTCAATGCCCTTGCGGGTAAAGCGTTACCAGTATACGGCGAAGGGTTACAAATTCGGGATTGGTTGTATGTTGAAGATCATGCCAGAGCTTTGTACAAGGTGGTTTGTGAAGGACAGGTTGGCGAAACCTACAATATAGGCGGCCATAACGAAAAGCGGAATATTGACGTTGTGCAAGCTATTTGTCAGTTGTTAGAAGAATTCGTACTAGTAAAACCTGAAGGCGTGTCGGCGTACAAGGACCTGATCCAGTATGTCAAAGACAGACCTGGCCATGATCTGCGTTACGCTATTGATGCCAGCAAAATAGCGAAAGAGCTAAACTGGACGCCACAGGAAAGTTTTGAAACAGGTCTGCGCAAAACAGTCCGCTGGTATTTGGATAATGAAAGCTGGTGGAAACAGGTGCTAGATGGGCGTTATCAGCTGCAACGATTAGGACAAGGAGAGCCAGAGGCATGAAAGGTATTATTTTAGCCGGAGGTACAGGCTCCAGATTACATCCGATCACCATAGCCACTTCAAAGCAGCTATTGCCTGTCTATGACAAGCCGATGATCTATTACCCTTTGTCAGTGCTTATGCTGGCGGGGATCAGGGATATTCTGATTATTACTACGCCTGAAGATGCAGCAGCTTTTTATCGTTTACTTGGCGATGGCAGTAAGTTTGGCCTCAACTTAAGTTATGCGGTACAGCCAAAACCTGAAGGCCTGGCACAGGCTTTTATCATAGGTGAGTCTTTTATTGGTGCTGACAGTGTTTGTCTGGTACTTGGCGATAATATTTTTTATGGTCAGCATTTTTCCGACAAATTGATAGCAGCAGCCAGTCAGACAGAAGGTGCCACCATTTTTGGTTACCATGTGAATGACCCTGAGCGTTTTGGTGTGGTGTCTTTTGATGCAGAAGGCAAGGCGCTGTCTATTGTTGAAAAGCCTGCTGTTCCTGCATCGAATTATGCGGTGACAGGTTTGTATTTTTACGACAATGATGTGGCCACTATTGCGCGTCAAATTAAACCATCGGCTCGTGGTGAGCTGGAAATTACCGATGTAAATATGAGTTACCTGCAACAAGGTAAGTTAAGAGTGAGTTTGTTAGGGCGGGGTTTTGCCTGGCTGGATACTGGTACTCACGATTCGTTGCTTGAAGCCGGACATTTTGTTCAAACCATAGAACAACGTCAGGGCCTTAAAGTCGCTTGTCTGGAAGAAATCGCTTTTCGCAACAAATGGATAGATGAGACCATCTTATTAAGCCAAGCCGAAGCACTGGCCAAGACCAGTTATGGCGCTTATCTGAAAAAAGTGGCGCAAGGGTACAAATGAACATTATCAAGACCAAACTAAATGACTGTCTGATCATTGAACCTAAAGTATTTGGTGATGAACGCGGCTTTTTTCTGGAAAGTTTTCATCAACAGCGCTACGAACAACAGACCGGCATCCGACAAAGTTTTGTGCAGGACAATCACTCCCGTTCTGCCTATGGCGTGCTACGTGGCTTGCATTTTCAAAGAACCAGGCCACAAGGCAAATTGGTTCGGGTAGTGCGTGGTGAAGTCTTTGATGTGGCCGTGGATATCAGACCTCAATCTCCTACCTTCGGGCAGTGGGAAGCTGTAATTTTATCAGAAGAAAATAAAAGACAATTTTGGGTTCCGCCGGGTTTTGCTCATGGCTTTCAGGTGTTATCCGACTTTGCTGACTTTGAATACAAATGCACTGATTATTATGCCCCGGAGGATGAAGCCTCTCTGGCATGGAATGACCCTCAACTTGGCATCGACTGGCCTATTCAGCAGCCCCTACTATCTGCCAAAGATGCCAAAGCCGTCACTTTAGCTGAGTTGAACCTGCGATGAGCTGTTTGATTTTAGGCGGAACCGGGCAACTGGGGCGCTGTTTGCAAGACAGGATGGCCTCTGCAAAGCTGAACTATCTGGCTCCTGATCGTACAGAACTGAATTTATTAGACAAAGCGGCGCTGCAGAGTTTTTTTGCAGCAGTCCAACCTAGCGCAGTGATCAATGCCGCCGCTTATACTGCGGTAGATAAAGCTGAGCAGGAGTCGCAGCTGGCCAGAGAGCTTAACCATTTTTTGCCAGCTGAGCTTGCTGAACTCTGTGCTCAGGCTGATATCCCTTTGATCCATATTTCAACCGACTATGTGTTTGATGGCAAGGCGTGCCGGCCTTATGCTCCGACAGATAAGCTTAATCCTGTGTCGGTTTATGGTCAGACCAAAGCGGATGGCGAGTATGCAGTGCTGCAATCAGGCGTCAAAGGCGGCATTATCCGTACCAGTTGGCTTTACAGCGAATACGGCCATAACTTTGTGAAAACTATGCTTAAGTTGGCAGCAGAGCGGGAAGAGTTACGCATTGTTGCTGATCAGGTGGGGACGCCAACCTACGCCGGCGATCTGGCGGATGCCATTCTGGCTATGTTGTATTCTGCCGGCTCTCAGCTCTGTGAAGCAGAGGTTTATCATTTCAGTAACCAAGGAGTCGCGAGCTGGTACGACTTTGCCTGGCATATATGTCGATTAAAAGGACTTAACCTGGCAGTTCGGCCAATCCGGACTGAGGATTATCCAACACCGGCACAAAGACCCTGTTACAGCGTATTAAATTCAGCAGGCTTGCTCAATAAGTTCAGCCTGAGCAACAGACACTGGCTTGAAGCGCTGGAGCATTGCATGACTAAACTGCTTTAGCGCCTTTGTGATGATTGCTAAACATACCCTGTTGTATTTCGCATCTAAATTTGTGCCAGCTATAGCCTCCATGCTGGCCATAGTGCTTTATACCAGATTACTTAGCCCGCAAGAGTATGGTCGGTACTCCTTGACCATAGCTGTGGCTATGGGCATGAACGCTGTGCTGTTCCAATGGCTGAATTTGGCCTTAGCCAGATATATTCCTGAGCATAAAGCAAAAGAGCAAAACCGCTGGTTGTCCAGTGCTGTATTCGGCTGGGCTTGCCTTGCTGCGTTGACCTTTGTACTGATGTGCTTATTGCCCTTACCACAGTGGTTTCCTGATGTAGCGATAATTTTTGCTTGTCTGGCCCTGCTTGCTGCTGCCCAGGGTTGGTTTGACCTGAGCATTCGTCTGGACAACATTAAGTTAAATCCGCTGCGCTACGGCATAGCTTCGGCGGTGAAAAGTGCTCTGGCATTGATAGGGGGGCTGGCTGCTTTTTATCTGGGATTGGGCGTTGAAGGTATTCTGACGGCTTTAATCTTTAGCTTGCTGCTTGCGACTTTGTTCCAATGCTCTATCTGGAACAAGGTTCGCTTATCAGAGGTTCGTTTGTCACTGCTACAGCAGATGTTCAGCTACGGTGCTCCTTTAACCTTAACCTTCCTGATGATATTTTTTATTGATGTGTCTGGCAGGCTTTTTCTGAATCACTATCTCGGTGCTCACAGTGTAGGAATTTTTTCAGCGACTTACGAGTTTACTCAGTATGTGATAGGCACTTTACTTATTGTGGTGCATCTGGCTGCTTTTCCGCTGGTGATGGCCCGTTATGCCGAAGAGGGCGAGGCTGGTGCTCAGTTACAACTGAAAACGACCTTCGAGTTGGTTATCGCTTTAGCTTTGCCTGTGTGCGTAGGTTTTGCTTTACTGGCGCCGGAAGTTACCCAAGTCTTTTTAGGTGAAGCCTACAGAGAAGACGCAGCAGCCGTTATTCCTTTTATTGCGCTGGCATTATTGTTTAGCGTGGTGAAGTCCTATTATTTTGACTATGCCTTTCAACTGGCTAAATCAACACTTTATCAATTGGCTTCTGTCACAATTGCAGCCTTTTCTGTAGTGATTGCTAATATGCTGCTGATCCCCTTGTATGGCTTGCACGGTGCAGCCTATGCCAGCTGTATAGGCTTTGCTGTTGCCTTATTGATGAGTATAGCGTTGGGGCGCAAGGTATTTAGGATGCCATCTTTGCCTTATGCTGCTATGGCTCAGGTTTTAATAGCGACTGCTGCTATGGCTGCTGTTGTTGCTCTTGTTCGCTTTGAGCCTTCTATAGGCTCGATGATCTTCAAAGTTACTGCTGGTACTGTTGTGTATCTGTTTGTTTTAGTGTGTTTCGATTTTTACCAGTGCCGTACCAGATTAAAGGAGCGTTATTTTGCCAAATGATTTGCAGTCGACCTCTGAAGGTCCATTTCTGACTGTATTCACTCCTACTTATAACAGAGCCTACACTTTGCATTTAGTGTTTAACTCCTTGTTGCAGCAAAGTTTTAAAGATTTTGAATGGCTTATTGTCGATGATGGTTCGGTCGATAACACGGCAGAGTTAGTTGAGCAGTGGTGTACTCAAGCCGATTTTCCAATCCGGTATATCCGAAAAGACAACGGCGGCAAACATACTGCGATGAATCAAGGCATACTCGCAGCCAAAGGGCACTGGTTTCTGGTGTTTGATTCGGATGATGCTTGTGTTCCTGACGCCTTCGCTACATTTCATCAGGCATACCAGGCACTACCTCAAAGCGAAGATGCCTTATTTTCAACTATTACTGCGCGCTGTATGGATGAACATGGTCATGCCGTAGGTCCGCACTATGCAGCCGAAGTGCAGGATGTGGCAGATGCCTGGCAACAGCTCTTGCTGCGTAGCAGCGCTGAGCGCTGGGGCATAAACAGGACCCGTTATTTACAACAGGATCTTTTTCCACAATTCCCTGGTGAAAAATTTATCCCTGAAAGTATCGTCTGGAACAGACTGTCGACAAAATACAAAACCAGATTTATTAATAAACCATTAAGAGTGTTTCAGCCGCTGCCGGATGGTTTAACTGCCTCTATGTTGAAAATCCGGGTTGCAAGTCCAAATGGTACCCGTCTGGTTTATAAAGAACAGGCAGCTATGGCATTACCTTTACTACAGAAAATGAAAAGTTTAATTAACTATTACCGCTTTAGTTTTCATGCCGGCAACTGCCCTTTGGAATGGAACCCATTAGTCTGGCCTTTGCAGTTGTTGGCGGGCCTTTATTATCTAAAAGACCGTAGAGAATTAAGCCGTGTCAAAGGTCAGTAAGATGCAACCTAAATCGCATGTAAAGCGATATCTTCAGCACAAAGGTTCAGCAAAGTTTGGCTTTTATCAGAAGCTACAGCCAGCCTTGTGCAGTATGTTCCTGTTGTGGCTATTTCTTGAGGTTGAAGCATGAAGGTTCATAACAGCCCGATGAAAGATGGCAACTACAAATCATCAGCTGCAGGTTTTATTGTTATTTTTGTAGCTTTTTTTTCGTTGTTTTGGCCTACATCGATAGGTGCAGTGATCATGCCGCACCTGACCTTATCAGGCAACGTGCTATGCCTGGCATTGCTTATATTTGCTGCGGTCCTGGGCTGGATCCGACTGAATGCAATCTTGTTTGTGATCTCCTTGGCGCTGATGATTGTTCTGTTCCTGATGACTTTTTTATCACCCTATAAAGACATTACCTTTGGCGCTATAGCCCCTTATATGACGATGGCTTTTGTCGCTTCTTTAAACATTAAAACATTGAGGTTCAGTCGCGGTCAGCTATTGTTTGTGGCTTGGACTTGCGTTGCGCTATGTGCTCTTTGTTGGTCTGTTATTTTCGGAGCGCAAGCCGTTATTGATATACAAGAGTCCTATTATCAGATAGTCCCTGATCTGTTTGATTATATGGTCACATGGGCGAACAAGCCGGTATTAATGTTCGCTACCCACTCAGTCGCAGGCTTTGCATACTTTATTTTCTCTTTAGTTTTTTATGCGTACGGTCAAAAAACTACCTCTTTTTTCCGAAAGATGGTGCTTTACTTTTTAAGCTTTAATTTTTTTATTCTTCTCGCTTTCCTCATTTCAAACACAGGTTTCCTGCTTTTTGCAGTATTAATTGCTTATTACCTGTATCGTTTTGTGTTCTGCAAAGGTGTTATTCCATCTTTCATCTTTGTAATGCTGGTTTTTGGTCTTGTGGCGGCCTATATCGAAGAAATCTCTTTTGTCTTAGGTTTCGCGGCAGATGCAACTGCCGAAGTGATGTCCAGTAAACATAACGGGATATTGTCCAGATTTACCCTGGGTAGTCGTTTGGCTGGCAGTTATGAATATGTGTTTAACTCTCCTGTGATAGGTGTAGGTTTCACAGACGGAGGAAAGCTCGCTTTTGGCGATAATATGCTGTCTGAATATGTATTGCGGGGTGGAGCCTTTGGTTACGTACTGGTGCTTTTTCTGGTGTTTGGTTTTTTCTATACCAATATGAAGTCCGTTGCTGCAGCCTTATTCATGTTTAGCTTTGTGTTGTTGTCGGATTTGGGCTACCCGCTTTGGGTTGCTTTTAGATTTGTGTTTCTATTTCCGGTGTTGGTGATATTGCTGAATCATGTCGCTGAATCAAAACAGCCTTTAAAGAGTAAAAACCTGGATGAGTAAATTAGCATTAATTGGGCAGGGAGCTAAAGTTCCAAGCACCAGATTCAGACTGGAGCAGTACTTGCCCTTGTGGCAACAAGACGGATTGGCTATTGAGCTTTTTCAGGCCAAGATCAGTGCCTATCCGCCAATTGAGCGCTACAAGCGACCATTCTGGCTGATCAATGAGCTTGTCGGCAGGGCTTGCCAGCTGTCCGCGATAAACAAAAGTAATCTTGTTGTGTTGCAGCGGCAGATGATTTCCACCTTATGTACTTTAGAGCCATTGATTGAAGCTCCTGTAGTCATGGATGTTGATGACGCTATATTTTTGCATCGCTCTGGTCATGGAGCCAATAAAATAGCGCGCAGTTCAGACTGGATCGTTTGTGGCAATAATTTTTTAGCAGAACACTTTAGTCAATATAATCAGAATATTGTTGTGATCCCAACCGCAGTTGATACCGATCGCTTTTCTCCACTAGGAAAAGCCACAGAAGAGAAGTTTATTGGTTGGTCCGGCAGTTCAAGTGGCTTTGATTATTTGTATCGGATAGAGCAAAGCTTACTCAAGGTTCTGGTCTCAAACCCAGGCTGGCGATTGTTGATCACATCAGATAAGGCTCCTGCATTTGAGCATATTCCAGCGGACTTCATCGAGTTTGTGCAGTGGTCACCACAAAATGAAGTCGAGTGTATCCAAAAAATGTCTATTGGTTTGATGCCTCTGGAAGATTCTCTCTGGACCAGAGGGAAGTGTAGCTACAAGATGCTGTTGTATATGGCTTGTGGTGTTGCTGTTGCAGTGAGTTCTGTGGGTATGAACAAAGATATTCTCTCCGAAGCTCAGGTAGGCGTTGGCGCCATTGATGAGGACGAATGGTTTACAGCATTGTCGATGTTAGTGAACGATGCTGCTGCACGAAAAACTTTTGGCGAAGCCGGTCGGCGTCTGGTTGTTGAAAAATATAGCACTCAGGCATGTAACCAAAAATGGCAGGACATTTTTGCCCGCTATTTTTAATCTGGAGTGTGTGAGTTGAAGATCGTCCATGTAATTACCGATTTGAATGTCGGCGGAGCTGAAATAATGCTGTTGCGGCTGTTGGAGCTGGAGGCTACAGGCGACAGGTCTGTTACCGTGATTTCTTTGCAGGACTTGGGTCCCATAGGCAAAAAAATCCAGGCTCTTGGCATAGAGGTGATTGCAATGAATATGTTCTCAGCCAAGGATACGCTTGCAGTTTTGTTCCGACTACGCTCTGTATTAAAGCGTCTGGCTCCGGATATTGTTCAAACATGGCTTTATCATGCTGATTTGTTGGGCGGTATTGCGGCCAAATTGGCTGGGATAAAACACCTTGTCTGGGGCATTCATTGTTCCAATGTGCCCTTAGGTAACAAGACGACGCGTTGGGTGATGAAATTAAACGCTTTTCTCTCAGGTTTTCTGCCTGACAAAATCGTTGCTGTTGCTCATATGTCAAAAAATAACCACATAGACCATGGTTATTCATCATCTAAATTTGTAGTGATCCCAAATGGTTTTTCGGTTTCTAACGATGCAGCAGTATATGCGACAGATTCATTTCGAAACGAACTTGAGTTGCCGCAATCCAGCCTGCTTATAGGTGCGGTTGGTCGTTATCATCCAGATAAAGGGCAGGACATTTTGCTTGAAGCTCTTTCATTGCTTCGTGAAGACGACAGATGGTTCTGTATTCTGGTAGGCAGAGGATGTGATGAAACCAACTCTGAATTGCTGCAATTGATTACATATCATGGATTAGAGCAACGCATCAGGTTGCTCGGTGAGCAAGATAACGTTTATCGATTTATGGATAACTTTGATTTGTTTTGTTTGCCATCGCGCAGTGAAGCCTTCCCTATGGTGTTAGGCGAAGCTATGACAAGAGGATGTTGTTGTATCAGCACAGATGTAGGGGATAGCAAAGAGTTATTATCAGATGCAGGCTTTATAGTCCCGCCTGGAGATCCTGTTCAACTGGCTGATGGTCTGACACAGCTATTGGATATGAACGTTGATCTGAGAGCGCGTTTAGGTCAGAAGGCGCTCAATAGAATAAAGTCACTTTATTCTATTGAGCGCACTAAATCTCAGTATCAATCCCTCTACAGACAGCTTGGAACTTGAGCATTAGTTGGGGTAACAGAATACAGCTTAGTGCTTTACTCTATCCCCAGCTCCTTTACCTGAGACTGTTTGCAGTATGTAGCTGAAATAGCTTTTTATAGTGAGGCTATCCAGCATTTTTTTGTCCGTTTCGGCAAGTAGCACAGGCGTTGACATATCAATCTCATTTACCTGAGCTAATCCGGTGATACCAGGCCGGGCAGCAAAAATCTGGCGCTGTTCCCGCTCTGTAATCAGCTCTTGCTGATTAAACAGGCAAGGTCTTGGCCCGACCAGGCTCATTTCGCCTTTGAGTACGTTCCAGAGCTGAGGTAACTCGTCCAGTTTTGTCTTGCGTAAAAAACTGCCAAAAGGCGTGATAGCACTGGCATTGACCAAATGACTGGCGACAGAGGCGGTGTCTTTTGTCATGGTTCTGAATTTAATCAGAGTAAAAGCTTTTTTATGGCGGCCCACTCTGGTTTGTAAGAATAATGGTGACCCTGTATCAAAATAACCAATGAACACTAATAGCAGAAAAACAGGTGAGCCCAGGATCAGGCCAAATAAAGAAAACAAAATATCGAAAAATCTTAACAACGTCTTACCCTCGGTGGCGACAAAGTTCACAGGCTGGGGCAGTGCTGCCTTAATCATTCTGTGAACATCAGAAAAGTGGTCTAGTTACATGGTTACTGCGGTGAAACAGCGCTTGATACCTTCTTCCACGCTCAAAGGCGGCGTCCAATCCAGCGTAGTTCTGGTGTGAGTAATATCAACCTGTAACGAACCACAAAGTCGGTCCGCTATAGTCTTCTTACCAAATAAGGTCGCAAAAGCAATCAGGTATTTTTGCGGTACTGGCAGCAACCTGGGCTTTTTACCCGCAGCTTCTGTCAGCATAATTAAGAGTTCAGTAGTAGAGAGATCATGGTTATCACTGACCATAAAGATTTGGTTTGCCGCAGCAGGGTGACTGATGCAGTGGATGATCAGATCAATCAAATTATCCAGAGCAACCATACTACGTTTGTTATGAATAGCACCTAAAGGTAATGGCAGATTCTTGCGCGCCAGTTTTAAAATGGACGCAAAGTTAGCCTTCACTCCAGGACCATAAACAAGCGGAGGTCTGATGATCACCACTTCTATCCCAGTCTCTTGTGCCAGTTTTCGCAAACCAGCTTCAGCTTCTGCTTTGGATTGACTGTAAGCGTCTTCTGGCGCTGGCCTATCATCATGACAAAAGGCTTTAGTATCAGAACGTTCACCGTTCACTTTAACTGAGCTGATGAAGATAAAACGTTTAACACCGGCTTTTGCGGCCTGGGCGGCAAGGTTTAAGGTGCCTAAAGTGTTGATCTGCCTAAAATCTTCCAGTGGATCAACTGATTTATCATCCATCATATGCACTCTGGCCGCAGTATGTATCACCACGTCCACGTCTCTCAACGCAGCGTCATACTGTGTTGATGCACTAATTTCTCCGGCGTGAAAAGCGGCTATAGGCTGCTTCGGTGCTGTTCTGCCAAAGGCAACTACTTGCTCAGCAGGTAATTGCTTTAACACAGCTTCACCGATAAAGCCTGTTGCTCCCGTCAGTAAGATCATTCTGTATTTCTCATCCCGCCATAAATCATCAAATGACTTTGAATTACATGTTCGATAGTGAATGCCTGTTTTGCCAGAGCCCGGCCTGATTGTCCCATTTGTTGACGCAAAGCTGTATCTCTGACTAAGCGCTCTATCGCCTCGGCCAATGCAGGTGCGTTTTTAACAGGGATCAATAGGCCTGTCACGTCAGGAGTAATAGCATCTCTGCAGCCTGGTACATCAGTCGTGATGACAGCCCTGCCGCAGGCTGCTGCTTCAATCAATGATTTAGGCAAACCTTCACGGTATGACGGCAACACCACAATATGACTCTGCGCCATAGTTTCTGCAACATTTGTACTGTAGCCCCAGTGCTCAACAATACCTTGTTTTGTCCATTCTTCAAGTTGCTTAGTGCTGATTGATTTAGGGTTTTCATCCGTATCACCAACCAGCACCATCCGCACTGCGGATTGTTTTGTTTTTAAAAGACGTGCTGCCTCAACAAACTCCAGCACCCCTTTGTCTATCAAAAGGCGGGCGACCAGCATCACTACAGGCGTGCCTGCAGGCTCAGGCTTCACCTGATAATGATCCAGATAGACGCCAGAACCACGGATCATTTGTACTTGTTCAGATTTTATAATGCGTTGTTTTAAAAACAAATCCCGGTCATTTGGATTCTGAAAAATGACCTGAGTGTTTTCTCTGTGTAATGCAAGTCGGTATAGTTTTGAAATCAGAGTCCGCAGCAACTTTGCTTTTACACCCTGAGCGATAAAGACAAAACCTAAGCCAGAAATTGAGGCTACCCGTGTTTTTACTGCCAGCAAACGACTGGCTATACCTGCATAAAGCACCGGCTTTATGGTCACCATATGAATAACTTCGGGCTGTATTTTTTTAACCAGCTGATAGATATGATAAAAGCACTTTAGCTCAGAACCAAGTGAGGTGCCGCTGCGGCTTAATGGCAGTGGATGCACTTGAATGCCCAGCGCTGTTAATTGCTCAGCTTTATCTGTCAAAGCGCAAGCCAAATGCACTTCATAGCCATTATTGATGGCTGCAAGCGCTATAGGTAAGCGATGTGAAACAAAAAACCAATCCACGTTGACTACAAATAAAAGCCGTTTTGTCATTGATGGTGGGTCTCATACCAGCTCTGAAACATCAGAATATCCCATAAGTGGTATTGCCAGTTTCTCTTGCCAGATTGGTGCTCCAGCCACATTTGACTAATGTGTTGATGGTCAAAAATACCTTCTTTCGCTAAGCGCTCTGGCAATAGCAGTTGTTCTGCCCAAGGCTTAAGAGGGCCTCGTAACCAGTCAGCGACCGGAACTGCAAAACCGGATTTGGGGCGCTCAATCAAGTGCTGTGGAACATATTTGTAGAGTATTTTACGCAGACAGTCTTTGGTGACCCCTTTATTCAGCTTTAAGCGCTGCGGCATAGTCCAGGCGTATTCAAACACTCTGTGGTCAAGGAAAGGCACACGGGTTTCCAGTGAAACAGCCATGGCAGCTCTGTCAACTTTGACCAAAATATCGTCTGGTAAATAGGTCAGCGTATCCAGCGCCATCATGCGGGGAATGCTGTGCCGGAACATAGAGTTTTGAGAAGGCGTTGTTAATAAAGTGTGCGGCTCCCGGCCACCTATCACCACAGATGCCGGATTTTTCCAGTGAGAAATCAAGCCATAATACAACTCATCAAGGCTGGAAGAACTTATTACGTCCGCTGCTTTGTGCAGTTTGTCACCTAGATTTGCCATTTTATAACGTGAAGGCAGCAGAGTATTCAACTTGTTCCAGAGGTTCACCGGAACAGCCCTTAGTATTTTTGCGGCAAGTTTACGTAGAAAGACAGGTACTTTGGCCAGCTTACTCCAGGTCATGTCTGTCAGCAGATATCTGTTGTAACCGCAAAAGACCTCATCCCCGGCATCTCCGGATAAAGACACTGTTACATGCTGTTTTGCCATTTGCGATACCAGATAGGTAGGCAATTGTGATGAGTCTGCGAAAGGCTCGTCATACACCTGTGCCATAGATGACACCAGTTTTAAGGCATCATCCGCTGAAACATAAAGCTCGGTATGTTCAGTGCCCAGATGAGTTGCTACAGCTTTTGCATGTTCAGCTTCATTAAACTCTTTTTCATAAAAACCAATAGAAAAAGTTTTGATGGGTTTATCAGACTGTTGTTGCATCAAAGCTACTATTAAAGACGAATCCACACCACCAGATAAAAATGCACCCAAAGGCACGTCAGCCATCATCTGATCGCCAACCGCTTGTTTTAAAAGTTGTTCTAAAGTTTCAATCTGGTCTGTATCACTTCGGGTGTCGTGCTGCTGATTTGCCATCACAGCTTTTGCATCCCAGTACTGCTCAATCACAAGGTTGTTCCCGTCGGCTTGTAATGTCGCTATTGAAGCGGGTAACAGCTTTGCTATGCCCTGATAGATTGAATAGGGCGCTGGAATATAGTTATGACGCAGATATAAACATAAGGCGTCACGATTTATTTCGGCCGCAAAATCAGGATGTGCTCTGAATGACTTTAACTCTGAGCCGAATAAAAACACATTGTTATTCCAGCCGTAATACAGAGGTTTTTCGCCAAATCTATCCCGTGCCAGCTGGAGTTGGTTGGTTTGATTGTCCCACAGCGCCAGAGCAAACATGCCGACCGCAAGCTCTAGTGTTTTTTTCAGTCCCCAGGTTTCTATACCCGCCAGCAGAGTTTCAGTATCTGAGTGACCTCGCCACTGCCTTTGAGATAGCTGCTCCAGTTGGGTTCGAATAGCCAGGTGATTATAAATTTCGCCATTAAATGCGATGACATAGCGCCCAGAGTCTGAGTGCATGGGCTGATGGCCTGCGGGAGACAAATCAACTATAGCAAGGCGACGATGCGATAAACCTATCCCTGCTTGTGCGTCCAACCAAATGGCCTGACTGTCAGGGCCACGGTTGGCAATAGCCAGACCCATAGCGTCAAGAATAGTCTCTGCTTGAACAGGACAAGCATCACGATAAAAAAAACCAGCAAAACCGCACATTAGATCTGACTCCAACCCTATTTAAACACGCCCGGATTTGATGGGCGTTTACAGGCACCATACATCAGGAAGCATGAGTTACAACTGAACAGCTTTACTGATTGCGAACACAATGATGAAACGCTATTGGCCTGTAACATCCGAAGAATATGCGCAGTGTCGGTTTATTGAACATACTGCGATTCCTGAGATTCAAATAAAAAAATGATGCGTAATTTAACACAACTGCCATAGTCTGGCGCAATCTAAGTTTGTTGTTTACGACAGAACAGAGTGAGGATCCAGCAGGAGTGCATAACCAGTTCTTGTCATCATCGCATTTTCAACATTACGTTGAAAATACAATAAGCTTAAGAGTAACATAGCGAAAATAGGGCTGGTAGCATATTTGTTGCAAATATGTAGTCATGTATTCTGTGTCAGCACCTAAATTTTCGTTGTAAAATTAAGGAATTAAGTGACAACCGCATTTTTTGTCTTTCACACTGGTTTTCAATTCATCCTCATGTGGTGCATCTAAGATGCATGTGCTTTATGTTGTTACACGAGGAGATGTTATAGGCGGTGCAAGTATGCATGTACTGCACTTGGCCCAAGCTGTAAAACAAGCCGGCCATAGTGTGACTGTGGTTTTTGGTGGTGTCGACGGTAAAATTGTGTCTATGTGTAGAGAGGCAGGGCTTGAAACTTTGGTACTGCCTGAATTGATCCGTTCTTTGCATCCATGGCATGACCTGCGGGCATTGTTTGCACTGCGTAGGCTAATTAAAACTATACAACCCGACTTGGTGCATCTTCATTCATCTAAAGCGGCCCTACTTGGACGTGTAGCGGCCTTGCTATGTAAAGTTCCGGCTATAGTCACTGTGCATGGCTGGCCTTTTGTGCATCCTCAGTCCAAAGTCTCAAAGATGTTCTATTTTATCCTAGAGCGCTCTATGGTAGCCTTAACCTCAAAGTTCATTACGGTGAGCAAGCTTGATTACTCTATAGCGCAACAGCAACTAAAAGTGCATCAGCAACAATTAGAGTTAATACATAACGGTATCGAAAAGGACCAGTCGTTTGAGCAGGTTAAATCTGATACCATAAACGCAGAATGCAATGTGATATGTGTTGCACGTTTTGATATTCCGAAAGATCACCGGACTCTTTTACTTGCTTTAAAGCAAATTAAATGTAGCCCGTGGCGTTTAAAGTTGGTTGGCTCTGGCCCTTTGTTGGCAGAAACAAAGCAATTGGCCGGGCAACTGGATATGTCTGAAAAAATTGAATTTTTGGGAGAACGTTCAGATGTGGCAGAGTTACTGACTCAAGCCGATCTGTTCGTGCTGCTTAGCCTTTGGGAGAGTCTTCCTATTAGTATTATTGAAGCAATGCGAGCTGGTTTACCTGTGATAGCTTCGGATGTTGGCGGAATTACAGAATTAGTGGATGATGGTGTTTCTGGCAGGGTAGTTGCGCCCGGGAACATAGCTGCAGCCGCTGAAGCCCTGCGCGCGCTGATCGCAGACCCTTCTATGCGTCATGCTATGTCGACAGCCAGTAAGCAAAAGTTCGAACAACAATTTACAGCAGAGCTAATGCTCAATAAAACTTTGGGTTGCTATCATCAAGTGACAAAGGTACTACAATGAGGCTTGTTGTCACCGGTAGCTCTGGTTTCATAGGCCGTAATCTTCTAGTATGGCTGCGTCAGCAAGGCTACAATGATTTGGTGCTGCCGCTGCGAAAACCAGCGTCAGACATTCACCCTATGCCGCAAAATACGGTAATAGTTAATGATTTTTGCAGTGTGGAGCAGTGGGCTGAACTACTGCGTGAGGGCGATACGGTCGTGCATTTGGCCGGTCTTGCTCATCAGTCATTACCTGTCGCTAATGCCGAACAGTTATTTTTTGCTGCAAATGTAGCTCCGGTTAAAGCTCTGGCCCAGGCAGCTGTGCAGTGCGGCGTGGCACAAATTCTGTTTGTCAGCTCGATAGGCGTGAATGGTAGTTTCAGCGAGCAGGCTATTACAGCTCAAAGCGAAACCAGGCCTGATTATCCTTATGCGCGCTCAAAGCTGCAGGCTGAGCGAGTGCTGGCTGAGGTCTGTGAAGGGCATTTATCCTATAAAATTCTTCGTATCCCTCTGGTTTATGGTGCTGATGCTCCGGCGAATTTCCGTGACTTATTAACTTTAGTCAGCCATAAATTGCCTTTGCCTTTTGGCTCAGTAAAAGCCAGAAAGAGTTTTATTGCTATTGATCACTTGGTTGAAGTGATTAGCCGTTTGATTGAGCTTGATAATGACTCTGAACGTTGTTTTGTTGCAGCTGACCGGGACACTGTATCTTTATCTGAGCTGATTGATATTTTATCTGGTGGTATGGGACATAAAGTGTTGAATCTTGCCGTCCCTGTTGGTTTGTTAAGAGTTGTGTTCAGGTTAGCAGGTAAAACAAGTTTGTATCAGAAACTCTGTTTACCTTTGACTGTTGATGCCAGCCGAACTTATGAATTATTAGAGTGGTGGCCCACCAGCGCAGCCAGTGAAAAGCTAAAAGCTGTGGCCCGACAGTTTTCTGAGAAAATCTTGTCGCGATAAGAGTGAATGAGTGTGAATAGGGTAACAAGATTACACAGGTTCGAACAAAATCAATCAAATAGCTTTAAGTTTAGGTTCATTTTTATGGGTTATACTTGCACCGCCTGTTCTGTCTTAAACGCATCAAAGACAGATTCTGGTTATTCTTTTACAGGCGGCGATAATGTGTCTGATGCAAGGAGTGCGATATGATTGAATGGTTACTTGGCCTTCCTCGATTCATAAAACGGGTTATTTCCGTTTGTGCAGATATAACATTTTTATCCATGTCGCTTTGGGTTTCAGTTGCAGTCACCAGGCAATCTGAACACCTTGATATGAATTTAATTCTGACGGTTTTCTGTTTTACCTTGCCTTTCACCATCTGGACTTTTACTCGTTTTGGTTTATACCGCGCCGTAGTGCGCTTTATCGGCCGAAATGCGCTATTAGCTGTGGTGGGTGGTATCGCCATCAGTACAGTTATACAATTTAGTGCTTTGTACACCTTTGGCATTGAAAACGCAGGGCGTATTGCTTTTGTTTATATGCTGACCGCTATGTTGTCATCAGGTGGCAGCCGTTTGATGGTCAGAGAGTTTTTAAACCAGCGTAATAATCAGCACAAAGAACGGGTACTTATTTACGGCGCTGGTTCTTCAGGCCGGCAACTGGCACAAGCTCTGATGAATGGCGAACAGTATCATCCTGTCATTTTTGTCGATGATGATGTGACTTTGCAGCGCTCCACTATTATGGGCATCCCTGTCGGTAACCCACAGAACATGATAGCGCTGGTCAAATTAAATAGTATCAGCCGTATCTTACTGGCTATTCCCTCAGTAAACCGTATTCGTCGCCGTGAAGTGCTGGATTCTCTGGATGAATTATCTATCCCTGTCCAATCTATTCCTGGGATGAGGGATTTAGTCGATGGCAGTATGCGTATCGATGAATTGCAGGACGTGAAAATTGAAGACTTGCTGGGCAGGGACCCAGTCACGCCAAAATTAAAGCTGATGAATGCCAATATTTTCGACAAAGTCGTAATGGTGACAGGCGCTGGCGGCTCCATTGGCTCAGAATTATGCCGGCAGATAGTGCGTTATGAACCTAAAGTCTTGGTCTTGTTTGAGTCCTCAGAGTTTGCACTGTATTCAATAGAGCGTGAGCTTGCTGGTTTTATTGCCAACAACAAGTTGGATATAGAACTGAAACCTATTTTAGGCAACGTGCAGCACAAAGATCGGATGGAGTCAGTGATGCGCAGTTTTGGTGTTGAAACTGTCTACCACGCCGCTGCTTACAAGCATGTACCTTTAGTTGAATTTAACGTAGTTGAAGGCATCCGCAACAACGTCTTTGGCACTTTGCATGCGGCTGAAGCTGCTGTTGCTGCTGGCGTCAAAACTTTTGTGCTTATTTCGACCGACAAAGCGGTTCGCCCAACTAACGTGATGGGCGCGACCAAACGTTTGGCTGAACTGGTACTGCAGGCATTGTCTGCCCGCCAGCGCACAACCAGGTTTTGTATGGTTAGGTTTGGTAACGTATTAGGCTCTTCAGGCTCTGTGGTGCCTCTGTTTCGTGAGCAAATCCGCCATGGTGGTCCTATTACTGTGACACACAGAGACATCATCCGTTACTTTATGACGATACCTGAAGCGGCTCAGTTAGTTATTCAGGCTGGTGCTATGGGCAAAGGCGGTGACGTTTTTGTGCTGGATATGGGCGAGCCTGTTAGTATTTCCGACTTAGCTGTGCGGATGATTCACCTTATGGGGCTCGAAGTTCGTAACGAAGAACACCCAGACGGCGATATTGAAATCATCTACACAGGTTTGCGTCCGGGTGAGAAACTGTACGAAGAATTATTAGTCAGTGGTGCAGAACAAAAAACTGAGCATTCCCGCATTATGTCTGCACAGGAAAACTATCTGAAGTGGGATACATTGTTAGAAGTATTGGACGAGTTAAACAACGCGTGCGAATGTTACGACCAGACTCAGATTCGCGCTATCCTGATCAATGCGACTACGGGCTTTAATCCTACGGATGAAGTCTGCGATTTGGTCTGGCACGCAGATGCAAAGACGAAAGTAACACCTTTTGTGCGTGCAGTAAGTCCCTGACTTTAGGCCCGCCAGCAGTTCTGAAAGTCGCATTTTGAGGCGACAAGCCAGTCAGACCCCAGGATAGAGTAAATCTCTGGCTGGGCTGAGATGGCGCAGTCAACAAAGCTGCAGTTTTAACTATGGCTGGTATATAAGTTGTCTTCATTGATATGGACAATATGGCAATGGAGTTAACGCGGGTTAAAAATGATGGCTAGTCAGGAAAACGGATTTTTGCTTTACCTAAGGTCGCAGTATGCCTTCACTGACGGCCGTTTGATGCGCTATTTGTCCTTTATGCGTCAGCATCATCTGCCTTACAAAGTATTCTGCTGGGATAGATCTTCCAAATCTAAAACTGATTTAGCAGCCGATCCTCGTATTGAGTATTATGGGGTAGCAGCTCAAACTGGTGGTCGTTACGCCAATGCGTTTAAGTTAATCGCATGGAATGTCGCCATTTTCCGCTACTGTTTGAAGCACAGAGGACAAATTAAAAAAATTCATTGTGCGGATTTTGACTCTGTATTGCCTTGTTTCCTTTTTGCCAGACTTTGGTCTGTGCCTTTGATTTTTGACTCATACGATAGGTATTCAGATTCGCGCTTGATCAAAAAGCCGGTCAAACTTCTGGTTGACTGGCTGGAAAGCTATATTTTGCAACAGGCAAGCACTGCTATTTTGCCTGCTCAGGGGCGAATAGAGCAATACAAGCTCAAAGAGACCAGTAATCTGCTTATCATTGAAAACGTTCCTCTTTTTACAGCTAAGCAGCCAGCTACGTCAGCAGTCCAGAATAAAAAACTCGAGTTGGTTTTTCAGAAAATGCGTAACAGCAGCTCGGACTACAGAGCAGTCTTGTCTTACGTCGGCATCCTCGAGCCGGTAAGCCGTGGCCTGGAGCATCTGCTTGCTTCTGTAGCGAAAACCCCTGATATTTTGTTGGTTGTCGCTGGGGATGGTCCGCTTCGCACTATGGTTGAAGATGCAGCGGAAAAGTCGGAAAATATTCATTATGTCGGTGCTGTGGACTATCAGTTGGCAGAGTCTTTGATGGCATCCAGTGACCTGCATATTGGGCTTTATTACCTAAACAATCCTAACCATAGGTATGCGGCACCCAATAAGTACTACGAACATCTGTATTTTGGTAAACCTCTGCTGACTTCAAAAAACACGCCGCCCGGTCGTCTGGTTGAACAGCATGCAACGGGTTTTACAGTCGCCGATGGTGAGGCTGAGCTGCTTAGATTTCTGGAAAATCTCTCACCAGATGAGTTGAGTCAGGCAGGTCAGAGGGCGCGTAATTACTGGATAAAGAATTACGAGAACTATAATTCAGAAATATTTTCAAAAGCTTATGCCAGTGCTGTCTCTGGGTTAACGACAACGACTGAAGCTTTTTCTATAAACGATAGACAGCCTTAGCCCGCACTTCAGCTGTATTTGTCACCTATCTAACGAGTTTTTTATGGCACAACCTTTGGTCACAATTTTCATACCTACCAAAAATAGGTTTGATCTCTTTCAAAGAGCACTGCTAAGTGCTGTAGGGCAAGATTATCCTGCGCTCGAAATCATAGTAATAGACGATGGATCTACAGAGGCGATAGCACAAAAAAACGAAAAACTTTGCCAGGAATTTGCTGTCGTAAAGTATGTCCGTAATCAACAAAGCTGTGGTGCTTCAGCGGCTAGAAATAGGGCGATAGCTTTAGCCAGCGGCGAGTATATTACCGGGTTGGATGATGACGATGAATTTGAGAAAGAGCGTATTAGCCAGTTTGTTCACGCCTGGCCTGACTCCTCTGCTATTTCATATTTATGTTCCTGTTATGTTTTCCACCTCAAAGGGGGGAGGGCAAAGCGGGGAGTGCGTCGGGGCAAAGTGATCAGTTACTCCTCATTGAAGCTTAAAAATGAAGTGGGAAACCAGATTTTTACCAAGACCAGTTTTTTACGTCAGGTGAAAGGCTACGATGAATCTCTGGTCGCTTGTCAGGATTACGACTTGTGGCTACGAATGAGTAAAAGTTTTGGTCCGGCGATCCGTCTGCCTTATACCAGTTATCACATACACACCGAGCATGAAGCGCCACGGATTTCTAATATAGCGCAGAGGGAAAAAGGCCATCAGCAATTGATCGATAAGCATGCTGCTGAATGGACAACAGCCGAGTTAAAGTGCCAGTACTTCTACAAAGCTTTGTTGTGTGAGGAGCGCCGTTTCAGCAAGCTATGGCGTTGGCTGAATATCCACACTATTCCTGTTTATATTCTGTATAAAATCCGTAATCTGTAGCCTGAAGATTGAAGCAGCCGTAGGCTAGGCGCTATCAAAGAGGCCAAGGCATATTAGGTTGCACAAAGTCGGTGTGTTAGTATAATTTGGTTCGATTTATCAGAACCAACTTTTTAGTTATTCGATTCAGACATTTGTGAACGCTTGAGCAAACCAAAACTGATGTCGGGTAGTGTTTTATTATTGTTGAATTTAGAACTGGGGTATTTGAAGTGAACCTTAAAAAGAGTAGTGCAGGCTTTACGCTGATTGAGCTGTTGATAGTTATCGTTATTTTGGGCTTACTTGCCTCTATTGTTGCTCCTGGTATGTTCTCCAAAGTAGACAGTTCTAAAGTAAGAACTGCTGAATCACAGATTAAAATCTTAAAGACCTCTTTAGATACTTACAGGCTTGATCTTGGTAACTATCCTGCCAATCTTGAAGAGCTGCGTAGCAGTGAGAAAAAAGGCTGGGATGGTCCTTATTTTTCTGAAGCAATTCCGCTGGACCCTTGGGGCAATGCATATGTGTATCGTATGCCAGGTAGCAACGGCGCCGCTTATGATCTGATGTCATACGGCAGTGACGGTAAAGAAGGTGGCGAAGACTTGGCTCAGGATATTAAGGGCCAATGAGTTCACTGACAGAAGTGCTACGTGATCATTTCTCCGTAGCACAAGACCAACTTGAACGTGCCACAGCCTATATTCAGAAATACGGTGGTAGGCTGGAACGTGTTCTTATCAACACTGGAGCACTTTCGTCTGATCAACTGTCAGAAATTTATAGTAGTTGGCTAAATTTACCCTTGCTGGATGAGCTGCCACAAGATGTGAGCCTGCCAGCTATGGTTGTCGACAAGCAGTTAGATATTCAACTGATGTTTGAGCACAACTGGGTGCCTCTTTTAGCTTCAGAACATCAGCTAACTCTGGTGGTTGCAGATCCGTTAAATCCTGTGATGAACGACTATATGCAGTTCAAAAAAGTTGATTTTAAGGTCATAGTTGCTGCTGATGATCAAATCGACAATCTGAAAATGCGTTTGGATATTTCAAAGCGTCAGCTTGAGGATTCGCAGGAGTCCGACTTTGAAACAGACAAATTGCTAGAGTTGGCTGCTGAGGCTCCAACGGTCAACCTGGTGAATAATCTGATTTACAGGGCGGTGAAACAACGCTCTTCTGATATGCATATTGAAACTGATTCGGGCAAAGGCCGTGTCCGGTACCGGATCGATGGTGTCCTGCATGATGCCGATACCATACCTCGTAGTTTAGTTTTACCCGCTGTCACACGTTTAAAGATCCTGAGTAACATGGATATCGCTGAACGCCGCCGTCCTCAGGATGGCAAAATAGAAATGACTGTTGGTGGAGAAAAAATCGATATCCGTGTATCGATATTGCCCAGGAATGATGGCGAAAGTGTGGTGATGCGTTTCCTTCGACAGGACGCTCTGCAAACCAATATGATTGCTTTGGGGATAGGCCCGGATATAGAACAAAAAATTAAGCAGGATCTGGCGAAAACTGCCGGTGTTATTTTGCTGACTGGCCCTACAGGTTCTGGTAAAACGACCAGTCTTTACTCGTTTTTGTCGTATTTAAATTCGCCTGAAGTAAAAATTATCACGCTTGAAGATCCGATAGAGTATCAGCTTGAAGGTATCAACCAGGTCCAGGTTCAGGCCGATATTGGCTTCGATTTTGCGGCAGGTTTGCGCAGTATAGTGCGTCAGGACCCTGACATCATTATGCTTGGTGAAATCCGTGATAAAGAAACCGCCGGTATTGCGATGCAATCGGCTCTGACAGGTCACTTAGTATTCTCTACCGTCCACACCAACGACGCACCGAGTGCCTATACTCGTTTGCTCGACTTAGGTGTGGATGATTTTTTATTAAATGCTGCTTTGGTGTCCATCATAGCGCAGCGCCTTGCCCGCAAACTTTGCGAGCATTGCAAAGCACCAGATCCTGACGCCGAACAGTTGATCCGCCAATATCAGCTGGAAGATTACCGCCAGCAATTCGGTTTGGATGCCATTACACTGATGCATCCTGTTGGCTGCGAGCATTGTGCCCACACCGGCTATAAAGGCCGGACTGCCATTATGGAATACTTGCGCTGTGACGAAGAAATAAAGGCTATTCCAAAAGATGCCAACTTTGTCAGTGTCGCCAGACAGAAAGCCCGGCAAAGGGGCGACCGTGATTTGCTGCAGGATGGCTTGTATAAAGCCATAGTAGGGCAGACCACGCTAGCCGAAGTATTGCGAGTGGCTGGTTAATATGAGATTTGACTATTCGGGTTACGATCAACAAGGGGCCAGATTGCAAGGCAGTGTCGATGCTGTTGATGAAACTTCGGCAAGAAACTCGTTGCAGCAACAGGGCATACTTGTTGCGAAACTCAGTCCTGAAAAGAAAAGTCTGGGAGCGAGCTTAGGTTTTAAAGGGATAAACACCAAAGATATCGCCTTTTTAACGAAAGAACTGGCTTTGCTATTGGATGCAGGTTTACGGATAGATAGAGGCGTGCAGCTGTTGGCTGAGACTGCTGAAAAGCCTGCGCTTCGCGACTTGTTGAATAAAATATCTGCCGATTTGAAAACGGGTAAAAAAATCTCCCAGGCCTTTGGTCAGCATCCAGCTGCTTTTGATTCTTTGTATATAAATCTAATTAAAATTGCAGAAGAGACAGGGCGCTTAGCCGAGGTGTTTCGTGGCTTGGCCGCTGATTTAAGTTACCGTCAGGATTTGAACAACAAAATCAAACAGGCTATGAGTTATCCGCTTGTGATTCTGGCTGTCTGCGTTTTATCTATAGTATTTATATTTAACGTTGTAGTGCCTAACTTGTCTGGTATGTTCGCAGATAAAGAAAATTTACCTGTGTACACTGAAATGTTACTTGGCCTGAGCGCCTGGATGCAAAGCTATCAATGGTTGTTGTTTGGTGCTATAGGCCTTGGCGTAGCTGCTTTGGTCAGGTTTTCAGAACATCCTAAAGTGCGGCATCAACTTGAAGTGATACTGATGAGTACACCTGTGCTGAAGCATGCCGTGTTACAGACAGCTCGTATCCGCTTTAATGACGCTCTCTCTCTAATGCTGCAGTCCGGTATAGTGATAGACAGGGCTCTGCAAATGGCTATTGGTAGTATCAATAACCATATTATCCGCGGTGAGCTGGCGATAGCTTCAGATAAAATCAAGCATGGCGCCAGACTGTCACAGGCTTTGGGGCAAACTCAACTTTTTCCCATTTATTTTGCTTCTATCTTGTCTGTGGGTGAAGAGGCCGGAGAGCTTGCCAAAGTATTTGCTGAAATAGCGAATCGAAGCCGTGACAACTTTAACCAATGGGTTGCCAGAATGACGGCTATTATCGAACCCTTGCTTATTCTGGTGATGGGGGTCATCGTAGGCGCCGTTGTAGTTGTTATGATGCTCAGCATTACTGCGACTACAGACATAGCGCTTTAGTGAGGCGATAGTGAAACGCAGCAAGTCCGGACACTCTGGCTTTACCTTAATTGAACTAATGGTTGTCATGGCCATTATGTCTATCTTGTTTTCTTTAATTGGGCCTCTGGTCCAACAGCAGGTAGACAAAGTCAAAGCGTCGGAAGAGTGGTACAGTTTTACCCAACAAAGTCGTCAGATTGCTGCATTAGCTTTTTTTCAGGGAAAAACCTACAGCTTAAAACTCAAGGGCAATCAATTGCAGCTCTACGTAAATGCTGAGCTGGTGCAACAACAACAATTTGAACAACTGGTTTTTAACGAGCAGCAAGTGCAATTTAATGCCAACGGCTATCCTGACAAAGCTACTATCACAGCTCAGGTGCGACAAGCGACTAAAACTTTGTCTTTAGTTGCCCAGCAGGAAAAAATTCTGGGTTTACAATGAATCGCCAGCAAGGTTTCACATTAATCGAAGTGTTGATCGCCAGCGTTATTTTATTCGCTGCTATAGGTTTGGCCGTTGTGGCTTATCAAAGCAGTAATAAAAGCATGCAAAGTGCGGAGGATACCCTGACGATGCTGCGGCCGCTGCCCATAATGCTGGACACTATAGAACAGCAGTTAAGGGGCGTTCCGAATCAAAAGCATGAAGGTGGAGGCGAAGCTTTAGGCGTCACCTTTCGTTGGCAAGCTACCCCTGTGAAGGCTTACCCGCCGCGACCCAGGTTTGATCCCGATAAAGCTGAGTTTATTCAGTATCCGGTCCGTTTTGTCATGTATCAGGTCGACTTGAATTTGCAGTTGGGTAACAAAAACCGCAGTTTTAGCTATCAAAAATTAGGCTGGATTGAAGCTCAGGCCACCGGATTTGAAGGGGCTGCAGTTGAATAACAAAAGTGCCACAGGTTTTACGTTGATAGAATTGCTGGTCGTGATGGCAATTCTATTGCTGTTGTTAGGCAGTGCGGCCCTTAGCGTGCAAACTTTAGGTAGTCATTGGCGTAAAAGCGCTGAAAAGCAGCAACACCTCCTTAAAGAATACAAAAGTCTGGACGTAGTCAGTTCTGCTTTGCATTCCATAGTTCCTCTGGAAGTGAAGGACAAAAAAGAGCAGCGGGGCTTCTATTTTTTAGGGCGTGATGAGGGTTTTACTGCTATTACAACCAGCGGGGTGCTCAACGTTGGTCGCCTGTCCGTGATTCGATTGTTAAAAGAGCGTCAGGCCGATGGTCTATTTAGTTTGTATTACGAAGAGGCCGCATTAAACAATTACCCCTTGGTCTACTCGGAGCAAGAGCACAACTTTAATTTCAGATTGCTGGTGTTAGAGAATTTGCCTGAGTTGGAGTTTTCCTATTATGGCTGGGCAAGCTATCAGGCTTATCAGGACTTTAATAGCGAAATAGTGCAGCAAAAAAACATCATATGGCAAGCTGATTTCGATGGGATGAAGATCCGGATGCAGCCAGAGCGCGTTTCAATACGGCTTGGAAGTGCAAGCTGGATTATCGATTTTGCTCAGCGCACTGAGTTTTTGCAAAGTAGAAGGCCTGAGGCAGATAATGTTTAACAGACACTCAGGGATCGCCTTAATTCAAGTACTTCTAGTGGCAGCTATTCTAGCCGTTCTTGTTATGTCTTATTCAAAAAAGTCTATACAGGCTATGGATTTAGCTCAGCAAGCTGTGACTCGTTCAGAAGCCTTAATGGCGTTGCAGCAAGCTGAATCTAAGGTGTTGTTAGGGCTACTCACAGAGCAGGAAAATGCAGCTGTAGTCACTGGTGTGTTTAACCGATATAGCGAACCTTTTAGCGTCGCCACTCAGGTGCAAAGCGGCGCAGAACTAACGAATACGGCCTTGCCTGTAGAGGTGAAAGTTGAAATCCAGGATTTAGCTGGGCTTTTTTTGCTTGCTCCCTATGGTTCAGGCCAATTACCTGAATTGCTGACGCAGTTTGGCTACAGTAAAAATCAGGCCAAATCTATTGCGCTTGCCATGGACGATTGGCAAGATCCTGACAGTCAAACCAGGACAGGTGGCGCTGAGCAGGCTGCGTACAACAAATCCAAAGATCAGCAGGCTATTCAGGTGCGCAATGCTCCATTTCAGACAGAAAATGAGCTTGGATACGTCAAAGGCCTGGACGGTTATATGCCGCCTGGGTTGGCGAGAGTCATTACGTTTTATCCGAGTGGTCATTTTAACCCTATGACGGCGCCTGCCGAAGTGTTAGCACAGTACGTATCGGACAAATCACGTTTAAACGAGGTGATTAAACTCAGGCAGCAGCACAAGCTTAGCTCCGAGGATTTAATTCGACTGACGGGTATCGAAACCAGTGATACAATTCTGCTCAATCACGGCAATGGGAGCAGGATTACATTGACCTTTAATAAAGCTCCGCACTCTCTATCGATACAAAAGGAATGGCTGCTTAGTCCATACGAACAACAACCTATCACACTGTGGTCGGTGAAACGGAATTAGAAATTAATGCTGTTGCAACGCATAATTAAACACATAGTTAACTATTTCGGTAAAGACAGGGTATTTTATTACTCTGGTCAATCAACAGGAGATTCCGAACCTTCTACAGCCCCATGGATTGTGGTGCTTGGCAGGGGGCAATACTCTGAATGGATCAAACGCTATCCAGTGGCCGACGAGGCGGAATTAAAGGCTATTTTAGCCAGCCAGCAAAATGACCAGAACTATGCTATCTATCAGCTCGGGCCTGTGGTTAACCAGCAAAGGCAAGTACAGTGCTGGCAGTTTGATAAAGAGCTGTTCACTCGATTTCCTGCAGCCAAATGCTGGTTACCTGAATCCTGGCTGATAAAGCCTTTGCTGACAGAGGAAAATTCAATTGCACTGGTTCAAAGTCCTGGCGGTGTTTTTTTTGCAGCGCTGAAGGATGAGCATATTGTTTCAGCGACCCGCACTCCGATGCTGAACTCGACTTCTTTGTTTTGCTCTGCTCATGGCTTATCTGCTAAATCCGCCGCAGAATTGCAACTTTCAGCTGCTCAAATTTTTCCTGCTTTGGAGAATCTGAGTGCAAGCGATTGGCGGCGTGGCTGTAGGCTGAGTGTCGGCAGCCAAAGCAAAATGAAATTGACCGCAGGGGCTCTTGCATTGTCCGCGTTCTTTGTCGCCTACCAGCTCCTGTCCTCTGTGTATTTGTTGGCAATGACCGCAAGTTTCGAAGCCAAACAAAGCAGTAAACAGCAGCAGATAGAGCAGATGTTACAGGTGCAAAATCGACTGCAAAACGACACAGAGCTATTAGCTGTTCAGCAGCGAATTATTATGGATAAGCAGTTCAGCTATCCGGTGTGGGCTCTGATGGCAGCTTTAGTTAACCAGGGCGCTGAATTGACCAATGTCCAGTTTAGTGAGCAGAAAGTCTTACTGCGTGGTCAGTCTGCCAGTGCGACTGATGTGCTGACCTTTTTACAAAAACAGCCTTGGGTGAAAAAAGCTGACTTCGAAAGTGCTGTGCGTCGCCAGGGCGAGAAAGAAAGCTTTGTCATACTTTTACAGTTATCAGCTGGGAGCGCACAATGACCAAGCAGAATTTATTGGCGGTATTGGTCCTGCTATTTTGTGTCAGATTTGGTCTGTTTCCGTTGTGGGATTGGCAGGACGAACAAAAGCAGAAGTTACAGCAGGCAGCGCAACATCAAGCCAAGGTTGAGCATATGCTTAGCCAGTTTAGCGAATTAAGCCAACAGCAACAGTTGTCTGAAGGTTATGCGCAAGAAGCCAAACGCTTGTTTCCGCAAGTCGCTGAAGCAGAATACCGTTTGCAGGTCCAACAGCAGATCCAGCAAATCATCACAGCTCAGCAAGCACAATTACAAGTGTTCGATTGGGTGACAGTGTCGCCTGTAGAAGGAAGTAAATTGCTGAAAGCGAATGTAAATTTACGTGCATCAGGTTCACCTGCCAGTGTTGCTATGCTGCACGCTTTGCTAGAAGATATGCCTAATTTAACTATGGATACAGTTAATTTAACCTGGTACGGAACTCTTAATTCGTCGGTAGAAGTAACTGCCAGCTTTGATTTTTCAGTTTATTTTTCGAGTGAGGAGCCAAATGTTTGATCTGCATTTATTAAAGCCTCACTGGATAGCTCTGCTCAGGAGCAGGTCGTTTTTACTGCTCGCTTTGCTGTTTAGCGCAGTGCTGGCTCATGATTTTTATCAGAGGTTGTGGGTGAAGGTGAATTACAGCGCCAAGCAAGTGTCAGAGCAGGTTCCTGTTTTGGCTGTAAAGCCATTGCCTTTGCCTGTCGCCGATTTAGCAGCTTTATGGCCTAATCTGCTGCTGGCCTCTTCTGAGCAACAAAATACAGAAGAATTAGGTCCTGATCATGCGATGTTTAAAGACAAGGATGGTAGCTATCGCCTTGTTGCTGTATTTGCAAAGGCTGGACAGAAAGGGCAGTGGTTAGCTCGGGTTATCTTTACGTCAGCCTCAGAGGTAAAATCTGAGAATTCAGACGCGCAGGGAGCCAAGAACCGCCGCGATTTGATACTTATTCCAGGTCAGCAGATTGGTCGCTTTGTGGTGGAGTCCATCAGCATCAATACAGTGCAACTCAAAGCTGGTGACGAAGTCGTCAGCTTGTATTTATTTAAACCAACTTCGCGCAACGAGGCGCCTCAATGAAGCATTCTAAGTTTTTTTTATTGGCTAGTTTAGGCAGTATTGTCGCCCTAAATGGCTGTGTCTCTGTTCCGGATCATACCTACAGTGTAAAAGCCTCTTCTGTAGCTGCCGGACAAGGTGTGGATCAAATGGAGAATCCTGACGTAGAAGCAGAGAATGTCTCTACGACTCCAAAGGTGCAGGAACTTCAGTCTTTAGGCTTAAATAAGTTTACCGCCCCTGCTGTAAACGATATGTCTACGCTGTTTCCTGATGATGAATTAGTTGTGTTTGCCGCAGAAGAGCTACCGCTCAAGGATTTTGTGCACACTCTTTTTAACGACTTGCTCAAGCGCAGTTATGTGGTTGCACAAGAAGTTACTACTATCGAAGACCCTGTCAGCTTGAATATCAAAGAGCCTATCAGTCAGCGCCAGGCCTTTCGGATAGCCTACGAGCTGTTGATCAGTAAAGGTATCTCTTTAGCGCAAAAAGAAGGTGTTTTTTACTTAGCTCCGAGCACAGGACAAAGCCAGGGGGCTTTTGGCATTGGCAATAACAGCAATGACGTGCCAAACGTACCAGGACAGGTAACTCAGGTTGTGCCTATTCGTTATGGCAATCCTAATATGGATATGACCATTCAGCAGTTTGTTCCTGTTCGGGTCAGCAGGGACATGCAGCTTAATACTATGTTTATCACCGGTACTTACCCTGATGTGGTGAAAGCTCTTGATGTGATTAAAATGTTAGATGCGCCGTCTAACAGGGGTAAATATGTCAGCCTGTTAAAACTTACCTATCTTGGGCCTGAAGAATTTAGTAAAAAAGCAGCCCTTTTAATGGAAAGTGAAGGTGTTGATAACATAGGTATTAATAGTGCATTAGGTAAAAACTTAATCTTTGTTCCTATTGAACACTTAGGTGCCTTGGCTGTTTTTAGTTCAAATCAAAGTTATGTTGAGCGTGTGGCGTTTTGGGCCAGTAAAATAGACGTGCCGGGTGAAGGTACGCAAAAACGTTATTTCCTCTACCACCCTTCTTATGCCAGAGCAAAAGATTTAGGCGAGTCTATAGCAGCTTTGCTGGGGCAATCGCAATCAGGCAATAGCAGCAGAGATACCAGTTCAGCCATGGGGAGCAGCGCTACGGAGTCCAGTACTAGCTCTGGGGCAAGTTCAGCAGCTTCTGCTGGAGGCGCTGGTTCAGGCTCAAGCTCAGGTTCTTTGTCAGTTCAAAGTGAGCAGATGTCGCTTACAGTGGATGAGCGCTCCAATACCATTATCTTTTATACCCAAGGCGCTGAATATCAGGCCTTGTTGCCTATTATCAGACGCCTTGATGTAATGCCAAAGCAAGTGTTGCTTGAGGCCACCATAGCTGAAGTATCATTAACAGATGATTTTGCCAAGGGGGTAGAATTTGCCGTTCGAAATGGTAAGTTTAATCTGTCCACTAGTGGTGCCTTGGGTGTTGGTGGAATTAATGGTCTTAATTTAGGTTATGTCGATGGCGCCGACACTGTACTGGCGCGTTTGCAGGAGAAAAATCAGTTAGTTAATGTATTATCTAATCCTTATCTGGTTGTACGGGATGGTGTTGTTGCCCAAATTAATGTAGGTAATGAACTCCCTACTATATCTTCCACTACCTCTGACCCTATTTTGTCAGATAAGCAAACAACAAATATTACCTACAAGCAGACAGGTTTAGAATTTAGCGTTTTGCCTACTATCAATGGCCAAGGTTTGGTAGTGATGCAAATACAGCAAAATATATCGAATGCAGCGAGTGGTTCACTGGTAGCTGGCGCGACAGCTATATTTAAACGTACATTAGAAACTGAAGTGATAGCCCAAAGTGGCCAAACTGTGCTTTTAGGTGGACTTATCTCAGAAAACGATGATAGTACAGATACAAAAGTTCCTTATCTTGCGGATATACCTTTGATTGGTAACCTGTTTAAATCTAAGGTGAAGAAGAAAGTAAAAACCGAGTTAGTGCTGCTGATTACCCCAAGAGTGATTGACGCTGCCGAGCATTGGCACTATATTAACTCGCAAATGAAACAGGGCTTTAAACACTTGCAAATTAAAGACTAGGCGGCTTATACTCGTCACGATTCTAAATTATTGTTTAGCGAACGTCTTTTTTTTAAGCAATAACAAGGAATTATTAGTTGACAACCTATAGTCGTCTAATCAAAATGGGATTGTGGATCTTGAGCTTCCTCTCTATTTAGTAGTGGCTGCAAAAGAACGCGCAATAAAAGAAAAGAACTCAAGCATGAAGCTGAAAGTTCACATTTCATGAAATTGGAGAATGTTTGTCATGACAAATTTATTTAAGAAAAGTTTACTGGCAACTGCTTTAATGGCGGTTGCTGGCGTAGCTTCTGCTGCTCAAATTCAAGAAGCAGATGTAACACCAAAAGCTGTTTCTAAGCAAAGCGCTTCAGGTAGCTTCACTACTACAGGTAACCCCGTATCAGTGACTCTGGGTACTGCTCTGACTGGAGCTGACGCAGGTCTTGAAGTTGTTGTTACTTACTCTGGCGCTCAGCTGTCAACTGCTCCTACTATTGCAGCTGCTGGTACTGGTGAAACTTGGACAAGAACAGCTGTTTCTGCTAACTCTGCTACTTTCCGTTTGGATACAACTGATGGTATTCTGACTACTGAAAAGTTGACTATTTCTGGTCACCAGTGGTTAACAAGCAGCCTGGTTGATGCTGATGGTGTTTCAATCACTGTTCAACTGCGTTCTGCTACTGGTATTGTTGTTGATCCAGTAGGTGCAAACCAAAAACTGTCTCGCAAGATCATTTTTGTTGGTGACGAGTACGGTGTTAAAGTTGCAACTGGCGGCAAAATGGATCGTGAAATCGATCTGTCAAGCGTTCGTACTAAGTTTACTTCAGACTTAGGCGGTGAATCTGCTGGTAACGAAAACACTCGCTATAGCCGTCTGACCTTCAACGTCGCAGCTAACACTGGTGTAGCATACAACAATGACGCTGGTGCACCTGCAACACCAGCTCCGTTCGCTGTAACTACAACTCGTGGTGATACTGATTTCACTTTAGCTGGTGATTTCTCTTGGATCAAAGATGACAACGCTACCACTGCTGGTGTTCAGGCTAAATCTGGCACTATCACTTACGGAAGCGCTGCATGTTCAACTAAAGAGATTACTGCAGCAGCGTTGAAGTTTACTTGTACTAGCGCTTTAGCAGCTGGTGATAGCTATGTCAAGTTTGACATTTATCAGGGTAGCACTACAGCAGCTCCAATCGCTGTAGCTGATGCTGATTACTCTTTATCAGCTGTTCAGAAATATACACCAGCTGGTGGCACTTTAACTTCTATCACTGTTGCTAATAGCCTGACTGCAGGTTCTTGGACAAACAATGGTGAGACAAAGTCTTTAGACTATATGCCATTTGGTGCTGAAACTTCTCAGATCATTTACGTAACTAACCTGACTGCTGAAGTTGGTAAGATCTATGTAACTGCTACTCTGGAAGACGGTTCTAAGCTGTTATCTGGCGCATACCTGGCTGACACTGTAGCCAACGGTATCACTCCATTAGCTGCTAAACTGGAAGCTGCCTTAGCTGGTAAAGCTGTAGCTGGTAAGAAAGTTGCGCTGACTTTTGATATCGAGTCTTCTAAAGCAACTGTTTACGGCGCTTACAAAATCGGTTCTGACCGTGCATTAGTTGTAACTCGTTAATTCTTAACGATTGAAAAAGCCGGCCTTTAGGCCGGTTTTTTTTTGCCTGTAAAAAGATGAAATAAATTCTTTCCGTCACTTTTTATCGTCGCACAGCTGCAGCCATTCAGGGTTGTTTTTATTTATACGCTGTTTTTGCAGCAAGCTCGGCCCTTGGCCGTCATAATGCTGAAAGCTGTTTGTTCACCTATGACTTAATTTATCGCTCTGACGAAGGGGCGAGTTTGATAAGCAAGACTTTTTTGAATTGAGAATTTTATGGTCGCACAGATGCATTGGTTTAGTATGATGAACGGTCTGTGTGAGGTTAACGAATGTCAAACTCTGGGTCTTTGTTTTGACTAGAACCCAAGTTGTATGGGCATTTGTGCCCTGTCTGGTTTTGTATAAGAGAATTTAACAATGTATAAGCTACTGAAGGCTGCAATGCCATCTCAGGTTAAATTATGGGTTCGGTCTTTTTTGCAAAAAGTGAGTTTGCTGCTGTCTGGATTTTTCGCAAACTATCAATGGACTGCATCTTTGTACTACAGCTTGTTCAGCCGTCAGTTTGCTCGTGAACATAAAGCTGTGTTGCAGGGGCGTGCTGCGTATCGCCGTTCTCTGACCCAAGTAGGGCAAAGTAGCGCTTTACTTCGGCGCAATATTCATCGTCTGGAGAAGGGCCTGATTATGCAGCCGCGCCGTGCTGTATTTGCCAGCGATTATATTATGGAAACTGTCGTAGTCTTCGTAAAAGCTGCGCAGCAAGCGACACTCTGTGATGCTGAATTAAAATGGGCCACTGATGTTTTAACAGAGTATTTTGCGGTAGTGCAGGACAATGCTGTTATTGCCAAAGCCAGAGCTTTATTTCACAGCGCCGGGCAGTCTGTGGTGGATACCCCAAGTGTTCCATACGCCCATCAGAGTCTGCCGCCTGCAGCTGTCAGTTTTGCCGATTTATCTGCGTTATTTTTACGCCGCCGCTCTGTGCGTTGGTATCAGCAAAAAACTGTAGAGCCAGAGTTAATTCGCCAGGCGGTAAACATAGCCACTTTGGCGCCTTCGGCTTGTAACAGACAACCTTACCGTTTTGATCTATTGTCGAACCCGGAGGATGCAGCAGAGATAGCCCGGTGCGCTATGGGAACCACAGGCTTTGCTGACAATATTCCATGCCTGATTGTGGTAGTAGGGGATTTAAGTTGTTATCCGGCTGAGCGCGACAGGCATGTGATTTATATTGATGCCTCTTTAGCCACTATGCAGCTGATGCTGGCGTTAGAAACTCTGGGCTTATCGACTTGCCCTATTAACTGGCCAGATATTGAAGAGCGGGAAGTGCAGCTGCAAAAAAAACTCGGCTTGGCTTATTACGAGCGTCCTGTGATGTTATTGGCTGTTGGTTATGCTGATCCTTTAGGGGGGATCCCGTACTCACAAAAGAAAACAGATGAGTTGCTGGTCAGAGAAGTCAAGATAGGAACCGAACAGAGTGACCACTCTGCCCGGACTCATAGTGAAGTGGAAAGGTAATAGAGCTGATGTATATAGAAATTAAAGGCGTTCAGTTTGTCAATAAAGGCGCAGAGCTGATGTTGCATGCTGTTTTGCAACAACTGGCAGCAGTGCGTCCTGACGCCCGTGTCGTGCTGCAAAGTAATTCCAGCTCGCCTTATGTGGCAAGGGCAAAAGTGGGAGCTTATCAAAAGGCTGGCTTACGCTTTTTAGGTATTGAATTTAACGCTTACAGTCACTGGTTGCCGAAAAAAGTAAGAAATTGGCTGATCACTCAGTATGGCATAGTGACAGAAGCGGATATTCAGGTGGTGCTTGATGCCAGCGGTTTTGCTTATGGCGCTCAGTGGCCTGAAAACAATACACTTTATCTGGCTGATGAGCTGGAGAGGTTTGGCACTGCTGGTAAAACCTACATTTTTTTACCACAAGCCTTTGGTCCTTTTGACAGGCCGCTTGAGCAAAAACGTTTAAAACAAAGCTTGCGTCATGCTGCACTGGTCTGCGCCAGAGATCAAAGTAGTTATGCCTATTTACAGCAACTGATGGGGCCAACAACTCAGCTCTGCCAGTTCCCTGACTTCACTAATTTGGTCAAAGCCGCACCGCTGGAATCAAAGTTACCGGATAACACCCTGATGATTATTCCTAATCATCAGATGTTGAGCAGCCGTAATCCAGATCCGCTGTGGCGACAAAATTACCTGACAGTGCTACGCCGTTTTATCGACCTGGCACAGCAGCAGGCTATGCATGTATTGGTACTAAACCACGAAGGTACAAAAGACTTAGAACTTTGTCAGCAGCTTATCGAAGGGAAATCGGACAAGATTGAACTTGTCTCTGAATCTGATCCTTTGAAAGTGAAGGCGCTGATAGGGCAGAGTAGGGCCGTGGTGTGTTCTCGTTTTCACGGCTGTGTCAGTGCATTGTCGCAAGGGATAGCCTGCATAGGAACCAGTTGGAGCCATAAATACGAGGCTTTATTCGCAGACTATCAGTCGACTGAATTATTAATAAAACCAGACTTATCAGAGCCTGAGCTACAGCAGGTATTTAACCTGCTGCTCCATAAAGATCCGGCTTTGTTGTTGCAGCACTCGGCAGAGTTTAAACAGCAGTCAGAGCTGCTCTGGAACAAGGTTGCTGCACTACTGCCATCAGCCTGAGTCATATCGGTATCAGTTTGAGGTATTCTAACTAGCAGAGCGCAACTTTAGAGCTGCGCTCTTGCTGCGAGCGGTTTTTTTTTGCTGCAAGTATCTGGTATTCTAAGTTTTTTATCGGGAGGCCAGAGTGGTCAGGTTTTTTATTGTGTTTTCTCTGTGTGTTTGCCTCGCTGCTTGCTCAGGGACCTGGCGTACTTATCAGGATATGGCAGACTATGCACGGACTGACATACCTGATGAAACTTATACGCTAGCCGATATAACAGCTTCCTCTGCTGAATTAGCCTACGCCAGACTGGATCAGCAGCCCCAGCAGACATTGAGGTTGTTATCCAGTACTGACAATAGGGAAAAATGGCAGTCTTCGCATCAGTCTGTTTTTACCTTGCAGTATGGCCGGGTTGTCAAAACCTATGGCCTTGCCAACGACTTGTTGTATTCAGAACAGAGTGATGTTGATCCATTAAGTTCTCTCTATCAGCACAAGGTGCAGTTTCAGCGGTTAACCGACTGGGCTTTAAACAATGAAAGTGGTTTTCCTCAGTCTTTTGCTTATCAGCAGAGTACGAATGAAGCTATTGAATGGCAGGGGCAAAGCCTGCCAACGCGAAAAGTAACTGAACTGGTCACTTTTGCTGATGGCAGTACTGCGTTGAATTATTTCTGGTTTAGCCTCAAGCAGCCGACGCTGGTAAAAAGCGAGCAGCAGCTTGCGCCCTTTGGGCCTCGCTTCACTATGACTTATGTTAGCCGTATCACGCGACTTCAATAAAAGGCAGCTTTCCCTTATGCGTATTCAAGTGCTGATTTTGCTGTGGTTTATCACAATCTGTAGTTTTTCTGCTGCGTCACAGCAGATTGGTGCCGACAGTAGCGCTCTGGCTTTAGGTGAAGATAGCCGTGCTTATGCTGTCACAGTTGATACGGGACATAAAACTCCGCTGCAACTGAAAGAACGCCCGCGTTTGGCGCAGTTATTCGCTAGGCTGAAATTGACGGACGACTTGTATTGGCCTGCGGCCCGTTTGTATCGCGATGATCCTTTGCTGCATTACAGGTTCGAACGCAGCAGAAGGGAAATTTTATTAAAGTTTGGCGAGATTAAGCGGCTGGAAGGCAAAGATGCCATACCCGATGACTTTGCTCATTTGATCCGTACCGCTCGTCTGGCTGCGCCTTTGGCGTTGGTGCTTGAGCCCGACGCTTTAGCCAGCAATGCTGAATTCGACAAGCTGATGGACAAAGGGCGTTACGTTTTACGGGTAACAACGCGGCCTAAAGAGCTTGAAATCCTGGGTTTTTCCGGGCTTTCCAAAGTACAACATCACTACCAGACAACAGTAAGAGGCTACACCCGGGATCTGGCTTTTAGTGAACTTGCCGATCAGTCGCTGGTTTATTTGCTCGCGCCTTCGCTTCAGGTCACAGCCGCAGGCCGGGCCCTTTGGAATGAAAGCCTGGCGCAGGTAAGACCCGGCACTGTGTTGTACGTACCTTTGGATGAGTCTGCTTTACCTTGGGATTTTCAGGGCATCAATCAGCAAATCATAGAGTTTTTACAGCATAGGGTGACAGAGTGATGAAGTGCAGATTTAACTTTGGACCTCTTGTTCTTTTGCTATGTTCTGCTGCTGTAGTGGCGCAGGAAACTCATCTGATCCCGGCTTATGGCGTGTCTCAAACGAATCAGGGTGGTGTAGGTTTAATTCAGACACCCAGTGCCCGCATGGCTGGATCTGGCAGCTTTTCTGTCAATTACCGCGACAGCGACCAGTACAGATACAGCAGTATGTCTTTGCAGTTGTTTCCATGGCTTGAGACGACAGTGCGTTATACAGATATCCGGACTGTGAACTACAGTGGTGCTTTGGGGCAGATCAGCGGTAAGACGCTCAAAGACAAAGGTATAGACGCTAAAGTGCTTTTATGGCGGGAGTCTGATTTTTTACCCCAAATCAGCGCTGGGATCCGCAACTTTGGTGGCATAGGTGTGTTTGAAAGTGAGTTTATCACTGCAAGTAAAAGGCTTGGCCCTGTTGATTTCCATCTTGGCATGGGATGGGGCTATCTTGGGCGCAGTGGCAATATTGACAGTCCGTTTTGCAAACTCGAACACAGCTTCTGTTACAGACCAGGTGGCTTTGGTGGCCAGTTTGAGTACAAGAGTTTTTTCCACGGTCCGGCTGCCTTATTCGGCGGCATAGAGTACCAAACCCCCTGGACGCCACTGCGCTTAAAACTGGAATATGACGGTAACAATTACAAGACAGATATTGCCGGTGTATTGCCAGTAGATAGTGCATGGAATGCTGGCGTGCATTACAACCTGACTGACAATCTGGACTTCACTCTGAATTACCAAAGAGGCAATACTCTTGGTTTAGGTGCCTCCTACAGATTTGATCTCAATACAGTAGCCAAAGGTAAAGCTGGTCCAGCGCCTAAGCCAGTTCCTGTCGCAGGTTCTGTGATCAAGCCTGCACGGGAGCAGGCCCAAGTTGTAGCAGAGCTGTCTGAAGCTGGCTTTGCCGTTAAACACTACAGTGTGGCATCAGACACTGCTTTGGTGATGGGAGAGCAGTTCGCTTATCGGGATAATGCCGAGGCTGCAGACCGGGTCAGCCGGGTCTTAGCCAATCAACTGCCTGAACGGATAAAAACCTACCGCATTGTTGAAGTAAAAGATCAGCTGCCTCTGGTGGAAACTCTGGTGGAGGCTGACAAGTTTAAATCTGCAGCCCGCTATGAATCACTCAGATACAGCACAGATGATGCTATGCAAAGGGTCAATCCTGTCCAGGAGGCTCTTGCAGAGCAGCAGGGCTTTACTGCAGATGGCCCAGGTTTCTCTCCCAACCTGGAAGCGTTCTGGTTACAAAGCTTCAGCGGCCCTGAAAATTACTATATGTATCAGTTCGGTGCTTTAGTTGGTGGCCGTTACGTCTTTACCGACCAGCTGTCGATGCATGGCAATCTAAAAGTCAATCTGCTGGAAAACTTTGATAAGTTTAACTACACAGTAGAAGCGGATGGCACTCCAGTGCCCAGAGTCAGAACTCATGTGCGCGACTATGTCACCAGAAGCCGTATCACGCTGGAGAACAGCTTTTTGCATTACAACAGCCATCTGGGCGGTAACTGGTATGGTCAAGCCTACGCAGGTTATCTGGAGACTATGTACGGCGGGCTGGGTGCCGAGTTACTGCACAGACCTCTGGACAGCAACTGGTCTTTTGGCATCGACTTAAACTATGTCAAACAGCGCTCTTATGAAGAAGAGTTTCGCTTTATAGACTACAAAGTGCTGACAGGTCATGCCGCAGTCTACTGGCAGCCTGGCTATGAGTTTATGGATAACACCCTGCTCAGCGTGAAAGTGGGCCGTTATTTGGCTAAAGACAAAGGCGCAACGCTGGAGTTTGCCAAACGTTTTGACAGCGGCATTGTGGTGGGCGCCTTTGTGACTAAATCCAATGTGTCTTTTGCTGACTATGGGGAAGGTAGCTTCAGCAAGGGCTTTTACCTGTCGTTCCCACTGGACCTGTTTTCGGATAAAGCCTCTGTCGGACGGGGCAAGTTACCCTGGACACCAGTATCAAGGGACGGTGGTCAGCCTCTGAACAGACCTGTTCAGTTGTTTGAGCTGACGGATAGGCGTTCGCCTTTTTTACGCTAACCTGAAGCCAGAGAAAACAAGACCATAGCTCAGATGGTTCAGGTCAGGTAAAGTGTCAGCCATTAAAAATGCTGCTCAGGTCCGTGGTAGACCTGATGAATAGAATTCAAGATCCGCTACTCAATGAACAAAGGATAGCCAGTGAAAGTTACAGTATTTGGCATAGGTTACGTAGGATTAGTGCAAGCCGCAGTATTAGCTGAGGTTGGGCACCAGGTGGTTTGTGTTGATATCGACAACGAGCGGGTGGAAAACCTGAAAAAAGGTATTATTCCTATTTATGAACCTGGCTTAACTCCGCTGGTCGAGCGGCATTATCAGGCAGGTCGCCTGCGTTTTACGACAGACGCTCAACTGGGTGTTGAGCATGGCGAAGTGCAGTTTATCGCTGTTGGCACACCACCGGATGAAGATGGTTCAGCCGATTTAAAGTATGTGTTGGCCGTCGCCTCTACCATAGCCCAGTACATGCAGGAACCTAAAGTCATTATTGATAAATCTACTGTGCCTGTGGGTACAGCGGACAGAGTGAAAGCTGTAGTAGCCCAAAAACTACAGGAAAGAGGTTTGGTTATTGGTTTTGATATAGTGTCAAACCCGGAGTTTTTAAAAGAGGGTGCTGCAGTCAACGATTGTATGAGACCAGATCGGATCATCATCGGCTGTTACGACGACCATCCAAAAGAGCTAATGCGTGAGCTTTATGCACCTTTTAACCGCAACCATGACAAAATAATTTTTATGGATGTGCGTAGCGCTGAATTGACCAAATACGCAGCCAACTGCATGCTCGCCACCAAAATTTCTTTTATGAATGAAATGGCGAATCTGGCTGAGTTACTTGGTGCTGATATTGAAGCTGTGCGTAAAGGCATAGGGTCTGACCCTCGTATTGGCTATCATTTTATTTATCCTGGTTGTGGTTATGGTGGTTCCTGTTTCCCAAAAGATGTGCAGGCGTTAATCCGCAGTTCTGAGCAACATCACTACAGTCCTGCTATTCTGCAAGCCGTAGAGCAAGTAAATGCTGCGCAAAAACTGAAATTACCTGCTTTAGTTCGCGACTGTTTTGGTGCCGATCTAACAGGGAAAAGGTTTGCTATCTGGGGTTTGAGCTTTAAGCCAAATACAGACGATATGCGTGAAGCACCAAGCCGCGTGCTGCTGGAGGCCTTGTGGCAAGCTGGTGCTGTGGTGCAGGCTTACGATCCTGAAGCTATGCATGAAACCCGGCGCATTTATGGTCCAAGAGCAGATCTACTGCTGACCGAGAATAAAGAACAGGCCTTAGAAAACGCTGATGCTTTGATTATCTGTACTGAATGGCAGCAGTTTAAAGCTCCTGATTTTGACCAGATCAAAGAGAAATTAAAGCAGGCGATCATTTTTGATGGCCGCAACTTGTTTGAGCCACAACGGCTGAAACAAAAGGGATTCCGTTACTTTGCCATAGGGCGTGGTGACTCAGTAAAGTTTTAATCAGAACAATAACGTCTGAAGTATCTTGGAGAGTATTCCTGTGAAGTTAGAAAAAGTGGTTATACCTGTCGCAGGTCTTGGTACCCGTATGTTACCGGCCACTAAGGCTATTCCAAAAGAGATGTTGCCTTTGGTGGACAAACCGCTGATCCAGTACGTGGTCAACGAATGTATAGCGGCTGGCATCAAACAAATAGTGTTGGTGACCCATTCCTCAAAAAACTCGATCGAAAACCATTTTGATAAAAGTTTTGAGCTGGAATCTATTCTGGAAAAAAGGGTAAAACGCCAATTATTAGACGATGTGCAACGTATTTGTCCAAAAGACGTGACTATAATGCATGTGCGTCAAGGTGAAGCTAAAGGTTTGGGCCATGCTGTGTTATGTGCTCTGCCTTTAGTAGGGGAAAATCCTTTTGCCGTTGTATTGCCTGACGTGCTGATCGACCATTATGACAGCAACCTGAAAACTGAAAACCTGGCCGAAATGATTGCCAGATTTAATCAGACAGGCGCCAGTCAGGTGATGGTAGAGCCAGTGCCAGAGCAACAGGTCAGCGCCTATGGCATAGTTGATTTGAGCAATGAACAAATCAAAGCTGGTGAGTCACAAGCTATAAAAAGCATTGTGGAAAAACCGGAGGTGGACAGTGCGCCGTCAAATCTGGCAGTGGTGGGCCGTTATGTGTTCTCGGCAGCCATCTGGAATTTACTGAAACGCACACCTGCTGGTGCGGGTGACGAAATTCAGCTGACGGATGCTATTGAACTGCTGATCCATAAAGAAAAAGTGGATGCGTATCACATCAGAGGCCGAAGCCATGACTGTGGTAACAAAATTGGTTATATGAACGCTTTCGTGGAATATGGTTTACGTGATCCGGATCTGAAAACCGAGTTCGCCAAAAATCTGAAACTATTAATCAACAAATATCAATAATAGGGATGTTATGAGTTATGTACTTCTGACCGGTGGTGCCGGCTATATTGGCAGCCATACCGCACTCGCTTTGCTCAATGCCAAAGAGCAGGTGATTAGTTTTGATAACTACCATAACTCAAGCTCAGAATCATTGAAGAGAGTGCAGCAGCTATCGGGCCGCTCTCTGATTGATATTCAGGGGGATGTTCTGGATAGTCAGGCTTTAGCACAAGTCTTTGAGCAGTATCCAATTAAAGCTGTGATCCATTTTGCAGCTCTGAAGGCTGTTGGTGAATCCACAGCTAAACCACTCTGGTACTACGAAAATAATGTGGCTGGCACTATCAATTTATGCAAAGTGATGAGCCAGTACGGTGTGAAAAAACTGGTGTTCAGTTCATCAGCTACTGTCTATGGCGCTGCTGAGCAAATGCCTATTCATGAATCTGCGCCGCGTTCTGCTACTAATCCTTATGGTCAGAGCAAATTGATGATCGAGCATATTCTGGCCGACCTGCACTCGTCAGACCCAAACTGGAAAATTGCAGTCTTACGCTATTTTAATCCTGTAGGTGCAGATGCCAGTGGCATGATTGGCGAAAACCCCAATGGTATTCCCAATAACCTGATGCCTTTTATCACTCAGGTTGCTGTAGGCAAAAGGGAGAAGCTGCAGGTGTTTGGTTCTGATTATCCAACACCAGATGGCACAGGAGTACGTGACTTTATTCATGTCTCTGATTTAGCCCGTGGCCATTTGGCTGCTCTTGGATATCTGGAACAGATCCAGAGCATAGATTATATCAATCTGGGCACAGGGCAGGGCTATTCAGTACTGGATGTGATTAAAAGCTTCAGTGCAGTCAATCAGTTGGATATTCCATATGTCCTGACTGAGCGTCGTCCTGGCGATATAGCGCAATGTTATGCTGACCCGTCAAAAGCAGCGCAGGTATTGAACTGGACCACAGAAAAGACTCTTGAAGACATGGTGCGCGACAGCTGGAATTGGCAAAAAAACAACCCAAACGGCTACAACTAATTCTTTTTACAACATGTGCTGAATTTGTTCTTTGATGAACTGATATCTTTTGCGTTGCTCTTTGGGAAGCTCAGCTTCGTCTATCACGTTCATGCATTTGTTCGCCATATAGATTAAATCTTCGTTTAAACGGCCACGCTGGCTGATGGCTTGCAGCAGATTCATTGCTATGCTGGCATTGGCCGGCATAGTTCTCTGCGCTTCGATAAAATAGTTAATAGCCTCAGAATACTGCCCCAGGCTATAGGCTTCCATCCCGGCATTGTGGCTGGCCATCATAGTGGCCCTTTTAGCGCTGTATTTATCCTGCTCGGATAAACACATCATATTCAGGGCTTTGTGGTACAGATCTGAACTTTGCGACAGAGTGTTCAGGCTGCCCATATAGTGATCGCTCATCGCCAGATTGCCCGTTTCAAAATAAGCCCTGGCTCTGTCCAGAAAAGCGGAGGGTGATAAGGTTTTGCCTAAACTTAATTCTTCACTTTCTTGCAGTAAGCTTTTGGCTTTGTCGGTTTTGCCTTCCAGCACTGCTACTCTGGCTTCAATCACCAATTTGTCATGCTCGTAAGTGGCAGGGTTAAAGCGCTTTTTTACATCTTTTAAAAAGTAATCCACTTTGCCAAAAACAGCCCGCCTGTCCCGCACTGATAGGCTTTGTGCATTTTGGATTAAGGCTCTGGCGTAGTTAAGCATATTGTCCGCTGTGTCATAGACGGAGTATTTAGCGGCTTCGAGCAATCTGGAGTGAACACGTACAGCTAGTTCAGGCTGGTTATTAATCACGGCTAAATTGGCTAACACATGCTGGCGCAGGTAATTTTTTGGCGAAGCATCTGCAACCACACGCACTGTATTAAATGCGTCTTCAGCTTTGTTCTGGCTTAAATACAATCGCGTTAGCCAGTCCAGCGCTTCAATACGGGTTTCTGGCTGATTGATCAGTTCGGTCAACATACCTTCTGCTTCGGTATCCTGATCCTGATAACCTTTGGCCACGGCTATACCAAGTTTAGCCCAAGGCAAATCCCGAAATAGCAGCACCTCTTTGTACAAAGCTTCAGCCTCTTTGTAGTGGCCGACTTTGACTAATAGTTCACCTTTTAATCTATTGATATAGGCATGGTGTAAGGGGTGTTGATCAAGCGCTACATCACAGGCCTGAATAGCTTCAGGATAGTTTTCTTCCGCGATCATTTGATAAGCGTATTTTAAGGCGCGCTTGACTTGAAAAGCCCGGCCTATACGACGCTCAAGTTCGGCATAGCTGAAAGGTTTCAGCAGATAATCATCAGGTAGGAACTCAATCATGCCATAGACAGACTGGCGATGACGTTCGCCACTGACCACAATAAAACAGCAGCTGTGTTTAAGGGAATGTTCAGCTTTCAAGGCTTCAAACAGCTGATAACCATCACGACCTATACCAAGATTGTAATCACACAAGATAAAGTCGAAATCAGTCTTGCGGCAGGCAGACATAGCAGAATCAGCATTACGGGCGACCACTACATGGTCGAAACCAATCAGCGCTAACATGCTTTTCATGTACGCTATGACTTGTTCGTAATCCTCAACGACCAGAACTTTCTTTGACCGGTAAAATGCTTGCTTGGATACCACTTAGCTCAAACTCTCACTCCAACAACCGCTAGACTACCACAACACTAAGCGACTCTGCTTGTAAGAATATTTAACTTAAATTCTAAATATCCCCGTCGTCCTTGAAGCTGCTGCTTTGTTGACTGCGTGCTCTCGCCCCAGTCACATAGGTTTACTATGCTCCTGGGGTCTCGCTGGGCTTGTCGCTTCGTCGCAACTTCAAGTGTCTTGGGTATACCCGTCGTCCTTGAAGCTGCGGCTTTGTTGACTGCGCCATCTCGCAACTTCAAGCCACTTGGGAATAAATTGCAAAGTCCGGTCTGGCAAGGCTTCTACCATAAATTCAGTTGCTGCAATTCGCTGGGGCAGGCACCAGCTCTGATCCATTTAGCCAGCGCCAAAGCCACATTAGCGTATTGCACTTTATGGCCTGTTTCCGCTGAGCTTAGCCAATTGGAAATCACCGCTGTGCTCAAACTGGCGGTACTTTGTCCCAGTTGCAACTGAGTCAGCGCCAGTGCGTTGGATTCTTGTTCCATTTGCCCCTGCAAAGCTTTAACCAAGATACGTTTTTGCAACTGCAGCGCTTCACTGACTAACTCAAAACCAGCGTTGCTTAAAACAGCGCTGGATTGCAGCAAGTCACGTTTAAAGTCATCAACACAAGGTCCTGAGCACTGAATATGGCCGTGCTGGGTTTTCGACAGGCCTGGGCCATACAGATAAAACTGATACTGAGTTAAAGGCTGCAGCCATTGGATCACTTGCTGTTGGTCCTCAAATGGCAGGTACACCAAGACTTTATCTGGATCTGCGGTATTAGCGGCGGGTTCTAAATCCACAATAGGAGGCAACACAGGCTGATTAAAATGGTGCCAGTGCAAACCTATTTGCTGCTGAGCCGGGGCAAAATATTTAAAGATACTGCGGCTAAGCGGGTTGGAATGAATTTGGGGTATCTGATGTAAAAACGCATATTGATGACCAAAAGCAATGGAGCGTTTTTTCTGACTGCGTGCAGCCCAGGCCGTGACAGGTTCAAAGTCAGTCAGCACCACGTCATAAGCTGAACAGTCCAATTGGCGGATGTCACGCCATAGTTCTAATGGCTTGGCTCTGAGCGCAGTTTTTACATAATTGATATGGCCTTGTTCGGTGACAAAAGTCAGGCCTGTTTTCACCTGATAGTCACCAAACTGCTGCATATCAAATAGTTGATCGGCGGGTCTGCCTGAGAATAAAAAATCTACTTTGACGCCTTCGGCTTGTAGGTATTTGCCCATAGCCCGGGCTCTGCTGATATGTCCGTTGCCTGTTGCCTGCACACCATACAAAACCCGCATCCACTCACTCCTGTCAGTCCCTCCAGACCAGCGCTTTAAAGTGAGCACGGCACATGGAGACATATTGATTATTGCCGCCTATCTGCACCTGGCTACCCGCTGTGGCCGCATTGCCGTTTTCGTCCAGCCGCACCACAAAATTGGCTTTTCTGCCACAATGACAAACAGTCTTCAGCTCTACTAATTTATCAGCCCATGCCAGCAAGGCCTGACTGCCAGCAAAGGTTTCACCTAAAAAGTCGGTTCTAAGACCAAATGCCAATACAGGCACATTTAAATCGTCTACAACGTAAGTCAGCTGTTTGACCTGAGCCTTGGATAAAAACTGAGCTTCATCAATCAACACACAGTCCAGAGCTCCTTGCTGCTTCAGCGTTTTGCAGGCGGCTATAAAGTCGAAGTCAGCGTCAAAAATCTGCGCATCCATCGACAAACCAATACGGGAACTGATTTTGCCGACACCAAATCTGTCATCAATGGCAGCAGTAAACAGAGCTACCGTCATGCCTCTTTCCTGATAGTTGTAAGCACTTTGCAGTAAAGAGGTAGATTTGCCTGCGTTCATCGCTGAATAATAAAAATACAATTGCGCCATCTGCGTGGTCTCGTAATGAAAAGTCCAGCGCAGTATAACTAAAAGCTAATCTATGTCGTAGCCTAACGGCCAAAGATGACAGTAAGAAGACAATTGACGTACACTCGCCGTGGCCAGACGCTGCCTCTGTCCTTTTATATTGCGGCTGCGTCAGAACTTAGGTTAATGTCTGATATCTTTGCGTTTTTTATAATAGAGTCAGTGCCAAGACACTGGCTCCTAAGGGGAAAGAATGGATAAGTTGCTGTTTGGTTCAGTGCTGGTGCAAGTGCTTTTGACCCTAGCCATTATGGTTCTGATGGGAAAACGTCGTTTTAAGGCGGCAAAAAATCGGGAGTTACCTTTTAAAGCCTTCCGCGTCATGGATTTAACCGGTGCCAACGAAAAAGTCATCACCGCCAGCCGCAATTTTGATAATCAGTTTCAGTTACCGGTTTTGTATTTGTTTGCTGTGGTTTTTGCACTGCAATTTGCGGTAGCCGATCTCAGTCTGGTGGTTTTAGGCTGGCTTTTTGCCATCAGCCGTCTGGTTCATGCCTATGTGCATGTTGGGGCTAACCATGTGCGTCTGCGTTTTGCTGTCTATCTGTTTGGTGCTCTGGCCTTACTGCTGTTCTGGTTAAGAGTAAGCATGCTGTATTTGCTGGCTTGATGACGGAGTTCGTCTGGCCTTACCTGAGTCTGGCCTTTAGCGCTTTTGTCTCTGCCACTTTGTTGCCTTTTGGCTCAGAGCTGGTGCTTGTGGGGTTAGTCAGCCAAGGCTACCCCATGCTATTGCTCTGGGCCATAGCTACAGTATTTAATACATTAGGTTCAGTGCTGAACTGGTATTTAGGCGGGCAACTGCTCAGATTCCGGCACAAAAGCTGGTTTGTGTTTAAACCAGCGCAAATCAGCAGAGCCAGTGATCAGTTTCAGCGTTGGGGTTTAGTCTCCTTGCTGTTGGCCTGGCTTCCTGTAATAGGGGATCCCCTTACCCTGGTGGCCGGTGTGCTGAAAGTTCGTTTATTGTGGTTTGTGCTGCTGGTAGGAATTGGTAAAGCTTTGCGTTATGGTGTGCTGATAAGCTTGCTGCCTGCGGCTTGAATAGAATTTTGGAGATCGGATGAAAGCTCTATCTGTTTGTACTTTGCTGCTTGCGTTAAATTCCGCTCTGGTCATGGCGCAACAAAGCCCCGTAGCGACGGCTACAAGTCCCACAACAGCGCCACCAGCTCCTGCTGCTGTCAGTACATCCTGGCAACTATTGCCTCAGGAAAATCTGCTTTATCTGGAAACTGACCAAGGCCGCATCGTTATTTTATTAGCACCACAATTTGCGCCACAACATGTGAAGCGTGTCAAAGATCTGGTCAAAGCCGGTTTTTATGACGGTGTCACTTTTTATCGGGTGATTGAAGGTTTTGTTGCCCAGTTTGGTGTGCCTGAGCATGAATGGGGCAGCAGAGCCAAGTTAACGCCGATGAAAGCTGAATTTAGTTGGCCAGTGCGAAGTGGCGATCCCTATCTGTTAGTGCAGCGTCCGGATTTATTGGCCGAAGAAACAGGTTTTAATCAGGGCTTTGCTGTTGCCCGTGAACAAAATCAAGAGTGGCTGGTGCATTGTCCTGGTGTGGTCAATCTGGCCAGGGCGAACGAGCCTGATACAGGTGTGGCTGACATTGCCATTATGATGGGGCAGGCGACACGTCATCTGGACAAAAACATGTCGGCTTTTGGTAAAGTGATTTGGGGCCAGTATGCAATTAACCGTATTCGTCGCGGTGAAACAGCAGATGGCGGCGTTATAGGTTCAGCCGCAGCCCGCACTGTGATTAAGCAAGCCCGATTGGGCACAGATTTAGCACCGGATCGGCAGCTGCAGTTAGAGTGGCTCAGCACCAGTAGCTCTGAGTTTTCACAGGCTCTGGCCGAGCGTCGCTCCCGTACCCATGTGTTTTATCAGCACAAAGGCAACGGCAATATGGATGTCTGTTATCCGCAGGTGCCTGTGCGTGAGGTCAAGCCTGTATAAGGCCTTGCTATAGTGGGGTAAATACCCAAGTCACTTGAAGTTAAGGCGAAATGGCGCAGTTAACCAGGTTGCCGCTTCAAGGACGACGCGTATAACTAAAGAATTTACTGGTCGATGACGACCTTTTCAGTCATTATGTGCGCCTTTTCTGTGACGCTCCGAGGGGATAGCAATGAACTACGAATTAACAGCTGATGATTTAAACAAACTCAGTTTATTGGACGCTGAACAGCGTTACGACTACTTCGTTCAGGCCGTGGCCGATCTGGAAAAGATCTGGATCCTGGTAGACGAAGAAGGTTTTGTATTGGTTGACGCTGACGAAGAGCGCTGCATCCCGGTATGGCCACATGCTGAATTAGCAGAACAGTGGATCAATGGTGATTGGGCTCAGTGTCAGGCTCAGGCTGTGGATATCGCCACTTGGTTAGATAAATGGACCAGCGGTTTAGACGGTGATGAATTAGCTATTGCTATATTCCCACACGCTGCAGAACCTGGCGTGGTGATTGGCCCTGAAGAGTTCGCTGAAACTCTGATCGAAGCCACACAAGACAACGAATAACAATGTTGGGGTCAGAGCTGTTAGCTCTGACCCCCATATCATCAGGTTTAGAGCTATCAGCTCTGACCCTTCTATTGATTCTTCCCCGCTATATCTTATGCAAAGTTGCACTTCTATTTTCTCTTGAAGCTATTGATAACAATTCTTGATTAGATTACTATGCCTGCAGTTTAATACGCAGGTGCATTTATGTACGTTTGTCTTTGTAAAGCAGTCACAGATAAAGCCATTCGCCAGCAGGTTGAAGCCGGTGCTTGTTCTATGCGTGAGCTGAAACAAAATTTGGGTGTAGGTACTCAATGTGGCAAATGTGTTTGTCAGGCCAGCGATATCCTTGACTCTGCTTTATCCAAATACGCATCACAACAGCCTATTCCAGTACTGATGGTCACTAACTCTCGTCCAGCAGCTTAATTTGTTGTACGCCTGGGCCTTCTAAGCACTATTCATCATTTTTATTCATAAAATCTGCATTTAAAGTTAAATGGGCTGCATTTGTTGAAGCGGCTAGGCATAATATCCGCATCTTTTTCTGAGGTAGGCCTTATGACTAAAATTGCTAAGGTTGCGATAGTGGGGGGCACCCACGGCAACGAATTCTCCGGTATCTACGCCATTCGTCAGTACCAGGCAAATCCTGCGTTGATAAAGCGTCCAAGCTTTGAAACCAGTACTTTATTTGCCAACCCTGAAGCGCACAAAGCCAACAAGCGTTATATCCATAGCGATCTAAACCGTCAGTTTAAAACTGTTGATTTGGCTAACCCGGATCTGACCAACTACGAACAAAGCCGCGCTAAAGTGATCAATGATATTTTGGGGCCAAAAGGCAATGCCAAAACCGATCTGGTAATTGATTTACACAATACCACCAGCAATATGGGTGCTTGCCTGATCATGACGCAAGCTGGCCCTTTTTATAATCAGCTGGCCGCTTATGTGAAGATGAAAATGCCAGAAGCTATTATCTCGCGCGACGAAGATCATTTAGCCGCTGAAGACCACGCCCTGATGTGTACGCTAGGACGTTATGGTGTGATAGTGGAAGTAGGGCCACAATCTCAGTCTGTGCTGCGTCAGGACGTGCTGGAGCAAATGCAACAAATGACAGCACATATTCTGGACTTTGTTGAACTGTACAACACCCAGAGCCTGCCAGAGCTGCCAAAACGCACTGAAGCTTATCTGTATCTGCACAGCATTAAATTGCCGATGAATGAAAAAGGCGAACGTTTGGGCATGGTGCACAAAAATGTGCAGGATAAGGATTATCATCCTATCCATCCTGGCGATCCGATTTTCACTTTATTTGATGGCACTGAAGTGCCTTACGACGGCGATACAGTGGTGTATCCAACCTTTATCAATGAAGCCGCTTATTACGACAACAATCTGGCGATGTCGCTGAACGACAAAATCTGGATTGAGCTCTAGGGTCAGAGCCTTGGCTCTGACCCAATTGTGAATCTGATTCAGTTATATCGCTCAGAGCTTGTATAGAGGCTAAATCATATGTGGGTCAGAGCTGATAGCTCTGACCTAATTGTGCATCTGATTCAGTTATATCGCTCAGAACTTGTGTAGAGGCTAAATCATATGTGGGTCAGAGCTGATAGCTCTGACCCTGATGTTACAGCTGAACGTAGCTGGCTTTTTTCTGGATAAGTTCGATGGCGTAGTTGTCTGGGTCGCGGACGAACGCGATTTCAGTCGTGCCGCCTTTTACCGGACCTGGTTCGCGGCTGATCACACCACCTTTAGCGCGAATAAGCTCACAAGCCGCATAAATATCATCGACTTCCAGGGCGATATGGCCGTAGGCTGTGCCCAGCTCATAGCTGTCAACGCCCCAGTTGTAAGTCAATTCCAGCACTGCACCTTCGCTTTCATCGCTAAAACCAACAAAAGCCAGAGTATATTTGTACTCAGGATTCTCCGAAGTACGTAATAACTTCATGCCTAGCACTTCAGTATAAAAGGCTAAAGAGCGTTCTAAATTCGTCACACGAAGCATGGTATGTAAAATACGCATAAAATTTCCTTAATCGGCTTTGTCGGCAAACTCGCACAGATCTTCAATCAGGCAGCTGCCGCATTTAGGTTTACGGGCTATGCAGGTATAACGACCATGCAGTATTAACCAGTGATGCACATCCAGCTTAAATTCAGCGGGCACCACTTTCAGTAACTTTTGTTCCACTTCATCGACATTTTTACCAGGCGCAAATTTGGTTCTGTTGCTAACCCGGAATATATGGGTGTCGACCGCTATAGTAGGCCAGCTTAAATTCGCAGTGCGGCAGCAGATGGTAGCATATTCTACAACCCTGGGAGGACGGTTCAGCGCCAGAACGGCGCAATTAAAGGTTAAGAATTCAAAGCCCAAGAGACTCGCGGTCATGCTTGAATGAGTCGCGCGACAGTTGTCGCAGATTATTCTTGACTGGTAGCGACAGGTGTCGCACTCTTAGCGTTCTTAATAATTCCACGATGCAATAACCCACTGTGACTGAGCCAGATATGCTGAAAATACCTTTAGAAAAACACGAGTTGATAGCAGTGCTGCCGTCTCGCTGGTGCGTTTTATCGTCTGCAAAAAGCCTTGGCTATGACGCTGAATAGTTACGAGGTCGCTCTAAATTTGAGTGGTACACAAGATGGTTAATCAAATGAAGTTGTATGTGCTAGCGGCATTACTGCTGATCTGTTTTAAGTTAAGTGCTGAAACCCCTTATGAATTGCCAAGGAGTTCAGTGATTGAACTCGAGGAAAAATCCACGGGTCGTGTCTATCCGTTGTTTATTCAGTTGCCGGTATCCTACGCCAGTCAAACGGACAAGCTTTATCCAGTGATTTATCTGACTGATGCCCATTACACTTTTCCGATCGTCGCAGGTGCGACGCGTTTTCCGATGAACAATGGTGTTATGCAGCATGCCATCATTGTGGCTGTCTCTTATGAAAAAGGGTCAGTGGGCACCAACAGTAGAACTAGAGACTACACTCCCACAGTCACAAAAGCCTGGAAGCAACAAACCGGCAACGCGATAGGGCATAAGCGGTTTCTTCGTGACACAGTTATTCCGTTTATCGAACATCATTATCGGGCAAGCAAAAAAGATAGAACTTTTGTTGGCAATTCTTTAGGCGGTTTATTTGGCGCTTATATTTTGTTTAGCGAGCCAGATCTGTTTTCAAACTACATACTGGGTAGCCCGTCCGTCTGGTTTGATCATAACGTGATTCTGGCGTTGCAAGCTGTTAAGCCAAAGCTACAAACAAAAGTGTACTTATCCGTTGGTGAGTATGAAACGCCTGCTTATGGCGAAGGGCAAGATATGGTGATGGGAGCAGTTCAGCTGAAGGAAAAAATTGCTGGCCTCGATGGTGCTGATATCGAACTGAAATTTTCAACTATTTCAGGTGCAAGTCATGTTACCGCATTCCCCACTACTGCCATTCAGGGTTTAGATTGGGTGTATGGTATAAAACGGCAATGATGTTTCACAAGCGGTGTTATTAGTGGCTTAAAGCTCCCTCGCGCCCCTGAGAAAGATGTTCGATCCCGCTAAACTCCGACAAAGGAGTTAGGTTTGGAAATTAGAAAACTCAATACGTTGCGGTGCCTGGCTGCGCTTATCGTTTTTGTCACGCACTTTAGTGATATAACCCATTGGCTTGACAGCTTTTTTTGCGTTCAGCAAGGTGCGCTAACCCGCACCTCTGCTTAAGGTTTTATCAACAGTTGAAAACAATGTTCGAATTGAATAAAAAGTAAAAGACCTATGACACTTTGATTTCATGCCAAATGAACCCAAAGACTATGTTTAAAAACTAAAGGGAAGTGGAAAATAGCCATGTTTATTATTAAGTTGATTCATGTGTCAATCGTCGCTTGTGCGTGCCTTGCCAGTGTTTGTGTGGAGGCAAAGGATCAGCATTCTAAGAATATCTCAATCACCTTTGATGATGTCCCGATCCACGGTGAATTCACTCTACAGGCGAAATCACTCAAAGACATCAACCAAAAACTGCTTGATACCCTCAAGAAATACAATATAAAAGCAACTGGATTTGTGAATGAAGGCCATCTTAAAAACGACCCCAAATTATTGCAGTCTCTGTTATCAGATTGGCACAAGCATGGGCACGATCTCGGCAATCATACATTTTCACATATTTCCTACCATAAGACTGTATTAGACACCTATCTGGCGGACATTCAAAAGGGCGCGATAACAACGCAAAGGGTGCTAGGCAAACAAAAGCAAAAGTTCTTTCGCCCGCCTTATTTGCATGCAGGCGACACCAATGCGTCGCAGCAGATGCTCGATAAGGGCCTGGAAAAATTAGGTCTCAGATTAGTTCCGGTGACGATGGAAAATGCAGACTACGTGTTTGACGCGCCCTATACAGCCAAGCTGCAAAATAAACAGATGGCAGCGGCAAATTCTTATAAACAGCAGTATCTTGCGTTTACAGAGCGTAGATTAGATTTTTACCAAAGTGCCAGCGCAAAAATGTTTGACCAGCCAGTGCCTCACATCTTAATGCTACATGTTAATCAATTAAACGCCGATAGTTTAGACAGCATTCTGATGTCCTTGCAGTCACGTGGTTATCACTTTCAAAGCTTAGAGAAAACTTTACAGCACCCGGTATATTCTCAGCCAACTCAAGCATTTAAATTCGGTATTCATTGGCTATTTCGCTGGGATAAATCTAAGGAAAATAAAGTGAACTGGGCAACAGAGCCAGAGCTTTCTACTGAAGCATTTACCGAACACCAACAAGCCATAACAACGCTAAAGAATGGAACGCCATAGTGCCGGGTCTATAAATAACGCCCCGGTCTATAAAAACTATTCAAGTTGGCGTCTTGGGGGGGCACCAATTTTGGGGCCGCGTTGGTAAATCCAAACTCTGTGACCTATCGGCACTTATTGAATGCGGAGCTTATGGCTGGATAACAGCTATAAGCTCTAACGTCATTTGGCTATTCAGTTTTATCTTTAAACTCACACAGATCTTCAATGATACAAGAGCCGCATTTAGGTTTACGTGCCACGCAGGTATAGCGGCCATGCAATATCAACCAATGATGCAGGTCGAACATAAACTCTGATTTATTTGGGGTGTTTTTAATAATGCTTTGTTCGGTTTCTTCAACCGTCTTGCCTTTGGCGTAGCCGGTGCGATTTGCCACGCGCTGGATATGGGTATCGACGGCGATAAAGTATTTACCTTCATTATCTTTTAGCCAGCCGAAGGCGGTGTTTAAAACCACGTTCGCTGTTTTGCGGCCTACGCCTGGCAAGGCTTCCAACGCTTCACGGTTTTCCGGCACTATGCTGTTGTGTTGGTCTATCAGGATACGGCAGGTTTTAATCAGGTTCTCTGCTTTTGAGTTAAAAAGCCCAATAGTCTTGATGTACTGCTTTACGCCGTCTACACCTAAATCAAAAATTGCCTGTGGCGTGTTGGCAACAGGGTAGAGCAGGCGGGTGGCTTTATTGACGCTGACGTCCGTCGCCTGAGCTGATAACAACACAGCCACCAGCAATTCAAAAGGTGAATTAAACTCCAGCTCAGTGGTGGGCTTGGGGTTGTTTTCCCGCAGCCGCTGTAAAATCTGAATACGTTTTTCTTTATTCATTTGGTTTTATTTAAAACTCTTTATTCAAATTTATTTAGGCTAAGTGGATACGTGGGTGACCCGCGCCCTGCTGATTTTTTGCTCCACAGGTTTAGCTTTAGCTGCTGCTCTGGCATCTATCGCATTTTTACCAGCAATCAAAAAGCCCATCACTAAAAACGCACCTGGTGGCAATATAGCTAATAAAAACTGATGATCGGCCTGATACAAATGGACGGTCAGTACTTTGGCCCAATCGCCTAACAGCAAATCAGCACCAGCAAATAAAGTCCCAGAGCCTATGATTTCGCGTATCGCGCCCAGAGCACAAAGTACTAAAGCAAAACCAGTACCCATCATTAAGCCGTCAAAAGCGGCTGGTAATATCGCATTTTTCGAGGCGTAGGCCTCGGCGCGGCCAATCACAATACAATTGGTCACCATCAGAGGAATAAAAATGCCCAGGGCCTGATACAGATTATATAAAAAGGCGTGCATCAACAGCTCTATCACTGTCACTACTGAAGCTATAACCATTACAAAAACCGGAATACGAATCTCATTGGGCACAAAGTTACGGATCAAGGACACCACAGTATTGGTGCTGAGCAAAACCAGCATAGTGGCTAAGCCTAAACCTAAAGCGCTGGTCAGGCTGTTGGTGACGCCCAATAAAGGACAAAGCCCCAGGAGCTGCACTAAGCCGGGGTTATTTTTCCATAAGCCTTGACGGACTATGTCCTTATAAGGGCTCTGTTTCGTTTCCACAGCAGTAGTTTCCATAAAATCAGGCTCCACAGTCGGCTGGCAAGCTGGCCAGCTCAGGATGTTGCTGAATATAAACCGCAGCGTTTTTTACCGCTTTGACTACAGCTCGGGGTGTAATGGTAGCACCGGCGAACTGATCAAACTGGCCACCGTCTTTTTTGACGGCAAAACTACGGTCTTGCGCTGAAGATACGGTCTGACCATTAAAACTCAGCACCCATGGGGTTTTTCTCAGCTCAATTTTATCGCCAAGGCCAGGTGTTTCTTTATGACTCAACACCCGCACGCCAAGCACTTCACTGTCCGGGTTGATAGCGGCCAGCACTTCAATAGCGCCACTGTAACCATCTGGCGCCGTGGTCTCGATCAAATAGGCTTTTATCTTGCCTTCAGCCCGGTAACGGTAAATTTTCTGTTTGGCATCTTTACCCAATAACTGGGTATCCAGCACTGCAACACAGTCTTTCAGTACTTCGGTATTGCCAGCCAGTTCAGGTACTACTTCAACTAAAGTACGAAGTTTATCAGCCAGTTGCTGTTGTTCTATTTCAGCTTTAGTGATTTCATTCACCGCCGCTACAGCAAAAACACAAAGTACGGCTGCAGTGCCCAGCAATAGGGCATTTTTACCTACAGAACTTAGCATCAGCGCGCTCCCTTATTCTTATGGCCATAAGTGCGTGGCTGGGTGTAGTAATCAATTAACGGCACTGTCATATTGGCCAGCATGACCGCAAAAGCAAAAGCGTCCGGATAACCGCCATAACTGCGGATCAAAAACACTAAAATCCCTATCAAAGCGCCAAAAATCAACCTACCTTTTTCTGTGGTCGAAGCGGATACCGGGTCTGTGGCGATAAAAAAAGCGGCCAGCATGGTAGCGCCTGAGAACAACTGGAATAGCGGGCTGGCGTTGGTGTCAGGTGAGATCAGCCATGCCACTAAGCTACAGCCAAATAGCGAGCCCAGGACAGCTACAGGAATACGCCACTGAATGACTTTTTGCTGCAATAAAAATAAGCCACCCACTAAATAAGCCAGGTTGACCCAAAACCAGCCTTCGCCGGACAACCAGCCAAACACCGGCTTTTTCATACTTTCGGCTGTAGTGTAGCCTTGTGATAAATCAGTTTTCAGTGTGTCCAAAGGGGTGGCCATACTGATGCCGTCCGTATCCTGGCGCAATTGGCTGACACTGTAACCTGTGCAACTAAAGTCGGTAAAAATAGTACAAACAGCGTCCAAGGGGCCGACGGGCAAATTTTGCACCGGGGCTGCCGGTAACCAACTGGTCATAGGCAGTGGAAAAGACACCAGCAGCAACACATAAGCGGCCATAGCAGGGTTAAACAAGTTGTTACCCAAGCCACCGTATAGCTGTTTTACCACTATTATCGCAAAGGCTGTTCCCACTACAACCAGCCACCAGGGAGCATAAGAGGGGATGGCAACTGCGAGTAACAAAGCTGTGACTAAAGCACTGTGGTCCAGCAGTTTTACTTTCACTTTTTTGCCACGAAGGGCTAAGACTGCAGCTTCACAGCTTAAGGCTGTGATGATGGCCAACAGCAGTTGTACCACTACACCATAACCAAAAAAGTAAGCCTGCACTGCTATGCCAGGCAAGGCAGCCAGCGCCACCAGTTTCATCAACTGGGCTGTACTTTTTTGACTGTGCTGGTGCGGAGAGCTGGCGATTTTAAAACTCATAACGGCTCACTGTTTTGTTGTTTTTTGGCTTTAGCGCGAGCTATGGCAGCTGCTATAGCGGCTTTTTTCGCATCTTGTTCTGGTGTTAATTCTGCTGGTGCTGCTGTTGGCTCTGCCACTTCTGTCGCAGCAGCAACTTCTGTCGAAGCGATAGTTTCTGTTGGCTGTACTTGAGCTTGTTCGGCCAGTTTTTTCGCTTTAGCACGGGCGATAGCGGCTGCTACTGCGGCTTTTTTCGCGTCAGCGTCCACAGCTGGTGTTTCAGCCGGAGCTGGTTCTGCAGCTGCTGCAGGCTGGGTTTCAGTTACTTGCTCTGCTTGTTTTTTCGCTTTAGCACGAGCTATAGCTGCTGCTACTGCGGCTTTTTTCGCATCGGCATCCACAGCTGGTGTTTCAGCCGGAGTTGGTTCTGCAGCTGCTGCAGGCTGGGTTTCAGTTACTTGTTCTGCTTGTTTTTTCGCTTTAGCACGAGCGATAGCGGCTGCTACTGCGGCTTTTTTCGCATCGGCATCAGCAGCTGGTGCTGGTTCTGGCAAAGTTTCAGGCTGGGCTTCAGGCGAAGCTTCTGCCAGCTTTTTCGCTTTAGCACGAGCTAAGGCTGCGGCAATAGCTGCTTTACGTGGATCTTCGGCCGTATTTTCGTCCGCTGCAGGTTCAGTCAGAGCCGGCTCTGTTGCAGCTAATTGTTGTTTTTGCTGCTGATAGGCCAAAGCCTCGGCTTTTTTCCGTTCACGTTCTGCAATAATTTGTTCTTTGTCCAGAGCTGGCGCAGCTTGTTGTTGGCTGCGTTCCAACGCTTGCTGCACAGCTGCAGCGCTTTGTGCTGCCTGACCGCTGGCTTGTTGCTGTGCAACCCGCTGTGCGGCCAGCTGTTGGTTGCGCTCGGCACGTTCTTGCTTATCCCGCTCTAAACGTTCGGTACGGGCATCAAAACGCGCTTTGGCTTGTTCTGCTTTTAAGGCTTCGCGCTGAGTTTCACGAATTTCGGCTTTAGCGACACGGTAATAATGCACTAACGGAATTTCGCTGGGGCAAACATAAGCACAGGCGCCACATTCAATACAGTCGGATAAATTGTATTCCGCCAGTTTGTCCTGATCTTTGGCTTTGCTGTACCACAACAGCTGTTGCGGTAATAAGGTTGCAGGACAGGCATCAGCACAGGCTGCACAGCGGATACAATCCATTTCTTCAACTGCAGCGCCAAGCTCGTTTTCTGTCGGCGCCAGAATACAGTTAGTGGTTTTCACTACAGGCACAGACCAATCCGCTATGGCAAAGCCCATCATAGGGCCGCCCACAATAATACGTTGCTGTTTTTCCGCCTGAAAACCACAAGCGATTAATAAGTCTGAAATAGGAGTGCCGATCAGCGCCAGCACGTTTTGCTGCTGGGCTAGCGTTTCACCAGCCACTGTCACCACACGATGGATCAGCGGAATATCATCCAGCACAGCTTGGGCTATCGCAAAAGCAGTACCGACGTTTTGCATCACTATGCCAATATCTAAAGGCCTGCGACCAGCAGGTACTTCTTTATTGGTTAGCAGTTGGATCAGCTGTTTTTCACCACCGGACGGGTACTTAGTGGGTACTTCACGGACAAAAAAATTGTCTCTTTGGCCTATAGCTGCTTTTAACGAAGCGGCAGCTATCGGCTTATCGTCTTCTATACCAATCAAAACAGCTTTTGGATTCAGCAGTTTCACCAGTATCTCAATACCGGCAATAATGTCGCTGGCGCGCTCCTGCATCAGTAAATCATCGGCTGTGATGTAAGGCTCACATTCCACGGCATTGATAATTAAGTAATCGACAGGCTGTTTAACGTTAACCTTAATATGGGTCGGGAAGCCTGCGCCGCCCATACCTGAAATACCGGATTCCTGAATACGCTCCAGTAAGGTGTAGGTATCAACTTGCTCTGGATCCAAAGGTTTACGCGGCCGCCATTCGTCCATGCCGTCCGGGATCAGCACTAAAGTAGGTTCAGCTAAGCTGGAAGGGTGGGTGCTGGTATGGAGTTCAATAGCTTGTATTGTTCCCGAGGTTGGCGCATGCACAGGCACTGCCATCGCATTGTCTGCCTGCGTCAGAGCCTGGCCTTTGAGCACGCGATCGCCCACTTTGACCAGCACTTTGCCCGCCACACCTATATGCTGGCGCAGCGGAATATATAAACGTTCAGGAATGTCCAAAAGCGCTACAGGTTTTTGGTTGGTGCGCTCTTTGCGGCTCGGAGGATGAATGCCACCATGAAAGTCCCAGACTTTTCCAGCCTGGATCTGTTGAAATAAAGTAGGCACGTTAGGACTCCAGCACTTTTACCGGGATAGCGGTTAAGTCCCATTTCCAGCGTTCAATACTGCTGGCCACAGGCACCATATCAATGCAATCCACAGGACAAGGTTCAACACATAAATCACAACCGGTACATTCATCAACAATAACGGTATGCATTTGCTTGGACGCGCCGACTATAGCGTCAACAGGACAGGCCTGAATACATTTGGTACAACCAATACATTCGTCTTCACGAATAAAAGCGACACGTTTCACCGCCGGAGTTTGAGCTGCGTCCAGAGGTTTGGCTTCAACACCCATTAAATCGGCTAATTTTTTGATGGTGGCATCACCACCTGGCGGACATTTGTTAATGTCATCGCCATTGGCGATAGCTTCTGCATAAGGCCTGCAGCCTGGATAACCACATTGACCACATTGGGTTTGCGGCAATATTTCGTCGATTTGCTCGACCAGCGGATCGGCATCCACTTTAAAACGAATAGCGGCGTAGCCCAGCACAGCACCAAAAATCAGTGCCAGAATACCCAAAGCCCAAAGGGCAGTGACAATAGACATTTATACTTTCACCAAACCAGTAAAGCCCATAAAGGCCAGTGACATTAAACCCGCAGTAATCATACCAATAGCAGCGCCCTTAAAAGACACAGGCACATCTGCAGCAGCCAGACGTTCGCGCATGGCAGCAAATAAAATCAGCACTAAAGAAAAGCCCACAGCGGCACCGAAGCCATACACCACAGAGGAGAAAAAGTCATTGCGGGCATTTACGTTCAGAATGGCTACCCCTAACACAGCGCAGTTGGTGGTGATCAGTGGCAAAAAGATACCTAATAAACGGTACAAAGTAGGGCTGGTTTTATGCACAACCATTTCGGTAAATTGCACCACAACAGCGATCACCAGAATAAAAGCCAAAGTACGCAGGTACATTAACTCCAGCGGCTGTAATAAATAATAATCCACCAGATAACTGCAAAGTGAAGCCAGCGTCAGTACAAAGGTAGTGGCCATCGACATGCCAATGGCAGTTTCGAGTTTTTTTGATACACCCATCACAGGGCATAAGCCGAGAAACTTCACCAACACGAAGTTATTGACCAGCACAGTACTGACCAGCAACAGCAAAAATTCCGACATAAAAGAACCCCAGAAAAAAGTCGCGCTATTATGAAGCTTTGTAAGGTCTGAAACAACAGCACTGAACGCGAATGGCTCTTACCTGAGCCTTTGGCTAAAGATAAGGTTTCCTCTCGCCCTAATACCCAACCGTCATATAGCAAAGGGCGGACAATAAAACGTATCAACCCTTTGTAGGGGCTTTTCCACCCCCTGATACCCAACAGCCATATATCAAAGAGTGGACAACAATTCAGGTTAAAATCAATCGGCTGTAGGGGCGGGGTTTATCCCCGCACCTTTACATGAAACTAAGGTTCAGACAGATGTTTATCAAAGATTTACTGCAATGGCGCAGGCTTATTCAGGTAATAACCCTGGATGCCATCGATCAATAAAGATTCCAGCATTTGCTTTTCCGCTGCTGTTTCTACGTTCTCGGCGAACACTGCCACGCCAATACGGTGCGCTAAATCCACCATCAGCCGGACAAAATACTGGTTGTTTTTATCTTCTTCTATTTCTCTGGTATAGCTGCTATCCATTTTGACAAAGTCAGGTTTTAAATCGCGGAAAAATTTAAAGGAAGTAATACCAGCGCCAAATTTTTCCACTGTCACCTTAGAGCCACATTGATGCAGCATATCAATCAAGCGCTTACTTAACTTCAGGTTTTGCTGCAAGCCCCATTCGCTGACTTCAAAAACCAGTCGTGGCGTCAGTTCGCTTTCTTTGAGTAAGCGTCGTTCCAGATAACTGATAAAACCTTCATCCTGCACTGAATGTGCTGACAGATTTAAACCAAAACTCTGGCCAGGGTTATTAGCCACCAGGGTTAGTGCTTGTTCTACGATCATCTGTTCAATCTCGATCAACTTATCGAGCTTTTGCGCCATGTCCAGAACCAAAGCTGTAGGTAATAACTGATCGTCGTTGCTACGAAAACGCACTAATAATTCAGAGTAAGCTTTACTGGTTTTATTTAAAGGCTGAATAGGCTGGGCCAATAAAGTTACGCCTTGTCCCTCCAGCACTTCGTCAATCAGGTTGCGCCAGTTTTTAGTACTAAACGAAGATTCAGCCGTTTGCTCCTGACTGTCGATAAACAAATACCACAGGTTTGTTTGTTTATTCGCACGGCTTTGTTTGGTTTTTGCTAAGCCAAGAGCTGTGTCAGCCATGGCCAGCAATTCACCTAAAGGCTTACCCTGAGCTACCTGTACTAAACCTGTCAGTGCCACTGAATCCAGCTGTTTTTGCTGCTGATACTGATCAAAGTTTTGCTGCAGCAATTGCACTAGCTCTTCAGTTTGTTCAGTGCTCATTTGAGGGAACAACACACAAAAATCTGTATTGTTCAGACGGAATAACGGGCTTTCGTCCGAGAGTTGAGGCAACTGCTTTAATAAGTCCGCCATCTCTTTAATATACAAATCACCGGCCAGATAACCTTGTTTATGGTTGATCTGAGGCAAAGCGTGACAGCGCACCAGTAAAAACACCGATTGATGCACGGCGTTAGCCGCTTTGAGTTGCTGTTCGTAATAACGGACAAACTGTTGCCTGTTCGGCAGGGACGTCAGCTGATCATAGAGGGCCAATTCCAGCAAATAATCAGTGCCCGAAGTGCTGGCCTGAGAGGGCACTTGTTGCACTATAGCTGGAGCCTGTTGTACCGCTTCTTCGATAGGATGAGGGGGTAAATCTTTCAGCTTTTTCGGCCGTCCTGGCTGCAAATAATAAGGCAGTAAACCCAGTAGCAGCGGGCCAAAAAATAAAAACAAACTAAAAAGCTCCAACTGGGCCAAGTGCTCAGACAGCTGGGGTAAAAATTCTACCTGTAAATTATGCGCCTGATCTTTAACTGAAGCTGGTGTCACAGGCCGGCCAAATTGCGCTAACAACCAGGAAGACGCAGTAAAAGGCGCCATCGTATTGCTTTGTTCATGCAATACCACACCATCAAGCTGGCTGACTTTTAAATAGGGTAAATCGAAGCTACTGCTCAATTGGCGGGTCAGGATCTTGGTATCGCCAGTCAGATCACTGGCTAACATTTGTTGTATAGCGCTGTAGTGCAGCTGATACAAACTTTGAATTTGCTGGGCTGCAGAAAACCAGAACAGCCAAAGTGCCAGCAACGCCGATAGGATAGCAGCAGTCCAGTGACTTAAAGCAACAAAGGATGGAGACTTCATAGCATGCAACTCATACTGAATTTTTTGCCCAGGCCAGAATATCAGAAAATAAGCTTAAGGTATTTCAAGAAAAAACACTAAGAAAAAGAGACAATTAAGAGAGGAAACAAGATGTACTTTAGGTGGCTCCCCAGGTTGGACTCGAACCAACGACCTACGGATTAACAGTCCGCCGCTCTAACCGGCTGAGCTACTGAGGAATTCTATACGGTTATTTTATTTTTTATTATTTCAGTTGGCTCCCCAGGTTGGACTCGAACCAACGACCTACGGATTAACAGTCCGCCGCTCTAACCGGCTGAGCTACTGAGGAACTGAAATAATGCTGTTGAGACTACAGTGGCTCCCCAGGTTGGACTCGAACCAACGACCTACGGATTAACAGTCCGCCGCTCTAACCGGCTGAGCTACTGAGGAACTGTGTTCTGCAACGGGGCGCAATACTAATGCCCGTCTTAAACACTGTCAACACTTTGGCACCGGCTTTTTCATAAAAGAAGTTCACTTGCTGCTTGTTTAGCCAAAGCCAGTCGAAAAGCTGCACAATCGAAAAGAATCGCAATTTATCACTATGCAAAAGCTATTCGTAACTAAGTTGTCATATTAAGTTTTGCCAAAGTCAGGCCACTAAAGGGCTAGCGTAAGTTACCCACAGAATCTGTGGATAAGTCTGTGAATTGTAGGTCATTAAGCAAGGCTAAGCCTTAAAGGATAAGGCTTAGCGCCAGATCAATAGGTTTACGATCATTTTTTTATTCTTTATAAAACAATGAGTTATGAATATGATAGATCTGAAACTTTATGCAGAACTGATTTCCCCAAACAAAATTTCTATGCAAAACAGGATTGTGAACATTTTTTCGCATTCTTGTTTAGTTTTACTTCAATTTGGTCGCTTTGCGGGTAGTGCGCCCCTGCACTTTTCTCTACAATAGCGCCCACCTGCGCTTAAGCTGACTGATATGACTCAATCCACTTCGAAACGCCCTGATCTGCTCAAAGGTGATATTCAGGCCACGATGAAACAAATGACGGTGCCAGTGTTGTTTGGCATGATCACCTTAATGTCATTTAACCTGGTAGATACCTTTTTTATCAGTTTGCTGGGTACTGCTGAACTGGCCGCTGTTAGTTTTACTTTTCCTGTCACCTTTACCGTGATTAGTCTGGCTATAGGCTTAAGCATTGGTACTTCGGCTGTGATAGCCAGGGCGTTAGGTAGCGGCGATCAACAAAGCGCCCGCAGTGATGGTTTGGCCGCTTTGTGGTTATCGGCGTATTTAGTTATTGCCTTATCTATAGTGGGCTTTTTGACCATAGATCCACTGTTCAGATTGTTAGGAGCCAAAGAAGATACGTTGCCTTTTATCCATGACTATATGGATATCTGGTTCTTTGGTGCTGTTTTCCTTATTACCCCTATGATTGGCAATGCGGTATTAAGAGCGGCAGGGGACACTAAAACCCCCAGTATATTAATGGCCTGTGCCGGCTTATTAAATGCAATCCTGGATCCGATCCTGATTTTTGGTTGGGGACCAGTGCCAGCTATGGGAGTCGCAGGGGCTTCTATTGCTAGTGTAATTTCCTGGTTGCTAGGTTTTGGCTTGATCCTGTATCTACTGATGGTGCGGCGCAAACTGGTGGATGTTGGCCATCAGCCTTTTGGCGAATTTATTAAAATCAGCCGAAAAATTCTGCATATAGGTTTACCAGCAGCAGGTGCCAATATGTTAACCCCGCTTGCTATGGCTATTTTAACTGCGTTGATGGCCAGTTACGGTGCTGAAGCAGTAGCGGCTTTTGGAGTAGGAGCTCGTATCGAGAGTATTGCCTCTTTAGTGGTGCTGGCGCTTTCTATGACTTTACCTCCTTTTATTAGCCAGAATTACGGCGCCTGCTCTTATCATCGTATTGATGATGCGTATCGAACTTGTATTAAGTTTATTCTGGCCTGGCAATTTGTGGTCTATCTGGGCCTGGCCGCTTGTGCCTGGGTACTGGCGGATGTATTTACCGAAGATCCGTTAGTGGCCCAGTATATCCGCTACTTTATCTGGATTTTGCCTTTGGGTTATGGTCTGCAGGGCATCATTATTCTGACCAACTCGTCCTTTAATGCCTTACATTTGCCAATGAATGCATTGCAGCTGAGTGTGATCCGTCTTTTTGTATTTTATGTACCTTTTGCCTACGTGGGCGGTCTACTAGGTGGAGTGGTTGGGGTGTTTGCCGGCGGCTTAATTGCCAATGCTTTTACATCTTCTCTGGCGTACAGTTGGTTTAAACGTAAACTGGCTGCCTTAACTTTAAGTGGAGAATCCTGATGAGCCGCGACTTTGAATTAGTCTCCAATTATAAGCCTGCAGGCGATCAGCCTACTGCTATAGCTAAACTGGTGGATGGTCTGGAATCTGGTTTAGCCCACCAAACTTTGTTAGGGGTTACGGGGTCAGGTAAAACTTTCACTATGGCCAATGTGATAGCGCAAGTGAACAGACCTACGCTTATTATGGCGCACAACAAAACCCTGGCCGCTCAGCTGTATGGCGAGATGAAAGAATTTTTCCCAAACAACTCAGTGGAATACTTTGTCTCTTATTACGACTACTACCAGCCTGAAGCTTATGTGCCATCCAGCGATACTTTTATTGAAAAAGACGCTTCTATTAACGAGCATATAGAGCAAATGCGTTTGTCGGCGACCAAAGCGCTGATGGAACGCCGCGACGTAGTGATTATTGCCTCTGTTTCTGCGATCTACGGTTTGGGTGATCCGGAATCCTACATGAAGATGCTGTTGCATCTGAAAGTGGGCGACATAGTCGACCAACGTTTTATCCTGCGTCGCCTGGCCGAGCTGCAATACAGCCGCAACGATATGGCTTTTGAACGCGCCACTTACAGGGTGCGTGGCGACGTCATTGATGTGTTTCCGGCTGAATCCGACGAAATAGCCGTGCGTATTGAGCTATTTGATGAAGAAATTGAGCGCATCAGTTTATTTGACCCACTGACAGGCTCAGTGGAGAAAGTGGTCAGCCGCTACACTATTTATCCAAAAACTCACTACGTGACGCCAAGGGAAAAAATTCTCGAAGCGACAGAGCGTATCAAGGTGGAACTGAAAGATCGCCGCGCTCAGCTGCTTGCAGAAAACCGTTTGATAGAAGAGCAGCGTATAGGCCAGCGCACCTTATTTGATTTAGAAATGATGGTCGAACTGGGTTATTGCTCCGGTATCGAAAACTACTCGCGCTATTTATCTGGCCGGGCCGAGGGCGAGCCACCTCCAACTTTGCTGGACTATTTCCCGGCCGACGGCCTGATGTTTATCGACGAGTCGCATGTCACCATTTCGCAAATTGGCGCTATGTACAAGGGCGATCGTTCACGTAAAGAAAACCTGGTGAACTATGGCTTTCGTTTGCCTTCAGCTCTGGATAATAGGCCGCTGAAGTTCGACGAGTTTGAGTCTATAGCGCCACAACGTATTTATGTCTCGGCCACACCAGCAGATTACGAGTTAAAACAATCAGCGGGCGAAGTGGTAGAGCAGGTAGTGCGGCCAACAGGCTTAGTCGACCCAGTGATTGAAATCCGTCCTGTGGCGACACAAGTCGACGATTTGATGTCGGAAGCGTTTCGCTGCGCCAAACTGGGTGAGCGGGTGCTGGTGACAGTGTTGACGAAAAAAATGGCTGAAGACTTAACCGACTATTTATCAGGCCATGGCGTGAAAGTGCGTTATTTACACTCTGATATAGACACAGTGGAGCGGATGGAGATTATCCGCGACTTACGTTTAGGCGTATTTGATGTTTTGGTTGGTATTAACTTGCTGCGGGAAGGTCTGGATATTCCGGAAGTGTCTTTAGTGGCGATACTGGATGCGGATAAAGAAGGCTTTTTACGTTCAGAGCGTTCCCTTATTCAAACTATGGGCCGTGCCGCCCGTAACCTGGCTGGTAAAGCTGTACTTTATGCCGATCGCATCACAGGATCGATGCAACGGGCTATAGACGAAACAGAAAGGCGCCGTGCTAAACAAATCGCCTACAACGAGCTGCATGGCATCACACCTACTGCCATTAAAAAGAAAGTATCGGACGTGATGGACCTGGGGCAGGATGCCGATCTGCCAAAAGTGGCAGAGAAAATCAAACTGGCTAAAGGTAAAACGCCTTATCAGTTGCAGGCAGAAATCAAACAGCTGGAGCAAAAAATGCTGCAGCATGCCAAAGATCTGGAATTTGAAATGGCGGCGCAATTACGCGATCAAATTCATCAATTACGTGAAGCCTTGCTCGAAATCTAGTCCATTTAAAATAGGGCTCTCCGATGCTTAGCCATTCGCCATCTGAGAGCTCTTTTTTGTCAAATATGTTTCATAAAACACAATTTGTTACTTATCTAATTGATATTGTTACATATTATAGAAGTGCTGTTCAGACGACATTAATTTTACCTTAGTTACACTGCCTGCGTTTTCTCAACAAAAGGTAGTACATATGAAAGGTTCTATGCTCGCTTTACTTATCGCTGTAGTCTCAACCGGTGCAGCTGCGAACAGTTATCAAAATGAATCCTCAGTGGATTATATCAATGCTGATACCAACAACATTGATGTCGATGCCTGGCAATTAAAGCATCAGTATTTCTTTAATGCTGTAGACACTTCAGGCAACACTCCTCGTGCTGAAGCCGCATTTATCAACAAAAATGCCAGTGTTTTCGGTTCTTTGTCCCGAACCTCTATTGGTAATTTTGACCAAAATGGCTGGTCTGTAGGTGGTGAATATATGGATCAAAGCCATAACTTTTACGGTAAGCTGGAATGGTCACATTACAGCGGTACAGATCAACAGGATGTTGAAGGTACTGTAGGTTACTTCATCAGCAATGACTGGTTAGTAGGTGCTATTTTTGAGCACGACAGACCAGACCAGGGTGGTAGCAGCACCAATTATGGTGTCATGACCAAGAAGTTATGGGATTTAGGCACAGGGGATATGATTAACCTCGAAGCCAACATTCTGGACTATCGCAATGACTCAGCCACCCGTTATGGTGTTGGTGCGGATTACTACTTCGGCAAAAACTTCTCTGCCGGTGTAGGTTACCAGTGGATTTCTGACGGCGTGTTAAGCGAAAGCGAAGACAGCCTGAGCCTGCGCACCAAATGGTTCGCTCTGCCAAACTTATCATTGTCAGCCAGCGTAGCCTTTGACTCACTGGAGACGGGCGATGATTTGTATCAGATAGGTGCAAGCTACCGCTTCTAAGGTTTTGCCCGTCGTATTTGGCGCCGCAGCGTTGTTGGTTGCGGCCTCTCGCCCCAGTCACATAGGCAACTATGCTCCTGGGGTCTCGATGCCTTGCCGCCTAGCTGCAACGCCAACTACTTAGGGCAATGCCCGGCTATCCCTGAATAAGTGTAGGGGCGACCTTTATGGTCGCCCTTTTTTTAACCAAAACCCGTTATCGAATTTTGTGTTGGAATTCGCGGGCGGGGATGAACCCCGCCCCTACGGTGTGACCATGGTTTTAAACAAAATCCGTCATCGAATTTTGTGTTGGAATTTGCGGGCGGGGATAAACCCGGTCCTTACGCTGTGATCATGGTTTTCACCAAAACCTGTCATTGAATTTAGTGTTGGAATTCGCGGGCGGGGATAAACCCCGCCCCTACGCTGTGACCATGGTTTTTAACCAAAACCCGCCATTGAATTTTGTGTTGGAATTCGCGGGCGGGGATAAACCCGGTCCCTACGGTGTGATCATGGTTTTCACCAAAACCTGTCATTGAATTTTGTGTTGGAATTCGCGGGCGGGGATGAACCCCGCCCCTACGGTGTGATCATGGTTTTCACCAAAACCCGCCATTGAATTTTGTGTTGGAATTCGCGGGCGGGGATAAACCCCGCCCCTACGATACCTTGTTGGTTATTTAAATTTGTGTAGGGGCGACCTTTATGGTCGCCCGCGAGTTTTCACAACCTACCTTTGCGCCCTTCGTATCCAACAGATACTAAACTTAGTCAACAAAACACGCTAATCAGTTAACCAGATCGAGTGCTTTCAAAGGGGGCGGGGATGGTGAACTCTGTATTACCTCAAAGGCGCTCGGTGCGTTTAAAAAACTATGATTATGGTAGCAACGGTTTCTACTTCATCACTTTATGTTGTTACAGGCGTTTTTTGCTTTTCGGCTATATTATCGATGATCAGATGCAAATCAATAGCATAGGCGCACTTGTAGCTATGGAATGGCAAAAAATACCAGAACTTTTTCCAGTTGTAGATCTGCATCCATGGGTTCTCATGCCAAATCATTTTCACGCAATTCTCGCGCTTTCCAACAAACCAGGGAAAAACTGCACAAAATTAGGCTCAGTAATTGGCTCTTTTAAATCCTTGTCGCAAAAAGCAGTTCGTGGAGCATTTGGTCAAAATGCACCACAACTATGGCAGCGCGGCTACTATGACCATGTGATTCGTAATGAAGAAGCTTACCAGCATATAGCCCAGTATGTTCAGACGAACCCTCAATCCTGGCAATTGGATTATTTTAACGGTTTAGGCAGTTAATTGTTGCCAGATGGCTTTGGCGACTGGGCCTAGTTGTTGATCCTTGTGCCGCACCAGATGCACTTCGCCTTGAATATGTTTTGGAAACTCCATCGGTTTCAGGTGCACCAAAGCACCGCTTGTCAGTTCTTCTGCCACCTGATGTCGGGCGACCATACCCCAGCCCAGATGGGCGAGTAGTGCTTGTTTCATGCATAAAGTGTTATTTACTTTTACCCGTCTTGCCGATTGCAGCGGTAGCAATTTACCGCTGTCGAAATTCAGCGCTTCCGAATTCGCCACCAGCTGCGGTAGTTCAACCAGTTGAGCCTGATGGGTTAAAGGGCCATCCAGTTGGGATAAAAACTGCGGGCTGGCCACACATAAAATATCAAAACCACCAATAGCCACAGTTTCAAAATCTCCCAAGCTGACAAACACCGGATACCAGGGGCTAATAGCTAAATCAGCCTGCTGATTTTTCAGCTTTTCCAGAGCCTGCGGCCGGTAATCAAAACTCAATAGCAGTTCAGTATGAGGAAACTGCTGTTGAGCTTGTCGCACCGCCGCCATATAGGGCTGCATATCTACAGCCTCATCAAAGGCCAAACGCAAGCTGGCTTCTGCGCCACGGCTTAAGTGCTGAGCTAAAGATTTTAGTTGCGCGCTTTGGTGCAGAAGTTGTTGAGCTTGTTGATAAAAACGTCGGCCGGCTTCGGTGAATTGCAGGCGATATTGACTGCGATCCACTATAGTAAAACCGCATTCCTGCTCCAGTTTTTTCAGCGCCATACTCAAAGCCGGTTGGGTTTTATGCAGTTTCACCGCGGCTTGCAGCAAGCTTTCACTGCTTGCTACTGCGTCGAGAATATAAAGCTGAGTCAGGTTCATCAATTAATCTTATATAGAACTGAAATAAATATAAATTTTAATGTTAATTTTGCTTTTGTATAGTGCTGCTACAAAACTGCGGTGTAGCCAAAACAAACTAAGGGAAAAGTTTACATGTCCAGAAAGATGATGATAGGTGCGTTGTTCTGCGTGGTATCTGTAGCAGGCTGCTCCAAACCCGTTGAAATTCCAGAGCAAAGCCAGAGCAGACCAGTCAAATTACATCAGGTACAAGACGGCCAGCAGAAGTTAATCCGCCAGTTTCCTGCCATAGTAGAGCCTACTGAAAACGCCCGTTTAACCTTCAGAGTAAGTGGCAAACTGACTCAGTTTTCTATTCGTCCTGGTCAGGAAGTGAAAAAAGGCGATGTACTGGCTCGTTTAGATCCAACAGACTTTAAGCTCAAAGTTGAACAGGCCCAGGCCCGTTATCAGTTATCCAAGGCCCAGTTTGAACGCGCTGCCAGCCTGATAGGGCAAAAACTGGTATCGCAGGCCATGTACGACGAAGCCAAAGCTCAGCTGCAAGTGGCGCAAGCTGATTTAAAAACAGCAGAAACTAACCTGTCCTACACAGAAATGGTGGCGCCTTTTAGTGGCACAGTGTCACGTTCACTGGTCGAGAATCATGAAAACGTCGCAGCACAGCAAGCCATATTGGAACTGCAGCTAAAGGGCATGGTTGATGTGGTGATCCAGGTGCCAGAAGATGTAATAGCACTGGTGAAAAAAGACGTGAGTTATCAGCCTGACGTGATCTTCGATTCGTACCCCAGTTTAACTTACACCGCCACTATCAAAGAATGGGACACCAGGGCCGACAGCGCCACCAACAGCTTTAAAGTGGTGTTTAGCATGCCAGCCCCTGAAGAATTTAATGTACTGTCTGGCATGACAGCCAACGTAGTGGCTGATATGAGCAAGCTGATGCGAACTCAGGCTTCGTTAGTGATGGTGCCAGCTACCGCAGTTTTTGCAGCTAATGATCAGCCTGTGGATGCGTCAGAGCGTTTTGTCTGGGTTTATCAGGAAGGCGTAGTCAAAAGACGAGCTGTCACCGTAGGGCGTTTAACTTCACAAGGTATTGAAGTGACCTCAGGTCTAACCGCAGGTGATCAGGTGGTTACAGCAGGAGTGCAGCAGCTGACCGAAAACCAGCAAGTGCGGCCATGGCAACGTGAGCGGGGTCTGTAAGCTATGGATGTCGCTCAGTATTTTATAAAAAACAAAACCTCGTCCTGGTTGGTTACTGCCATTCTATTGATAGGCGGCACTATGGCTTATTTTGGCCTGGGCCGTCTGGAAGATCCGCAGTTTACCCTCAAGCAAGCTTTGATTATTACCTCTTACCCCGGCGCTTCGCCGTTACAAGTGGAAGAGGAAGTCAGTTATCCGATAGAAAACGCTATTCAGCAACTGCCTTATGTCGACCATGTCACCTCTATTTCCACCAATGGCACGTCGCAAATTATGGTGGAGATGAAAGGTATTTACCGCGCTAAAGAGTTGAAACAAATTTGGGATGAATTACGCCGTAAGGTGAACGATTTAACGCCGCAGTTACCCCCTGGCGTGCAAACTCCTGTGGTTAATGATGACTTCGGCGACGTGTACGGCATGCTCTATGCCATCACAGGCGAAGGCTATACAGACGAAGAAATTCGCGACTATGTCGACTTTTTGCGCCGTGAGCTGGTGCTGGTTGATGGGGTGGGTAAGGTGTCCGTCAGTGGCAGACAACAGGAACAGGTGATCGTCGAGATCTCGCGCTCCCGTCTGGCTGCTTTGGGTATTCCGCCTTCGCAAATTGCCAGCTTATTACAAACCCAGAATGTGGTCAGTAACGCCGGTGCTTTGCGGGTGGGGCCAGACCGGATCCGTATTCATCCAACGGGCGAATTTCAGTCTGTGCAGGAGCTGGAGCAGCTGATTATCAGCAATCCTGCGGCTAAAGAGCTGATTTATTTGGGTGACGTCGCCAGGGTCTACAAAGACGTACAGGAAGTGCCAAGCCAGATTTTAAAGTTTGATGGCAAAAACACTCTGACGCTGGGGGTGTCATTTAGCCAGGGCGTCAATGTGGTAAATGTCGGGGCTTTAGTGACAGCCCGGATGAAAGAGCTGGACTATGCCCGTCCTGTCGGCATGGACATCAACACTATCTACAACCAGCCAGCTGAAGTTGAAGCTTCGGTCGGTGGTTTTGTGCTGAATCTGGTTGAATCCGTGGTGATCGTCATCGTCGTGCTACTGGTTTTTATGGGGCTGCGCAGTGGTTTTTTAATAGGCCTTATTCTGCTGCTGACGGTGCTTGGCACTTTTATTTTTATGCAGCAAATGCAAATCGAGTTGCAGCGTGTATCGCTTGGCGCCTTGATCATTGCTTTGGGTATGTTGGTAGATAACGCCATCGTCATCACCGAAGGTATTTTAATCGGCATGCAAAGGCGCTGGACTATCAGCGAATCGGCGTCGCAAATTGTCAAGCAAACCAAATGGCCTTTACTTGGCGCTACAGTGATAGCTATCACGGCCTTTGCACCTATAGGTTTATCCAGCGATGCCACAGGTGAATTTGCCGGCAGTTTATTCTGGGTATTGTTAGTCAGCTTGTTATTAAGCTGGGTCACCGCTATTACGCTGACGCCATTTTTCGCCAGCTTGTTTTTTAAACAAGAGCTGCAGGCGGGGAGTGAAACAGAGCAGGGCGAACCTGAACTGTACCGTGGTTTTATTTTTGACTGGTACAGAGCAGCTTTAACCTCGGTACTGCGCTACAGAGTGCTGAGTTATGCTTTGATGATCCTGCTTTTAGTGCTGTCTGTACTGGGTTTTGCCAACGTAAAACAAGTGTTTTTCCCTGCATCCAACACGCCGATTTTTTTAGTCGATTTATGGCAACCTGCAGGCACAGATGTGCGGCAGTCAGACGCTGAAGCTCTGGAAGTAGTGCAGTACTTAAAAACTCTGGAAGGGGTCGAAGCCGTCACTTTAACTTCAGGCCGTGGCGCTGATCGTTTTATGCTGACTTATCAGCCAGAGCGTTTTTATGCAGCTTATAGTCAGCTGGTAGTTCGGCTGCAGGATAAATCATATTTTGCCAGTCGAATGGCCGATGTCAGTAGCTACATCAATGAGCAGCATCCCGGGCTTAAGCACAAGCTGATGCGACTGGACGTGGGCCCATCCACAGCGGCCAAAATAGAAGCCCGTTTCAGCGGTGCTGATCCGAATGTACTGCGCCAGCTCGCTGAACAAGCCAAGCTGATTCTGGCACAGGATCCAGGCAGCCGAAATCTGCGCGATGACTGGAGTAATAGGGTCAAAGTGATAAGGCCGCAGTTTAACGAAGCTTTGGCGCGGCGTGTTGGTATCAGCAAACAAGACGTTGATGACGTGCTGCTCACTCACGTGAACGGCCGCACTGTCGGTATTTACCGCGACGGTACTCATTTGCTGCCTATTATCACCAGAGCGCCTGATTCTGAGCGGCAAAGTGTGGATGCGCTGGCCGATTTGCAAATCTACAGCCCTAAACTCAATCGTTATATTCCAATCAGTCAGGTTGTGAGTAGCTTTGCACTGGAGTGGGAAGATCCGCAAATCATGCGCCGCGATCGCAAACGCACAGTCACTGTGATGGCCGATCATAATATTTTAAGTGACGACACAGCCTCTGCTTTGCTCAAACGTGTGCAGCCTCAGATCGAAGCCATACCTCTGCCAACAGGCTACAGCCTGAGCTGGGGCGGAGAGCTGGAAGCTCAGACCAAAGCGCAAAAAGCTTTATTCAGCTCCTTGCCTATGGGCTACCTGGTGATGTTTGTTATTACTGTGCTGCTGTTTAGCTCAATGCGTGATGCACTGGTGATTTGGGCTTGTGTGCCTATGGCCTTAATTGGTGTCACATTTGGCCTGCTCAGCGTCAACGTGCCTTTTGGCTTTTTAGCTTTGCTTGGCTTTTTAAGTTTATCGGGCATGCTGGTGAAAAACGGCATAGTGTTGATTGACCAAATCAAACTGGAATTAAGCCAGGGCTTAGAACCTTATCATGCAGTGTACGACAGCGCCGTTAGCCGGGTCCGCCCTGTGTCCATGGGCGCTATCACTACTATTCTTGGCATGTTGCCTCTGGTCACGGACGATTTCTTCGCCAGCATGGCGGTGGTCATTATGTTTGGTTTGGGTTTTGGCACTATCTTAACGCTGCTGTTTTTACCATTACTGTACTGCTCCATCTACCGAATTCCCGCCAAAATTTAAGCAAAAACCGGTTCAGAACAGCTTAGTTACGTCTAACTAATGTGTTCTGAACCCATTTTTTAGTTTATCTGCTGATAGCTCTGGCTTGTGGGGGCTGTTAGTGGTAAAAACTGAAGCGTTATATTTTTAATGCCCCGAAATGGATTTGTGTAGAATGAAAAAAATCGCCCTTTCTCTGGCGTGCAGTTTTGTTTTCTCCGTCACAGCTGCCGACCATTTACCGCCCTTACCAGATTGGCAAGGTGCAACTTTAAGTCTGATTAAACCCGCCCAGCATCCTTGGGTTACTCCGGCCGAAGTCTCTGATTTATCTGAAACTCCTGATTACGAAACCACCATCAAATTTCTCGAACGTCTTGCTGCAAGCACACCGTTAATTAAACTGGAAGTGATAGGCCAAAGCCCGCAAGGCCGCGCTATTTATCTGGTAAAAGCTGGTGCTGATCCAGACATGATAGGCCGTGACAACAAGCCGGTATTGCTGGCGCAAGCTGGTATTCATAGCGGCGAAATTGACGGCAAAGACGCAGGATTGATGCTGCTGCGCGACATAGTGCAGGGTGATAAAGCAGATTTGCTAAAAGAAGTGAACCTGCTGTTTATTCCTATTTTTTCTGTGGATGCGCATGAGCGCAGCGGCAAATACAACAGGATGAACCAACGTGGCCCACAACAGCAAGGCTGGCGTGCCACAGCACAAAACCTGAATTTAAACCGCGATTACATGAAAGCTGAAGCCCCTGAAATGCAGGCGCTTTTAAAGTTGTTAAACAGCTATCAGCCCGATCTGTATCTGGATATTCATGTCACAGATGGTGAAGACTATCAGTACGACATCACCTACGGTTTTAACGAGCCTTTTGCTGCGCTAAGTCCAAATGCAGCCAGCTGGCTGGCCAGTAGTTTCCGCTCTGAAGTGGATCAGGCTTTAACAGCTGCCGGACATATTCCTGGCCCGCTGGTTTTCGCGCACGACAGCAGCGACTTCAGCAAAGGCCTGGCCGGTTCTACCTCGTCACCGCGTTTTTCTAATGGCTATGGCGACCTGCGTCATATCCCAACTGTATTGGTAGAAAACCACAGCTTAAAACCTTACAAACAAAGGGTTTTAGGCACTTATGTGCTGCTGGAGCAAAGTTTAAAGCTGTTACAGCAACAAGGTTCAGTGCTGAAACTGGCGAAAAAAGCGGATGAAAATGCCAGACCACAGCGTCAGGTATTGGCCTGGAAAGCCAGCGAAACGCCGGACTACATCAGTTTCAAAGGTGTGGAAGCTGTGCAGAAAAAAGACCCTATCACAGGTGTCAGTTATCAAACCTGGACAGGTAAGCCGCTGAACTATGAGCAATTGCCTGTGTACTGGGAAAAAGAGCCAGCAGCAGAAATTGATGTACCAAAAGCTTATTGGATCCCACCAGAGCAGCAGGAAGTCATAGCTAAACTGGCGTTACATGGTGTGCAATTTACCAGCTTAAAATCGCCTAAAACTGTTCAGCTGCAGCAACTGACGGCCACTTCGCATCAGTTCGCCAGCAAACCTTTTGAAGGCCGTTTTGCTGTTAAAGCCGAATTTAGCCGTAACTGGCAAAAAATCCGCTTACCTGCAGGTTCAATCCGCGTCAGTACAGATCAGCCTTTAGGTGCATTGGCTGTGGCTTTGCTTGAACCTACAGCACCTGATTCATTCTTCAGCTGGGGCTATATGCTGGGCATGTTTGAGCGGGTTGAGTACTTCGAAACCTACGCCATAGTGCCGCTGATTGAAACTGCGCTTAAGCAGGACAAAAAGCTCAAAGCCGAGTTTGATGAAGCGCTAAAGCAAGACAAAAAGCTGGCTGCAGATCCACAAGCTAAGCTGCAGTGGCTGTATCAGCGTTTGCCTTATTACGATCAGAACTACCTGAAATATCCGGTTCTTATCGAATAATAACCATTCTTCAGATCACAGTGTTAACTGTTAGCGCTGTGATCTGATTCCAGTGTTGCACTGTCATTGTCAGCCTCTGTACTTTTGAAAACAGCGTATTGGTTTTTGCCTGAGTGTTTGGCCTGGTACATGGCCATATCTGCTTGTCTGAGTAGAGTCGCGTCGTCAACAGGCTCTGGCTGCGGATAAAAAGTGATACCAATACTGGCACTAACACTGACACTGGTATGCTGTTGCTGCAATTCCACTGGCTTGCTGACGCTATTGAGCAAACGTTCAATCAACGGCAGACATTCAGCCTCTCCGGGTAACTCAGTTAACAGCGCGATAAACTCATCGCCACCCAGTCGGGCCAGCGTGTCGTTTTCCCGCATAACAAACCGCATACGTTTTGCCAGTTCCACCAGCAGATAATCACCAGCCTCATGACCGAAACTATCATTCACCGCTTTAAAACCATCTATATCAATAAAAATCACCGCCATAAGCTGCTTTCTGCGTTTGGCCAGCGCCATGTTTTGCGCGATCCTGTCTTTGAGCAGCAAGCGGTTTGGCAAGCCTGTTAAAGCGTCAAAGTGGGCGATAAACCTCAGCTTATCTTCCTGCTCTTTTTGTAAGGTAATGTCAGAGAACAAAGCCACGTAGTGCATAGCTTTATGTTGTACGTCTTTAACCACAGATATAGTCAGCGCCAGTATGATGGCTTCGCCGGTTTTACGTTTGCCGTGAATTTCACCTTCCCAGAAACCAGAGCGGGTCAGTTTTTGCCATAAAGCTTCAAAATGCAGTTTGTCCGATTCCGAAGCGCCCAGCAGCGCCAGATGCCGACCCAAAGCTTCAGCTTCTGTGTAGCCTGTAATGCGGCAAAAGGAGTTGTTTAAATCCAGAATAGTACCGCTGGCGTCTGTGATAAAAATGCCTTCCCGCGCCTGCACAAAAACGCTGGCGGCTAATTCCTGCTTCATTTGCGCCTGGTGCCGCTCCGAGATATCCAGCTGCGAGCCTATCACCTCAGTCACCTGGCCATGTTCATCTCTAAGCGCACAGAGCTGGTTTTCAATACAGATCTGCTGTTGATTGGTTTGAGGCTCATCAGGATACATGGCTGAGTTTGTCGGGTTTCGCAGCAAAGTACAGCTGTATTTCAGCACGCCAGGATAACCTGCAGCTGCCCAATCCATAAACTTCTGCGCTATCACCTGCTGGCTGTCCGGGTCTACCGACAAATTCCACCAGTTGGCCAGTCGCATAATTTCCATCGAGCTTTTTAAATACATGGTAAAGCAGTTTGGACTGATGTAATTCAGCCTCATGGTCTGAGGATCAAAAGCGTAAATCACCGAAGGGCTGCGCTCAATCAGTTGATCCAGCCGCTTAAAGCTTTTCTGCAACCGTTTTTCTATCCAGTAACGTCGGCTGACGTCAGTGCCAAGCAGGATAAAATCTGCAGTTTCGCCCTGGGCTCCAGCAACACGGAACAAATCCGAGTCCAGATACAGTTCTTTGCCGTTCGCCAGCAGCATCTTCAGGCTCAGCACCACAGCGTCCTGCGGTTTGTCCTGCAGTCTTTGTATGGCCGTTTGCAAGGCGGATTTTTGGCTTGGATCCGGCAGCCAGTCCATTAAAAACTGGCCCTGCAAGCTCTCGTCTGCCACCTGCAGTAACTTCTGCGCATTGTCATTACAGTGCACAATACGGCCTTGTTTATCCAAACCAAACAGCAACACATGCACTGTGTTGTTCAGTACTGTGCTCATCTGGTTTTTTTGTAAGGTTAGTTTTTGGTTCAGCTGGTGCAGCTTGTCATTGCCCAGTTGCAGGCTGCTGCTTTTCTGCCTGAACAGCAAATACAGTGACAGCAATGCCGCCAGCAGTATCGCCATAAAAAACACTACCCCTTTATGATCAGTCCAGCTGTGCAAATAACTATGAGTTTCAGCGTGCTGAAAGGGGGGCAAGGTTAGTGCCTGTAAGGTGTATTCAACCGCCTGATAGTTGGCAGCCACACCAAAAGCTTTGCTCGACCCTGTAGCTCTGGCCTTTTTCTCCCAGTTCAGCAGCGCCGTCATAATACGGTTTATGGTGGCGGGTGAGGTGGACGACATCGCCAGTACTGGCCAATCCGGATACAACAAGGTAGAGCTTTTTACCGGCAACTCAGCCAGCTGCTGGCTGTTCAGCACCTTCATTTGTGTCGATTTTAATTCGCCGTGCCGCACCATAGCTTCCAGCACACCAGTTCGGACAAAACCTATATCCATTTGCTGGCTTTTTACCGCAGCTATCACAGCTTGCTCTGACGCCAGATGATGTAACTGTTCAGGCTGAAGATGGATCTCCATTTGCTGCAGCTCTTTCACCTGCGCCACATAACCCAGCAGGGAGTAGGGGCCTGCCGTAGCAATACTGCTTTGCTGAATTTTGCTTAAATCACACAGAGGGTTTTCAGCCAGACAAAATATCACCCCACCTGCCAGCTCAAACTGGCCGGACTCGGTCAACATCACCTGACTAAGCAAAGGTGGCTTGATATCGCCTTTGGTTTTTAGCAGCAAATAGTGATAAGGGTCCGTCAGCAGAAAATCTGTTTTGCTTTGAATATCAATCAAATCCAGATTCGAAGGTTCAATCATCACCAACTTTACTTGCTGCGGCGCCATTTGCTCAGCCAAAAAGTCCTGCAAAGCGGCATAATCCGGGTTGGTTTGATAATGCTCGTCATGGGCCAAAATGCCAAAACGCACTGGTGGAGCAGAGGCCTTAGCTACAGCGCAATACATCACTAAAAGGCAAATTAACAACTGCTTCATGAGTTCAGCACCAACTGCCGCAGTGCTGTGGCATTAAATACCTTGGTAAAGTCCAATGCGGCAGAGCCTGGCGCGGGCATAAAAGAGCTCAGCTTTTGCATAGCGTCGGACATCAGCTTCGAATCAGACAACAGCGTCATATTCTGCATAGGGCTGGGGTATTGCACACTGGCAAAGTAGCGGGTTGTTTCGCTTAACGTCAGGTTACGCCACAGCGCAGTGCGTCTGAAGCTGTCACCGGAAAATAAGCGGATTTGCTGCAAGCCGAGGTAATAGCTATTCAGTAGTCTGGCCGGAACGTTGCTCAACCAGCCAATTCGGTCAGTCCGCACGGCAAGCACCTGAAACATTAGCGGAGGGCATTGGCTGCTATCAAACAACCGCACAGCGCCTGCGCGTTCAATGTAGTGTGATACAGGAGGAGTGTTGATGACTGCGTCTATCTGGCTGTCTTGCCAGGCCATTAATTGTTTGAGTTGCGGCAAGTAAGCCACTTCCACGTCATTACGCTCTAATCCTGATTTATGCAGATAATGCTCAAGCAAAAGTTCAGTAGCAGGTCTGGATTCCAGCGCTATCACTTTGCCTTTGAGCTGGGTGGCATTATGAAATTCAGGTCTGGATAACAAGGCATTAGCGCCGCAGGAACGGGCCAATACCAATACCACTTGCAGTGGAATACCAGCAGCGAGACAGGCTAAAACTTCGTCCAGCGCTAAAGCTGCAGCGTCCAGTTCACCGGACAACATAGCGTTGACCACGGCTTCAGACGACTGGCTTTTACGCAGCATCACATCGGTAGGCAATAAATTAAAATGTTCGCTGATATAAAATGCTTCATGGCCAGGATGTTGATACACCCCAAGGCTAAAAGGTCTGGCTCTGCCGCAGGCAGACAGCCCAGACACAAGCAAAGGGCTTGCCACGCACAGTTGTACAAACTGACGACGTGTCAAGCCAGATGAGTTCCCCATAATAATGTGCAATCCTTGCAACTCAATGGTTGCTAAATCAAATCCAGCCGAATAACAGACATCCCTTGTTCCTTAGGCATCAGGCTGGGTGGAACTTATTCCTCTGTTGTCTTGCCGTGTGTAAACGATGCAGCTTAAACACAACACTGTGATAAAAAGCACCGCATTGGCGGGTGCCTGTAAATTGAAGTCCACCAGGTTATGGATCAACATATGAACAATAGCAATTGAGCAGCCGAAAGCTATGCCTCTGCTAAGTTTATTCTGCTTTAACCTCATGGTTTGCAAATTCAGCCATAACATCCACAACAGCCAAAGTCCAAGCAGTGCGGTCAGTGGTATACCGAACTCAATAGCAAACTGCAGGTATTCGTTGTGGGCGTGATCGTAAAAGGCCGAATAATGGCCTGGTTGATAACCAGGGAATACCGTATAAAAACTACCAGCGCCATGACCAAAGAGCGGAGAGTCTGCCACTATCGGCATACTGTCGCGTACTACTTCGTCACGGGTTTCAGATGAAAATGAGGTTTCTTCGTAGCGCTGCTGCAGCTTCTCAATACCAAAAATCGAACCTACAGCTATCATATCCAGCACAAAAATACTGATCACCAAAGGTTTCAGCAGGGCAGGTTTGTTTTTATAAAACCAAATGGCATACAAAGATATCGCCAGTAGGGCAGTGAAAAAGGCAGCGTTGCCCATACGGGAGCGGCTTAAAATCAGGCCTATCACCATAATCACTAAAGCCAGACGTAATAAAATTTTAGTGCTGAGCAAAGACTCCAGCACAGTGCGGCTAAAGTTACGCCAGTTCCACTGCATAGCGCGGCTGGATAATTCCGCCATCAATAAACCCACACCTAAAGCCAACGTCATAGCCAGGTAATTGGCAAAATGGTTTTGATAAACAAAGGAGCCGCGGGCTCTGTTGCCTTCTGGCACACCAAAAAATGGCGAGGTCTCAGCGCCCTGTAAATTCAGGATAGCGCCATAACTAGCCTGAAACACACCGCTAATCACTATGACATAACAGAGCTGCTTCAAATGGCGGTCTGTGCGGAAGTAGCTGCAAATCACCCAGGCAAAGAGGCCGTAGCACAAGGTCTTGATCAAGGCTATTTCAGTCTGAATGGGGTCGACAGTACTTAACCATGAAACAGGCGACCAGAGTTGTGCGCAGAGCACTGCTATCACAGCGACAAATGGAGCTAAAGACAGTTGTTGCCATGAACCGGCAAACCATGGCGAGCGGCCACGAAACACAGAAATTAAATGCAGACTAAAAATAATAAGGATCAACAGTTCCAGAATAGCCCAGGCCCAGGGTCTGTTGCTTGCCAGCGGGATAGGACACCAAATTAAAGTAAAGCAGCATAAGGCGCGGATCAGAGAGAACAGATATTGTCGTGTAGCCATAGGGGAGCGCTTTCCATATCGCACCAATACTAAAAATGTATCAGAGTACAAAATACTAAGGGCCTTGCGGCCCTCATATTACAAACAATTGCAGTGCTTAGTTGCCTGAAGCAGTACCACCGCCACCGCCTGAACCGCCACCGAAGCCGCCGCCAGCAGGAGCGCCTACAGTACCAGTACCAGCGTCACCAGCAGTTGGACCAGCACCCGGAGCAGCTGGAACATCACCAGCAGCAGTAGCTGCAGCAACTACAGTTTGGTTTACACCAGGAGTAGCAGCAGCGATAGCTGTAATAGTATCAGCAGATACGCCAGCAGCAGCAGCAGCAGAAGCTACAGCAGCAACAGCAGAATCACCGATAGTAGCAGCAGCTTGCATAGCAGCAGCAACTAAAGCTTCTTTAGTAGCAGCATCTGGAGCAGCAGCGATTAAAGCCTGCAGTTCAGCTTCGATTGATGCAGCAGCAGCAGCTTCAGCTTCAGCTTGGCTCATGCCTTGAGCTTGCTTTTCAGCTACTAAAGTTGAGTATTGAGCAACAACAGCGTCAACTGCTGAAGTGTCTTGCGCCATTGCTGTGGCGCTGAACAATGATGCAGCTAATACGGCTGCAGCAAGGGTGTTCATTTTTTTCATATTAAACGTCCTTTTTGATTAGTTTCTAGGCGAATGCGCTAATTCTAGGTTAATGAACGGCTGTGTCAAGACAGATTTTTTCACTTGTGCATTAACCTTTTGTGGCGCGAGCAGCCAATTGCCCTGTACCGCGTTGACTCCTGCCGCAAAACAGTTGTCCATTATTTGTTCACATTCAACGTGAGGCGCCAGAACTTTAATTCCAATGCCATGGCTGATTTGGCATAAGGTCTTGATAAAGAACTGGTTATCCTGTTCGTTAAGTGCTGTCACATAAGCGCCATCAATTTTTACATAGTCAACGTTCAGACCTTGCAAATATTTGAAGGTGGTCATGCTAGAACCAAAACGCTCAATACAAATTTTGCATTTATTGCGTTTTATAACATTCATCAGTGCCTTGGTTTCGTCTGGCGCACGCAAAATTGAGTACTCAGACACCTCGAACACCAGACGAACTTTGCCAGCGAGTAATTGCAGCTCTTTATCCAGCCACTGCAAAAACGACGCTGAACTGACCGCACCCTGCGACAAATTAATCGCATAAGTGTGGCCAGGTTCACTCTGCACTTGCTGCAGAATAAAGTGAATAACCTGCTGATCCAGATGCAGCGACAAACCCTGCTGTTCAGCCATGGCATAAGTCTCTGCAGTCGACAGCTGTGAATGCAGGTAATAAAAACGCACGAAGGTTTCAATGTATTCAACAGACTTATCGGCATTAATCACAGGCTGGGCCCATAACTCAAAATGCTGATTCTGGATTAAATCTTTAATCACTGCATGCCAGGCCATCCGGCCTTCAGGTTTAATCAGCATGCTTTCGTCTTTCACCAACACTGGTAAATCAGGCTGCTGAGCGCGTTGAATAATGGCACTGTCTAAAGTAGATAGGCAGTGGTGTAAATTGTCTTCAGGTTCCACGTCCATAAAAGCCACAGAAGCAAAACCATGAGGATAAAACACACTGTCCAGCAGCTTCAGCTTGGTACTGAGCTGCTGCACTTGTTGTTCCAGTATGTCGGCACTGACCTGGCTTAAAAAGATAAAGTCACTGCCACCTAAACGGAACAGCTGGTTATCTGTCATAGCTTCCAGTGCTTCTTTAAATTCTTTTACCGCCAGCAAAATGTATTGGTCTGCGGCTTCAAAACCCTGTCGCTGGTGCACTTCAGTCAGTGAATGCAAACTCATCATGCCAATATGAAAGTGCACATCATGGGCTTTTTGTTCAGTTTTTTCAGCAGCGAAACGCTGTTCCAGCAAACGTCTGTTACCAAGGCCAGTCAGCATATCGGTGAATACTTTTACCTTCAGCTCGTCGGCTTGCAGGCTCAGTGATTTAAAACTGCGCTGAATATTAGCCACCATAGTGTTCATGGCTTTCACCACAGAACGTAAGTCGGTGGTAAAGGGCAGTTTGTCCTGCTGTAAAAAGTTCTTTTTGCCAACTTCCTGCGCCTGTAGCTCAATGCGGCGGAGCGGGCTTAACACTGCAAATACAATCAGCTGAATAAAAAGCGCGCTGAATACAGTAATAGCAGCAATGCTGTAAAAGCTTTGTTTGGCTTGTTGCCATAAGGTTTTGTAAGCAATACCAGGGTTAGACTGAATAGATAACACACCAGCAACCATCCAGCCGTTATTTACTTCGCTGCTTTGGAAAGGCGGGGACAAAGGAAACAGCTGTACAAACCATTCTGGTACTTCGTCGTACTCGATAGGGTTTTGCCGCTTAATTTTTACTTCGCCTTTGGCGGTTTTAAATTCGAGCTCAGCATAATAACCAGAATCGAAAATAGCGCTCACCATAGTTTGAGCTATCACCAGATCCGGATCGTCCATATAAGCCGACATCGACAAACCTAAGCTGGTTGCCGCGTCCTGCGCATGCGACTTCATCTGAGTGTTCAGGTAGTTTTGCGTGCTTTGCACAGAAATGTACAAGCTAAACGAAAACGTAAACAAGGCCACCAGCACTATTAATAAGTGCAGCTGCGACCGTAACGAGATACCCGGGAGTTTCCTCCACCATTTATGAGCCATAACAGTTACATTCCCTTTTCAATTCTGTTCAGCAAATCTTGCCAGTTCGAACCGCCTGTTTTGCCTTCTATTTTACGCCCCAGGCCTTGCGCTTTTGCCAGCCACAAACCTTCGGCATTAAAACCATAAATAGGCTTCAGGTCTGGCCGGCGGGTGGCAGGCTGAACTTTTTTGATCAAATTGTCCAGAACCAAAGGCACCGAATCTTCAGTCTCCATATAAATAAGCACCATATGAGGCTCATTTACCGACAAGGCTCTAACGTACATAATCCGTAACTGACTGTCCGGAACGCCCATAGCCCGCAGGGAAACATATTTTGCTATTGCATAATCTTCACAGTCGCCGGCTGCAGTGCCAAGCGATTCCACCGGGGTTGCCCAATAATCTATTTGGCCCCAATGCTTTTGATCAGACACGTAACGGATCTGATCATTAAAAAATTTATTAACCTTGTTCACCCGCACCCAGTCTGACTCAGATTTACCTTCTTCCAGTAAATCGCGCCACAACTCTACTCTTTCCAAAGCCGCATCGCCGTACTGAGAGCGTATGCCATCCAGCATTTCAGGTTTAAACACTGGCAACACATAGCTGGCATTGCTAAACACAGAGATGGAAAGAGACAGTAGTGCTACAACAGCATATTTGCGTAGCATAAACCTCCCGGCACAACCTGAAGTGCATCTGGTATTCGCATTCAATCAGGCTCCTTCCATGACATAGTACTAGATCCAAGCTGTTTTTACTGCAGCTTAAACTAAGCTTAGTGTTCACTTAACCATATTTGATTAAACAGTTGATTAAAAAGTACGCGTTAATTTGCCATTTTCTGGCTGTCTTGCCAAGCCAGCAAGCTGGTTAATTAAAACAAACAGCAGTTACAGATCTGGTGTTTTTTTATCTGGTCAGAGCATTAATGAGTGCATTAATTTAGGGCGTTGCTGCACCACTATGGCCAGCCACTTTAGGCCTGACTTAATAAAAAATTCAGAAATTTTATCAAATGTATCAAATTTATCAAATGTCATCTATCAATTTTAATGTTTTTTAGTGGCATGAACTATGCTTTGCTTTGTCAATAGACTGATCTTGTTGTATAGTGCTGCGCGTTTTTTCACTTTTCTGTCATACAGTGCAGTTAAAGTAGAAAAATAACGTTTTGTCCAGTCATGGGCTAAGCATTAAAGGCAGGGAACAGCCTTTGCTGAGTAGTTGAGCAAAAGTAGTTAGTTCATTGCAACTTTCGATTAAGTATAACTTTTTGCACAAGTGATCTACAAAAGCACTCTGCACAAGCAATCTGCATAAGTCAGAAGAGGGAATTTAGTATGCAAGCACCTAACATTCGTAAAGTTACCAGAGCCGTTATCCCTGTAGCAGGCCTCGGCACCCGCATGTTACCAGCCACTAAAGCTATTCCTAAAGAAATGCTGCCAGTGGTAGACAAACCTCTGATCCAATATGTAGTTGAAGAAGCGGCAGCGGCTGGCATTACAGAAATAGTGCTGGTAACGCACAGCAGTAAAAACTCGATCGAAAACCATTTTGACACCAGCTTCGAATTAGAAACCCAGTTAGAAAAGCGGGTAAAACGTTCATTGCTGGAAGAAGTGCGCGGTATCAACCCTAAACACGTGACTGTTATTTCAGTACGCCAGCATCAGGCGCTGGGCCTGGGCCACGCCATTTTATGTGCAGCGCCAGTAGTGGGCAAAGAGCCATTTGCTGTGTTATTACCAGACGTGTTAATAGACAAATACCGCAGTAACTTAAAACAAGACAACTTAAAAGCTATGATCAGCCGCTACGAACAAACGGGCGCCAGTCAGATCATGGTAGAACCTGTGCCAAAAGAGTTAGTCAGCAGCTACGGTATTGTCGACTTAGCGGGCCAGCCAATTGAATCAGGGCATTCAGTAAACCTGAAAGCCATGGTAGAAAAACCAGACGCAGACGACGCTCCTTCTAATATGGCTATTACAGGCCGTTATGTGTTGTCGCCTACAGTAATGGAAATTTTAAGCTTTACCCAACCTGGTGCTGGAGATGAAATTCAGCTGACCGACGCTTTAGCACAACTGCTAACAGAAGAAGCTATGGAAGCCTACCGCATCGTAGGGCGCAGCCACGACTGCGGCAGCAAACTGGGTTATTTAGAAGCCATAGTAGATTACGCCTTAAAAGACCCTAAATTGGGCGCCGACTTTGCTGCTTTGCTAAAAAAGATGATGACAGGCAGTCCACTTAGTTTGATTGCTTAATCTGATGTTGATTCGGAGTTCATTAGCCTGCATAGGCAATAAAATGGACTCCGACTTTACCACCTTGTTGCAATACACAATCAGTGATAAAAGACTTAACTTGATAGCCCTGTATCAGGCTAATTGAAGCATTCAGCTGGGTTTTGCTGTAATCGAAATTGAGTGGCGTTAAGCCCATAAGAAAATGCGGGTAATTTGGAATGTCATCTGGCGTTATAGTTCTAGTTATTGACTCTGTCGAGAGATTTAGATTTTTCGAGCGTCTGTATAAAGCATTAACTTTAAAACACAAGATCGTGTTTTTGACAATTGAGCCTATAATTCGAATAATGTGCGGCCTGAGAGGTTACGACTGCACGCTAATCTGTAAAACCTCTAATGATATAGTTCCTCGTAAGTTGGTTTTTAAAACTATAGAGTATTTAAACTGCCAGTTTGACGAATATGATTGTCACGTCTACCTGAATTCTGTCGTTGAAGCTCTTTGTAGAATGCCTAAGCCACAGAGGGTTGTTGTCTGGAACGGGCAGCATATAGTCGGTCGTGCAGTAGAGTTTTTCTGTGATACATACAAAGTCCAATCGCAATATTTAGAGCTATCTAACTTGCCTATGTCGGTGTTTAGCGATCCGATTGGTGTGAACGCCAATTCATCTGTATGCCTAAACCCGTCGATAATAGATTCTTTGCCTGACGTTAGTACTGAAGTTCACGAAATGTGGCTAGATAACTACAAAGAATACAAAAAGGGAAAAATACCCCAAGCAGTGAATGGTACTGGCAAAAAGCTTCTTAGCCTCCTAAACGCAGTGCTAAAAAAAGCATACCCTTCAGTTCTCGGAAACAAGATTTCTTTTTTAAAGAAGAAAAATAACATCGTTGTAAGCAATGTTCGAAGCATAGGTGACGAGCCGATACCGCCTGATTCAAGATACGTATTCTTACCATTACAAGTATCAGGGGATACACAAATAAAGCTACACTCTCCTGTAAATAACATACAGGCGATAAATATAGCTCTGGAGACTGCAGAGGCAAATAACGCTATTCTAGTAGTTAAAATCCACCCCGCAGAGACAGACCAGGACTTACTAAGTCAATTAGTTGACTTAAAATCGCAGAAACCTTTTATTCTTAGTTCAAAGAATACTGTAGAGCTGATTCTCAGTGCAGATACAGTTGTTACCATCAATTCAACTGTAGGACTAGAGTCGTTACTCTTAGGCAAAAAAACTGTTGTATTAGGCAGGGCATTATACAAGGACTTTGACCAGGCAAGACTCAGGAAATATATCCATCATTACTTAGTAAATGGTATTGATTACTTTTCTAAGGATGATATTGAATATGACGCAGCAGCTAAGGCAGTTGGTTTATGAATTTCAAAGATACTATCTCCTGCATAGGTGCAGACTTTAAACGTAATATATTTATCAAAAGTAAGTTTGTACTGGCCTTTTTTAGGGTTTGCCATTTTTTGTCAACAAACGGCTTTCTATTATTGCTGTTGGCTTCGCCACTCATCATTTTATACATCTTAATAGTTGAATGGATTTTATGTATTGAGATACCTGTTAAAACAAAGATAGGCAAAGGTTTTGTTATATATCATGGTTACGGTTTGGTGATTAATGGATTTTCAGTGATCGGGGAAAATGTATCGGTCCGACAGGGATGCTGCATTGGCAATAAAATTACCAGTGATGGACAAGTATCTGGTGCTCCCGTAATAGGTAACAGAGTTGAACTGGGTGTGAACTCGGTGTTACTCGGAGATATTGTAATAGCTGACGATGTAATAATTGGAGCTGGTGCAGTAGTTACTAAAAATTGCAATATCCAAGGAACATATGTAGGTGTTCCTGCGAGGCTAATAAAATGAAAAATGTTATTTATATCCTTCACCCAGGAACAGCAAACTATCCTGAGATTAAAGCCTATAGGGAGTATTTCGGCAATAGATATACTGTTTTAGATGGAACAAAACAGGATTATGAAAAGTCAGGTATTAATGGTGACTGCATCCTTTGGTGTATTATGGGGTTTTATCCAAAGCAATATAAAGCTAAGTTTGTCATTCATGATTATCGCTCGCTTTCTATTGGCAAGTTCTGTGCTGCAAAGGACCTAGTCAAGAAGCTTCTAAACTCTAAACCTGATTTGAGAATTTTTCAAAACTCAGAGATGCAACGCATTATGAGTTTTAGCGACAATATAGAGAGTTTATTACTGCCAATGGGCATACCAGACTTTATTCGCCATGTAGAAGCTCATACTAATCCTAGTTTCCATCAAAGATTTTGCTACATCGGCGAGATGTCTAAAGAGCGAAAATTTGATTTGGTTTTGAAGTCTTTTATTGAAAGTGGTTTAGATGGAAAGCTTCTCCTAGTTGGAACACCTGACTCTGAAATCTTTGAGGAATTTAAACATTCAGACAAATTCATGTTTACTGGAAAACTGCCGCAACATGAAGCTTTGAGCGCAGTAAAAGCATGTCGATTCTCTATATGCTACTTTCCCTATCATAGACCTCACAGATTTCAGACGCCAACTAAGCTTCTTGAGTATATGGCACTTGGAATGGATATAATCTGTAATGATGCTCCATCGAATATTAGTACATTGTCGTTGTTTAACTATAAAAATGCGATTATTACTGGTCGAGATATATTTCAGAGTCGAAATGAAATAGAAGGTTACACTCCTATCGAAAACGTCAATGACACTATCAGTGATTCTTTAGGGTGGGATAGCGTAATAAAGTGTTCGGGTATCGATAAATATGTCTAGTTCGATGGCTGTTTTTGACAGAACATTACTTAGTAAAAGCATGTTAATTGCTTTGTGTCTTTTGGTGTTCTCTTTTTATCCTTTTATTACTGTTCTTTTATTGTCAGCACTTCTGTCTATTTACTCAGCTAGGGAAAACGATGCTAAGTGGGTATATGGAATCTTCGTGACATGTTTTTTGCTGGTTGTAGGAGCTTACATCTCTTTGAAGACCGGTGCACCTGATGATGGAAATGATAAACTTCAATATTTACTCTATGTTGATTCTTTTAGAAATAACGGTTTTGTTGAGTTACTCTTAAATCACCCTGAAGTTGTTTCATTCGGATTGCTTTATTTGCTGTCATTCGTATCAAATGATAATCTGGTTTTTTTGATTTATTTTTTATTGGCGTTCAGTGTTTTATATAAATCGTTTGAGCGTTTTTTATACTTGTTTCCTCTTTTTATGCTTATTTTTGCCTCAACTACTTTTTTTTTGAATCTTTACGGTAATTTGATTAGGCAATCACTTGCTTTTTCTTTTTTGCTTTTTTTTGTTATCGCCGCGCAAGGCCGATTTAAATATTGCAGCTACGTGTTAGCTGTTTTCTCACATTTTTCTACATTGGTATTTTTTCCGATTGTTTTTGCAATGAAAAGAGAAGGTATACTTTCACTTAAGTTTTCGCTTGCGTTGTTGTGTTCTGCTTTTTTGTTGTCTCCTTTGATAACGCAGGTTTTTATAGCATTCGCGGATTCGTCTATAGACATTGTTTCAAATAAGAGTGATATTTATACTGAATGGGATTATTCTTCTAGCGTTTCTCCAATCAGAGTGTTTTTACTAACGGTCATTATTTTAGTGTTTTCTAGATATATACCTAATGCCTACTCAATGAAACGAAATGTTGAACTGAGTATGTTGTATGTTCGGTTATACAACGTTCTGATTGTTATGGCTGCTGTGTTATTTCTATTTTTATCTTTAGACAAGGTCTTCGAGCGTTTGTTTTTTAATTACTACATAATCTGGATGGTTTTTGTAGTCTGTTGTATGTTTGTTTTTCTCAAAATAAATATGCGAGTTATTTGTTTCTGTCTATTGTCGTTTGTGCTGATGTTTTTGGTTGGTTTGCGCTTTGTGAATGCGGACTGGTTTTATGAAAATAACGCTAGTGCAATTCTATTTGACAACATATTTGAGGTGTATTTTGGTGTATTCCAATAAAAAAATAATAATGCATGTCGTTGAGTCTACTGCTACAGGCACATTGTCCATGCTCAGTATGTTAGCTAATAACCAGGCGGAGATAGGTCATAATGTCGTCGTAGTATACTCGCGGCGTGAAGAAACACCTTTAGATCTGAGTCAATACTTCCATCCAGCTGTATCTATAATAAATATACAAATGACTGGTTTCAAGGCGAAGCTACTTAGCTTTCTAAGGTTAAGGAAAGTTATAAAAAGTAATAAACCTCACTGTTTATTTCTTCACTCTTCATTTGCTGGATTTATCGGTCGGTTTGCAGCTCTCGGGATTAAATTAAGTTGCTTCTATATTCCACACTGTATCTCTTTTATGCGAAAGGATATATCTACTTATAAAAAAAGTGTTTTTGTTTTATTGGAACGAATAGCATCCGTAAAATCAAGCTTATACATAGCGTGCTCAGACAGTGAGAAGAGAAATATAAACAAATATCTTCCGAGAGTTGATGTCGTAACAGTTGAAAACGCGGTAGATGTTCATAAATGGATTACGACGTCTCAATGGACGGACAGAGCATTAAATGTTGTTACTGTTGGCCAGATAAGATATCAGAAAGATCCTATGAGGTTCGCAAGTATTGCTAAAGCAGTTTTGAGCCAAACGAGCGACTTAAAGTTTATCTGGATCGGGGATGGTGAAGAAGAACTAAAAGCGAATCTTATAGAAGCAGGAGTAATAGTTACAGGTTGGAAAAAGTCAGACGAAGTTAAAGAGCTCTTGTCTAAATCGAAATATTATTTATCTACTTCCTTGTGGGAGGGTATGCCTGTTTCACCTATTGAGGCCATGATATCCGGGTGTCTCGTTGTTCTATCTGATTGCGATGGAAACGTTGATGTTGTCCATCATGGTGAAACAGGAATGGTGTTTCATGATGCTGAATCTGGGGTGCGACTTTTGCTCAACGCCATAAACGACCAGGCCACTAGTCAAAGATTAGCCAACAAAGGCTCGGAACAATCAAAAAATAAATATTCGGCTAAACGATATTTGGAACAGATGGAATCACTAATTGGAGGGAGAGCATGAAAACTGCCATTATTTTCGGCGGCTCTGGTTTTATCGGAAGCCACTTTAGCCAGTATTTATTGGACAGGAATATTGTAGATAATATTTTAGTCGCAGATATTGTTCCGCTTGATGTTGAACGAACTACGCAGAAATATAGGCGTTATGTTCAAGACGGTAAAATTGCTTTTGAGTTGTGTGATGTAAGGAATGCTATTCATCTTTCAGCAATTGATAAGAATGTTTCTTTAGTATGCAACTTTGCTGCGGTTCACAGAGAGCCGGGACACTTGCCATATGAATACTATGAAACTAACCTTCTGGGCGCAAAAAATGTGTGTGAGTGGTCAGAACGCCACAACGTCAAAGATATTATTTTTACGAGTAGTATTGCACCCTATGGGCCTTCTGAAGAAGTACGGACTGAATTATCTCTTCCTGTGCCAGAAACCGCCTATGGATCGTCCAAGCTAACCTCTGAGTACATTCATCGAACTTGGCAAGCTCTCGATAGGCACAACAGGCGCTTAGTCATAGTACGACCCGGTGTTGTTTTCGGAGCTGGTGAACGAGGAAACGTTACCAGACTTGTTCAGGCAACGATCAATAGATATTTTGTCTACATGGCAAATAAAGAAACACGAAAAGCCGGTACTTATGTAAAAGAGCTTTGTAATGCAATGTTTTGGGTGCTTGAACAGAAAGTAAAGGATGAACCAGTTTTATTCAATATGAGTATGAACCCTGGTCCTACAATTCAGGAGTATGTCCAGGTTGTTTGCGAAGTGGAGGGGATTTCACGTTTTGTTCCTAACATCCCATATTTTGTGATACTTACCTTATCCAGAATTATTGCTGCTGTTTTTGGTGTCTTTGGCAAAGCAACTTCTATTAATCCTGTAAGAATGAAAAAACTCGTTCGCTCTAATAATATTATCCCCAAATTTCTAGTCGATGAAGGTTATGAATACCAGTACTCTCTCAAATCTGCGATGGAAGATTGGAAGCGTGATAAACCATCTGATTGGTTAAAAGAGGAGAACTAAAGTGGCTGAATTTATTAAAGAAGCTGTTCGTGTTTTCGAAATAGAAGCTAGCGCTATTTTAGGATTAATCGACAAATTAGATTCTTCTTTTGATGAAGCGCTACAGACTATTTTAAATACAACTGGTCGGGTTATTGTATGCGGTATGGGCAAATCTGGCCTTATTGGCAGAAAAATTGTAGCTACGCTCGCTAGTACAGGTACTCCATCGTTTTTTATGCATCCAGGCGAGGCATATCATGGAGACCTTGGTATGGTTTCTTCTCAGGATATTTTTATAGCAATTTCTAACTCTGGTGAGACTGAAGAGGTTATAAAATTAATACCTTTTCTTAAAGGTAATAAAAATATTCTAATCTCTTTAACAGGCAATCCAAATTCTACTTTAGCAAAGTCTTCAAATTATCATTTAAATGTAGGTGTTGAGAAAGAGGCTTGTCCACTGCAATTGGCTCCCAGTTCTTCAACTACTGCGGCTTTAGCTATGGGCGATGCTATTGCAATTTCTCTTATGACGGCCAGAAAATTTCAACCGGAGAATTTTGCGAGGTTCCACCCAGGTGGGTCACTAGGACGGCGTTTGTTACTAAAAGTTGAAGATGAGATGGTGTTTAAAGACCTTCCGTTCATTTTGCCAGATGCTTCTATTATGGAAGTTATTTCAGTTATTAGTAATGGTCGTCTCGGTATGGCTATTGTTCAAGGTGAAAAGCCTAGCATCATTACTGACGGTGATCTGCGTAGAGCTCTTGAACGATACGAACAAGGTATTTTCGCAAAAAAAGCTGGCGAATTAATGACAACAAACCCTGTTACAGTGGTTAGGGGGACTCGAGTTGAAGATGCTCTTAAGCTGATGGACAGCAAGCGTATTAGCTCTCTAATCGTATTGGACAATGGAGCTGTAGCTGGCGTTTTCCGAAAATGATGCAAAAGATGATTTTTCAGTCAATGTTGTCTGCAGTGTTAAAGGTTGCTGCGGCTTTCGTTTCTTTTGCCCTTACTTATATAGTTGCAAGAGAGTTAAATATTTTAGATGCAGGATATTTTTTGTTCTGCTTCGCTCTTGTTTCTATATTTTCTATGTTATTTCGACTGGGACTAAATGACATAATTTTGCGAGTTTTTGGTGCGAATGGACTGTCAGGATACGCGAATGATGTTTTGAGCAAGTCTATTCAGTGGATTTTTATATCATCGTTGTTGTTTTCATTTATCGTCTTTACTTTTTCTGATTTTATTTCTGCTACTGTATTTTCTAAGGCGGGTATGAAAGATTCGCTAATCTGGATGATGTTTTCTGTTCCACCAATTTGCCTGTATTCAATTTTAGGGATGGCTTTTCAGGGTATTCATCGCGTTACCCCGGCTACGTTGTTTCAGACTTTGTTTCACTACTCACTTTTTCTTATTGTGCTGTATGTTTATTTGAGCACCGGTGATTTTATTGAAGCTAATTCCAGTTTATTTGCTAAGATTTTTTTTATAACCTCGCTTATTACGCTTCTTGCTTCGTGGTTGTGGTGGTTCAGAAACCCTCAAGCTCGTTTTGGCATTCAACCATTGTTAGACAAAGACTTGTGGACTAGTAGTTCTAATTTATGGAGTGCCACGATAATGTCATTAGCAGTTCAATGGGCCGCAGTGCTTATCGCGGGTATTTATCTAGAAAGTGAAGACTTAGCCTTACTTACAACAGCACAAAGAACTTCAATCCTTGTTAGTTTCGTATTGCTTGTTATAGGCCCTGTTGTCGCCCCTCGAATTGCTCGATATTGGTCAGAAAAGAAAATGGCAGAGATACAAAGACTGTCGATTTTATCCACTAGAGCCATGATATTTTTAGTACTTCCGTTGGCTCTAGTTATGATTTTTTGGTCAAAGTCAATAATGGCTTTATTCGGCGATGATTTTTCCCAAGCCAGTTATTTACTAGCGATTATGGTGCTCGGTCAGTTGGTCAACGTATCTACAGGCGTTGTTGGTTATTTGTTGAATATGACGGGACATGAAGTTGATTACCGCATAGTTTCTTTGTTTGCAGGTATGTTTTCAATTTTAATCTCGTTTATTTTTACCTGGCAGTGGGGTGCTATTGGAGCGGCTTCTGCTATCGCTATAGGACTTTCTGTTCAGAATATTGGTGCCATGTACATGGTTAAAAAGCGACTTGGTTTTTGGACAATTGGTTAATCTTAAAATAAGGAATGAGTTATGAGATTCTCGAATGAAGAAGGTTTTGTTCTGATTGGTGGTCTTAACGTGTTGGAAGACTTAGATCTAGCGTTGAGAACTTGTGAAAAGTTTGTTCAAGTATCACAAAAATACAATGTTCCCTACGTTTTCAAAGCATCTTTTGATAAAGCTAATAGATCTTCTATTGATTCTTATCGTGGGGTTGGATTGGACCTTGGTTTAGAGATTTTCTCTAAGGTGAAGCAAGAGTTTGGCGTAGACTTAATTACTGATGTTCACGAAATATCGCAAGTAAAGCCAGTTTCCGAAGTTGTTGATATTTTACAGATACCAGCTTTCTTAGCTAGACAGACAGATCTTGTTGTCGAGGTTGCTAAGCATGCAAAATATATAAACATTAAAAAACCCCAGTTCATCAGCCCTAGTCAGATTGTAAATATTGTAAGCAAATGCAAAAAAGCTGGGAATGAAAATATTTTGCTCTGCGAGAGAGGCGCTTGTTTTGGTTATGACAATCTAGTTGTTGATATGTTGGGCTTTGGTGTGATGAAAAATGCGACAAATAATTTGCCCATTATCTTCGATGTTACTCATAGCTTACAGCAACGAGATCCTAACGGAGATGCTTCTGGTGGACGACGCAAACAGATTTTTGATTTAGCGAAAGCCGGTATGGCCGTAGGCTTAGCCGGTATTTTTGTTGAGGCGCACCCTGATCCTGATAGAGCTAAATGTGATGGTCCAAGCGCACTTCCATTAGATTTACTGGATGTGTTTGTTCAACAAATTAAGCAGATTGATGAATTGGTTAAGTCTCAGCCTAAAATCATAGTGAATTGAGATTGGTGCCATGACTATTAAATATGTGATACCTGCTAGATTGAGTTCGCAACGATTGCCGAGAAAGCCTCTGTTGTTGATCGCCGGAAAACCAATGATTTGTCATGTTTTTGACAGAATTATTGAGTCGGGTGTTGATGCTTCGAATGTTTTTGTTGCTACAGATGACCAAGAAGTCGTTGATGCTATATCTGGTTTTGGTCTGAATGTTGTGTTGACATCTGTTGACCACCAAAGTGGCACTGATCGTATTTATGAAGTTAGCCAGAAGTTAAACTGGAGTGATGATCAGGTAATAATAAATGTTCAAGGTGATGAACCGCTGATACCCATTCAGCTATTGGCAGAGTTTAAAGAGTTTGTAAGCATATCCAAATCTCCTGTTAATACCGTGTGCACTAAGCTGTCTTCTCAAGAAGATTTTTTGAGTAGAAATGTAGTTAAAGTTGTTTTGAGTGATTTAGGCAATGCGCTTTATTTTTCTCGCGCAAATATTCCCTGCGATAGAGAGGACCCAACGTCTTATCGGTTTGCAAGGAAACACATCGGTATTTACTCTTATACCGTCAATTCTTTGCGAGACTTTATAAAAAAACAGTCTTCGGAATTGGAGTTAATAGAAAAGTTGGAACAATTAAGGTTTTTGTCAAATGAAGTCTCGATTGGTGTTCTCGAGTATTCTGGAGTCGTTACACGTGGTGTCGATACCGCGGAAGACTACTTATTTGTCAAAACAATTATCGAGGGCTAGATGTCATAACCATTTCTAAATACTAATGGCTCTGTCCCATATCTGCTATTTGATGTGTTGGATACAGTCTAGTTGTTCGAACTAGCGAGGCTTAAATTCATGTTATAGGCGCTCACTGTCTGCTGAATACTTGGATGGAGTTAAGGAGACTGCGGGTTTATACACTATGGCCCGCATTGTTCGGGTCAATCTAACAGCTTGCAGTGCTCCACCCGTGTATTCTCTGTCAAGTACATGCCGGATATTGGTTTAGAACGATAGGCGACCATAAAGGTAGCCCGATAGTAATTCGAATGTATCTCTACACAGTGAAGGGGCGGGCTTCATCCCGCCCGCATAGCACAACTTAGAAATCGTAAATATAGAATCAGCAAAACCAGGAGTCACCATGCTTAATACAACGGACGTTATAGCCAATAGCGGTATTGCTTTTGGCACCAGTGGCGCTCGCGGTTTAGTCACGCAATTTTCTACTGAAGTTTGTGCTGCTTTTACTCACGCATTTATCGAACAAATGCGACACGCTTTTCAGTTTACCAGCATAGCCATAGGCATAGACAACAGGCCTAGCAGCAAAGCTATGGCGCAGGCTTGCGCTGTAGCAGCGCAGCACGCAGGCTTAACGCCGATATTTTATGGTGTATTACCTACTCCGGCTTTAGCTTTTGTGGCTATGCAGCAAGCTATACCTGCCATTATGGTTACAGGTAGCCATATTCCTTTTGATCGCAATGGCTTAAAGTTTTACCGGCCAGACGGTGAAATTAGCAAACAAGATGAGTTTGCTATTATTCACTCCGAAACCGAATACGAAGCTATCACAGCCCTGCAAGCTCTGAAGGTAAATACCACTGGCGCTGAAGCTTATATCCAGCGTTACACCCAGGTGTTCCCGGCAAATTTATTGGCAGGCAAACGCATAGGTATTTATCAGCACTCCAGCGCTGGCCGCGATTTATATAACCAGCTATTTAGCGCTTTAGGCGCTGAAGTTATTACGCTGGAACGTACCGACCATTTTGTGCCTATAGATACAGAAGCTGTATCAGCTGAAGATAAAGCCAAAGCTAAGTTATGGGCTGCAGAGCATCAGCTGGACGCTATTTTTTCAACAGACGGCGACGGCGACAGGCCATTATTGGCCGATGAACAAGGCAACTGGTTACGTGGCGATTTACTTTGTTTATTGGCTGCGCACTATCTGCAGCTGGAAGCCTTAGCTGTGCCTGTAAGCTGCAATACAGCGATAGAAGGCTCTGGTTACTTTAAAACTGTATTACGCACCCGTATTGGCTCGCCTTATGTGATAGCGGCCTTTGACAACCTGGCTGCTGAATTTAATAGCTATGCGGGTTTTGAAGCCAATGGTGGTTTTTTATTAGGTAGCGCAGTGGCTGTGGGCGCAGCTCAGCTGGCGGCTTTACCAACCAGAGATGCTGTATTACCTGCTTTGGCTGTATTGGCTTTGGCAGGGCAGGGCAAAGTGTCGGCTTTGCAACATAACTTACCAGCACGTTTTACTGCCAGTGATCGTATTACCAATTTTGCTACGGCAAAAAGCCAAGAGCTATTAGCGGTAGCAGCTGCAGCCCCAGATTTATTTGTAAAGCAGTTGGGTTTTTCTGGAGTTGAGATCACAAATCTCAATCAAACCGACGGTCTACGTATTAGCTTAAGCAACCAGACTATAGTGCACTTACGGCCTTCTGGTAATGCACCTGAATTACGTTGTTATGCCGAGGCTAGCAGCGAAACTGCAGCCCAGACTTTGGTGCAACAATGCTTAAGCAAACTGGTGATTTAACTTTCTTGGTGTTGCTCTGGTAGGACCTCAGTATATACTTTTAAAACAGTGATTTCTTATACCGACATCAGTAAAACCACGTTCGTCAATGGAAGGGAAGTAAATAAAGTGAGAGAGTTTGTTTACGATAATATCAAGGGAATAGGAATATTGCTCGTGGTCCTAGGCCATGTGACCATTTCACCTGTCTTTTTGCAGAAGTTGATATATGCTTTTCATATGCCAATGTTTTTTATTCTTTCTGGCTACTTGTTTAATGTTGAAAAAAAGCGGCAATTAGAATTTAAGTCGTTTGCTATATCTAGATTTAAAAGATTATACCTGCCTTCCCTTTTTATAGGGTTTTCATGCTCGATACCGTCTGTTGTTATCGGTCAAACAGATTCTTTATTAGATTTTGCGACAAGAGCATTCGGGGTTATTTACTCAATACCCGCAGCTGATTTGACATTTAACTGCACACCGATTTGGTTTTTGACATGTTTGCTTTGTGTTGAGATACTCTTCTTCTGCTTAGTAAAGTACATACAAAATAACATTTGGATTTTTGTTTTCTGCTCATTTTCTATTGGCGTCATCATATCCCAAGAGTTGTCGTTCTACTCTCCGCTTAATTCACATATAGCTCTTTCCGCTGTTTTTTTCTTCTATTTAGGAACTTTGCTTAGAAGTCGCTGCTTCATTGAAAATCACACTCCAAACGTTTCGTACATATCCTTGGCTGTAGTTGTCCTTTTGCTTGCTACTTACCTGAACCCTGTGAAAATTGATCTGTCTGCCAATAGGTTAGGTGATATCAACTTATTAATTCTTGGCACATTAAGTGGTAGCTATCTAGTATACTGCCTAGCAAAAAAGCTTGGCGATTCCTTTTTTATCGGCCTGTTGGGTAGAAATACAATTTTTATTCTCGGCTACAATTACTGGGCCTATCAAATAATCGACCACCTGTTTATTTTCTTAGACTTGCCATATAACTGGATAGTTAATTTTATTGTTCAAGTTCTAATTTTTGTGCCTGCGTCGTTAACCTTGAATAAACTTCCGTTGCTCAATAGATTAGTTCAGGGGGCTACACCGACAGTGTCAAGGAGCAAAATTAGTTGAATTATTTAAAGTTATGTTAGTCAGTAAGTCACAATCAAGCTTGGTTAGCCAACAGATTAAAACCTAGTTGGTTTATCCGCTTGAACCGAAGTCAAACGAATAGTAATCTCGGGCGTAAAAATCCAACATCTTGATAGGTTGGCTGAAAGAATTCAAAGCCAGCAGCCGGCAGTATTAGCGGGCTGTCTTTGCTGTGTATAACAAAAGTTAAGAGTCGAGGTTACATCTGCAATCAACGTTTTTTTTCGTTAGCTTGATGGGGAATTGTCACAAAAATCTTTAGCTATAAGTTTATTGGTTTCAGGCTTAAATTCGGCTTGTTTTAGCTGTAAATAAATACAAAATGGCCGCTGTAATTTATAGCCACGGCTTATTTGCAATGCCTGCTTGTAAGAGCCATAGGAATTTTTCACCATTTGTTCCAATGCCTTAAAGCTTTGGGCTTTTTGTGGGCCATTCAGTAGTGCCCAGCGGCTAGCGGATATCAATAAAGTACGATGAAACACTTCGGTTGTGTAGGGGCCATAGAGCCAGGCTTTATCCAACTGGGCTAAGGCATCGCTCACTCTGAAATTCACTATGCCCAAAAAGTAAGCATAATCGGCATAAGCATTAGGCCAGCTTGGTCTTAGCGCTATAGCTTGTTGATACAACTGGTCGTTAATGGCTATTTGCTCAGCGGTTTGAAAGCCTTTATACCAGCCCCATTCATTAATTTTGGCCTGAGTTAATAAATAATGCGGGTGATCAGAGTGGTATTTGACAGCTCTGGCTATAGCGTCAGCCGCTTCTTGCCAGTTGTGCTGCTCTAAAGTGGCAGGCTTACGTTGCCATAAGTCCAGATAATAATTGGCTTTAAAATAATAAGCGCTGGCCAGGCCTTTGTCGGCCACCAGTGTCGCTAACCAGCAGCAAGCAGCCAGCACCAGGGCTGGTAATACTTTATTAGTCCAAAGCAGCTGCTTAGCTGCTTTATTCGTCACTGCTTGCTGCTGTTCTTGTTTAAATTCTGTTTGCTGGGCGGCAAATAAGGCTTTAGTTGGCAAATAACACCTCACTAATTTGTTTTGGCATGCTAAGCACCAGCTGCTCAGCATAGTCGCTATTAACCAATTCGCTGACTTGTTCTGCAGCTTGCTTTAACTTGGGAGGCCGGCGTAATAAGTTATGGCTGTCGGTGGCCATCACATGAAATAGCTGTTGTTTTAATAACTGCACAGCAAGAGCTGTGCTGCGTTCGCCCATATCACCTAAGACTGAACTGGCGGTCAGCTGAAATAAGCAGTTTAACCGGATAAAAGGCGCTAATTTAGCCGGGTCGCTTTGCACATCTCTGTTGCGCTCAGGGTGGGCTATCATAGGCAGAATATTTTTACTAATAAGCCACTTCACCAGCTTGTCGGCACCAGCTGGTATATGGCTATGCGGAAATTCCAGCAGTAACACATTAAAGCCCTGGTACTTGCCAATAAATGGCAACATACCACGTTCGGCCCAGGTTAAAATTTCTGTCGATAACCGCACTTCAGCAGCTGCTGCCAGCTGGATCTGCAGGCCAGCTTGTTTACTGGCTGCCTGCAGTTCAAATAAACCTTGCTGAATAATGCTGTTGGTATTGTCGAAATGGCCAGGATTGATATGAGGGGTAATCACCATATGGCTAATACCTTCTTGTTCTGCTATGCGCAGCAGAGCAAGGGCCTCCTCCATATCCCTGGCACCATCGTCGATACCTGGGATTATATGGCAGTGAACATCAAACATTTTTTTCCCGTCGTCCTTGCCGCCGCAGCCGCGTTGTCTTCATTCTTTCGCCCAAACTGCATCGATTAATGCCTCCGCAGCCGCGTTGTCTGCAGTCATTCGCACAAACTACATCGGTTAATACCGTCGCAGCCGCGTTGTCTACACTCATCACTTTATATCGGCCCAATCGCATAGGTAACTATGCTCATGGGGGCTCAATCATTTGACGCCTTGCTGCAACAACAATGACTTAGGGAAAAACTAAACTCCCAAAGCTTGTTGCAGCAGATACTTAGCTAGCTCTCGTCGCTGCTGTAGTAGTGGTAGTAACCGTATTGGCCATAGTCGCCGTATGTTTGGGCTACTTTTTTCATATCCACTTTGTTTAATACCACACCGTATAAGTTGTTTTCAGCTTGCAGCAACTTCGCTATACCACTGCGTACTGCGCCCCCTCTGGTATGGTCTGCCGATACCACATACACCACAGCATCCACTTGTTTGGCAATGATTAACGGGTCGCTTACAGCTTGTACTGGTGGCGTGTCGACTATAATGCGGTCAAATCTTAATGCCAGCTCAGCTAATACTTCGCTAAATTTATCTGACGCCAACAGTTCCAGTGGGTTAGGTGGCACATTACCTGCTGCCAATAAACTAATGCCTGAAGCTTCGTCCACCAATAAGCAGTCGTCTATTTGCTCACGGCCGGCAATAATATTGGCTAAACCTGGTTGATAGGCTGGTAAACCAAAGCGTTTGGCCAGGGTAGGGCGGCGCATATCGGCGTCTATCAGCAGTACCTTTTCCATTTGGCCAAAAGCAAAAGCTATATTAGAAGCTACTGTCGACTTACCTTCACCAGGCACTGAAGAGGTGACTTCAATAGTTTTTAAGCTACGGTCCAACGCCAATAAAGTTAAGCTGGTTCTGATACTGCGTACTGACTCGGCATATTGTTTATGCTGGTCACTAAAAAAGGTATGCACAGGTAAATCGACCGTCTTTTTATGCGGAATAGAAGGAATAAAACCTAAAGAACGTTGGGCTAATAAACTTTCTATTTCCTGTGGCGATTTAATAGTGTCGTTTAATGCATCCAGCACAAAAGCCAGCAGTACACCAAAACCTAAAGTCGCAACAAAAGCTAAAATAACAATCAGCTTACGTTTTGGTGCCATAGGTTCAGTAGCTGCTACTGCTTTATCGGTAAAACGTGCTATGGCAGAGTCAAAGTCACTGGTGACTTCGGTTTCTTTTTGCCGTGATAAAAAGGTATCAAATAACTGTTTATTGGTTTCTACTTCACGCTCTAAACGCTGGTAAGTAGTTTCTTTTAAACTCACGTCCTGATACAAAGTTTTAGCTTTAGCTATTTCGGCCTCTAACGAATTGACAGTTTCCTGAATGGTTTGAGCTTCGTTTTCTATACCAGCTATTAGCTTTTTAATTTGGTTACGTAAGTTGTCCTGCACTGCTGTCAGTTCGCTTTGTGCTGCTAAGAGTTTAGGGTGTTTGACACCATAGACCTTAGAAAGCTCAGAAACACGGCGTTCTGTTAATACTTGCTGGGCTTTTACGTCCTGCACGCCTTTATGGGCTGTAATCTCAGGCAAGCTTTCTAAGCGCTCAATTTTATCAGTGCCATATTGTTTAATGACCCGCATAAAACCATCGACCTGGGCTTTACGGGAGCGAGCTTCGGTTAAAGCTTCAGATAAACGTTCCAGCTCTTTAGCGCCTAAACCACGTACACCTTCTACGTCTATTAAGCCTTCTTTTTCACGGTAAGCTTGCAGGCGGGCTTCAGAGTCGTCCAGTTGGGCTCTTAATTCACCTAAACGGCCACCTAACCAACTGGCCGCTTTTTGTGTAATACCTAATTTGGCCTCTAACTGGCTTTCAATATAAGCGTCCCCTATTGCATTAGCTACATCAGCAGCCAGCTGCGGGCTGTAAGTTTTAAAACTAATATCAACCAGTTGGGTTTTGCGAATAGGGCTGATAGTTAATCGACTTTGGAACTCAGTAATTAAATCTTCGCGTGCTTTATGGGCCAATTCAGCTTCAGTTAATGCACTTTCTGTAGTGGGTAAAAATGGCAACAAATCCCGTAAACGCGCCATTAAACTGGGTTTGACTTCAAAGTCAGGGTGATTAGTTAAATCCATTTTATCTACTACGGTTTGGGCAATAGAACGGGATTTTAAAATTTCAAACTGGGTTAAATAGTATTCCTGCTGGCTGGAATTCATGCCATACACTTCTTCAATAGAAATAGCTTTGGCTTGCTGCGATTCTATTAATAAAGTGGCGGTGGCCGAATATTGAGAGCGGATATTTAATACCACTAATACAGTAATTAAGGTGACTAAAATAGCCAAACCAAAAATACGCCATTTATGGATATTAATAACACTAAAGTATTTACGTAAATCTATTGTTTCCTGCTGTGGTGCAGGATTCACCATTAAATCCGTTACTGCCATAATTAAAAGAATCTCTGTTCTATGGTAATGGTGTCGCCTGCACTGACTTTTGAACTCAGATCAGCATTTAAGGCCTGACTTTTATTGCCTTCGCGATAAATTAATATTTTTTCTTTAGAGGCGCGTTCAGTTAAACCACCAGCCAAAGCTATGGCCTGATTCACTGTCATACCGGGTTTATAAGGGTAACCGCCTGCTTGTTTAACTTCACCATTTATAAAAAATGGTCTGTATTCCACCATGCCAACAAATACATTAGGCTCAACAAAATAGTCACCTTTAAGGCCGGTATAAATACGGTTTTCCAGCTGCTTAATAGTTAAACCTTTGGCCATAATTTCGCCAAGAAAAGGGTAGTTAATTTTGCCGCTGTCGGTCAGCTGAGTTTCTATTTTTAACTCTTCTTCGCCATACACCTGAATAATAATTTTGTCGCCAGGCCCTAATAAATAACCAGTGTCATCCTGGGCTTTCGCCAGGGAAGACCAACTGATACAAAGGGCAACAAGCAGCACTACGAGTTGTTGCATGAGGTTTAGCCTACAGTTTGTTAATACTATAAATACGTGCTTAAAACGACTGACCTAAAACTGCAAAAGCGCAGCTGCATTGTTATGCAGCTGCGCCAGTAGATTAAGTACAGAAAATCTTATAACGAAATATCAAAACTCACGCCCGTGATATTACGATCAAACTCTATACCTTGCACAGAAGAGGTTTTATCTGTCACTGTGGTAAAGAAGCTAACGTCAACAAAACGACGGAAAGCATATTTAACGCTGGCCGTGTACGAATCGTTTTCGTCTTTACGTACTATACCTACATAGTCTTCTTCCATTCTGTTATACGACAGATTGGTTTGTACTGTTTGGCTCCAGTTATGGCTCCAGCCTGCTACATAAGTAGTTTCTTTAATGTAATCGCCGCCTTGCAGCGGGTCTTTGGCTTTACGGCCCGTGCCTACGTTAAATACGCTATAAGATAAAGGTGACCAGTTAGCGTTAACAGTCCAGGCTACACCGCTGAAATCATCACGGCCATTGTCGTCAAAGTTCTTTTTCTGGTAACCAATTTTAGCTTCACCCGCAGTTAAAGCGCTGATTTGCCACTCGGCACCTGCTTTAACGTTAGTGTCTTTGCTGTCACGTGGTGATGTAGGGTCTACAAAGTCGTAACTTGTATCTTCAACACTGCTTTCCAATACAGCAGATACACCACTTAACGTATCGTAGTAGAAGTTAACGCCACCTAACAGCGAGTCGTAGTCACGGAACTGAGTAACAGCACGTTGGTTCATATACTCTTTGTTAAAGTATTTAGTACCAACACGGACACGGGCAGGTGCAGCTTTAGCGCCGTATTCGTAATAACCAGATAGAGTTTGGCTATTTAAGCGGGTAGGCTCGTCCTGGCCTGCACCCGCACCTTCACTAATACCAGTACCTCTGTCTTCATGGCCCCAAACTAAGTCAGCTTTGGCATTAAATTTGCCTTGTTCCGACAGCTGGGTGTCAAACAGAGCACCCAGAAATGAGTCGGTGAAATTGTCATCACTGCTGTCAAAATAAGTGCCGTTTGCTACAGCTGCAGTGAGTTCAGTTTTACTAACGCCATCGTCCAATACTGCTTTGATTGAAGGCTGTACTGTCATAATCCAGCTGTCGATTTCATTAGCACTGGTGCTGGCCACGTTGTCGTCATACTTTAAACCTGTAGTCAGTAAAGGCGTAATATCAAAACCTGACGAGGTTTGAATAGACTGAGGATCAACAGCTAACACCTGAGTGCTGGCACATGCTAATGCCACCATAACAGCTAACTTGGATTTCATAAAGTTTCCCTTTTAGTAAACGTTTTTTCCTGTAAAGCCACGGAAAAAGGTTAAAAATACAATTTTGGTGTCCCACCAGAGTGACCAGTTTTTGATATACGTCAGGTCGTACTCTATGCGTTTTTCCATTTTTTCTAACGAATCAGTTTCGCCACGCCAGCCGTTAATTTGAGCCCAGCCGGTAATACCTGGTTTCACTTTGTGCCGCAGCATATAAAAGGCTACCAGTTTTCTGTACTGCTCATTGTGCGCTACCGCATGTGGGCGCGGGCCAACAACGGACATGTCGCCAAATAATACGTTAATAAACTGCGGCAATTCGTCGAGCGAAGTGCGGCGCAAAACAGCACCTAATGGAGTAACCCTGGCATCGTTTTTAGTGGCCTGAACTACTGTATTGCCATTGTCCTGCACTGTCATGCTACGGAACTTATAGACCTTGATTGGTTTGCCGTCCAGCCCGTACCGATCTTGCTTAAAGAACACTGGGCCGCGGCTTGTGCTCTTAATAGCTACAGCTATACCCAACATAGGAATAGCCAATAAAACCAGAGCTATAGCACTTACCACTATGTCAAAAGAGCGTTTTAACCAGTCGCGTGCGCCGTAGTAGGGTGACTCGAATACGCTTAGGGTTTCAACACTGCCTATGTTGCCTAATCTGGCATGCATCAGGTTGTACAGCAGTAGGTCTGGCACTATGTGCACGTCTACTGTGGTGTCACCTAAACGCTGAATAATTTCGGAGATACGCTTATCGGCCGACAAAGGCAAAGTGATATACAGCTTATCGAATTCGCCGTTGCGGGCTGCTTCAACACACTCATCAATTTTGCCGTCCAGCATGCTGGTGCATTCAGCTAAACGTTCTGGCAGGCGGTCGTCGTACATGCCGCTGAAAACCAGGCCAAGCTCAGGTTTGCTGGCGATTTCCTGCATTAATCTTTTGGCATTGGCAGTGCAACCAATAATGGCGACTTTTCTGGTGCTGATACCTTTTTTGTGCAGGGTATTTTTAACAATACGACCTGCAATACGCCACATAGAGGCAAAGCAAAAAGCAAAACAAAACCAACCGACGCAGACTATGCGCGAATAGCTGGCAGTGCTTTTTAAGCTAAAGGTGATCAACAGCATAACGCTGAAAGCCAAAAACAGGCATAAGCCGACAAAGAAGATGTTATGGGTGAAAGACCCAACGCGCCACGAGCGATACAGCTGCACTGATTCTGCTGCGTATAAGTACACAGCCATCACAGTGAAGTACAACATTACGTAGCCCGTAGTCACCACCTGACCATAAAGTTTTAGGCTTATGTACAGCGCAACGCCTATGGCTATTATGTCAAAAAGTCTATTTAGGAAGCTGGAGCTATTATCGCCAGCTTTAAAACTAGTGTGTGTGTTCATAGTTACGTCCTGTTAACTAAGGGGCGCAAGAATATTGCCGCTCAGATTTTACACAGCAAAAAAACTAAAACAATGAAAAAATTTGCTTTAATTTTTTCACTCACCTGGGACTCTAGCCACTTTTTGTGACAAAGTCCTTACACAGGTATAACGAGATTTTTGGCATATTCAATTAGATGAATTTTATTAAACTATTATCGGTTTTGCAATTATTGCAGTTTTTATAGGCGAATTTATTTGTTTTTCAGCTTTTTTTGGTTGATTCATAACGGTTTTTTTCATTTTCCTGTTTTGTGTAAACTGCTGCTTTTTTGAGTTTTGCTTCTGCTATAGATAAAAATTTACCATCTATAGACTGCTGAAAAAGCACTCGTTTTGCTTTGCGAAAGCCCAAAATCAGTCAGAAAAAATTTTAAAAAAGCCAGAAATTTATTTTCAAAAAAATTTGCTCCCTCAACAGAAAAACTCCAATTTTCTCGGTGTTAGGTACTGAAAGGCCGGGTATTCTACTGTAAAAATGGGGCCAGATCACAAAAGTTATGTGTAACTAATGTGTTCTGATCCCGTTTTGATGATGTTTTAACTATGTTTTAATTACAGCGTGGCGGCCTTCATGCTGCTGACGAAGTCGAATAACTGCTGTTTGAGTTGCTCTGGTTGCGCCTGATTTTTTTCAATAATCTGCACTATGGCTGAACCCGAAATGGCACCAGCTGCACCACTTTCAATAGCGGCTTTGACATGCATTGGTTTGGAGATACCAAAACCCAAAAGCGTAGGAGCTGCATTGTATTCTTTTAACTGATTAATCAGAGTGCTTGCTGGCATAGTGGCCTGAGTTTCAGTGCCTGTTACGCCGGCTCTACTCAGTAAATAGGTGTAACCACGGCCATAAGAGGCCAGCTCACGTAAGCTGTCGTCTGTAATGTTTGGCGGCGCGATAAAAATAGGCGCTATGTCGTGCTTCAGCGCTGCGTTTCTGAATAGTCTGCTTTCGTGTAAAGGCACATCGGCGATCAAAATAGAATCTACTCCTGCTTGCTGCGCTTGTTGGTAGAAGGCATCTATGCCTTTGGCCATCACCAGGTTGCTGTACAGCAATAAGCCAATAGGAATGTCTTTGTTGTACTGGCGAATACGGCTAATCAATTCAAAACACTGAACTGGAGTGACACCTGCGGCCAAAGCGCGGATATTGGCGTTTTGGATCACTGGGCCGTCTGCTATTGGATCGGAGAAGGGGATACCCAGCTCCAGCGCATCTGCGCCTGCGTCTATTAAGGTTTTGATAATGTCAAAAGACAACTCAATACCAGGGTCACCCATAGTGACGAATGGCACAAAAGCGCCTTGTTTGGCTGCGGCAAGGCGGCTGAATAACTGCTGATAACGTTCCATAAAAATCTCCTTAGCTGCGCTCTGCCATGTTGTTTGGTTTGATATGGGCTTCGCCAATAATTGAGTAGACGTGGTTTAAGTCTTTGTCACCACGGCCTGATAAGTTCACTAACAGCACCAGTGGCTCTGTTGCTGCATCTGCCATTTTTAACGCATGAGCTAAAGCATGTGAGCTTTCCAGTGCCGGGATAATACCTTCGGATTTGGCCAGATGCTGGAAAGCAGCTAAAGCTTCGTCGTCGTTAATAGCCACGTATTCAGCGCGGCCTATGCTTTGCAGATAAGTATGTTGTGGACCAACGGCCGGATAATCTAAACCTGCAGAGACAGAATAAGACTCTTCAATCTGACCTTCTTTGGTTTGCATAATGGCTGTGTAAGCGCCGTGCAGAATACCAAAGCTGCCTGTGCTCAAGGCTGCGCCATGCTGATGGGTTTCGATGCCCATACCACCTGGCTCAATACCAATTAAGCGCACGCCTTCTTCTTTGATGAAATCGGCAAACATACCAATAGCGTTAGAACCGCCACCGACACAAGCCAGCACTGCGTCTGGTAATTTACCTTCGGCTTGAAGAATTTGTTGTTTGGCTTCTTCACCAATCATTTTCTGGAATTCGCGCACTATAGTAGGGAATGGGTGCGGACCAGCTGCTGTACCTAATAAATAGTGGCTGGTGGCGTAACTGCCTGACCAGTCGCGCATGGCTTCGTTGACCGCATCTTTTAAGGTGCCAGAGCCTGCAGTGACAGGGATCACTGTGGCGCCCATCAGTTTCATCCGGAATACGTTTGGCTGCTGACGGTCGATATCTTTAGCGCCCATATAAATTTTGCAGTTCAGGCCCAACAAGGCACAAGCCAGGGCTGTTGCTACACCGTGCTGACCAGCTCCTGTTTCGGCAATAATGTCTTTTTTGCCCATACGTTTAGCGAGTAAAGCCTGACCCAGCACCTGGTTTGTTTTGTGCGCGCCGCCGTGCAATAAGTCTTCACGTTTTAAGTAAATTTTTGCCAGTGGGTTAGACGTCAGGTTACGGCATAAAGTTAAAGGCGTAGGGCGGCCAGCGTAGTCTTTCAGCAGCGCCTGAAATTCGGCGATAAAAGCCGGATCCTGCTGCGCGTCGACAAAAGCCTGTTCCAGTTGCACTAAAGCCGGGACCAGCAATTCAGGCACAAACATGCCACCAAAATCGCCAAAGTAAGGGTTTAAATTTAATTTAGTCATGACTGAATTCTCTGATGTTCACAAAAGCGTGTTGAATTTTGCCCGCATCTTTAATGCCGGGAGCGGATTCGAGGCCCGAATTAAGATCGACGGCCAGTACCTGATGTTTAAGCGCTGCAACGACGTTGTCCGGATTTAAGCCTCCGGCCAGCATCACTTTTTTATTCAGCAGTTGTTCGTCCAATAATTGCCAATCAAACTGCAGGCCTGTGCCACCGGCCTGAGTGGGGTGATAAGCGTCAAGCAAATAACGATCGGCGTGGCGGCTGAGTTGTGGCAGCTTGTCCTTGACGCGATAGGCTTTCCAAATCTCTGTATTTTTTGGCAATAAAGGCCGCAAATTTTGTAAATACGAGTCGGACTCTTCGCCATGCAACTGCACAGCGGCCAGCTGTAAACTTAGGGCTGTTGCCGCCACAGTTTCTACTGTTTCGTCGACAAATACACCGACATAATTCAGTTGTAGCGCGCCTTGTTGCACAGCTTTGGCTTGCTCTAAGCTAACAAAACGTGGTGATTTTGGATAAAAAATTAAACCACCAAAATAAGCGCCATTGGCATAAGCTGCTGCGCTGTCTTCGGCTCGGGTTAAACCACAGACCTTGTTTTCACCACGGATCAGTGAGCGACAAGCGTTCTCTAAATCCGGTTGTGCCATTAAAGAGCTGCCCACTAAGTAGGCGTCTGCCACTTTAGCCAGCTGCCTGACTTGCTGCGAGCTGTAAATGCCGGATTCGGATACGACAGTAATACCTTCTGGGATCAAACGCGCCAGACGGAAACTGGTTTCTAAGTTGGTATCTAAGGTGCGTAAGTCACGGTTATTGATACCAATCAGCTCTGCACCTAAAGCTACAGCACGCAGAGTTTCTGCTTCGTTGCTGACTTCGGTCAGTACCGTCAGGTTTAAGCTTTTGGCGACTTGCGACAGTTCCAGGTATTCCAGATCGTTCAGCACAGACAACATCAACAGCACAGCGTCGCTGCCTTGCAGGCGACCGAGGTAAATCTGGTAGGCGTCGATAATGAAGTCTTTATGCAGCAGCGGCTGATTGACCTTGGCGCGCACTTTGGCCAGATAGTCGTAACTGCCCTGGAAAAACTTCTCGTCGGTCAGCACTGAAATACAGTCGGCGTACTGGCCATAAGCTGCACAAATTTCTTCTAAATCAAAAGGGCTACGGATTAAGCCTTTTGAAGGTGAAGCCTTTTTGCATTCCAGAATAAAACTCGGGCCTTTTTGCTGCAGTGCTTTTAGAAAATTACGCTGGCTGGGTTGCACCAGTTCGCGAAACTGCGCCAGCGGCAGCTGTTGCTTGCGCTCTGCCACTTCCAGTTTTTTGTGATCGATAATAGTGGTTAACACATTAGCCATGACTAAGTTCCCTTAACTGCGTCAATGTCGAAAAAGCCTGTCCTGAAGCTAAATGCTGCAGCACAGATTGCGTAAGTTGTTTTAAATCAGCACCCTGGCTGTTTTTGCCAGAAATATGCAGCATGGCCGCTACGTTGGCCGCTACCGCCTGATTGTGGGCTGGTTTGCCAGTGCCCTGTAAAATTGCCAGTGTTGCTGCAGCGTTTTCGGCCGGGCTGCCGCCTGTTAATTCACTCAGACTGATGTGTGGTAAACCAAAATCAGCAGGAGTGAGTTCAAAGTGTTCTATAGCGCCTTTGCTTGTGACAGCACTGACCTTGGTGACACCATGTAAAGCTATTTCGTCACAGCCACTACCATGCACTACCCAGGCGGCTTTTACGCCCAGTTGTTGCAGTGCTTGCGCCATCACTGGGGTTAACGCCGGATCATAAACGCCAAGCAGCTGATAATCAGGTTTAGCCGGGTTAATCAGCGGCCCCAATAAGTTAAAAATGGTGCGGCTTTTTAAGGCTGTACGCACCGGCATCGCATGCTTAATGCCCGCATGATACAAAGGGGCAAATAAGAAGCTGCTATTGCTTTGGCTTAAGGCGTTAGCTGCAGCTTGCGGACTCATTTGGATATTGATACCTAGTTGTTCCAGCAAGTCGGCCGAACCGGACTGAGAGGATACGCTTCTGTTGCCATGTTTGGCCACTGGCAAACCCATACTGGCTGCAACTAGAGCTGCAGTGCTGGAAATATTAATGGTATTGGAGCCATCACCGCCTGTACCGCAGCAGTCTATGGTACCGACAACAGCAGCTGGGAATTCGGTAGCGGCAGCGCGCATTGCAGCGGCAGCTCCGGCAATTTCTTCCGCTGTTTCGCCACGCATTTTCAGCGCCACCAAAAGTGCAGTCAGCAATACTGGCTCCACTTCACCTTTGACTACAGCGCTGAAAAAGCTGTGACTTTGCTCAAAGGATAAGGCTTCGCCTTTTAAGCTTTTTTGCACCAGTTCTAAAATGGAAAGGCTCATGCTGTGGCTCCCTGGGCGGCGGAACTTGTCATTAAATAATCCAGACTTTGTTTTAGCAAAGGTTTGCCTAGAGTGGTCAGGATAGATTCAGGGTGGAATTGATAGCCCAAAGCTTTGTGTTCTTCATGCACTATGGCCATAGGGATATGCTGATAGGCAGCTATGACTTGCAGCGCGTCCGGCACTTGGGTTGCCATTAAAGAGTGATAACGGGCCACAGGAAATTGTTTAGGTAAAGCGCCAAACACTGGGTGATTGCTCAGTTCAATAATGGAGGTTTTACCATGTACGGTTTCACCAGCACGACCGACCACACCACCATAATGTTCGACCAGCGCCTGATGACCTAAACAAATGCCGAGCATAGGAAATTTGCCTGCACAAAGCGAAATCAGTTCGGGCATAGAACCCGCTTCTGCTGGCGCTCCAGGGCCTGGTGATAACAGCAACACTACAGGCTGTTGTTCCTGCTGCATTTTTTCAAAGATATAAGCAGCGGGCACAGTATTGCGGTACAGCTTTAAGCTAAAACCTAATTGGGCGACTTCGTCGACCAGGTTGTAGCTAAAGGAATCTAAATTATCCAGAAGGTACACAACGCTCATGCGGATACTCCTTGTTGAACAGCCTGGCCTGCAGATTGAATAGCGTTAATCACAGCCTGAGCTTTGCTGCGGGTTTCGTCGGCTTCGGCTTGCGCGACACTGTCGTACACCACACCAGCGCCGGCCTGAATATAAGCTGTGCCGTTTTGCACATAAGCCGAGCGAATCACAATGCAGCTGTCAAAGTCGCCATTGCCAGCTAAATAACCTACAGCGCCACCATAACTGCCACGGCGTTTTTTCTCGACACCACGAATAAGCTCCGCTGCCCGTACTTTAGGTGCGCCCACTAAGGTGCCCATATTCATACAAGCCTGATAGGCATGCAAAGCGTCCAGTTCTGGTTTTAAAGTACCGACGACACGGGAGACTAAATGCATGACATAAGAGTAACGGTCGACTTTCAGCAGTTCTTTGACATAACGACTTCCAGGTACGCTGATACGGGCTACGTCGTTACGGGCTAAATCGACCAACATTAAATGTTCGGCTTTTTCTTTTTCGTCCTGGCGCAGTTCCAGTTCGATGCGGCTGTCGAGGTCGCGATCTATAGTGCCATTTGCAGCAAAACCACGGCGGCGGGTGCCTGCTATAGGATAAATTTCTACTTGTGCTGTGCTGGCTTCATATTTCAGTGCTGATTCTGGCGATGCGCCGAACAGGCTGAAGTTTCTGTCTTGCAGGTAAAACATATAAGGGCTGGGATTTTGTTGTTTCAGTTTAGCGTAGGCTGCTTGCGGGTCGGGGCAGGGCAGGCTGAAACAACGGGACGGCACCACCTGGAATACATCACCAGCTACTATATTTTGCTTCAGCATTTCGACCTGAGCGACAAAGTCGGCGTCGCTGATATCTACTTTAACTTCAGTTTTGACGGCCGGCTCCGCTGCTGCTGCTGTTGTTATATCTGCTGCTTGCTGCAATAGCTGCTGCAACTCTGACAGGCGCTGGCCTATGACAAAATACTGCTGCTGAGCTTGAGCGCCACAAAATACATTACCAATCAGACGGCTGTTTCCGGCCTGATGATCCACCACTAACAAAGTTTCAGCCAGATAAAACAGGTAGTCAGGGCACTGGTTTTCAGCGCTCGCTACTTGAGGTAAATCTTCGACCATGGCGACTAAGTCGTAACCTATTACACCACCTAAAAAGATGGCTAAAGGCTCGTCACTGTTGTTCTGCAGCTGTTGTTGCAGCAAGCGTAATACAGTTAAGGAGTTTGGCAGCAATAAGCGGCTTTCTTCATCCAGCAGCGGGTCGGCTTTGGCAAACTGCACCTGCAGCAGGCTGGATGACAGCTCGAGCTCTGCTTTGCCTTGCAGCAAAGACGCCAGATAAGGCAGCAGGGTTTTACCGTTGTCGGTTAAGGCTTCGATACGGACCTGCAGTGCGTTGCACTCAATACGCAAAGCTGCATCAATGAGCATCAGGCTTTTTAAGCTGTTTTTGCTGTCAATTTCAGCCGATTCCAGTAACAAGGCCATTTGACCCTGACTGGTTAAAGCTCTGAAACTTTGCAGCGGATCAGGCTGAATACTCAGGGTTTGACTAAAGCTGGCCACTTGTCCTGTGGTGGTGGTAATTTGTTGTAAATTCATCGCTCATCCTAAATTCTTCGTATAAAAATCGTCAGAAACTACTTTTTACTACCCTAAGCGTTGGCCCAAATAAAAAGCCCGCTTTAAGCGGGCTTTTTGGCTGTATTCGGACAATAGTTGTCCGGCCCGCTAAACAGGAAATCGCCACCAGTGCCAACGTGTTACTTGAGAATTCATCATGGTTTTTCCTGTATTTAAATTTTTATCAGCTCTAAAAAACAAAAGGCCCGCATCTTTCGAAACGGGCCTGGTTTTATAGCGAATACAACGCCTCCACACGCCCGTTAAGGAGTATGCCACCACCACACTTTGATGTTGTTGAGTTGCGCTTGCATTAGCCATCTATCCTGCTATGTATGAATTGGCTCTATAAAACCCTGAATTGCTAAAAGCGTCAAGCCAAATTTTTAAATAATGTAAAAAACTTAGAAATTTAACCGCCTTTCTGCTCTGCTTGTTCCCGATATTGGCTAGGAGTTACCCCTTCCAGTCGTTTAAAAAAAGTATTAAACACAGATTTGCTGTTAAAACCTACGGCGTAATAAATGTCGGTAATGGTTTTAGCTTCAGGGCCTTTTTCGGCCAGCAGTTTCTTCGCTGCTTTGATCCTGTGGCTGTTTACATACTCATAAAAATTCAGCTGATAGGCTTGTTTGATGCTGAGCGACACTTTTTTTGCCGGATAACCAGCGGCTTCAGCCAGCTTGTCGAGTGTGATGTCCGGATGGGCGTAAAACTTCTGCTGCAGCATCAGTTGTTCCAGCTTTTGCACGATTTGAGGTTCTGACAAAGGACTTTGTTCTTCTCTGGCTTCAAACAAAGGCTTTTCGCTGACAGGTTCGACGCCGGAAAAGGTGGTAAAACGCAAAAAGATCAGGATATTCAGCGCGATGAAATTCAGGTAATAACTGGATAAGCCCACCACGTTTAACAGTTCTAAGTTGAAGTTGTTGGTGAACAGGCCATAAAGTTTGATGCAGTGCAGGGCGCTGTCCCAACCAAAAATCACCAGAAATGACAACAGCATCAGTTTAAGCCAGGCCACGTCTGAGGTTTTCAGATCGGCCTGTTCATGCCGCAATTGCTTGCGGTAATTCCACACCAGCAAGAAACAGCAAATGACATAACCGACCCGGACAAAACGCCCCATAGCTTCAAAGTACAAATGGGGTGATGAGTAAGCGATATGCTGACTTTCGATCAGATTGAGCCGGGTTGCATGGTCCAGCGAGTAAAAATTCCACAGCATATGCAGGGCGTAAAGCAGCAAAGGTGTCAGATGCCACAGATGTTTAGGTTGCAGCCGCACATCTTTATACAGCAGAGCACGAACAAAAAAGTACAGCAAAGGGCCGTCTAAAAAGTAGGCATAACTGAACAGGAAAAAGATATTTGGTGAGATATCAAGCAGCCAGATGCGGAATAATTTGCCCCAGAATGTCAGTTCGTGCAGCGGTATTAAAAAATGGCAAAACAAAAAGGCGGCCAATAGCCAGTTACTTAACGACGAACGTGGCGACGAAGCAGCCAGCAATAAGGCTAACAACAGAGATTCGAAAGCCGTGACCACCATCAGTAGGTCATGGAAGTTAAAAAGAATGGTATCCATAGAGGGTGTCGTCAGCTTTTGTCTTTGTTTTCGTTATTGTTTTGCACATCTTCGGTGCAAGCTGATCTTTACTATGCCTTTGTCATTCCCGATCAGCAAGAACTTTGTATCCCCGCCCCAAAGTCGAAACAGTAAGCCCAAAACCACGGGCGACCATAAAGGTCGCCCCTACAATAATCCGGGTCTATGGGAAGCAATGGTCGATAGGATTTTATCCCGCCCGTTGATTTGAAAAACAAATACCAGAATGGGAATTGGATAAATACCATAACCAGATTGTAGGGGCGGGGTTTATCCCCGCCCGTTGATTTGAAAACCCAATACCAGGACGGGAATTGGATAAATACCATAACCAGATTGTAGGGGCGGGGTTTATCCCGTCCGTTGGTTTCAAAACCCAATACCAGAACGGGTATTGGTTAAATACCATAACCAGATTGTAGGGGCGGGGTTTATCCCCCCGTTGATTTCAAGGCCAAATACCAGGATGGGAATTGGTTAAATACCATAACCAGATTTTAGGGGCGGGGTTTATCGCCGCCCGTTGATTTCAGAACCAAATACCAGAACGGGAATTGGATAAATACCATAACCAGATTATAGGGGCGGGTTTTATCGCCGCCCGTTGATTTCAAGGCCAAATATCAGGACGGGAATTGGATAAATACCATCAGTGGTATCGGATTAAAAATACGGGCGACCATGAAGGTCGCCCCTACAAATCTGGATTTATAAATTGATTATTTTCAATCACTTATGCGTTCTGCGCCAGGTTCGACTTTATTCGAACCTGAATAAGTGAAATTTTTTAACGCGTTCGACCTGTTTCAAACGACAAGTTAGAGGGCTTGGGTTAGGGTCAAGCTGGCAAAACAACAAATATACCCGTCGTCCTTGAAGCTGCAGCTTTGTTGACTGCGCCATATCGCCCCAGTCGCATAGCTTAACTATGTTCCTAGGGACTCAATGGCTTGTCGCCTCCCTGCAACTTCAAATTACTTGGGTATAAAAGAATAAAGACGGTATCAACAGGGGAAGGAAGACATCCAAATGAAAAAAACTAAGTTAGGCAGTGCTATTCAGCAAATTTTAGGTTTGGCCGTGGGGGCTTCGTTATTGCCTTCTGCTGCTATGGCGCAACAGGCAGATGCTGATGCACAAGCTAAACAAAAAGCTGATGACAAAATTGAAGTGATTTCCGTGATGGGTATTCGTCGCAGTATGGAAACCACTATTGATATTAAAAAGAATGAAAGCTCTATTGTTGAAGCTGTATCAGCTGAAGACATAGGTAAGTTACCTGATCAAAGTATTGCTGAGTCTTTAACCCGTTTGCCTGGTTTGGCTGGGCAAAGGGTGAATGGCCGGGTGCAAGTGATCTCTATCCGTGGTTTGGCGCCTGACTTTTCTACCACCACTTTAAATGGTCGTCAGCAAGCCAGTGCTGGTGATAACAGGGCTGTGGAATACGACCAGTATCCTTCTGAACTGATTAATGGCGCTGTGGTGTACAAAACTTCTGATCTGTCGATTGCAGGTATGGGCCTGTCAGGCACAGTAGATATGCGTACTATCCGGCCTTTAGCTCACGGCGAGCAAACTGTGATGCTGAACCTGCGGGGTGAAAAAAGCTCTTTTGATCAAATGCATCCTGAAGTTTCAGCCAAAGGCTGGCGTGGCAGTGTGTCTTACATAGACCAGTTTGCCGATGACACTATAGGTGTGGCTGTGGGTTTTGCGCATATGGACACGCCAACTCAGGTGAAGCATTACAAAGCCTGGGAATGGAATAAGGTCGACAATGCGCTGGCTGGCACAGAAAATGATGACGCTTTGGGCTTGCTGGGTCAGGAAGTGACAGCTGTAGCCCGCAGTCAGGTGCGGGATGGTGTGATGGCTGTGTTTGAATTTAAGCCAAATGACCAGCTGCACAGCACAGTAGATACTTATTATTCGAAGTTTGAACAAGACGAAGTGATGCGCGGTGCCATGTGGTTTACCAACCCGGCCACAGGCGATGGTATGCAGTTTCAAAACCCGACTTTTACTGAGTTTGGTGGCACTAAAGTAGTGAAAAGTGGCACTGCCACTAACTTACGTCCTGTGCTGCGTAACGACAACAACACCCGCGAAGATGAATTAAAAGCCATAGGCTGGAACACCAGCTACAACCTGGACCGCTGGACTTTAGAGCTGGATTTATCCTACTCAGGCTCGGAGCGTGACGAGCAGGTATTGGAAACTTATGCCGGTATCAAAAATGGCGGTTTTGATTCAATAGCTTTTGATCTGAAGCCTCAGGGCTTCGCAACTTATACTCCATCTACTGATTACACTGATGTTAATCAGGTGCAGTTAAGCGATCCTGCGCCTTGGGGCGGTTGGGGGCACGACGGTTCTATCCGTTTCCCTCATGTTAAAGAGCAGATCCGCGAAGCCGAAGCCAGCGCTCGTTATGATTTAACAGATACAGCTTTAGGTAATGGCTTTAGCTCTATCGATTTTGGTCTGAACTTCACCAAGCGCACCAAAGATAAAGTGGTGGATGATAACGACCTGTTTTTAAAGAACGGCAGAGCTGCTGTTACTATTGATCCTGCTTTGCTGGTGCAGCCTACCTCGCTGGCTTTTGCCGGTATTCCTGGCGTGATTTCATACGATATTTTGCCCACAGTAGCGCGCTACTACGATATGAAACCTATTTTGGACACCAACAGGTGGAATAAAGCCTGGGGCGTTGATGAAGAAGTGCTGACCAGCTATCTGCGGATGAATCTGGATACTGACCTGTTTGGCTTACCACTCAAAGGTAACTTTGGTACTCAAGTGGTGCAAACCGATCAGTTGTCCAGTGGTTATCTGGCCAGCGACTACAAGCCTTCTGATCCTGCTACTTTAGTTCAGGTGGAAACTGGTGCTTCTTATACAGACGTGCTGCCTGCTATTAACCTGAGTCTGGAAGTGCTGGAGGATCAGTTTGTACGTTTTGCTGCGGGTAAAACTATGGCACGGCCTCGTATGGATGAAATGCGCGCCAGTATTACCGCTGGTGTAGGTGTAGACACACTGCGCTGGAGCGGCAGCAGTGGTAACCCTGAACTGGAACCGTGGCGTGCTAAAGCTTTGGATTTAACCTACGAAGCTTATCTGGATGGCAGCACTTATATAGCTGCTGGTGCTTTTTACAAAAAGCTCGATAGCTATATCTACACCCAGAACTTCGACTTTGATTTCTCCAATGCACCTAACAATTCCAATGTGGAGCCTACCAGTCCTATCGGCAATATGAGTCGTCCAGCCAACGGTCAGGGCGGCAATATCAAAGGGTTGGAGCTGAGTATGTCGATAGATATCGGCAACTACCTGACCGTATTAGATGGTTTTGGTTTTATTGGCAGCCAGTCCTGGTCGGATTCGAGTATTCAGCCTGATGGTCCTGGTACTAAAAGTAAGTTACCTGGCTTGTCGGACAGAGTGCGTGACCTGACCTTTTATTACGAGCAAAACGGCTTTTCAGCCCGGGTGAGTCAGCGTTATCGTTCTGAGTTCAGAGGCGAAGTGGTGCAGCTGTTTGCAACACGGGGTTACACCGAAGTACTGGCTGATAAACAAGTGGATGCGCAGCTGAGTTACAGCTTTGATGACGGCAGGTTTGACGGCATGACCTTGTTGATGCAGGTCAATAACCTGACCAACTCGCCTTATACCACTCGTCTGAATACGCTGCAGGGCGGTGGTAGTTACTTCCCTGAAGTCTATGAAGAATACGGCCGGCAGTTCCTGCTCGGTGTCAGTTATAAGCTGTAGTAGAAGGACACACAATGCTTGAACCTATTCAGACCATTGTGATTGTCGGAGGCGGCTCATCCGGTTGGATGAGCGCGGCCTTACTGGCAAAACTGACAGGGCAACGTTACACCATTAAGCTGGTTGAATCTGAGCAAATTGGCACTGTAGGGGTGGGCGAAGCCACTATTCCTGCCATTAAGTTGTACAACCATTTATGTGGCATAGATGAGCAGGAGTTTATTCGCGAGACTGGCGCTACCTTTAAGCTAGGTATTGAGTTTGTGAACTGGGGGCAAAAGGGCGATAGCTATTTTCATGCCTTTGGCGCTTTAGGCCGGCAATGGGAGTGGCTGAGCTTTTATCAGTACTGGCTGAAGTTAAAGCAGCAAGGGCTGGCATTGCCTTTTGAACACTACTGCATTGCCAGTCAGATGGCGCAGCAGCACAAGTTTATGCCTGCAGATCCAACTAAGCCTAAATCACCTGTCAGTGAAATTGCCTACGCCTATCATTTTGACGCCAGTTTATACGCGGCTTATCTGCGAAAGCTGAGTGAGCAGCGTGGTGTTACTCGCCACGAAGGCATGATTCAGCATGTGGAGCGCGATGCAATCAGCGGTCATATCCGGCATCTGGTGTTGGAAGACGGCAGGCAGATTGCAGGTGATTTGTTTATCGACTGCTCTGGACTACGCGCTTTACTGATTGGCCAAACTATGGGCGTGGGTTATGACGACTGGAGTCAGTGGTTACCCAACGACAGTGCCTGGGCCGCGCCTTCTGCTGCGCTTCGGCAGTTGCCACCTTATACCAGAGCCAGTGCTCATGAATTTGGCTGGCAATGGCGTATTCCGCTGCAGCATCGCACCGGTAACGGGTTAGTGTTTAGCTCGGCTTATGCCTCTGATGATGTGGCGCAACAGCGTTTATTGCAAGGTATTGAACAGCAGAGCGCTGAGCCACGGCTGATCCGCTTTACCACAGGCAAACGCAAACAGATGTGGGTGGGCAACTGTGTGGCTATTGGCCTGTCCAGTGGTTTTCTTGAACCGCTGGAATCGACCAGCTTGCATCTGGTGCAAACCGCTATTACCCGTTTGGTGAATTTATTTCCAGACCGCAGTTTTGCTCAGGCCAACACTGATCATTACAACCTGCTGGCTGCTCAGGAAATGGAACAAATCCGCGATTTTATTATTGCGCATTACAAAGTGACAGAAAGGGACGACAGCGAGTACTGGCGCTATTTAAAGCAGATGACTGTGCCGGATTCGCTGCAGCAAAAGCTGGATATTTTTCAGGCTTATGGCCGGGTGCACAGGGTGGCCGACGAGCTATTTCGCGAAGACAGCTGGGTGCAAGTGTTGTTAGGGCAGCGTCTGATGCCCCAGCGTTATGACCCTATGGTGGACAATAAAACTCTGGCTCAGATCGGCGATTTTGCCGCATCGACTGCAGGAGTGATCACAGCTTGTGTGGATAAAATGCCAACGCATGCAGAATTTTTAGCCGGTTTGGCCGCGCATTAACTGAGGTTTTTTATGGGATCTATAAAAAAGCAGCTAGAGCTTTTGGCTCTGGCCTGGGTGTTTCTTTTGCCTTTTACTGCAAAAGCAGCCAGTGAAAGCTATTTATCCACTGCGGATAAAAAGCAGTTGCTCAGCACTGAAACGCGCTTATGGCAACAGCCGCAAAACAAAGCTTTGCCTGTATTGCAGCTGGACACAACCAGGCAGTTTCAGCAGATGGATGGTTTTGGTTATACCCTGACAGGTGGCAGTGCTATGCATCTGATGGGGTTAAGTGCAGAGCGGCGCCAGCAGCTGCTGCAAGAGTTATTTAGTGCAAAAGGATTGGCCGTCAGTTATTTGCGCTTAAGCATTGGCGCTTCAGACTTAGACCCAGCACCTTTTAGTTACAACGATTTACCTGCAGGAGAGCAGGATCCAGAGCTGAAGCAGTTTTCAATCAAAGCAGATGAGAAATACCTGATCCCAGTGCTCAAACAAATACTGGCCATTAATCCGAAGATTAAACTGCTGGGCAGCCCCTGGTCGCCTCCGGCCTGGATGAAAAGCAACAATTCCACAGTTGGTGGCGAGTTGCTGGAACAGCATTTTGGCAGCTACGCCCTGTATTTCGTCAAGTATATTCAGGCGATGCAGCAGCATGGCATTCAGCTTGACGCTGTGACTATTCAAAATGAACCTCTGCATCCTGGCAATAACCCAAGTTTGCTGATGCACGCCTGGGATCAGGCCAGTTTTATTAAAAATCACCTCGGGCCTGCTTTTGCCAGAGCTAAGCTTGCGACCAAAATTATTATTTATGATCACAATACGGATCATGTGGAATACCCTATTGCAGTGCTGAATGACAAAGAGGCCAAGGCTTTTATTGATGGCTCCGCCTTTCATTTATACAACGGCAGTATCAGCGAGCTGGACAAGCTAAAGCAGGCGCATCCGGATAAAAACATCTACTTTACTGAGCAGTGGGTTGGGGCTGGTTCTGATTTTGGTGGTTCGCTGATGTGGCATACAGAGCATCTGATCATTGGTGCCCCAAGGCATTGGGCGCGTAATGTGCTGCAATGGAATTTAAGCTCGGACGCTAAACTGCAACCCCACACTCAGGGTGGCTGCAGTATGTGTTTGGGGGCTTTGACTATCGAAGGCCAGCAAGTGCAGCCTAATGTGGCCTATTACATTATCGCCCACGCCAGCAAAATAGTGCCGCCTGGTTCAGTTCGTATCGCGTCCGAGTCGACTCTGGACATCCATCATGTGGCATACCAACGACCTGATGGCCGTTATGCGCTGATTATTCAAAACCCTGCCGCAGAAACTAAAGCTTTTAATCTTGAGCTTAAAGGTGCTTTACAGCCTTATTCGCTGCAGCTGCCTGGCCGCTCAGTGTTGAGTCTGGTGATATAGCAGTGCTTATCCTCTTTAGCTCTGGGCTGGAGTGCCAGAGCTGAAGGGCCAGCGTCTTTCTGGTCGCGACTGGCTTTCTGTGGCACAATGACGGCCACTTTGTCAGGTAGCCTGTTATGAAAATTGATTTACACAGCCACACGTATTGCTCAGATGGCGTTTTAAGTCCAACCGAATTGGTTGAGCGTGCCGTTAGCAAAGGCGTGGATGTGCTCGCCATTACCGATCACGACACCATAGCGGGTTTGGCTGAAGCCCAATCTGCGATAGCTGACAAAAACTTAGCTTTAACTTTGATCCCCGGTGTAGAAATTTCTACCAGCTGGTATGAGTTTGAAATTCATATAGTAGGGTTGCAGATCAATACCCAATGTCCGGTGTTTTTACAGCATTTAGCCTCGCAGCAACAGCGCAGGGTAGAGCGTGCTGAAGAAATGGCGCGTCGCTTAGAAAAAAACAAAATACCGGACGTGCTGGAAAATGTATTAAAAATTGCCAATGGCGCAGCGTTAACCCGCACTCACTTTGCCCGTTATCTGGTGCAGATTGGCAAAGCCAGCTCGATGAATACCGTATTTAAAAAGTATTTAAGCCGCGGCAACACTGGCTATGTGCCCAATAACTGGGTGCCTATGCAAGAGGCTGTGCAGTGGATTTTAGCCGCTGGTGGTATTCCTGTGCTGGCGCATCCTTTGAAGTACAAACTGAATGGCCGTTGGCTAACCCGTTTGGCCGATGAGTTTTCGGCTGCAGGTGGTAAAGCTATGGAAGTGGCTTCCGCTCAAATGACGCCAGTGCAAAAACGTCAGGTGTGGATGCTCTGCCAGAAATTTGGTTTAACCGCCTCCGCCGGTTCTGATTTTCATCAGGAAACGCCATGGAATGAGCTGGGCAGACAATTGTATTTTAGCGATGATGTCATTCCTGTATGGCAGGACTGGCTATTGCCAGAACTTAAGCCAGTTGAGCTTTCGTCTTGATTTTTAACAAATTTATTGCTATTGCTTTATCACTCGCCTAGGGAATAAGAAGAGTTTATGAGCCAGTTTTTTTATGTTCACCCTGACAATCCACAGCAACGTTTAATTAAACAGGCTGTGCATATTATCAAACAAGGTGGGGTAGTGATTTACCCTACAGATTCAGGTTATGCACTGGGTTGTCATATAGGTGACAAGGCTGCTATGGAGCGGATCCAGCAAATTCGCCAGATCAGCTCTGAACACCACTTCACCCTAATGTGCCGCGATTTATCTGAGTTGTCTGTCTATGCCAAAGTGGAAAACACAGCCTTTAGGTTGATTAAAAACCATACGCCCGGTGCTTACACTTTTATTTTAAAAGGCACCAAAGAAGTACCTAAGCGTTTGCTCAATGAAAAGAAAAAGACCGTAGGTTTGCGTATTCCGGAAAATAAAGTAGCGCTGGCTTTGCTGGAAGAGCTGGGTGAGCCTTTGATGTCGAGCTCTTTGGTATTACCAGGCAATGACTTTGCTGAGTCTGATCCGGAAGAGATGCGCGACCAGCTGGAACGTCAGGTTGATGTAATACTGCACGGCGGTATCATTGCAGAAAACCATACCACAGTTATTGATTTGTCTGATGATTTTCCTGTTCTGGTGCGACAGGGAGCAGGCGATAGCAGTGCTTTCATTTAAGCCCTTCGTACTTGAAGCTGCAGCTTTGTTGATGGGATGCACAGTGCATGTCTGAGCCAGTAGCCGACAGCTTTGCCAGCCTGACGATACAACAGCCTTTACCGCTGGCTTTTGTTCGCGGTGAGGCTGTGCTGGATAAGCCGGAAGATTTGTATATTCCGCCTGAAGCCCTGTCGGTATTGCTGGAGAGTTTTGAAGGCCCGCTCGATTTTCTTTTGTATTTAATTCGCCGTCACCGCTTTGATATTGTCGATTTGCCTATCAATGAAATTACCCTGCAGTATATGGAATACATTGATTTAATGCAGGATATGAACTTCGAACTGGCGGCAGAGTATTTACTAATGGCCGCTATGTTGGCGGAGATTAAGTCGCGCTTATTGCTGCCTCAGCATGATCATAAGTCGGATGAAGAAGTGGATCCCCGTGCTGATTTAGTGCGGCGGTTGCAGGAATACGAAATTATCCGCAAAGCGGCTACTGATATGGATTTGTTACCACGTCAGGAGCGGGATTATTTCCCGGCCAAAGCCGGCTTGGATGATAACTTTGAGCCTTATGTGATTTTGCCCGAAGTGTCGTTGCAGGAAATTTTGCTGGCACTGAAAGATATCGCCAAAAGAGCCAAAGATTTTCAGCATCACCAGATTAAAAAAGAGCATTTATCTACCCGTGAGCGCATGAGTAAAATTCTGGAGTTGCTGCGTGGGCGCACAGACTACCTTGAGTTTGCCGAATGTTTTGAATTGGCCGAAGGCAGGCAGGGTGTGGTTGTTAGCTTTTTAGCTATTTTAGAGCTGGTGAAAGAGAAGTTAATTCAGGTCATCCAGATCGAAGCTTATGGTCAGATCCACGTCAAGTTGGCATAATATGCCCTTCGTAATTGAAGCCGCAGCTTTGTTGACTTTGTATTCTCAATCTCAGTTTGATGAGGCGGGCGCGGATAAACCACGCCCCTACAGGTTGCCGTGCTGCAGCTGCGATGATTTTGGGCATAACAACCGGCGTATTTGAAGCCGCAGCGGCATTGACTTTGTATTCTCAATCTTGGTTTGATGAGGCGGGCGCGGATAAACCACGCCCCTACAGGTCGCCGCGCTGCTGCTGCGATGATTTTGGTTATTGGTTTTGATAACGGTCTGACAGATAAAAGGGAATGGAATGGCGAAAAAAATTAACGAGCAACAACTGCTGCAGTTAGTCGAAGCCGCTATTTTTGCCTCTGAAAAACCTCTGTCTTTGAATGACTTGCAAAGCACTGTGCTGGAAAGTTTTGAGTTAAGCCGTAAAAGGCTGCAACAGGCTTTAAGTCAGCTGCAACAGGATTATTTGGGCCGTGGTATTCAATTGATTGAAACAGCCTCTGGCTTTCGCTTTCAGACTCGTGCTGATTTGAGTGAATATCTGGCTTTGCTCTGGCCTGAACGTTCACCACGTTATTCCCGTGCTGTGCTGGAAACTTTGGCGCTTATTGCCTATCGTCAGCCTATCACCCGTGGTGAAATTGAAGAAGTGCGGGGCGTGACTGTCAGTAGTCAGATTATGCGAACGCTGCTCGACCGCGGTTGGGTCAAAGTAGTAGGGCATAAAGAAGTACCGGGTCGTCCTGGTTTGTATGCCACGACACCGACATTTTTAGATTATTTTGGCTTAAAGGATTTAAGCGATTTACCTGCTCTGGCCGAGTTTCAGGCAACGCCGGATTTTTTTAACCCAGTCGTGATGACTGAAGAGATACATTAAATCATGAGTGAAAAACTACAGAAAGTGCTGGCGCGATCCGGTGTTGGATCCCGCCGCGAGATGGAAGAATACATCAGTGCTGGACGTGTGACTGTGGATGGTAAAGTGGCGCTGTTAGGCGACCGTATCCATGCCAACCAACAAGTGCGGGTCGATGGTCATCCGGTCAAAATTGCTGCTGAAGCGGAGCAGGTGTGCCGGGTAATTGCCTATCACAAACCTGAGGGCGAAATTTGTTCGCGCACCGACCCTGAAGGTCGTCCTACCGTATTTGACCGCCTGCCAAAAATTAAAGATTCACGCTGGATTGCTATTGGTCGTTTAGATATCAATACCAGCGGTTTACTGCTGTTCACTACAGATGGTGAGCTGGCCAACCGTTTAATGCATCCAAAGTTTGAAGTTGAACGTGAATACGCAGTGCGGGTTTTTGGTGATGTGAACGATGCGATGATCCAGAAACTGCGTACTGGTGTTGAACTGGAAGACGGTAAAGCTAACTTCAAAAAAGTGAAGTCTATGGGCGGCGAAGGTATTAACCGCTGGTTCCATGTGGTGCTGACTGAAGGTCGTAACCGCGAAGTTCGCCGTATGTGGGAATCGCAGGGTGCTGTAGTGAGCCGCTTAATTCGTATTCGTTACGGTGATTTATTATTGCCTAAACATTTACCAGCAGGCGGTTATGCCGAATACCCGTTGGAAGAGGTGAACTACCTGCGTAAGCTGGTACAGATGCAGGCAGAGACTGAAAGCTTAATGAAACCAGAAGACCGTGACGAACGTCGCCGTCGTATGGCTGGCATTAAACGTGCGGTACGTAAGCATCAAATCATGGTGCAATCAGGCGTTAAACCTGAAGTGGTGAAAGCTGAAAAAGCTGCTGCGGTTGAAAAAGCTAAAGCGAAAAAGCCAAAACAAACTCAGAAAAAACGTACCCGTATTTGATGTTTAATTAACTTTCCTTATCAAAACATCACTCCAATCTGGCTTAAGGTCAGATTTTGGGGTCAGAGCCAAAGCTCTGACCCCGCAAACTAAATTTCGCCTTAATTCATTCAGTTAGCATTAATTTAGCTGGTCGGACATCAAAATGATGTTTTCAGGCGTCTAACCTGATGAATCAATGAAACGAAACAGCCTGAGGTGAACTACGATGAATGTACTTGAGCTTAAATTAGGCATGGTCTGTCAGACCAAAAAAGGTATAGGTGTGGTTAGTTGGATTGATGCTCAGGACAGAGCTGTGTATTTGTCAGATCTGGACAATAAAGATCAGCATATAGCTGTATCTTTTGATGATTTGCAGGATGAACCTCAGTTGCATCAGAAAGGTGACATTTACTACTGATAGTTCATACCACTTGAATCGCCAAAGCCCGCTTTTATAGCGGGCTTTTTGCTTAGGCTTGAGTTGCTATACAGGTCCCGCCGGAATTGCTACTGTAGTTCGCATAATCCCTCAGAGACAAACCAATGAAAACTATAGGTTTAATAGGCGGAATGAGCTGGGAGTCCACTATTCCTTATTACCGCCAAATCAATCAGCGTATTAAACAGCAACTGGGCGGTTTGCACAGCGCCAAAATCATTTTATACAGTGTCGATTTCGCTGAAATTGAAGCGCTGCAGCGCAGCGGCGACTGGGACAAAGCCGGTGAGCTATTAGCGCACGCTGCGGTTAAGCTGCAAGCTGCTGGTGCTGATTGCCTGGTGCTTTGTACTAATACTATGCACAAAGTGGCCGCCGCCATTGAAGCAGCTGTGGCCATTCCGCTGCTGCATATTGCCGATGCAACAGCTGAAGCTATTCAAAGTGCGGGCATTAAAAAAGTCGCGTTATTGGGCACCCGTTTTACCATGGAGCAGGATTTTTACAAACAACGCGTGATAGATGGTTATGGTTTAGAGGTGCTGGTACCGGATGAAGAGGGCAAAACTCTGGTGCATCAGGTGATTTATCAGGAATTGTGTCTGGGGCTGGTGAACGACAGTTCAAGGCTGCAGTATCAACAGATCATGGCCGATTTAGTGACACAAGGTGCAGAAGCTATTATTTTAGGCTGCACTGAAATAGGCTTATTGGTGAGCGCTAAAGATAGCTCTGTGCCTTTATTTGATACCACGGCATTGCATGCGCAAAAAGCTGCAGAATGGGCTCTGCACTAGAAGGATTTGATGATGTTGTATTTATACCTTGAAGTAGATTTATCAGACGATGATGCTGATTTAGAGGAAGTTGCGCGTGACTGCGGTCATACAGTGGCGCATCCAAAGCTGGCGGACTGGGACTTAATGGGTGTCACGGACTGGCACGGTCATGCCTGTCTGGAGTTTAAGCTAGAGATGAAAGAGGCCATTGATGATACTGAGCTACATCAGTTGATCAGTGATATTCAGGTGCAGGTTTCGCATCCTGCAGTTTCTTCCAGCCGCGTGGTGTGGGTTAGGGGGTAGGCTCTGAACCGCGAGGTTTGAGTTGAATTCGATATATGGGTCAGAGCCAATGCTCTGACCCTGTTAGCTTTTAAAATCTATACGCTGGTGGATATTGTGCCATTCTTCCGGGAACTTACCCTGCAGCACATAAGAGAAAGCAATGAGCTCGGCGATGATGATGTACAGCTCTTTTGGAATATCTGTGCCCAGTTCTATCCGTTGTAGTACTTTGACCAGTTCTTCGTCTTCATGCACTAAGACACCATGTTCTCTGGCGGTGGCTATAATATCCTGCGCCAGTTCTCCATGGCCTTTGGCTACTATTTGTGGCGCATTTTTACCATCATAAGCCAAGGCTACTGCGCTGGCGTCTATGTCGAATGGATGGGGTGTTTTTGTCTGATCGTTCATCTGTATCCTTTAGACCCGAATTGCCAGCAAACTGGTGGTTTTGGGCATTAAACTGTCCGGGATCTTGCCCAACTGACAATGGGCTTCTGTGACTTCTATACCCTGAGCTTTGCATCTGTCCTTTAACAGCGGCAGGTATTTTTCTGCCAGCAGTTTCAGCATGCTGGTGTCTGTATACAACTGTAACGACAAGGACGAGCCGGATAATTTGCTGATCGCCAGCAATTGTCCCAGTGGCTTTAAATCAAACTTCATCGACAATTGCCAGGCCACAGCTTTACCTTTGCCTTTTTCCTGCTCTTCTTCCTGCTGGGTTATGGCGATTTGGCAAAAATCCGACACCTGCTGATTTTGAATGGGCAAGGTTAAGAAAATTTGTTGCAAAGGGTCTTTGCTTTGCTGCTCCAGTGTAGAAAGCTGGGCATGTTGCATCGACGAGCTTTGGCTGGATAGTTGTTTAAGCAGTTGACTGCTTTGAGTTTGATCGAGCTGAGCAACAAATTCCTTGAGCTTGTGATCTTTGTTCGGTCCTTTGTCGTTTTGCGGCAGAGTCTGGCCTAAACGCCCTAATAACAACTGAATAGCCACTGCCAGAGTACCGGCTGCGGTTTGCGGCATAGTGACGTTTTGCAGCGGGCTAAACTGCAGTAAGGCCTGCAATTGGGCTGGCAGCTGCGCCAGGCCTGATAATTTACTGGCGTCAGGCTGACTTTGCCGCACCAGTTGTAATATGGCTTTGACGGGTTCAGGTAAATCCGGCGTTTCGGCCAAATTATCCCATTCAGGACTAAGCATAGGCAAAAGTTGCCGCCACGCCTGATTCAGCACCGTAGGTTCCACTGCAATTTTGGCCACTTTAACAGCTTCGACCCCGGAGCCTGCGGCTTGACTGGGTTCTGCTTTGGCATTTTGTAGTTGCAACACTTTGGGTTGCTGCTCTATCAGTATGGTTTTTTGCTCAGGTATGGCTTTGAGTTGCAACTGCCCTTGTGGTGTTAACTGCAACTGATACTGCGGATCCGCCAGTTGTTGTTTGGTGGCTGCTGGTAAAGGCAGTTGTTTTAACTCGTTTAAACTCAGCACTGTACCGTTCGCTGCGTTGACCAGCTGCGGCAATACTAAAGGCAGAATACGCTGCTGCACTTGAGGCGGAAGCTGAATGATTTGCGCAGCAGCTGCTTGAGGACCTGCTTTTGTTGGAGTTGGTTGCTGGGGCTGAGCTGCTGAGGCCACTACAGTTGCAGCAGCTTTACTGAGTCCTGCCTGCTGTGCTTCTTTGAGCGGTATGGTGACAAGTTCGGTTTTAGTTTCTGTCTGAACGGGTCGCTCTTGGGTTTGAGTCATGACTGATTTTGGTAACACCAGACTGAGTTGACCGGCTTTTAATTGCAGTTTTGCGTCCAGCCATTGGCTGGCAGGTAAAGCCTGTAGCACTGCAGGCAAAGGCAGCTGAACTTTGTGTTGGCCAAGCTGGACTATTAATTGCTGGTCCTGACGTTGGATCTGGACCTGTACTTGCCAGTTTTTGCCTGCTTCAGAACTGGCTTGTGTCTGTAACTGAGTGCTAAGTTGTGACGATAGCTGAGTATTCAGCTGAGTAACCAGCTGCTGTAATTGAGGTTGAGTCAGTTGCACCGGCATAGGCACAGGGCCGTTTTGACTGAGTTTTAGCTGCAGCTGACCCGATAACGCCTGACTGAGTTGCACCATCAGTTGGCCCTGCAGCGCAGGTAAATTCAGTTTGGCGTCCTGAATAAGCACCAGACCGGCTGGGGTTTGCAGCTTCAGCTGGCCCATGCCGTCTTTGCCAATATTTAACAGTGCCTGATAGTTGTGTTCTTCCAGCAACACCGCAGCGGGGACAGACCCTTTGTTCAGGGTGTTTAACGCGCTATCTAGTGTGATCTGGTTCACTGGTTTTGATGTCCATTGCTAAGAATAAGGCCTTCAGCCTTTAGGTTATCGGCCATTGTGGCTTTGATCTGAAACATTAATATCTAAAGTTTCAAGGTTATAGCTCATTCGTATTCTATTGCCAATATGCTAAGATGCCGCGACTTTTTTTGGGAGTTTGCCCTTTGTCGATAATTTTGGCCGCCGAAGCATTAAGCTGTGTCCGCCAGGACAGAGTATTATTTGAAAACTTAAATTTTCAGTTAAGTGTAGGGCAAGTGCTTTATATACAAGGAAAAAACGGTGCCGGTAAAAGTTCGCTATTGCGACTGCTGGCGGGTTTGACTTTGCCTGAAGACGGTCAGATTTTATTCCACGGTAAACCTTTATCCGCCCAGCCTGAATTTTTTGCCGAACAATTACTTTTTATTGGCCACCAGAGTGGCATTCACCCTCAGCTGACAGCACTACAAAATCTGGCCTTCTGGTCGGCACTGACAGAGCAACAGATTGCTGATCCTTATCAGTTATTGGGCTCTTTAGGTTTGGCTGGTCTGGAAGATATTCCTTGTTTTATGCTCTCAGCCGGACAGCAGCGCCGGGTGTCTTTAGCACGCTTGTGGTTTACCAATAAGCCGGTGTGGATTTTGGATGAGCCTTTTACTTCGTTGGATCAGCAGCTGATCGGCAGGCTTGAACAGCATTTTTTGCACCATCTGGCTTCGGGTGGGGTCATAGTTCTGACCAGTCATCAAAGTTTGTCTGCTACTTATCCTCAGTTGCAGTGTCTGGAACTGGAGTACAGATGGTGATGTGGCATGCTCTGGTTAAACGTGAATTGCAGTTGCTGGGACGGCAAAAAGCGGATTGGTTGAATCCGCTGGTGTTCTTTTTATTGGTACTAAGCCTGTTTCCGCTTGGTATTGGCCCTGAACCCGGTATGCTAAAACAAATAGCGCCAGGTCTGGTCTGGATCGCAGCACTATTAAGTGTGTTGTTATCCGCTGAACGTTTGTTTAAAGATGACTACCGCTTTGGTGTGATTGAACAGTTAGTGGCTGGGCGTCATGGCTTGTTTAGTTATGTCACAGCAAAAATATGCTGTCACTGGTTATCCACTGGTGTGCCTTTGGTGCTGGTGTCGCCGTTAATCGCTGTGTTGTTGGGACTCGATTGGCAAAGCTGGCAGGTATTAGTAGTGACCCTGTTGCTGGGTACGCCCGTATTAAGTTTATTAAGTGTACTTGGTGCAGCTTTAACTATGGCCGCTGATAAAGGCGGTATATTGCAGGCACTGATTATTTTACCTTTATATATTCCACTGCTGATTTTTGCCAGTGGAGCTATGGAAGCCGCAGCCACTGCTTTGCCTTACACAGGTCAGTTGGCTGTATTATTAGCTTTTTTGTTATTTGCTTTAGCGCTGGTGCCTCTGGCCGTGCGTCAGGCACTACGAATGAATGTGGGGTAGTATGTTCCGTTGGTTAGATCCTTACGCCAAACCTGAAACCTTGTACCATCTGTGTGGCCGCTTGTTGCCTTATCTGATGGCGCTTGCTGTTTTTACACTTGTACTGGGCAACGTCTGGGGCCTGGCTTTTAGCCCAGCGGATTATCAGCAGGGCGACAGCTACCGCATTATTCACATTCACGTACCAGCTGCCATCTGGTCTATGGGCGCATACAGCAGCATGGCTATTGCAGCTTTTATTGGCTTAGTCTGGCAAATTCGGGTGGCACAGTGGGCTGTATTAGCGATAGCTCCAATAGGTGCAGTGTACACAGTGATAGCATTATTTACCGGAGCGGCCTGGGGCAAACCCATGTGGGGCACCTGGTGGGTTTGGGATGCGCGTTTAACCTCTGAATTAGTACTGTTGTTTTTGTATTTAGGTGTGATCGCACTGTCTGGCGCTTTTTCTGAAGCGGCCCGTGGCATTAAAGTGGCGTCTTTGCTGGCGATAGTGGGTGTGGTTAATTTACCTATTATTCACTACTCAGTGGAGTGGTGGAATACATTGCATCAGGGCGCCACTATTACCAAGTTTGCTAAGCCTTCGATAGACCCTTCAATGCTCTGGCCACTGCTGATCAGCCTGCTAGGTTTTGCTTTGCTGTTCGCTGCTTTAACTTGTTTACGTTTACGTAGTCAGATCCTGATGTTTGAGCAGCACAGACCCTGGGTCCGGCAGTTGGTGAATTCAACTCATGGCTCAACTCAAGAGGAGCAGAACTAATGGCTTTTACTTCCTGGGCAGAATTTTGGGCTATGGGCGGTTACGCGCTTTTTGTCTGGCTATCTTTTGGCACTACCTACGCATTATTGCTGGGGCTCTGGTGGTATAGCAAAAGGCAACATAAACAGATACAACAACAAATCTGCGCCAAAGCAGCGCGGGAGCAACGGGTGCGGCAACATCAGGAGAGTGAGAAGTAGATGAATCCGAGACGTCAGAAACGCTTAGTGGCCGTTGTGGCCTTTATGTTGTTGTTAGGTGGTGCCATAGGCGCCATGTTGTATGCGTTACAACAAAATATTGATTTGTTTTATACCCCAAGCCAATTGATTGAAGGCATGGGCGATGACAAGGTCAAACCTGAAATTGGCCAGCGTCTGCGTATAGGCGGCATGGTGGTGAAAGGTTCAGTACGCCGGGACCCGAATTCACTGAAAGTCAGTTTTGACCTGGTGGACACCGGCCCATTAGTCACAGTGGAATACGAAGGTATATTGCCGGATTTATTCAGGGAAGGGCAGGGCATAGTGGCGCAAGGCGTATTAGTGGATGCGAAGACTATACTGGCCTCTGAAGTACTGGCGAAACACGATGAAGAATATATGCCACCAGAAGTGGCTGAAGCGGTAAAAGGCATTAAACACGTAGCGCCAAAAAATATGCAGTCCTACGGTCAAACAAAAACCGCAGAGCCTGAAACTGAAACTCCTAAGCAGGACAAACCAGCAGGTCAGCAGCCATGATTGCAGAATATGGTCAACTGGCGCTGACTTTTGCGCTTTGTATTTCTCTGGCTTTAGCTATAGTGCCTATGTATGGCAGCTTTAAAGGTCATCAAACTGCGCTGCAGCTTGGCAATCCACTGTCTTATGCGTTATTTTTACTGACGGCTTTTTCGTTCTGGGCTTTGTCCTATGCCTTTTGGGTGAACGATTTTACCGTGGTTTATGTCGCCACCAACTCGAACTCCTTATTGCCCTGGTATTACCGCCTGACCGCAGTCTGGGGTGGGCATGAAGGCTCGATGTTGTTATGGCTGTTGACCTTGTCTGGCTGGATAGCTGCGGTAGCATTGTTTTCCCGTAGTTTACCGCTGCAGTTTCAGGGCCGGATCTTAGGTGTAATGGGTTTAGTGGCCGTTGGTTTTTATGCTTTCGTGCTGTTTATGTCCAACCCTTTTGAGCGCAGCCTGCCTTATTTCCCTGTTGATGGCCGTGACTTAAATCCACTGCTGCAAGACTTCGGCATGATTATCCATCCGCCTATGTTGTATATGGGCTATGTTGGCTTTTCTGTGTCTTTTGCCTTTGCGATAGCGGCTTTAATGGGTGGTAAATTTGATAGCACCTGGGCACGCTGGGCCAGGCCCTGGACTTTAGCGGCATGGATGTTTTTAACCCTGGGTATTATGCTCGGCAGCTGGTGGGCTTATGCTGAATTAGGCTGGGGCGGCTGGTGGTTCTGGGATCCGGTCGAAAACGCGTCCTTTATGCCCTGGCTGGTTGGTACTGCGCTTATTCACTCTTTAGCCGTGACTGAAAAACGTGGCACTTTTAAATCCTGGACTGTACTGCTGGCTATAGCCGCCTTTTCGTTAAGCCTGTTGGGTGCTTTTTTAGTGCGTTCAGGCGTGTTGGTCTCTGTGCACTCTTTTGCTGCAGACCCAAGCCGTGGCTTGTATTTGCTGGCGTTTTTACTGGTCGTGATAGGCGGTTCTTTGCTGCTGTATGCGCTTAGGATGAACTCGGTACGTAGTCAGGCCCGTTACGAATTGTTCTCCCGCGAAGTACTGCTGTGGGGCAATAACATCTTCCTGTTAACTGCTACTTTGGTGGTGCTGTTGGGGACTTTATTCCCGCTGGTGCATAAAGAGCTGGGGTTAGGTTCTATCTCTATAGGCGAGCCGTTTTTTAACCAGTTGTTTTACTACCTGGTGATCCCTTTTGCCTTGTTGTTGGGTTTAGGGCCCTGGGTGCGCTGGAAACAACAGCAAGTGCAGCCGCTGTTAAAACCTATGAGTTTAATCGCCATCGCCACCTTAATTCTGGCTTTAGGTACTTTAGCTGCGCTGCAAAGTATTCAGGCGAATTTAGCTTTGCTCGGTTTGTTATTAGGCGCCTGGGTTGGTTCGTCCGCTATTTTTGAATTGTTGCAACGACTGCAGCAGTTTGGCTCTGTCAAACAAGGCTTAACCAAGCTCAATGCCAGCCATTTTGGCATGACGCTGGCGCATATAGGTTTTGCTGTGCTGGTGATAGGCGTGGCTATGACCAAAACCTATAGCGTGGAAACACAAGTCAGGATGAAAGCCGGTGAGCAAGTGGAGCTGGCGGGTTATCAGTTTAGGCTGGTGGAAGTGTATCCGCTGAATGGCCCTAACTATAAAGGCGAAGCGGCTGAGCTGGATGTCAGCTACAAAGGCGACTATGTTACGCATTTACATGCTGAAAAACGTTTTTACACAGTGCAGCGAAGTGTGATGACCGAAGCTGCTGTGCATGCCCGTTTAAGCCGTGATTTGTATGTGGCTTTGGGCGAGTCATTAAATGATGACAGCTGGGCTTTGAGTTTATATGTGAAGCCTTTTGTGCGCTGGATTTGGTTAGGTGGTTTGCTGATGGCTTTGGGTGGCCTGATCGCTTTATGTGATAAACGCTACCGCCGTCGCACCGCTGAGCCAAAGGCGTCCACTGAGCCAAAGGAGACAGCTGATGCGTAAACTGGCGTTTTTTATCCCATTTGCACTCTTTATTGGCCTGTCGGTATTTTTGTTCAGTGGTTTGTTCTCCAACCCTATGGAGCGCGAATCTTCGGTGCTGAATCAGCCTTTGCCGGCTTTTGCTTTACCGGATTTGCAGCAGCAAGAAAAAATCTGGACGCCGGACAGTGTCAAAGGTAAGCCGTTTTTACTCAATGTCTGGGGCACCTGGTGTGTGACCTGTAACGCCGAGCTGGCCTATTTAACAGAGCTGCGTGAACAAGGTGTGATGATAGTGGGTTTGTATTATCAACAACCTGTCGATGCCGCGTTTGGCGAAGTTTTTGATTTGACAGCGCTGCAACAGGAAGTGGCGCTGAAGCTGGAGCAGCAGGGTAACCCTTATCAATGGAATATTCTGGACAAAGACCGCACGCTGATTTTTGATTTAGGAGTGACAGGGGCGCCTGAAACTTTTCTGATTGATGCCCAGGGTGTGATTCGGTTGCATCATATAGGCGATATTAATCCGCAGGTGTGGCAGCAAAAGCTGGCCGCTGCCTATCAGAGTTTGCAGGAGTAAGGCATGAACTATTTTTTGCTTAGCTTGCTGTTACTGACGGGTACTGTGCAGGCGACTCAAGCCTTGATCGAGTTTAAAAGCCCGGAGCAGCAGGCGCTGTTTAAACAGCTGACTCATGAGCTACGCTGCCCTAAGTGTCAGAACCAGAATATTGCTGACTCCAATGCCGTAGTGGCTGTGGATATGCGTAATAAGACCCTGGAGCTGGTGCAGCAGGGCCAAACCAAACAACAAGTGCTGGATTATATGAAAAGCCGTTACGGCGATTTTGTGCATTACCAGCCGCCACTGAACAAATTCACCTTGGTTTTATGGTTGCTGCCAGCCCTGATGGTGGTGGGATTAGTGGTGTTGTTGCTGCTGCGTCGCAGAGCAGAACGCAGTAGTCTGGCTGCAGAGTCTGGTGCGCCGGTGCATGGACAACTGGAACAGCAAATGGACCAACTGATTGAGCAGTACAGGAGAAAAAGCTGATGCTGATGTCGTTAAGTTTTGCCGCAGCTTTGATGCTGGTACTTATTTTAGTTTTGCTACTGTTTTTCCGCCGTAAAGGCGCAGAAGTGCAGTTAAGTCCTGTAGCGCAGTTTGAAGATAAGTTGTTGTTGTTATCTCAAGCCCGGGACAATGGCGAATTAGCAGAGCAGGATTTTGTAGTGGCTGCGACTGAGCTTAAAGCTCAGTACCTGCAGTTGCAGCAAAGTCAGCAGTCTGCTTCCAGCCCTGCCACAGGCTGGGTGCTGGCGACTTCGGCTTTCATTCTGCTGGGTACTCTGGCGCTGTATAGCCAAACCGGACATTTTACTCAATTACAAAACTGGCAAACTGCCCAGCAGCAGTTACCAGCTTATGGTGAGCGGGCGCTGTTAAATCAGGGCGAACCTTTAACAGAGCAAGAAATAGAACTCTTTGCTTTGGCACTGCGTACCAAGATCAGCAAAGAGGGTGATGATGCTGTCGCCTGGTTTGTGATTGGCCGGATCTGGTTGTCCAAAGGCATGGTAGATGATGCGATTGAAGCTTTTGAAAAGGCTCTGGCTTTAACACCAAACCGGGTGAATGTGCTGATTAGTTACAGTCAGGCGCTGTTGGTTGGCAGTGGTGAAGAAAACCTGGCCAAGGCGGCTCTGAGTTTATCCAAAGTGCTGCAGCAAGACCCTGAAAATGCCGATGCTTTGTCTATGTTGGCTATGGTAGCGGAAGAGCGGGGCGACAAAGCACAAGCCCAGCAGGCCTGGCAGTTGTTGTTGCCTAAGCTGGATAAAGCCGATCCACGTTATGCGCTGGTGCAACAGAAACTGGGACTGACTTCAACGCCGGAGCAAGCCGAAGCGCAAAATACAGCTGCTATGTCTGGGCGTCAGGTGTCTGTGCAGCTCAGTATCAGTCCGGAACTGGCAGAGAAATACAAAACCGGTACTCTGTTTGTATTCGCAAAAGCTGTGGATGGTCCTCCTTTACCTTTAGCAGTGCAAAAGCTCGCTGTGTTTAATGGCACCCAGACTATAGAACTGAGTGAAGCTCAGGCCATGCAACCAGGCTGGACTTTGGCCAACGCCGAACGTATTCAGATCAGTGCCCGTTTGTCGCTGTCAGGGCAGGTGCTAAATGATGAAAATGGACCACAAGTGCAATCTGATGTGCTGAGTTTTAGTGAGCCGAAACTCAGTCTGAGCTTAAGTTTGCAGCCTTAGTTCTGGCGCATAATTGTGGCCAAGATGTCTATTAAATAAGCAAAAGGTCATGCTCTGGCCTTTTGCTCTGTCCTTCTGTCCCTTTGCCTCTTTTCATTTGATGGCTAATAGGCTATAACACGGCAACTTTGAGAAGTCTGTCCGGTGTTTGGGCCTGCAATTTTTGGTTCGCTCCTGTCAGTCAATGACCTTCAACCATAATTACAATAAACCTACAATCTAGGATCACGTTATGAATCAACCTCCAGCTTCGGGGACTCTGTTTGGTCATCCGAAAGGACTCTTCCTGCTTTTTTCCACAGAAATGTGGGAGCGTTTTTCTTACTACGGGATGCGCGCTTTACTTATTCTGACTTTAGTCGCTGCCACTGAATCCACTAACCCTGGTTTTGGTTTGAGCAATGGCGATGCATTGTTGCTGTACGGCTACTACACAGGTCTGGTTTATGCCGCGACTTTATTTGGTGGTTTGATTGCAGACAACCTGTTAGGTCAGCGTAAATCTATTATTTTGGGTGGCACCTTAATGGCTATTGGCCAGTACACTTTGTTTGCTGCCACACCGCACAGTATGTCGCTGTTTTACGTTGGTTTAGGTTTTATTATTGCCGGTAACGGTTTATTTAAACCAAATATCTCGGCCATTGTAGGGGATTTATACCCGCAAGGTGATGCCCGTCGTGACGGTGGTTTTACCATTTTCTATATGGGTATCAACTTAGGTGCTTTTATTGCACCGTTAATCACTTCATCTTTAGGCGAAAGTGATAGTTTTGGCTGGCGTTATGGTTATTTAGCTGCAGGTATTGGTATGACCTTGTCTGTGGTGATCCAGCTGTTGTTTGCTCAAAAGTACTTAGGTGATTTAGGTAAAGTTCCTGGTCGTATTTCGTCACGTAGTGCCACTGGTACTCCAACACCACTGACCAAAGTTGAATTTGATCGCCTGCGTGTGGTGTTATTCCTGTTTATTTTTGTCACTATGTTCTGGCTGGCCTTTGAACAAGCCGGTGGTTTGATGAGCTTGTTTGCTTCTGAACATACAGACCGTATGGTGGGTACTTTTGAAGTTCCTGCTGGTTGGTTCCAGTCGTTAAACCCACTGTTTATTCTGATGTTTGCTCCTTTGTTTGCCTGGTTATGGGTCAAGCTGAATGCGATGAACAAGCAACCTGATGCACCTATTAAGATTTTATTTGGTATGTTGCTGACCTCTATCGGCTTCCTGTTCCTGATCGTTGGTGTATTTGAAATGCAGGTGAACCCTTCTGCTAAATCCAGCATGATGTGGTTAACTTTAGCTTTCTTGTTCCATACCTTAGGTGAGCTCTGTATTTCTCCTGTGGGCTTATCATTAATGACTAAGCTGGCTCCGGTGAAACTGGCTTCGCTTATTATGGGTGTCTGGTTCCTGATGCCTGCAGTTGCTCACTATCTGGCAGGTTTCGTTGGTGCTTATTCTGATACTGCTGGCGATAACCCTGCTGTGGTTGAATTTGCCGCATCCTTTGGCGTACAGGCCGCTCACGCAGGTTTACTGGTAGTCTTTGGTGGAATAGCTGTAGCACTGGTGGTGTTTGCTGCTGTGCTTTGGATGTTATCCGGTACTTTAGTACGCTGGATGCATGGTGCAGAGCGCGCACAAAGCTAAGCGCTCTTTAAGCAAGTGAAAAAGGCCTGTAATACCACAGGCTTTTTTTATATCCAAAATTTTGTGATAAAAAATCTAAGCATAACAATATGCTGATTTTACAGCTCAGTGGCTCTGCTGCTTACAAAGCGTCAACATCGCCATCTTCTGTCAGGCGGAAATACTGGCCGTCTTTGATCAGCAAGGCTTCGCTACTGCGCAGTGGAAAACTGCTCAGATAATCTTTTGGATGCCTGACATCAATAGCAAATACTTTATGGTTGTAGAGTGCCTTGACTTTGCTTTGTAAGGTATGACCGACCACTACAGCACTGGCTCCGACGGCCTTTAAACCTAGCTCAACTTCTTGTTGTGACAAATCATCCTTAAAATAGCCTCTGTACCAGGCTGGTCCAGTGGTGCTTGATCGCAAAAATGATTCTTTGCTGGCAGCTTTTGGGTTGTAATACAGAGTACGGTAGCCATCTCGTACAATCTGATTAATCTCTACGACAAAGAGCTGGTACTTCGCAATATCCGGATGTAGGCCACCATGCACAAAAGCTACACCGTTGATGATCTCCAGAACATTTTTTGACGCCAGCCAGCGACCGAGCAAAGCATTTTGATCAAACAGCTGGAATTGTTGTTTGCCAAGCATACCCGCGATGTAAAAGTATTTTTCATTGGCAGACTGGTAATTGCCCTGCAGGTTTTTAATTTCGTGGTTCCCCAGCACCAGGTGCACTGTTCCGCCGAATTGCCTAGCGGAGTGCTCCAGTTTATAAATAGCCCAAAGCACTTGAGTGGTGGATGCTCCCCGGTCAACAAAGTCTCCTACTAAGACCAAATGGCCTTTGCCAAAGATCCAATTGAATTTTTCGTCCGCTACACCGTGTGTGACTAAAAATTGTCGCAAGGCGCCAAAACCACTTTCGATGTCGGATAGTGCAATAATAGGTTCGCCATCGTTATAGACGGCCGGCGGTGTTTTAATGGTATCGAAAATATCCACAGTAAAGCTGGTTTGATCCTGCGGGAACACCACGGAAATGGCAGCGTTTTTGTCAGCTGCATTAGTGCTGTCAAGTGCAAGGCTTTCTACCAAAAAACCACTGTCATTGTCGCCCCTAATCACTTGGGCTATGGTCTGGTCCTTTTCATAAAACACATGAACTTCGCCTTCAAGCTGGTAAGCCAGTTTGTCTTCAAATACATGAGCGTCAGCGCCGATATAGAGCCCAAAGCAAACAACAGCAGTCAGTAGCAAACTAAAGGTAATACCGAAGTGCTTCAGGTTGGTCAAAACAACAGACATAACAGGCTCCTTGTGACTGGTACGTCAGATGTGCATTTTTAAAATACGACAGATTTGGCGGGTCAGATAAAGTAATCCGCTCCCTGAAAATGCAGCTGCTGGGATCAGCCATAACGCAGACAATTCGTTGGCCTGAAGATCAGTTTGGCTGAAGGAGATCACTACACTGTTACCGTGCTCTGCAATCCAGACGCCAAAGCTGGATGGGCTCACTAACTTCAGCACAGCCAGAAATATCAGAGTCAAACCAGCAGAATAGCCCAGCCAACCCACCAGGTAATACAAGCTTTTACTGACGCCTTTTTTAATTCTGGACAGTGGTTTTAATCCTTTAGGCGGTGCTACTCCAATAGTGATATGGTCTACATAACCTGCAGCCAGTTCTCTGGCTGTGCCTAAACGGCCCAGAATGGCTTCTACAGCGCCTTCCTGAGGTTCTGCTGCCAAGGAATCATAAATGTGGCTTTCTATCTCCTGAACCACCTCCTGAGCTCTGGCTTCACTGACTCTGGACAGGTAGATTTCAAGTTCAGACAGGTAGTTATGTATTAAATCGCTTCGTGCCATTGCATATTCCTTGTTAGTTATTCAAACCACTGTGTTGAAACAGAGCATTGATATCAGCAACAGACTGCAGCCATCTGGCTTTTAACGTAGTGAGTTTGCTGATGCCAAGGCTGGATAATCTGTAGTACTTACGCGGCCTTTCTTCACCTTCCTGTAGCCAGTAGCTGTCAATTAAGTCTTCGCGTTTAAGCCTATCAAGCAATGGATATAAGGTTCCGTCGGTGATCTTCATGGTCTCAAATTCGTGCAGTCTGTGCAGAATTTGCAGCCCAAACAGGGGTTGTTGATGCAGCAATGCCAGGATCGCCATTTCGACAGTACCTTTGCGAAATTGCACATCCCATTTTTGTTCTTGATAGTCCAATCACTACTCCTTTTATGTACAACAAAGTAACCTTGTACTGCATAGTTGTTTTGTAGTACATAATTTGAGCTACTGCAAGAGCTGGTGGTGTTTATTTAACCTGAACTCGGGATAATGAGTGTCGTATCCTTTGTATTTAACCCAATACATCAAATAGTTAAGCTAATTTATTGAAGTAACTTAAGTTATTACTAAGGTTCAGACTGAAGCAGCGGAGAAAAACAGCTTGGCTCAGGTCGCTCTGAGTTGGTGTGGCAGGCTTTGCAAAAAAAGGCCAGCGTCATCGGCTGGCCTTGTGGCTGTTTTACGTTACCTGTTAAGGCAGGTATTCGTCCAGATAAGCTTCGTCTTCTTCGGCTTTTTTCGGTGGATTGCCGTCGTGGATCTGGAACTCTTTACGTTGGAAATAGGCTTCTTTAATAAAAGCATAAGGGTCAACAGAGTCGTTCAGCAGTTGCTCCATCGACATCACCTGTTCACGGGCATTTAATACACCAAAAACGGCTTTGGTGATGGTCAGAGGCGTATTGAGCCAGGTGGATGGGAAATAGAGATTATCTACCACTCGTCCTGTGGTATCTCTTACTGTGGTCGAGCCCAAAGCCGGTAACATCAGATAAGGGCCATCACCTACGCCCCAGGTGGCTAAGGTTTGGTTAAAATCTTCTTCCTGATTTTTCAGATCCAGGCGTGTTGCCACATCAAACAGACCAAATAAACCTACAGTGCTGTTCAGGACAAAACGTCCCAGACTAATAGCGGCGCTTTTGGGTTTGGCCTGCAATACACCGTTGACGAAATTGGTGGGCTCGTCGAGGTTGCTGATAACGTTGGCGACACCAGTTCGGGCTGGTTTTGGCACGACTGTCATGTAACCTACTGTGACAGGGCGCAAGACATAAGCATCCAGCACGTCGTAGTTAAAATCCCAGATATCCCTGTTCACGGACTCAATAGGGTCCCTTGGATCCTGATAGTTTTTTTGTGCTTGTTGTTCGTCAGCTGCTTTTTTACTGGCGCAACCAGTGACTGTTAACAGTAACAGGCACGATACTAAAACAGGCTTCATGCGTAAGACCATAAATTTGCATCCATTGAGGGGGAAATAACACCTTGATTATTATACTGGTAAAGCGTCAGGCGGATCATCAGCTTTACTGCATAGATTTGTACTAAATAGTTGCAAAAAGTTGCATAGCGAGAAAAAAATCCGAATGCAGACAAAGCTTAGCGTAAAATTTGAGGCAGAGCGGCAGAGAGCTGATGTTGTTCAACGCTGAAGATTTCTTGTTCGATACGTAACCAGCTTTGGTTGTAGTCCCACTCAGTGCTCAATGGCAACCAGTTCATGCCGTCGAGCATACAGTTAAGATTATATAAAAACGGATCTGTACCCTGCAGCCGCTCTATGCTGAAGGTTTCACTGGCACTGCTCAATAGCGCTATACCTCCAAAAGACATAGCCCAATGTGCGAAAGCCATCAGGTCGACTGTAGCACCAGCTTTAGGTTGAAGTTCATCAGTTTCTATAGCCTTACGCAGTAACTGATCGACCATCTCGCTGATTTCTTTTTCCAGCTCTTGCTGGGCCGTAATACGGGCCGGCGAGCTTTTCTCCCGCACCCAGGGTGATTTAGCGGTCAGGACGCAGCTAAACAAGATGGGCTGCATTTTGGCTGACAATAAATAAGCCTGATGTAAAGCCAGAGCCTTTTCTCTGCTACTGCCATCAAACAAAGCCGCTTTTTTAAACAGACTGATTTCATGCCGCAAAGCGGCATTGCACAGCGCTGTGATCACATCTTCTTTGCTGGAAAAATGATTATAAATGGTACCTTTAGAGTAAGGACTTGCAGCTGTTAGTTTGTCCATCGTCAGGTTGGCATAACCCTCAGCTTCAACCAACTGCAATGCTATCTGCAGCAATTCCTGTTCACGATCCGCTATGGCTTGCTGCTTTTTACTAAACCTGTGCGCCAAAGGACAGCTGCGGCTTTCCTTGTTGGCGATGTCACATAAAAATTTCAGCATAAAAACGGCTCTGTTTTCACTAGAGCTTTAGCTTAGTGCGGGCTTGCACAAGGTGCGGTCGGCATAAGGCGAAAGTTAAAGGCCTGGTCAGCAAAGGGTAGGCGGCCAGCAATACCAAAATAGTGACGGTATTTTGCCATGAGTCCCATTGGGCTATGACTAAAAACAGCGGGATTAAAATCGCCAGTTTAAGCAAGTTTAATAAGAGTTTTTGCGGAGTAGGGACCTGCTCAGTGGCTGTGCGGATCACCTGCATCCGCTGTGCAAACTTCAGACCTGCAAGCTCAGGAATGGAATGGCTGCCAAAATACATCGAAGACTCCTTAAAAAAGACAGGCCCCGTATGAGTGAACAACAGGGCCTTATCTAACTAACCTGATTAAAACGATTGGATTTGAGCCACGACCTCAGTCAGCGACACCATCAGCTTTTCGCCAGTCAGACGGTTTTTCAGCTCTACCTTCTGCTCGTCCAGATTACGTTCACCCACTATGATGTGGTAAGGCACGCCTACCAGCTCCATATCGGCAAACATCACGCCAGGACGCTCTTTACGGTCGTCAAATAACACTTCAAAACCAGCACAAGTCAGGTCTTTATACAGCTGCTCTGCAGCTTCCTGAATACGCACTGATTTATGCATATTCATTGGCACTATAGCGACCTGGAACGGAGCTATAGCAGCTGGCCATTTAATACCATATTCGTCATGGTTTTGTTCAATAGCAGCAGCGACGATACGGGATACGCCGACACCGTAACAACCCATGGTCATGATCTGGTGTTTGCCTTCCTCGTTTAATACGCCTGCTTTCATTGCAGCAGAGTAACGGTCACCTAATTGGAAAATATGACCCACTTCAATACCACGGCGTATCACTAACTTACCTTTACCGCATGGACTTGGATCACCTTCGACCACATTTCGTAAATCAGCAACCTGGTAGGCCGTGATATCACGGTCGAAGTTCACGCCAGTGAAGTGGAAACCGTCTTTATTAGCGCCAGTGACAAAGTCTGCTAAATGCGCTGCGGCATGATCGACCACTACCGGGATAGTTAAACCAACAGGGCCAACAGAACCTGGTTTAGCACCTGTTACAGCCACTACGTCTTCTTCTGAAGCAAATTGCAGCGGAGAAGCCACTAACGGATGTTTTTCCGCTTTAATTTCGTTTAATTCGTGATCGCCACGCAGCACCAGTGCGACCACTTTAGAACGCCAGGCATTTTCGATGGTTTCGGCATCTGCATGGCTTAGCAGAGCAGTTAACTGCTCCAGGCTTAATTCAGGGTCCAGTTGAACCAACAGAGTTTTAGCTATCTGTGTTGCATCAACTTTTAAGAAGGCTGAGACTTCTTCAATGCTTTTTGCTGCAGGAGTCGCGACTTCAGTCTTGGCTTGAGTCGCTGCTGGGCGGCTGCCTTCTGGCGGCAGAGCTTCAGCTTTTTCAATATTGGCGGCGTAATCGCTGCCATCAGAGAAAACGATGGCATCTTCACCTGAAGCGGCCAGCACATGGAATTCGTGTGACATGCTGCCGCCTATGGCGCCCGTATCGGCCAATACAGGACGGAAATCTAAACCTAAGCGGGTAAATATATTGCAGTACGCCTGATACATAGCGTCATAAGTTTGCTGCAAACTTTCCTGGCTTAAGTGGAAAGAGTAGGCGTCTTTCATTAAAAATTCGCGGGCGCGCATCACACCAAAACGTGGACGACGTTCGTCACGGAACTTGGTCTGAATTTGGTACAAGTTAATAGGCAGTTGTTTGTAGCTGCTGATTTCTTTGCGCACTAAATCTGTCACTACTTCTTCGTGGGTTGGGCCTAAAACAAAATCACGCTGGTGACGGTCTTTAAAACGCAGCAGCTCTGCGTCCATTTTTTCCCAACGGCCAGATTCCTGCCACAGTTCAGCGTGCTGAACTACAGGCATCAGGATTTCGATAGCGCCGGCTTTGTTCATTTCTTCGCGGACTATTTGCTCTACCTTACGTAAAACCCGCAAGCCACTGGGTAACCAGGTGTATAAACCTGATGCCAGACGACGCACCATACCGGCACGTAACATCAATTGATGGCTGATAATCTCGGCATCGGCCGGGGTTTCTTTCATAGTGGAGAGTAAATACTGACTTGTCCGCATAATAGTTCCGTGTTTTAAGTTTAATTGCGCCTGAAATTGGCCGCTGTACTCTAATAAATTTGACGCTTTACCCTAAGTAATTGATGTTGCAGCGAGGCGACAAGTGCATCAAGCCCCGGCAGCATAGAGTCCTATAAGACTGGGGCGAACACATGTAGTCTCCAAAGCTGCAGCTTCAAGTACGACGGGTAGAGTGTAACAAGGCTGTTAGTTTGGCAGAAGCTTAATCTGATGTTTTATCCATTCTGGCGTCAGATTTTGTCCTGCAATCATGCCACCTAAGCTGTAAAGTTCGTTGTTCATGCTCACTAGTGTGCGTAAATCCATCACAGCAGTGGTATTTTCAGCTTTTAACCAGCTTTTGTCTGTCAATGAATACACCCAGACTTCAGCTGAAGGTTCTGCTGGCGTGCCACTATAGCCAATGCCATTGTAGTTATAGGCGGTTTCACTGCCACCTATAAAAACTACCAAGTCTTTGCCGTCTTGTTTAACCGCGGCAGCAGCCATACGATAGCGGGCTTTGCCTGTTGGATGTGGTATTTGCTGCCAGTTGATCTTATTCGCATCGGTTTTGTTGATTGCACCTAACCAGCATTGCGCCTGGGGTTCATACTGGCGGGGTTGGCTTTGATAGCTCACTTTGACACCGTCACACAGCAGCATGTTATTGCCGGATAAAGCGCCAGCCAAACCAAAAGTCGGGATACCAGGAAAAGGGGTGGCCTGACTCCACTTTTGCGTGAAGTTGTCGAATACCTGCACCAGATTGACGTTACCATCCTGCGACCAGCCGCTGCTCAGGTAAATGTATCTGTCTTTATAAGCTAAAGCGACACTGTCATCGACGGCAACCGGCATATCTGGCAGCTTGTTATAACTTTTAGTCACAGGGCTGTAGCGATAGCCCTCGGCACTTGATACTTCAGTGCCATTGGCCGCTACAGTGTAGCCACCAAAGATAAAAAAATGATTCTGTAAAGTGACGCCTGAACTTGCCAGCCGACCACTTAAACGCTGACGGCTAGGCACTGCAGGAGCTTTAAGCCAGATCGGTTCACCTACTGTCCATTGCCAGACTCTGTTATGCACATCGGCATGAGTTTTACCTGACGAAAGCCCCATAAAACTGGCGACATAGGTACGGCCAGCCACACTGGTGCTCATCACCAGATTATTACTGACGGCTTCAGGTAAGGCCGGTAGTTCAGCTGCTTGCAGCCATAAAGGCGAGTTAACTATCAGAAAGAGACTGTATTTCAGTATGTTGTTGCTTTGGAACATGCCTGATCTCGGTAACATGATTGTGTACTCCGTTCACTGTCCATTTGATATTAAAGTGGTACAGCGTCATGCCATAACTCTGTTGCTCCGCTTTTTGCTTTTTATACGGAGGGCGCGGGTCTTGTTTTAACACTTTTTCTATCAAAACTGCTAATTCAGGCTGGTCTTTTTGCCGCTGACAAAATTCCAGCACTGCAGGCTCAAAGCTGACTGTCATATCTGTTTCTGGTGCAGAGTCAGCAAAACCACCCGCTGCATCTGGCAGCGCATCGGCGTAGGGCAGATAAGGTTTTATATCCAATATTGGCGTGCCATCCAGCAGGTCAACACCAGATAACTGAATGATTAAGCGGCCTTGTTTACGCACTACGCCTTCCAGTTTTACGACAGAAAGGCCAATTGGGTTTGGTCTGAAGGTCGCTCTTGTGGCAAAAACTCCTTTTTTTTCATTACCGCCTAAGCGCGGTGGCCGCACTAAGGGAGACCAGCCTTTGTCTGCTGTTTCGTGAAATACAAACACCAGCCATAAATGACTAAAGGCTTCAATGCCGCGAACTATAGCGTCGTCGTCATAACCAGGCTCCAGTACCAGTTCGGCTTTGGCTTCGGCAATCAGGCCAGGTTGGCGGGGAATAGCAAACTTTTGTTTGTAAGGTGAGCGGATAGTGCCCAGCACTTGCATTTGATAAGAGGGCATCAGTTCCTCAAAAGGTAAAAAATCAGCATATACCCTTAGGTCTGTAAGCTGCAGTTTTGTCGACTGTATTTTCAACTAACCTGAGTATAGGGCGAAAAAATAAAAGCTATTATGGCGTTAGCATCCACAAAGGACAAGCAAAGGCCAAAAGCAGCTGCACTGAAAAAAACTTTACAAGGGCGTAAAAACTTGGGATTAATAGCAGTTAATTGCTTTGTCCTGATCATGATCTGAGCAATCAGATACCAGTAAGCATCCAAGAGCGGTATAAACCGTCATAAAAAACAACCAAAACCACCTGAATCCACTTTATTGATGCATCACCTTAGTGCTGTGTTTGTTTTTGCTATGGCTTGACGAGAGTTTATGATGGAAAAGAAAGTTTTATTAATTGAATGCCCGGATTCAAAAGGTCTGATCGCGCAAATCACCAATATTTGCTACAAACACCAACTGAATATTATCCGCAATACCGAATACGTAGATCCGGATTCAGGGCAGTTTTTTATGCGGACTCAGTTGGAAGGTATATTCAACGACAAAACCCTGATGCTGGATTTAGACCGTGCTTTGCCAAAAGGCAGCAGTCGTCAGCTGGTGGCTGCAGGTCGCAAGAAAGTAGTGATACTGGTGACCAAAGAAGCCCATTGTTTGGGTGATATTTTGATGAAGGTGTATGACGGCTCGTTAAAACTGGATATAGCTGCTGTAGTGGGTAATCACCCGGATTTACAAAGTTTGGCGGAAAAATTCGATATCCCGTATCACTTTGTCAGTCACCTGAATTTAAGCCGCGAGCAACACGAAGCAGCGCTACAACAGGTGATAGACCCTTACCAGGCAGATTATTTAGTGCTGGCAAAATTTATGCGGGTGCTAAGTCCTGCTTTTGTGGCGCATTATAAAGAGCGCATTATAAATATTCACCATAGTTTTCTTCCGGCTTTTATCGGTGCTAATCCTTATCATCAGGCGCACAAGCGTGGTGTGAAGATTATTGGCGCTACTGCGCATTTTGTGACAGATGATTTGGATGAAGGCCCGATCATTAAACAGCTGGTGACGCCTGTGGATCACACCTACAGCGCTATGGATATGGTTAAGGCTGGCCGGGACGTGGAGAAAAACGTGCTGAGCAAGGCGTTGCAACTGGTGCTGGAGGACAGAGTTTTTGTCCATGGTAATAAAACAGTGATTCTATAAAATAGTATTCAGATCAGTGGCTTGGTTCGATTTTTATGAAAAATTGGCTATGCTGATTAAAACCCTCTGCAGGTAACATTTTATGTCTGGTAAAAGGACTGTTGAATTTCGCTTTCTGGCCGAGCCCACTCATGTGAACTTCGGCGGCAAAGTGCATGGCGGCATGGTGATGAAGTGGATCGATCAGGTGGCTTATGCCTGTGCTGCAGGCTGGAGCGGCTTGTATTGTGTGACAGTCTCTGTGGGCACTATCCGATTTCGCCGTCCCATTCTGGTGGGGCATCAGGTTGAGCTGATAGCCCGTATCGTTTACACAGGCACCACCAGCATGCATGTGTTGGTTCAGGTGCGCTCAGGCGACACCAAGGGCGGTGAAATGCTGGAGACTAACCACTGTATTATCAGTTTTGTTGCTCTGGATGCCGAAGGAAACACAGCCACAGTACCAGCCTGGGTGCCGCTGACGGATGAAGATCAGTTTTTGCAGGCTTATGCTGTAAAGACCAAAGCGTTTTCACAGGAAGTTGAGCAGGATATGCTGAATTTTTATCAGCAGAATTCGTGAAGCAGAGCAGTTGAAAAACAAAAGGCAGATGCTCAGTCCAAAGCTCTGCCTTTAAGGAACATAAAGTTTCATAAGGCGGTTTATTTTTCCACCACCAGCTCTTCAGTGGGTTCCAAGGCATAAATGTTGTCAATTTGCAGCGCGCTCGAGTGGCTCACCCGCAAATCTTTAATGTGACCATTACGCAGGCTGTAGACCCAACCATGCACGGTCAGAGGCTGACCTCGCTCCCACGCATCCTGCACAAAACTGGTGTGACAGACATTACGCACCTGTTCCATCACGTTCAGCTCACACAAGCGATTGACTCTTTGACCGTCATCCTCAAAGCTATCGAGCTCCACTCTGTGTAAGGCATAGACATCTTTGATGTTACGCAGCCAGTTGTCGACAAAACCTATACGTTGTTTATTCATCGCTGCAGCGACGCCACCACAGCCATAATGGCCGCAGACGATGATGTGTTTCACTTTTAAGATATCTATGGCGTATTGCAGTACAGATAAACAATTGATGTCAGAGTGCAGCACCAGATTAGCCACGTTACGGTGAACAAAAAGCTCACCTGGCAGCAACCCTACGATTTCATTGGCTGGCACTCTACTGTCGGAACAGCCTATCCAGAGATATTCGGGAGCCTGTTGCTCTGACAGCTGCTTAAAAAAACCAGGAGCTTCCTGCTCAACCCGCTCAGCCCATGCCCTGTTATTGGAGAATAAGTGTTTTAAGGAAAGCATTGAATTACCCTTTTAAATAGTGGCGCTAAGATAACAGATCTTGCTGGGGTTAGAACACCGACCAGAACTTATTGCGGCAGGTAAAAAACAGCGCCGACAAAAGATGGGTTGATGCAGCAGGTAAAAAGACGCAGCTACTATCTTTACCCTTTCTATTATTGGGAAAAGGATCAAAGCTCAAAAGATTATGACGATTTTTATGCAGCCTTTTATGTTTCCAAACTGCACAATGATGTTATTTATGTATTGAGGTAGGGTGAATGCCCCCCTGATTAATATCTTTTCATAAAATAAGATACTATTTAAGCTTTTCATTATGAAGGCGATTATGTACTATCTTCTTCAGTATTTATCCAAGGGAGATTTTCATGTCATTGTTACTTGATAAAAAAGAACTGAAAAAGGCCGCAAAAGAAATCACTACGGTTAAATTACATGAAGTGATTGAGACGTTAAATTCAGTTTTGGCTGAACGCCAGAAAGAAACAGAAGTGTTATCTCAGATCCGGGCTTTGGCTAAAGCTCAGGGCTTTACTCTGGAACAGCTAGGCTATCAATTGAATGCTGATGTCGTGGTCAGTCATGAGGATGACGGCGAGTCTAAAGGCAAGCGTCCTGTTAAACCTAAATTTAAAACTATCAACAAAGAAAGCCAGTTTTTCTATGTGGACGCCGGTAAATTACATTTACTGAAAACACACACTATGAAAAAAGCTTTAGTGGATCGTGGTATTAAAGTAGTGCCATTTCATAAAGTAGACGGCAAATACGCTAAAGATATTGAGGCGCTGTTAGCTGAAGCTGGTACTCAGGCTGTTGAAAACTTTAACAGCAAAGTTGATGTATGGAACTTGTGGGCTCAGGCCAACGGCGAAGAGATTCTGTCGAAAAAATAAAGACTTCTTGTTCTTGTTGCATAAAAAAACCGGCTTTCTGAAGTGAAGCCGGTTTTTTTTGCGTTGCTGTTAAAGCTAGTGTTACTTCTGTTGGGCATCCAGAGATTGGCCATTTACAGCGACACTGTCATCACTCATTAAATACAAATAGACTGGCATAATTTGCGCTGGGGTAGGCAGGCTTAACTGATCTTCACCCGGATAAGCTTTACTGCGCATTTTAGTGCGGGTTGCGCCTGGGTTAATACAGTTGACCCTTAATGTGGAGCCCTGGTATTCGGCAGCCATCAGCTGCATTAAGCCCTCAGTGGCAAACTTAGACACCGCATAACCGCCCCAATAGGCTCTGGCCTGGCGGCCTACACCTGAAGAGGTGAATACAATGGAGCTTTGTGGCGCCAGTTTCATCACAGGTACCAGTGCCTGACTCATTAACATGGCTGCTGTAACGTTAACCTGCATAATATCTTGCCAGGTAGGTAAATCCAGATGTTCAAAAGGACTTAATACGCCTAACATACCGGCGTTGTGTAGCAGGCCGTCTAATTTTCCAAACTCAGCTTTAATAGTGGCAGCCATATCATGATAGTGTTTGGCCGTCGCACCTTTTAAATCCAGTGGCACTATAGCTGGTTCTGGCCAACCTGCTGCAACTATCTCGTCGTAGACGGCTGTCAGTTTTGCTGTGGTTTTACCTAACAGAATAACGGTAGCGCCATATTCGGCGTAACTAAGTGCTGCCGCTTTGCCTATGCCATCGCCTGCACCTGTAACCAAAATAACTTTGCCTGCTAGTGACTGGGCCTTCGCCTGATAATTAAACATAAATAGGGCTCTTCGCAGTTAAAAAACGGCCGCAGCATACCTGCTCTGTACTAATTTTGCACCTTTCTTCAACTAGCTTGATTTTGAGCTAGCGAATTTTTTCCGATTGGGTTAAGTTTAACTGGTCGTAGCTGTTAAAGGCTCAGATTACAAAACGAATGACTCCGTTAGTTAACTATCGGGGCAGAATAAGAAAAATACAGGACACGGGGAGAAGATATGAACAAGCTTTTGCTTAGCTTTGCCATTGCCAGTGCATTAGGTTTAGCCGGTTGCGGTGGTGAGTCACTGGACGAAATTAAAGATGATACACAAACAGGTGGTGAGGTTCAGATCCCTTTATCACGTGTAGTTTATGATCCGTCTGCTGGTGTGTTGTCGGCACCTAACGATTTATTACTGCAAGGTACCTCAGACGGTACTTTGTTTATGCCGGGTGAAAAAAATGCCGCCGGTGCCCATATTGATGCACCTAATTACGCTGACCCTTCTACAGCATTGGGCGCATTGGATGGTTGGTCTACACAAAACCCGTTTTCCGTAGCTCTTAGCTTCAACCCTGGTGTGACTCTGGATTCAGCCAGCGTGCAACAAGCTGGTGCTGTGTATTTAGTAGAAACCCTGATGGGCGATCCGGCATCTGCGGATTCAAGCTGCCGTGCCGTGCCACGTGGTACAGCTTGTAAAGCTGTTGCCAGCCTGACCTATGGTGTGGATTACATCACACGTGCCAGTGGTTCCAGCGTTGCCGTAATTCCGTTAAAACCTTTAAAACCTGCCACTACTTATATTCTGGTATTTACTAGTGCTTTAAAAGACAGTGAAGGCCGTTCAGTTGCACCTTCTACAACCTATGAGCTGGTGAAGCAGGACCTGGCTACTAAACCGCTGGGCACAGCAGCTCAGTTGGCATTACAAGGTGTGATTAACAGCTTTGAAAACGCCGTGTCTGCTCAGTCTATTAACAAAGCCGATATTATTTACACTGCAGCTATTACGACTCAGTCTACTGCTCCGGTGTTTGCTGCAATCAAACAGCTGATGGCACCAAGCGCGTTAAACAACAATACACCACCCTCAGTTGTGTTAACCAACACTGGCGCTGTGGTGTCTGATGTATTATTTCCAGGCGTGACTATAGCGGACAGCCCTGCAGATCCCCGGTTTATATTTAAGCTGGCGAAACTTTATTCCGGCACTATTAGCCTGCCGTATTACTTAGGCGTACCAACAGCAACAAACCCAACAGCGCCGTTAAGCACACGCTGGACAGCACGTTGTGACTCAGGTGCTATCATCGCTCAGTTGAGCGATGCACAAAAAACTGCGTACGAAGCTGGTATCACTAGTCCTGCTCAAGCGGGTAATGACGCCTTTTGTAAAGCTGCGTCTCCAAATGGCGCATTACGTGACTTTGGTTTAGACAAACAACGTCACCTGACCAAGTTTAACGTCATTCCTAAAGTAAACAGTACTCAGACCTTAGCAGTGCAGGTGACTGTGCCTGACGAAGTGCGCGGTGCAGCTTTAGGTTTAGTAAAACCAGCAGCAGGTTGGCCTGTGGTGATACTGCAACATGGTATTACTTCTAAGAAAGAAGATATGTTAGCTATCACTGGTGCTTTATCTGCCCGTGGTTTTGCTACTATCGCAATAGATCACCCATTACATGGCAGCCGTGCTTTTGGTGCTATCAATGCGAACAGCAATGCCACAGCCTATATGAACCTTTCTAACCTGCTGGTGACGCGTGACAACCTGCGCCAAAGTATCGCAGATATGTTGGGCCTGCGTTTAGGTCTGAATTTTAATAACCAATCTGGATTATTAAATACTCAGGACGTGCAGTTCTTAGGTCACTCTTTAGGTGCTATTACTGGTACTTCTATGGTGGCTCTGGCGAATACTCCGACAGGTAATGCGCAACTGGATGCTCTGTATAAAATCCGTTCCGCCACTTTAGGTATGCCAGGTGGTGCTGTTGCCAACTTCCTGTTGGATTCAGCCACTTTTGGTCCTACAGTAAAAGCCAGTATTTTGTTAGGCGCTGGTGGTGAGATCGCAAAATCTTATACAGACTTTGCGGCGGCCAACACTTGTGGCGCAGGTCTTTCTGCCCCCTATGCTGCTTGCTATAAGTCCTTTGAGCAAGCCTTGAGCGCTTCGAATCCTGCAGCTTTCGCCGCTTTAAATGCGTCCTTTAGCTCCTTTGCTTTTGCTGCTCAGACCGTTATAGACGCTGGTGATCCAAATAACTATGCCTCTATGCTGGTGGCTAGCTCAACTCCTGCTTATGTGATTGAAGTGGTTGGCGATCAGGCTGCTCAGTTACCTGATCAGGTGATACCAAACCGCACTACTATGCCTTTAGCTGGTACAGAACCTCTGGCTGCATTGTTAGGTGCAACAGCAGTCAATAATGTTGCTGGTACTTACCCTGTTACCCGCACTGCGTTAAGCCGCTTTATTGCTGGTGGTCACGCTTCGTTGCTAAGTCCAACAGCCAATGCTGCAGTAACCACTGAGATGCAAACCCAAAGTGTTAGCTTCTTAATGGGCCGTGGTGCAGGTGTGCTGGTCACTAATGGTGCGGTGATGGCTCCAGCCAAGTAACAAGTCTAACTTACCTTAAAAAGCCCGGCTCAGTAGCCGGGCTTTTTTTGTGCCGCAGATGTCGGGCCTAGATACCGCAGCTTGTATTCGACCTTTTTATTGCCATCAGGCTACAATGCCCATAGTTTTTCTTGATAAGGAATAGAAGTGGAATTTTTATATCAGTACGGTTTGTTCTTAGCCAAAACAGCCACAGTTGTGCTTGCTTTGGCTGTCATTATTATTCTGATTGCCGCAGCTAAACAAAAAACGAAAAAGGGTGAGCTGGAGTTTAGTGATCTGTCCGAGCTCTATCAGGAACTGACCGCAGATTTGCAGCAACAGCTGCTGGATAAAAAAGCCTACAAGATCTGGGCTAAAAACCAAAAACAACGGCAAGAACCGCAAGAGCGGCTTTTTGTACTGGATTTTAATGGCGGTATGGACGCGCATGAAGTAGAAGCCTTGCGTGAAGAAGTAACAGCTGTGTTGGCTGTTGCCACTGCTACAGATGAAGTGTTGATCCGCTTGGAAAGCCCTGGTGGGGTAGTGCATGGGTACGGCTTAGCTGCATCTCAGCTGGACAGAATCAAGCAGCAAAATATTCGGCTGACCGTCGCTGTCGACAAAGTAGCTGCCAGTGGTGGTTATATGATGGCTTGTATCGCAGATCGTATTCTGGCGGCTCCTTTTGCTATCGTTGGCTCTATTGGGGTTGTAGCTCAACTCCCAAATTTCCATAAACTGTTGAAGAAAAACCATATCGATGTGGAGCAATTCACCGCAGGTGAGTTTAAACGTACAGTCACTGTTTTTGCTGAAAATACCGATAAAGGCCGTGAGAAGTTTCAGCAAGAGCTGGAGCAAACTCATATCTTATTTAAAGATTTTGTCCACAAACACAGACCCGTACTTGAGATGGATAAGGTGGCCACAGGTGAGCATTGGTTTGGTTATCAGGCGTTGACCTTGAATTTAATCGACCAGCTTCAAACCAGTGATGATTATCTGGTGCAGCAATTTAACAACAAAAAAGTGGTGCAGGTGAAGTATCAGCTTAAACGTAAACTGGCTGAAAAAGTCGGTTTAGCGGCAAGCAGTGCAGTTGCCGCCAGCCTGAACAAGTTAGCCAATCTGAGTTTCTGGCGGTAAGTGATGCAGGCTGAGTTTTGGCACCATTGTTGGCAAAATCAACGTATCGGCTTTCATCAATCCGAGGTTCATCCCCTGCTGCCTGTGCTGTTTTCGCAACTCGAGTGGGATAGAACTCAGGCTATTTTTGTGCCTCTGTGCGGTAAGAGTCTGGATTTGTGGTGGTTATCGCAGTTTGGCAAAGTGATTGGGGCTGAGCTGTCAGAGCTCGCCTGTCAGCAGTTTTATCAGGAGCAGCAACAGTCCTTTTTGATGTCTGAGCATGCAGATTTTCAGCATTTTAGTCATCAGGCCGTAGATATCTGGCAAGGTGATTATTTCTCTTTATCAGCAGCGCATTTAGGTGAGATAGGGCTGATTTATGACAGGGCTGCTTTGATTGCCTTGCCTGACCCGATGCGGATTGAGTACGTCAAACAATTAAAACGACTATGCAAGGGACCTGTAGCTTTACTGCTGTTAAGTCTGGAATACCCGCAAGCTGAAATGCCTGGACCACCTTTTGCCGTGACAGAGCAGGAGATCAGGCAGTTATTTGACTTTGCTTCTTCTATTGAACTAGTGGCACTGCGTAATCTGACAGGACGACCTTTTGCACAGCGACAGCTTCATGTCAGTTCCCTGATAGAAAAAGCGTTTTACATCCGCTGGTGATTTAAAACGAGATAAAAAACGCCGCATCAAGCGGCGTTATCAACAACAGAACAGTTAGCTATTTCGCCCTGCATCCGGGTTATTAAAACATTCTGCGTCAAATTGGTTTTCGCTTTTTGCGACCAGACAAGACACCATAGCATCACCTGTAATATTGACTGCGGTGCGGGTCATATCCAATAAACGGTCAACGCCAATAATAAGCGCTATACCTTCGACTGGTAAGCCAACTTGTTGCAGCACCATTGCCAACATAATTAAACCTACGCCTGGCACACCAGCAGTGCCAATAGAGGCCAAAGTAGCAGTCAGAATCACCATCAGATAATCCATAGTAGTCAATTCTATCTGGAATACCTGAGCAATAAACACAGTGGCTACGCCCTGCATAATGGCTGTACCGTCCATATTGATGGTGGCACCTAAAGGAATAGTGAAAGAAGCAATATTGTTGCTGACACCAAGCTTTTTAGTCGTAGTTTCCATATTGACTGGAATAGTCGCATTACTACTGGACATACTAAAAGCGAAAAGTGCTGCGTCTTTCATTTTTCTAAAAAACATCAGCGGGTTTAAACGGCCAAAAATCGATATGAAGGCACCATAGACGATAAAACCGTGAAAGAATAATACAAAAAGCACAGTGCTAAAATACCAGCCCAGACTTTCCAGATCTTTTAAGTCTAAAGTGGTAAAGAGTTTCGCCATCAGGAAAAACACACCGTAGGGGGCCAGAGCCATCATAAAGCTCACTAGCTTCATGACCACTTCGTTTAGATCATTAAACAAAGCCCGCACTCTGGAGCCTGCTTCACCTGATAAGGCGACAGCTAAACCAAACAGTACTGAAAACACGATAATCTGAAGCATTTCCCCTTTCGCCATGGCTTCTACCGGGTTACTCGGGAACATATTGATAAAGACCTGAGTAATAGAAGGGGCCTGTTGTACGCTGAATTGCGAATCTGCTGTCATCTGCACTCCGGTTCCAGGGGAAACCAGTACTGCAAAAAATATGGCAATAGCTATGGCGATAGCTGTGGTCAAAATATACAGACCGACAGATTTGCCACCCAGCCGGCCTAAGGTACTGCCGTCACTTAATGAACTGGTACCACAGACCAGCGAAACAAAGACTAATGGCACCACCAGCATCTTCAGGCTGGCGACAAAAATTTGGCCGCCGGCATGAAATATGCCGTCAACAAAAAAGGCGCGCAGGCCAAGTTCTGCACCAAACAAACTTAAAGTCCGTTCAGCTTCACCAGCCAACAGAAACTTAAAGAAAGCGCCAACCAGTATGCCTAGCGCCATGCCGATCAGAATACGTGGGGTAAGACCTAATTTCTTTTTTGAATTCATTTTTATCTTTGTGAGTCCAGAAAAATGCCGCTTAGCCTACCAGTTTGTGAGCCAAAAGAAAAACCGCAACTGACAGAATTATTTTGCACTTTGGCTTAACCCAGTGCAAAAGTATGGACTAAGCTAGAGTGATTACAATAAGTTAGCGCATCCAGGGAGCACCAGATGCTTAGTTTCAGATTGTATTTTGTCTTGATTACACTGTTACTACTGACTGCTTGTGGTGGTGGCGGGGGCACTATCAGCGATGAAGGCGGCGGCTCGACCACAGAAGTAATCACCATCAGCCTGGCGCTGAGCACTGCATCCGGCAATGCTTCCAGTGAGGTAAGCAAAGCCCAGCCTCTGATTTTAACTGCCACTCTAACTTCTTCCAGAGGCCGCTCTATGGCAGGGCAGCTGGTGACTTTCAGTTTTAATGACGCCTTATTAGCAAGTTTTAATAACCAGGCAGGCACAGCTCAAACCAATAGCAACGGTGTCGCAACCATAGGAGTCGTAGCGGGCACCAAAAGCGGTGCAGGCACCATAGCCGCGACTTTAACCGGAGGGCAATCCAACACCATTAGTTTTGCTTCAACCGGAGATGGGGTAGGACCAGAGAAACCAATAGGTTCATTGCGCTTGATTGCCGATAATTTGCAGTTAGGTTCAGGCGGTACTGCAAAAGTTGCGTTATCCGCTTTGGTGCTCGATACCAACAACATCCTGCAACCTGACGTCACAGTGCGTTTTAGTGCCAGCTCTGGAGAGCTTCAGCTGATAAACGCCGTCACTGAGGCTGATGGGGTGGCGAAGGCCACTTTGTCCAGCAGCGTGGATTCGTCCTTACGCACTATAAAAGTGACAGCTTCGGTGGGGGATAAAAGCGCGTCGCTGGATATCAATGTAGTAGGAACCTCGATTTTAATCAGTGCGCCCAGGTCCATGGTGGTTGCTGATACAGTCACTATTACCGCAGATTTAACTAATTTTGATGGTAAGGGTATTCAAGGCCAAAGCCTGACTGTAACTTCAGCTTCGGGCAATCCTATTACAAGCACCTCACTGGTTACAGCGGGCAACAGTGGTCGTGTTAGCTTCAGTTATAAAGCCCTGCAGGGCGGTACAGATCAAATCCGGGTTTCGGGTCTGGGGGCTACAGCTGTTGCCAGTATCACTATTCAATCCGACCAGTTCAGCTTTTTAAACAGCAATCAAATAGAAATACCCTTGGGTACAGAGCGCAGCTTAACCGCAGAATGGCTGGTCAATACTGTACCAAACACTAATAAAGCGCTTAATTTCACTACCACCAGAGGGACTTTGGGTTTGGTCTCAGGCAATCTGACCCGGGTGTCCGTTGATCAAACTACTGATGCTCAGGGGCGGGCTGCTGTGCTGGTGACGTCAAATTTTGCTGGTTTTGCCAATATAGCTGCAACGGAAATCCGGCCTGGAGCGACCGATCTGCTCACTACTCAAACCCGTGTTGAATTTGTTGCCACTGTACCTGACTCCATAAAAGTCCAGGCCTTTCCGGCTCAGGTAGGGCCAGGGGAGCAAAGTGTGATCCGGGCTGTGGTCAGGGATCAAAACAATAATCCGGTGAAAAACCGCTCCGTAGCTTTTACGCTCAACGGAGCACCGGGAGGACAAATTAACCCAGCGACTGCTATCACCGATTCGCAAGGGCTTGCCAGTACAGTTTTTACTGCTGATAACACCACAGGAGCTGGCACAGGAGCAAACTTAAATGTGCAGGCAACAGTACTCAACACTGCGCCTGTTGTTGCAGACAATACTCCAGTCGCAGTCGGAACCCGAACCTTATTTTTCCGTTTTGGTACGGGCAATAGCATAGAGGAGCCCAGCCCTTCTTTGTTTAGCAAGCAGTTCTCTGTACTGGTGACGGATTCGTCCGGTAATCCTGTGGCAGGGCAGGATTTAAATGTGTCTGTTTTGCCTGTCAGTTATCACAAAGGCTTCTGGGAGCCCATACCGGATTTAATTGATTTTGAATACTGGGATGTGGTTGTCACAGCAGCGGATTGTCAAAGTGAAGATGTTAATAACAATGGCATTTTGGACCCAGGAGAGGATTTTAATGGCGATAGGCAGTTAACCCCTGGCAATGTAGTGTCAGTACCAAGGACAGTACGTGCTGACGCCAATGGTATTGCAACTTTTGATATGGTTTATCCAAAGGATATAGCGCCCTGGACTCAAGTGCTGCTGACGGTAACGGGTTTTGCCGACGGGACAGAAAACGTCACAAGTCGTGAGTTCAGAACTGTAGTGTCCGGCAATTATGTTGCAGATGAAAATTCAGCTCCGGCACGCAATCCCTTTGGTCTGAGTGCAAATTGCGCTGATACAGATTAATCGCAGGCATCAGGTCAAAGGTGTAGAAAAAAGGCGGATTAATCCGCCTTTTTTAACTTAATCGCGTTGGAATTGGTAAACCGACCCCAGTTTTAAGATCTGTGTTAACTCATCCAGAGCCTGGCGGCTTTCGACTAACAGTTGCGGATCGGCCAAATCGGCTTCGCTGATCTCATCGCGGTAATGTGTATCTACCCACAGATTTAACCTGGCAAACAAGCTGTCATTCATCAGTACCGCAGGGTTCACCGCCTGATATTCAGCTTCGCTCATCGCAACTCTCAGGCGTAGACAGGCTGGTCCGCCGCCATTTTGCATACTTTGTTTGACGTCAAAATAATGCACCTGGCGTATTGGCGTGCCACGTCCTGTCAGTTGCGCCAGATAGGCTGAGACAGTGTCGCTGTCACGGCATTCGGTCGGCGCAATAATGGCCATATCGCCGTTAGGTAAAGTGACCAACTGAGTGTTAAACAGATAGGTTTTTACCGCTTCGGCCACTGACACTTCGGAGGTTTTTACTTCGATAAAATGCAAGTCCGCATCAGTACCAAACTTACGGCGAATTTCATCCAGTTTGCTTTGGGTATCGACAAAAGCTTGTTCATGGAAAAACAATACGTTTTGGTTGCCCACAGCAATTACGTCATTGTGAAATACACCCTGATCAATCACATCTGGGTTCTGCTGCATCATCACAGCGCCGTTTTCTGATAAGCCATGCAAGCGAGCAACCGCTTCACAGGCTTCCAGCGTGTGACGAGCCGGGAAACGCTTAGGTGCAGGTTTTGATGCATCAAAAGCATAACGTCCGTAAACAAACAACTCGACACCAGCCTTACCATACGCGCTGCATAAACGCGTGTGGTTGGCCGCGCCTTCGTCACCAAAATGATCGTTATCCGGCAAATGCTGGTGATGAGCAAAATGCTTGTCATCACTGAACATAGCTTTTAGGATTCGACCTGTGGTGACAGGTTCGAGCGAGCGATGAAACTTATTGGTTAAGTTTGCCGGGGTAAAATGAATTTTCCCGTCCGCTGTATCGGCGCTGGGTGAAATAGTAGCAGCGTTGGCTGTCCACATACTGGAGGCTGAGCAAACAGCTTTCAGTACTGCGGGCGCTTGTTTTGCGGCTTTACTGATGACTTCGCTGTCCGTACCGGTAAAGCCTAAACGCCTTAAGGTATAGACATCAGGTCTTTCCTGTGGCGCCAGCACACCTTGTATTAAACCTAGTTCGGATAGGGACTTCATCTTCTGCAAACCTTGCTTAGCGGCTTGTTTCGGACTTGAGGTATTTTTGGCGTTGTTTAGCGAGGCAACATTGCCGATGGATAATCCGGCATAGTTGTGCGTCGGCCCGACCAGGCCGTCGAAATTTGCTTCAAAGAATTTCATTTTTTGCTTCATTCCTTCATTTTTGGGAAGGGGCACTGCTTATATTATTATTGCGGCCGTTTTTATTATGGTCCGCTGATTTATTCAGCGAAAAGTCACTAAATTGTGACCTTCTGGCATAATAATGAAGTTATTCTCTTGTCACAACTTGAGTTTACGGATATACGTTAAAAAAGAAGTGCCCACCGGCACAGCAAAAGATCAGGGATCTCAATCATAAAATGGCGAAATCACTAGTCATAGTCGAATCACCGGCAAAAGCTAAAACCATCAACAAATACCTTGGAAACGACTTTATCGTCAAATCCAGCGTTGGTCATATCCGCGATCTGCCTACCAGCAGCAACAAAGATAAAGCCAAAGAGGATAAAACGAAGCTAAGCAAGGAGCAAAAAGAGTATCAGGCTCTGGTTGAGCGTATGGGGATAGACCCGAGCAATAACTGGCAGGCACGCTATGAAATTTTGCCTGGCAAAGAAAAAGTCGTGAAAGAGCTAAAAGCCCTGGCGGAAAAGGCAGACACTGTATATCTGGCAACAGACTTAGACCGCGAAGGGGAGGCAATAGCCTGGCACCTTCAGGAAATAATTGGCGGCGAACATCAAAAGTTTAAGCGGGTCGTCTTTAACGAAATTACCCAAAACGCCATTAAAAACGCCTTTGTTGAACCTGGTGAAGTCAATCAACACCGTGTAAACGCCCAGCAAGCCCGCCGCTTTTTAGACCGGGTTGTAGGCTTTATGGTGTCGCCATTGTTATGGAAAAAAGTAGCCCGTGGTTTGTCGGCTGGACGGGTGCAGTCTGTTGCTGTGCGTTTAGTGGTAGAGCGTGAGCGCGAAATCAAAGCCTTTGTGCCGGAAGAATACTGGACAGTAGCTGCAGATACTCAGACCAAAGCTGGAGTAAATCTGCAGTTGGATGTGGCTAAACAGGCTGGAAAAGCCTTTAAGCCTGAAAATAAAGCGCAGACAGATGCTGCGGTAGCTGTATTGCAAAAAGCCAGCTATCAGGTCTCTGAGCGTGAAGATAAGCCATCGAGCAGTAAAGCTCAGGCGCCTTTTATCACTTCAACCTTACAGCAAGCTGCCAGTACCCGTTTAGGTTATGGCGTAAAGAAAACCATGATGCTGGCGCAGCGCTTGTACGAAGCCGGCCACATTACTTATATGCGTACCGACTCAACCAACCTGAGTGTGGATGCATTAACAGCCTGTCGCTCTTACATTGAACAAAATTTTGGCGCTAAGTACCTGCCTGAACAGCCATTAAGTTACGGTAGCAAAGCCAATGCTCAGGAAGCGCACGAAGCCATTCGTCCTTCTGATGTATTTGTGCTTGCCAGCAGCCTGCAGGATATGGAAGCTGATGCCCGTAAATTATACGAGCTGATTTGGCGCCAGTTTGTCGCTTGTCAGATGCCTTCTGCTCAGTACGATGTCACTGTAATCACAGTAACAGCAGCGGACTTTGAATTAAAAGCCAAAGGCCGGGTATTGCGTTTTGATGGCTGGACCAAAGTGCAGCCGGCGCAAAAGCGTAAAGACGAAGAAGAGCTGGAATTACCGGATGTAAAACCTGGCGAAACTTTGCAGCTGGAACAGTTAACTCCGGCTCAGCACTTTACCAAACCACCGGCACGTTTTAGCGAAGCCAGTTTAGTGAAAGAGCTGGAAAAGCGGGGTATAGGCCGTCCTTCGACCTATGCAGCTATTATTTCGACTATTCAGGAACGTGGTTATGTCAAAGTAGACAACCGTCGTTTTTATGCTGAAAAAATGGGTGAAATTGTCACAGACCGTTTAGTTGAAAATTTCAGCGATTTAATGAGTTATGATTTTACCGCTAATATGGAAGTCCGGCTTGATGATATAGCTCAGGGCGAGTTGCAGTGGCGTAAGGTATTGGATCAGTTCTATGGCGATTTTTCGCATCAACTAAAAACTGCTGAAGCGGACCCTGAACAAGGTGGCATGCGCACCAACCAGTTTGTACTGACCGACATAGCCTGTCCTACCTGTGGTCGTCAGATGGGTATTCGTACTGCATCAACAGGGGTGTTTTTAGGTTGTTCTGGTTACAATCTGCCACCGAAAGAACGCTGCACTACCACGATGAACTTGACGCCTGGTGATGACGCTGTCGAAGTGGCAGATGAAGAAGAATTAGAAACCGAAATACTGCGTCATAAAAAACGCTGTGCCAAGTGCGGTACCGCTATGGATCACTACTTAATAGACGAGCAGCGCAAGTTGTATGTCTGTGGTAATAACCCGGGTTGTGACGGTTACCTGGTTGAAGCTGGTGTATTCAAACTTAAAGGATATGACGGCCCGCTGATCGAATGTGAGAAGTGCGGTTCGGATATGCAGCTCAAATCGGGTCGTTTTGGTAAATACTTCGGTTGCACCAACGATAGCTGTAAAAACACCCGTAAGCTGTTAAAGAGTGGTGAAGCTGCGCCGCCAAAAGAAGATCCTGTGCATTTGCCTGAATTAAAATGCGAAAAGTCAGATACTTATTTTGTGCTGCGTGATGGCGCTGCAGGTTTATTCCTCGCTGCCGCTACTTTCCCTAAATCCAGGGAAACACGTGCTCCTCTGGTGTCAGAGCTGGCGCGTTTTAAAGACCGTATTATGCCGAAGTTCCATTATTTAGCTGAAGCACCGGCAGCAGATGCAGCCGGTAATCCAACTATTGTTCGTTGGAGTCGCAAGACCAAGCAGCAGTATGTGATGACGGAAAAAGAAGGTAAAGCCACTGGCTGGTCGGCCTGGTATGAAAACAATCGCTGGGTTGTGACTAAAGAAAAATAAAGGGTCAGAGCTTTGGCTTTGACCCTATTAGCTGATTGTTCTTCAAATCAATCATTTAAACTATGGATAGTATGAGTGAAGCGGGCGAGCGTTGAGGAAAATGCTTACTTGTGGGTCAGAGCCTAAGCTCTGACCCTATTAGCTGATTGTTTTTCAAATCAATCATTTAAACTATGGATAGTATGAGTGAAGCGGGCGAGCGTTGAGGAAAATGCTTACTTGTGGGTCAGAGCCTAAGCTCTGACTCTATTAGCTGATTGTTTTTCAAATCAATCATTTAAACTATGGATAGTATGAGTGAAGCGGGCGAGCGTTGAGGAAAATGCTTACTTGTGGGTCAGAGCCTAAGCTCTGACCCCGCTATTACCACTTACGTTTCGGGGCAAATAGTACATCCAAATCGTTGTTTTCTTGTTCGGCTTTTTTCTGCCTGTCGCGCAGGTTGCCTTCTTTTAATTCAGTCGCGATATCTTCAAGTATGGTCATCACTTCGCTTTTGCGGGTGGTGATGTAATCATCCACATGAGCACAATTGGATAAGGTCGTCAGAGCTTTTTCATAACATTGGCGGGCTGAACCCAGCATGTTACCTGATCTGGCCTGATTCCCTCTTTTGACTTGACTCTCGACATTAATACGCAGCTGCAGCATCTCGAGCCTTCTGTCTTCCTGCACTACGGTTTGAGTGTCAATATTGCCTCGGGCATGCTCAGCACGCAAAATGGTGCGGAGCTTCTTGATGCCCTGGATCATACCTATTATTTGTTTATCGTTATCCGGCATGGTCAAGCCTTCAACGGCCAGATCCGCACCAGAGCTATCCTGCAAACGAGCTTCTGTCTCGCCAATACGTTTTTTCAGTTCTTTTGAATTGGGCTCAAGCTCCAGCATAGCTTTCAGAGTCATCACTATACGTTTGAGCAGCATATGAATGATGGCTTTGGTAATAGGCACATTGGCCGCATTAAGCAGAATATCTTCTGTATCTTCCAGCAAAGAGCGGAGCTTGGAAAACTCAGCTCTTTTCAGCGATGCCAGTCGCTCTTTATGTTGCTGTACTGCGTTGACAATGACGGCGATAATCACCAGGGCAACGACTAGCACAATGATAATAGTAAACAGCATCCTCACTCCGTTGCCCCCCAAAGCTTCAGGGGGTATTTCTGTTAAGGCCTAGTGCTGGACTGGCCTTTTTATGTTCTATTTCTCACACTAATAGTTCAGGGTAAAAACAAGTTGAACAGGGCTCCGCCATAAAAACCACCATTACTTAAACGAATAAAGCCCGTTTTACCATGATTTTTATGAGCTTTTGCAATTAACCCTGCAAAAAACAGGCCTAAACCAGTGCGGCCTGCAGCTAAATTTAAATCTTTCATCAGAGTATCGGCATTTTCCAGCATAAATTCAGGATAACCTGGACCATCATCATGCAATTCAATAGAAAGGCCGTATTCGGTCAGTTCTGCGCGTAACAATAATTTACTTTTGGTGTAACGCAGTGCATTCACAAACATATCGTTTAGCAGGTTGCTAATCAAATCGCTGTCAAAATACCAAAGCAGCTCGCTGTCCGCTTGTATTTCTATCTGGATGTTTTTCTGCGCGCTGTACATCTCATTTTTAAGCAGAACTTCTTCAAATAAATCGGAGATATAATACTGGTCAATCTGCAAAGGTAACTGATTTTTCTCAATGCGGTACAAAGATAACAGTTGCAGTAAATTGATATTCAATCGATTTGCTTCATAGTGAATACGGGATAATTCTTCGCGACCATTGGTATCCAGTTGCTGCTGCTCTTGTTGCAGATTATCAATAGACTGGAGTAATAAGCACAAAGAGTTTTTCATATCATGCGCTGCTGATGCCAACACTGTCGCAAAGTCGATGGAAGAGTCTGAATCTGACATACTGTCCCCGATGATCCCGTTTTACTACCATTTTGCAGAAAACAGCAGTTTTTTTAGTTACTATTGGTTATATATTCCATCTATTTCAAAATAAGTTGGAATATCCAGATGAATATGTATAGTGTTTATATCATATGCCAAGAACGGATCACTGACACATGAAATTACAACAGCTGCGTTACATTGTTGAAGTTCTCAATCACAACCTGAACGTCTCTGCTACAGCAGAGAGTTTGTATACCTCCCAACCGGGCATTAGTAAACAAGTCCGGATGCTTGAGGACGAACTAGGTATACAGGTGTTCGGCCGTTCTGGTAAACATTTGACTCATGTTACACCAGCAGGCAGAGATGTTATTGAAATTGCTCAACAAATACTAGGAAAAGTTGAGAGTATCAAAGCCGTCGCTAAGGAACACACCTTACCTGATCAAGGCAAGTTGAACATAGCCACTACTCATACTCAGGCTCGTTATGCCTTGCCTGCTGTGATCAGCGGTTTTATGAAAAAATTCCCTAAAGTGTCTTTGCATATGCACCAAGGCACACCGTCGCAAATAGCTGAAGCAGCCTCTCGTGGTGATGCTGACTTTGCTATAGCGACCGAAGCCATGCATTTGTTTAATGATTTGGTGATGTTGCCTTGTTATCACTGGAATCGCAGTGTGATAGTGCGTCATGACCATCCGCTAGCAGCTTTAGGTCGAAAAATTGAAGTGGAGGATGTGGCAGAGCATCCTATCGTGACTTACGTCTTTGGTTTTACCGGCCGTTCTGAGCTTGACCGTGCTTTTGGTGAAAAAGGCTTAGAGCCTAAGATTGTCTTTACCGCTACTGATGCAGACGTGATTAAAACCTACGTTCGTCTGGGTTTAGGTGTGGGCGTAATTGCCTCTATGGCGATGGATAAAGAAGCAGACAAAGATCTGGTTTCTATTGATGCCAGTCATTTATTTGCCGCTTCGACCACAAAAATTGGTTTTAGAAAAGGCACTTTCCTTCGTACCTATATGTACGATTTTATTGAGCGTTTTGCGCCACATTTAACCCGCGAAGTGGTTGAAAAAGCCAATATGCTGCGTAATCAGGATGATATAGACCGAATGTTTGCTAAGTTTGAGCTGCCGATTAAGTAGCTCTTTCTAACAACACAGAGGGCCTTGATGGCCCTTTCTGTTTGTCCTCAGGTAAAAGGCAAACTTTTGCCGCAGTTCCTGACTGTTTTCCATCATAGTCCTTATGGCTCTGCATAGAACCCATACCTGATTGCTCTGGATCCGGATAATCACCTCACATGTAGACATCCAGATGTTTACATGTCTATTTTTGCTGGTTATGCTATACAAAGATAAAAGAGTGAATGGCATGATCCATATCAGGAACATTCAAGTGAAAGGAATTGATCATGATTGATTTAAAACTGCTGCGTACCTTACAGGCGTTGCAACAGACGGGCACTTTGGTGGCCGCCGCTGATCAGTTGTGTCTGACGCAGTCGGCTTTGTCACATCAACTCAAAGAAGCCGAGTCTTATCTTGGCGCTGCGCTTTATCTGCGTAAAAGCCAGCCTGTTAGTTTTAGTCCTCAAGGCCAACTTTTGCTGGATTTAGCAGCCCAGGTGCTGCCTTTAGTGGCTCAGGTTGAAGCTCAGCTTAAAGGCAAAGCTTTAAGTCGCATCCGTTTGGCTGTGGAATGCCATGCCTGTTTCCATTGGTTGATGCCCGCTGTAAAGGCTTTTGGGTTGCAGCAGCCTGACTGCCCTGTGGAGTTTTCTGCCGAAATAGAGCACAACGCTTTGGATGCCTTGCTGACCGATGAACTGGATTTAGTTTTAACAACAGATATGCGTGAGCAAGCTGGTTGCTATTTTCAGGCTCTGTTTGAGATGGAGTTATGCCTAGGTGTCAGCGCCGATCATCCACTGGCACAGCGGCCCTTTATTGAGGCTGAGCAGCTAAAGCAGGAAGTATTGTTAGGGTATCCACTACCTTTGGATAGACAGGATTTATACCGTTACGTGCTGGCTCCCAGAGGCTTAGAGGCTAAATTCAGAGCCGTGGCGCAAAGTAGCCAGATTCTGCAGCTGATAGCCGCTGGGCAGGGGATTGCATTGTTACCCCGTTGGTTAATGGAACCTTATCGGGCTCAGGGCGTTTTAGCTGTGGTGCCTATAGGAGCGAAAGGTTTGTTCCGAACTATGTATGCAGCCTGTCGGCAGGGGCAGCAAGAGACTAACCCGCTGCGACAGTTGATCACACAAATCAGTTTGCATCAGCCTTCGTAAGCTAGTGGATCTGTGGCTTTATTCAGTTCAAACGCTTCCAGACGTTCCTGACAGGAGCCACATTTGCCGCACGCTTTTTCACGGCCGTTATAGCAAGTCCAGGTTTTGCTGTAATCCAGACCCATGGCTAAACCATCACGTAAAATCTCAATTTTAGTTTGGCTTAAGTAGGGGCTGACTATGTCCACTGGTTCGTAGTTAGCCACCTGGCAAACGTCATTCATTTTGTGTACAAAATCAGGACGGCAATCCGGGTAGATAAAATGATCGCCTGAGTGAGCGCCGTAGTACACAGCGCGTGCATTGAGTGATACGGCATAGCCTACGGCTAAGGACAATAAAATCATATTGCGGTTGGGTACCACAGTCGATTTCATCGTATCTGCAGCGTAGTGGCCCTCAGGGATCTGGATATCTTCGTGGGTACTGTCAGGCGCCATCAGGCTGGAACCAGCCAGCAGTTGGTTGATGGCAGAAATATCGACGATTTTGTGTGGGACGCCTAATTCTTCACAGACGCTTTTGGCACAGATCAGTTCTTTGACATGGCGCTGGCCATAGTTAAAAGACAGGGCATAAACTTCATGACCATCTGCTATGGCTTTGTGCAGCACGGTAAATGAATCCATACCGCCGGAATAGATCACAACAACTTTTTGCGGCATCTGTCAGGCTCTCTCGCTATAATAGGCAAAATTTCGGGCGCGCATTGTACTGTATCTGAGCCTGTAGCTAAAGGAAAACCCCACAAAGTGTATAAAGTAAACGAGATATTCGAGACCATTCAGGGTGAAGGCAGTTACACCGGAACTCCTGCTATTTTTCTGCGTTTACAAGGCTGTCCTGTAGGCTGCTCCTGGTGTGACACCAAACAGACCTGGGAAATAGACCCGGACCTGCAGTTAAGCCCTGCTGCCATTTTAGAGAAAAAAGCTGATTCAGATCATTGGTGTAGCTTGTCGTCAGCCGAGGTAGTTCAACTTTTTGCCGACAAAGGCTATCGCGCTAAACATGTGGTGATCACAGGCGGTGAGCCTTGTATGTATGATTTACGGCCTCTGTGTGAACTCTTGCATAGTCAGGGGTTCTCCACTCAAATTGAAACCAGCGGTACCTTTGAAATTCTGGCGCCCAATAGCACCTGGGTGACTGTGTCCCCTAAGGTAAATATGAAAGGTGGCTATCAGGTCTTACGTACAGCGCTGGAACGTGCAAACGAGATTAAGCACCCTGTGGCCATGGAGAAGCACATAGAGGAGCTATTGGAGCTGCTGCAAGGGCTGGATTTAACCGACAAACTGGTGTATCTGCAGCCTATTAGCCAAAAGGCCAAAGCGACTCAGCTGGCTATTGAATTCTGTAAGCAACATAACTGGCGTTTGAGTGTGCAGGTTCATAAGTATCTGGGCATTAACTAACAGCAAAATTAGCTGATTTCTTCCAGACTATCTTCCAGCCAAAGCTCAAGTTCTTTGGCTGTAGTGACTAAATCCTGTTTCAACCACTGGCGTTTTAAATGTGGTGTCAAAGGCAACAATTCCATCCAACGCGACACCAACCAGCATAAGTTCTGATGATCAGGTTCTGGATAAAGACTGGCCAGTTCAGGATATTGCTTAAATACCAGCTGAAGTTTCTGCCACAGTTGCAGTTCAGGCATGGCATTTTGTGCACTCCAGAATGGCATAGAAGCCAGTTCAGCGACATGCAGCTGATCCGCTTCCTGCCATCTTTTTGTGATCTGATAACGGCCTAAGCCCTCGACAGTGATCCCCAATAAACCATCTGGGAGTTGTTCAAAGTCAACAATAGACACCAGCGTGACTTCAGGGCAGATCCGATCCGGGTGTTGCTGACTGACCAGCGGATTCAGGCTGGCAATGGCAAAAGGCCGGACACCACTACTGGATTCTTTCATCAAACGCAGATAGCGAGGTTCAAACAAGCGCAGTCGCATACGGCCTTCAGGCAGTAACAAGGTATTGAGTGGGAATAAAGCTATAGTTGGGTTCATAACCGCATATCGTTAACTACTCTGCGGTTATGTACGCTCAGGCAGCTGTTTTAGATTAGTCTTTGGCTGTTCTTATTGGGTCGTCTTTCAGTTTAGGTATTTTTAACCCCAGTTCCTGGCCTCTGTTTCGGGCATAATAAGTGCAGCCGACAAACATCAGGCAAGACAAAAACAACTCCAGCAAGGCCAGCAGAAATTCAGTACCAGAACTTACCCACAAATGAGTCAGGCTGTGGATCATATACAGCATCACAATAAAGTTGGCCCAGGCAAAGGTATAAGCTTTGCCTTTAATCATGCCCCAGAGCGGAAACCATAAAGGCGTCCAGAGCAGAGTCAATAGTACTTTGGCACTGCCAAGTTCAGGTGGTGCCAGCCATAACACCCAAGCGGGGATCAACATAAAAAGCCCGCTAAAGCCTATGCGGCCCAGCCATAAATAGAGTCGGGTCGAAGCTGCCATAGGCACAGTCATATCGTTCATACAGTTGTAAATCCGGAAGTTTTTAAAGCTATAGCTGCTAAAGCTAAACGTTTACCAAATTGAATGGCGAGCTGATGTTCATCTTTACTTAATTTATCAGAGCCTGATAAACCGCTAACATGGCTCGGTCCATAAGGGGTGCCACCCGTTTGGGTGTGATGCAGTTCAGGTTCAAGATAAGGCAGACCAATCACCAGCATGCCGTGGTGCAATAATGGCAGCATCATGCTGAGTAAATTCGCTTCATTGCCACCGTGCATACTGCCGGACGAGGTAAATACCCCGGCAGGTTTATCCATCAAAGCCCCTTTGAGCCAAAGCCCGCTGGTGTTATCCCAAAAGGCCTTAAGTGGTGCCGCCATGTTGCCAAACCGCACCGGACTGCCAAAGGCAAATCCGTCGGCGGCGATCAAGTCTTGCTCAGTTACATGCGGGTGTATACCGACAGCAGAACCATCCAGAGCGGGCACAGTGCGAAGCATAGCTTGTGCTCCGGCTTGCTGGACTCCAATAGCAATTTTTTCCGCCAGCGCTGCCACAGATCCATGACGGGAGTAGTACAAAATCAGTAACTGAACTGTCATGCCAGTAGTGCCAGCATTCTGTCGGCAGGGCGGGCTACAACAGCTTGATCACCGACCTGTAGTATAGGTCTTTCTATCAGCTTTGGATGCCGCACCATAGCTTCTATCAACTGCTGTTCAGTCAAAGCCGGGTTTGTCAGCTCCAGTGTTTTGTATTCATCTTCTTTGGTGCGAAGTAAGTCGCGTGCTGGCAACTGCAGAGCTTGAAGTAGTGCCGTCAACTCAGCTACTGATAAGGTCTGGTCCAGGTAATACCGCACGACAAAAGGCTTGCCGCTTTGTTCCAGTACAGCTAAAGCCTCACGACTTTTGGAGCAGCGGTTGTTGTGATAAAGGGTAATCATAAGAGCTAAAGCCTTTTCGTTTACAGACGTTTCAAGCGATTTAATTCGGCTTGCAATTGTTTTTTCTTCGCCTCAATACGGCGGATTTCCAAAGTGTTTTTTGGGCCTACGTGATTGAGTGCTTCGTTTAAATCATCAATAGCTTTGGGATATACGGCTAATTGGTAGTACAAGTCTGCTCTGGCTTCATAATAACGAGCATAATCTTCCATGGCTTTGTAAGTGTCAGCCAGCATTTCATAGGCCAGGAAAATATCGTTTTTAAAATAGAGCAAGTTTCTGAGCAAATGCACGGCCAGTCTGTAGGCTTTACCCTGAATGGCTGCGTTGGCGTAGTTCAGCGTAATCACCTGATTATTAGGTTTGAGCAAATACTGCTGCTCCAGCATTGTCATGGCTTGTTCGGCTTTACCTTGCGCCAACAAAATATCTGTATAGGCATCTATATAGTACAGATTGTCTGGTTCCTGTTGCCGCAGTTTAGTAATAATTTGCTCGGCTTTATCTATCTGCTTGTCGTCAAAATAGGTTAATGCAAGGCCATATTGATTGGCTTTGGTATTGCCACCTGGTTCTGCCAGCTTACGCAGGAAGTAGCTTTGCGCATCTTTGGTCTGGTAGTGATAACGAGCCATCACTCTGGCTTTGACCAGGGTATAATCCTGACTGTCGGCAACAAAACGTTTAGGGAATTGTTCTGCTCTTAAACGTGAATCTGCAACACGGGATTGTGACAAAGGGTGAGTGTATAAAAAGGCCAGCTGGGTATTGGCAAAACGGCTTTTTTCCGCCAGTTTGTTAAAAAACTCAGGCACTGCATAAGGGTTGTAGCCCGCGTCTGCCATCAATTGAATACCAATACGGTCTGCTTCCTGTTCATTACTACGGGTAAAGTTAATGGCGCTTTGTTGAGCCAGGCCCTGTGAGGCCATAATACCTGCCATACCAGCTTCAGGGTTTACTGTTGCCAGTAAAATAGAACCCAAAAGGCCTGCCAGAGTCAAAGGCCCATTTTCAGAACGTGCTTCTACCGAGCGGGCGATGTGACGTTGCGTAACGTGTGAAATTTCGTGTGCTATGACAGAAGCAAATTCGCTTTCACTGTCGGAAACAGCCAAAGTGCCGGTATGGGAGACTATGTTGCCGCCCAGCGTAGCGAAAGCATTGATATTTTTGTCATTTACCCAGTAAAAGCGGAACGGGAATTTAACGTCCTGTGCTTTAGCTACCATCTGATTACCCATAGCGTTCAGGTATTCATCCAGTAAAGGGTCGTAGACCATAGGCAACTGGCCTTTGGTCTGGCGCATCATTACGTCACCGAGCTGTTTTTCTTTGTCTGGTGTCAGGGTGGAGAAGGCATTACCTCCGATATCAGGTAAGGCATTATTCGCCTGCACTGAGGCCACAGAGCTTAGGGCCAAACATACACTGAACAGGCTCAGTTTAATGAGTTGTGTTTTTACTGCAAATCGCTTCATTTATTTTTTGAACTCAGTCATACCGGCTTTAAACACGGGCAATTTTAATTCACTTGGTCCGCTTACCCCAGCTTTTTTTGGCAAATCTGCAACAAGAGCAAAGAGATAGCAGCGCTTGATGCTGAAATTTTACCTTTCATAAGGCAAGAGTAAAACAGAGTGTACAGTGGATCAGTTAAATCTTGTTAAGCCACTGATTAATTTCAGTGTCTTTGGCAAATAAAAACAGCTGAAGTTCAACTACAGCTGTTTTTAAGCGCAAGATAGAGCCTGATCTGCACTGATTAAGCTCTGGTTGGGTGTTAAAAGCTCAGACTAAGCCCCAAAGATACCGAGCGTGGCAAGGCCGGTTCAAAAGAGCGACCATTCGCCTGATTCACCACCACAGCACCGACATAGTTTTTGTCGGTAAGGTTATCAACGCCCAGCCAGTAGCGCAGCTGCATAGCGGACAGCTCAGATTCAGCCACAAGGCGCAGATGATAAACAGTAGCGGAAGGAGCAAATAGCTGATTCTGGTCGCTGGTTGCAATTTTGCTGCGATACAAGGTATCAAACTGCAGCATCCACTCACTGCTTTGTAGCGGCATCCAGCTGATTTGCCACTGAGCTTGCTGTTTAGCTACGCCTGGCAGCAACTTACCATCAAGTTCAGCCTGTTCGAAACGGGCATTGAGCTGGGTCAGGGTCCATTGGTGTTGCCAGGACGGTGAAGCAGACCATAAGGCTGATACTTCAACTCCGGTGCGTTTGGTGTCGCTGGCATTGCGATAACTGGTGCGGCCGCCGCTCGATTGGTCGACCACTAATTCATTTTCGCTATTGACTAAAAATAGCGCCAGACTGGAGCGCCATTGCTCAAACTGCCACTTATTGCCCAGCTCCAATTGCTGATTGGTACTGGCTTTTAACGCCAAGTTCAAACCTTCGCCGCTGCTCCTGTAAGCCATCTCGGTGAAAGTGGGCGTTTCAAAACCCCGACCTGCACTGATGTACCAGGAAATCTGCTCAGATTGCGCAAAGTTAACAGCCAGAGCTGCTGAATTTTTTGCAAAGGAGGTGGAACCGCTGTCATCAGGATTTTGTGCTGTGATATAAAAATCAGTCACGTCAAAGTCCAATTTTGAATGGCGCAAGCCGCCGCTGAATTGCCACTGCGGCGCCAGATCCCAGACAAAACGGCTGTACAGGTCGGCCGATTGCACTTCACCTTCTTCATCACGGCGTAAGTCGCCCTGATTACCTCTGTTGTTTACATAACCCCGGCGCTCGTCTGTACTTTGTTCAAAGGCACCGCCCAGTGTCAGGCGCAGTGAGTTAAGTTGCCTGCTATAGGACGCATCCACACCTTGATATGGCCGGCTTAAATCCACCACACCACCTGCTGATGTCGCGGCAACACCATCAAAACCCAGATATTGCCCCACATCACGCTGACCTGACCATGCCGCCAGACGCCAGCTTCGTGCTGCTGTATCTTGCGACAGCGCAAGGCTCCATTGCTGTTGTTTGGTGAATTTTCTGGTATCAAAAAGCAGCGCATTGGCTGCGGTTTGGCGTGGGTTGGCCTGCCACTCCTGGGCTGTTAGTCCGAGAGGATCTTGCAATAATGGATCGTAAGACCAATCGTAGCGCAGTTGCAGCTTTAAATCTTCCGCCAAAAGGCTTTGCCATAACCACTGGGCTTGCTGTTTTTTCGCATCACTATGCGCTCTCTGACTGTTTAATTCAGCGTTCTTCAGACTAATTGAACTTGCGTTATTGTCTTTGACCATAGAAGCAGAGAGCAACTGCTGGCGGGCGAACTGACTGTGGCTCAGTTGTACTGAAGCCGCATTTTCGACAGGCCAGCGACTTTGTAGTGCGACCACACCTCCTGCAGCATTGCCATACAATACAGCCAGAGGACCTGTCAGTACTTCAACTGAGGCCAATTGATCCAAAAGCACTGAACTAAACTGGCCTTGGCCATCAGGGCTGGACAGTGGAATACCATCCTGCAACAGTCGCAGTCCGCGAATGCCAAAGCTGCTACGGCTGCCAAAACCTCTGGCGCTCAGACGGCTGTCTTGCGCATAGTTCGCTCTGCTGTCGGCCTGAATACCAGGAATTTGTTGTAACAAAGTGGCGGCGTCGAACTGCAAGGGTTGCTGGTCAAAACTCTTGCGAAAACTGCTCGCAGCACTGCCAATCCAGGGCGACTGTTGGCCTTGAGCTGTGATCACTATAATTTCATCAGGAAGTTTATTTTCTGCGGCCATCACTGCGGCAGAAAAAAAACTGAGCGCCAAAGCGCTCAGTTTAAAAGGTAAATAATTCATCAGAACAGGGTGCTCATTATTGTGGAGATAAACGTAATAACTTACCGTCGTCTTCGTCAGTCAGCAGATAAACAGCACCGTCAGGGCCGGACTGTACGTCACGGATACGGGCGCCAATGCGGATCCGCTCTTCGTGGCTGACTTTATCACCAGTCAGTTCCATTCGTACCAACTGACCAAATTTTAGTGAACCCACTAACAGGTTGTTTTGCCAGCCATTGATTTGACTGCCAGTGTAAAAACTCATGCCGCTTGGAGCAATAGAAGGAACCCAGTAATGCAGAGGCTGCTCTAAACCGGCTTTGGTTTTATTGCCTATCACACCACCGCCGTATTCTTCACCATAAGTGATCACTGGCCAGCCGTAGTTTTTACCTGCTGCGGGAATGTTAATTTCATCGCCACCCTGAGGACCATGTTCATGTGTCCATAAAGCGCCGGTTTGCGGATGAATAGCTGCACCTTGCAAGTTACGGTGGCCATAAGACCAGACATCGGCTTTGGCATCAGCCTGGTCTGCAAAAGGATTACCAGCTGCGGCAGAGCCGTCTTTGTTTACTTTGACTATTTTGCCAAAGTGTCCCGACAGTTTTTGCGCATCATCCCGACGCGAACCACGATCACCCAGAGTAATAAACAATTCACCCGCAGGAGTAAATACCAGACGGCCACCATAATGGTAGTTGCTGTCAATGGCTTCAGCCTGACGGAAAATTACCTTCACTTGTTTTAATGTCTGACCATCAAGAATAGCGCTGGCTACTGCTGTAGCATTAGTACCACCTTCACGAGGCTCGCTGAAACTGAAGTAGATAGTTTTGTTTTTGGCAAAGTCAGGGTCCAATACCAGGCCTAACAGACCACCCTGGCCTTGTGCATGCACAGCAGGTAATCCCTGAATGGCTTCGCTTTTTTCACCTGTTTTACTGATATAGCGCAGAGAGCCTGCACGTTCTGTCACCAGTAAAGTACCGTCTGGTAGAAATTGCATGGCCCATGGATGATTCAGGCCAGATGACAAGGTTTGCATCTCCAGCGTGGCTTTTTCAGTTTTTACTGCTTCAGCCATTGAAGGCTGAGCCACAAGGCTCAAGCCAAGCACCACACTGAACAGGGATAGTTTATGCATGTAACAGATCCTTTTTTTAAGCACTATTTAGAAGACTGAGCATAATGGATACCAGAAAAAAGTACTAAAAATGCGGCTGGTATCCTGTCTATCGGGATTAATGGAGCTTAATTGGCGCTTTTCAGATAAGCCAGCACCACATCATGGTGATTACTGGTTTTGAAATCATCAAAGACCTTGCTGACTTTACCGTCCTGCTCAATCAGGAAACTGATGCGATGAATACCGTCGTATATTTTGCCCATAAACTTCTTTTCGCCCCAGACACCAAAAGCTTCAGCGGCTTTATGGTCTTCATCACCGAGCAAGGTGAAGTTTAACTGCTCTTTTTGTTCAAATTTTGCCAGTCGGGCAGGGGCGTCTGTGCTGATACCAACCACTTGCACATTGAAATCAGCTAATGCTGTTTTGCTGTCGCGCAGACCACAGGCCTGCACGGTGCAGCCTGGTGTCATGGCTTTAGGGTAGAAATATACTAAGACGCGATTTTTTTTCAGTAATGCGCTCAACTGCACCAACTGACCTGTTTGATCCGGCAAACTAAAATCCGGAGCTTGTTGTCCTGCGGTTAATCTGTTCATTGACTTTCCTTTATTATAATTGAGCCTCAAAACTCCCGGTCAGCTGCAGCTGGTCAAGCAGGGCCGAAACTTCCTGTTTGATGATGTCCACCTGCACACCCTGTGGCAGTTGCACTGTCATAGTACAGTGATTGAGCAGCTGCTGAGTTGTGGCATCCGTTAATGTCTCAGTACGCAAAGCACCTATATAAACCTGATGGTTCGCCAATAAGGTTGCTATGGCGCCTAAAGTTCCTACTTTGTCTTTGCCTGTGTATTCCAATACATAATGTGCGCTGACAGTGGTTGTAGGCTGAGCTGATGTACGTTTGGTCATCGTCAGCAGATCAAGTTCATAACCTAATCCAGGTAATAAGTGCTCAATCCTGCTGATAGCCACTGCATCACCGGATAGCAGCATGATAAAAGTAAATTCATTGCCAAAAATAGCCATACGGCTATCGACTATATTGCAGTTACAATCCGTAACCAGCCGTGCCAGCCGACTGACCAGCCCTGTTCTGTCTGCACCTATCGCAGTGACGACCAATTGTTGTGGCATGCTAAGTTGATGTCTCTGAATGAAAAACGGCTGCGAAGTTTAGCATATTTAGCGTAAATTTCACCTGTGTGACAGTCCCTTGCTTGTGTTTGTTGTCGTGCGTCATTACCATAGGCAGCCTGAAAATTATGGAGCCTTGAGCATGTTTAGCGGAAGTATTGTTGCTTTAATCACCCCTATGGATTCTGATGGTGCTGTAGACTACGGCAGTCTGAAGCGGTTGGTGGATTTTCATTTAAGCAATCAGACCGACGCTTTGGTGATTATGGGAACTACAGGCGAGTCTGTTACGTTAAGCCTGGCAGAACAAATTCAGGTGTTAGAAGCTGTTTTGGCTCAGGTCGATGGCCGTATCCCTGTGATTGCAGGCAATGGTTCGAATTCAACAGCGGATGCAGTGGAAAAAACCAAAATTTTATCCGCTTTACCTGTCGCAGGTTTTTTAACTGTGACTCCTTATTACAACAAACCTATGCAAAAGGGCATGGTGGCGCACTATCAGGCCGTCGCTGCAGCTACCGACAAACCGGTGATTTTATATAACGTACCTGGCCGCACTGGTGTCGATTTGTTGCCTGAAACAGTAGCTGAGCTGGCCAAAGTATCAAACATAATTGGTATAAAAGAAGCGACAGGCTCGATGCAACGTCTGGAACAATTGCAACAACTTTGCCCGGCAGATTTTTCATTATTCAGCGGCGATGATGCCAGTTGCTGCGAATTTATGTTAAAAGGTGGCCACGGCGTCATTTCAGTGACTACCAATATAGCGCCTGCATTGATGGCTCAAATGTCAAAAGCAGCACTAGAAAAAAATACCGAGTTGGCACAACAGCTTGATCAGAAGTTACAAGGTCTGCATCACAAGCTGTTTATTGAAGCCAATCCAATTCCAAGTAAATGGGCGCTGCTGAAGATGGGGTTAATAGCTGATGATATGGCAAGATTACCTTTGACCCGGTTGGAACCAATTCACCAAAGCGTAATCGAACAAGCGCTGAAACAAGCCCAGATTAATGTGTAGGAGTTTTATAGTGCAGTATTGGATCCCGGCAAGCTTAGTTGCCTCATTGTTTATTTCTGGTTGCTCTTTGTTCCCTGAAGAAGTTGTAGAGCAAAGCAAGGTGGAAACCAAGCCTATTAGTGAGTTAAAAGTACCAGCCGGACTGGCTGCTGCTAAAAAGCCTGCTCAGTTCGACATTCCTCCTGCTCCGGATGCGCCTGTGACCGAAGTGGAGTTAAAGTCACCTATGCAGGTGTTGGCACTAGCGACCAACAGCAGAGTGGAAGAAGAAGAAAAAGAAGCCCGGATCTGGTTTGAACGCTCTGAATTTACCGGTGAGTTATTGCCGTATCTGAAAAAAAATCTGTTGGATTTTGGTCAAGAAAAGCAGATTGAAATCACATCAAAAGGGCAGGATGGCTTGACCTATGAAACGGGTTGGGTCAGCCGTTTTGAAGAAGAAGGCTTTTGGTTTTGGAAAAGCCAGGTAGAGAAAGAACAAAGCCGTTTCCTGATTAAACTGGAGCCTAAAACCCACGGCCGTGCTGTTGGAGTTAGGGTTCAATTGGTAGAGCACCGTTTTATTGATAATAACAACAAACTATCTGCCATAGCTCAGAAACGTGAAGAAGTTTATTTTTTAAACAGACTGGTCGACAAAGTCGCTACTGTTGAATTAGCTCAGATCAAACAGAAAAAAGCTCAGTCCCGTCAGGTTACGCTGACCACTGGTTTTGATGCCGAAGGCAATCCGACTATGCTGACAGGTCAATCTATCGATGTGGCTTGGTCTCAATTAGAGTTGTTGTTTGAGCAAAATGGTTTTGCTGTGAATGACTTAAATCGGACAAACTACACCTTTTTCCTCAGTTATGCTGAACCTGACACCGGCTTCTGGGACTCTCTTTGGTCAAGCGATGAGATCATCACAGTACCACTTGCTGCTGGTGATTATCAGTTAGTGTTAACCAAATCTCAGGTTGGCACCAGTCTGAGTTGGCGCGATGGTTCAGGCAAAGTATTGTCTGCAGAAAAAGTGAATGAGCTGTATCAGGCTCTGGTACAAATTATCCGGAAAAACAATATAGAGCTGTAATACTCAGCCAGGGACGGCTTGCATCAGATCAGATGCAAAACCATCCGAAACTAAAAAAGCCACCTTAGGGTGGTTTTTTTAGCGTTTCTACAAAAAGCTGAACCAGCTTGTATCTGACTGGATAAGTTGAAGCAACAACTGCAAGAATTGCAAAATAACGCTATGATTAGACTCAATTTAATGGTGTTGACTATCAGTAGTAAGGCGAATAGATGTTAGATCTGCAGGATTATCTGAAAATTTTTATCGGCATCATTGCGATCTTAAACCCTTTAGGCGCTTTGCCTATGTATTTGTCGTTAACTGCAGATCACAGTGAACAAGACAAAAAACAAGTAGCGACCACTGCAGCCAAAGCAGCGACAGTAATTCTGTTGATCACGCTGTTTTTTGGTGAGTTCATCCTTAGCTTTTTTGGTATCTCCGTCAATTCATTCCGGGTCGGTGGTGGTATTTTAATTTTGCTGATGGCTATTTCTATGTTAAACGCCCAGACCAGCGGTGCCAAAAGCACTGAAGCTGAGCGGTTGGAAGCGGCGCAAAAATCCTCTATCGCTGTAGTGCCATTAGCCATGCCTATGTTGGCAGGGCCGGGAGCTATCAGTTCTATTATTTTGTACGCCAACAGAGCAGAAGGCTGGCAACATTATTTAATTATTTCGGCTGAAATTCTGTTGGTCGGCATTCTTCTGGCGATCCTGATGCGCTTATCAGGTAAAATAGCCAAACGATTAGGACAAACCGGCATGAATATCATCACCAGGGTGATGGGTCTTATTTTGGCGGCTATCTCTATAGAATTTATCAGTCTTGGCTTAAAAGGGATTTTCCCTGTTTTAGCTGGTTAAGAGTATTAGCAGGTAAAGGGTTAAAAATGCGATTACTTATTGCGGCACTGTGTTTCATCGTCAGCCTGAATGTTGCACAAGCAAAACAACTGACTGACTTGTATCAGGCAGTGGTGCCTGCTGGTCAAAGTCAAAGTGTCTGGCAACAACAGGCGCTGGCGCAGGTCCTGGTCAAAGTGACATTGAACCCGGCCATTGCAGAGCATGCTGCGATCAAAGCTGAGCTGAAAAATGCCGGCAACTATATTAAAACCTTTGCTGCCGTCAGTTCAGAGCAGGGGCCTGCGTTAAAAGTAGGGCTGGATGAACAAAAAGTGCAGCAGCTATTAAGTCAGCAGCAGATTGCTATTTGGGGAAACAGAAGGCCAGTGATAGTGCTGTGGCCCGTAGAGCAAACGGCTGAAAGCCGCGTTTTTATTCAGGGCGCAGCTCATCCTGTATTAACTCAGTTACAACAACAGACAGAGGCCATAGGTTTGCCGCTGGAACTGCCTACTGCAGTGGACGCTTATGTACCAGCTTTGTCGCAGGACGAAGTCTGGGCGGGTAATTGGTTGTTGATTGAACAAGCCAGTTTGCCATTTAACGCTGACCAAACCTTGATCCTGTTATTTGACCAGCCAGCACCAGGTCAGTACAGATTGACCTGGCAAGGTTACGAACAAGGCCAGCTGATCAGCAATGAGTTGATTGCCAATTCTCAGCAGGAAGTAGTCAGCGCCTTTATCAGCGGACTGACAGCCCAACTGGCTGGTAAGTATGCGGTTCAACTGGGTAATCCGCAGGGCCAAACCGAGTTGGAGCTTGAGATTGAAGGCTTAACCAATTTTGTGGACCAGGTAAAAGTTCAACAGATGCTGGGCGCTATGCTGTCGGTCAAGCAAGTGACAGTGCAGGAACGTAAAGCGGATTTATTAAAGTTTAAAGTGCAGTTAGCGGCAGATCGCAACGCCTTTATCAACTCATTGTCACTAGAGCGCAGATTACAATCTTTACAGCTACAAGCTGAGCCAACAGCTCCAGCCGACTTAGCCCTATCTGCTGAGCAGCCTGAAGCTGCAGATGTATCGGATGAGCTGTTCTCTGAAATGGCCGCCGAAATGGCGACAGAGCCAGTTGCCGCAGCTTCTGATGCTTTGCCTGCCGTATTACGTTACAGGTATGTGCCAAACTGATGACTCCGGTGCAATACACGCTGGCGGTTACTCTGCCGGAAGATGAAACTCTTGATACCTTCTATGGGGCTGAAACCAGTCCTGTGGTGGGCTATATCAAGCATTTTTTAACCCGACCTTTTGAACACCGACTGCCGTTGTACTTGTTTGGTGCCAGCGGCAGCGGCAAATCGCATTTGTTGTATGCCGCCTGTGTGCAAGCGCAAGAGTTGGGATTAACCAGCCAGTTGTTAAGTCTGGAAGACTTTAAAGCCTGGAGTCCACGTATTCTGGATCAGCTCGAAGAGCTGGATCTGGTCTGTCTGGATAATATTCAAGCCATAGCAGGGGATGTCAGCTGGCAGGTCGCGGTCTTTGATTTATATAACCGCATGACTGAACAGGGCAAAGCCTTGATTATTGTCGCTGATCAGGCTCCGACTGAGCTGGGTATTACCTTGCCAGATTTAGTGTCGCGTTTGCAAGCCTGTACCAGTTTTCAGCTGCGTTTATTAGGTGATGAAGACAAACAGAAACTGCTGCAGCAAAAAGCCCGTTTACGTGGCATGGAATTACCGGATGAAGTCGCGCGGTTTTTACTCAACCGCCAACAGCGTGATATTCGTGAACTGGTACAAATTCTCGATCTGCTGGATAAAGCCTCGATAGTGCATCAACGCAAGCTAACCATTCCTTTTGTCAAAGACATGCTGAGCTTATCTCACTGATTTTTGGCTATTCTTTGCACTCTAAATGCAAAAAAAGCCTTATTTTAAGCAAGCTCTGAGCTCAAAACTGGTGTATTATTGGCACCTTTTTATACGACTTATCGACCCGAAGTAATTGCTGCTGCAGCGGCTTAAGCTGCAGGTGCAAGTACGAAGGCAATTAACGCTGGTCTGAGGATAGCGATGAACTTAACCGCCATTTTAGAAGAAGCCTTACAGGCAGTCGCTGTAGCGAACGATATCAATGCACTGGATGAAGTGCGTGTGGCCTTTATGGGCAAAAAAGGCAGCATTACAGAGTTGCTGAAATCTTTAGGTGCCATGGATCCTGAAACCCGCAAAATTGCAGGTCAGCAGATCAACGACTTAAAACAGCAAGTACAAGATGCGTTAAACAACAAACGTGATCTGATGCAACAGGCCGAACTGGCACAAAAACTGTCAAAAGAGCAGATAGATGTGACTTTACCTGGCCGTGTTTTAGAAGCAGGTGGCCTGCATCCTGTCACCCGCACTATACGCCGCATTGAAAGCTTTTTTGGTGAATTGGGTTTTGAAGTCAAACATGGCCCGGAAATCGAAGACGACTTCCATAACTTTGATGCGCTGAATATTCCGGCTCATCACCCGGCCCGTGCTGATCATGACACTTTTTATTTTAATCCTAAGTTGATGCTGCGCACCCAAACTTCAGGCGTGCAAATCCGTACTATGGAAACAGAACAGCCACCACTGCGGATCATCTCCCCAGGCCGTGTCTATCGGAACGACTACGATCAAACCCATACGCCAATGTTCCATCAGGTGGAAGGTTTGATGGTCGACAAAAACGTCAGCTTTACTGAACTCAAAGGTATTTTGCACGACTTCCTGAATAACTATTTTGAAGAAGACTTGCAAATACGTTTCCGTCCGTCTTTTTTCCCTTTCACCGAACCTTCGGCTGAAGTGGACGTGATGGGCAAAAACGGCAAATGGCTGGAAGTATTGGGCTGCGGTATGGTGCACCCTAATGTATTACGTTCTGTTGGCATAGACCCTGAAGTGTATAGCGGTTTTGCTTTTGGTATGGGCGTTGAGCGTCTGACCATGTTGCGTTATGGCGTAACAGACCTTCGTTCATTCTTCGAAAACGATCTCCGTTTTTTAAAGCAGTTCAGATAAGCGGGAGCAGACAATGAAATTCAGTGAATCCTGGTTACGTGAGTGGGTCAACCCGCAGTTATCGACCAATGAGTTAGCAGAACAAATTTCGATGGCAGGCCTGGAAGTAGACGGTATTGATGCTGTTGCAGGTGAGTTTAGTGGTGTAGTGGTAGGCCATGTGGTTGAATGTGGCCGTCACCCTGAAGCCGACAAATTACAAGTCACCAAAGTCGATATCGGCACTGGTGAGTTATTAGATATCGTCTGTGGTGCAGCCAACTGCCGTCAGGGCTTAAAAGTAGCAGTGGCCACAGTGGGTGCTGTATTGCCTGGTGATTTTAAAATTAAAGCCGCCAAGTTACGTGGCCAGCCATCCAATGGTATGTTGTGTTCTTTGTCTGAGCTTGGCATGGCGGAAAATTCAGAAGGCATTATTGAACTGCCTGCTGATGCGCCGCTGGGTCAGGACATTCGTCAATACCTGACGTTGGACGACAAGGCGATTGAAGTAGATTTAACACCTAACCGTGCTGATTGTTTAGGCCTAAAAGGCCTGGCGCGTGAAGTAGGTGTGCTGAACAACTTAGATGTCAAACAGCCTGAAATTGCTGCTGTAGCTGCTACTATCAGCGATGTAAAAGGTATTCAGTTATCTGCGCCACAGGCTTGTCCACGTTACTTGGGCCGTATTATTCGCAACATCAATACAGCTGCTGTGACGCCTTTGTGGATGGTGGAAAAATTACGCCGTTCAGGTATCCGTTCTATCGATGCAGTAGTAGATGTGACCAACTTCGTCTTGTTGGAACTGGGTCATCCGATGCACGCTTTTGATTTGACAAAAATCGAAGGTGATATCGACGTGCGTATGGCCAAAGAAGGCGAAAAGTTAACTCTTTTAGACAGCAACGAAGTGACGTTAAAAGCCAATACGCTGGTGATTGCTGACAGCCAAAAGGCCTTAGCCATGGCTGGTATTTTTGGTGGCTTGCACAGTGGTGTCACCAAAGACAGCAACGACATATTCCTTGAAAGCGCCTTTTTCTCTCCTGTTGAGATGGCAGGTGTAGCCCGCCAATACGGTTTGCACACTGATGCATCACACCGCTATGAGCGTGGTGTTGATCCGGAATTACAGCGCACCGCGATGGAAAGGGCGACTGCATTACTGTTAGCTATAGTGGGCGGTGAAGCTGGCCCTGTGGTTGAGGCTGTGTCAGAGACTCATGTACCCAAAGCAGCCCAAATTGCGTTAAGCCGCACTAAGCTGGACCGTATTTTAGGTATTTCTATCGCTACAGAAACTGTGACTGAAATTTTCCAGCGTTTAGGTATGCAGGTTCAGGTATCTGGTGACGAGTGGCAGGTTACTGTTCCAAGCTATCGCTTTGATATTTCAATCCCTGAAGATTTAATTGAAGAAGTAGCGCGGGTCTACGGTTACAACAATATCCCTAATGTTGCGCCACAAGCATCTCTTGCGATGAGCAAACATCAGGAAAGCCGTATTGCTGTGCACAGCTTACGCGATGTGCTGGTCGCCCGTGGTTATCAGGAAGCTATTACCTATAGCTTTGTTGACCCTAAAGTTCAGGAAACTTTATTCCCAGGCCAGGCCGCGTTAGTTCTGCCAAATCCAATTTCCGTTGATATGTCAGCGATGCGCTTAAACCTCTGGCCAGGTTTGTTACAAGCAGTGCAATACAACCAAAACCGTCAGCAGAACCGTATTCGTTTATTCGAATATGGCCTGAAGTTTATCCCTGATGCCAATGCAGAAGGTGGTGTACGCCAGGTGCCGGTATTAGGTGGTGTTATTGTTGGCAGTTATGGCAACGAACATTGGACTATTGCTGAACGTGCTGTCGATTTCTATGATGTCAAAGGTGATGTGGAAGCGCTGTTAAGCTGCACTTCAGCTGCAGAGTGTTTTACTTTCAGCACAGGTGAACACAGCGCCTTACATCCGGGTCAAACTGCACAGTTAAAGCGTGATGGCAAAGCCGTAGGTTTCCTTGGTGCCTTGCATCCGGAAGCTGAACGCAAACTTGGTATTAAGGGCAAAGCCTTCTTATTTGAAGTTGAACTTGAAGCATTTGGCGATAAACACATTGTTTTAGCTCAGGAAACTTCAAAATACCCTGCAAACCGTCGCGATTTAGCTATTGTTGTGAAATCTGATGTGCGTTTTTCAGATATCCTTGCTACTATTAGAAAAGTTGGCGGAAATCAATTAGTTGACCTAAAATTGTTTGACGTCTACACAGGGCAGGGGGTTGCTGAAGGCCACAAGTCATTGGCAATAGCTTTAACCTTGCAGGACAAGGCGCGGACGCTTGAAGATAAAGATATCCAACAGGTTATCTCTTCTGTGGTCGAGGCGCTGAGCAAAGAGTTCAACGCAACGTTGAGGGATTAAGAATGGCGCTTACCAAAGCCGATTTAGCAGAACGTTTATTTACCAAGTTTGGCATCAGCAAGCGCGATGCAAAATTAATAGTCGAATCTTTTTTTGAAGAGATCCGCATTGCTTTGGAAGCAGGCGACCAGGTAAAACTGTCAGGTTTTGGTAATTTCGACCTGCGTGTGAAAAACCAGCGACCTGGCCGTAACCCAAAAACAGGCGAAGATATTCCTATCTCTGCCCGTTGTGTGGTGACCTTCAGACCAGGCCAGAAGCTAAAAAGCAGAGTCGAAGTAGGCACAGCCAAGAAGTAATGTCTTTTCGTTTTGCGAAAAAAGGAGTGCTCCGTCAGGGCACTCCTTTTTTATTAGCGAAATGGGCAGAAACCAGATGATGTAGCCTGATATCACTCACTGATTATTATCCCAAGCCAGGCGAGCAGCTGAAGGAAGTTCTGATTACATAAAATTACGCTATTTAATGAATTGTAAAGAAAATATAATAAAAATATAATTTTAATATAAAGTGAAATTTCAATGCCTTGCTAAGTTTTGAGCCGCAGGATGCGACTTCATCAGATGGACTTCAACCCTCTTACAAGGTACAGATATGAAAAATAGAAACAAAGTACTACTACTGGGAACTCTTGGCTTTTTTGCTTTATCCTCAACTGCAGTGGCTGTGGCTGCTGCGGTCCAAGATCCTGATCTTGTCACTGCCGAAGATGTTGCTGCTATTGATCCCAGTGATGACAGTACCAGCCGCTATATTATCAGCTACAAAGAGACAAAGACTGGCCGCTTCCAAGCTGGTGTTGAGGCAGGCCACTCATTCTCGGCGCAAAAGGCAGACAGCCTGCTGCGTAAGCACAAAGTAAAACCCATTAAACATTTAGATTCCGTCAATTCCAGTGTCGCCGAGTTAAATCCGCGTCAATTAAAAGCCATGCTGGCAGACCCTCTGGTGAAATACATTGAGACGGATCCAAAACGTTATTTGTACGATGTGATCACTCCGATGGCGCAGAGCACACCTTATGGCATTAGTATGGTGCAAGCGGATCAGGTCAGTGACGCAAACGCCGCCAATACAAAAGTGTGTATTATTGATACGGGCTATAGCCTGAACCATACGGACTTGCCGAACTCTGGTGTCAGTGGTTATGCCTTCACTGGTCACGGCAACTGGTCGTCCGATGGTAATGGTCATGGTACTCATGTGGCTGGTACTATGGTGGCGTTAAATAACAACAACGGAGTAGTTGGGGTTTTACCTTCTGCTCAGGCGGACGTACACATAGTAAAAATCTTTAATGACGCAGGAAACTGGACCTATGCCTCTGATCTTGTAGAAGGTATTCAGTCTTGCCAGCAAGCTGGCGCTAAAGTAGTGAATATGAGCTTGGGCGGCGGTAGCGCGAGTCAGACAGAACAGACGGCCATGAATAACTTCTATGCTGGGGGTATGTTATTGATAGCCGCAGCTGGGAACGATGGCAATACCAGCTTATCTTACCCTGCGTCCTACGATGCTGTTGTTTCTGTGGCTGCAGTTGACTCGAACCGCAATTTAGCTAACTTTTCCCAGCGTAATGCTCAGGTTGAATTATCAGGCCCAGGTGTAGCTGTAAATTCGACCTGGAACAACGGTGGTTACAACAGTATCAGTGGCACTTCTATGGCATCACCCCATGTGGCTGGTGTAGCGGCTTTAGTCTGGAGTAATCATCCGCAATGTACTGCCCCACAAATCCGTAGTGCTCTGAATGCAACAGCTCAGGATAGAGGCACTGCAGGCCGTGATAACTCCTTTGGTTTTGGTATAGTTCAGGCGAAAGCCGCAACAGATTATTTGACTGCAAATGGTTGTAACGGCGGCGGAGGCACACCACCACCGAGTGGAGGCGCAAGCTTTCCGAATCTTTCCGCCACAACCGGTAGCTGGCTCAGAGGCACCTATGAAATACCTGCAGGTGTCAATGCGATAACCTTTACTATCTCAGGGGGGGCAGGGGATGCGGATTTGTATGTCCGTTACAATAATCAACCTACGCTCAGTCAATACAATTGCCGCCCATATGTTGACGGCAATACAGAGCAGTGCGTGATCAGCAATCCACAAGCAGGGACCTGGCACGTAGGTATTAACGCTTATGCTGCCTTTAGTGGTTTGACTTTCAGTTACTCTTATTAAGCTTTAGTGTGCAGAAAAATGCAGACTGCGCCCAAAAGGCGCAGTCTTTTCATCAGCAAAATCAGAGATAACGAACAGCTATAATCGAACCCACTCATTATCCCAAGTTCAGGTTAACTAAATTTCCACTTGCAGTGATCCAATGAACCTGCTGATCTGTAAACAATTCTAGTCATCTCCGTGATTTTTTGTGAGTCTTTATTATGAGTATCCAAATCGGTGTCAGTGCTTGCGTGCTTGGGCAAAAAGTACGTTTTGATGCCGGCCATAAAGCGTCAGATTTCTGCAACAGCACTCTGGCTCCTTTTGTCTCTTATGTGCCGGTTTGTCCAGAGCAGGCGATAGGTTTAGGCGTGCCTCGTCCTGCTATCCGGCTGCAACTTGATGCCCAGCAGCAAATCCGCCTGGTGAACAGCAAAGATAGCAGTATTGATCATACGGATGCCATGCTGCAGTTTAGCCAAAAGCTGTTGCCAGGATTGAAGCATTTATCTGGTTATATTGTCTGTGCCAAGTCACCCAGCTGCGGTATGGAGCGGGTTCGTTTAAACGATCAAAACGGCCATCAGCTTGGCAAAGTTGGGGTAGGCTTGTTCACTCAACAATTAATGCAAAGTTATCCCTGGTTACCTGTAGAAGAGGACGGTCGTTTGCTCGACACTAATTTACGCGAAAACTTTGTCACGCGAATTTTCGCTTGTCACGATTATCAGCAGATGCTGCAAACAGGTTTTACTGTCGGCAAACTAGTAGCCTTTCATAGCCGTTATAAGTTTTTAGTGATGGCGCACAGCCCAACAGCCTATCGAGAATTGGGTCGTTTAGTGGCTCAGGCTAAACTTTTTGCACCTGATGAATTAGCGCAACGCTACTTGCTGGATTTAATGCAGGCGTTAAAGCAGCATGCTACCCGTAAGCAGCAGGCCAACGTGCTGATGCATTTGCAGGGCTTTTTTAAGAAAATGCTGACAAGCGCTGCCAAGCAGGAGCTGTTAACTCTGATCCATAAGTACCGTCAGGGCCATTTGCCTTTGTTGGCGCCTTTAACATTATTGCGCCACCATTTGGCTCAGCACCCGCATCACTATGTAGCGGCACAGCAATACTTACAGCCTTTTCCTGACGAACTGGGGTTACGCGCCTGATGAGTACCAGAGCATTTTCTCTTGTCTGGTTACGTAACGATTTACGTCTCTATGACAACCAGGCTTTAGTTGAAGCTTGCCAGTCTGGCTTACCTGTAGTTGCACTTTTTGTCGCAACGCCGCAGAGTTGGCAGAAACATTTCATGGCACCTATTAAACAAGATTTTATTCGGCGCCGTGTCAGGCAGTTAGAGCGCGAATTGGCGACACTGAATATTCCGTTGTTGGCAGTCGAAGGAACTGATTACGATGCAGTTCCGGCGCTCATGCAGCAGTTGATAGTGGCAGGGGCTGAGGCCTTGTATAGCCATACAGAATACGAACTGCGTGAGCGGGTCAGGGATCGCAAAGTCAGCGATATCTTTGCCCAGGCTGGCAAAGCCAGCTTTTGGTTTGATCGCAAAGCTGTGATGCCTCCGGGATCCATACTGAGCAAAACCGGCGGCATTTATCAGATTTTTACGCCTTTTAAAAAGACCTGGCTAGCTCGTTTACGTGAGCAAGGTGTGCACTGTTTTTCCAAACCAAAAGCTTTAGCTGAACTCAAGTGGCAATGGCCAGAGCTACCTCTGATGCAAGAGGGCGACGGTAGTTCAGCGGCTTATGTCGTGGATGAAGTTACTATCCTCGAGCAGATGCGGCAGTTTTGCCGCGATAAAGTGGCCTATTATCAATCTGAACGCGACTTTCCGGCCAAAGAGGGTACTTCATCGCTGTCTGCTTATTTGGCAATAGGCGTTGTTTCTGCTCAGCAGTGCATCAGCCGCCTGCAACTGGAAGCAGCGAATGAGTGGGATAAAGAAAAGTCTGGCGCAGCTGTCTGGTTATCTGAGCTGGTGTGGCGGGATTTTTACCATCATATCCTGATGGCCTTTCCAAATCTGATTAAACACAAAGCATTTCAACAGGATACGGATGCTATTGTCTGGCCTAATAATGCTCAGCTGTTTCAGGCCTGGTGTGAGGGTAAAACCGGTTATCCTATTGTAGATGCGGCTATGCGGCAGTTGAATCAAACCGGCTGGATGCACAACAGATTGCGTATGATAGTAGCCAGTTTCCTGGTGAAAGACTTACATATCGACTGGCGCTGGGGTGAGCAGTATTTTATGTCGAAGCTGATTGATGGTGATTTTGCTGCCAACAATGGTGGCTGGCAGTGGGCTGCTTCAACAGGTACAGACGCAGCGCCTTATTTCCGAATTTTTAATCCTGTGACTCAAAGTGAACGTTTTGACCCGGACGGCGTATTTATAAAGCGGATGCTGCCGGAACTGGCAGATGTGCCGAAAAAGCAAATTCACTGGCCTCATCCTTTGCCACTCTGGAGTGACTACAGCAAAGCTGTGGTCGACCACAGTAAAGCCAGGTTGAAAACCTTAGAGTTGTTTCACACTGTTAAAAAACCGCAGGATGAAGTGGATCATGAATGATAATAAAGCGACAGAACGGCTGGACGGTTTTTTAGATTTTTACAATAACTTAAGTCAGAACAATCTGGCGACATTAACGGAATTGTATGCCGATAATGTCGAGTTTATTGACCCCGTGCACCATATGCTGGGGCTTGAACAGTTGCAGCAGTATTTCTCTCATGCCTACGAGAGGTTGAGCAGTTGTCAATTTGTGGCGACGTCAAAAATTGCCAACCAGGATCAAGGCTGCCTGAGTTGGGTGATGACCTTTACTCATGAAGCTATAGGTAACGGCAGACCTATTTCTGTGCATGGTTGCTCTGTGGTGCATTGGAACAGCGAAGGTAAAATCGCCTACCACAGGGACTATTACGATTTAAATGAAATGGTGTTGCAGCACATACCGCTGCTGGGCTGGGTCACGAATAAAATTAAGCAAAAAATGGCAAATAACAACGCTAGTCAAACAACTTAAAGTTGCAGGGCGGCGACAAGCAAAGGAGGCCATGGGAGCATAGATCTACTATGTGACCGTGGCGAGTGAGCGCAGTCAACAAAGCTGCAGCTTTAAGTAGGAAGGGTAAAATGAAAATTGCAGTAATAGGTGGCGGTATTTCCGGCATGATCAGCTGGTATTTGTTACAGCGTCAGCACCAGGTCACCTTATTTGAAGCGGGTTCTTATCTGGGTGGGCACACAGCTACTGTGGATGTCAGTGTTGCAGGTAAAGACTACGCTATAGACACAGGCTTTATTGTGTTTAACAACTGGACCTACCCGCTGTTTAATAAGTTTTTGGACGAGCTCAAGGTAGACTCTCAGCATACTCAAATGAGTTTTTCGGTGAAAAAAACCGACACTGGCCTCGAATACAATGGCCATACCTTAGGTACTTTATTTGCACAGCGTCGCAATCTGTTCCGGCCTTCGTTTTGGCGGATGCTGCTGGATATAGTGAAGTTTAACAAGCTGGGAAAACAGCTGCTGGAGCAAGACCATCCGGACTTAGATTTGCTAATGGACGACTTTCTGGCTAAGTACAATTTAGGTCAGGAGCTTCGTAACGACTATCTATTACCAATGGGAGCCGCTATTTGGTCCTCTGGTCTGGCTGATATGCCTTCATTCCCACTGCGTTTTTTCCTGCAGTTTTTCAAAAATCATGGCTTACTGAACGTGGCGGACAGACCACAATGGTCTGTGATCAAAGGTGGTTCACGGCAGTACGTGCGGGCTTTGTTAAGCAAGCTGAACCCTGAACAGGTTAAACTCAACAGCCCGGTGAAGACCGTCAGTCGTGATGCCAATGGCGTTACTCTGGTCTTTGCGGATGGCAGTACAGAGTCTTTTGATCAGGTGGTCTTTGCTTGTCATAGCGATCAGGCTTTGGCCTTGCTTCAAGATCCAACTGAAGCTGAGCGGCAGGTATTAGGCGGTATTGCCTATCAGAAAAACGATGTGATTTTGCACACAGACGATAGGATTTTACCTCAACGAAAAGCGGCCTGGGCGGCTTGGAATTATCATCTGGCAGATGCAAAATCCAGTCACGCCACACTGAGCTACAACATGAATATACTGCAGGGTATTGAAGCGCCTGTCACTTTTGTGGTGACGCTAAATCACAGCCAAGCCATAGACCAAAGCAAAATTTTAAGACGTTTTCAGTACGATCATCCGGTGTTTAATCACTGCACTATCTCATCCCAGCAACGCCGTGCTGAGATCAATGGTGTAAACAACAGCTGGTTTTGCGGTGCTTACTGGTACAACGGCTTCCATGAAGACGGTGTTCGCAGTGCCGTAGATATTGCCCGTGCTATGGGAGTGGAGTTTTGATCCCATCAGGTCATGCGCTGTTAACAGGGGAAGTCGGGCATAAACGCTACCTGCCGAAACTGCACGGATTCGACTATCAGGTGCATTATTTTTGGCTCGACCTGGATCAGCTTGACCTTATTCCGGCAGAAGGCTGGTTATGGTCAAAAGCGCGTTTTGCAGCCTGCAGTTACAGGCGCACAGATTATTTGTCAGGCGTTGAGGATTTAGCTCAGGCAGTCAGACAGAAGGTGCAAAGCTTGGGCTTTACTGGCGCCATCGCCAAAGTCTGTATGATGAGTCCGCTGGCAAACTGGGGCTATTACTTCAGTCCTCTGACTTTGTACTATTGTTTTGATGAGACACAGCGTCTGATAGCCTTGTTAGCTGAAGTCAGTAATACGCCCTGGAACGAGCGACACTATTATCTGGTGCCGGTTGAGGATGCAGGAAAATCGCATTATCAGCATGATAAAGCCTTTCATGTTTCGCCTTTTAATCCTATGGATATGCAATATCACTGGACTGTTGTGGCAAATTCAGCTGAACTGGAATTAGCTATCGCTAATTTTAAAGATCAGCAAAAGGTGTTCAGTGCCTGGTTTCGTTTGGTATTACAGCCATTTAGTCTAAGCCAGCTAAAGAGCGTGCTGATCCGCAGGCCATGGCAAAACGTACAAGTGATGACACGAATTTATTGGCATGCAGTAAAACTGCTATTCAAAGCAGTACCTGTTTATGGCCACCCTAAGTCAAAGGAAACACCGAGATGACGGTTTTGATCACCGAACAATGCCCTTTTCAGAATTTACGTTGGTTTGACAAAACCTGCCGCAAGCTGGTGCTGAGTCATTTAAGCCAGTTGCAATACGGCGCTATTGAGTTAGTTGAAGGTCAGGAAAAAACCTTATTGGGCGATGCCAAAGGTGAGTTGCAATGTACTCTGACTGTACTTGACCCGGATTTTTATCAAAAAATGATGTTCGCAGGCTCAGTAGGTGCTGGTGAATCCTATATTCTTGGCCAGTGGCGCTGCGATAATTTAACAGTGTTGGTGCAGCTGATAGCCCGCAATTCAGCATTACTGGACAAGTTGGAATCAGCATGGGCTCGTTTAAGTAAACCAGCACTAAAATTACTGGACTGGCGTAATCGCAATACCAAAGAACAATCGAGAAAAAACATTTCGGCGCATTACGACTTGGGTAATGCCATGTATCAGTTGTTTTTAGATCCAAGCATGATGTATTCCAGTGCAGTTTATGCGACAGACAGCTGCACTTTGGAGCAGGCACAGCAGAATAAACTCAAGTCTGTCTGCGACAAATTGCAGCTCAAAGCTACAGATCACCTGATTGAGATAGGTACGGGTTGGGGCAGTATGGCTATTTTCGCGGCCCGCCACTATGGCTGTAAAGTCACTACGACTACGATTTCTCGTGAACAACATGATTATGCGGCTGAAAAAATTCGTGAAGCAGGGCTTGAGTCCCAAATCACTTTACTGTTTCAGGACTACCGCGATTTAACAGGTACTTACGACAAGCTGGTGTCGATAGAAATGATTGAAGCCGTTGGAGATGATTTCTTGGATCAGTACTTTGCCAAGTGCTCCAGCCTGTTAAAAGACGATGGTTTGATGGTGTTGCAGGCTATAACTATTGCGGATCAGCGCTATAGCCACTATGTCAAAGAAGTTGATTTTATTAAACGTTATATCTTCCCTGGCGGCTGCCTGCCTTCCATTCAGCGTATGAGTAATGCCGTAGCACAGTACACTGATTTAGTGCTGCGCCAGGTGCAGGATATAGGCCTGGACTATGCACGGACTCTGCAGCATTGGTGTCATAACTTTATGGCATCGAAGGACAAGTTGCATCAATTGGGTTATGACGACCAATTTATCCGGCTGTGGCACTTTTATTTGTGTTACTGCGAAGGTGGTTTTTTAGAAAGAGCCACCAGTGCTGTACATTTAGTGTTCACCAAACCTTTGAATAGGAACAAAATATAACTTTTCGTTGCGTAATAGGGCACGGTCGTTTATAACTTTCTATGTATTAACATAGCAGAGTCTGTATGACGATCGTGACCACTTTACAGCCCGAAACTGATCTCAGTGTCCTTCACGCTCAACTCCAGTTGTTACAGCAAGAAAATGCCAGACTATGCTTAATTAACCAGTTTGCCATTGATCTGCATGAGTTGACGGGCGCGGATGACATTCTTAATTATGCTGCGAAACATGTCGTGGCTGGCCTTGGCTTTGTCGATTGTGCCATTTTTATTCTGGCGGATGATGGCCAAACATTGGTGCGAAAAGCCGCTACTGGCACCAGAGATGTACCTTCGCATTTAGGTATAGCAGAACTGAAAATAGGCCAGGGGTTGGTGGGGCATGCAGCCAACATCCGGCAAGCTGTTTTGGTGTCTGATACCAGAGAAGACCCCTACTACGTATCTGATTTAGTTCCAAGTTTATCTGAGTTAGTAGTGCCCATCCTTGATGCACATGGTGTGTTAGGGGTGATAGATTGTGAACACTCACACAGTCATTATTTCAGTCAGGAACATCAACAAATTCTTGAAGTGGTTGCTTCAATTCTGGCCAGTAAGCTGCGTAAAGCGCAGATGCTGGATAGATTAGAGTCATCGGTCAGCAAACTTGAATATGCTGAACGTCTGCAAAAAGCTTTGTATGAAATCGCCTCTTTTTCTTATTTTGCCAATGATTTTTCCAGCTTTTACAAGCGCCTGCATCAGATTGTGAATTCGCTGATCTATGCCCCGAATTTTTTTATTGCTTTATTTGATGAAGAAACACAGCAGCTGCATTTTCCTTATTTTGCTGACACTGAAGATGAAATTAACCCAAATCAGGTCTACAGCAGTGATAGCCTGAAACACAGCCTGACGGGCCATGTATTTCGCTCCAATAAACCTTTGTTGATACTGCGCAAAGACATTGCAGCTTTTGAGCAGGCTTACGATGTAAACGCCTATGGCGCTGAGCCTGAGTCCTGGCTTGGCGTACCATTTCAATCCAGTGACACAGTGCGTGGCGTGGTGGTGGTGCAAAGTTATGTCGCGAATATCCATTACAGTGAGCGTGATCTGGAGCTGATGATCTTCGTCTCTCAGCATATATCCAATGCGTTGGAGCGGGTTTTTTCTGAGAAACGTTTGCAGCACCAAGCTTTGCACGATGCTTTAACCGGCTTACCAAACCGCAGTCTGTTACTGGACCGAATTGGCCAGGCATTTAAACGTATGCAGCGCTTTCCAGCCAATCATCTGGCTGTGATGTATCTGGATTTAGACCGTTTTAAAACAGTGAATGATACCTTAGGGCATCAGGTAGGTGACGCTTTTCTGGTGCAGGTCGGTAGAGTGTTGAGACTCTGTATGCGCCAGACCGATACCTTAGCCCGCTTGGGAGGAGATGAGTTTGCTGTGGTGCTGGAAGACGTCACAGGTCTTGCCGATGTAACAGATGTGGCGCAGCGTATTATCCAGTCTTTGCAACAGCCTTTGCTGATTGGAGAGCATATGCTACTGACGTCCTGCAGTATTGGCATAGCTCTGGCGAATTCAGCAGACGATCTGCATTCAGCGGATGAACTGATACGCCGTGCCGATATCGCCATGTATCAGGCCAAACAGGATGGGCGTGGTGTTTACCGGATCTATTCCGCTGAGATGTTAGTGCAGGAAAGTCAGGAATTCAGATTAGGTCTGGAAATCAAGACAGCTTTGGCCAAACAGCATTTTATGTTGCATTATCAGCCTATAGTCAGTCTGGATACCGAAGAGACTATAGGTTTTGAAGCTCTGATCCGCTGGACTCATCCGATCAGAGGCACAATCACGCCGGACGAATTTATTCCTTTTGCTGAAAAAAATGGCTTGATGGGCCTAATTGACCATTATGTGTTAAAGCACAGTATCGAACAGATCAAGCTGTGGAAAGAAACCTACACCAAGCCTTTTTATGTCAGCGTCAATATCTCGGGTCTGGCTTTTTCAGAGCCTGATTTCGCTTTTGCTGTGATTCAAAAACTAAGGCAAGCCGCAGTGCCTGCATCTTATCTGGCGATAGAAATTACAGAGCGGGCATTGATTGAAAATATTGAACAGGCCAGGTTGTGTTTAAAACAGCTGCGTCAGTATGGCGTCAAGGTATTGTTAGATGACTTTGGCACTGGCTATTCCAGCTTAAGTTACCTGAACGAGTTTAAATTGGACGTATTGAAAATCGATCGTTCCTTTATCGCCAACATGAAACCCCATGTTCAGGACAATCCTGTGGTTAATACTGTGATAGCTTTGGCCAAAACATTGAATTTAAAAGTAGTAGCCGAAGGAATAGAAACCAGTTTACAACAACAGTTGTTGAAAGAGTTAGGGTGCGACGCCGGGCAGGGCTATTGGTTTGCGAAGGCTTTGCCAGCAGCAGATGCAATCAAATGGCTACGTTAAATAATACGGACTTGTAGGGGCGGGGTTATCCTCGCCCGTGTCGAATTACAAACAAATCTTTATTGGTCTTGTACCCGCCGGTCGAATGATACCGCAGGCCAGTTTTAGGTGGGAGTATTAAACCAAGCGGATAGCTTCTGTTTCAATAACGATTTTGCCAGCTTTGTACAAAGCCCCAATAGCTTGTTTGAACATTTTTTTACTGACGCCAAACTCACCGTAGATCTGTTCAGGACTGCTTTTGTCAGATAATGGCAAACTGCCGCCTTTGTGTTTTAAGCGTTCTAAAATCACATCAGTAAAGGCCTGAGCTTTTTCATAGCCAGGTTTATCCAGCAGCAAATCAATACGCAAATCATCCCGTACTTTTTGCACATAAGCTGTGCCCTTGTAGCCAATCCGCAGTGGTTTAAACACCTGATTTTTATACAATAATCCCCAGTGTTGATGATCCACCACCACTTTGTATCCCAGTTCAGTCTGAGAGGCGACATAAAACTGTACTTCGTCACCAGCCTGATAATCCGGGCTGTCTTTTCCTATATATCTGTCTAGCTTAGCCGAGGCAACAATGCGGTTACTTTTATCGACATAGCAGTACACCAGATAGTATTTATCCAGTTGCATCGGAATTTGTTGTTCGCTAAATGGCACCAGCAGGTCTTTTTTCAGACCCCAGTTTAAAAAAGCCCCTACTTTGGTAATAGCGACGGCTTTAAGCTGTGCCACCTGACCCACCATCACATAAGGTTTTTCCGTGGTTGCGATCAGTTGGTCTTCAGAGTCCAGATACAGGAAGACGTCGAGCACTGCGCCAATTTCTGTGCCTGCCGGGACATAACGTTTAGGCAATAAAATATCGCCCCAGCTCAGGCCATCTAAGTACACGCCAAATTCGACCTGTTTTTTCACTGCCAGTCTGTTCAGTTTGCCTAAGGCGAGTTGGGTCATGTGATTACTCCGATGCCAGCAATGCTGGGGTAGACTGTTGAATAAAGTGTAGTTGGACCTGAACGCTTTGGGCTGCATTGCCAAACCAGATCTGGCCTTCATTAATAGTGCATTGTAACTGCATAGTGCGGTCGCATAATTTTGCCAGCTCTGCTGTATCAGCTGGAGAAACCGCCACTATCGTCAGGTTCTTTAACTGACTTAGGGCTTTTTGCTCAGAGCTGTACCATTTATCCACCGCAGTGCCGCCATAAGCCAGTAATAACAGTTGCTCTGTTTTATGACTGGCACGGCGTAAACGCTTTTCTTCCGGCAAACCTAACTCGATCCAAAGCTGGTAATCCCCTGTCAGATTCTGACGGTACAAAGCCCCTTCATCTTCATCGGAGATGCCTTTACCAAAGGTTAAATCTTCGTGCGCACATAAGGCAAATGCCAATAAGCGCAACATCATACGCTCTGTGGTTTCAGAAGGGTGCTGAGCTAAGGTCAGGTTATAGTCCTGATAATGATGGCGCGACATATCGGCCACAGCAAGGCTTGCTTTAAAAATGGTTGCCTTTAAGGCCATAACAAATCCACAGAACAAATCAAAAGGGCGCTAGTGTACCTTGTTCGTTGGAATAATGCAGCCTGCCTGAGCAAGCAGAGGCTAAGCTGCTCAGGCTTGCAGTTGATGGTGCTGTTTTTGTCGCAGTGCAATACGGTTCCAGGCTTTTTCATGGAAAAAGTAGGCTAGCGTATTAATAGCTGGTTCTACAGTGGCCACTAAACCACCCACCATCAGGTCGCCGGTTAATAAATAGGTGACGCTAAAAGCGACGCTAAAATGCAGCAGGGCAAAAGTCATAGTTTTTAACATGGGTTGGCTCCAGTACCAGAATTTTTACAGAGCTTAGCCTGCGACTCTTGGTGTCGAAAACGAATAAATCCAATCGCGATCATCGTTTTTTGTGCTCAGCCGATCCTGAACTCGGTTGCCAACGTAGTATTTGACTCAACAGGAGCAGAAGATGAATTCACTCGAAGTGTTTTATGACGGCGGTTGTCCTTTGTGCCGACGCGAGATCAATTACTTTCGTGCCTTGCGAAGCAGGGTTCCTATCATTTGGCTGGATCTGGCTGATCTCGGCACTGAACTCCCGGCCGGGCTGGACAGATGCAGTGCGCTGCAACGTATGCATGTGCGTGTTAATGGTCAGACGTATTATAAAGGTGCTGCAGCTTTTGCCATGCTCTGGTCTCAGTTTGCCTATTGGCGTATGCTGGGTCTCTTGCTCAAAGTACCGCCAATAACCTGGTGTGCAGATAAGCTTTATAGCTTTTTTCTGAAGATAAGGCCGCGACTGCAACATTGGGTACAAAAAAGGGAGAAAGCCTGATGGGGCTGGATTGTCGTGAGTTACTGGACGTCAAAGAGTATGAGTTTTTACTGAACTGGTTTATGCGTAAGCAAAAGCAACATCAGCTCGCCTCGCTGGAAGAGCCCTATAGCTACGACGGTTATTCTTTGTATGATCAGAAGGTCAATCAGTTGATCGCAGAAGCGGCCATAGCTTTTATTGAAACTTTCCAGCGGGAAGCGCCGCCTTTAGTTTTCACTAACTTATTTCATCTGGCGGAGCTTGAACTGCAGGGAAAACGTGATCGGATCCTCAAAGCGCCAAAAAATTTGCAGTAAGGTACAGAATAAAAAACCACCTAGCGGTGGTTTTTTGAGTCAGCTTAATGTTGCTGTACGCGTTTTAAGGCATCCGTCAGTTGTGGTATGTCCAGTTTTTCATTCAGTGGTACTAAAGTACCGGCCGACCAGACACCATAGCTACCATCGTCACGCACCACTATCATTTTGTCTTTTTTAAAGCTCACCATCTGATGGGGCAATAAATTCAGCTTCGGATAAGTGGATGGCTTAAACCAGTTATCGCCTGGCCAGTTGCTGTGACAGCCGATCTGCGCCACCAGCGTAGGGATCAAATCCAGGTGTTGAGTGACAGTGTCTGAAATCACCTTATTCAAGGCCGGCCAGTTGCTGTAAAGCTCAGTAGGGGCCAGATCAAACTGTGATTCAGCCGCCTGCACCGTCAAGACCAACAGATAGTGGGTGCTGTTTGCCGCCAACTCTGCGCTCAAATCACTGGTAAATTTTATATTGACTCGTGCGCTTGGCTTTTCAGTTAAAGATAACCAAGGCAGCAGTTGTTGAAACTCTGCACCGCTGGCGCTGATACCAAGAGCTCCTGCGGGTAACTGCGCTATCCAGGCTGGAGCCTGTTGCAAAGCTGAAACCATGTCTCTGTTGAGTTGCATACGACCATATAACAAATTCAATAATGCACTGTGCGTTTCTACTGGAGCAAAATGCTGCGGATGGGCCTTAAATTTATGCTGCTGCAATAGTTCCTTGTCCGAATCAGACAAAGTGGGAAGAAGCAGCACAGTCACAGGTTCAGACTCCTGACTTGTGCATTGCAAGGCTTCAGGTTCGCGCCAATTGGTTGGGCGCTGCAGCTGTTCAGCTTTACTCTCTTGTAACCTGGATAAATCCAACACATTGTATTTGGCTAAAAACGTATTGGCGGTGGCAGGATAAGTAAAAGGTAAAACATTGTCCTGTTTTAAAACATCTAATTCTAACTGGGCATCAGCCCAGATATGCAGAGTGTGGCTGGCAACAAAACAGCCTAAAAAGACATAAAGCGCAGGCTGACCTACACCAGAGGCTTGTAACCTTGGTACTTTTTTCCAGCAAAAGTTACTCAGTACCAGTTCAATCGCCAGTAATAAAGCGGCGACCACCGAGGTGATTAGAATAAAATTCCGCAAGTTGGTCACGACCTGCTGGCGAAGTAAATCAATAGTTTGTTCGCTGGATGCGCTGCCAACATGGTAACCCAGCGCCTGATAGACGTAAGCGTCAAAGATTAATGCAACCAGACCTACAGTGGCTAATACGGCGGCTATACCGCGCACATGGCGCTGGTAAGGGAAAATAAGAGTAACGGGGAATATAGTTAAAATAAAAAACAAGAAACATAAAAACGCTGTGTGGCCCAGCCAGTTCGTCAGCAGATAAAACCAGCCAGTGATACTTTGTGGTAAAGGTTCTGCCCACCAGTAAGCTGCAGTGATCAGCAATGCCAGCAGAATATTAAAGAAAGTAAACCAGTGGCCCCAATTGAGCAGGCGATTTACTTTATTGACCAATGACAGGTTTTGTTCCAGCACCATAGAGTTATTGTTTCTTCGTGTTGATGGCGTCTTTCAGAGCCTGACCAAAATGGTTTGCCACATCCGGTCGTTGTGCTGCCGGTACGCTGGTGTTGATGATATGGCTAATGGTATTGCCTAAACACATTAAACTCAGTTCAGTGCTGGCATTTTCCTGACGTAACTGCTCGAGAATGCTGTTGACGATCTTTTCAATTTGGTCGGTCGAATACTTTGATACAATAGGCATGAAGGTCTCTGCTCGAAATAAAATGGAACAGCGGGGAATACTAGCAGAATTAGCTAAGAACAGGAAAATATATGTCCGTCGATGTGTTGCATCTGGCAATAAATTTTATCGAAAGTACGGAAAGTGAACAGTTACAGGCGCAGTTTCGTCAAGAGTTAGTGCCGGTATCACAATCTGTGGCGCATTTAATTGAACAATTGCATTTAGCCTACAATGGCAAACCTGCCAAAGGCTATGCCACTTTTTCGGATGACTTGCAGGACAGAATGGCTTTACCTCTGGCGCAGTGGCAAGCGCAGGAACGTAGCTTTTTGCAGTTAGCCGAACAAGCAACCAGTCAACTTGTGGTGCAGCTGGTCCAACACCAAATTCAGGAAACCGGCTACTTTATGCTCTGCCATTATCGTTATCTGGCGACGGAATATGTGTTGGTGACTTTATTAGGCAGTAAAGATCACTTTAGTGTGACACCAGAGTTATTACTTTCGACCGATCAGCATCTGGACATAGCCCGGATGCAACTGGCGGCCCGTATTGATTTAACCGAATACCAAACCAGCCCGGAACAAAACAAATACATCTCTTTTATCCGCGGCAGAGCAGGGCGTAAAGTTGCAGACTTTTTCCTTGATTTCCTCGGCTGTGCCGAGGGTATGGTTGCAAAAGAACAAAGTAAAATAGTGCTGGCGTCAGTCGAAGAGTACTTATCAGCTTCAGATTATGATGCTGTTGAAAAATCGGCAGTCCGGAAGCAAGTCTACGAGTACTGTGAAGAGCAAAGCAAACAGGGCTTGGATGTGCACTTGCAGGAATTATCTGCCACCATCGACAGCAGCGATGCACGGGCTTTTACTGACTATTGTGCTGAGCAGAATATTGAAGTGCCAGATCAGTTCCCTGTGGATGTGAAAGAGCTAAAAACCCTGGTGAAGTTCTCTGGCGCTGGCGGCGGGGTCAGTATCAGTTTTGAGCAAAAACATTTGGGCGAGCGCATTCGTTACGATATGGAGAAAGACCTGCTGATTATTCAGGGCGTACCGCCTAATCTAAAAGACCAGTTGCAACGCTTCTTAAAAGGTTTTTCCAGCTTCGACAATAAGGGCTAAGCCTTAGTCGCGAAACCACACAGCTAATCGCGACTTTAGTCCCCACTGCTACCACCGCCATCAGAACCTGCTTCTGATGTGCTGTGGTGCTCTGTATCTACCTGTTTAATTCTGCTGGCATCTGTGCCTGTACTTGCCACTACCGTACCAGTAATGCCGCCTTCAGCAGATTTTGGCTGGATAACTTCTGTTTTTGATTTGTTATCCAGCCCTTTGCTACGCCGGATCAACCACAAATTACCCAGAATAATTCCAAGAGCTATAAGTAAAATCCACCAAAAGTTTGAGTTCATTGCTAGTCCTTACAGATAGTACAAACATAACGCTGAAAAATCATTGGCAGATGCTCAAGCAACAGTGCTTTATCGGGTAGTTCGCTTTGCGCTATCGCAGCAGACAACATCAACTGCTCAAAGTTATCTAAGTAGTACTCAGACAAAGGGCGATAGCTCAAATGCCAGGCTTCTTTCGCTACACCGCCTTGATCCCGCTGATAAGGCCTGAAGAAACCGAAGCCCGAAGCATGTTGGCTTAACCACTGGTCCAGCGGATAAAATGGTCCACCAGGCAGATATTCCGCATCCAGTAATTGCACCTGATACTCAGGGGGGACTGCTGCTTTATCAAAAACGTCCAGATCTGTACCCCAATGATGGCGGCTGGCTCCAGGTAAAGCTGAATACAACAAAATGGCTTCAACTTTTGCCAAGCCATCTAAGCTTTGAATATCGACCTGCTGTTGCGCCTTATTATACACAGGGCGTTGTCCAATATATTTTGCTGTCCAAATCCTGGCTTGCTGGGCAAAAGAGCGATAGGACGACACCAGAGCCAAGTCGATGCCATCCAAAGCCGCGGCTTGTTGCATCTGCAGATAGGCTGCTTTGACTTCAGGCAATAATCGATGACGCTGCTCCAGTACCTCCAGAGCAGTTTCATCAAAACCAGTCAGCCGTTGTGCCAGACTCATTTTGCGACCAGTTGCTGCAAAATATGTTGGTACATTGCAGCTAAAGGCTCTAAATCATCCACTGCAACACATTCGTCAATTTTATGGATAGTGCCATTGCAAGGCCCTAATTCCAGCACCTGAGCGCCGGTTGGTGCGATAAAACGACCGTCAGAAGTACCGCCTGTTGTCTCCAGTGAAGGTGCATAACCTTTAACCTGTTGGACGGCCTTTACCGCTGCGGCAACCAGCTCACCGCTGTCAGTCAGGAAGGGTAAACCATTGAGGATCCAGTCGATACTGTAGTTCAGTCCGTGCTGATCCAAAATAGCCAGTACACGTTGCTGAAGCTGTTCCGCCGTCACTTCTGTGCTGTAACGGAAGTTAAAGGTCAATTGCACATCACCTGGTACTACGTTCGTTGCACCAGTCCCTGCATGAATATTGGAAACCTGAAAGCTTGTTGCTGGGAAATAAGCATTGCCTTTATCCCAGACGGTTTGAGCTAATTCAGCCAATGCCGGGGCGGCTTTGTGAATTGGATTATCCACCAAGTGTGGATAAGCCACGTGGCCCTGAATGCCTTTGATCGTCAGATAGCCAGTTAGTGAACCACGTCTGCCATTTTTAATTACATCGCCGAGGTTTTTTGTACTGGAAGGTTCGCCCACCAGGCACCACTTAATTTTTTCCTGACGGCTTTCCAGCACTTCTATCACTCGTTTGGTACCGTTGATAAAAGGGCCTTCTTCATCGCTGGTAATTAAAAAAGCTATGTCGCCGGTTAATTCGGGGTTCGTCGCCAGAAAACGCTCTGTCGCCACCACCATAGCGGCCAGACTGCCTTTCATGTCTGCAGTGCCACGGCCATACAGCATGCCATCACGAATTTCAGGTTCAAAAGGTGGGCAGGTCCATTGCTCCAACGGACCTGTAGGCACTACATCGGTATGACCGGCGAAACAAAACAGCGGTTTGCCCTGACCCTTGCGGGCCCACAAATTTAAGGTGTCTTCAAAAAACATCGATTCAATAGTAAAGCCCAAAGCTTCGAGACGTTGTGCCATTAACTGCTGGCAACCTGCATCTTCAGGGGTGACTGACTGGCGGCTGATTAAGTCTTTCGTCAGTTCTAATACTGCTGTGCTCATACGGAAATCCCAAATAATGTCTGATAACTTTGTTCTGAAAAACCAAGATGATAACTGCCGTTATGTTCCAGCACAGGTCTTTTGATCAGCGCCGGTTGCGCCAGCATCAATTGCAGGGCTTTTTCTGCCGTCATATCCTGCTTATCTGCATCAGGCAAAGCTCTGTAGGTGGTACCTTTGGTATTGAGCAGGTCCTGCCAGCACAGGTGTTGCATAAATTCAGTTAAGAGCTCGCTACTTACGCCATCCTGACGATAATCGATATACTGGTGCTGCACCTGCTGTTGTTCCAGCCATTTACGGGCTTTTTTTATTGTGTCGCAATTTTTGATGCCATAAATCCGGGTCATAAACAGAGTCATCCTATGCGCTAACCAATTGAATCGCCAACAAGTCATCCTGTAGCGCCTGATGATAACCTGTACGACAGTGAATACTTTGAATTCTGGGGTGAGGAGCAACACGTAAAAATACGCCAAAGCTTTGATCGGCCTGACTTAACAAGGCCTTATCGTAATGCAGTATAGGCTGTCCCGCCTGGACCAAGGCCTGTTCGCCCACTAGCCAGTGGAAACCTACTCCATGTTTCGCCTGGCAATACAGTGGGAAATCCACCACCAGTTTAAGTCCGTTCGAATGCATAAACTGCAGATGCTGACCAGTATGATTTTTTCTGCTAAATGAGCCTGCAAAAGGACTGAACAAGGTTTTTCCCCGTAATTCAAGCCAAAGTCCATCGCCCTGTAAACCTGAAGCCATCAGGTCATCGCTGCTTGCCGAAGGGGGATGACTAAAGGCGTCCACCGGACTTCTGATCCGTAATTTTAACAACGGATCCAGACTGGTGTGCCATTGCAACAGACTAAAAGGGCTGGACATGGGTTAAAACATTTAAAGTAGCATGCTCGGATAGTAACGAAAAAAACCGGATTTGGCGAAGATTTCCTGTGTTGATCCGCTTGATATTAGGCTCCGTACTAACAAACAAAGGTGAAGCCAGAGGATCAGATGATGAATCAAATAGAGTTTTCGGCCTTTCACCATAAAAATGTCATCAAAAGCTGATAAGTCGATGTCGACTTTGCATAGCAAACGATGAAAGCCCAGTGTTTTCTTTGTTAGTGTTGTCCACAGATTCTGTGGATAACTTTGTGTGTTGTTATGTTTAACTGATTTAACGTATTGAATAGTATCAATAAATTCTAATGGCACAAAATTTGTTTAGTTGTTCCCTTCGCAAATACTTATGCAAAGGCAGGAAACTGACAGTTTTCGGTTTTAGTCTGAGACTTTTCCGGGAAAACAATGACCAGCTTTTTTGTTTGAAATGTCTCTGATTTTGTCCTGCTGATTGAGGAAGAATAAATATTTTCTGCTCTGGCAGCTTTTTGCTTTTGTTTCTGTCAAAGCTGGACGATAGTTGAAGCAGGGGGTAGACTCCGACGCAACGACTTGTGGTAAATACAGCAATCACCAAGAGGAGTACCTGCGATGTCAGTTATGTTTTCGACACTCAAAGCGGGGCTGCAGTACAGCCGTGACTGGCCTGTGGTACTAGAGTTAAATGCGGTTTTTCCGGAAAATAAAATTATCCGGATGACAAGGTTCGCCCAAAAGACTTTACCAGCAGTAGCTGTTGTTGGTGCTTTGGTACAGTTTAATGTGTTGGGAGCAGAGCAGTTACCTCTTATCCTGACGATGATGTTATGTATTTTGTCTATGCCATTTCAGGGTTGGTATTGGTTGGGTAAAAGAGCCCAGACAGAATTACCTCCGGGTTTGAGTAGTTGGTATGGTGAAATTAAGCAAAAGATGCAGGAACAGGGCTTACAAACTCAGACCCCTCAACACAAACTGCGTTATTCAGATTTAGCCTTACTGCTGAAACAAGCCTTTGGACAACTAGACAAGGCCTTCATTCGAGACTGGCTTTAAGCCAGTTGTTCACTTCGCATGCTTGACATTCCATTCTGCTAAAGCAGGATGGAGGTGGTCAGTATTTATTTCTCTGACAAGTAAATGCGCTGATAAAAGGTATACACCCATTGTGGTTTGTAAATCACCAGCAAGGTCATTGCCATGCCATTGAGTAAGGCTTCGGGCAGGGCGGCCAGAGGAATAAAAATCAGGTATCCCTCATAAAGTTGATGCGCGCTGTAGTGTTCGGCCTGGAGCCAGGCTTGCAGCAACATAAAAACCACTAAACCCAAAGCGCTATTTAAAAAAGCGGCGACAAAGAGATAAACAAATAATTGCCGCTGAAGATAATGAAAACACAAAAGATAAACAACATAGTTAAGCCCTAACACCAACCAGCCGCAGAGCAAAGTCCACAGCAGTTGCTCCAGAGGCTGTGTGGTCATCAACCACTGTAGAGCTATCACTAACACAAACAGTAAAGCGCTTAAGCGCAAGCCAAAAACCAAGGCTAAAGTTGTCAGCGCCAAAAAATGGATGGATAAAGCATCCAGTACTGCTGCATCTGTCTGCCATAGCAAAGCCAATATACAGACGCTGGCGCCAGCGACAGGCCAAGGTACAGCTTTGCTTAGAAGTTCTCGCCAGAAATCTCCGTTAAACAACAAAGCTGCAAGCAATAGCAGACAGAATGCAGCGAGCATCAGCTTAGCTTAAATCGAAGCTTGACCAGACTGGTGCATGATCCGAAGGACGTTCCAAGGCACGCAGTTCATAGTCCACGTCACTTTCGGTGCACAACGCAGCCAGTGGCTTTGTTGCCATCACAACATCAATACGCAGACCTCTGTTGTCGTCAAAACCTTTGGATCGGTAATCAAACCAGCTGTACTTTTCTGTGGCCTGTGGATGCAAAGCTCTAAAGGTATCAATCAAACCCCAGCCTTTTAATGTCGCTAACATTTCCCGCTCTTCAGGTAAAAATGAACATTTACCTTCTTTTAACCAACGTTTAGCGTTGGCCTCACCTATGCCTATATCCAGATCTTCAGGAGAAATATTGATATCACCTATGACAGCCACATAGTCATCAGGGCTGTGGTGGTTGATTAAATACTGTTGCAGATCGGCATAAAACTTCTGTTTAGCCGGAAATTTGGTTTCGTGGCTGCGATTTTCACCTTGAGGGAAGTAGCCGTTTAATAAAGTCAGAGTTTTACCGTTATCCAAAGCAAAAGTACCAATTAACATGCGACGCTGAGCATCTGGAGCATCCGTTGGGAAACCATAGAGCATGGACAGCGCTGGTTTCTTGCTCAGGATCGCAACGCCATAATGGCCTTTTTGGCCAAAGTAATACAGGTGGTAGCCAAACTTTTGCATTTCTTCGAGCGGAAACTCGTCATCATGAACTTTAATTTCCTGTAAACCGACAAAATCAGGAGAATGTTTAGCCAATAAGGCTTCGATTTGGTGAGGTCTGGCGCGTAAGCCATTTATATTAAATGAAATTATTTTCATGCTGAGTCTCTGATCCGGATGAGAGTAAAAACGTCTGAGCTGCATACTAGCATTTTGTCAGCTTAAGGGTGAACAGCTGCTTGCTCCCTCTGGCGACAAACTTTAAGCTATGCCTTTGTCTTGATGAGTTTGATGTTGTGAGTTCTGAGTTACCCGCCTATCAGTTAAAGTTTTCCGCCAAGAGGCGCAGTATCCAACTGAAAATTCAGTCTGGACAGCTATGGGTCTGTGCGCCTGCAGGCTGCGATCTGAAATTTATTCAGCAACTTATTCAGCAAAAAAAACACTGGATAGAAAAGCATCTGGAGCAACAGCAGACCGAGGCGGGTTGGCTGGAACAACGACAAATTCCATTTTTTGAAGATAAATTGCAGCTGAAAATAGTACAGGATTCAGTGAATCAATTTAGTCTGGATGGAGGTTGTTTGTGGTTGCAGCTATCGCACCGTAACAAAACACAGAGCCAGCCTAAGTGGATAGCAAAACTGGTCACTGACTTTTACCTACAGCAGGCGCAGTTGTGGTTTTCACAACAAGTGATGTTTGAGCAGCAGCGTATGTCCCTGCAAAGCCGGGATGTCCGGGTGTGCAACTTCAAAGCTAAGTGGGGCAGTTGTGATTCGTCTGGTGTGCTGAGTTTTAACTGGCGTCTGCTGATGGCACCAGCCTGGGTGGCCCGCTATGTCGTAGTGCACGAGTTGGCGCATCTGGTGCACATGGATCACAGTAAAAACTTCTGGGCATTAGTTGGGAAGTTTAATTCAGATGCAGCCAAAGCCAGGCTTTGGCTGAAGCAAAACCAGCACTGGATGCAGTTATAGACTTTTTGCTCATTAGCTTGTATCGGGCTGTAGCATGAAGGAAAAAAATCAAGGCTTGGCGTGGAGGCTGCTTCAGGGCTGAAAAAGAAAGCCGATCAGATAAGATCGGCAAATATTACTTCATTGGGAGAATAGAAAGATGATACAGCAGGTCTGACTCCGAACCGCTAAAAAAATTCCATTTTATTTATGTTTTTTTGATCTGTGCACTTTGCTTTGCATTTTACCCTGACTAAACAGGAGCTCAGACTTCCCAGCCGATAGTGTTTTCTGTTCTAATTCGCTGCAACTTGCCTTAAAGGTAAACAGGATCAACAGTAAATTGGCCATGTAGAGCCGATCTTCTTTATTCAGGATAACAGCATGACAAACCCTCTGCGTATACAGCAACTGATGAAGTTGGTGGACCTAACCCGTTTAAATGATCAGGATGATGCCGCAGGCATGCAGCAGTGGCTGGAGCAAGACCTGGTTGGTGCTATGGTGCTCCCCGCAGCTATTTGTGTGTACCCTGACTATCTGGCTCAGGTAAGAGCTTTTGTACAGCAACGCAATTTAGCTGTGAAGTTGGCGACAGTAGTCAATTTTCCGACCGGAACCTTACCCCTGGCTGAGGTTCTTGAGCAAATTAAAACGGCCTTGGCTGCCGGAGCTGATGAAATCGACTGTGTATTGCCTTATCAGGTTTTATTGTCTGGTCAAATTGAAGTGGTAAAGGAGTTTTTAGCCGCTGTCCGTCAGGCAACCTTGGGACGCTGTTTAAAAATCATCATTGAATCCGGTGAGTTAGTTACCTGTCAGCAGATAGGCAAAGCCACTGAGCTAGTAGTGGAGTCTGGTGCCGATTTTGTCAAAACCTCGACAGGCAAGGTAAAAGTGGGTGTGACCGAAGAGGCTGCTCGTATTATGCTTGCAGTGATAGCAGCGTCAGAGCGTCCTGTCGGTTTCAAAGCTTCAGGTGGCGTGCGTTCAGTCGATTTTGCTTTAAAATTAGTCAGCTTATTTGAAGATCTAACAGGTGAAGTAGCGACCGCAGAGTATATGCGTTTAGGTGCCAGTGCTTTACTAAACGACTTAAGTCAACAGTTGGATTACTAAGAGTTCCACAACAGAGCCGCTTCGATCCTGCTTAGCGGCTGTACCTTTTCTCTTCTTTCAGTTTATTAAACTGATGCAGCAGCTCCTGATGCCGGACTTTGTGGTGCTCTGGCAGTGGCATGTTGTCCACTATTCGGAACGTCTTGCGGCATTTCTCAGCCAACTCCAGCGGCTTTTTCCGCTTTGGATCGGCCATCATTTGAATAGCGGTCTGGATAAAGTTCAAGGCACTGCCTGTGTTCATAGGCGCGACTTCTAATGCCTGCTCGAAGCGCACCAGAGCCTGCTCGTAATTGCCTTCTTTGTAAAACTGAATGCCTTGCTTGTTTAATTCGTTGAAACTGGCCTGGCGGTTTAAAGAACGGCTTTGTTGCTCGCTGAACAGTTTTTCTAACAGAGGATCTATAGCTCCGTCTACAGCTTGTAGTTTCTGAACCAGAGTAGAAGCCTGCTCAAATTCACCTATCTGATTCAGCAGCAGTGCAGCGTCAGCTGCGCAATGTGGAATAGGGGGGATTTCATCAGGCTGCTCTGGGTCCAGCTCCGGCGTCATTTGTGCGGCCACGCGGTCCGACACTGTTGCATAAGTCTTTTTCGCCAGATACTGCTGGCCACTTAAAGACTCCAAGCGGGCCTGACACAAGGTTTCAAACAGTTCGAAGTCAAAATCACGAATGACAGTATCTTCTCTTTTGGCTCTGTGAATAGCCATCAGGGCTTCCTGTTGGTACTTGTTGCGCTGGTTCAGCTCTTCAGATCGTGATGCAGCGTCTATCACAGTGCGGATATAGTTCAGCAGATGTACCACTTCCTGACGTGCTGAACGTCGGGTTATTTCGTAGATTTGTTTGCTGGCCTGAACCAGACTTGCAAGATCATCCATGCTACGGGCTATATCCATCAACAGATTTTGCCTGCTGACCGAAAATGGCGAGATGACGATAGCCTTAGAAATCACTTCCATAGCATCTTCCATAAGGCCTTGAGCTATCAAATTTCTGGCTTTTAGATCAAAAGCCTCTGCAAAATATCTATTGGTATCTATGGCTTCGTTACAGAGTTCCATGCTTTCATCAAAGCGTTCTTGTTCGAAACACAGACGTGCCTGCAGTAACAAAGCCCAGTTGGTTCGGCTAAAAGCCAGAGTTTCGGACAATAAGGCTTCTGCTTCGTCGTATTGCTGCAATTTAATATGAGTTTCAGCCTGAATGCGGCCACAAAGGGAATGATAACGGCTGTGCTGCTCACGTTCTTGTTTACAGGCTTCGATCACTAGTTCTGGTTCACCGTCGAACATGGCCTGATAAATAGGAGCCAATTGTTTTTTTCGATTTTGAATTTTAACCAAACGGGTGCGTAACACACTTTGAGAAAAAGGTTTTATGATGTAATCATCAGGCTCAACTTCTATAGCACCGACCACCATAGGCACCTGATTTTCACCTGTCACTATCATATAAACAGCGCCAGGGTGTAGCAGTTTTTTCTCGCGTAAATCTTCTAGTAACTGACGGCCGTTTTTGCCTGAGCCTAAGTTGTAATCCACAAACAGCACATCGTATGAGCCGTGCATGCATTTCCACAAAGCCTGTTCACCTGTCAATACAAAGGCGATATTGGTTGCACCCATAGAGTACAGTATGCCTTTGAGCAATAACTGGAAGGGGCGTTGGTCATCAACAATAAGAACTCGAAGATTTTCGAGAGTTTTGTACGACATTCAGCAAACCTATCGATTAAATTATCGCAAGTGTTGATAATATGCAGGATTTTAGCAAGGAAAATTTAGCGACTTATTCTGGAGATTTAACGCAGGAAGAAATGGTGGAGGGGGAAGGATTCGAACCTTCGAAGGCAGTGCCGGCAGATTTACAGTCTGATCCCTTTGGCCACTCGGGAACCCCTCCACAAGTGTGGTGCGCATCTTATCAAAAAACATTTTTATGTAAAGGAAATTACTTAACTTTTTTGTCTGACTGCCGATAAAGCAAACAATAGAGTGTTTTTGTGCAGATTTTATGCTGATTAATGAGTGGCAAACTGGTGTTCAGTTAAATGAGGCGGTTCAGCAAAACAGGCTGAGTGATTTTTCGCTCTGGTTGGCATTTTTGTCACCTGCAGTGGAAGAATTTGCCCAGTTTTATACACCTGATGGCCAAGGCGCCAGATTTCAGCCTGATTTATATCAGCAACTGGGTATACAGCGAGCCAGGCCTTTTTCTTTTATAGCCTCAGATGAATTACATTTAAAACAGCAGGCTACGGCTTTTCAACAGGGCGGCGCTGTGGCTTTGCATTTAATGCAATGTCTGCAAGGCGCGCCTTTGGTGATGGAAGATAATAAACAGAAGTTGCCTGATGAGGTGAAGTCTGGCTTGAGTTTGCATGCAAGGCGCCATTTGATTCAGCAAAGACCAGAGATGATGCAGGCCGATCCAACAGCTTTGTATGAGATTCTAAATCAGCTACATGCCTGAAGCTGATGCTGACATTTTTTAAACTTAAGACCACTGCCACAAGGGCAAGTATCGTTGCGGGATAGTTTGACTGTTGTATGTTCGGTTAAAACACCACTGCAATACATCCACTTGCCTTGCTCCAGTTCAAAATCAGACACTTCATCCAACAACTCAAGCTTATCTCCGATCAGATAAGTGGCGACAAAATGCACTTGTTTTGTTGTTAAGCTCGTGTCGTTGATGATTTTCAAACCGATAAAACGTACAGCTTTTGCAAAGCCCGCTATATCTGCCAGGCTGTGTTCCGACCGAGTCTTTGAGTGATAAGTTTGCAAAATGTAGTCATAACAGTGTCTGTTGTTGTTATGGTGGCAGTAAGCACTGTAGCGCGAACGCATCAGTTGTTCAGGGTTTTGAGCCTGAACCGAACCACAAATCAGTGGCTCACAGCAGGAGCTAAAGGCTTTGCCTGAGCCGCAATAACATACAAATGACACCATAGTCGCCGCTATCTCATTCTACTTCTGATTAGTGAGCAGTACATTTCTCTAGAAACTGCCAACCTAATCCATTTAAATTCTTATCGGTGTATAGTGTAAGCAAAATGGCACTTAGGGCCAAGTCAGTTCTGCGGTAGCAGCAGAGTGCAATTGCTCACAGGCCTGAAGTTAGTGGCTAATTGCAACGCGCTGATTTGCCGATTGAACTTGGGTTTCGTCACTACTTAACTGATAAAAACAGGTTTTATGGTGTTCAGCCAGTTGTTGGTAATGCTGCAGCGAGCTTTCGCTGAATTGATCTTGCCAGACCACAACTGCGCTACAGGTGCTGCTACTTAATGCGTCGCATAATACTGTATGAATATTGCTGATTTGCTTTTGTTGGATCATCAGAACTTTAGACATATCTAAATCAAAGCCACTGAAGGTTGATTTCTCTGGTAATTGGTTTGGCGCCAATAACAGCACCCAACCTGACTGTTGCTGGTGTTGCTTAATAATAAACAGTAATTCAGGCAATGCCAGTTGACCCGCAGTGACCTGCAGTTTTTGATAAAAAGCAGTTTGACCTGTTTTGTGCTGTAATTGGTTTTGACCAAGTAAAGAATAACTCTGAACTGCTTTATTTAAATTCAACATAGTGATGCTCCAATACTGTTCGTATTTACAGTGTATGGATATACAGTAGTTTTCTGCTGATTAAAAAGCAAGCTCTTTTTGCGAAGTTTTTGGCTGTTTTTTACTCTACGCTGAACTCGTGTTTATTACTTATTGTTTTCTAAAATAATTTTTTCAAAGCGCTCCGCTGCTAATTGCTGAGACTGTTGTTGATCCACAACCGTTAAATGTTTGCACAGTACTGTACAAGCCTGTTCTGCCGTGCTGTCGTACCGTAAAGCCGCCAGAATGAACCAGCTGTACGCAAACACTGCGGATTTGGGTAGTCCAGCACCTTTTAAATAACAATGACCCAATTGAACCTGAGCCTGCAGGTGTCCTGTATAAGCAGCACGGCAAAATAGTGTGGCTGCCTGATGCATTTCTTGCTGTGCTGCGCAAGCCAAAGCTTGCTGAAATAGTGATTCTGCTTCGTTCTCTACAGCAGTGTCCTGGTCATAACCTGCGGCATCATTTTGTGGTAAATAGGACAATTCGCTGCCAGGCGATTGCAACAAAACCTGCAGTAGCTGCTGATGCTCTTTTAACTTGGCATCAACCTCAGCCAAAGTTAAATCATCAATGCCCTTAAATTCAGAGCCTTTAAGTTGTGGTGTGATCATAACTACAAAATCCGATCCTAAAAAAGCGCGCTATTAGACCCAAGGCTCAAGCCAGGGTCAAGTAAATGAACCTGCTTTGTGCTGCCATCTGTCAGATTTCTGACAAGGAACACAAGGGGGAGCTGTTTACTAGCGAAAATCGCGCCATGTTGTACCTTTCTCTGTATCGTCATATGACTGTCACACAGCCTTCTTACACTTCGGCTACTAAAGTGGTTGGGCGAGCGCAGTACCATGTGGACAGATGAAAGTTACAGGCAAGAACTGAACAATATTATACAGCAGCGCAAGTTGCAGCCGCTGTTTCAGCCTGTAATGGATTTTAATACCGGCCAGATACAAGGCTATGAAGCGTTGATCCGTGGTCCATCTGATAGCCCGCTGCATTCACCTTTGGTGTTATTTAAAGTGGCGCATCAATGCCAGCTTTTGCCCGAGTTAGAGATGTTGTGCCGTGAGTTGAGCATCGCAGCTTTTGCAGCAGCTGGAGTTCAGGGGGATTTGTATTTAAACGTCAATCCGCTGCTGTTGCTGTCCAATGATCACCCCTCTGGTTTAACTCTTGCTTTATTAGATAAGTATCGACTCAATCCAAGCCGTGTTGTGATTGAATTGTCTGAACAGTATCAGGTGGATGATTCCACAGTGCTCATTAATGCAGTACATCATTATCGTGAGTTGGGTTTTCGTATTGCGATAGATGATTTGGGTAGCGGTTTTTCCGGCTTGAAGCTTTGGTCTGAACTCAAACCTGATTTGATTAAAATTGACCGGTACTTTATTAGTCAGGTTCATGCTGATCCGACGAAAAAAGAATTTGTCCGCAGTATTATTGCGCTAGCGAAAAGCACTGGCTCGGCTGTTGTAGCTGAGGGGATAGAGACCCGCGAAGAATTGCTGCTTTGTCAGGAGTTGGGCGCTGATTATGGCCAAGGTTACTTATTAGGCCGCCCTCATGCGGTCATGAGTTCTGTGGTGAATGGTAATTATCAGCTCAATCCAAATCAGGGCAGTACGCCAGCGAATTCAACTGAACAGGTTGGTACTTTGTTATTGTCTGTGCCTGCGGTAGCCAGCGTGACCACAGTGGCGCAGTTGTTTGATTTATTTAGTAAAAACCCGCAGTGGTCAAGCCTAGCCATAGTTGAAGATGATCAGCCTGTTGGCATAGTGCAAAAATCTGTTCTGTTTGAGCTCTTCTCAAGCCCCTATGGCCGCGCTTTGTATGAAAAGAAAAGCGTCAAAGCCTTGATGGATAAAGAGGCTGTGATAGTGGATGAAAACAGCACCTTAGATCAATTAAGTCAGCAGGTGACCGAACAGGACGACGAGGGCAGTTGGTATTTTATTGTCACCCGAGAGCAAAAATATCTGGGTCTTGGCTCAGTCCGCGCCTTACTCAAACGTATTACTGAGAGTAAATTGCAAAATGCTCGTTATGCCAACCCTTTAACCTTACTGCCGGGCAACGTACCTATATACCGGGAAATTGACGGTTTATTGCAACTACGTCAAAGCTTTCATATTGCCTATTTTGATTTAAACGACTTTAAACCCTATAACGACACTTACGGTTACAGCAAAGGGGATTTAGTGATCCAACTGGTCGCTGAGCTGTTAACCAGCATAGCCGGGGCTGGTGGCCATTTTGTCGGGCATGTAGGCGGCGATGATTTTGTGGTGATCTTTACCAGTGAAAACTGGCAGGAACTATGCCAGCAAGTTCTGAATGAATTTGCTGAGCGGGTGCTGTTTTACTACGAAAGTGCTCACGTACAGGCTGGCGGCATTCGTAGCCAAAACCGTAGTGGCGAGCAAGTGTTTTACCCTTTACTCAGTCTGGCGGTTGGGGTCGTCTCGCCCGACCCAAGGTTATGTGTTTGTCATCACGACGTCGCAGCATTGGCCAGTGATGCCAAAACTCAGGCTAAAAAACCTACAGGCAACTTTTTATTTGTCTCACGTCGGCGCGGGCCTGGTCAAAGTGGATTAGCGAGCTAATTCACTGGCTGGACCAATTTACTTTGCTTACTGAGGTACACTGCATAACTTCGATAGTCGTCAGGACGGGGATCCATGTTTTTACAGCAGTTTATTAGTGAGCATAACAACGAAGTGAGTTTTAGCCGTCAGCAGGCCTGTCGTTTTGCCAAGGAAGTGGCCACAGATTTTAATCCTATCCACGATGCCGACAGTAAAAGATTCTGTGTGCCAGGCGATTTGTTGTTTGCTCATATGGTCAGCAAACATGGTTTAGCCCAGAAATTACATTGCACTTTCGCTGGTATGGTCAGTTCAGACGTGCTGTTGCACTCAGAGCAACAAGGCGATGAGTGGCGCTTGTGTGATCAACAACAAAAGAATTATTTAATTTTGCGCCAGCAAGGCGAGAAATTTCACGATTTGACTTACATCGAATCTTTAGTGAAAGACTATGTGCGTTTTTCTGGCCAAAACTTCCCGCATATTCTGCAGCCTTTAATGAAACAGCATCAGGTGATGATTAACGCACAGCGACCGCTGGTGATCTACGAAAGTATGACGCTGGAATTTGAGCGCTTTTCTGCCACTTCTCCCGAATTGCGCTTAGCTCACAATGATTTAACTGTTGAAGGTAAACGTGGTTTGGCCCGTTTAGGTTTTGAGCTGGTCGAAAATGGTGAAGTGATAGGCCGTGGCGAAAAACGCATGATTCTGAGTAGTCTGCAGCCTTATGAAGAAACTGTGATGCAGCAAATGGTCGATTTTTACAATGAGCGTAAAACTCAGTTCCAGCACGCGGTTTAAGCTTGTGAATCTGGCGCAGCTGACTTGGATTGCATCAGCGCTTCTGCTAAGGTGCCGCGAAATAAACCCTTTGAGTTGAGGTCGCCAATGTATTACATGATTTGTTCGGAAGATGTGCCAAATAGCCTGCCATTACGTAAGCAAGTGCGTGAACAGCATTTAGCCCGTTTGCAGGAATTAAAAGCCCAGGACAGGTTATTAATTGCAGGCCCGCTACCTGCTGTTGATCTAGAAGACCCTGCCGAAGCTGGTTTTACCGGCTCTTTGGTTGTAGCTCAGTTTGAATCTTTAGAACAGGCTAAAGCTTGGGCTGCCGCAGACCCTTATATTGCCGCAGGTGTCTACGCCAATTCAGTGGTAAAGCCATTCAAAAAAGTTTTGCCATAAGCTGTTAGCATAAGATCGACGCTGAATAATCCCTGAATTGTTCGGGGATTTTTTTATCCGTTTTAGCTCTTTTTGCCCATGTTAGAGCGCTGGTAAGATGGAAGCAGGCGCTGGTAAACTAAATTGATTCCCACTCAGTTGATAACGCTGCACTATCAGGTAAAGCTCGCCATTGTCGTATAAGTGCTGCCAGGCTTTTGCCAGTTGCTCCAGCTGTTCAGGGCTCAGTGTTTGGCGGTTAAATCCAAAATACACCGGGCTTTGATACACCTCGAATAAAGGTTCTAAACCTATAGTGGACAAAGCTGCCTGCTTTTTCCAGTAGTGATAAGCTACTATATCTTCAAGCACACCATGTACCCGACCATTGAGCAGCAGCGCCTGTTTGTCCTCATTGCCGCGTATAAAGACAAAACGGGTGCGATTTTTCGCATCGTTTATGATGCTGTCGAGCTCATCACCATAATAAGCGCCGTTGAGCAAAGCGATAATACCCGTAGTACCACTGCGCCTTAGCTGAGTCAGGTTGGTTAAACCAGGAAAAGCTTCTGTTCTACCAACTAAATAAATAATTTCCTGTTGATGTGGACCGATAAAAGCAAATTGTTGACTACGCTCTGCGTTGTAACTTAAGTGGCTTAACACATCTAATTCACCTTGCTCAATCAACTTTAACGATCTCAGCCAGGGACTATGAATAAATTCCAGGGTACAACCCACTTCTTTAGCCAAACGCTCCAGCAATTCGACATTTAAACCACTCCAGCTATTTGTCTTTTGACCACGTTCAGTTTGCTGCAGTATATAAGGCGCAAAGCTGGTTTCTATACCCATACGCAAGGTACAGCTGTCAGAGCGGAAACTCATCAGCATGCAGACAATGGCAGCAAGACAAAGCTTCATATAGTCCTTCACAAGGCTGCGGTGTTATAAATGAACTATATACGCGACTGCGCTATTCTGCTTTGGAATGAGAAGATTTTTGTGAAGTAAGTAGTGGTTGATCGGTAAAATCAGCACAATGACCAGATGAGGTGTAAAAGGTTACATTCAGCAGACAGCACCGAACTTTAGATGTTTCAAGGTTGGAAAAACTATATAAATTAATCTGTTATATGCGGTCAACAGTCTTACACTGTAACCAACTTGTAAGCTAAATGTAGTTAGCTTGTCATTTAGAGTCATTACTTTAATCCGCTGTTCTCTTCACTCAGATGGATTTAAGTAATGATGTACTCCACGCAAAAACAATTTAAAAAGAAGATGTTAAGCTCGTTAGTGCTGGCAAGTTTAGCCAGTGGTGCCTTTGCAGTTATGGCGGCTGAAAGCGATGAAGCGGCCATCGAACGTATGACAGTGACCACCCAAAAACGTGTGCAGTCTATTCAGGATGTGCCTGTGACTGTGTCAGCTTTTACCGGCGAGATGCTGGAGCAATTAGGTATTGCTGATCTGGATGTGCTGTCCGACATTACCCCAGGTTTAGTTATTCAGGAACAAAGTCCAAACAACCCGGGTTTTGTCATTCGAGGTATTACCTCTGACAGTGGCTCAGCTCAGGCCGCACCTCGTGTTTCTGTATATTACAACGGCACAGATATTTCCCGTTCACGTGGCTCTTATTTTGAACTTTTTGATATTGAACGAGTGGAAGTTGTCAAAGGCCCACAAGCAACATTATTTGGGACTGCAGCTTCTGTCGGCGCGTTAAGTGTGACGACCCGTAAACCTCAGGAAGAGTTTGAAGCAGGATTAACTTTAGGCGCAGGCAATTTCTCCGCGAAAAACGCCAATGGCTTTATCACAGGCGGTGAAGAAAAAGTTCAGGGCCGTTTAGCTTTTACCTACAAAGAACGGGATGGTTATGTCGACAATATCGCAAAAAACCAGCCTGACTTGCATGGTATTGAACGCACCGGTATTCGCCCTTCAGTGCGTTTTACCCCAAACGACGATTTAACTATTGATCTGGTGTACAACTACGAGAAAAACAACGACACGGGTACAGCTTTCAAAAGCCGTCGCTTTGCGCCAACAGGCGGTGACACTAGTCCTTACAGCTTTGTTGAAGCCAGTGGCAGTCCTTTTGCCCAGCAAGTATTTGGTAAAGCAGACTTAGGCGTCGAGCGTACGGTCAAAGACTTAAATATGACCACCAACTGGGATTTAAGCGAACACTGGCAGCTGACCAGCATTAGTGCCAAGCGCAGCTTTGACTCACTGGAAGTCTTTGATGCTGACGGTACTCAAGCCTGGTTTTTAGAGTTTGCCGAAGACGCAGTAGGCGATCAGTTCAGCCAGGAATTACGCTTTAACTACAGCGGCGAACAGCTAAACAGCTTCTTTGGTGTCAGCTACTTTGACGAAGATGGTTCTCAGTTAGTGCCTTTTAGCACAGAAGAGTCTATTTATTTAAATTGTGCCGGCGCTTTGGCTGCATTCAAACAACCTTGTATTAATCCAAACGGCACAGTAAATATTCTAACGCCAACGGTTACTCAGGGTAAGTTTCAGACTCTGCCTTATCAGGGTAGTTATCAGAACTTTGGTGAAAACACCGCTTTTTCTCTCTTCGCTGATATGAGTTATGCAGTAACAGAGCAGCTGGAGCTGACCGCAGGTTTACGTTATGTCGATGAAGACAAAACCAGCCGTTACACCTCAAGTTTTGCCAATTCGAAGATAACCGGAGCTCCGCTGTTGCCTGTGGTGTCAACCAACGGTCAGATTTTTAGTGCTGAAGGCAGCTTTGATGCCTGGTTACCACGTTTTAATGCTTTGTATCGTTTGAACGAGCAACTGAATGTCTATGCTACCGTATCTAAGGGCCGTCGCTCAGAAGTGGTGGACGTAGCTTCAGTGAAAGGCGCAAACGGAGCAGTGCCAAGGATCAGAGAAATTCCGGCCGAATATATCTGGAACTACGAAGCGGGTATCAAAGGTAGTACGCCAGATAATGAACTGCGTTATTCGGTCTCGATGTTTTATCAGGACTATCAGAACTTCCAGGTCAGCCTGCGTGATGATGCCGGTAACACTTACACAGCCAACGCTGGTAATGCCAAAAATATTGGTATAGAAACAGAACTAAGTGTCACCTTAACCGACAATCTGGACTGGTTTGCTAACCTGGCCTGGATTGACGCCAAAATTGATGACGACAGCAGCAACGGTAACTTAGCGGGCAACAGATTCCGTCTGCAGCCTGAATATACCGCTGGCACTGGCCTGATGCACTCCTATGAACTGGGCGGCGAATACAAACTGAACAGCTCATTGGTGTATAGCTTCCGTAGCGATATTTTCTTTGAAGAAGCCAATGCTCCTGTCGCTGGTTTTGATATTGCACAGGGTGCTGTGCAGCTGACCAGTTTGCGTCTAGGCCTTGAGAATACTCAGCAAAATTGGTCTGTCACTCTGTATTCCAGTAACTTATTCGATAAGGAATATCTGGTGGATGCGGGTAACACAGGTGGTTCTTTTGGTTTCCCAAGTTTTATCCCTGGAGCGCCAGCCTTTTTTGGTATTGAGTTCACCAAAAGCTTTATGTAACAGCGCTTTATGTAGCAGCTGTTAAAAAACAAAGCTGCGGTGGGAGAGGGCCATAACAGTCTGGTTTTCCCTGCCGCAGCTTTCATTCTTTCTGAGTCAAACTCTCCAAGATTTTTTAAGGAGCCTTGAATGCGCCTCTTTCCACTGTGTTTTTTAACCTCGGCTTTAGCCATAACAGGAAGTAGCTTATTTTCTGCTGATGCCAGCGCGACAACCCCTTCTGTTGCTGCGGAGCAGTTGTATCAGCCACGCCCTGCAGAGATGCAGCCCCTATTGGCTGCTGCAGGCAAGCAACAGGTGGGGGTAACTTCTTTACGTATCACCAACCCGGCGCAATTAAACCTGCTGACCCAACAAAAGCAAGACCGTGAAATGCTGCTTGAGCTTTGGTATCCGGCAGAAAAAAATCTGCCAACTGGTGCTTTAGCGCAGCTAGCGACTTACGATAATGTGACGAAAAGCCATCAACCGTTCAGTATTCAGGGCAATGCCCTGCGGGATGCTAAAGCAAAAACGGGCCAGAAATACCCACTGGTGGTACTGTCTCATGGTTATGTTGGCTACAGAACTTTGATGTTTTATCTGGCAGAGCATTTAGCGTCGCACGGTTATGTGGTCGCTGCTATTGATCACCCGCAATCTACTAACGCTGAAGTCGATGCCATCAAAGCGCCTTATGCCGGTTTTCCTGACACCTTGTACTATCGCTCGCGCGATCAGCAGTTTGTCTTGTCGTATTTTCGCCAGCATCCAAAAGTGTTAGAAGGCGTGATCAACACGGATGCAGCTGCTGTGATTGGTTATTCTATGGGCGGTTATGGCGCTATTAATACAGTAGGTGGCTGCTTTAATTTTACCGAGCAGAGCGTGCAGGCTTTTACCGGCAGCAAGGATCAGGCGACTAACTCAGCCTTAAAACAATTGCTCAATAGCTGCGCCGGAGGGCAATACCCGAAAACGCCTGCAGAGCTAAAAGTAGACCCGGCCTGGAAAGCCGCTCTGGCTATAGCGCCATGGGGCGGCCAACATAAACTGTTTTCAGCAGAAGCGCTGGCGGCTATTCAAGTGCCGCTGTTGTACCTGGCTGGCGATCAAGATGATGTATCGGGGTATCAAGGCATGCAGTGGCTGTATAATCAAACAGGCAGCCAAGGCAGCCACAGTAACAGCAAATACATGCTGACCTATCACAATGCCCGTCACAATATAGCGCCTCATCCGGCGCCCGCTGTAGCACGACAAAACAAAATGGACTTTGGCCATTACCACGAGGCCAGTTGGTCGGCGCAAAGCATCAATGACATCAATAAACATTTTGCTTTGGCGCTGCTGGACTGCCATGTGAAGGGCATCAGCACGCAATGTGACTACCTGAAATTGGCACCAACACCTTCGCAAGCGCCAGATACTAAAGCGACAGAAAACAGCAGTGGTTGGTTAGGTTTTCCGGCACGCTACGACACAGGTTTATCCTGGCAGTATCAGTTGAAAAGGTAGGTTGTATTCGCAGGTAGGTTGCACTCGCCGCAAAGCGGCAGTGCAACAAAACAAAGAGATAACCTGAATCAGTTGCCACAAAAAAGCTCCCAGTAAAGGGGGCTGATGCTTGTTTAGTCGAGCTTAGCTAATAGAACTTATTTAGTCAGTCCTTTTTAGTCGAAAGATTAGAAATCTACAGAGATGCCGGCATTCACCGAGCGGCCAGCTCCACGCATGGTGGATGGGGCAACACCTGTCATCATATCGGCTGAAGCGTATTCCAGCCCGCCTAAAGGCAGCCTGTACATGCGGTCGAACAAGTTATCTATCCCAGCGTCCAACCTGACTTTGCTGGTCAGGTCAAGACTGGTGCGGAAGTTGACCAATGCATAACCAGCGGTTTGCTGCTCTGCGCGCAGAGCACTGACTCTGTCTTTGTTCTCCACCAGCACAGCTTCAAGCCTGTTGCTCCATACACCATACGCATGATCAAGAGCGATGCGAGCATTTAGTGGCACGATGTTGTACAGATTATCGCCGCCGTCCGCTTTGGCTTTCACGTACGCCAGGCTGGCACGCAGTGCCCAGTGACCACCCAGCTGGCCCAAAGCTTTGCTGCTGGCGATATCCACACCATAGAGCCTGGCATCTTCGTTGGCAAAACGCAGTGACTGGCGGCCAACAAGCATGCTCATATTGTAGGGGTTCGCATCTGTGTTCGGTACGACGTTAATATAATCTTGCACCAGGGTGTAAAAGGGCGTGACCTTCAACTGCCAGCCGCTACCAGCCGGGTCGTGCCAGTCTGCGCTTACACGCAGGCTGTACGCTACTTCAGGTTCCAGATCGATATTGCCAACATAAGAGTTCAGATCACCAAACCAGTTGTTCATCAGACCAGCCATCATGGCCTCGTTCGACCAGGTGTAGCGCTCATGCAGGTTAGGGGAGCGGGTTTTACGCGACAGACCAATATCGTAACTTTGACTGCTACTTAGCGTATAACGGGCAGAGGCGGTCAGGTCCAGGTTCAGATCATCGCGTTGATGATCTTTGGCGTTAAAAGCTTCTGCATCGGTTTTGTAGGTGGAATCCTCGTAAGGAGTCGAGCCCATCATACTTCCATAGCTACCATCTGATGCGCTGTGATAGCCCACAACATCACCTGTGTCCATCCGTACCTGCTCAATACGGGCGCCCAGCTGAGTGAATAATTTATCGTTGATGCGATGGTCCACTTCTGAGAAGAAGGCAAAACGGCTTCTTTTGCCATCACGAATATTCCAGAAATCGTGTGGCCCCATAAAACTATTTTCTAACGCTGGCCACCAGTCATCCAGACTGTAACGGTGGAGCTCGTGACCCAGTCGCACTGTGCTGTCGTCAGTAAAAGAGGAAGTCGCAACAACTGAATAGCCCAGATCGGCGGCATCTGTGTCCATCGGCATCTGTCCGCCTTTTTCCGGCAGAATATCCATTTTATGCCTTACGCCCTGACGATAGGCTCTGGCTTCCAGCAAACCCCAGCTGAAATCTCCGGCATAGGCCGCGTTGAACGACAGACTTTTGTTGTACGTCATATCCATGGCCTGGTTTGGAAATCCTTGTACCGGAATATCCTGCCAGCCTATATCCAGTGAAAATAGGTCATCATTTTGTTTCATCGCCAGTTTGACTGAGTTATTGCGCACCTTGTAACGGCTCGCGCCTACCACTTTGCCATCACCGTCTTCATAATTACCAGCATCTACAGTGTTGCCAGTGTAAGTCAGGTTGAAGTTTTCAGACGCCATGGTGGCGCGGGCATTCACGCCTTTGACATCGCCATTACCACGGTAGTAGGCACTGAAGTGACCATTGGTTTTTAGCCCTTCTCCTGCTTTAGCAAACTCAGGCGCGGCAGAAACTACGTTAATAGTGCCGCCAATACTGTCGCCACCCTGACTGACAGGAACAACGCCAGCGTAGACACTGATCTGACTCAGTGCGGCTGGTGCTATATAAGACAGCGCAGGGTTCATATGGTTGGGGCAGGCTGAGGTAATGGTCATGCCATCCACAGAAATTTTCAGCCGGTCATCAGCCAGGCCATTAATCACAGGCAAACTGGACAAGCCGCCGCCCGTATAAAAACTCAGACCAGGCGTTCCTTCCAACAGTTTAGCCGTATCATCGCTGGCAAACTGGCGCGTTTTTTTCGTATTGCCGCTGATAGTTTGGCCAAAAGCCACCTCATCAATCGCAGAGGCTTTTACTTCCACAGCAGGCAGCACCACGTCAGGCTGTGGCTCTTTAGTAGCGGTGGCGTTGGCCGAAAAGGCGGTGATCAAGGCAAGGGCAAGAGGGGACAAAGACAGAACCATAGTTCTGCCCGCACTGAAATTTGGTTTCATTTGGGCCTCAGATAACGGAAGAATCAACATAAAAAAAGAGGCGCCAGTATAAACGGAGCAAAGCTTGAGCCCTGTGCGGCATATTGTCGCACTAAAGCAGCCTGTGCCAGATAAAACGCTGGTAGATGGGCGTTATAGTGTGCAAGCCTGAGATAGCTTGATGCATGGCTATTGCTGAGCAGGACTAAATTTTATCAGGCTGTTTATTCGCTGCTTTTTACCAAGCTCTGGAGTTTCTGACTGTTACTTTGACCTGCCTGAATGGACGGATGCTGGCTTTGATAGAACTTTCATATTTCAGCGACTTTTTAGTCACATTGGCTTTGCTAGCCTCCTAGCGTTACTTCAAATAACTAGGGTCCATTTCTGGAGGTTAGCAAGATGAACAGGCAATTAAAGCGGGTAGCATGGTTAATTCTAAGAGGATTAACATCATGATCGGACAATTCAGACAGGTATTGAAGTTGACTCTATGGGGGCTTCTGCTTGGCTTTCCGCTCTTTGCTCACACCGCAGAGGCGCCCGGTGCGCTGACTGTTATAGTCAAAGATCAGATCACAGCCAGGCCACTCCCAAGTGTGCAAATCACACTTAAGCAAAGGGAAAACTCTTCGACTCAAACTCTACAAACCGACCAACAAGGTCGCCTGGTTGTGGCTCAGCTGGATCCCGGTCTTTATTCGGTGAACGCAGTAAAAAGCGGCTTTGCCGCATCTTTTGAGCCAAGTGTGCGGGTGGTGACACGCAAAAATATCCAGATTGAATTCAAACTAGTGAAAGAACAGGCCATTGAGGTTGTGGAAGTTCGGGCAAGACAGGCCGATCTATTCTCAGCAGCCTCCAGCATCTATCGCACCAGAGAAGAGTTGCTAAGCGCAGTTGGTGGTGGCGCAGACCCGCTGCTGGCTCTGGACGGCTTACCAGGCCTGGCATCTACAGGAGAATTCGCCAACTTCAGCGTACGAGGCCGTGGTCCAAGAGATAATTTGTTATTCGTCGATGATTTCCCTTTTGATAAAGCGGTGCACTTTGACGCCACTTTGGGGGAAGAGGAAGATATAGGTGGTGGCGGTCGCTTTTCTATTTTCGCGCCTGACGTGATCAGTGGTGCTGAATTCTCTCCTGGTGGCTGGGGACCAGCTTATGGCGGGCGCTCGGCATCGCTGCTCAAATTGGAGGTCGCAGATGGCAATCCAAGCCCTTCCGCTAGTTTCCGTTACGACCTTGCAGGCTATGAAGTGGGTTATGACGGCCCGACAGGTCTATCAGATGACTCTACCATGCTCATTTCTGCGAGACGTCTGGATTTTGGAGCCTTTTTTGAAACTATCGAAGAGCTGGACATTGGCAACCCTGTGCTAAGAGATATTATCCTTAAGTCGGTTGTACCCATCAATCAGAACCATAGCTTAGAAATTCTGCTGATGGATACCTACGAAGACTATAGTCGCGATGTCACTCACGTTTTTGCCTCGCCCAATTTTGAGGACGCTGCACTGCTGGATTTCAAACAAGACAGTGATTTGTACGGTATGACCTTGAGATCCTTGATAGGTGCAAGCGCCGTCTGGAGCAATAAACTGTATTACCGAAACAGCGATAAGTTAAGCTCGGAAGGTGAGGCTTTTCCTGATTTAGCACCTGCGGGATCGCCAGCCTCTGATTTTCCGTTACGGGAAGATATTATTACTATAGGTGAAGCTGAAACTGAGGTCGGCTGGCGCAGCGATTTCGAAACAGTGAATCAATGGGGTCTCTTCAGTGCTGGTGCTCAGGTGACGCAGATTGATCTGGACTACAACACTGTGTTGGACGGCGATTGGATCCGCTTTATCTACGACAACAATGACTTTAGACCAGACCCTGCACAGCGGTATATTGTGCTTGAGCCAGAGAAGATCAATTCTGCGATACGGCAGAAAGAAACCAGCTATGCTGGCTATGTTGATCAGGTTTTTGAACTTGGTGATTGGGATTTAGGCACTGGCCTGCGGCTCGAACGTGATGGTTTTGCCAACGAAAGCCTGGCATCTCCTCGATTCAGTCTTCACTGGCAGCCGGGCAAAGCCGTTCGATATTTCGCAACTGCAGGACTCTTTTATCAGTCACCACGCTTTTTACAGCGTGCAGCAAATGAATCAAACGATCTTAAAAATGAAAAAATCAGCCATGGCAGTTTAGGTTTTAACTATGTCCTCACTGCCAATTGGTCGTTGTTGACTGAAGCCTATTACCAAAGCCTCGATGATCTGGTGGTCGACCTGGATAGAGCGAGCGGAACCTTTGCCAATAGGGGCGATGGCAGGTCATACGGTGTTGATTTCGTGTTGACCGGTACTATTCGTGAGGGTATTTATAGCAGCGCAACCTACTCTTACAACGATATAGTCATAGATCAGAAAGATGGTCGTGGTGAGCTGGCAGCCGATTTCAGTCGCAAACATGTGGCAACTCTTGGGCTAACCTGGGAAATCAACGATAGGTGGAAAATCGCCGGGCGTTACAAATATTTGTCTGGCAGGCCTGGCGAAGTCTTTATTATCCACTCTAACGTGTTGGGCGCCGGACAACCGCTGCGCTACGCCAAAGAGATCACTCAACCTAATGTTGGTCGCCAAAGTGGTTACAGCTTGGTGAACCTTCGAGTTGACTACAGACGTGCATTTGGGCCTTTGGATGTCACTGCCTTTCTTGATGTCATCAACCTGACGGCAGCCTCGTCGAGCGATGATACCGAGTTTGACTACCGCCGTGGTGTTGAAGTAAAGGACGATAGCGAAGCCGAGCCACTGATTGGCCTTCGATTTGACTACGCTTGGTAAAGGCTTGGTAAAGGCCTGATAAAGGCGAGAATGGGTAAGGAGGGGAGTTGATGGTACACAAGCTGGGTGCAGCGCCAGTTCGGGTGTTGATTGTCGAAGATAATCGCGATATTTGTGCGAACATTGCTGACTATCTCGAAAAGCATCACTACATTCTGGATTTTGCCTATGACGGTATAAGCGCTATGCACCTGGCGTTGACGAATCCGTTTGACGTGATTGTACTGGACCTGATGCTCCCCGGCATGGATGGCCTGAGTTTCTGTAAAAAGTTGCGCGCAGATGCCAACATAGATAAACCTGTGCTGATGCTGACGGCTCGAGATACGCTTGACGATAAACTCAAAGGGTTCGAAGCGGGAGCCGATGACTATTTGGTTAAGCCATTTGCTTTGCAGGAATTACATGCACGACTGCAGGCGCTGTACAAACGTAGTCACGGCAAAACAGATAATCTGCTTACTGTGGGTGAGCTGACGCTGAACAAATCCACACTGCAGGTTTATCGGGCCGGACTGCGACTTGAACTCAACCCTACCTGCATGAAACTACTGCAACGATTGATGGAAGAGGCTCCTTCTGTTGTCGACCGCGACGCTCTCGAAACTTTGTTGTGGGCTGACGAAGTGCCCGATGGTGATGCGCTTCGCTCTCATATGTACAAGCTACGTCAGGCGATAGACAGACCCTTTGATAGCCCGCTGATCCACACAGTACATCGTATAGGTTACCGAATTGCAGAGGATGAGTAACAATGTACCGTCGCAGTTTACGTCAGCGGGTTGCCTTCGCCTTTGCCATCTGTGTTGCTGTACTTAGCCTGGCCTGGGGATTTGCGTTTTTCGCTGCGATTAGATTGAGCGAAGACCGTGTACTGATGCAGCAACTCGAGGTTGCAGCCAAAAGTTATCCCGCTGTGGCAATGAACCTGCGCAGCTACGATGACGTCGCCAGCTTGCCTGAATCACTCCAACAATGGGCGCAGACCAATCCCGCGTCAGGCTTGTACGAATTCGAAGCAGAAGAGTTGCATGTTGCTGTGATAGCTGGCGACAACCCAAAGCTAGCTACAAACAACGCACAGCAAAACGCTTTTGTAGTCTTTGATGTGGCTGGTATTGAGGCGGCGTCGTCCGAGGATTGGTGGCTGCTGCTGGTTATTACCAGTGTAGTGGGGACTTTGGGTGTTTTGGGTTTTGGGTTGGGAGTGGTGGTGATGCGAAGAGCTGTCGCACCAGTAGCAGAGCTTGCGAAAGCTGTTGCGGATATCGACCTTGAACATCTGTCAGCCGAAGATTATAAACGTATTGATTCTGGCCGCTTTGGTGATGATGAAGTGGGCGTGCTGGCTGGTGCCATCGAAAAAACTTTGGAACGTATCAATGCCTTTGTGGCTAGGGAGCGCGACTTCACCAGTTCAGCCAGCCATGAGTTACGTACGCCAATTACAGTGATCACTGGTGCACTGGAGCTGCTGGAACAGAGTGAGCTGTCAGAGTCTGATGTGCAGGCTCTGGATCGGGTCAGGCGTTCGACACTTGATATGAAAACCACCATTGAAATGTTCCTCTGCCTGGCCCGCGAAACGGATGACGGCTTGTATCAACAGCAGTTTTTGGTGATACCGCTAGTAAAGCAGGCGGTTGAGCTGCAGCGCCACTTATTGAGCCGCAACTTGGTTGAGGTAGACATCGATTATGCCGAAAACCCTAGTCTTTGCGGCCATCAACAGGCTTTTTCAATAGCGGTTAATAACCTGGTGCGAAATGCGTTTGAGCACAGCTACACCGGAAAGGGGCCTATCTCTATTGTTATCAAAGCGCAGGAGCTATTGATTACCAATCAACTGAACCTCGACGCAGATGGATGCTATACACAGACTGAAATGGCGCAGTCTCATGGCTACGGCTTGGGGCTGGGCATAGTGCAGCGGCTTTGTGAGCGCAATGGCTGGTCGTTTTCGCTACAGCCGGATGGCAAGCATGTAATCGCCCGCCTTTCTTGGTGATGACTGCCGACCAACGCCTTGAGCTGATGGTTTGGCGATGAATTATGCTGAACTCTGGCAAATAGGAGTTGAACTATAAGCCGTACTGATCTCCGTTTCATCCAGGTTGCTGCTCAGTATCCCAACTGTTTGAGGTGAATACTCGGTCGAAACCTGAGGCAAGGACGAGTGGTTGAACTTAAAATGATTCTGCTGACTAGTTGAGTTGTTTCTGCAAAGTAAAAGCACCCCGCAGTTCACCCGGAGTAAAACCTGTAGCTAAATCCGCCGGATACAGAGTTGAAATCTTTACTTTTACTTCTTCAGTTATATGTTGGCCATGGCAGGCAATACACATAGTATCCATTGGTATGGCTTTGATATAACGAAAAGTTTTTTTGCCTTGGAATTCGACAATCTCAGCTTTAGCCAAAGTGCTTAACGAATCACCTTTTTGTGAGGCTGCTAACATCCAGTCCAGATTTTGTTGTTCCCATTGATCCGGTTTATTGGCTGGATTCCGGTATTTCAGCGCTGTTCTCGCTACTGCCCAGCCTTCTGTTGCCAGCTTTTTTTGGATTTCGGGTGCGATGACGCTACATACCTGAACACCATTCGGATGGCCACCCTGCTGAACAGCCTGCATCAGATTGCTTTTTAATTCAGCGGAAAACACTGTTATCCGAGCTTGAGCTTCAGCTGTTAAACTTTCTATTGTCTGAGCAGCAACAGACTGCAAGCTGCAAAGGGCTATAGCTAAGATACAGTGATTTGCGATTGAGCTTTTGAACATAGTTGTCTCTTTAATCATGCAATGCCAATGAATATTTAGGTGTAGTGCCTGATGGCCAGTTTTAATCTGAACATCAGGCCCGGCTCATAAAAAGTGGGTCAGATAACAGCCCCCGAAGACGCCTTTATCAGCTGGCGTCAAAGTTACAACTGGGTTTGACATGTCTGTCTGTGGGTAAATCATCTCTATGTATCGGAGCGGCCATCCATTCATGGCCTTTTAACATGGCATACCAGTACAGAGGTGGCAGCATTTTCTCTTTTAAAAACCATGATAAAGCTGAGGGCTGGGTGCCATCGATGAACCAACTGGGGAAAGTGGGCGCAATTTTGCCGCCATAGATAAATTCCGCCAACACAATTTTACCCCGTTCTACGGTCAGAGGGCAGGAACCGTAACCATCGTAGACTGAAGTTAGTTTTCTATTGTTTAACAGACTGAGCACATTTTCTGCGACTACAGGGGCTTGTTTACGCACAGCCGCTGCAGTTTTTGAATTGGGAGTATTAGCACAGTCACCCAGTGCAAATACGTTGGCATAGCTTTTATGCTGCAGTGTATCCGGAAATACATCGACCCAACCTGCTGCATCAGCCAAAGGGCTCTGACGAATCACATCTGGTGCTACCTGGGGTGGCGTCAGGTGCAACATATCAAATTCTTTTTCAATGATTTCAGTGCTGCTATCTGCGTTGGTTTTTTTAAAACTTGCAGTTTTAGCGCTGGCGTCAATAGCAAGTAGCTGAGTTTGCAGGTTTAGACCTATGTTATATTTTTCTATGTAGCTGTTCAGGGCTGGCACATAGTCTGGTACACCAAATAACACTGCGCCCGCGCTGCAAAACTGCACATCGATATGTTGCAGTCTTTGTTGATGCAGCCAGTGACTGCAGGATAAATACATGACTTTTTGCGGCGCACCCGCACACTTGATCGGCATCACAGGTTGAGTGAAAAGAGCTTTACCCTTGTCTAATTTCTGCACCAGTTGCCAGGTATAAGGAGCCAGACCCGGCGCATAGTTGGATGTTATGCCATTTGTACCTAAGTGGTCATCCAAGCCAGCTATCGCACTCCAGTCGAGTTTTAAGCCTGTCGCCACAATAAGACTGCGATAATGCAGTCTGGTATTGTCTGCCAGTAGCACGGAATTTTGTTGTGGCGAAAAACTTTGGGCCGCTTGTTCAAACCAACTGACAGTTTTGGGAATTAAATCAGCCATGTTTTTTACTGTGCTGCTTTGTTCAAACACACCACCACCTACCAAAGTCCAGCCCGGCTGATAAAAATGCTGTTGAGAGGGTTCAGCTAGTGCAATGCTTAAATCAGGTTGTCGCTTTAACAGGCTGGCGATTGTGGCTAAACCAGCAGCTCCGCCACCAATAACAACTACATCATAAACTGGAGCAGTTACAGTACTGTTTGTATTCACAACGCCTCCCAGCACGGCTTAGCCGTAGCCTGTTAATTACTAATAAAACATATATTCCTAATTGGAATACCTTATATTAATAATGAATAATGTGGTTAACTCTAGGCCTGACTGCGGATTTGTGCAAGGTAAAACAGATATTTCTTGTGCAATTTTTACGAATCGAATTGTAGTTGCTGAAGCACTGCTGCTGCTCTGTTCTGCATAACATCAGCTAAAGCAGGGCGTGGCGAAATCAGGGACTGGAAATTTTTTTCAACTTCAATTTCGGGATAAGGGGCTGTAGTTTGATCAATCAATGTATTGGACTGAGCAGCGGCTTTTTACTTTTACTTTCACTGGTCTGCCTGCAAGAGTCTGCAACAGCCTTAGGCTGTAACGTTAGAGTTACACTATTTTTTATTAGATTTATCTAATTCGTTTATTTCTATTTAATATATGCTTATACTAATTTCGAATACATGATAAACCTAACCAAAGGGCTGTATTCAACATGAGGGCAACGGCTGCAGCTGTGATGAAGTAAACCAGCGAGTCGCGAAAGGGAAGGCGAGGTTCAGCTTTGGAGTGAAATCGCTTACTGGCAGTAAAGGTTTGTGAATGCGGTCCTAACGCGTTGCAAATCTGTCAATGTCATCAACAGATCGGGGAGTTACGCAGCTCCCATAGGAGTAAAAGATGAGTGAAATTCATGTAGAAGCTTTTTTGGATAAAGACAGCGAGACCTTCAGTTACGTTGTCACTGATCTGGCCTCAAAGCATGCTGTTGTGATCGATCCTGTGCTGGATTTTGATTACAAATCAGGTCGCACTTCAACACAAAGTGCAGAACTTATGCTGGCTTACATTAAACACAATGAGCTGAAACTGGACTGGGTGCTGGAAACTCATGCCCATGCTGATCACTTATCTGCCGCGCCATTTTTCAAAGATCAGTTAGGGGCTAAGGTAGGTATAGGTGCCCATATCAAACAGGTGCAAGGCATTTTCAAGGAAGTCTTTAATCTGGAAAAAGAGTTTTTACCCAATGGTGCGCAATTTGACCGTTTATTTAGTGACGGCGAGGTAGTGCAGGTTGGGACTATGACGATTCGAATGATCCACACTCCAGGCCATACACCAGCTGATTTAGCCTATTTTATTAATGAAGAAGCGCTCTTTGTAGGTGATACCTTATTTATGCCTGACGTTGGAACATCACGTTGTGATTTCCCCGGTGGCAGTGCTTCGACCTTGTTCCAGTCCATCACAAAATTACTTGCTTTGCCTGAACAGACCAGGATTTATGTCTGCCATGACTACCCGACCAAAGGGCGTGACTATCAACACCAAACCACAGTAGCTGAACAGCGTCAGCACAATATTCATGTGCATGATGGGGTTACAGAAGCGCAATTTGTGGAGAAACGTGAGGCCCGTGATGCGACCCTGGCCATGCCGCGGCTTATTTTACCATCAATACAGGTCAATATCCGGGCTGGACATATGCCTCCGGCTGATGAGCAAGGCAAAGTGTATTTAAAGCTGCCTATTAATCAGCTTTAAATTTGTTGCTGTTTTTAGCCTTTAGGGGCAAAGAAGGTAAATTATGATCCACGCAATCGTAGGCGCTTTACTGATAGGGTTAAGCTTGGGCATCTTTGGCTCCGGTGGTTCTATTCTGACAGTTCCGGTGCTGATGTATTTGGTTGATATGCCTGCCAATCTGGCGATAGCCTCATCACTACTGATTGTTGCGGGCATTAGTTTATTTGGTAGTATCCCCAACATTTGGCATAAAAGAGTGTCCTGGCCTCATGTGTTGCTTTTTGGCATTCCAGGCATGATAGGGACTTACGGGGGAGCCTGGCTGGGAACTCTGGTTGACAGTGTTGTTCAGCTCTCTGTGTTTGTACTCTTGATGCTTGTCGCAGCGGTGATGATGTGGCGTAGCAAAAAAACTGCGGAAGTCAGTAGTAAAGTGAACTTTATAAAGGTCGCTTTGGATGGGCTTGTTGTCGGCATAATCACAGGTTTTGTTGGTGTAGGTGGTGGCTTTTTAATAGTGCCAGCACTGGTGCTACTTGGTGGCGTACCTATGATGATGGCTATAGGTACCAGCTTGCTAATTATCGCGCTGAAATCTGTGGTTGGCTTTGCTAAATATTATGAGGTTCTGACAGCCCAACACGTCTCGTTCGACTGGACTGTCATCGGCATTATGGTGCTTGGCGGCGTTGCTGGTAGTTTTTTCGGTGTCTGGATCGGGCATAAATTACCGAAAGAAAAACTGCAAAAAGCCTTCTCAATTTTCCTCGTTGTGATGGCCGGTGTGGTACTTACTCAATCCGTTTTAACTTAGTCAAGAGGTGATCTATGAAGAGTTCACAACAGTTGGTGAATGAAGCGAAAGCCAGAATTGTTGAGGTGTCGGTTCAGGAGTTAGCAGCGGCATTGCAGGACCATCACGCCGTATTGATTGATGTGCGCGAGCCAGATGAATATGCTCAGGGTTCTATCGACCGCTCGGTCAATTACCCTCGTGGTGTACTGGAGATGCGTATTCACCAGCACCCTAGTGTTGGCTCGAATTGTGACAGCATGGCAGCTCTGGAACAGTTGGCGGCTAAGCCGGTGTATTTAATATGTCGCTCCGGTGCGCGCTCCGCTCTGGCTGCTGATTCGCTGAAGAATATGGGCTTTACTCAGGTTATGTCTGTGGCTGGTGGTTTTCAGGCCTGGTCTGATGCTGGCTATCCTATCGAGCGTTAATACAGTCTTTAGCTAGTGAAGCAGCCAGCAGGGCTGCGTGTCCCTTTGCCGCCAAACAAGCGAAGCTATCAGGCGCAGCGTCGTTATGACGCTGCGGTTACTGTAATTTCATAAAAACCCAATAGGCGTATGCAACTCATTGTGGCAAAATCAGTTTTCTGCCTTAATCAGCAATAACGGAGTACTGTCGCATTGGCACTTGAGCCTGGTTTTTTAGTGATCCATTCCAATCAGCTGGAGCAGTTGCGCTCGCTTCTGGTGCAGTTTTGTCAGCGTTATCCGCTCTCGCCCTTAGAGCTGGAACAGGTGCTGGTGCAAAGCAACGGGATAGCGCAGTGGCTGAAACTGGCCTTTGCTGCGTCACCGGATGAAGCCGATCCCTATGAGCGTGGTTTGGGTATAGCTGCTGCTATGCAGGTGCAGTTGCCTGGCCGTTTTATCTGGAGCATGTATCAGCTGGCGCTGCCAGAGCAGCAACTACCTGATTTATCTGTGTTTAGTAAAGACAGTTTGCGTTGGCGTATTTTCCGTTTATTACCTGCTTTAGTCACACAAGATAAATTTGAGCTGTTGCGCCGTTTTATCAGTGACGATAAAGATCAGCAAAAACGCTCGCAGTTGGCGCTGAAACTGGCGGATTTATTTGACCAGTATCAGGTGTACCGTGCCGACTGGTTGGCCGATTGGGCCAGGGGGTTGTATCGCCTGGCGCAAATGGATGGCGAGGCTAAAGCCATGCCGGATGATCAGCTGTGGCAAGCCAAACTCTGGCAGGCAATTTTGGCAGAATTGCCCGCAGAGCAGCAGCAACAAAGCCGGTTTTCCTTGCATCAGGCCTTTTTACAGCAAGTAAAAAGCTGGAAAAAAGCGCCAAAAAACTTACCACGTCGTGTCATTATTTTTGGTATCTCGTCTTTGCCGCAACAAATGCTGGAAGTCTTGTCGGCTCTAGCTCCTTATTGTCAGATTTTATTGGCAGTGCTGAACCCTTGCCAGTTGTATTGGGCTGATATTATTGCCGAAAAAGACAAAGTCAAAGCAGCGCAACGACGCCAGCCGGAAAAGGCCGGTTTTTTACCTTTTGCCAGTGCCGAGCAGTTATCAGGTCAGGCCCAGCCTTTACTGGCAGCCTGGGGCAAACAGGGGCGGGATTATATTCGTTTGCTGGATCAGTTTGATGAAACTGCTGCCCATAAAGAGCTGTTTGCCCATCAGAAAGTTGATTTATTTGAAAGCCCCAACACCAGCCATTTATTAGGTCAGTTGCAGGACGATATTTTGCAGCTGCGCTCCATCACTGAAACTCAAAGTCAGTGGCCAGCTTTAACCATCGAGGCGGCGCGCAGTATCAGCTTTCAAAAAGCCCATAGCCCACTTCGCGAAGTGGAAATTCTGCATGATCACCTGCTGCAGCTCTTTGCAGAGAACCCGGCGCTGGGCGCTAAAGATGTGATGGTGATGGTGCCGGACATTAATTTGTATGCGCCTTTAATTGAAGCCGTGTTTGGCAGAGTGCCGATGGGCGATTTGCGTTATATCCCTTACAGTATTTCCGATCAAAACAGCAAAAAGCAGCAGCCGCTATTACAGGCGCTGGAAGTGCTGTTAAGCCCTGAGCAGCAACGCTTAAACGCCAGCACCGTCTTCGATATGTTGGATATCAGCGCCTTGCAGCAGCGTTTTGGTTTAAAAGCAGCTGCTTTACCCAAAATTAAACAGTGGATTGAAGGGGCTGGCATTCGCTGGGGGCTAGACCAACAACACCGTCAGCAACTGGGTTTGCAGCATAGTTTTGAGCAAAACAGCTGGCTCTTTGGTATCCGCCGTATGTTGCTGGGTTATGTGGCGGGCGATACAGCGCCATGGCAAGGTATAGCGCCATATGCTGATGTGGCAGGTTTAGAAGCCGCCGAACTTGGCCCAGTGCTGGTGCTGTTGCAAAAAATTGACGAGCTATGGCAACAACTTGCAGTAAAACGCAGCCCGGGTGACTGGCATTTGCTTTTTACTCAGCTGCTACAAGACTTTTTTGCGCCCGACGAGCTGGAAAGCCAGCAGCTCGTGCAGCAATTACAACAGCAATTGCAAAGCTGGCTCGACAACACCACAGGCGCTGAACTTGAAGAAGAACTAACTCTACAAATTGCCCGTCAGGCTTTGTTAGAGCCTATGCAGGCTGGCGGTTTGCAGCAACGTTTTTTCAGTGGTCGCGTGAACTTCGCCACTTTACTGCCGATGCGCTCTATTCCTTTTGCGGTAATTTGTTTGCTTGGCATGAACGATGGCGCTTATCCACGGGTGCAGCAGCGACAGGACTTTGATTTAATGGCGCTGGATTATCGCAGTGGCGATCGGTCGCGCCGTGACGATGACCGTTATTTATTACTCGAAGCTTTATTATCGGCCCGTCAGCAGTTTTATATCAGCTGGGTCGGTTTTAGCGTCTTTGACAACAGAGCCCGTGCGCCTTCAGTGCTGGTGAGTCAGCTGCGCGATCATTTATCGGCTGGATGGGCTATGCAGGACGGCTCTGATTTATTGGAGCAAATCACTGTCGAGCATCCGTTGCAGCCTTTTAGCAAGCGTTACCGTGAAGCAGGCTCTAATCTTGTTAGCTATCAGCAGGAATGGGCCAGTTTGCATCAAAAAGCCGGTGCTGTAGAGCAGGGCGAGGCACTTGAAGTACTTCACGATTTACACTGGACCTTAAAACAAGCCAGCGATTTTATGCGTGAGCCAGTGCGATTCTTTTTTAATGAACGCTTAAAAGTGCGGCTGGAACTGCCGGAACTGGCCTGTATTAATGATGAAGTTTTTGCTTTGGATCCGCTGGATCGCTGGCAAATGCAGCAGCAGTTGGTGGCTGAGCTCAAGCGTTCTATTGAGCAAAAAGAACAAAGCCAAAACGAGCAAAGCAGCTGGCAACAACAAGCGGAGCAGCAGCTGGAGTTATTTCGCCTGCAAGGCCGTTTGGCTGTGGGTTCTGGCGCTGCGTTAATGCAGCAGGATTTGGTGGCAGGCCTTGAAGAGCTGGCAGCTGGCTATCAGGATTTTTTATCCGCTTTTCCAATAGCAGATGCTGGTTTTTATCCGCTGCGTTTTGTTTGTCAGCACGGCGAGCTGGCCGAGCATTTAACAGGTTTTAGGCGAAGTGCGGACAATCAGGCTTTGGCTTATGCCGAGCTTTTGCCTACAGCCTTAATTAAAGATCGCAGCGTGGTCTGGCGCAATTTAATAGCACCTTATCTGAAGCTGCTTTTATGCTGCGCCAATGGTGTGCCACTGACCTTGTATCTGCTGTCCAGAGTGGGGCAACTGGTGTTACAACCTATTGAAAAACAACAGGCAGAGCGGCAACTGACCCAGATTTTACAGCTAATGCAACAAGGCTTATCGGCACCTTTGGCGCTGGAGTTTCATGTGGGTATCGAGCTTGTAAAGCAACTGGAAAAAGGCGCGGCTTTGGATGACAAACTGCTGACGAAGCTGGAGCGTCTGTATATAGGCGATGACTTTAACGCTGGCGCTTTGCAACGTAGCCCTTATTTGCAGCGTGCTTTTGCAGAGTTTAATGCGCTTTGGCAAAAGGGCCAGTTAGAAAAAAATGCTACGGCTTTATATGGGCCTTTACTCGCCGTGAGCTATAGCGAGGTGTCGGCATGAATACCTCTATAACACCAGCTATAGCCAATCTGGATTTACTGTCTTTTCCATTGTCCGGCAGTCAGCTGATTGAAGCCAGTGCTGGCACAGGCAAAACCTTTACCATAGCGGCTTTGTATTTACGTTTGGTGTTGGGCCATTGTTGCGATAAAGCCTTATTACCACCAGATATCTTGGTGGTGACTTTTACTGAAGCTGCAACTCAGGAGCTGACCGAACGTATAGGCCAGCGTTTAGCCGACGCCGCCCGTTATTTTAGAGAACAAACGGAGCAAGCGGATCCGTTTTTACAAAGTCTGCGCAGCGAATTTACCAAAGAGCAGTGGCCGCATTGTGCTTATCAGTTAGAGCTGGCGGTGCAGTATCTGGATGAAGCGGCCATTTCAACCATTCACGGCTGGTGTAATAAAGTACTGGCCGAATTTGCGCTCTCAAGCGGTTATTTGTTTGAACAAAACCTGGTGACAGACGTCGAGCAGTTGCAGCTGGATGTAATGCGTGATTACTGGCGTAACTTTTATTATCCACTGCCGGAAGAGCATATAGCGACCGTCTGGCAATTGCTGCAAAACCCTGAAACTTTGCGCAAAAAAATTCTACCGCTGATAAGCCATCTGTCGTTGTTTACCGAACCCGCCACACCAGCCGTGCTTTTGCCTGAAATCAAAGCGCAGCGAAAACAAAAGCTAGCCGAGCTTAAAGCGCCATGGAATAACTGGGTCAGTGAAATCCGGATTTTGCTGCACGGTGCTATTGAGCGTAAAGAGGTCGATGGCCGCAAATTGCAGGCGCGTTATCTTGATAGCTGGCTGGCAAAACTAGTGGCCTGGATCACAGATGCCGAGATGGTCGACCCGGATTTACAAACAGGTCAAAGCCGTTTAACACCAGAAGGCTTAAGTGAAGCCTTTAAAGGCCCGGTGCCGCATCATCCGGCTTTTGGGGCTATGGCAAAACTGGGCGATGCACTGGCGGCTTTGCCGGATCCAGAGCAGGATTTAGTCTTGCACGCCGCTTTTTGGTTTGCGCGGCGTTTCCATCAGTTGCAGTTAGAGCGCTCCGAACTGGGTTTTGATGAGCTATTAAGCCGCTTGCAGCAAGCGCTGCAAAAAGACCAGGCTGGCTTATTGGCCGAGCGTTTGCGGCGTAAGTTTCCGCTGGCATTAATAGATGAATTTCAGGACACAGACCCTGTGCAGTATCAGCTGTTTGATGCTGTGTATCAGCTCAGTGAAAACAGAACCGATTGCGGTATTTTACTGATAGGCGACCCCAAACAAGCCATTTACGCCTTTCGTGGCGCTGATATTTATAGTTATTTAGCCGCCAAACAAGCTACAGCAGGCAGGCATTTTCAGCTGCCGAAGAACTTCCGCTCAACCCATGCTATGGTCAGCGCCGTCAATCACTTATTTAGTTACGCCGAACAGCGTGCTTTAGGCGCTTTTGTATTAGGCCGACCGGATTTATTAAGTTTTTATCCGGTAGAAGCGCAAGGGCGTAAAGAGAGCTTTGTGGTCGATCAAAACCCAGCCACAGCGCTGGAGTTTTGTATTAAAGCCTCCCCCGATGGCAAGCCTTTTAGTAAAGCGGCCTGTTTAGCAGAAATGGCGCAGGCCTGTGCTGAGCAAATTGCTGTGTTTTTAAATGGCAGTGCGGCGGGTCATACTGGGTTTCTTCAGGAAAACCAGTTCACAGCCCTTAAGACCAGCGATATAGCGGTGTTGGTCAATAACCAGCAGGAAGCCAATGCCATTAAAAAAGCCTTAGCAGAGCGGGCGCTGGCGTCCGTGTATTTATCCGATAAAGGTGCTGTATTTGAAAGCCCTGTGGCGCTGGATTTATTGCTCTGGCTGCGCGCCTGTGCTGAGCCACAACGTGAAGCTTTGGTGCGCTCAGCGCTGTCGAGCTGGAGCTTGTCGTTAAGTTATACCGAGCTTGAACAGCTGCTGCAGGACGAACTGCTATGGGAGCAACAACTGGCGCGTTTTGCCAGCTATCAGCAGCTCTGGCAGCAGCAAGGTGTGCTGGTGATGTTATGGCAGCTGATGCGTGATTTTGCTGTGGCCGAGTTCTTACAGCAGCAGAGTTCAGGCGAGCGATTACTGACCGATATTCTGCATTTGGCTGAACTGTTACAGCAACGTTCGATGGAGCTGGAAGGCCCGGCTGCGCTTATTCGTTATCTGGCCGAGCACTTGGCGGGTCAAGGTGATTTAGCGGCTGAGCAGCAAAAACTGCGCTTAGAAAGCGATGAAGCTCTGATTAAAATTGTCACTATTCACAAATCCAAAGGCCTGGAATACCCGCTGGTATTTTTGCCTTTTATTGCCTTAGCCCGTGCTGTGGATGCTGACAAAGGCCCTGTCACTTACCATCAGGACGGTGAACTGATGGTGGTGCTGCAAGCCAATGAGCAACAAGCCCAGCAGGCTGAGCGCGAGCGTTTGGCCGAAGATATGCGTAAATTATATGTGGCTTTAACCCGCGCCCGGCATTATTGCTGGGTGGGCCTGATGCCAGTGAAAGAGCAAAGTGCTATAGGTTATCTGCTCGCTGATGATGCGTTGGTATCGCCTGTTGCTTTGCTGGAGCAGTTATCGCCATTACTGAAACAGCCTGATATTCGTTTGGCCGACAACTTAGCAGAGCAGCGCACTCAAGTGCTGATGTTGGATCAGGCGAGCGAGCTATTGCCTTATGCCCAGATGACCCGCTCTGTGAAAGAGCTGTGGTGGATAGCCAGTTACAGTGCTTTGCTGGAGCAACATCAGCAGGACAGCAAAGCGGCTGAGCTGTTTCAGGAACTACAGCAAGAGCTTGCGCCAGAGCAATTGCAGGATCACCTTGAATCAACAGAACCCAAAACTATGACTTTGGCTCAGGGGTTTGTCCGGGGCAGTCAGGCCGGTACCTTTTTACATGATATGTTGGAGTGGGGCGCTGTTCAGGGCTTTGACGAATTAGCCCAGCAGCCACAGTTATGGCAACAAGGCTTAACGCCCCTGATGCAGAAATACGGCTTATTGCAGCAACTGCCGGACGACAGATGGCAAATCCGCTATTGGGCTGAGCAACAAGCGCCTTATCCCGAAACTACAGATCTAGCCAGCGCTTTACTGCCAGTGCAGCAGTGGCTGACGGAGCTGATTCAAACGCCACTTTGGCCGAGTCGACAAACCAGCCTAAGCACACTTAACGAAGGCAGTTACCGCGCTGAACTTGAATTCTGGTTAGCAGTTCAGCACTGCAGCAGTGCACAGCTGGACGCCTTAGTGCAGCAGTATCTATGGCCAGAATGGCCACGACCTGCGCTTCGTACCACTCAGTTGCAGGGTATGCTGAAAGGTTTTATCGACTTAACGCTGGAGCAGGATGGCAGATACTGGGTGCTCGATTACAAATCAAATTATATCGCCGATGGCCAGTACGACAGCGCCGCTTTAATTCAGCAAATGTTGGCGCACCGATACGATGTGCAGGCCGCTTTATACGCTGTGGCCATTCATCGTTTATTACAAAGCCGTTTGCCGGACTATGAACCGCAAAAACATCTGGGCGGCGCTTTGTATTGGTTCCTGCGTGGTGGACATGCAGCAAATAAAGGGGTGCTGGCGGTGGATATTCCGCTGGATTTAGTGAACAAACTGGATGCGTTGCTGCAAGGTCAGCTGATCACAAAGGAGCTGGCTGATGTCTGATAGTGAATGGGCTGAGAAACAACTCGAACTGCAAATGCAGGGCAAGGACTGGCGGGCTTTGGATAAAGCTCTGGTGACTTTTTTCCGCGAGCAACAGCAGCTTCCCGCAGCGTTGGCTTTACTGATTGGCCAATGTAGCTTTGCGCTCTCTCAAGGGCATTTGTGTTTACCACTGAAACGCATGCCGCAACAATCTGAACAAGACTGGCAGGCTTTGATGGCGTTGTATCCGGCTTTGTTTCAGCTGGAGCAAGACAACAATCAGCCTTTTGTTTATGCCAATACTGCCTTGTATATGCGGCGTTATTTTAGTTACCAGCAGCAAATCGCCTGGTATTTACAACAGAGTAGCGAACGCAGTCAGCAGCTGCGCCAGGCTATCAATCCAGCTTTGCTGAACCAATTACTGGAACCGTTATTTCCTGCAACTGCAGCAACACAAGCCGAACCTGACTGGCAACGTTTATCCTGCGCCATAGCAGCCAGCAGTAGTTTTAGTGTTATTACCGGAGGGCCAGGGACAGGTAAAACGACCACAGTCGTTAAGTTGCTATTGGTATTGCAGCAATTGCAGCAACACCAAGGCGCAGCGCCTTTAACCATTCAACTGGCGGCTCCGACTGGCAAAGCGGCTGTGCGGCTTCGAAGCTCGATTCGTAACACCTTAGTTAAACTGCCCGCATCGGCCGAGATCAAAAGTCAGGTGCCAACCGATGTGTCGACTTTGCACAAGTTATTAGGGGCCAGAGCGCAAAGCCGACAGTTTAAACAAAATGCACTGGAGCCTTTGGCACTGGATCTATTAGTTGTGGATGAAGCCTCCATGTTAGATGTGGAGCTGATGGCGGCTTTATTGTCGGCCTTACCAGCTCATGCGCGGCTGATTTTATTAGGCGATAAAGACCAGCTGGCCTCAGTAGAAGCGGGCGCTTTGATGGCTGAACTATGTCAGTGGGCGGAGCAGGGGCATTATTCGCCTGCAACAGTGGCTTGGCTTAATCAGCTGTCATCCGCTGCTATCCCGGAGCATTTAATCAGCCAACAAGGCAAAGCGCTGGAGCAGCAAATTGGTATGCTCAGAGTCAGTCACAGATTTGATCCGCAGAGCGGCATCGCCAAACTGGCGACCGCGGTCAATAGCGGCCAAAGTGCGGAGGTGGCTGAAATATGTCAGGCTGGTTATGCTGATCTGCAGTATCTGGAGGCGGCCGAGTTCAGGCAGCTCAAGCAATTTGTATTGACGGGGCAGGCGAAAAAGCCAATGCCAGATGCTGCGGGTTTTAGTTTTTATTTAAACACAGTAGCGCAAGGCCCGGCTTTGGATGCTGAAGAAACGCAGATTGATCGCTGGGCACAGCAGGTGCTGACCGATTTTTCCGCCTTTCAGTTGTTGTGCGCTGTGCGCCAGGGACCTTTTGGCGTCGAGCAGGTGAATCTGAGTGTCGAGACCATGCTGCATCAGGCTGGTCTTATTCAGCACAGCAGTCAACCAAGCGCCAGGCAAGCGAGCCTCTGGTACGCCGGTCGACCTGTGATGGTGACGCAAAACGATTATGCGCTTGGTTTAATGAATGGTGATGTTGGCATTTGTTTAGCCCGGCCTTATCAGGGGAAATGGATACTGGCCGTGGCTTTCGCCTCTGAAGATAGCAGCAAAGCGGTGCGGTGGGTGTTGCCCAGTCGTTTGCAGCAAGTTGAAACGGCTTATGCCATTACTGTACATAAATCTCAGGGCTCAGAGTTCCGCCATGCGGTATTGGTATTGCCCGATCAGTTTAGTCCTGTACTGACGCGAGAGCTGATTTACACCGGCATCACCAGAGCCGCGAAATTGTTTAGTTTGGTCTGCGCCAAAGCCGATTTGCTAAGTTTAGCAATAGAGCAAAAAGTACAACGTCATGGCGCAGTCAGGCTTTAAGAGTGTTCCTGCCGGATTTGCTGCAACAACTCGTTAAGTTGTTCTAACGGCCAGATATTGTCTTTAAGGGCTTTTTCAGTGCTTGCAGCCAAAGCGCTGATGCGGGTAAAACCAAAGCAGGCTGAGGTGCCTTTAATTCTGTGCAGCAAGGCTGCTGTAGCTGAGTGATTGCGCTGCTCCATCAATTGCTCCAGCTCCAGCGCTACGCTGGGCAAGGTGTCTTTGTACATGCTGGTTAATTCATCTAATTGTTGCTGTACATTGGTCTGAGCCTGCACCGCGCTTTTGGTCGGCAGGAATTCTGCAATTTTGTCGTACAACACCCCGGACTGTACAGGTTTGGTCAGTACAGCCTGGCAACCAGCCTCCAGACAGAGTCGTTTCTGTTCAGCCTGCACATCCGCAGTTAGCGCTATGATAGGCATCTGATAGCCCTGACGTCTGAGTTCACGTGATGCTGTTAGACCATCCATCACAGGCATGTGCATATCCATCAGTATTAAATCAAATGGCTGAGTTGCCACTTTTTGTAGTGCATCCAGACCATGCAGTGCGGTTTGTAGTTTTAGTCCGGTAGCGCCCAGTAAAGTGCTAAACAATAAACGTAAATCGGCCACATCATCCACTATCAGCACAGTGCCAGTCAGTTGTGGGATCTGCTGCTGGACCTGCAGCTTGCTGCTTTGCTGTACTGGCGCTTTGAGTAACAGTTCGGCCTGCACCGGCAGAGGGATCCGCAGGAAAAACTGGCTGCCGTGCTGTGGCGTGCTCTGCAGCTCTAGTTGATAGCCCATTAAATCTGCCAGTTGTTTGCAAATATATAAACCAAGGCCTGTGCCGCCAAACTGCCTGCTAATGCCAGGGTCGCCTTGTTCAAAAGCTGAAAACAGCTTTTGCTGCATTTCTGTGCTGATGCCAGGCCCGGTATCGGTGATAATCAACTGCAACTGGCCTTGTTTCATTTCGGCGGAAAGTCGTACTTCACCTTGCTGGGTAAATTTTAATGCGTTACCGAGTAGATTCATCAGAATTTGCTTTAGGCGCAGTGGATCGCTGTACAAAGTTTTGGGTAAGGGGTAGCGGATTTGCAGATTAAAATTCAACTCTTTAGCTTGTGCTGCAGGCAGCATGCTCTGGTGTAGTTCGTTCAGCAGTGGCTGTAATTCAAAGTGCTGCAATTCCAGTGGTAGTTTGCCTTCGTCCATTTTGGCTGCATCCAGAATGTCGTTGACTATCTGCAGTAAAAACCTGCTCTGGCTGTCTATGGTTTGTAGCTGAGTTTGCAGCTGAGCTTCATGGGATCTGGTGAGCACCTGTTGAATAAAACCCAGGATAATAGTCAGAGGTGTGCGCAGTTCGTGGCTCATATTGGCTAAAAAACGGGTTTTGGCTAATGCCAGTTGCTGGGCTTTGTCGCGTTCTATCGACA